>JGI24508J20089_1000038_pt1 | contig 555362 bp, 579 predicted proteins | sample LinPmetageLP24_FD_20089 | JGI IMG/M metagenome (IMG submission 20089) | reverse complement strand
GAAGTTGAAATTTGCGAGGTTCGGTAAGTCGTTTGGTGCGGCTCTTGCGAACAGGGGCCCAAAACTAGCCCCGAAAGAACCCTTGACTTACTTTTTCCAATTTTAGCCGGCGGCAGTCGTAGCCGAGGAGCCCAGACGGATCGCCTTCGGCTCATCTTCGGCTCACCTCCCTTGACTCGCTGCTCAGCCTGGCTCACCCACAGCTCAGGCTATAGCAGCCACAGCTCAGGTCCAAAGACGGAAATGGAAATTGCTCATGTCGAGATTCCGATATCGAACTACCTGTTGCGTGTGCTTAGACGTCAATACAACATGTTTGGATCCGCAGTTTCAAGAAAAGGGACTTGAGTCTTAGAATTCATCTAGAAACTTTAAATCCAATCATTCAAGAGAACTTTTCTTTTTGGAAGATCTTAGTAGTAATCAGTATCAGGATTGCTTATTGGTACGTGCCGTTAGGTGGATGGAACGATCTTAAAAGTCTTTATCGACATATGCGAAAGTCAAGGCAAAAACTCTAAACCCGCGCGGAATATAAATGATATCGTGCATATATCCCAGTACAAGATGATACAATACACAGCATGTGCGAGAACTCGAATGGTCTGCCTTATGGCAGACTGACTTTTGAAGGCCTCTCTGGTGTAGGGATATATCAACAAGGCAGAGGGATCTTCTTCTTAGGCAACTATTCGACCGATCGCGGACACAGTAATACAAAGCTTTTCTGGAAAGCAAAATGCTTGTACTCATCAAGGGCGTCAAAAGGCAGGTAGATTGCATTCAAAGCGGCAGACAGTTGAGAGAACTGCTGTTCGGCAATGCGGGGCAGTTTTATTTATGACCAGATTTTCACGAAAGGCCCGAAACCCTATGGAGAACTTGACCGTTGAAACCGACTCCTTGCAACCAACCAATTACGTGGATGCCATTATCTCAGAGCCTTTCCTTTGATAGTGTGGTGTGAGAAGCAGCGAAAGCGAGAGCAGCTGAGATTCGCGGAGAATTTGACGAAGCAATGCGATGTCCTGCTGGAGCAAAGATTAACAAACGCCAAGCAGATATGGTTCGATCCGAGCATATCGGAGTACAAAGACAACATTACACAACATATTCCTCCCCATCTCTATGCCGATGTCTGCCATGTGACGCGGAGGAGAAGACGACGAGAACAATAAGCCAGGAACCAAGCCATATTTCGAACTGTTGCTCCTGCAAGGTACCGCCTTGAATACCTGTCTACCTGTCATTCAGTCTTTCGTCTCGCCCGAACTTTCCGGCTGATAGACGTGCGAAGAAACTCAATTTTGATTCCCAAATCTTCATCAAAACCTTCAAAACAGGGAATGCTGGTTGTTAGAACCCAGAGGAAAGAGAGAAAGAATACTGTAATACCAAGAAGCTGTACAGAAACCGATGAGCCCAAAAAAGGAATAATGTAAATCTTCATTTCAAGGCTTGCATTCACGAACCGCACTTCTCTTTCAGAAAACATGTGACCACACAAAAGGGCTGGAAGACGCAAAGAAGTACAATATCCAGAAAACATCTAAATCCAGGGCACGAATAGGAATGCCAGGAACAAAACCATACCTTCCTTCAAAGTTCCTCGTCCTCGTCAACGTCAGCCCCCTGAACTAATTCTCGCCAACTCAACTCCCGCGATCCATCCGCTTCCCGGCAGGAGGCGCACCACCACCAAAGCCTAAAAAAAGCCAAGCACTAAGTCTTCGTCCAAGCGACCCCTGAAAATCGCTTCCTTGTAGGGCATCATTCGTGCTCCACAGAGGTTGCGTATCGCCGTATCGACAGGAGGACAAGGATTTGAGGTGCGTCATTTTTCTTGTCGTGTTTGTTGGATCTTGGAGGGGTGAAGGACCGGATGCGAGGGGATGGGATGATTTGTTGCTGAGTGCGAGGATGTCGAATTTCATCAGTAATCTGAACATCCAACAGTACAGACTCCTAGAAATCTGTCCCTTGCCCTTGACAAATCAACCAGGGATAACAGGTACAGTACAGTACAGTACAGTACCTAGGTAGATCTACCTAATGAACGGAAATCGGCTCTCTAAACCTCCCGAAGCCTGGGCAAAATACCGCATTCCTGCCAGTTCCCCGCCGAGCCGTTTGACTTTCCTCCCCCTCGCAGTCACGGCACGCACCAAGGCCTCTCAAGTCTCAACATCCATCCTCAGCCAGCCAAGCCACGTCCAAAGCTCACTTTTGCAGTAGGCATGCAGTCAGCACCGCGCAGCTCTTTACCCAAAGGAATGCCACCCTAACGCGGATCCAAGTCGCGGCGCAGGATGACGCGTGCGCCGGCTTTACTCTTTCGAGGCTCTAGGGCGGGTGTAGGGTGAAGGGTTTGCCTAGTCGATGAAGCTACACGAGCTATTCCGGGTCTTGCATACGAAGTGGTGTGGTGCGTTTGGATACGAGGGGAAAGTCTATCTTCCCAGCGCATCCGTAGCGTGAATATATGTATATGTATGCGACCCTCCTCAGCAGTTTTCATTTCTTCCACTCTCCGAAAATTCCTGGTTGAAATCTGAATTGTACAAGTAATTGATTGATTGGCATAATCTTCAATTGTTTGTATCACTCGTTATTGTTACATTTCGGGTTCCGCGTTCGAGACATTCACATTAGCCTACTACTGGTCTCTCGTTACATCATTCTTTATCCTTGCCTCCATATATTCGATTGGAATCCAACCCAGCCCAGCCCTACCTTGAAAATCTCACCCTCACTTCTTCCTCCTGCCTCCTCTGCTTCCCTTCCTCCTACTTACAACAAAAAACCCAACACCCCATTCCAACGCGAAAGCAACTTTTCCACCCAGACTCAAGGAAAGTAACCAACCAAGAAACATAACCGGCAACAATGCTCGACACCCTCCCCATCGTCCTCATCGCCCTCTGCGGCGTCATCCTCGCAGTCGGCTTCGCGGCTCTGATGAACATCGCGCTGAAGAAGAAGAATACGAGGACGATTGCTGTTTGAGCGGTTCTTCGCACTGCGATGAATTATTACGACGATTTTTCCTGATTGCCATGCTGGGAGTATGGCTTTGAAGGAGTCGTCAATTGATGCAAGGACGCAAGGGATACATGGAGGGAGGAATGGAAAGAGCGACTGGACACCGATCGAGATCGACCTACCACCACAACTTCACCCACGTCTACGCCTACGGCGCCTAGACTTTGGATTCTTTACATGCACAGCGATCGACATTCTGGCCTTCGATCAATACTGCGATCGTGATAATGATGCTGCAAGCCCGTGCAGGCATCAATCCATGCATCCCATGTCAACCCCACGATACGAAAAGTACCCCGCCATCGCAATTTCCAACTTGTTTGCCCCGCTATGAAGATCTTCGAATGGACGAAAGTACAGACTCTCCTGCTCGATATTTACGCCCTCGAATACTCGACTTTCATGATTTTGCGGAATCTTTGAATACGGGATATTGATGGACCTGCCATTGGAATTGGGCTGGTGGAGTGATTTGTTTGATGGATGCAGTTTTGTTCCGCTGTCTAGCAGCCAGACCACCCTACTGCTTCAAAATCGGACTTCTACGATCACTGCACATGCCGGCGACATGACTGCATTTTGAGCTCCCGGGGCCAAAGGCTTTTCAAGCAAGAGCAGCTTCAGGATACGAACCACACGCCGCAGGCACAACTTGGTTCCCCTTGGCTCGGGGGTTGGAGATGGTTTTCGAGGGGCTGGATGTCCGGAATGTGCATTTATGGTTGGATGCAAGACGCGTGATACCTAAAGGCTGCATATCTGCAAGGGGAATACGACGGCCTGGCGGCTATGATGAGATGGCATGGATGCACATACAATAATATATACGATCCGATCGTTTGCACCTACACATTCATTTACACTGGATTTATTTCTGCTTGCCTGCTCCTCTGATATGCTGACCTTCCACCAAAGATTAATGGTCAATTTATTTCAGGATACTAGGAGAATCACCCAGCGACTGGTGATATTACTTCTTGGCAAATCAATTCCACAAGCTGCTCATCCACATCTAGACTCTTCGGTTCCTGTTGTTTCTATGACGTTGACCAACGCAATTTCGGTCCGTCCTATTCCCCTACTCACGATACACATCTACTCCACCTCATCCTTCCCATGTCCTCCTCGCCCAATCCTCCGGCCCCATCCCTCCTCAACCCTCCTCACCCCTTCCAATCAATCAATAAATCCACCTACCCCATCAAAACCCCCCCAACACCCCCCAATTTGCCCACTCCCCCTCGCCCACATTTCAATATAGCCAGAGGAAAAGCATCGGGCTAGTTCTGGAGCAATATGGAATCGAATGCCTGGAGAGTGCGGTTTGGCGAGCATAGCCGGGATTTGGACCTCTGCAGGCACCCAAGTGGCTGTGCTGTGAATGGGAGGTCAGTAAAGTCAATTCCTTGAGTCCATTCTGGAGTTCTTAGTAGCTTAGTATATTGTATATGAATCGGAGGGTTGTATTTGACCTCTATCAAGCTTTATCAGGGGATAAAAATGGCAGCCTTTAACAGGGATCCTTCTCACACCATCATCTCAAAGAGCTCGATTCTCACATCTCCTTCTTCCTCTCCTTTTAGATCATTCATGTTCGAATTGATGAAGTGATAATAATTGCGATTATGTACTGTAACTTTCGCTTCACTCTCTTTTCCTTCCTCATTCATTGTCTTCGTCGACCCACTCTAACTTTGCGAAGGGGGAGGAGGGGGGCAAGTAAATCCAAGCTAAGCGAGTCAACACAATGATACGACACTTCTTGGCAATGCTTTGCGAACAGCAGAATGNACGACTCCTACTGTATTGCTATATCAAGTATACTTTCACTTGCTACAATCTGCTAGAGCCTCGCTCGAGGGCGAACCTTTGCCGAATTTGGCTCGTTTTGGACTAGCGTTTTTTCTGTCGAATTCGAAGTAAACAAACCAACTCAAATCAGTCACGTATAGAAACCTTTCACTTGGTCTTTCACCTAGCCTGTGAAAATTACTCGTAAAGATCATTTCATCTTCGATGATCTGTTGACTGAGAACAAGGCGTTATTGTCTTCGAGCTTCGAGATTCTTCCATTCTACAAAATCTCTGATCCTGGAGAGTCTGCTAACTTCGCTAGTCTCGGCCTGCAAGTCATCGACACAGCTTCGAGATTGTATTTTCGTCTTCGAGCTTTGTCACAAACCTAGATCCAAAGTTGTCGACGTTTGGTAAATTGTCGCTAAGGCGGTCAGAAAACGAACTATCTCGAGCGACATCTTCTTCGGCTTCGCTACCGACTTCGAGTCATCTGGCGAGGACAACTTCGACTCGACTCCACACCTTCCTCCATTCCCTCACCTCGCGCATCTCAACTCCAAAGACTTTTTCGAAACAGCTCGCAAGATGGCCTCCAGTTCGAGTAGCGTAGACATTCATAACCCCGAACCGATCTTCAATCACGAAGAGAGAGAAGATGGCATTTACCACACCGAGATCCTCCCCATGAGCCTGAAAGAGCGTCGACGTCGATCTCAAGCCGTCCCTACCGTACTCAAGCAACGCCGCCATCTCACTGCTGCGGAGCTAGCAGCCGCCGACTACATTCTCATGGGGGACAAGCCGCACTACATGGATGTTACACTTAAGGGTGGAAAGCAAGTTGTTCTTCCATTTGCTCGATACTTTGATCCTGTTCATATGCAAGATATTGGTGTGTTTGAGAAGCTCGCCGAGATACAGCGGATTGCCTTTGGAACAGAGTTTCAACCCAAGCTAGCTCGGGTATCCAAGGCACACAACACATCGCATGAGGCCTTGAAAGGCACAACATATGACCTGGGTGCTACTGTCCAGCCTGGCCATGGAAACGATGGTATCCAGCTTGGCGGACTTGCAAAGACGAACGATCCCGAAATCAAGCACCTCAGCACTCTGGTATCTCAAGTCGGCTCAAGCATGATCAAGAATGCCTTCCCATCAACATATTCAGGGGCGGAGGTCCGCGAGCGGAGATGGATTATCGACGCATCCCTTACCATCGGCCACGAAGATAACCACGAAGTCACCTCCATCCAAGTCAACTTCAGTATGCTGAACCAAGAACTCGTCGACGCCATCAAGGAAGTAGGCAAAGTCCACAACGATGGCAAAGACGACCGGCCACGCTTCACAGCCCTTTTCTTCCTCCCCTACTTCCCCAGCAACCATTTTCCAGGCCGCTTCCTCATCACCACAGCGCGTCTGGCATGTACAGCTTGCCCATTCTCAGGTATGGTTTTCAGCGGTACACACGCACACTTCGCAACAGGAATGGGCGCATATGACAAATCCATGAGTCTCGACTCGCCCCTCCGGTATCATCCGCCAGCAGCAGTCCAATACCCCAGACTGCCACAAGGAACCAAATACGGCCGTGTCGCCATCGTCGCATATCCCAAACGCTTCCTCATGCGTCTCAACCCACTAGCTATGCGAGCAGAGGACTTCGAAGACGACGTCGCCGCCCTCGCTCACTTCGGCAGCACCCGCAACATGCAAGAATTCCGGCTCCGAGCTTTCGTCAAGACCAACACCAGCACCCTCCAAGCCACACCCATCACACCCGAATCTCTCATGCAGAATTTCTCCTGGATCAACGAAAATGGCGAGACTGAATACCCACGTCGCGAACTCGCTACCGCCGCCTTACACTACGCTTTGAACAACGTCGGTGAGAACGACCCTGAGTGGAAGGAATTGAATGAGGCGGCCGAAAAGATCAGTTGTGGTTCGAGCTTCCCGAATGAGGTGGGTAAGCCGAAGAAGAAGAGTACAAAGTGTGGGGAGGAGGAGTGGGTGGATGTTGGGGCGCCGGTGCCGAAGTTTGGGGATGAAGTTCCAGGTTCGATTGGATGGGGTGGGTTGGAGAGATCAACGTCTTTTTTGGGGGCGAGGTTGAAGCGGAAGGTGGGTGATGTGGATTTCGATGTGGAGGATGAGGAGCTGGCGGGAGATTTTGGTGGTGTACAGGGGCAGCCGGCGAAGGTGCGCAAACTTGGTGGTTAGGGATTCTCGATCCGGATGGAAGGAAGTAGGCATTTCAACATGGATTACTATCGGGCTGCGTAGAAGTATGAACTGGGTGATGATTGTTGCAATCATCTGGTTGGAGGCATTTACGAACTCAGGGCATTGAAGAGGATTTAATTTCTAGCGGTAGAAGAGTATCAACACATCGAAAAATACTGTAGGTCGACAAGGAAAGGCTGCATAAACTCATGTCTTGCGTGAACTTCAAAACTATTTTGCCTCCCTAAACTGTGATTACCACGGGTGCGATAATGTGGCCATCGATTTGGGAGGAAGTGAAGACCGGTAGGTGAGGCATCTAACTTTTGCTTCCAAGCGAGCGAAGCGAGTGGTGGTCGTCAAATCTAAGGGAAGTATTCATGCTACCGAGCACATGCACGTATGTACCTTATCTAGTTATCGCGATTCAGGATCAATTTGGCAATCGTAGACTTCGTACGAGAGGCTACACGACGCGGATCTTCATGTATGACGTATGCATGCCGAGCGTAAGCAAGATGCGGGCAGTAACAATTTTGACCTAATGTTTGGCCGCGTCTCCTCAACGACAAAACAAACTCATAAATAGGCAGCAACGATTCAAGCGAAGTACAAGAAGAAGCACGAAGCATCTTAGCTCATATACCTGAGTACATGAAGAAATCCTCACCGAGCGAAAGGTGCACTGGTTTTAACGATCTCCGCTAAAACGACAGACTCGACAGTCAAAATGAATGTAGAAGGATCAGGCTTCTTTGATAGACTTGAAGCTCTCATCAAATCTCAAACTGAGGATGGAAAATCAGTCGAGCAAATTGCTACAGAATTGGGGACACCAATTGTGTCCATTGGAGTTCTCGATGCTGGAACAACGACCACCAGGATCTACGGGACAGCACAGCAAAGCACAAGCGCCGCACCTGAGCAACAATCAAAGACTTTCGACAAAGATACTCTGTTCCAAGCCTGCAGCATATCTAAGCCGATCACAGCTCTCGCAGTCATCAAATTATGCCAGAAAGGGACACTTGATCTAGATGCTCCAATCACCCAATATTTGAGCGCCGACCAACTCTCATGGATTTCAACGCCCAAAACCCTTCCACTTGTCTCCCTCATCACTCTCCGCCACCTCCTCTCCCACACAGCCGGTCTCTCCTGCCACGGTTTCGTGGGATATCCAAACGGAAGTCTCCCTTCACTCGAACAAACGCTTCGGGCCGACCCACCAGCCAACAACCAACCTATCACAATGACCCTCTTCCCCGGTCAAAAATACAGTTATTCCGGCGGTGGCATCCAAGTCATTCAACTGATCCTCGAGACGATCCTCCGTAAACCATTCCACCAGATCATGCACGACTTAGTCCTGAAACCGCTAGGAATGACGAGGAGCACATATGCGTTCATCCCAGAAACAGAGCAGAACTATGCGCCAGCGCACCTGAACAGCAAATTGAAAGCGGAGCCAGACTTCTATCACCTCCCTGAATCGGCAGCTGCAGGACTATGGACGACACCTGAGGATCTTCTAAGAGCTGTCCACGCAGTCCAGCGGTCCCTGGACTCGAGTGACTTCCTAGAAGCAGAATGGGCAGAGAAGATGTTGACCGAAGTGGAGGATAATGGTATGGCGTTGGGGTGGCGTGCGAAGAAAGGGACAAGTGTATTTGGTCATTCGGGGGATAATTTCCCGGGATATGTGTGCTACGTGGCTGGGTACGCCGATTTTGACCCGCTTGGTATGAAGAAGGATGGTGAGAGCGTGATCAAGTTGGCCACTCCGAAAGGCTGCGGTGTAGCAGTGATGACGAGCTCGGCCTTGGGCTGGCCATTGGTGGCTAGAATCTTTCATGCAATAACGTACTTGAAGAACTGGCCTGTCGTCTCTTCTGGTCCATTTCTTCCGTTTATGGACAAGAGAACGGATATTGATTCGCGAGCGAAGGGCTGGTGCGGAAGCTGGGGAAAGGGGAGGTGGACTCTTGAATCGGACGAAGATAAGTTGTCGTTAAAATGCGCATCATTCCCGGCTGTACCTTTAGTTACAGCTGCTATTCCGCCATTCGAGTATGCCGAGGGAGAATCTGTTGATTTGATAGCCGATGGTTTGGAGACGATGATTCGACTGAGATGGAAGGAGGGAAAGAAAATTATTGAGCTTTGGCAAGATGGCGGTGCTGAGACTTTGGAGGAAGATTGACAAACCATATCATGACTTTGTATCGTTCCATCAATACCCACTCCCGATTCGCGCAACCGTGAGAGCCTTGATCCTCGGTTTGCTAATCTTGACATTGAATCCAGTTCAGAGTCAAAGCAAGAGAATCAATAGCCAAGGGTTGACAACTTGTCATTCCACTGCTGATGAGACCATGGCGAAGCTCAGAATTTCGGCCATAGGCAAGCCTCCTACTATCGATAGTCGCAATTCTCGATTGTAGAACTAGCGTGACTCTTTCGGATCTTCATGAGAAGGGAAAGAGACAGACTTCATCAGTAGGGGTGGTTTACCTTCTTCTTTGGTTCGTTGTTTACCCTTCCGTCGCTTATTTTAGCTCCACATTGCATCCGCTCCTTTCGCATACACTTTCACGACCACAAGTGCAAGTCGGTACTGTGTAATCTTTTTTCGTTCGTCATTAGATATGGCAGGCCTAGTCTGCGACAATACGTGTCGATTAATGGCTCGAACGAGGAATGGTTGGCGTCCATACCTCAGAACCAAGAGAATCTAGCAGGCCAGATCAGACGGCATACGACATTTTATTGAATCGGTAGCCATCAAGGACACAGCTTATGGCTTTTCTCAAGAATTCGTAAAACTTTTGGCGGAAAAACTGTGAAGATATACCCAGCCGGAATTCGGATAGATATCTCTTGGCAGTGGATGGCCCTTCGATCTGACCAAGGCACTGTTGCCCCGCAGTGGATCCTGATTGAAATTGTCAACACCACCAAGAAATAGAAAGAAGATAAAATTCGGGATACAAATCTCATGCAGTGCTTATGTCTTCCTCATTTCGCTCATCCAGAAAGTCTAATTGTTCTCGCAAGTCACAGTGAGAGGATCTGGAGCTCTGGGACAGTTGACAACACAGCCAGTCAAATCGCCGCAACCGAACCACCATGCAGTTCCTCACTGGCATTCTCATCACGCTTCCCCTGGCGAGTGCAAGTCAGATGACCAGCCTTCTTTCATCACGAGAGCAGGGTACATCAACGTGTACGGACACGCACATCTTCCTCGCCCGAGGCTGGAATGAAGATTATCCGGGCCGACAAACAGTTCTCATGGGAGCATTTTCCACAGCTCTCTACAGTTCTCCAACCAGTTCCGACTATGAAGACATTATATATGAGAGCTCTTTTGAAGCCAATTACTGCGACTCGATTTCCGAGGGTGTCGCAAATGGTCAAGCCCAAATGATAGCGTATAATAAACGCTGTCCAAAGTCGAAATTAGTAGTCAGTGGTTATTCGCAAGGAGCCTATGTCGTGGGTGATATGTTTGCTGGTGGTGGGGGGACTTTTGGAGATTGTGTCCAGAAAAGCAATGAGCCTTTTGATATCGATTCGGATGCTGGGAAAATGGGTAAGCATCCGTCGTTCTGGAAGGAAATTTTGTTTGCTGATTGTGGAATCCAGTCACCGCGATATTGCTGTGGGGTTCAAAGCGCCATACTGCTTCCCAGCCCTACAACACATTCTCCGGCGCCGAAAAGAACGGCACGTACCCTCGGCCAAATGTACAGCTTGAAGCGTTGAAGCAGTGGACGCCAGTCTTGCGAGACTATTGCGTTGTCACGGATCCCAATTGCGCAGGTGGGAAGGTCAATGAAGACCATTGGAACTACTTTGAGCTGTATTCGGATCAGGCGGTGGAGTGGGTGAAGAACCAGGTTGATAATAACATTACAGCTGTATCGGAGGAGTTGAGTGCCAGTAGCACTGTGGCGTCTTCTGCTGAGTCTCCGACCATGACCCAGTCCAGTGTTATCGGTTCTGGGACGCCAGTTGTGACGGGAACAACGACTTTGCTGTCTGCGACTTCAGCGACTTCTTCGAGCGCAGCCTCGAGTTCGATTGCTGAAAGTGCGGCTACGACCACTTGTCAATCGAGCATGGTAGTCCTGGTAATTGTAGGTTTTCTCGCTGCTTGCATGTAGCTTGAGCTTTCCGTTTTCGTTCTTTTCCAATGTAAATATCCTGTAGATTAGTCTTGATTTTTGGTAGAGTTGATGAAACCGTCCAGGGGCCTTAAGCTTTGTCTTTGATGCAAGCCTTCTCAATAATCCAAAAATTCAATCGTCCTTTCCAGACCAGATTATATATAACCTTTGGGAGCTGCCATTTGGGCCAGAGAGGCATGAAAGGTATGAGATGAAGTCTGCCGCGAGTGTTCGATCTTGTCATGGAGAACGACTTTGGACGATCTCCTCCTCGAATGATCCTAGTCTAGATCTTCTGCGGCTTCGACAACAACTTCATTACCGCTGCATTTGGACGAATGCACGAACGATACGATGTCAAGCTTAAGCGAGATTCAATCAGGGGGGCTTTCGCTTCTTCGCAGACTCCGCTGCCCTCAGCCAAGCTTCGTCAAGAGTTGCGGATCCCCCTTGTTTCACGACCCAAAACACCACAAGAGCCTCAGCACATCGATCTGGCCTCATCATCTGAAGACTTGATCGCTCGACATCAGGCCATTCTCCCGTTTCATACCGAGTTATCGGATCATAGTCGTGTGGGATTACCCCGTTCGCGGCGAATGAAACACGTGCATGTCTTGTGTTGTCTCGGTATCGGATGATTGATTGGCAGGTGCTGACGACTGCGTTTTCGCGGCTTGTGCGACGAGATCGAGTATGGTGACTGATATATGTACAGAGTCTGGACCTCGAAGATGCGGAAAGTTGTTGCGAGGGGTGTTGATCCTGGCGGTCCAGAACGCTATTTTATTTCTTTTCGTTAATTCTTAATACATTTAGGCGTGAAGCTAGTTTTTTGACAGCTGCCACATCAAATTTGTCGATATTCCAATCAACAGTTCCTGGAGACGATATCCTTCAACATGCCTGCTATCGCTCCCCTTCTCGTGAGAGAGGTTCATGGTGTCTTAGCGAAAAGAGCGGTGGACCATACTGTGATTGAAGCAGTTGTCGTGAGTAAGTTATTTGGCTACCTTTCAACCTCTGCATTGACCTTGCCATCTGTGCTACCTCGTCTCGCTATCGATTGCCTGTGAGGTGCTAACAAATATCTAGTCATGGTCTGTGTCTTCGTCCTCGGTGGTGGTATCTATTGGTTGAGGAAGAAATACGATTGAAAAAAGCGAAGGGTGAGTGACATGAAAGTCCTGGGGAAGGAGAAAGAACTAACATGATATGAGCAGACGGATGACATCTCCCATTGCACTCCGAAAGACCCATCAGCTAGCGCCCTCAAAATTCCGAAGAAACCGAGCATTTACATATCCGGCATAATGTTATTCACTAGACGGCGCAATAGACGGGGCACTGGGTAACCTCACATAGATCTTGTTTTTCTCTGAGAGGAGAACATGATGTGGCAACCATCGCGGAAGGAAAAGAAACTATGCCGACGTACGGTAGATATACGATCTATCTGGCAGAGCGAAAGCTCATCCCGGATCGCAAGCAAGGAGTAAACCCGGCTACATCGGTCGTCCCTGATTTAGTCAGATATACTTTCACTTGTTCATAGATTCGTAGATTTCATTTCAAAGGCAATACTTCCAAAGAGTTGACTGGAACTTTCGTTCTATTCTTGTCTTCAGTGGCCGAAGTGGGTGATTGTCCTGATCAAAAGACCTATTTGGGGATTTGAGAGACCACTATCAATCACACTCCCCAAAATCTCTACCATCGTATTCACATCTTCCTTCCAAAGCAAGTATAAAAGCGCCCAAAATCCAACATTTGCTCTTTTCTTCCTCAGCAAACCAACTACCATAAAGCAGCCTCATCAGCCCAAGCAAAATACTATATTGAAGTCTCCAGATCCTTCAGACTTGAATCTTCACCTAACAACACCGAACGACAGACAAAATGAGCGGCTACGGTCAAGGATGGTATGCCTACTGCCCACAGTGCCCATGGAAAGGTGTCTCGGATCGGAATCCAGGTGCCCCCCCAGTTTACTGCCCAGATTGCTACCACCGAGCGATCGTCCTGCGTGGCCTTGGCCCAGGACAGTTCTGATAAGTTGTGATGTGAAGGTAGAGCTACGAGGGTGAGGTTGCTAGAGCATAGGCGGTTGGAGGGAAGGAGAGGAACAATGTGATTGTGTGGAAGAGATATTGGAAGGGGTGCGTGATGTTTGTATGAAGAAATTGTGAAGGCAAGTTGCTAGGACTGGTGGGGTAAGCTAGAAGTGGGCAGTCCCTTGTGCATGTATCGAGTCTTCGTACAATGAAATGTCGTTGGTCTCAACTCAAAAGAAACAATCCTATACGTTGACTTTGGCACAAGTGAAGCCAACAAAGCTTTAATTTATAAGCTCAGAGAAGACCGTATAAATCGTTCCAAAGCCACCAGGTCCTCACTTCCGCCGAACATACAATCCCCCCACCCCTCACCCCCAAGTTTTGCTGCTCCCCACCTCTCAAGTCTCCCACCGAGAACACGAAAAGAAAGCTTAATTACAAATTCCCTATGAGGAAAATATAGGAGAAGAAAATCAAGCCTTCACAATGTCAAACGATATCAGGATGGGATACTGCCCGTAATGTAGGTGGAAGGAGTATCAGATGATCAGTGGCATCTATTGTGCGTCCTGCAAGCATTGATTAATTCCGCTGCCACAGCCGCAAGTTCAAATACCGCCGTGGACTGGCTAAGTTCAGGCTCAAAGATGCATTCTGGAAGATGAGATTATGTCTCGGCTTCCAGACGCTGATCGTGATTGCAAACTTGGAAGCGGACAAGCTGGCAGGAGTATCTCCTGGGGGTGTGGACAGTATGCACGGTTGAATTTGATGCGGGAAAGTAGTTCGGGATTTGTATTTAGGCATAGCTTTCGAAAATTAAATGTCGCTCCTCCATAAGTCAAAGATATAAATACTACACAGTACATGAAAGACTCGCAATAGAATGGAAAGGGTATGTGAAGCGAACGATGCGACCAAACAAACTATATCAGCATCCGTAGACTGTTCGCCGACCATTAGATCCGAAGCTGCCTGTCTCCAGTAACTTCGACCGACAATCTCTTCCGATGTGAACGACCTTCAAGTCCCTTCGTTTCATCGCTCCTTCGCTGTGGACTGTCAGTAAAACAAGAGACAACCGTGAGACCGTCATCGTATACCTCGAGCCTGGCAACCGTGAATCAAAAGGCATTCTTTCAGCTCTCACTTCGCTTGTTGAGATCGAGAAATTAAATATTCCCGCGTCCTCCTCATTCCTGGTATTCGGGATGTCTCCTCGCTCGATGACTCCTCAAAGAGGCTCTTGACGCACATGGCTTGAAGCACACATCACACGTCGGATGTTCTCTCCTCAGATGTTCAGCTCTCTGCCCCTCCGACGCAAAGAAAACAAAGCAGTTCGCGCACGGGAAGTGAGTCTCCTGGGTATGCTGATTCAGCGCCGCGACAGTAGAAAAGTTCCCTACTGTAGGAGGACATAGTGAGCATTTAGGGTGATGTTTTGCTCGATGTTTGCGCAATGAAGGCCGTGAGGTGAAGACGGCGGCGCATTGTGTGCATGAGGGGTGGGAGTTGTGGATGTGGATGCGGAGGCGGTCGGGTGTTTGGTACCGTTTTGAGCAGAATGCGCATTGAGGATGTTCGGTCTCCATGTGTGTGTTGTAGAGGTCGTAGGAGGTGAAAGCTTCATACGATGGGCAGTATGCGCAGGTGGGGTGCATGACTGTCATATGTGAGTCCATCTCCTCCAGCGATTCGTGTCGGATGTTGCATGTTGTGCACTTTGCATGGAGGTCTAGATATTGGTCTTTTGATTTGTGGTACATGAGACAGATTTTGCAGTAGACGTGGCTGGTTCGATAGTGTTTATTGTACTCGTCGAGAGAGTTGAAGCGAGGTGTGGTACACAGTGAACAGCGGGGATGGCTGTCAATCATGTGCTGGTCCTGCTGCTGGAAAGTGACTGCTTCGAATGGACATAATTCACAATTCGGGTGAGCTTCTTTCGAATGCTTATCTCTTTCGCTCGAGGTTTTAAACCTCGCGTGACATCGCCGGCATGCTGGATGAGCAGCGTCTGAATGGTGGTTGAGTTGACTCTTGGTGGAGAATTGCTCCGGGCACCATGCGCACTTCGGATGCGAATCTTTGATGTGATTGTCCAGAGTAGCCTGAGAAAGGAAGCTCTGTTGGCACCATGAACATTTCGGATGCATTGAATCAAGATGTTCAAGCAGATTTGGGAATCGTCCATGGCACAAACTACACCTCGGGTGCATTAGATCAACATGATTCTTCAACTCGCTTCGCGAGCTGAACTCTTTGGGGCAATCGCCACAAGAGAAATGCTTGGGAAGTGTCAGCTCTGTAGGCGGTGCTTGTATTGCTTTCATTGGCGGTGAGCTGATAGGAGGACCAGAGACGGTAAGGTTTCCCTGTGGCGAGACGTATATCGCGTGAGATCCACTGCTGAGTATGGATGGGTCTAGAGTCAAGTTTCCATCGCAGTAAATCAGTGATACACTTTCTCCTCTAGTGAGAAGGTCCTTCTGATGGGCCATCATCGAATTCACGATGCCCTCAGGTCGGTTCCGATGCGCCAACCCTGGAAATTGTCAGCCGTGGTCATTTCACCAGGACCCAGGAGGAGAAAGTCACTTAGAAATTGTCAGCTTCACATTCCTTGGGAAATGATTTGATTGAATGAATGAATGAATTCCTACCCTTGATTTGGCATCTTCCACATTTGTTTCGACGCAGTGGCCGGCGGCAAGTCCTCGACGTCCACCCGTCCAATCTCTACCACATCATCCTCTTCCAGGGACATCGACATCGTGCGGGCAAGGAACTTGAGAATGTTATTTAGTATGAGCTGGTCAAAAAGGATCCTTGTCTCAACTTGCCGAAAATCGTGAAGTTGCCGTCAGACTTACGCTTACGTTGCCGCCCAAGATGAGGTCAGGAAGAGGTGCAGCCGACTTGAATTGTTGTCGCCGCCCTATTCGTCGCCCGCTTTGCATGCAGCACATGATGACACCAAATGCATGACTCGATATCAGCCAACCACTCATTTGCAGCAGTAACGCACCGCGATAAGCACCATACCATGCGTGAACCCCCGGATGAAGCAAAATTGTAGCCACGTGATGAGGCGCAAATGAAGTCGAATTTATGTCTTGTCTATACGATCTATCGTCTAGAAAATGTCGCGAATCCTGTACTAAGTGATGCCGGCCTCAGTTTTCAGCGCCAGAAATATCCTTGGAATGCGATCCCGGAGGTCTCACGCCTCTCGGGCCACTCTTGCCAACCTGGACGAGATGAGCTTCTTGCTCATTTGAATCGTCGGTAAACACAAAGCTACGGAACTCGCAATTCTTGTATGCGGTACCTATTCATTCAAGTTAAAAAACGTGTGCAGAAGTTGTAATAAATTGGAGAAGACACACACCATGGCTAGGATCAAATGGTTCCCAATCGTCTGTGAAGTAGTGTAAGAATGCACCGTGGGTTACCAGCACGATTGATTTCTCTGGACGTTGCCATAGCCAAGCTCTAAGCTCGGCAGCGCGGGCATTGACCGCTGTCAGGCTTGCTTCAAACTTCCCACTCTAAAGTTCAATAAGTACTTGATCTGTAATCGTAAGACCAAGAAATGGAAGGGAAAGAGAAGAATAGTTTACCTTCTTGCTCCAGCCTGGCTCCAACACGCTGTAATCAATTCGCTTCGGGTCGAATCCACCTTCAGATGCCTCCTCGCCGAGAATCTTCTTGATCTCAGCCTCGAGCTCTTCCTTTTCGAAACCGGTATCACATGGCTTGTTACTAATTTCTTGAGCTTGCGGCAAGAGCAGAAGCTGAACACCTGGTCGGAGAAGCGCTGGTGTGAAGCTCTCAATAGCCGTCTGAATTGTTCTGCGCAAGGGAGAGGCCATCACGATGTCAACATCGTTATGGAATGGGAATGCTGCTTGCAGTGCTTTGCATTGCTCTTTCCCGTGCGGGGTGAGAGTTGCATCTCTGATGGAAAAGTCATTCTGCTCATGAGTCAGCACTGATCCAAGCTAATTTTGGTTTGTAGGAATTACACACTGCAATGTTGTGGCCACCTTGGGCATGGCGCACTAGGTAAATTGTTTTGTTCATTGCAGACGGGGGAGGAATCTGGGAAGAGAAGTGGGATACGAGATGCGATGAAGAGCTTTATACTCACGATGCTTGTCCGACCAGCCGACGGATGGTCACGATGTCGGCGGAGAGTGGACCGGACATTAAGATCTCAACAGGCCCCGGGTTCGCTTACCTTTTGTCCTTCCCTCTCACCAAGTGGGGCATACCGACTTGGCCATCATCAGCATGGCTAAAAGGTTAATAGGTACAGAAGAGAGAAGACGTTTGGAATTGTCGGACACATACAGTCCCGCCTCGATTAATCACTCTGCACTGTTGCAAAATCTAGTCGGGAAACATACAAACATACACAAGACATAACCAAGCCCGAATTCGCTAACACCATATCTCGAGGGCATGCCCCCATGCCCTGTCGAAAGAAAGTCTCCAGCTTCAGACTTCAAGTCCTTCCAGCAGTCCTCTTTCCTTCAAATTCATTTCCCCTGCAACGAAATCCCAGACCTGCCTCCGACATTCAGGATCTTTAGTCTGCGGCATCGGCTTAGCTTGCCAGATCCTATTCGCAAACGTTCCCCCTCCCCCAGATTGCTTCAGACCCCATTGTGGGTTCGATGCAGCATTCGTAATAGCTAAACTACCCTGCTGTGCATCAACACCAACATAGTGCATGACCACAGCTGCAACCTTGGTGAAGAAGTCCATACCGGTACTTCCCCAGATATTCGTGATGGTGAAACCTGGATGGACGCCATGCACAACAATGTGATCGTACTTGTCGTTCTTCAGTAGACGAGCTTGAAGCTCCGTGAGCCAGGTTTGGAAGTACAACTTGTTGTTCGGATAAGACATTATGCCATTGTTGGCGTTGGTGAGATCAAAGACCCCGATGTATTGCATGTTGGATGTTGTGCAGATGATGCGGGGCTCTGGAGCTCGTGCCAGTGATGGCAGGAGGATGAGCGTCAACAGAACGTGTGAAATGAAGTTGACCTTTGTCCTTGTGAGCATGAGTGACTTGATAGCGAGCTTGGATATCTCTCACCTGATGAAGCATCTCAAAGCCATCACTAGTAAGTTTCGGTTTGCCGTCATTTCCCCCTCCAGTCCCAGCGTTGTTGGCCAAAATATCCAACGGCCGATTCGTCTCTAGCCAGCGCTTCCCAAAAGCTTCAACGCTGGTGAATTTGCTCATATCGCACTCCCACCACTCAATTGTCGTATGCTCGTGTCCAGACGCTTTAGCAGTCGTTTTGATCTCTTCCACAACATCATCGGGTCTTGGTTCACGTGGAGGTGGATTTGGTCGACACCCAAGGACAATATTTGCACCCCATTTGGCGAACTGCAGTGCTGCTTCTCTACCAATTCCGCTATTTCCTCCTGTAATGAGGATCCATTTACCCCGTAGATCAGCATCTGGTATGGAAAGCTTTCGAGGATTTACGCCCTGGAAAAACTGCCAGTTGGTCCATAATTTCGACGGATTGACAGCTGGTCTGTTGGGGTCACTCTGATCTGCCATTATCAGAGTAAAGTTGAGGTTAGATACAAATGATTGGGAAGTTGTTCTGGATCTGAGGGAAAAAATGAAGCCGACAATTTAACTCATTGCCTAGCCATACGCTTGGTGTTACGCGGCACGGATGCGGGGTTAAAGGGCATCCGCCCACCAGGCCTCAACAGGCATGATTGACCCTGAAGCGTGGTGCTTTGGCAATGTTTCATAAGAACCATCTTGTCGTCGGTCAAACAATCGACCGCTTTTCCACTCGCAAGTCGATTGGTTTCTTGCTCGGGAAATAATTGTTCAAGTAAATATTGGCCTCACAGAAGGATCTCGGAGGAAACGGAGCATCAAATCCAACAGACGATCGTCACATCTTCAAATTCATGCGAGCACGATCAGATTAACCGAAATACTTTACTGTCGAATCATCTGGTTCTTTTTCTATGTTCTATACCAATTTCCTAATTCGGAGTCAATTTGTGTACATCCCGGCTCGGTTGGACCTGCTGAATAATGCCTCCGGTTGATGTTGGGGCTGACAGCTGGCATTCAGCTCAAGGCTGCACCTGGAAACAATTATTGTTCTTTCGCTGAACCTGTCTTCGTTCACGAGAAACATTTGCTCTACCGTAGACACAATCAGCCATGACCGAAAGACTACCAGTCGACCTGCTCTACGCAATCGGCGATGTGATAAATTCCAGATGCACGCTCGCGACACTGTGTAGAGTCTCAAAGTCCTTCAACCGCCTTTTCACGCCGATGTTGTATGCCAAGATACACGTCCAAGACTGTGAATTCCGGCCGCTTCTCGGACAAATCTCAAAGCTGCCATCAAACACTCATTTAGAATTTACGAAGGCTCTACATGTTGGACGAAACATACCCCGCCTTCCGTTTCTGGCAAGTGGGGTTGATATCGACACATGTCTTCATAAGATGCCGGACTTGCTTTCCCTGGAGTATGTACCCTGATGTACCGAGCTTCATATAACATTGACGAATTGGCAGGATCACGACCTCTGTTAGTGAGCTTGGTCTCTCTGGCGAAGGCCGTAATGGTCTTGAGACTGTCGCAAAGCGGGGAAAATTGCGAGACCTGATCTTAGTCGCCTTTGAGAATCCATCATATCGAAACTTCAAGATGATCTTCACAAATCTAAGAACTCTGTCTTTACACGGCCTATCACGGCTCGATGCGGATCGCCATAAAGATATTGTCGAGATATTGCTTGCATCACCCCATTTGAAGCATCTTGGCTTATCCCATACCAATGATTTTGACTTCTGGTCATTAGAGCTTCACAAACTTACCCTGCTGTACTCTCAAAGGCGTATGGATCGCAACATCCCATTGTTGAAACTTGAAGAGCTGGATCTAGGCACCGGGTTCCCGCCAAGGCACGTCCCAGACTTGACAGCCGAGCCTCATTATCTCTCGCAAATGACTGATCTCGACTGTCTGTTATCCCTCCGACTCAGAAATGAGGTATCTTATGACAAACCGAGACAACAAGTTCATGTGCCACTTCTCCACGGAGCGGTCAATTTAAAGAGCATCGAGGTAGAAGTTCTAAGCAGAGATATTGAGGAGCTTCTCCGATATCTCTGCCATGCGAACCCCGGAGGCCTCACCTCTCTATCCTTCATCGGTTTGAATTATCCCCGCGATAGTGCCGATACTACTGCCGTCACTAAAGACATAGCCTCGATCATACGGCCAGCCCCTACCAGCGGCCATAGCTGGTGGTACTTATCCTTCACGGAAACCTCGACGACGCCAGGTAACCACTATATGCAAGACTTCATCAGGCATTGTACCGATCTACAGTATCTCGCATGTCCAATGAATAATACCAATCTCGAGCTGTTCAAAACATATTTGCCGAACCTGATGCATCTGCATACTCTCATCATCACCAAGGGAAATTTCCCAGATCACGTCCCCACAACGGTCAACGTCAGCGCCGAGCTTAATGCAAGAGAGAAAGCAGAATTAAAAGGAGATGCTATATTCCAGCCCTTCTCTGCGCATCCAGAGATCAGTAGAGTAAGTACAGATGGACAAAGACAAGCCAAAGATCAAGCGCGTGAGAGGGGAGAGAAGATCCGGAAGGGGATTGCGGAAGATCTGTTTAAGCTTAGCAGAGAGATATACTGGGCAAGGAAGGGGAGATATAAAGGAGAAAAGTTGAAGTATATAGGACTTGGATATCGTGTCTATAAATGGATTTTGCCCGGACCGGGAGAGGTGGATGGGGACAGGAGGGTGGAGCAGCTGTCGCTTGATGAGGCGAGGACGTTCAAGGAAGTGTCAAGGGCCTTGCAGTGAGTTTGTAGTTCTCCTCCTATACTGATCCGCCTTCGTGTTTCTTACTAACCCGTGAGTCGGTAGGGTGTCACCGGAAGCCCCGTAACAAAACACATCCAAGTAGCACTGCGTGGCCCAAGTCCGGAAATGTAGCGAGGAGATGATGAAAGCTAGAGCTACAGCTGCAAAGCTAGGGCTTAGAACTTAGTAAACAGTCTACAGGCATTACTAAATTTTTTCTTGGTCCAGTAGAATCCGCAGTCTTACAGTCCAATCCCGCGGCCTCTTCGTCGCTTAATGTAGGCCGTCCCCAGAACGCGACCACCTCACTAATCAATACCAGCATCATAATCGTACGTTTCTACAACAGTCGCCTGTTCCTGAAAAACTTCACAGTTACCTTTCAATCAGTTCCGTGGGATTTGATTTCGTCTAAAGTTCGGATGTATACGGCTTAGAAGTCCCGGGTATCGTGCGGCTGTTGGGCAAACCCCGCGGTCGGAGCAAAGCCCGTGATGGATGAAATATTGTATAGATAATTGCAGGAACAGACTCTTTATACTACTAACCATTTAGATATACAGTACATCATCTTCTTACAATCTGAACAAACATTCAAATCAAATCAAAGGTTCCTGCATACCTCACTTTGCCCTCAAAGCACAAAGCCAACCGAATCTCGGCTGCGAAGCCTCATCAAAACACACTCAAACATGTCCGCCTCACGAACCAGCAGTCGTATCCTCAACACCCTCGCCCGTACCCGATTCTCTCGCCAAATACCACATCTACAAAACTTTCAGCATGTTGGGAGGAGAGCATACAGCATGTCCGAATTCCAAGCACTGCCGGGCAAGATTATAGATGGTGCAAGGGGAGATTGGTGGGTCCAGGGAGGGAGGATTGTGAATGGGTTGCAGCTGTAAGTCTTCATCTCGTTGAATCATGTACGGAGGAGGAATGAAGCGGGATGGTGCTGATGTGTGATGCTGGATGGTTTAGGTATGTACCGATTGTCGCGGCGCTGATGTTTTGGCCGTATGCGGTGGCGCCGATTATGCAGAAGGTGATGACGAGCTTGTGATTGAGGTTAGATATGATGTGGTAGATGTGGATGGAAACAAAGAGGTGTAAATTTGTGTACATACTTGGGCCGGCGGAAATATGCATTGCTTGGAGTCTTTCATTGGTCATGGATGGTACAACCTCCAGATTGCCTGTCGGGTTTTCCTTTGAGCCTTGAAGATTCCTGTCAACATTTTTGCGGCCTTTAAAGCCCCCAGAATGAGACTATTCAGCTGTCTGTTAGTTCAAGGTTGCGATGGAGTTTATGAAAAGTCCTGACTGACTTGTAAGCGCCAAAAATGCAAAACACCCAACAAGGGAATAGGTGAATGATTCCGATGCAGGAACCTTAGGCGGTTAGGCCTAGAGAAATTCTAGCACATCAGTCACTTCAATTTCAATTAATAGAGATCTAGGCGATCAAGAAGCTTGATTTTATGTTCAAAATTGCGACATAACCCATCTTTTACTAGATTGCCTGACTATCGTTCCTAAATGCCGCTCAAAAGGGGCCAGCCCAGCCAAGTCCGGTAAAAAGCCTCACTTGCCATCACTCCATGTTAATAGAGTTCTACTCCTCTTGCTCTACATCACCCTTCTCCTCCGGCAAAGCTACCAAATCGGACTTTTTCGTCCGGTTCTTCCATTCGACATCAGGACAAAGAAGTTGCGCCATTCTCAATTGCTCTTCGCGACTCAACCTAAAGATCCTCTGACTTTGGCAAATTGAGAAACTGAGACTCCATGCAAGAGCAAAACATGATGGTCAATAGAGCTAGCATTAAATCCAAGAGCTATTTTTGATGGTGCGAATAAGCAGTAAGGAATGTATCGAATTGGTTCGAGAACATCAGCGGGAGGACATGACATCCATATCATGAATTGGTCAGCGAGGTGGCCCTAATATTATGAGTGAAGACCCTGACTGATATGCAGGTCTAAATGCAGGTCCTGGTGGTGGCGGTGTTTAGACGAGATTTGTTGACAACTTGACAACAGCATTTGGCTTCAAACGAAGCACCACGCCCAGATACAGCAATCTCAAGCATAGATACCGGTACAGATATCTCCATCGCTCTCGCATTCCCCCATTCCCGCAATCCAATCAGTAAACGAATTCATCTTGAGCTTACTGTCGCACAAATCAGCGTGGTCTTCGGCGTTAATGTCGATTCACGACTGCGATTGGTACTGTCGCACCCAGCATCTCAGCCCGAATGCATGTTTCCACATTCCCCACCAATCAACACACCGCGATAGCAATCATCCCCAGCTCGATGCTGGTGGATGTTCCGGGCAAAGTCCCATCCGTGCTGCAGTCATGCCCACAAAAGTACCCCTGCGTAAATCAGCTTGTGGCGCAGAAAGCGGGGACGGGCTTTCGAGACCATCCTGAAACTCAAACTCTCTTTCTCGTTCCCCAGAAGCTTGATCTTCCCGCCTTCACTCTTGTAGCTCTATCTAGCTTCATTTTCTTGAAGCTTGTTATTCAAGTGGTTTTGTGAGTGAAAGCAAGCTGTGGTGAACATGGCTTTCGATCAGCTTTACATTATCTTGGCTGGAGTGACGGCATTAATCGCTGCGGGGTTCGTTACGCGCTCGAAGCTAAACTATGGCGACGACGTCCCATCGGGATTACCTTGGGTTGGGAAGCAGCAGGGCATATTTTCAGATTTGCGAACGCGTATAGCGAGCATAGGCAGTGTATTGGACACGATTGAAGCTGGATATCGCAAGGTGGGTGAACTTCTATTGCACAATTGCGTTCGCAGAGCTGATGTCAGCATCCAGTACTCGAAAGCAGGCCTCAATTTCGTCCTTCCGGGTTTCGACCATTCTATGGTACTTGTGCCAGTCTCGCAGGTGAAATGGATCGTCGACCAGGCAGAGCATGTGCTCAATGCGAACGAGATGCAGCGCGAAGTCCTGCAGACGGATTATACCCTCCTCGACTCGACACTCGCTCGAAACCCAATCCACGAACTGGTCGTACGAAGAGATTTGACAAGATATTTGGGGGCATTGATTCCGGATATTGAAGATGAATTGAAGGTTGGAGTTGACGAGTTGTGGGGGAAGGACACTGAGAAGTGGACAGATGTTGTGGTGTTCTCGACAATGATGAAGATTGTGGCAAGGACGTCGAATAGGTTATTCGTTGGGCTACCGCTCTGTATGTACCTTTTATGGTGGCAGAGATAAGTATATCAGGCTGACACCCTCAGGCCGAAATGACGAGTATCTGGATAGTGCTGGTGGATTCGCGCAGGATATCCCAATAAGCGCCGCACTGATTCGAATGATTCCGAAAATACTGAAGCCATTCCTATCATGGATACCGCTTTTGTCAAACAGATGGCACTTGTACAAAGCATCGAAATACTTGCTTCCTTTCATCCGGAATCGCGTAGCAGAATTAGATGCTGCGAAAGCCGCTGGGGAAAAGGTCCAATGGAATGACTTCACCGGCTGGTACTTGAAGACCGTAGCTGATCATCCAGATCCGGCCGAACGCACGCCGGAGAAGCTGGTCAAGCGATTAATGGTCATCAACTTTGCAGCCATCCACACGTCTACGTTCACAGCCACCAACATCCTATTCGACCTCTTCTCATCCCCAACAGCCGAGGCCGATGTCAAGGAAATCAGAGAGGAAATTGAAACCGTGCTAGCCGAGAGCAACGGGAAATGGAATAAGGATGCCGTCGCCAAGCTAATCAAAACCGACAGTGCAGTGAGAGAAAGCTTACGGATCTCGACATTTATGAGCCACGGCATGGACCGCATGGTAGTAGATCCCAAGGGCGTCACCATGTCCGACGGTCTACACCTCCCGCAAGGAACCCGAATCGGAACATCCACCTACTCAATCCACCACGATAACAACGTCTATGAGAACGCCAAAACCTACGACGCCTTCCGCTTCTCTCGTGTCCGAGCCGGCGCTGCCAAATCGTCTACTACAAATGGAGCGATGAACAAGGAAGATCTCGCTAAAGTCCTGGAAGCGAAGAATTTGTCGACTGTTACTACGTCGGATACGTTCTTATCGTTCGGACATGGGAGACATGCTTGTCCGGGACGCTTCTTTGCTGCTACGGAGATGAAGTTGTTGTTGGCGTATATCATTATGAATTACGATGTCAAGCCGTTTGAGAAGAGGCCGGAGAATACGTTCCTTGCTGGATCTATTCTGCCGCCTATGAAGGCGACAATTTCTGTGAAGAGGCGCAAAGTATGATATGACGACTAAGAGACGCTTGGGAGCTTACGCATTGCCTGGGATGCATTAAGCACTCTTTTGTTTTTGACTCTTCTAAGAGCCGTGAGAGAACTGGTCCATTAGCATCTGCGGTGTTTGGAGTCATAAAGTCAGGGGTTATGCAAGGCGGGATATACAGCGAATGCCATTTGAAGAACACATCAGCACTGTGACTTAATTCTATGGTGTGTGTCGTTTTGAAGTACAATTATTAGAGTTGTTCCGGAAATTTGCCCAACGGACGTCTTGCCGATGTTGTACACCTGTCTTATAACATTTGCCCCTCTACACCTATCTCTACCCATCTTCAAGTACCCAGTACGCAAACAGTACACAGACGTGCTGGGACATTGAGATCCTCGATATCCACACTTCACTTGGTTCGGTTCGATCCAAGCAAGTAGTGACAAAATAGCTGCGAATCATCGTTTCCATCTCTTTGATTTCCCTTGAGATACAATCTTTCTAGCGTTCTGTAATTATTGGAAGCAAGGCAAACTTTGTCTCGACACGTGTACCAAGGTCAATCTTTGGGAACTGGAGCCAGGCATTTCAAGCTCGGCGTCACGACCCCTCCTCTTTCGGGTTGAGATACCTGGAACATAGTCCTGCCAAGTCTGGTAGAAAGCAAAGTCAACCGAATTCAACACCACTAATCACAATCTGGCTTTGCAACTCACATCAACACTTGAAACCGAGACATCTAAATATTCAAGACGGAAAAAACAAAAGGTTGAAATATGCTATCTCGCATTGCGAGTACTGACTAATTAATCATAGCACGTCGCCCAAGGTTTGTATCCTTCCGACATGAACAACTTCTGCAGCGCTCTCCTTCTGATCCCTACATTACCGCCGTCGAAAATGGGTAAAACCATAGCGTCGTTTAGCAGATCTGTGAATGGGAGGGCTAGATCGTAGGCGGATCTGTTTTGTTGATTAGCGAAGGGAAAGAGAGGGAGAGGAATGGAGGGCGGGACGAGATAGAGTGCGTCGCAACTGAGGACTTACACTCCAACGAGATTGATCGCATCAACAGCTGACTTCACAGCTGCATCGGAGCAATACACTTTTGCTTCCAGCGCCAACTCACGACAATTGTCGTAATTCGGTAAGTCGGAATGGATCTTGGTGGCTGCTTTCCAGGTGAGATATCTACATCTTGTTAGTCACCACTTCAAAATTCGTTGTTCGACTGGAGTTTACCGTGAGGTTTCTGTACGCATCTTGATATCGATGAGCAAATCGGCGACGGATTGACGATCTCCGATTGGGACTGTGCCTCCACGGGGAGATTTTGAAAATTCTAAAGCTGCGTCGAATATTGCTCGTTGGATGCCAGTTCCCATTGCACCGACGAGACATGCTTGTATATACTTAGCTGATGGACTCTCATTTGAAAGTATATGGGTTATTTGACATACCAGAAGCTTCGAAGCTCATTTGCACGATCGCCGCTCCCTCACCAGGTGCACAAAGCACATTCTTAGTAGGTACTTTGACATTCGTATACTATTGACCACCTTAGCTTATCCAAAGAAGAAATTGAGACTCTGATGGTAACAAACCTTGATATGAGGACCAGACACAGCAGTCCAACCCGCAACCTGCTGATGTTTCAGGACCTCAAAGGCGCCATCTCCAGAAGCCACGATATCCTCCCTCCTCACCATGAGAATCATGATGCGAGAAGCAGGGGAGGCATCAGCTGGGATATCGGGATTAGTACAGCGGCAAACAACACACTGTAATTCTGCTCCTTTGAAGTCCCAGCCTGCGCAGTTGGTTGCCCATGCCTTTTCGCCGTTGAGAACCCACGTGTCGCCCTCGAGGTGGGCGGTGGTTTGGAGTCCTGGAGCTCCATCTTCGAGCCAGTTGGCCTGTTCGAAACTTGAGTGAGCAACAAACTGTCTACTGAATTGGAAGGGAAGTGCTTCGGAAGTGAAGAGAGGAACTCACCACACCCCCCGGTTCCGTAAACACCAAGCTCGCCAACGGCGTCCCCTCAGCCCTTAAAAACGGGATCAAGAACTCCGCAAACTGCGGCTTGAACGCCAAACACAGCGGAGTCAATCCCAACCCTGTTCCAAAGATCGTAAGACTGGCAGCTCGTTCTACGGCGGACATCTCTTCGACTAGGATTGCTGCTTCGAGGAGACTGCTGCTGGTGCCGCCGAGTGGGATGGGGATTTGACCTTTGATCAGGCCGGCTTTGACGGCTTCGGCGTAGAGGGGTTGGAGACATTGGAAGCGTTCGGCATGAGATGGTATCTGGGTGTATGCTGCTTTGGCAGTAGAAAGGTGGGCTGATGCGAAAGTGCGGGCGGCGTTGCGAGTTGCGAGCTCGCTTGGGGAGAGGGTGAAGTCGACCATATTGGGGATTCGTTTTTGTTTATTCTTGGGAAAGAGGATTGATCTGGATATCAGCTCTTTGAGTCCGGTAGCTTTATATATTTGGATGAGGGTAAGGTCTTGTCTTGCGTAGCTGCGATGCTGATCGGCTGTCAGCAAGCGGGGTTGCGGTGCTGTAATGGTGGGACCCGTGCTGCAGGTGAGCTGCGTGCGGCCGCACTAGCATTGTGGCGCTTGTGGCCAACTACAAGTCGAGACAAGGAAAACTCACTCCCAGCTCCATAAGCCCAGCTCTTATGCCCTTCCGGAGTTCACTTTGCCTTTCTCTGGAGAGTTCAAATGCGCTTTGGAAAATAGGTCTTGCCTCGCTCGACCAAAACATCGTCTCGCTTAGTAGGCGAGACATCCTAGCATTTTGAAAGGAGGTAGTTGAGACTGTAAGTTGCAGGTACAGCTTAGATCCAAAGGTCTCGCTGTCCTTTACAATATTCGCATCTCAATATTTTTCGTCAACTATGAAGTGTATCTTTTGGAGATGATCCATAATTTAGTGATACTTTGCGACTCCTTTAAGTATAATCAGAAAGCCGCACTCGCAAACACATGCGGCTGATAGACCACGCTTTGTATTTATTTCGTTCGTCAGGTCAACAGTCGAGCACTACAATACACCAGGAATAGATACGGCAAGGCGTATTTGAATAGACAAACACATTGCTTTAGGAAAAGCAACCGAATCCGTCGGACTCTTGCTCTTCTTCGGTCATCAAGTAACTTGCATTCTGCTTCAACTAGGTACTTTAGCCCGAAGAAAGCCAGCTGCTCCTGGCTATCAAAGGTAGGCATGCTTTGGATCTTCGTGCCTGCGTGCAGAGTGCCATCAAGGGCATGTCCCTCAGCTCATTCACATATATTATCAACAAAGCGGAGTGCGGCGTCGTAGAAACCATTAATAGCCAAATACTGTGTATTGCACATGCTCGTGGCTCAACTATTACCTCAACTTCGATACATGTTCACCATCTCGACTAACTGCTATTTGGCTGGCTCCATTCGTTGACTTTAAGATTCGAGCTTCCATGCTATTCGCATTACGTCGAAGAGAGTAAGGTATGTTGCGGAGGTAGGACCTGGCAAGTCCTCGTACCTACCGTACCCTTTCCGAGCACTTCAGCTTGCCGTGCCTGATCTGCCAGCGCTGCTGTACAGTCTGTCCCTTAAGATTGAAGCACATGCGAGTCGAGAATGGACATGCCATACCGTCTCTTACCTGCCCACCCCTTCGAATCTTCCGGAAACTCCAATCCAATCTAATCCCACAGCAAGATACACTAGCAGTACGTACTCACTCACAAAATGCGACAGACGACAAGCTTTTTTTTGCCACCTTACGTATTATACGAACGTCGAATTCGCAGATGCGTAATTTCACTGAAGAAATAGCAACAGCAGTAGCAGTAAAAGTACCAGCGAACTTCTCCAGCCTGGCTGCTAGAGTATCGAGGCTAGCATGGGAGATGAGATGAGATGAGATGGCGATACGGTGATACGCAGGATGCAGGGACAGGCATTAGTCTCAGGTTAAAGGGATAAGGACTGAACGGTTGCGTTGAGTTGAGTTGAGTCGAGTTGAGTTCGTTCCCTTCCCTCCTTTTGCCACACTTCGGTACGCTCAGCCTCTTTTCATGGTTAGTCAGTTACCACGGACATGATTGGAATGGACTGAATCCGGGAAATGAAAAGGACGCACGGATCGTCAGAGAATGGGGTGTGTACACAGGTACAGCTGTTGGTGGGTGTAGATATGGTAGGCATGCACGCTTCAACCTTAAAAATGGGACCCAGGTAAGGTAGGTTCGGAGGTGCAAATACCGATCAGTAAATCCCATCTCACCCACCTCATCACATTCTACCAACGGTGACCCAGGCGGATTATCATCCTTTGTCCGCTGGCCAGTTTGAGCGTCACAATATCATACACACAAAGCTGTCCAGCAAAACCTACCAATCTTTGGCGCTCAATCCAACCCAATTCCATCTGCCCCATTTACTCGGGGCCGTACGTGCTGCAAGGCCTTTCCTTTTGGCTGCTGCTATGGCGATTTGGTGCTGTGGACAAAAGGGTATCATATTTGATTTGGATGTCAGTCCATCATCACATTTGGATCTAAAAAGAACAAATTATATAACATGTAGATGACATCATATCAAAGATAGAGAAAAAAATCCCATCTTCGGGCTTTCACATTTCGCATTCGCATTCGCAATCGTGGTTATCGAAATGTATTCGCTCGGGGGTTGGTTGCCTGGCTGATACTTTAATGCAAGTCGAAGAGATCGCTCTGGCTAAAGAATATCTTTGCACTGGACTGGACTGCACTGGACTGCACTGGACTGCACTGCACTGCGATGAACGGCAAGCAAGCACGCACGCACTCAAAAAGCAAGCACATTTATCACAAAGGATGCTGATGCGCGGTATGGATCTCGGATCTGCGGCGCTCGATGGTAGCGTCTTCCTGGACTGGTGGACCGGCGTAGTTCTTCTTGCCCCAGACGAAGTACCAGATGGAGGAGACGAGTATGAAGGCGAAGAAGACAACGGAGGCGTAGTTCATGGTTTCGGCTGCGACGGGGAGGTACGATGGCATGCAGAAGAGGGGCACAGCGAGAGCGGACCAGGCTGGTGGGTGTTAGCAGGGGGGCAAACTTTGATTAGAGGTTGAGAGGGTGAGAGATAGGGTGCTTACCAAGTGCAACGATGTTGCACACGAGACCGAGGACTCCCATGTCGAACTTTCCGTACTTGATGTGAGAACGACCACCGATAAGGGACACGGCAATAGGCACTGCGTAGGAAACAGTCAAGCAGATAACACCAACACCAGAGAAAGCGTTGAATGCAGCAGAGGATCCGAAGTACAAGACACCGAGGATGATCTGGACTGCCATACTGAGCATCATGGCATTGAGTGGGACATCAAGCTTCGTGTTGACAACCTTCCACCACTTGAAACCTGGGATGGCTCCATCACGGGAGAAAGCCCATGTGGCGCGGGAAGCGGCAGTGGTGCATCCAATGCCGCAGAAGAGGGCGAGGACCATAAGAGGGATACACAGGGCGAATGCGCCTCCCTTGCTGCCGACTGCCTTTACAATGATGACGGGTGTTGGCTGACCGGAAGCGAGGTTGAAGAGATACTCAAGATCTGGGAGGACGAAGAGAAGAGGGACAAGGAAGACAAGTCCACAGATGGTGTTGAGAATGATGGTTCCGACCATGGCCTTCGGAACCTGTACGCTAGGGTTCTGCACTTCTTCGCACATGCTAATTCAATTAGTGTGTTTTCGTGCGCACAGACTATGGGGACCTACGAGATAATCATGCCGGTAGAAGAAGTGGCGTATGCTGCTTGCAAGAGGCCAACACAGAAAGCCCATCCTGGAGTCCAGCCAGACAAAGGCTCAAATTCAGTGAAGACGAACTTTGCTGATCGTCTGCCCTCCTTGGCGAGTGCGAGAACGCAAACGATAATGGCGATAACACCTGCGAAGGTCCAGAAGATGGCAAATGTCTAGGAAAATTAACGTGGCGTCAATTGATACTGCAATTAGGTACTCACATCCAACCAGGGCAGCCACTTGTTTCCGAGTGCAGAGACCAGATTACAGAGGATCGTGATGGCGACGAAAAGAAGGAAGATCTGGTAGGTCTCGGCTTGCCAGATTCCAACATCCGGGTCGTCTCCGAAGACATTGATACAGCCGATAAAGAATAACGTTGTACCAAAGTTCACGGCAAGAGTAATTGTGATATTGCCCACTACGTATGACCATCCACAAATCCAGGACATGATCTTGCGACACCAGATCGGGGACAGCATGAATGTCTGGTAATAGACACCCCCAGCAGTAGGATACACGGACGTGATTTCTCCCAGAGAGGTAGCTACGCATAGAATAATGATCGAGACAGCCAGCCAACCCCAAACGACAGTTGTAGGACCGCCGCCGGCGAGGGGATAGAAGAATGTGGTCGCGAGGCCGTAGGGAATAGATGCCAGCACGAAGGACATGAATGCGACTTGGAGGGTCGATCGGTTGCGGACCAGCTCGGAGGCATAGCCCATTGCCTCTAGGAGGTCATCGGCGGAGTTGTCGGTGCCCAGCTCGACGCTGGCATTGCGTGCCTTCTCACGGGTATTGGGACGGTGGACGAGGCCATCGCCATTGACCGGCTGCTTGTCGGCGTCGTCTTTGTATGAAGCTTCCATGGCCGGTGATGCTTGTCAGTATGCGGCAGATGGGTCGAGGATGTACTTGGTAGTGGTGATTGTCGTCGTCGTAGCGGAGTACCAAAAGGAAAGAGAGTGGAAGTGCAGATCTACTCGACTATGTAGGAGGATCAAGAGGAGGAGGAGGAGGAGGAGGAGGAGGACGAGAGAGGAAGGAAGAAGGAAGGAAAGTTAGGAAGCCCAGTCGCGGCCAGAAGGTTTCCAGAAAAAGGCCGAACTTATCGGTTTCTGCTAGGCCAGCCCTGCTACTCTCTGTCAATGGTCGTCGGCCACTGGTCCCTCACTAGGATAAGCTACTGCGACTACTTAGCTGGTCACCCTTGTGCCGAGGACTGGGCTGGGCATGACGGGGACATGGGCGGGGGCACGACATGGGGCAGAGACATGGGTGTCCTGCACCTGGCTAGTAAGGTTGCATTCTGAAGAAGCAGAGAACATCAGAAATGACGCGCCAAGACCCGGAGCCCAGCGATGAGATTGTTAGCGATCTCTGGCAATGCAGGTCATTGGTTCAGACTCTCTGTCTGTCAATAAAATATCTGTTCCGGTCTAGTCCGTCGGGCCCGCCGACTGCTGGGCTGCTCTTCGCGTGGCTGCGATTGGCGCATGCAGGCTCGAAGCCCCAGTCAGCCCATCAGCGGCCGGCTTGTGAATCCACTTGGGGAAATCCACGCGGTGCCCATATCTTGGCATCTCAGTCCTGGGTTCATCCCTTCAGATAAGGATCTGTCAGGAGAATTTGAATCGTGACTTAAACTTGACTTGACTGGGGACCAATCATGGCAATGCAATTCGATCAATTCGAACCATTCAGTCCACACGGAGAGTCGGATACGATGAATCCACTAGTATCCATTGCTCAATCCACTCATCTCCAGAATTAATCCACCTCCATCTCAACGGACTGAACACAGAGGAGACTTCCCCGTCGGAAATGACGAAATGCTGGGTTGCCAAAACGCAAAGAGAAGGGTCCAAAAGAGGGGCGTTACGATATGGTTATCTCCCAATGGCGCAACCAAGCATCCTCCGTACCATAGGTAAGCCTGTCCTATCCGTAACATGAGACCCTAGACCTAGCATGTGTACTTGCCCCTTAGGTAAACGAATCCAGCTTTTTAGATGTTTGAAAATATGGATGATGTGACGTCTAGCTGCAACTTTACCTGCGTACTTCGTACATGGCCTAAATAATGTTAATTAATTGCCTGTGCGCTTTGCCACACTCTTACTAGTTGAGGAAAAGAGACGCTGCCGGATTAAAAAATGATTCGCTGTAACCCCCAGATTTTATGGAAATGTCTAGAAGCAGCACAGACACCAAAATAACATTATTTAGGCCATGTACGAAGTAGTTTTTCCCTTGGTCGTTTTGAAAATCTAATGATGCTTGTCGACGATGAAAAATTCCTCATTCTTAATACACTTAGCGCGGGGCTTACCTCGGTCCAGTCGAGAGCTTCCCTGAAGCGAGATGGGCAGGACGTTAGAGCAGCCACTTTGGGGAAAGGCTGCTTCTGGGGTTTCTTTTCTCGTCTTAGGCGATAACAGGCAAGGCGTGAGATGGGATGAAGACATGTGAGTTTCTGTTTGCAGATGTCTGAGATGTACATGTGAGACTCGACGACGAACGACGAACGACAAACTGCATGCAATCACAGGCAGGAGGAGCCCTGCAAATGAAGATCCGAGTGTATGCAGTGTCACGTGTCTGTTTTCAAATCCCACACGCGACATCTCCACAGATCTGTCCATCCACCCCGAGACTGCGCCTATCTCCCGTCTCAACCTCCATTTCGAACTCCCTTGTCTGTTCGTGCTTTCGTTCATCTGATGATTGAACACGACGCCCTCACACGACATCAATGCAACTCATCCGACCCATGCAAATAAAGCATCAAAAAAGGGGATTCAATATCAGCTCAAGTCATTCCCCGGCCCCAGCTCCCATGCGTCGGAACGGGAGCGAGCTTCCCCATCGAGGCGATGCTTCCATGCATACGACACATGGTTTCCAGATCATCAGATAGGAAAGTCTCTCCGTCTTGAGTGTTATCAGCTCTCAGCCTCAGCTTTGAAGGGGTTTCTTTAGTCAAGGATGGTTGCGAGTCAGGCTTTTACGATAGATTTGCTTATCGTATTCGTTTTTCCTTCTTTTCAGGCTTTATGTCTCTGCTACATCTCAAATCACTCTTCATTCTGTTTCTTGAGAATCGTGAAATAGGGACATCTACTTAGTCTATTACGAGGACCTTTTATGTCACTATCTAGCTCTTATCTGTTGGAGATATGTGGATTGAGTTGCGTGGAGCTTCTCGATAAGCATATATCATTCCGATGTTTCCCCAGAGTGTTCCTTGGACAGACTTTCCTATCGCAGGTTGTCGATGTATCAGATTTCGAAAGTGCACATCTTACATTCCTTGGGTCCGCTGCGTTTCCGAATTATCTCCTTTGTAGCTCGATGGTGGGGTCGGAATAGCATTGTATTTGGAGCTATCAACGTTGGACTTCCAACTTCCATGAGTTATTGTTGCTACGGCGGTTATTTGTGCGACATGCTGTCGTCTGCTTTCATCATCTTGGATCCTCTCTCGAACCCACTCTACAGAATGTTTCCCTGGCTTTTCGCAGATATCCCGCCTTCTGTTGTTATTTCTGCACCACCTTGTTCCTCACGGATTTCGGTTTGTCATCTTGAAATTCGCCAGATATCAATAGTCTGGTTTCGCTCGATGAGTGGCAGACCAAGTGCTTTGATGTCCTTTGATCAAGTGATGACACGAAACGGGCTCCTCTCAACTCCAGATACGATTGTGCAATGATCCCGTCGACAAACATAACTCCTTTTGTCTCTTTGTGAACTCCCATTGCCTAAAACGACCTTCCATTTTATCCACTATGACCTGCTCCAACCACCGCTTTGCTTTTCGGCGTCCTTTTTTTTTCCAAAGAGAGGTTTGAACACTGCATCCTCCTGTTCTTTTCCCAAAGAAAAGACACTTTCCTTCTCACTGCGATTCGAATTCACCATATCTTATTTCATTGATCTCTGTCCGAATACTTCAATCCAGCACTTTCCGTCATCGAAAGGGCGCCGTCCATTCGAACTTGGCGTCGTCTCTTCTATCAAAAAGAAACCGCAAAGAAACGAAGCTAAATCCTATCTATGTACGTTAGGTGGTACACCCGTGATTCTATCAACTGCCATCCTCGCGCACTTCAAAGAAGTCAAAAAGGATAGAAATGCAGGAGCGAGAGAACTTTACAACGTCAATTGAGTTCTCGAACGCAATCAGGCAACTCAATGAGCAAGCACAGCTCTCCTCATCTCACCAATCGATCAAATGATCAAGTCAGATACCCCGCGTTCTACTCTCAAGCACGGTACGGTAGCAGACCGGTACATCTCCTTCCGCGGGGGCGGGAGTCGCGGGAAAAACAAGCTTTCGTTCAGAAATGCGCCGAGACGAGATGATCCCCGCCATGGAAGTCGGCTGTGAGTGGTGGAAATTGACGACATCAACAATTGAGCTTTGCTGACGGGGGCCGAGGTTCCTATTATCCAATTTGGAGAGCGAATGGTTGGATGGGCTTTTGAGAAGTTCTGGCGCATCTTTTTTGTGTGGTGTTTTGGTGCAGGGAAATGGTTAGGGGTTCTGCACGCGCGTTTTCAATCTCGAGGTAGGTAGGTCCACCCCGCCTTCTGGTAACTCAAGGGTGAGTACGTCAAAATACGCCCACGCGCAAGAAATGGAGAGCTTTTGTGGAGGGATGAAGACCGATCTTTTATTTCCCATCTCGCGTCCTTTACCCCGAACTTCCCTTTCCCCACACAATATGCATTTCTCCTGTCATCTCATCTCATTTCGTCTCCTCCAGTTAAAGTTCCTGGGGAAATGAATGCCGCCGGCTCTCACGGGGCATTCGGTCGGTGACTGCCTTCTGCTCAATCCGCTCGCTACCAGTATAAATACATCAAGCATCCCAAGCCTTCGCCGAGATGTGCTTGTTCTTTTTTTCCTCTTCAAGGCACTTGGTATTGGCATTCAGCCTTGATTTCAAGGACCAAGATCAAGATGTTGTCATCTTTCCTCACCCTCCTTGGCTTCGCAGCCACGGCTCTGGGCATCACAGTCACGACTTCTACCGCTAGCTATACGATCGATAGTGGGGATTCTGATGGTTTCGTCGTTGCGGTCTCGAGGAGTACGGGTGATATCACGAGTATTCTGTATCGCGGGACCCAGTACCAGTATCAGAGTACTTACTCGCATATTGCGTCTGGGCTGGGGAGTGCGACGGTTTCGTATACGACTGTTGGTTCGTCATCCCCTTCCCCTTCCTTTCTCTCTCTTCCAATTTTCCTCCCCTCCCTATTGCTAGACCTAGGGCTAAAGACCATTGTGAACAGGGACCCGCGTGGTAGTCAAGTGCGTCGCGGATAATGCTGATTTCGATTTGACTCATTATTACATTTTTGAGGATGGGACGAGTCTGATTTATATGGGCACGTACACGGTGTCTGAACCTAGCATTGGGGAATTGAGGTATATCTATCGTCTTACGGGGTTGACTGCTGCGTACAAGGAGGGGGACGTCTCGAATACGAATGGTGGGACGGCAATTGAGGCGTCGGATGTCTATACGGTTTCGGGGCAGACGAGAAGCAAGGTGAGTTTTTAGATCGTCTACATCTGGATATGATATGGGAAAGAGGTGCATTTGTGGAATGTGGGATACGTTACTGATACCCGGTCAATAGTTCTACTCTTCGGAGAGATTTATCGATGATGATGTCTACTGTGCTGTAGCATCTGACGCATCGGTTCACGCTTGCTACGTCACGAATGTGCTGTCGAGGGAGAAGAGTTCTGGTGGGCCGTTCTTTAGGGATATCAATCTGAATTACGTTGGAAGGTAAGATCACTCTTAATCCAGTCTCACTCTCAAGATCAAGCTCGAGATAGCCGATTGATCAAATGCTAACGACCGAGGAATTCTCAGCTACCAATCCACCACATTCTACATGAACTCCGGCCACGTCCAAACAGAAGCCTACCGCATGGGTTTCCATGGCCCCTACGTGATGTCCTTCTCTCGCTCCGGAATCCCCACCTCCTCCGGAATCGACACCAGTTTCTTCGCAGACCTTGGCCTCACCGGCTATGTTGGGCCATCAGGTCGTGGTGTCGTTAAGGGTACAGCATCTGGCGTATCAACTGCTCTTCCGATTGTGGTGCATTGGTACAATGCCAACTACCAGAACTGGGTTAAGGCTTCTTCGTCTGGGGCTTTCACGAGTCCGCCACTGGTGGCGGGGACGTACACGATGGCGTTGTATCAGAATGAGTTTTTGGCGGCGACGACGACTGTTGTGCGTATTACTCTGCTGTCTCCTTCTCACTCCCAGTTCCTATTTCAAAAACAAAGGAGGTCAAAGCTAACAATATCGGTATCGTGAAAAGGCCGTAGCAGCCGCCGCAACAGCCACGAAATCCATCTCCGCCACCAACGCCGTCATAACCAGCACGCGCACCACCATCTTCAAAATCGGTGACTACGACGGCACACCAACCGGCTTCCTCAACGCCGACAAGCAACAACGCATGCACCCCTCCGACACCCGCATGTCGTCCTGGTCTCCGGGCACATTCACAGTCGGCACCTCCTCCGCCTCCTCCTTTCCCATGGCCCTCTTTAAATCCGTAAACTCGCCTCAAGTTATCAACTTCTCTCTATCGTCTGCGATTTCCGGCACAGCGACGTTCAGGATCGCTACTACGTTGAGTTTTGCGGGAGGAAGGCCACAGGCGACGATTAATGGGTATGTGTGTGCGGCGCCGGCGGCGCCGACGACGATTGATAGTAGGGGGGTGACGAGGGGTTCATATAGGGGTTATGGTAATGTTTATGATTGTACAGTGCCGGCTGGAACGTTGGTGAGTGGGAGTAATAGTATTAGTGTGGCGGTTATTTCGGGGAGTAGTGGGGATGCTTATTTGAGTCCGAATTTTGTGAGTTCTTTTTCTCTCCCTGAGATTATTTGAGGATGATGGTGTGTGGGGGAATGACGGGGATTGTGCTGACTGGTGGACAGATCTTTGATGCGGTGGAGTTGTTCCATTGAGAAAATGGCTTGTTGGAGGGATTAAGAAGTCGGTGGATCGTAAGGATCAACGGAAATGTTTCCAAGTAGTGACGGGAACGTACATATCTCGCTCATTTGGATGTACATAGGTAGCATTTTTGGCTTTTGTAAATATTGTCGAAGCCGAGCAAAAGTACAGTGTTCTTTTCATCGAATGCATCGTGTCTCTCCGGGGTCTAAAACAAGTCCAGGTTCGTAAAAGAACCCTTGAAGCCTGATTACGCCGAGTCATTCCGAATATGCATATTGGCAGGCAAGCCATGTACTCTTCATGGCCGTAATTGTTGTTCACTTGATGGGTTTTTCTTTCCGTAGAGATCATCAGCTAGCAGAGGAATCTCACTGCCATTTTCTCATCAAATCGAGATTCATTCATCCTACCACGAACTCAAGAATAAATTGTCAGGAGGATCGTAAAGTAAAGCGCAAAGGAAATAGCACCTTAGCTTTTTCTTAGAAAGTAAACAAGAACAAGGCTGAGACGGCAGGAAGCGACGTGGGGCAGCCTCATGTCTTCATGGCACGTCACTCCACGACTTCCAGCTCCAAAGCTCCCTTCCGTACTCGCAACATTCGCAACGTTCGACCGATTGTCGCATACCGCCGCTTCCAGCAGACTCCTTGCTCGTTTCAGGAGCTCCGTCTCTCTGGTAGTCGGAATAGAAGGACGAATCGACACGCAATTGAGTTCACGAGGCCGTTCCGGACCCCGCGATTGACAGCATCCTAGACTGCCCAAGCAAGACTGGTCTGCAATCTGGTTTTGGCGCACTTCTTTTCACTCTGGGGGACGGGGCCATAGTTCTGCAGCTTCTCCAACTCTGACAGCTCTGCCAATCGATCACAATGTCTGCAACACAGCAGCCCGGAGTCTCGCAGAAACGGTCCCACGACGGAGAGGAGGCAGAATCCCAGAGCAAGCGCATTTGCAACCCAGCACCTGCACCAAACCTCGTGTATTGCCTCCCTACCACCCTCTCTCAGATGTATACTGACGTATGTATCCAGTGGCCCCCAACCAATTGTCACCGTCAAAGTCCGAGCCGATCCCAACCCAGCAGCCAAATGGCATACCTTCCAAGTCCACAAGAACTACCTCTGCCACTACTCTCCCTACTTCCGCGCAGCCCTCACAGGCCAATTCATCGAAAGCGAGGACCAAGCTGTCAAACTCGAAGAGACAAGTCCCTCTGTCTTTGGCATATTCGTCAATTGGCTCTACACCCAAACCCTCGTCAACAAATCCAGCGAACAGCCCCTGTCCAGCCATCTCTTCAAGCTCTGGATCCTCGCGGATAAACTACTCATTCCACGTCTACAAAACGATATCTTGTCTATGCTGGAAATAGCTCGTCAAACGAAGGGTTTACCATCGGGAGTGTTTAGATACGTGTATGAGAATACGACGGAGGAGAGTATGCTCAGGAAATATATCGTCGCGATGTGCCTGTCGAAGACGCAGGTGATGAAGAACTCGGATGATTATTCGCGGGAGTTGCTGCTGGATATTGTAATTGCGGTGAGGATGAGGGAGAAGGATGCGTTGATGAGGAGAGAGCGCGGGCAGTGGAGGCCGGATTTGGAGGAGTTTTTCGTGGATGAGAAGGAGGCGGGGGTGCAGGAGTATCGGCGAGAGTTGCTGGCTAATATTGTGCAGGATTGGACTCAGTGAAGGGTGCCCCATGTAGTATGTGGAAGATTTTGATCGACATTGCTGCTGCTAATTGTTTGATGGAAGGATTGGTGGAAGAAAGACTGAAGTGTCAGTGTGCATGCTGTATCGCTGGGCCTAAGGTCTGGTGAACTCTCATCAGCTCGACGAGATTACTGCGGCCTCTTTTCTCGGTAGCAACGCCAGTGTGATCGAAGCAGATCACTGCACTTGGCGTTGCCAAAAAAGTGCCCCCAAGAGGCACCACAGTGTATCTTTATGTGTCGGTATCATGTAGGATTTGCTGGTGGAGAGGTCAACCTCGCAGAGCAGACTTCTTGTTACAACATTAGAAGCACAGGTGCTGCTTATGTGGAGATTGAAGGGTCTGGCTACAGAACTGATTGTGGACGAACACCTGCAGATGGAATTACAGAGACTGGTCTCACAGCAGTGAGCGTGCTCCTTGTTCTTGGTCGCGTACAAGTACACTTATCGATGATGGGCAGATGGTCTTCTGGAAGTTGCACTCTCAATATCACTAGGAGGAGAATGGGTGGAAGAACTGTTGGAATGAAGGCATGGGGTGCTTGTGGCTGAAGCACTCCTCAGAAGTGCTATAATGACATCGAGAAAATCACTGATCGTATGATAGACAGCAATAGATGTGCTCCATGATTGCACTCGAACATGCAATAGAGCAATGAGAGACATTGACTTTGAACAATGACGTACGGCCAGCCATGCTCAAGAAGCCGTACCCATTCACATGAATCTTTATCGGAACTGCTCAATAAAGCTGCCGGGTTGAGATTGGGAACTCTGAGTCTATCTGTCAAATTCCTGAACATCTATAATTTCGAATCCCTACGAGAAGCATCCTTTTTAAAATGGGGCCGCTATCATGTGAGACGATTGGAGGCATCGGTGCTAAAAGCATGGTGGGGTCGATAAGGCTGAGGTCGAGCCTTCCCTAACTTCACTTCGAATAACGTCACCCACAATGGTCCGCAACGCCAAAGATTACCTACCACCACGAACAGCGATGAGCTGAGATCCCACAGCTTCACTCGCACTCTCCACTATACGCACTGCGACAGCAATCTGGAACCATCTCAACCTAGCCCTTGCGAGATATACGATCCAGCTCCGACGGAGCTCTCAGCTCGAACTTCCTCGAAGCCAGACGCAAGGACAGCGCAGTATTGAGCTGTGAATTTTGCTTGGGGGCAATTATTTGAGATCTTCAGAACACACCATATCTTGCTATTTAATCAACCTATTCACTCTGCGGTGGGTATATCCGGCTACTTCTGGACGGTGGGGTGGTGGTGCTGGATTGACCTGGAGCTACATTCATTTCCTGTCACAGGCTCGAAAGCTCCCGTTCGACTCGACAACAACTTAAAAGCGCAATTCCAGCTCTAGTCGGTGGTACATTCGGAGATGCACTCTTCCGCGATTGTCTGATGCCCAGCCCCAGGGCGATTGCCAATATAAATGGCTCCAGCACAGCTACAGAGATGCTGCCAGACCAGGCAACTCTCAACAAGAACAAGAAGCGCCCAAATCTTGTGCAAGTCAAACTCTCCATCTCTGGGATATCAGTATGCTGACTTATGTCTTGCAGCGCCCCCCAAGAAATCGTCAAAGTAAGCGTCCACGCCTCCTCCGAGGGCATCAAAGATGAGGACGAGACCCACCATCAAACCTTCCCAATACACAAAGGTCACATCTGCCACTACTCTCCTTTCTTCGACGCTGAATTTAATGGCACATTCTCCGAGGCCGAGACTCAACTGGTGGAGCTATACGAAGTCAAGCCCGAGACATTTGGCATATTCGTAAACTGGATCTACACACAAGACATATTTTCCGAGGGCGGGGAGATTCCCAACGTACAAGGCTCGTCCACCTCTGGCTCCTCGCCGACCGACTCCTCGTTCCCTCCTTACAAAACCAAGCACTCGACCTCACCGAGTCGACTCGCCAGCAGAAAGGCAACGATCGGCTTCCGTCCGAGATCTTCCCCGTCATATATGAGTGCACGAATGCAGAGAGTGCGTTAAGGTTATATGTGGTTCGGGTCTGCTCTGCGCGGTATTTGGCGAAGATTAAGAATATGAAGAATTATCCGCATGGAATGCTGATGGATGTTATTAATGCCATCAGGCATAGGTCGACGAGTAAGGATAGCCTGGCTTCTGTGGATATGGAGCCTTTTCATCTTGAGGAGGAGAAGGGTGACGACCATCGTGCGAAGCGGATACGAGTTCAATGATCAGTATGCGGTAATTTGGCGTTCTATGGGCTGTGGTCTCTTTGGGAGGGCAAGGCGTCTGGACGGTTTTAGCATTATATTCTGGAGTTTGGGACCCTGGAGACTGTTTGGGGAGTTTGGGCCGTGGTCAGGCCAGGCTTGGGCTCTATGACTTTGGCGACACTAGACGTCGGTACATTGAAATGCGGGCGTTGATCTATTGGCTGGCAGTACTATCAGTAGGGGTTAAACTGACCTGGGTAATCGTCAGGTCGGTATGGTGGCGGCGTTGTCCTCGGCGTCTGATTTCAATGTTACGCTGGAGTTTACACTTTCTCTTTCTGTTTCATTCCCCATGCCTTTTGACTCTGAGTCCTAAGCTAATAGGCAAGTCTGTCTATTGCTAAGATTTTGCCTCGTGTTGCACTGCATGTTGGTCTTGGGATTGGCCGGCGCTTAGTGGCCGCCTGGCGGTCACGAACACAATGTCCACACGACAAGGAGCACATCTTGAAGGCATCGTCCTCATAATCTCATGATACTTCGACTATTGTTATTGCTCATTTCCTGCCATCTACTCCTAGTCACCGGCGGGGAACAATGTTTCTGATGTCTTTCCTGAATCCGAACGATACTCCACGAGCAGCCTCGCCATCAGGCTCTAACACTGTATCCGGCATTCTCACACCAACCACGAGTGTATCGGCTATGGAGCACGATCGACTTTCAGCGATCTTTCCGTGTCCAGAGCACAATCAAGTCCCGTCCTTCACCCTGTCTTGTCTGGCAAACGAGATGGACAAAATCTTTACCAGGAGCAAACATGAATTAGACGAAGGAATTTCAATTCCCAACCTCGTGCAAGTCAACTGATAAGATGGCCTCGAAATTGAACTGAAAATTGACAGCTCATCTCAATCTATCATCACAATCCACGTTGAATGCGGCGATGTCAAAGAAACCTTCTGCATCCACAAGAACTATCTTTGCCACTATTCGCCATTTTTCAACACGGTCCTTCGCACCATATGCAAAAATACTACAGAATTGGGTCTGAACGCAACATTTCCCACGGCATTCGGCACCTTTGCAAACTGGCTATATACCCAGCAAGTAGTCGACGCCGCAGGCGACACTCCGTGCCCAACATACCTTCTCGTCCTCAGGATCCTAGCGCACCAGCTACTCGTACCAGCATTACAGAATCAGATCATGGAGATTTTGCAGGAGCGCCAGAAAGATGAAGATCGCAGGCTACCGTCTGCCGCATTCCGTTATGTGTATGGGAATACCGGGAAGGATAGTCCGCTCAGGAGGTACATTGTTGATGCTTGCTCGAATGGTCCGCTAGGCGACATAATTAATACTGATAATTATCCCCCGCGCCTGCTGGTAGAGATAATCAATGCAATGAGGGAAAGGGTTGTAGAAAGGGAGTGGGAGCCTTCGAAAGAACAGGCTGCAAGCTATCTAGTGTCTGAAGCCGTGGGTAAGCGGAAGGTTTGAAAGTGATCGGAGGGTTCGATGTGAAGCTGGGTATTCGACACTTCCTCGGATTTTGGAAAGGTTCTCGTTTCCTTTGTTCTTGTCACGACAACGATTAAGTTTCTTTGGGCCATGAACCATGAACCTCCGCGTTGGTAACTGGAGACAAACCTCCTTTCATACTCTTGAATACTGAGCCGAAAAGAATCTGAGGTTGTCACTACGTTGTACACGAGGGCCATCGCTGTCTTCATTATTGTTATGATAATTTCCGTGTCAAGAGTCTTCCAAACTTCACACTCACACACTACGTGGCTTCGTGCAACTTCACTTTCACCCCATTCGCGCTGCAACTCGTCATCGTTGAATGATATCTCGCTTCCGGCTCAGGGTCCACGTTCTCCATCTTGTCATACTTCTGCAATAAGCGCAGAATGATGTAACTCGCTTCGATGATTGCGTATTGCTGTCCGACGCATATTCGCGGTCCACCATTGAACTTCATTCTAGTCAGTTCTGTCCATGACAAAGTTCGAGTTTGCTTACTGGTATGTATTCCCAGCCTAGCTTTCTACCCTCCCATCTCTCAGGAACAAACTCATGCACATCAGGTCCCCAGATATCCTCCCGGCGATGCAATACATGGATGCTGTAGAATACCATCATCCCTTTTGGTACGAAGACCTTGCTCTTTCCATCTTCGCCTCCACCCCTCGGTAGCGTGGTGTCTTTGTTCGCCACACGGAAATTGTACGGTACTATCGTCTGCAGCCTCAGAGCTTCATTCAGACAGTACTGGAGATACTTGCAAGCCTTGATCTTCGCGAATGTGATAGACTCAAGATCGCAGTCTGCCCACGTTCCGAAATCATCAATGATGGCATTCCGAAGCTTTTCGTATCGCGCCTGATCTCTCACCAGCTCGAAAAGAAGCCATCCGATCAACGACGCAGTAGTGTCTCGTCCAGCGAGAAGCAGGTGCATGATCTGAGATCTCAGTTCGATTGGATCTTGGGTTTCGTTGGCCAGTGCCTCGAGGAACACATATCCGCCTTTCTCATCACTTTCCGCACCTTTCTCGATCTTTTCCTGTCTCTTCCGCAGATGTTCTGAGACAATAGCATCCACATACTGATTACAAGTCTTGATTGCTTTCCTCCATCCTTTCGGAATACAAAGATGCGGATACGGCTGGAACTTCGCTCTCGTCGCCAATCCTACGTTTCCAATATCGAAAGCTTCTCCGAACGCCTGAGCATCATCATTTCCAATCCCGCTCGAATCCTTTCCTTCCTTTCGACTTCTCAAGAAAGCACTCTGACTCTCCGCCGACTTCCCCAACAAGAATTCTGTCGCAGCATCAAGCGTCAAATTAAATAACAGCGGCTGCAAGTCCATCTCCTCGGTCCAATCATCACTCCCTACCTCAACACCCCTCAGCAAAACCTGAAAATGCCTCTCCTCAAGCTCTAAATCACCAATCTGCGCCCTCGCAAACTGTGGCCTGATCAACGCCCTACTCCTCTCCCACTCCTTCCCATCCTGCAAGAAAATGCCCTTCCCCAGAAACGGATGCGCATTCTTCCTCCTCAGCTCACCCAGATCGAAATCCTCGAATTGGGTGGCGAGCAGCGCTTGGATGTTGGGGATGTCGGCTGTGAAGAGGCGCGAGGTGCCGAGGATGGAGGTGCTGAATGTTAGGGGAAGGGTGGAGGAGCGGGTGAGGAGGTAGGTGGAGAAAGTTTTGGTTTTGATTGAGTGGAGGGCGGAGAGGATGTGATCGAGGCCGAGGGGGAGGGTGTTGGGTTGGATTGGGGCGGGCAGGCAGTGTAGGTGGGTGGCGGTGAGGTTGTTGTGGTGGGTGAGGAGGAGGGAGTGGATGAGTTTGTAGATTATGTAGGTGCCGAGGAGGGAGAGGAGGAGAGGGATGGTGGGGAGTGAGTACATCGTGAACTGTTATCCAGAATTGAGTGTCCGATTGAAGAGCTGGACGACAATGCTTGTGAGGTTCCTAAATCTGGCGAAGCTATTAGTAGTAGCTTATATTTGGAACACGCTCTCAATTGTGGGCGGCCGTCTAGCAACAACACGCTTCAATCGACCCACGAAGAGAAGAGTCTCGAACTCCAGAAATAACGAGGATCATCGATTTCTTATAGTGGTAGAGACCAGTCGTCGGGCGAGCGTCTCGGTATGCCAGCTCGTGCTTTCTGCCGCATTGAAGTGGGGGTACGAGAGTGAGATAACGGTACGTTGCGACTTTATCCTTGTGCTAGGCTCGGAGGAGCTTTAGATGTTGATTCGCCGAAGCTCAGACTTGCAGATGGGAGGCGCCGCAGTCATGCATGACCTAACACGTGTGTCTTTTGTGTAGTACTGCGGGTCTGCGGGAATTGATGTGTTGTGAATAAAGTATATGAGGAGGTTTGAAAATGAGGGGTGTGGTGTTGATCGACATGAGACCGGGTTGTGGCGCCGTGGCAACTGAGCCGAGGCTGCGTGGAGGTGAACGACCTGTACCGGTGGTTATGGAAATGTTTTCATGCTCTTCCATCTCTATAAATTGAAAGATAATATTTGGGTATCTCGTTCTAATTACTAATAAATGCCCATTATATGTGTCTTTCCTCCATGGATATGGTCATTCCGTCAGAGGTCATCAAGCTTCCCCAAGCCAACTCCCGAACACCATATTCTCTCAATAATTATCTTCATCATCAACCTTCAACTGCTCCAGCAGCTCTCTACTAGCTTTATTCAGTCGCGCTATCTCCTTCCTATATGTATCTGAATTCTCGTTACGTCTCGACTGCAATTCTTCGATATCCTTCTGATACTTCTCAGCGTTCTCGTCGAGCTTCTTACGCAAGGAGTCTAGCTGTCTACGATCCCGCTCTTCAGCACTTGTATATACCCGTTTCAACTCATCTAGCTCGCTGTAGTGTTTTCCTGCGTCTTCTTCCAGTTGCTCATTTGCTTTCGTGAGATCCTCGTTGGCTTGTTTGAGAAGCTCGATCGTCATTTTCAGTTCTTCAATGTTCTTGACCAGTAACTGTAGATTGTGCAAATCGGAAGGTCTACTGGTGGATATGGTTGTCTCGCGATGTTTCTTGAGTTCGTTGATCTCGCGCAAGAGACTATCTTCTGTTTCTTCGTTGCTTTTGATTATGTTTCGAAGTTCTGCGACAGCCTTGCCATGATCTTCTGTAGTGGCTTGAGCATCCATGATGCTTTGTTGTTTGAAGTCTCGTAACTCATAGATTTCTCTCATGAGCCGGGTCTCTTTATCCTGATTGGCTTTCTCCATAATCTGAACAGCTTCGAGATGCTCTGAGTTCCGCTGCCTCATCATTTCAACGAGACTTTGTAACGCTCGTCATTCTTCTTCCTTGTTTCTTTCATCAGCTTATCGTGGGCTCTCTTAAGTTCTTCCAGCAATGCAGGTGCGATGCTGCCAGAGCCTGAAGCTTGCACTAACGGCGACTGAGAAACGCTTGGAGCTGGAGCCAATCCAGTGGCAACTGCGCCAAGCTTGGCTACAGCCTCTTTAGCCTTTGCCAGTTTCTCCTCGTATACCTTCACACGCTCCGCTTCCCTCTCATTGGAGCGTTGCTCATTCTCCAGTTTTAATTGCTCTTCCCTTTTGGCGAGTTGCTCTCCTAAACGCCTTCTGGGAACAATCGCGCAAGATGATGATATCGACTAGCATGGCAGCAGGCAGATCAATTAATGGAACGCGAGGCTTGTTATTGCCCATTTCACTTTTGATATAAGCCTCTGCGACAAATTGTCCGGATGGATTCCCGACACTTGTTTTCTGATAAATCTCAAAGTAGCTCGGCAGCGTGCGATTCTTGTCGTTACTTGCATACTGCTGCATCCTTATCATAGTGAGCACTTGAACACAAAGCTGTGACTGCTGCAGCGTATCAGCCAGGAACATAACATTGATTAATGTGTATAAATCCGGAATGCTACGATCGGGTGTGTGAACATTGTTTGTGCAAAGCCAATTGGCCACAATCTCAAAATATTCCAGCTCTGCAACGATGTGCAGAATCGGCATATTGTTGGGGGTCAAATCTCGGATCTGCTGTTGGAAATATGGGGAGCGGCAGAGTGCGCTCGTATATGATGTGCGGGCAGTGAAGTCGTTGTTGTTGGCGGGATTGTGGTCTATTACTTGTATTGTACGGCCACCTGGAGAGCTTGGTGCCGTGGGCGTTGATGTGAGATCTATGATAGGAGGTCGCTGAGTGAAGTTCTGGCTTGAGGGTAGATCGAAAGGACGATCCATTTGCAATACGTTGGCCATCGTTGGACTGCGGAGCGGAGGACTAGTATGCTTCTGTACTGATCTGTGTTGCATGCCAGTAAACAATAAGCTTCGACAAACTACTGCCTCGCTTACAGCTTCTTACTCTATGGGTCAGATCTTTTGTTGGCGGCGACATTTGCCCATGATTTAGGTTTGCCTGCGGTGGCGCCATCGTACGCCACCTTGCAGTGGTCAGCATTTCATTTCTTGATGCCTGGTATAATCTATCATGAGACCGATGTTCTGGCTTATCTACAATCACATTACATTCCAGCGGTCACATGCATTATCTGAGAACAATATTAAATGTAACGGGATAAGGGAAAGTACTTATACCCCTTAGCGCCAAGTTGACCGTGACTCATCCATGCTGAAATAACCTCCTGATTGTTGAAGCGAAGCTGATGCATCCATATCACAGATGCTTATGCAACATGTTCAGCTGATGTGTGAACACGAACTTACAAGCACTCACCAAAGCCTCTATTGGACAGTCTCTAAGCGATGTTTGGGTGCGACCAATAAGCGAAGGGTGAAATGCAGACCTGCAGGACGAATGGAAAAGCTGTGCCGTCTTGGGCTTGCCTGAGCTGAACTCTGGGTTACACTACTCTAAAATTTGGCACCTTTTTAGGCATTTTAGGAAATAAAAGCGCTCAAATAGCCACTGAAAAGTAGAGATAATAAACTGCTTCATATGCGGCCAATCAGAGGCCTCGATAAGAAGATTGTCAGTAAAAATCATCTTCAACATTTTCAACAAATTGCGTTGACACCTTCAAGCTTTAATTTATCTCCTTGTAAAAATCATAATTTATTGAACAAGCAAATGTATTGCATAGCAAAAGAAACCTATTGATAACTCCAGGTCGAGAATTGCAAGGTAACTATAGGCTGCAGACCTCAGAACATCCTAAAACCGAAGATCACGTGCATGCGACAGCTTAAATCCAGCCCTGTTGGATGCTGAGAGATACGTCAGCACTAGCAGGGGCTGGATGTATATGAACGACATGAACAAATCTCAAGCCTTTCTTCATGCTCGTCAAAGCAGCTAGAGATTTGACGTCGCGGCAGCCAAGATGTCGCGCCCTCCTGATGGACCTGTGGTGCTGCGGCCTCAAGAGAAGAAACGAAGACTTGGATTGCCAAAGGTCTGTTTGGACTCCTGCTCCGGTGGAAAGCGCTAACCGCGTCGAAAGGTCACAACTGGATGTAGAACGTGCAAGTAGGCAGTCATCTGATATTTTTGTAGTGGAAGTGCCGAATAATGATTATTCAACAGGAAGCGACATGTCAAGTGCGACGAAGAGAAGCCCTTTTGCCAGAGATGTCAAAAATATGGTTTCATCTGTGATGGATACGAAACGAAGGCAACCAAGGCAATACGACCAGCTGTGCGACGAGACCTGCTTCCAAAACCCTCCCACACAACCACAAAATCGAAACAATTAGTTCTTCCAGCTGTCCATCGTGAAGTGCTTCCCGAGAAGTTGAATCCTCGGGACAGGTGGAATTCAGTATTTGTAACTGTGCCTTCGGCGATATCTTCCAGCCCTCGGACAAGCGCAGAAGAGCTTCAGTATTTCCAGTACTTCAAGCAAGAATCTGTCACCGAGCTCTCAGGTGGCTGGAACGAGCCTCTGTGGCAAACATACCTGCTCCAAGCGTGCCATGAGGCACCTTTCATTTACAACATGGCACTAACGCTAGCCGCCCAAGGGCGGTCTGAGAGGTTGAAGAAGGGAACAGATCATTCGGACGCAAGTCACTACCATGAGATGTACTCCATGAAGCAGTACTCAAGTTCTCTCAGGGACATACGGCAGTATCTCGCTTCCGGAAATCAGCCGGACATAAGGATGTTCCTGCTTGCCAGTCTTCTCATCTTCATATTCGAATTCAAGCAGGGGAACTTGGACACCGCTGTCAAACAAGTACGGTCCACGCTTGCGCTGTTCAAGAATATGAGGTCGATCAAATCACCAGTGATTGTCTATAATCATGATATACGGTGTCCAGAGACTCTCGAGGAAGTTATCATTGACATGGTAGCCCGTCTCGATAAGCAAGGATTCTTGCTTCACTCTAGACAATCCGGCAAGAGCGACAACAAGGTCGCCGCAATGACTGTACTCGGTATGATACATCGATCTCCAGATTATATCGCTATTCCTGATGACTTTCCCAATGTCTTCACTGCGCGGCGGTACATCAGTTTCTTGCAGTACTGGGGCAGACCGAATTTCGCAAATGATGCTATCAAGCACGTTCTACGGCATATCCAAGAGCTACATGGGAAAGAGCTCGATGGACCGGACCTTGGCAGGTTGGTTCCAGCTCAGGAATTCCTGGACCGTTTCGTTGAGACTAAGCAGTGGCATACTGCTATGGACAAGATGCTGAGGCGACTAGAACCAGGTCGCAATTCAGAATACAGGTGTGCTCTATCCGTCAAGATCCAAGGCTTGACTACTCTGCTCGTCATGGCCTGTGAGATTGGATTCCGGATCGATACAAGCAGAAATATGGCCCTGGAGGAAATACGAAATACCTACGGCAGCGTTCGAGGGCTCTGTGAGGAAATGCTGCACCTTGGGATGCTGGTAGTCTATGACCCACAGTTCGTGAGGTGCTACGTGTTTGACTTCGGAATAATTGTGTGTATATTCATCATTCTGTTTGCGACTTACGACCATGATCTCGAGGATCAAGTCGTTCAGATTTTGAAAGCGATGCGGCCGAGGAAAGAAGGTGTATGGGATAGCTCAGTCATGGCTGGCGCAGCCGAGATGATAGTTCGTAGCAGAACGTCGACGACAATTGTATAGATCGACGAGCGTCAAATTTCATCGAGATGATGCGACAAATTTGAGCGGCCCTGATTGTTCTGGGCATCGCAGGATTCTGAGACATCCGAGCTTGGCAATTTACGTTCTGGTGGTGAATGGTGATCTGCCATGGAATTTTTTGACATTTCAACTAGCTTAGTCTCCCTGCCAACTAGAACTCGGAAAGGAAAGTGAGAGAACAGCTAACTATTATTAGGATGCGAAGGTACGAGAAAGAAGGCCTCTAAAAACTTGTCTCGATGTAGTTTCACGCCTTCAGTGAAGGGCCTCTCGCTTACAGACTAGTGTTTCCCCGAGAGTTTCAGGCCTGGAGCACGACCAGACTTTTTCAACATCCCACGGCTGTAGCAAATGCCCCTTCTAGATTGCGACGACTTTCTGAGAGCTCTTCCCCAATAGAGTTATCCTGCTAGAAGCCCAGTAACTGTTATACGCCTCTATGACCAGCCGATAAACGAAGAGTTGCATCGCTTGACTACTATTCTCCCCACCCCCGCTTCCAAGAAATCTGGGACCCCCAAGGTCCTGAATCGCGCTCCCGCACTTGTTTCATCCTCACCTCTCAACAGCTATCAAACGATACGTACCTTGGCACTTCTGGGCAGCCTGTGCAAATCATTAAAGACCATCAAGACCTCCACTGACTTTCTGGTCGTGAAATGATTTCAGAGAGCCGGCAAATCGCAATGTTGAAATCATTCATCGATAAGCGCCGCCAGTCATATCAACTCCCACGTCCAACCATCGGAGAGCTCAAAGCACAGAACGGTAGAAAGAACATCACGTCACATTCAGAATTCGAAGATGTTATAGGATACAGCCGTGCAGTGGTCACAGGGTCTTGGATCGAGGTTTCTGGAACCACAGGGTAAGTTCTCAATCATCGTTGGTGGATCCTGGACTCATAATTATGTGTCAGCGTTCATTACGATACTGGCTTCATTGCACCATCCGTCGTGGAGCAGACTGAGCAGGCGTTCATCAACATCGCGGCCGCGCTTGAACAAGCTGGTGCCACTCTCAGGGATGTTGTCCGCGTGAGGTATATCTTGCCAGACAAGAAAGATTTCAGTCAGATCTGGCCGACGTTGAGGGCAGTCTGGGGTCACGTTAGACCAGCAGCGACAATGTTGGAGGCAGGGCTGATGAATGATGAGATGAAGATCGCTATTGAAGTTACGGCGAGAAAGGCGAGGCCGACACTTGAAGGCACTGTCTAGATGACGGAAAATCTTTTTTCTAAGTAGTGATGCTAGCGAGCGGGATTCTGTAAATCGCTGTGGCTTTTTCTATAAATCTGGGGCGTTCTGCGTTGAAGCGATGGTAAAGAGTTTTAGAACAGATGAACGGGATTTACAATTGGAAGATTGTGACATTTAGGGAGCTGACTATGATCTCCTTTCTCTACTACAGATAGAACGACCAAGCAAATACAACAGCTTGATAAAGACACAAAGCGGTGTACTGTATCTCATGGAAAATGTGGGTTTTGCTCTGCTTTGTCTTCTTGGCCTCCTCCGTTGGATACGCGGGTCCTAGGCCGCCTTCCTTTCTCTCCTCGCGCTTCAACAGAACATCAACGCTCGGAACAGTGGGTGGAAACAGCGCATACTGTATTGGCACCCAACAACTCATCATACATACTAGCCAAAGCATTGGGGGCCAGCCTGCATGTGTGAGTATATCCAGAAGATAGGATTCCGTCGAAGTAACGTGTCTGGAGGGGTCTGGATACTTGTTCTTCGTGCTGACAGCGACCCGGTAGACGCTGAGTACGACAGAACCCAGGGCGAACAAGATATATGTTAGGTGGAGCCAGGCCTTGCAATCGACGAGTATAACTCTAAGGCGGCGGATCAAAGGAGCTCTGAGCGTTTCGTCACGCTCATTAAGCTCGCAGGACAGACTTCCCGAGGAGGTGAAGACAGCGATCTTGCCCCCTAGCCAGCTTGGCAACAAGAAAGACTGAATAACAGACATGGCATGGTCTTTGACTATTGTTAGTAATCTATAGCAAGTGTACTTCGAAGGTAAAACTTACAAGGCGCCATCCAAAGCATACTTCGAGCGTCTCTTTGCCCAACAAAATAGCCCGATGGTAAGTACGTAATGTACTCATTAATTCTGCCAGTGATCATCGCAAGGAAGTTGAGGCGAATTAGTAAGACGAGTTGTGCCCTGGTTGCGTATGGCACCATGGTTCCTCCCTGGTAAAGAACAACTGGCACCGTGAATAGCGACATCACCAGAAAAATGGTGAAAAGCGACGATATCGTATACACAAAGCCGGATAGCTTCTGCATGATAGACATCTGCTTCACCAAGGGGCCGAACAAGCAAAACCGAAGCTTCAATGAAGTTTGGATCGTCCCAATCGTCCAACGGGTACGTTGTTTGAGGTGTCCAGTGAAGCTGTCTGGCACAGTACCATATTGCAGTGGCTCATGCACGAAAGCTGTGTTCCAGCCAGCTCCGAGAAACATACTAGAGGTGCAGACATCCTCGGCCAATGATCCAAGAGGAAAGTTGCCGATACTGTCTAAGGCGTCGCGTCTCATGACATAACCAGACCCAGTACACCAGGCAACACCGAGTGCGTCTTTGACTGGCTCAGATATGTGGACGAAAGTATCGAGACTTTGACATAATAGATCATCGGTGGGCAGATTATAAAATTGCTGAGGCGGGCATGCCATGGAGCACTTGTTGTCTTGCAGCATATGTGGCAGTAACGCCCTGAGCCAGTCTTTTGTAGGAACTAGTGAACGCAATTCTGTCAGTTGATTTGTTGTAGAGAGATTTCAAGGGATCCTAGTATCCGATCGATGTTGAGGGATGTGGAATAAGGGGGTTGAACTTACTCATGTCAGCATCCAGAGCCGCGAAGAAATTGGCAGCGCCACCAGGTAACAATTTCGTCTGAGCAAGAGCATAGTTGAGGTTGCCGGCTTTGAAGTGATGTGGCACTCCTGGATACTTTGGTCTGGAGTAGTAATACATGTTGCTGAATGTATGTTTGTTTGGATCTTCAACAAGTGTTTTGAGTCCGGCCGACGCGCCATCATCGAGAACCATAACACGGAACCGATCAGCCGGATAATCGATATTGCATGCTGCTAATGCAGTATTGAAAACAAGGTCATCATCCTCGCCGCAGCATGTGATGACCACATCAACTGAAGGAACTTGATTGCCAAGAAGTCGAAGCTTTGGTCGACGTCTTCCTCTGACAATCAACATAGACCACACTCGATGCATTACCATGGGAATGGCAACACCGAACTCAACGGCTATAAAGGTCCAAGCTAGCCAGAAAGTTTTGTTGACGGCATTTTGTGCGTGGATAGTAATAAGAATCCTCATCACTAGGTATGAAAAATACGAACCAAGAGTGAGGACACCCCACAAGGGACTTGTTGCATAGAGGTATCGCTTCCAAGGTGCCATGTGGTCAATATCGTCATGGGCAGCCAATCGCTGAATGATGAAGTCGTCAGGATCATCATCTGCGCGAACAATCGAGGCGAGTTCTGGAATATCCGCAGGTTGTAATGATGGTTTTCGTCCAAGTTCGCCTGCATATGTATTTCTCCTGCCATCGAAATGTGTGTTCGGTCGAAAGTAAGAAGCAGGAACTCGTCTGACTTCGTTGATCTGAAAATCGAATGTACCTTCAGGTTCCCGGAACATGTTGACGGAATTGAAGATGACATGAGAGGCTCTTCGGATGGCGGCTCCAGCAGGTGCAGATATAGAATTCATCCTTCCTCCCAGGCTCCAGCGGTGAGCCTGATACGGTTTGGTTGTGGCAAAGACATTTTTGCCCTCATGAAATGGATAGAAGTCACGCTTGACGCTCTGATTGTACAAACATTAGTAGTGGCATGGTCCTCGCGAAGAAGTACTCACATCATTCTCTTCCTCTGACTGCGACTGTATAGACTCAGCCGGAGATGCTCCACTAGCGGATGTTGAGCTTCTACTGGCAGCCATTGTCGGCTCCAGGATCTGTAGGGGACAGACATCTTCGTCTCGCTCGCGCGCCATAATTGTCGAATTGCCAAATAGAATAGCGCCTTAGGCACGGGAGGGTGTCTTGCACTTGGAAGAAACAGAAAACTAACAGATCATGGACTCCTTATATACATCAAACTCCGATGTCGACTAACCATTGGGATGGGAGAGTCTCTATCATTAGTATCATAATTTAACTATTTCTTCGTCTCCTGCTTTTCCATCCTTGGCTCTGGCAAATTAATGATACCTGCTGTTCCAGCCCCAACTTCTCTACCATTGGTAAGACATAAACAATCATTTCATCCTGGTACATGGAGCCAAAGCATCCGCCGGGATCGATGCCTACACTGATTGATACTTGGCACTCGCTTGATCGGGGCTAGCCTCCTTCTTCACAAACGGGTGATGGCACGATGCCTCGTCCGCCGTCTTGTCAGTCGGTCCAGCCCTCTATTTCTAATTGATTGATTGAGGAATATTGCTCCGCACCGAGTTGCAGATTTAACCCGCAACTAGAGCCGGCGGGTCGACCAGCATGCTGGGAAGCTCCAGTCTTGAACCCGTCAACTCAAGTGAGCCTAACTATATCCGGCGGCCACATTTCACATCTCCGGAGCAATCCCATCCATTGAGAGATCTGGCCCCTACATGTCGTTGGCTTTGAAGTTGTTGGTAAGTGTAAGATGTGCCTGATAGTTCCGGTGGTTTGACCGGGCAGCTGTTCCATCTGAGACGACTTCGTCGATGACCATGAGAAACAGAAACAGATAAGGAACATTGCGTCTAGTGCAAACACTCAAACAGAATTCCATTCTTATACCATTCCAAACTTCTAATTAAAGTATGATTGATCGAAAATACGGCACCTGAAAGCGGAGCAGCTGCTGCAGAAAAAATGCTTTCTGCTCCACCACAATGTTGGATGTGTCTCGGTGGTGTCCGCAATGTGATCTGATTTTGACATTCCCGACTACTTGGTCTCGATCTCAAAAAGTTGTGTTCTTCCAGTCCATCAGTTGCGTATCGGGCTCGTTGTACACAATAGTGGCAGCGTCTCACTGGTGTGCAGCTATCTAGAGTGGTTAGCCGATGCGCGGCCTCAGCCTCGGAGGCCGCTTGCGTATTCGTGCTCAGTAAAAGCGTTCCAGAAGGCTCCCTCAGTATCGAAATTAGGTAGCTTCGGAACTTCGAACACCCGTACAAGCATTATAGGGAAGCTGGATCGACCGCTCTTGTATAGTCACTCGAAGGCACCTTTCCAGTCAATACCTCCCATGATCTTCTAGAGGACGTACCTTCATAGTGCTAAGGATCTGATATTCATTTCGAGATCTTCAGCTCTAATCGAAGGATCGTTCGCTCCAAGCTTTAGTGACCATCTGAAGCTTTTTCTCTTGTCTTGAGTTGTGATCCTGGCAATTACCAAAAGCCAACCCAGCCGAGGAGTGACAAGCATCTCACAGCACATCTGTTGGAGCGACCAACGGGTCCTCACCAGTAAGTCCTTCTTGCTGTCCAGAAGCCTTCGTCTGATAGTAATATGCCCATCCCCGTGCTGGAGTCTCTCGCGGACATAGAGGCTGACTGTTGACTGCACCCCCGGTGATGGCATACTGAAAGAATCATGATAAGATGAATACTCGGTTGAAGCCTAGCCCTCTGAGAAAGATGTTAGGGCTTAGTGGGTACAAATGCAGTCTAGCATGAGCCTAGAACTACTGTCGAAAACACATATTCACGCTACATGAAAACGGCTCCCCGCAAATAGACAATCCCACCGACTAGGACTTGGGGGAGATCTAGGGCCGACAGCTGAACATGGTGTGAGTCTGGCTCGTATAAATATTGAAATTCAGGTGACGGTTTCATATGGCCAAGCCTCTCTCACGACCTCACAGCGGCTCGTAATCTTACAGTGTCCGAGAACTTTGTTTTCGCAGGATCGCATAAGAGTTAACAGCACGACGGCGGTAATGTGTGTTCAGAATAATTACTAGAATGTCAATAAGGTGCAAAAAGCCCACCTGCTCGCTTCAATACTCGCATTGCCAATGGGTGCGTCCCTCTTCCATGAGAAGGCAATGCCATCATCACATAAGACTAATGAACGACAAGGCTCGGAGTCGTCCGCGTTGATTGAAGAAAGCGAAGCCTCGGACAGCTCTCGCATCTCGGCCAATAGTCCTGAAGCATTCAAGAAAAATCAACGCTACCCTAGTGCATGCCAACCAGCGATGTCAAAGTTTGGTTCATTCTAGTGAGTGTCTTAGAATCTCAAATACCAAACTCCGCCCCGGGACGTGAGCATTCCGATGACCGTCCGAAAGATCCATCTAGAACCGAAAGCTTTCCATGATCGATCCATGATCAAACCAGTCATTGTACCTTCAGTACTGCTGAGGTGTTGCACTTCGCCTCGGAGCGCTGCATAATCTGCATTGCCGAAGGAGGAAGCACTTCGTCTTTCAGAATAACAGTTATTCTGCAACCAAGTTCCAAATTTCCAGGACGCTTTCGTTGTTGTGTCCTGGCCTGGCAAATCGGCCCCACGACGGATGATATTTCTAAGGTACCCAATTCATGGCGACGTGAGTCACATGACAAATGGCTCGTGACCCTTGCCCAATGGCGGCCACATCTCAGATTCTCGAGCCCAGGTCACTTGTTTCATAACTAGAGATGCCATCGTTTCCTCTCCACCAGCATGGATGGATCGCACAAGCGAAGCGTGTAATAAGCGCGTGATCAAGCCCACACCCAAAAAAGAACGATATTTGCGCGAGCTCGGCAGCATCTTGAGCAAGAATGGCTGATACGTTTTGCGCTCTGTGCGGCGTACCGTTCGACATCATTGCCGGTACTTATGACGATCTTTTTAATAGTGACTACGACTTTGAATGGTTAAAACCATATCGTATCGGTATAAAGTGAATCTCGCCCTTCAGAAAAGCCTTATTGACAGCGAGAAAGTGAAACGCATTCCTGGCTCCAGCAGCAGCTCATGGCATATATCGGAAGATCTAACCGGCATGAGTGCTGGAGGAACGGGATATTCCTCGTTGCCTGGCGTACTATCGCTAGATGATGCTATGGGAAGTACTGATGCTGCAACGAGGCCTGACAACTTCGTATGCTTCAGTGCTAGGCAAGCAAAGAAATGTCGACATAGATTATGGTGCCGTTAACTAAGCAATATATAGAGGGACGACTCTAGATATCGCATATCCGATGCACACATTTTGCCACGATTCATTGCAGCAAACGGTCGTATCCATCTCCTCGAGTCGTCTCAACATCGACGAACTTGGCAAGTTCCTCTCTTCTCGTGCTACTGCGGGAGAAGGTCGCGGGCTAAATCCGGAATGGAGCTCAATTGGATACGGCGGCGCCGAACAATTTTGGCGCGGCTCGTGGACGTGGTTGGAAGACTCAGAGTTTACAGACGAAGAATACTCAAGTCGACCTGGACAGTGGGACTTCCTGGTGTGTGATCCCAACGACCTAGAACATTATGAGGAAACGCTACGATCTCCACCTACGACGCCATCCACAAAAGGCAGACCTCCAGCGGTCGTTGCAGACAAAAAGGGACATGATATTCTCAATAAATTTCCTTCTGAAATTATTGCAACCATTCTATCGCTTCTTCCAACCGAATCAGTAAATGCCCTCCGTCTTGTTTCGCGTTATGTAGCCGCTCATGATATATCTTCGACCTTCTGGCAGTCTCGGTTCTGCTATCCTCACGAGTTGAGCCACATTGCCGTTTCTTCAATTGCAACTCCTTGTTCCCCAGAGCTACGAATTGACTGGAGGTTGCTCTACTCTGCACTGTTGTGGCCCGAGTATGAAGAGCCTATTCTTTTTTTGGAAGGACCAGAGAGATCATGGAAAAACAGGTCTCGAATAGCACGGACAATCCGCAATTTTGCCGTTGCCATGCTGGGCCTCGAAGCGATTGAACCGATTGCTGGACGGGGCCAGCATATCTTACGACAGACTGGCCAATCGAGAGGAAGGATCAGAAGAAAGGTGCTTTCGTGCAATCCGCGTCTCGTGACCAGCAGAGATAGCTTTTCTGCGGGGTCCTTTCACCCTGCGTCTCCAATCAAGCAGATCTCAGTTGGGATTGAATTCATGCGCGCTGGAAGAAACCTTAGGATCATCGACTGTGTACAGATTCACAGTGCCTCGGGCCAGGTCAAACACCTCGGCCGTCGCTGCGACGGCCCAGAAGACCAATCTACGATCCCGGAGGGACGAGCATTCGCATGCTTTGGTGTTGGAATTACAGACGAGGGCTTTGGAAACATGAGAATCATCACATCAGATCGACAAGGAAACACGAATGTGAGACAAGTTGCGAAGGTGTTGAGCCAATCGGATGATATTTGGGGAATGCTATCGCTCTCTCCGGGAGCAACACTTGAAGGCATTGAAACTACATTTTTCGGGGTAAGAGACACTTCTGCTAAAATCCTTGCGGCTCTGTTGGGCTGACATCTTCTCAGGATTACCTCACTTCTCTGACACTTGTCGAAAAATTGCCTGCTTCAGCCAGTGGTTGCCCTGACTTATCTACTGTCGTCGAGCCTTGTTGGACAGGACCCGTAATCCCACAGAATTTAATCCTCACCAACTGATATATCATCCTGGTGCCAAAGGCAATGGCATCTTTTCTTACCTGAAGAATATGCAATTCACAAAGAGAGAGGCAGAAAATCATGGCGGTTTAGGAGGGTTCAGGTTTGAGTTCAGCGATGACGAGGATACTTGGGAGCAGTTACGAAAGTTGGTGAAGAACATGACAGATTCTGAATCGGGACATGGAGATAAGATTCGGCGTGTTGATTTCCATTTTGAAAAAGGAGGATTAGAGGAAATCTCGGCCATCGAGGTATTTGCATTTTTTCGAATATCTCACCAAGATCTTTTCATTATCTAAATTGTGTTCATCCAGCCGAACGATAATCTGGTGACACAGTTTATCACTGATCAATCCGATATATCAATATCACCATCCGAGAGGGTATCAATACTCATCGAAGCAGAGCTGCGACTCCAAGGCTTCTACTGGCTGATTATGGTACGATACACCCCCCACCTCCATACACGTCTCTCTCCTTCCACCCCGGGCGACGCTAACTTGTTCTCACTTCTCCCCATTCTACTTCCACTTTTTATTGTCTGAAAAACTCATATTGACCATCCACAGCCAGAATCAAGGCAAAACACACGATACGGAGTACTTCCAAATCAGCGCCCGAGAGGAGTTGGACTTCTCCTCGGCCGGAACTAGTTGATTATGCTATTTAAAGAGTTTCCATAATTACGTTCGTTCAATTTCAATGTATGTTAATGCTTTGAAGGCAGAATTGGCTTTGATTGACCATTTATTTGCAGCAATGGTTACAATGGTCTTGCTTTAAAATACGCGGGAAGGTCAAGGACAAACGTGAAATACATCATTATGTTCAGATTACTATTGAAGCCGCAAGGCTTCTTTTCAAGAGGTTCCACTCATTCTTCTAGCTTATGGAGTAACATGAAAGGTCTATGAAAGCATGATATTGGTAGCAGACTCTATCATGGATGTTTTCTATCTATTATTAAATCTAAATTGTATTTTAGATAAAAATACCAAAAAAGTACTTTCGGCTGAATCTTTTATTCTCCATAAAGTAGCGAGGATATTAACATAGTTATATAATAATTAAGAAAGAAACGTTTCATCTTACAATTTAGAATATTTTTCAGATTGTTCCTGATTAAAAAGAATAAATCTGTTCTTGATAGTAATGTGAAAAGCTTGTCATGAAAGTCAATGAAACATCCCAGAACATGAAAGCGCTGAACTTGAAGCACTGGAATTCTTAGTATTCACTTAGCAAAGGAAAAGGTTGAACAGATTTGTTATCGCTAAAGCATAGCCCAGGAAGAAATGACCCTCCTAAAATGAAGCCAGAGCTGGTATATTCTGATCCGGATCAACGCAGAAGAAACCATTCATTCTCAATTCCTCTTTCCCCTTTCTCTCGTAACGCATCGACATTCATCGAACCATACAAATAACATTCTCCAACCAAAGTATAATAGTCCTTCTCAGGTCTTATCACGAATGGTATGTCCCCTCCATACAATATCACCACCACATCCCCCTCACTGACAGTGTCTGGGCCCGAAACGACACGTGTACCCATGGTGAAAAGCGTGTGTTAAGTGACGCAGGTGCGCATGAGATGTGCATCTCCATCATTTCCAGTTTTGGGCAATGGAAAGTCGTTAAAATTGCATTCTGGTAGTTGCTCGGCAGCTGTAGGATTGGAAACCCTTTCATCACGAGTATCAGAAGCAATGCTACCTTCTTCTCGCAGGTTTTCCAGGCAGTATGCAGCAAAGTCGTCAGCATTTGGTCGATCGGCAATTTTTTCAATGCATCCGCCCATGCTCACTGTCTGGGCAAAGGCTATTGCAAATTGAATCAGGTCCTCGATTTCATCCATATTACTGACAAGATCCTTCCATATTTTCTTCAGATGTAGCCACTGTCCCTTCACTGTCGATATAGAAGGTGATACTTTCGTCCTGTATTTTGGAATGGAGGCCACAGTTCCGAGCTTGAATCCCCTCGGCACAATCTCCGTCATGGAAAACGGAGTTCTGACTTGCGTATGAGACATGCCAGAGGCGCGATGACCTTCGAAGCCAAGGTCAACGACTGTCTCTGGTTTATCCCATCGAGGCACCCAGGAGGGAAATTCAGAGTCGAGGATATATTTTTGGGTATGATTAATATATTGAAAGATGTTCAATCTACGATCTTGGCTTGGATCGCCATGCTCGCACTCCAAGAAGTGCCGAGTAAGATCTGACAAGACTTGTGCGAGGGTCTTGATGTAGTCGGGACGCAAAAGAGAGCAGGTGGGCGTCTGGCTCCCTTCCTCCGAGAGTCCTAGAACGCCGAAGACCTTGTCCCTCGGATCCGTGGCTTGAAAGGTACGAGCATCGCCCAATAGCCTCAGTAGTGGCCAACGCATGCTGGTATTCTTGGGAGCACATCTCATGACTTGGCAGGCTTGAGCGATTGGTATGCGCATTTTCGGAATGTCTGTCGAGTATCCGGAGTAGAACAGCCACATGATGCCATTAAAGAACTTTGCTTTTGATACATATTGCATCCCAATGAGGAAACCGGGATTTGACGAAAGGCCAAACTCCTGAAGGATCCAAACACGCTCGAACTATGGTCTTGAGAAAAGGTGCACGAGTCCAGTCCATCGTTTATCTTTTGGCTCAGGAAATCCTCGCGTGACATTGCGCTCGAGAGAGAACGCCTCGAAATTACACACGAGGTCATCGTCTTGGAGGTATTTAGCTGCACGTTGGAGAATGTCAATCGCATCGGAGGTATACTCATGAGCATCTCCAAGCCAAACGAGCGTGGCTTTCGCGCCGCAATAGATATCTGCCATCAAGGAAACCTGCTGTCCTCGCTCATGAATGTTTTATTGGTTGATACACAAAGCATCCACCCAAAGCAAGAGAGCCAAGTCTGGTAGCCTGAAGGCTCGAAGAGCGGTGGACAGCGCGGGGGAAATCTCTTTACCTGGGATTCCGTTGAAGGTCATTGTGTCGGCAGCCACAGGATTACCCTAGACGTAGGATACTGCTTCGTAGGTGGCTCGGTTCGGATCATCGAGAGACACGACCCAAACGCTTGCAACCAATGCATCGTCCTTGGAGCCTCCTTCTAGACGAAGAATTCTTATTGATCGATCTGATGGCAGGACAGGGTAGTTCCACGAATTGTCAATCGCGACGAGTTCTGACATTGTTGTTACAGTATGGAGTGACCGTGAAGATGAGGACGGGTGTGCGTTGACATCGCAGTGAGCTGAAAAGTGGAAGCACAAACATCGATATCGATCTGGGAAGGACATGAGCCGTAGCCTCTTGTGATAAGCTTGTTTTTGTACCAGCCTACCGGTTTCCTAAACGGGCGATGCTGCGGTCAGCAGGCCCACTTTAACAATTTCTGTCCAGCCTGGAAATATGCGTGCCTGCAGATCCGTTATCTCGCGAAACGATCAAATGTCGAGTATGTACTTTCAATGGTCAGAAGTGTATCGACTCTGATCTCAATGGGGACAAAGCTAAAGCGGTACATTGTATGTATCACACGTACATCGAGGGCGCTCCTTCGCGTCTGTTTTCAGATCCAAATACAATAGTATCAAGTTCCATCTCAATTTCTCCCCAAAAAAGGAATTCCTTTTCAGACCCTTCCCCCACCTCCCAAAATCATCCTCTCTAACTCCTCCTTCTCTCCACTCATCTCAACCATACTCCTAAACGTCCCCTCGTCCCCTTCCACGTCTTCGTCACTCCCCTTCTTCTCAAGCAGTTCCCTTGGACTGCCAAATTCCCTTGTCTTGCCCTCACCCATGACCAAAATCTTGTCGAAATCCGCCACGGTACTCAATCTATGCGCAATAACTAATAGCGTCGTATTCGAAAACTCTTCACGGATAGATCGTTGGATGAGTAAGTCTGTAGCCATGTCTACAGCGGAAGTGGCTTCGTCGAGGATGAGGACCTTGGGGCGGGAAAGTATAGCGCGCGCAAGGCAGAGGAGTTGCTTTTGCCCGTGGGAGAGATTGCTTCCCGAAGAGGCGATGGGGGAGGAGAGGGAGAGGAAGGGGTTCTTGTTTTCCGTTGGTTGTGATGGGTCGATGGCGGTGGTGGATGTTGCGGCTGAGATTTCGGCGTCTTCCGGGTTAGGCGTGTGTGTTGTGGATGGGATGAGGTGAACTCGCATCAATGCTTCTCGGAGCTGGTAATCGCTGAATTCGGAAAAGGGGTCGAGGTTGGAGCGGATGGTGCCTGAGAAGAGGACAGGATCTTGTGGGATGATGGCTAGACGGGTGCGGAGGTCGTGGAGCTTGATTTTGGAGATGTCCACTCCGTCGATGGTGATGCTTCCTGAGCGGGCGCTGAGGAAGCGGAAGAGTGCCAGAGAGAGGGTTGATTTGCCTACAGGAGTTAGTTATCTACTCGACAATGAAGTCTTGAGGCTGGAAAGGAACGTTTACCTGCTCCAGTCCTGCCGATGACACCGATCCGCTGATTCCCTTCCGCGGTGAAAGTCAAACCCTTCAGTATGGCAGGGAGGTCATCGGCGTATCCTAGCTCAAGAGCCTTTACTTCTACTTTTCCCACTTCAGGCCACGTCGCTCGCACCTGCTCTCCGCCTTGGTCCTCAATTGTTAGATCCCGATATTCAAAGATACGCTCAGTTGCATTCATGTCTAGCTCCAGCTGAGTAGAGATGTTGATGGCCCATCCAACTCGGTATCCAAAGCTCAGTGCAAAGGAAAGTGCAAAACCAGCAAGACTAGCATCGATGCCTCGCTTGGTGATGACAAAAGTCGCAACAGTGCCAGCAAAAAGGGACGCAGTGATAGCAATACGAAGTCTGAGCCAGTTCCGGAACAGACTGTTGAACCATGTGCACGCAGCATAATCATCAATCAGGGTGAACATCCGGTCTCGAAATTCGGAGGATTTGGCAAATGCTCGAATAGTCGAAAGGCCACTTAAAGATGCAGCGAAATGCGATATGACAGGTGATTTGTTGGTGGATTCGAGGCGTTTCACAGTCCGCGCGGCTGCAATATAACTCTTTCCAAAGTACATGCAGACTAGCAGCAATGCTGTCGCACATATCAGAATGAACGGGGACACAAAGATAGCAGCAACCATGATTCCGATCGTGTCTGCAATAGCGCCAGCAAAATGGTAGAAGTTCTCCGCCAAAGACGAATCCAGATTGGTGAAATCTCCAGTGAACCTGTTTAGAATCCTTCCCATCGGTACGGTGTCAAGCCAGCGCAAAGGCGCTCGCAAAACACTGTCAAGGATGTCCTTGAAGATCTTTCTCGAAGCGCGAATAGACCCTGCATAGACCGCGTAGAGACTGCCTACCGAGAAAAATACCGAGATGGTTGAAATGAAGCAGTATATACCCAGGTAGAACCACAGACTTCTGTTGTGGACATCAATGGGAATTATGGACCTCATGACCATGGTGGAGTTAAGGGGGCTGTGGCTGATATGGCTGACAGGATGCCCAGAGAAGTGTGTTTGCAGACTGTCACCAAAGTGATAGGGAGTAAAAGATGCCACATGAGAGGTCAAAGATTCGGTCTTTGCGTATTCATTCGCCCAGATCCTCACCCAATATGTGCGACCTAATGTGAATCCCTGGGTTGCGATGAAAAGGATGATGATTGTTGACCAGAGTGGCCAACCTCCAGAAGCGCCGAGATATCCAGTGTACACGGCAGTCCTGACACGGCCAGTCTCCCGTTTCTCCTCCTCATGAAGTTTCTTCGGTGGAGCCTTTGCCGCAAATGCAGCATCTTCAGATGGAATGGCAGTCGAGCCATTCGTCTTAACCATCCGTAGAACTTCATCTTCTTCGATCTCAGCAGTTTCCGTGACATCATCGGCTTCGAGAATCTCGTCCAATTCCCCAGTCTGTCGAAGGTCTTCAAGCAGTCCCGCGTGTTCAAGTACACCTCGAGCCGAGAGACGAACAGCGTATTTCGCTCTTGGCAAACAAAGCGAAACGTGATGAGTAGCCAGGATGCGAGTTCTGCCTTCGGCAAGTTCGCCCATTACTGCATTGTCGTAGATGTGCTTACCAACATGAGCATCCAAAGCACTGAAGACGTCGTCCATAACCATTATGCCGGCTCTCGAGTAGAAGGCTCTTGCCAGGGTCAGGCGCCATTTCTGCCCACCTGATAGGCTGATGCCTTGGGCTCCCACTTCGGTTTGATCACCGTCCTCGAAGATTGCAAGATCTTGTGTCAAAGCGCAAGCGTCAACGACTTTTCTGTATCGGATGGGATCGAAAGGTAGACCAAAGAGAATGTTGTCCTTGATAGTAGCGTTCTCAATCCAAGGTGTCTGTGAAACGAACGATATCGCCGACGGGATGATCCAATCGGCAGCTGTAGCCTTTGAGTCAAAACGCTCGCTCGTGGACTTGGGAACCCGAATGTAGCCTGATTCTAGGTGCGCCTCGCCCAGAATGGAGGCAAGAAGTAAGGATTTGCCAGATCCAGTTGGTCCAGATATGACGCTCAGTGCATCGTTTGGAAAGTCGAGATTCAGCTCCCGAAGCATGAACGTGTCGGCATCCGAATCCGCAGATCCGCGAGGAAAGCTGACTGATGCGTTGTGAAAGGAGACCGAATCTCCTGGGAAGGTATTCTCAGGCTTCTCGGGTAGGCGTAGGAAGTTCTCTATTCTGTCACTGCTGATCTTGGCATTGATGGCGGAGACCAGCAGATACGGAATGTTCGAGACGAGACCCTCTAATTGAATGAACAAGCTGATAGAAGTGAATGCGACCGATGGCAGCAGATTACCGTTGATCCAAGAGTAAGTAGCAAGCGATAGTGCGGTCAAAACCACGGGAGTAAAGTCGGAAGCGATTGACATGAAGATACTATAAAGTCTGGACTTCCAGAGAGTCGACAATTCTTCTTCTCGAATGGAGGCAAGCTTTTCGGCCCATTGCGTCTCGATCGCCGAAAACTTGATCTGTCGAATTCCCTGAAGTGCCTCGGTTGTTACAGCTGTCCGCGTATCTCTGATTCCCATCAGCGCCTTTTGCTTTTTGCCGTACTTGGTAGCGAGGGCCTTGTTGATTGGAAAGAGGCACACGATTCCCAGTAACCCCGCACAGAGACTTTGCCAACCAATCAGAGCCCATAGAAACCCGACTGTCACGATAGCCTTTCCGGCGAAATTGACGTAGGCAGTGTTCATCATACCGAATAGAGCAACTTGGGTGCAGTCCACTGCAAACATGTTCAATACATCTTGCTGGGACGCTGACTGAACCTTTTCGGCGGCCTTGAGGCCGTCGGTCTTCGCTTCCTCATCTTTAGATGCCTTTTACGTATCACTGTTAGCTTCGTGGTATGGTTCAAATGCCTAAGAAATTCGTGGGTACGGCTGGTAAAGCACTGACCTCATCTGGCGGCTTGCTCGAGTCCTCCACCTTCAGCATTTTCCCGTACACGAGTCCAGTAAGGAGCGAACGAAGAGGAATGTGGATATCTGTGTAGCGTTAAATAGGAAACGTGCAAGCGAAAATCTATAGTCTGTCTTACCTGTCAATACCCACCACATCAGTCTCGAGTCGACGATATTGGAACTGATGGTCGCAGCGACGATTCCAGCAACATATTTCCAAGCACCCGACTCAAGCGCATCACCATCCTGTCGAGTCTCGAGATACTTGAGCAACTGTAAGGTTGCAAAAGCGGGTGCGACGTCAAAAAAGTTGGAGAAGAGAATTCCCAGCCACTGCACAATGAGTTCCCAACTGAACGCCCAGAAGATCTGGACCCACAATGGGAGACTGTCCTCTTTGATCACGATGTTTCTGAACCTCGCAGTCGCCTTTTCTGATCGAACAACATGATCCATTGCAGGCATGTCGGAGTTGTTGAACTCTTCCTTAGCGGCAGCTGCGAGCACGGGGTTGCCCCAGAAGAAGCTGTACTTAGCCCACAAACTAACATTTCGCTGCCGATCCACGAGACGGCCATCTGGACGGTAAAGATCAGGGCGTCTTTTGACAGAAAATATCGTGGAGACTAGCACTGCGATGGCACCCAGCTGGCTGATGGTCAAGATCGTGGTTGCTCGAAATTTATTGCCTGGTAGAGTGACAAGGGTTATCCCGGCGATGAGGAAGCAAGTCATCAGCCTGGCTACCACGGCCTTGAACCTCGCGACAGGCTGCACGATTCTTGATATATTAAACAACTGTATAAGCAACAAAAACTACGAAGGTATCAGTATCGGCGTCAAAAAAGTCTTTAGAATTGACGCATTCTTACCCATGCTGGAACCAACAACACAATTCCATGGGCATTATTTTCTGCAGTGATGTCGGAAAATGAGCCGTGAGGGATCCTGGAGAGAACAATTAAAGCAATCAGATTTGCAATTGAAAGAGCAAATCCGATCCAGGCTATGGCATATATGATGATAAATTGAAGCTTGTTGGAAAACTCTTTCGTTGATTCTGGCGTCGCCGCTCCATCTTCATCCTCGTAAAGCGTCTCAGCATGGTTGGGACTTTTGACGACTCGCCAACGACCAGTAATGATTGACCATATGGGTGATAATGAGCATAGAAGGATGAGAATTGCCAAGGCATATTCTGCAGTCAGTAAATCAAAGTTCAAGCTCATCATGAAATTGATGTTGAGGTCCGTGGCAAGAGTGGATCGGCTGTCGATGCTAACGTATATCTAGTCGTTAGTAAATTAAATCCATGGATGATAAAGATGTAAGTGACTCAATGGGGCCAGTAGATAGATATGTTCAACGAGGGAAGGGTTTTGATGTCGTTCGTTCCTGAGATGCATGAGATGACCAATGACTAGACGGGTGGATGTGAAAATCGGCCTTGGCGAAATAGGAAGGTGGTAAAAGGACCAGCTCCACTTTTGATATTCGCAATCAGGTGTGAGTCTTACACCGCATTGCTAACCACCATGGTAGGGGTGCATCTATGGCCTAGAGAATACGGTCAAATTGAACTGGTGAGGGTGTCGTAAAGACAGGGTTGGGCGTTTCTGATTGAAAATGTTGTTTGAGCACCCAATGAAATCGCGGTGAAGACTTGAGGTTCCCGCTAAAGACTGATGGCGAGTGAAAAGTAAGGACGGGGAGATGTGCTGTAAAGAACGATGCAAGTAAATCGCCTTGAAAACTAGAATAGCATAAAACGCTCTGTGTCGCTGTGCCGCAAAGAGTCATTCGCGTAGCACATTTATTGACAGAGGTGCTGCGTAGAATGTGAGCAAGTCTGACAGGTTTGAATGACTGCAGGATGCGAGATAAGAGATGGGAATATCCATTGTGATTCAAATACTGCTCACGAAGATGACATCTGTTCAACAAACCAGCGGGGTAAACTTGTCTGACTTTAGGCAAGTAAGTCAACACTGTTGCCGAGAAGAAAGGGGGATTAGGAAATAAGGCTTGACAACGGCACGTGATGTGTTGCGCCCTCTCGGCAACAACCGGCTCAGCGAATCGAGTGCTCACATTTGCAAGCAAGCATCAGTAAATTGTTGAATCCCCAGAATTTCCACATCCCGCACAATTTGCGTAACACGACGACGGCGACGAGGTGAGGGATAACTACAATGGCAGCGACAGCAACTAGATTCAGGTGCTTAAATGCACCACCACTACGACAGGCGTCTCGCGCGTTGTTCCCAGCTTCCATTACCTCGCGAGGCTTTGCCACCGAAGCTACCTCTCTCGAACCCCCTACCAAACGACGCCCGACATACTTCAAGGACAAATTGAATAGCGTGCCCTCCTTCAATGAGTTCATGGGCGCTGAGGACGAGATTCTGTCGAACGAAGATGCTCTCGAATTGCGGACTGCGATGGTTGGACCAAAGGGAAAGAAGAAGCAAATCACTCGACTCCCAGAATGGCTGAAAACACCCATACCGGACAATTCGAATTACAAGAAGATTAAGAAGGATTTGAGAGGTCTAAATCTGCATACGGTGTGCGAGGAGGCGCGGTGTCCCAATATTTCAGACTGTTGGGGAGGAGGCGACAAGAGCGCTGCTACGGCTACGATTATGTTGATGGGCGATACATGCACGCGAGGATGTCGATTCTGCAGCGTCAAGACTTCGAAGGCGCCGCCGCCACTGGATCCTCATGAGCCGGAACATACTGCGGAGGCCCTATCAAGGTGGGGACTGGGTTATGTGGTGTTGACGTCTGTAGATCGTGATGATCTTGCGGACGGAGGAGCGAGACATTTTACCGAGACCATTATGAAGATCAAGCAGAAGAAGCCGGATATGCTGGTTGAGGCTCTGACGGGTGATTATGCGGGGGACCTTGATATGGTCACTATGGTCGCAAGAAGTGGATTGGATGTGTACGCGCATAACATGGAGACCGTGGAGGAGTTGACTCCATTCGTCAGAGACAGAAGGGCGAAGTTCAGACAGAGTTTGCTGGTACTGGAAGCTGCCAAGAAGGCTGTTCCGACCCTGATCACCAAGACGAGTATTATGCTTGGATTGGGTGAGACTGAGGAGCAGCTCTGGGCGACGTTAAAAGGTAAGCTACGCCTCCAATTGCTCCAAGCTTATACTAAATGACTCTCGCAGAACTCCGTAAAGTTAACGTTGACGTCGTAACATTCGGGCAATACATGCGTCCCACCAAACGCCACATGAAAGTCGAAGAATATGTCACACCAGAGGCATTCGAGCTGTGGCGCCAGCGTGCTCTTGACTTGGGATTCCTCTATTGTGCCAGTGGACCTCTAGTCAGGAGTTCGTATAAGGCCGGAGAGGCATTCATCGAGAACGTGATCAAGAAGAGGAAGGGAGTCACGATATTGACGGATGAGGCGACGGGTATGCAGAAGGCGGTTGTATAATGATATATCAACGGGCTGGCGTTTGAAGACATGCATTGCTGGCGTTGTGGGTTGTAAGATAGATGGGTTTTAGACCATCGTGCTGCAAGAGCAGCCAATAGAGATTTTTCCGCACACATGGCAGCGGTTGCGCTTTCCATTTTCCTCCTTCTCTTTGCCTCGCTGATCTGGGATCATTCTCTCGGATATTCAGTTTTAGTAATTGTCAATTCCAAGATCACAGCAATGCAAAGAGAGCACGAGTGCCCTGAGGCACGCCTCCAACACTCCGGCCGACTGCCCCATTTGAGATTTTGCCACCATTCATATTACTTCCAGTCTTTGACATTTACCAACTCATAGTTTCAGAGCGAGCAATACTACATTTTCTATCGTCCATCGCACCTGTTGCCAAAACTGACAATATGATCTCAGCATCCACTTTCAGACGCGGAAACCAGCCAATGTGTTCTCCCTCTAGAAAACATGACAAACATTTCCTTCTCCATGCTTTGATGGCGTTTGAAAACTGAATTCCATGTCTAAAACAACAGGCGGTAAAGGCGCGCGTGTCAAATACACATCCGTTGTTCGTGTTCTCCCTCACTGAGACTTAGGTTGCGAACTGAGACTTCCCCTGACATTTATTCCTCCTTTGTTTTCTTTACATATATGTTATTCAGTCGTCGTCTTCTCGGTGAATCATTGAATCGGATATACCATCGAATCTACTTACACAACTTGAGCAGCTCATCCACTACCCAAGCACCGATGAAACAATTTTCTAAATTTCACACAATGCTTTCACCACCTCTCACTCGCCCTCAAGTCCCTAAACTATCCATCACCACCACCAACACCATCTCCCTATCCCGTATTCCCTCAAAGACAGCAACAACCCGCGAAGTCCAGCGCTGGATCCTGTCAAACTTCATCTTCCGAGGCGTACATCCCCATCAAGTCCCATGGGTTGAAGACAGAGTCTTGTGGAACGGTGCAGATCTTCGACGATATACTCTGGTCAGTGCGAGAAAGGCGTTGGAAGAGTGAGGATGTGAGAGTGCAGCGGCGGAGCTGATTGCGTGGGATATTGCGGAGAGCGTGAAGGTTCGTCCGCCCCCTTCTCGTGGCTGGTGCTTTGGAGTGATTGTGTGGGAATATACTGACGCTGGAGTTGAGCAGGTATGTGATAGAGCACAAGTCACTTGGACTTCTAGAATTCGAAAATTTACTCGAGGCTTGGCTTTGCTTCTGGGGTATATTGTGTTGTTTCTGGTGGTGTTTGGAAGTATTGGCATGTCAATCGAGACAGTTGATGGGTTTGTGAGGGATTGTCAGCGGTGTCCGGGGGAGAGGGAGAGGTATTCGAAACCTGTTGGTGGGTATAGAACCGGATACTATGCGGGTAGTGATGTTTAGAGCTATTTTCTGGAATTGATGGCGTGGACAGCACCAGGCACAGGGATCCCCTTCTTGGCTCGCTTAGCTTTGAGTCTAGAGAGGTGGTAAACAACGTCCAGCCCAATGCTGCCTCTTCAACACACACAATGATCAAGGTCAATGTGTAATTCTATAGTCCATATCGGATATTAGATTCTATTCCTATGTCAAGTCTCAGGAATGGTGCTTCCGTGTTTACCGATACGCTGCTGTAGTGAGATACATTTTCTAATAATTTAACACACCGCATGCCCTCTCGCTGAGGAGCTTTTACATTTTTCAGCACAACAGAATTTTACTTCCCTCTTTTCGTATGCGTCAGATACTGTATGAATAAATTTGGATCTCTTGCCTCTTTCAGCTGATTCGAGATCAGCGTGGAGTCTCCAGATATTTCATTCCACTCCGCGTCAGGGGTCGCTGGTTTCTTTTGTTTCCTGAAATAAGAAACGAGACTTGCTTTTGTAATAGTCTAAGAGAAGAGATGTATTCATGGTGTTCAGAATTTCTAGAATATATAATACTACCTGAGATCACAGGAGGACAATGTTTCCTCTTAAGGCAAGACAATATCAAGTGAAGATCCTCAATGAAAGGGAAAGAGAAGCTCTGAGAACAGTCTTTTACGCTGGGCAAAATTAGCAGATTGTAAGATTGTTTCGTGCTAATAATTTCGGCTGCCGCTTTGGTTTGCCTCATAATCCTGAATACACTCTTCACGCGCCAAAGTTACGATGCCTGATGAACTCGTCCTCCCAATCGATTTCGAGAAGCACTCTTCTTGGCATCTCTTTGAACGTTTCCCCGCCAAAGATTCACCTACCCAGGAAGTCCAAGCTTGGTTACGATTGAATATGCTCTTGCGTAAAACACGACTTGACAGCCAGCGAGAGACAGAAGAGACGGTCATGCTGAATGGCCTAGATATCAGGACCTGAAGTGAAGCAGAACTGTCAGCTGCACTTCAGACTTGGGGCTACAGCCCTGTACTGGCCATTTTACTGGCGAAGGATCTCGCTTTTGGTGTCCAGGTGATCGGCTTTGCCACTCGTGTGCTAAGTTAAGGTTTATTAACAGAACTTTAGATTTCTCAGAGTGGCAGAAGAAGTTTCATCATGTTGGCTGTGTTACGGAACTCGGCAGTCATCGCTCTATTTATCTATCTTATGGCGATAATCAATTAGAGTATGCTTGTGTGCAGCGAGAGGAAGCCTTATCCGCAGTAGAGCTCAAGAACCTGATTGGAAGCGACTTCCTTCCCACTGGGGAAATTGTATCTACAACTTCTGATGGATACATGCCTTATTGAAGCATTCATTCGCGATGTGCTGGCGCAAAGGATGGCGAGACCTCCTTGGAGGTCGATCTTCGTGACATTTCTCGCCTAAGCCAAAACCATAAACAGAATTTGTGATTGGAGGAAGCCAGACTCTGACGGTTAGATTATAGCGACAAATCTCCGGAAACATCGGTATCAGTCATCTTGCGGCGCAATAAGTACATGACGCTGGAAGTCAGCCCTGCACGAGTCTTAAATGATTATTGAAGAGCTCTTCATCGGAGATGGATGTATCTCAGCTAGCGCTTCAAGAGAATGATACCAGCGATTGGCGTTGTTTTTCTAGGATTTAATATAGTAATTCTCTGTATATAAAATGGAAAAGAGCTAGTACAATCAGGAGCGAGCCTCAGATTATTTGCCAGGATTTCTACGTCTCTAACGTCACACAAAGAGGCTTTCTGAAGTCTCCACAATCCTGTAACGCCAAACTCATTCCAGACCTCTTTAACATCTATCACCATCGAATCCTACAGTGTGTTAGAATATGCTCGAATTGCCAGTATAAGTCTAATAGCCTGGAAGAGAACCTACCATGCAGTCTACTCCTGCTCCCTGCTTTCCCAATGACCTCAACTCTGAAGCCTAACTTCTCCATGCCTTCAACATCAACCAGTCCCCTCCCATCGAACACCCACTTTGGTTTACGCATTTGGTACGCGATACGAGCCCACTCTATATTTTCATTCGCGATGACCTCTTGGCCGGATCCTCGCTTACAGTCTCTACAGCCGTCTGCGCAGGCAGGTTCAGGCTTGTACCGATTGAGAGGGTCAGTATCTAGTGGTGCCTTGAGGTCCGTAGACGAGGAAATCTTGGTTTGTTGAGCGGAAGTCATCATGTGTAGAATATCCAGCTCTGACGGTATGTGGTTGGCGAACATTTGGGAAGCAGTGCGCGAGGAGCTTTTGGTAAAGACAGATTCTTTACTCTGAAGAGGCGGGTATCGGAATTGATNCCATTCGGTGAGGATGAGGACGGCGCTGGAGTCGTTGCATGCTTCATAGGCATCTTTGTAAACTAGCATTTGATGTCAGCCGAGGCAACAAATGGACCATCGAGAGTGGGTCTTTACCTTCAATTGGTCCACCTGGCTTCAAAAGCTTGAGACCTGTGGTTGCGAATAATCGCTGCAGCTCGTCCTTGACATCTTCTGGATTACACCTCGGATCGAAGATAGCGATCTCAGCAGGATTATCTGCCAGCAATGACTTGACGACTTCCACGGCAGGAGATTCTCGTGTGTCGCTTGTGTCCTTCTTGAACGCATAACCGAGGATACTGATTTTCTTCCCGATGAGAGTGCCATGTAGATTAGAAACGACGCGCCTGACGAATCTGTTGCGCTGGAACTCATTGATAGTGATAACTTGCATCCAATACTCAGCTACCTCCTCAAGGTTGAGGGTCTGAGCAAGATATACGAGAGACAAGATATCTTTCTTGAAGCAAGACCCGCCAAAGCCGAGACCAGCTACAAGAAACTTCGAGCCCAGACGTGGATCAAGACCAATGGCTTTAGAGATCTCATCAACATCCGCACCAGTCTTCTCGCAGATCGAGCTGACAGTGTTGATGCTGCTGATACGCTGTGCAAGCATGGCGTTGGCGACGAGTTTTGAGAGCTCCGATGACCAGAGATTGACGGTCACGATCTTGGAGCGGTCAACCCATTTGGCGTAGACTTCTTCGAGTGCTGCAGCTGCTGCAAGACCGGGCTTGGTGCGTGAACTCCCGATGAGGATTCGATCTGGGTTGAGGAGATCTTTGATAGCTGTGCCTTCGGCCAAGAATTCAGGGTTGGAAAGGATCTCGAAGGGAACGCCTGGTCGTTGGATTTCAAGCTAGATGGAGGTCAGCACATGGGACTCAAGTTTATTGATTATTTGTGAGCCAACGCGGAGATCACTTACTGTATCGCGCACAATCTGGGCAGTTCTACAAGGAACAGTACTCTTCTCGACAATGATAGCACCAGGCTTAGCAGCCAGAGCGATGTCTTTGGTAGCGCCTTCCAACGCAACCATATTCGTAGCCGCTCCAGCCCCGATGCCCGTGATCTTTGTTGGCGTGTTGACACTCAAGAAAACGATGTCTGCTTCGGAGACACACTTCAAAACCTCGGTTGAAAAGAAGAGGTTGGGTAAGCGAGCTGGAAGCTCGGCAGTAAAGGCACCATCGATGTTGACTTTTGTTGCGTTGGTGCCGTCCCGAGCTACACGCACTATCTCGTTAAGGCCAGGCTCGTGAATGGGAGGATGCTGTGAGTTCCATTTTCGGATGCGATTAGCATCTTTGTCAACTACAGTGACGCGGATGTCAGGATTCTGGAAAGCAATCACGGCAGCTGTTGGCCCTCCTATACAATGTCAGTACCAAGTGTAGCAACACAAGTTGCAAGTGCAAGGGCTTTCGGGGGCCAGATTGTGGCGCTCGGAGGTCGAACTTACCAACATAGCCAGCTCCTACACAGCAGATATTCCTGGCCTTGCTGACAGGCAGGAACTCGGTGGTGCCGGGACGAGAAAGTCTTATCTGATTGCTTCTAGCCGGACTGGATGCTACAGAAGAAGCTGTAGGCAACGTTGTCGTGTCCAACTCGGAGGTATCACTTGATGTTGAACCCATGATTGCCAGCGCGATTCAAAGATCCAAAATGATTATCTTGTTAAAGAATTGAAAGTGAACAAGCAAAGCGCACCTAGAAAAGATATATGTCATTCTAGGGCACTCGGAGAGCCGTGAAGAGAGCTTACATAGTCTTCAGAACTCCACCTGGTAGCGAAGTGGAAGACTTTGAGCCCGCTTTACGCGAGGTAGCAAGTCAACAGCAACGTTAGAACTATACAACCCTTGTAGCTATTACTCCAACATTGGACATCGAACCATTCTTTCAACACACTCTTGCCTATTGCGACGACCACATTCTGCAAACGGTGCCCGCTATCTCTCCTGAACATTGAACAAGCACTACTACCTATTGCCGTTCCCACTCTTCCGAACATTGTCAGCTTTTGTTATGGGACTTCAACGACGTCCTATTACCTATTGCGGTCAGTCATCCGAACAGTATTAGCTATCCAAACGACCCGCAACTATAACACCCAGTAGGTCCGAAGATATCCATTTTCCAAGAGCCAAGTTGTTGTCTCGCACTCGCACGATTGAAGCTCTCAATGGCCATACCTTGTAAGCGACCGAATAAGTAAAAAGATAAAGATGAACTTGGTGAAGGTGTACTTGCTTCATCGCTGCCTTTTCAATTTTCAAAGTAGGATTGGACCGAGAGTGCAATGGCAGAGATATCAAGTCCGAAAAGAGGCGTTTCCGGACTCGCTCGCAAACAAACAAACAAGCGAGCGACTCCATCGCCGTATGCTACCGTTCCTGAACCATAACCTGCCGGCCCACATTGGAAGCGAGGTGGCCCAGGGTACGCCTACGGTAGCTTCGAGCGCGGAGGACAGGCTGTGGTTTATGCAGTAAACTACAAAAGGAAATTTTAAACGAAATATCTCAACAGGAATGTGTGAAATATCTTTGAACGGCTATTCTGGGAGAACGAAGAAGATTAAGATTTGGGCGGGCATCTGCTCCGGTCTATGAGACATCGTACGAGACGTGAACTCAAACGCGGGTCGGCGGATGGGTCGATATCTTCGGCACATGGAAATGTCTTAGACGTGCGGGTTCCGGGACGTCGTTTTCTGACAAGTCGTTGAGTCACAAGCGAGCGAGAGTCACCAGAGTCTCAGTCAGATGTGAGAGACGGACTGCAATAAACTTTTGGAGCCATCGCAAGAGCGTCGACGACGCGAAGCGAGGTAGACTCGATCGTTGTGTATAGACTCCACTTTGGTGCTTGATGAAGATAAAAAGCACTTGTTGTCTTTCGACTAAAACAGGCTTAGCTTGGTACAAGAGATCTGTATAGCACGGTGAGCGATGGTGTTGGGTGGAACAATTTTTGGAGTGGAGTCTTACAACTCGAGCCAACGATTCACTTTTGAGTTTCGCAATTATGTATGGAAAAATAATATATTGTCTATCTCTGTTCTCATGGTACTGAAGATTTATTCCAAAATGATTGATATGCGATCTCCTTAATAGAAAACCCAATTTTCCATGATCATCAAGCTTGTAGCTCTATTCCAAGATCCGTGAACCTAACTCTACCTCTTACTGACACAAAGCAGAAACCTGTGAGCAAAGAACAGGTTCATTGCATCCAGGACAATCAATGGGATAGCATTGTAGGCCTCGAAGGTTTTATCTGTGACGCAGCGATATACCAATGCCGCAACCAAGGCACCCAGATACGTGAAAATCCAACACCAAGCAAGGATGCGCATGTTCCGGTACTTGGTATTTCGGTGTGATTTGTTATCTCCGGATGGGACCCATGCGAGAGCTCTACCGAACACACGATCCTTGATCGCAGTCAGGTATGCGTATGATTGAATCACCATGATGAATTGCACATTGAGACCGTATCTGGCTTTGGCCCAGAAACGGAATGCGATAAGCGAGTACACGACCGAAGGGGCAGCGAAGGCAAGGTTGTAGTATTTGAAGTACTCTGGACGGACCCACAGGAGAAGGATACCGGGAAGAGGATTGATGAAGATGCTGAGCGAAATGGCGGAATAGTACATCATGCCTGACATGTAACAGAGCTTTTGCACAATGTTGAGATTCGACTTCCAGAAATCAGGGTTCGTCAGAAGTGTCGTAGAGCCCATGCACCAGCGCATCTGCTGCGAGAAGAAGGCGTGTGGCGTGTCAGGACAAACTCCACATGCAAGGCAAAGTGGAACATATTTGACTTTCCAGCCTCTGTTCACGGCGTAGAATCCTGTATGGACATCCTCAGAGAATCCGATCTCGGCAGTTCCGCCAACTTCAACAAGTGCCTCTCGTCGGTAGACTGCATTACTGCCTACGCAAATCGAAGCACCCCAGCGGTTGCGATTGACTTCAACGACTCGGTAGAAGAGTTCTTGAATAGCACCTGCCCCTTGCTCGACCCAACTCTGCTCATCCTTGACCCGAAAGAATTGAGGAGTCTGTACGATGGCAGTCTGAGGATCAGCCAGGTGCTGTGGTACAGTCTCGAGCAGGAAATCCGGTCGCGGGCAAAAGTCCGCATCGAAAATTGTGAAGTAATCACCGTATGTACGAGTGAATGCCCATCGTAGATTGCCGGCTTTCTTGAGTCTTGGTCTATCGTCTCGGACGATGTACTCGAATCCAAAGCTTATCGCGAGTTCCTTGACTGCAGCCATATTGCCATCATCCAAGACATAAACCTTGAGTTTTCCAGCTGGCCATTGTAGTGCTTTGACGTATATGTAGGTGTTTGCCAGGATTTCCATGGGTTCCTTACAACACGGCAGATAAATGTCGATCGTAGGAGCGGTTTCGTCTGTGATCGGATGGTCTGCCAGAACCTTATTGTGACTTTCGATATCATAGTCTTTTCCCACCAGAGTAATTGTGTACGAAATGATGAGGTAAATTTCCAAAAGAGCGACGAAAAAGCCAAACCAGTAGAAGTATTTGGATGTGATAACAAACAGCCACATTCCAGCCGACAAGGACAAGAAGGAAAAAACTCCGATAATATACAAGCCCAGGCGATTTGTCTTCAGGTATCCGTACTTCTCTTCATCCGTCGTACCAGATGGAAGAATAAGGGGAGGGTCCTCAATAGGGACGTAAGTCTTCCGGAAGACTGCATATTGCCGTGCCCAAAACCCCTTAGAATTGGGATCATCACTGGGAGTACTGGCTTCTGATTTCTCGTTGTTTTGGGCAGTGGGAGTATCGGGGCTTTGCTGAGAATGATCAACCTTTTCAGAAAGCTCTTCTCTCGGCTGGGGGATTGGTTGCTGTTGACGTAAGTTACAAGCTCTCAAAAGGATTTCAGGACCCCTCACAATTACGTCTTCAACTTGTTCCGCGGGAGTAGCCGGCCCTGTGGTAGGAAGTGCTGTGACTGGAACTGGCGTTGAACAGAGAGATGATTCTTCAGATGACGATGAAACTTCGTTGTCGGTGAAGGGATTAGAAGTTGGGAAATCCATATTCGAAGGTGTGTTGTTCTCAGATGTGTGCGCCACCTCATCTCGAGAAGGCTCAGGGGAATTGGCCATGACTGACTAGAGTAACGAAGGAGAACAGGCTGAGTGGGCAGCTCTCAAAGATGTTTATCAGGCCACTAATGGATAGCAGTGGTGAGAAGAGGGAAGGAACACAATTAGTACAAACAAAACGTTTGGCTGATAGAAATCTCCAAGAAAAAAAAATGGAATCACTACCACAATCATCACAGATGACAAGAGTCCGCTTGGCCTTGCATCTCAACACATGGCAGTCTGTGGGGTCTGGACCAGTAGTCCGGTCGAATACTGTTGCATCGAGTATTATCACACCGTGGACAATTGGCCCATTTGCTTGACGCCGGATGCGTGAGGATGGACAGCGAGACACACGCCTTCGGTATGACAAACAACACTCTGCTGTCTTCGGTAACGACAAGCATGGGTTATGACCAGAGCGGGCTGCTTAAGGGTGAGTGAATGTCGTGCCAGTCGGGAAGATTTCTTCTTTCGTTGGGATCTGGGAGACATTCAATGCCTCGACTCGAAGACCTCACTGCTCTAGCTTGAAAACAATAATTGAATCCGAGTTCGGATCGTCAAGGCAGTCTCGACCGCCAGGAACGAGAACCAGATGTGAACTTCGATATCCACAGACATTTATGGAGCTCTCAGTATACTTCGTATTGGTCATGGATGGGTTACCCCTATGACCGGTGCACCAAAAGCTTGTCCGCGAACGGGGAGAAGCAAGGCGAGTGTTCCATTGAAGGCAATTGTTGTTGATAAACGCTCCACTGTCAGCATTGGCATTGCCGTGGAGTTGACGATTCTTGTCAGGTATGTTTGCTGTCGATCGGTTGGCTTTCGCGAAACCCGGAGGGGATTAGTGGTCTTTAGTACACTTAAATCAGAGGCTACCACGTTTTGATTACCATGGTTATAGGGGTTTCTGGGCCCATCTCCATAACCTTAGGTGTTGCGTCACCAAATAGCGACGCATTACACTGTAAAAGAGCTTATCTTAGAGCGAGCACTTCGCGAACAGGATTGAACTTTCATCGAATTGTAACGGCTAGCCCGAACCGGACAACTCACATGGGGGACAAAGTCCACCAGAAGCATGTGCTGGGTTCTGCCACCTGCCGCCGGCACATTCCTGAACAATAACCAATTTTCAGGGGTTCAAGACAGGCACGCCAAGAGCCGATATTTGAACCAAAAACCGACTCTGGAGTCCTGTGTGCTGAAGGTGTGCGGAACCTACGGAGGGGTTCCCAGTGGTCCAAACACCACCACCCATGACAAGCACGAGCCAGAGTCTGCTCCGTCGTCGTAACAGCAAGGGTGGCTGTTGACAGATCAGGATGCCATCAAAAGCTTGTCAATGAGACCCTGATTGACGTTGAGAATTCGGTATATGCATCGAATACCCTTTGTAACTTGTCACATATGCTCCGATTATCGTGGAAGTCGGGGTTGTAGTTTTCAGGGTGCCTGCAGCTGAAGTAAGCGTACGACTCGGTGCACTGACGGCACCATCGGCTTGTCACAGGATAGCATGGTGCAAGGAGAATGGCAGGGGACTCGCTGGTCCCAACACCAGACGAACAATTCAAAAAGACAAAGTCGGTAAACCCCACATAATTTCGTCCAAAACAGTATTGATCTAACGAAGACGTCCCATCGCGAGCGGCCGAAGGAGACCAGATGTATGACTGAGGGGTCTCTATACCGGAACCGCTGTCTTCGGGGAACTGAATCCATCCACAGTGGATATAAAGCGAGTTTGTTTGGGCACAGCCCTGAATGTCTTTTGGCTCGCCTGGCTGGCCAAATCCGGCTCAGAAAAAAAGAGAGTCAAAGATTGATAGGACCCAGGTTCTCGGCATTGCGGATTTATTGACACCGACAGAAGTATACATTTCGGATAGATGGAGCTGAGTAAAATTAAGGTTCAAAGAAGTCGAGACCGCGTTGTCTTCATCGACGACCCTTGGACATTCTGTGGGGATATCATGATAGAACCACATTCCAGCCTCGGGTTTCCTTTCCAGAGAAACTCAAGTCACCCCCAGCCCACGTCAAACACTCGGATAGTGAGCCTCTTCTGAACTGTTGCAAGAATTTACATCTATAGCCGACATGCGATCAGTATTGCGTAGCCTAGATCATTACCGCCAGGATTAAGCTAACCGAGAGGATGCTAAGACCGGCATCTGGCACAATCGACGCTGCGGCAGATGTGTCTGGCAGTGGAGTTCCGGCCGCTACGCTGAGATTGTAGTCGTGGGCCGAGAACACGACATTAGAACTTGCATGGAAAGTCTCAGATCCAAACTGGACGATGCCGAGATAGACTGACTCGTCAATCAGTTTGTGCCGCCAGAGATAGTGAACCAGTGGCGAAAAGTCCTCTTTAAACTCCGTGACGTTGGTAGATGGCAGCCAGCCGAAAACAAATTGCCCGTTGCTATTGTTTCCGGAGTAGAGAGTACTGTGGAGCGGTTAGCGGAAAACTTTCTGGACATAAAGGGATATCGCACAAAGTAAGGTCATTCAGATGGTATGTGGGCGGATTTTTGATGGATGAACTGAATCCGATTGGCCTCTTTCCGCCGAATTCCGCCAACCAGATCATGATCTCGTACTTTGGCAAAGTAGTGCTATTTGCTGAAATGGGGTTTGAATCCATGAACAAGTCAATCATGACGTTTGCTGCAGTATCGAGTTCCTCAAGAATTTTTGAGCTAGAAGCTGGAGCCATCGTCCACGAAGCCGAAATGTTCAAGGAGGAAAGATTTGATAGCCGGAGTGGAAGCAAGCGGGAATTCAGCTTGATATTGGGATACGAGTGTACGGATTCGGGATTCGTAGTCCATTTCCATGTAGCGTTGAAGACGGTCTCGTCCTTGGATATCTTCGAAAGCTTAGCATTTGCAACCAATAGGGAGACAGAACATACCGCGATACATTGTGAGCCTGAACCATCATCACCCCACTGGTTTGAAGCGACTGTGGCAATCAGAATGATGTTAAGGAAAGAAGAAGAAGAAACATACACGTATACGGCAACAATGAGCCTGTCACTTTTTCATACTGACCACACAATGTCCCGTTTTTGGCCGCTAGTCCGCGAACGAGCAGAACGAGGACGGTCAATGTGATGGAAATCATGATGAAGAATCAAATCAAAAGCTTCGATGAATCTGGTAGAGGTGAAGGCGTGTAGCTTCACAAGAGATTGTGCAAAGAGCCGATGATAAGTAGAGAAAACTCTCGATGAGACGAACTTGCATCTTGTATATGCTAACTTGCTCGCGTACGTGAGCGGAGCTTGTTGTATGACGACTTGAGCTCAAGGCAAAGCAAGGCATAGACTTGGACCTAGAGCCCCAAGAATGCTTATCATATTGGGTGGATATGGTCGAGGTCCGTAGTTGGTGTTGTAGCGGGTCTTTCGCTAGACCTGGAGGGTCGGACATCGAGGGATATAGAGATCGACATTCATCATGTGATCTCCAGTACTAAATGTTGGTGGATAGTCCAGAAAGCAACGAGACTTTTTGCATGATTTTGGTGTATCATCGCATAGACTTCCATGAATGACCCATCTACCTGCTGATCTAGGGGACATCACGGGAACTGAACACCTGGGTTCCCTCCATACCTAGTATACGCCTGGTTGTTTCCTAACAGGCGAAGGCAGGTCAGAGTACTCCACCAAGTCCAGGATCATTAAGCAAGAGATGATGAACTTACCCTCAGACGACTGTTAACATCTTTACGAGTACCCTTTGCTTGATTGTTTTGGGACAGTGTATCTAGGATAGCGCCTTCCATTAAGGGAGACAATACAATGACAGGATACATCATACTCATATTCCGAGTTCCATTTTTGTAGATCCTCTAACCGACCAAGAACTCCAGCAATAGCTAACATATCCCGACCGACGAACTTCGTACCTCAATCACTCATTCTGCCTTGGAACCCAGGTCTTCCAAACTCTCATATCGCCTACCATTTTCTGAACTGCCCAAGCACCCTCCCTAAAATCTTCCATCTTATTGCCATCCCTTCTCACGCTCCTCATACACACCTTTGGCGGGCCCCTTTCATTTCTTGTGCCCCTATCATCTCCAACATTCCCAGTCTCGCTCCCCCACAACCTTTCGAACCACTCTTCCAGATTAACAACCACAGTCTTCGACCTCTCAGTCTCGCCTGCAGGCTTAAACTCATACGTCCACTCCGAGTCTAACAGCTCCACCTCATGCTCTTGATAATAATAACTATCGACCAAGTTATTCCTCTCATCGTCAGGCACAATGGCCACCTGCGTTACCGGACGAGAACGTAGTGCATAAAGCGCTTCACGCAGATACTCCCACGAGCCTTGTGCTGTTCCCGCGAACAATTTCGCATTCAATGCGAGATTCTGCAGACCAGACAGCTCAAAACCAAAGCCAGTGGAAGTCAGGAACAACTTGAGATGCTGAAGTTGGAACTCAGGGCCGAGATAGATAGTATCGAGGTTCCAATACACGTGAATAGTCTTTGCTCGGTGAGGCCATGCGAGAGGGGCTCTGGTGTCCTCTCCACTGTATTGGGGCACAACTCTGTCGAGTAGGTGATTTTGGTTGTTCGGGTGGTGAGACCATGGGATGTAGCGTCTGTTTGGGAGGATGGCTGCTACCGAGACTCCGAGTTGGACTGTGCTGTAGAGACGGAGAGCTTCGGTGCGAGACTCGTGGTTGATGCGGAGGAGGATGGGAGCTGTGTATGGCGCGATGCTGATTTTGATGGGCGTGAATGGGTTTGTTGTGTCGCCCCAGGAGCGGAGTTCGAGAACTCGGGGCGGTGCGAGGAGGGACCAGATTCGGAGGCGAAGCTCGATGGGCAGGAGGGGGAAGAGATGGAATCTCGTATGGTAAGGAGGAGATGAGATGGTGGGAGCAGAGGGCTTGGAAGGGAGTGCTGTCCAGTAGACTCGTGCGTGAGGATGTGGTTGAGGTGTGTAGTAGAGAAGTTGACCTGCTTGATGGATGGGGAAGGGGCCGGGGATCATGAGGCCTTGACCTGCTGGTTGAGCAGCCATTGCTCCTGTCTGTTGATAGACTATGGACAACAGGACACTAAAAGACTGAATGGAATACAACAAGCTGTTTTCAGTTGATGAGGCTGTAACCCCTCACTTGAAGGGGGTCAGGTGTTGAGCTTATATCATCAGGTATTAACGCCCGACTTTGCTGTAAACATGAGAATGCTGCCCAAGTGACCTGGGCGCAGCAAAAATGATATGCTCATTGGCTTGACATTGAGGCTGCGCTTGCAAGGCTCGAACACAGGTCATCTCAAGTTCCTCCACGAAGAGGTGCATCCAGTAGAAACGCGAATGATACTACAATCGTACGCCATGACAAACCGAACATCGGATATATAAAGTGCCAACCGTTGAAGATGTTTTGCTCGCAGTTCGGTAATATGGATTGATTCGGACAGAGGTCCTGGAAGTCTGCCGAAGATGAGTCGGTCGGCCTGCCCCAGTCCTGTCCCACTCTTGCCCAGCAAGCCCAGCAAGCCCACCTCAACGTCACTTCTTCGCCTCGCTCGATCCGAGCCATCAAAATAAATGTTTCTTCAGCCTCGTGGTCGCTTTCTCCTCGCAACCACTCACAGCACAGCACTTACTTGCCCACAATTTCTCGCTTTGAATCCTAGATTTACAGTACCCAGGATAAATCAACGCGGATATACGAAGAAATCAAAAGAGAAGTGGGGAGAGATGTCGGGCAAGAAAGCGAATGGAGCTGCGACTCCCACTGCGGGGGACAATGGGCTTAGAAAGTTGAAGATATTGATGTTACACGGTAAGATATGTGCCCCTTGCCCTCTAGCATATCTCTATCTCCTCTGAATTGCACTTGTTCTTCGCCAGAAAGGCATTGTTATCCTACTCAAGCGCAGCTGCTACATCACTCTCTTCCCTCATTCCTTCTGGCCCTTCCTTCTCCGCTATCTCGTCCCCCTCAAAGCTTCACAATACAATCAACAGAGCAAACAACTAACATTCCTCAGGATACACCCAATCCGGCCCCCTATTCCACGCCAAAACCCGCGCCCTCGAAAAACTCCTCACGAAATCCTTCCCAGGCCCCCCACCCCCACCACACAAGCCCCTCCCAGGAACACTCTCCTCCTACCCTGGCGGCATTCAACTTATCTACCCGACAGCACCAATCCGCCTACTCCCCGCCGACATCCCCGGCTTCTCCTCTTCCGAGTTACAAAGTGAAGGAGCAGGCGAGGGGAAAGACGAGCCCGACGCATGGGGCTGGTGGAAGAGAGATGACACTGGGAAATATGTAGGGTTGGAGGAAGGATTGGAGACGATAAGGAGGGCGATTGAGGAGGTAGGAGGTGTGGATGGTGTGTTGGGGTTCTCGCAGGGTGGGGCGGCGGCGGCGATGGTTGCTTCGCTTTTGGAGGATGGGAGGGAGGATGCTTTCTCTTCCACATCAACCTCTCCCTCCGAAACAAGCTTCACTTATCCGACCTCATGGTCGAAAATGCAGAAAGACCTCCCGCAACCGCCCCTCAAATTCGCCATCTCCTACTCTGGCTTCTACGCTCCAGACGCAACATACGCACCATTCTACGAGCCGAAGATTAAGACGAGGTTTCTGCATGTGATTGGGAGCTTGGATAGTGTGGTTGAGGAGGAGAGGAGTCAGGGGTTGGTGGAGAGGTGTGAGGATAAAGTGAAGGTGGTACATCCTGGGGGCCATTTTGTGCCGGTTGGGAAGGAGTATGCGGGTGTTTTGGTGGGGTTTTTGAGGGATGTGTTGGGGAGGGAGGATAAGGAAGAGGAGGAGGGGGTGGAGGATATGAATGTNCCTTTTTGAGGCATAGGAGATGAGAAGAGACAGGGAGAAGATTGGTACGGCCCTCACGAATTTTGCTTGGGAAGGGGACATGTGGTATACATAGCGCGGCGTTATAGAGAATGGAGGGTAAAGGGCTCATAGAATAGAGCAGGGCTTATAGAATAGAGGAACTGCCCTCCAAGTGGGTTCAAGTAGAAGTAGACATAGCATTGGATAGATTAGAAAGACATGTCAAGATATGCATTGCATTCGATACCTCGAATCTAGACTAGTATACAGCGGTATCGTTTTCTCTCTCGACCGTCATATCACAGCAACACATTCGCAATCCCAACAGTCGATAGAGCCCACCCTCTAATGCGCCTTGCCAGTCTTTCCAGCCTTGGGAGCCTTAGTAGGTTGGATCCTAGCCATCATCTCCTCCTTGGTGATCAAGTGATCAATCCGCTCCAAATGACCCAACAAGCTCTTCATGTTCGCACTCCACTCATTCAATACATCATCAGCATCTCTTGGCTTCGCAAAGTTGACAATCCGAGCAGGACGATCAATCTTAGCGTACACCGTCTTCGCAGTAACCAGCTCGCTGATGTATTTCTCGGTCTCGTCTTCGGTAAGATCGAGCAGTTGGGTCAGGCGAGGCATCTGGATACGGGTATAGTACTTTGCGACGACCCGGACATTGTGCTCGATCACGCGCTTGCGAAGATCCTCCCAGCGCTGGTGAGCCTTCTTGTCGGAGGATTGGTTCGCTGTGGCGTCGAAGACATCGGTGCCGCAGAGGTGAGGGCCGAAAAGCTTGGAGACTTCGGGCCAGCGCATGAGTTCGTGGACGGTGAAGAGCTTGAGAAGTTGAGCTTCGAGAGGGACTTGGCTGTTGCGGGTGTCACGGAAGACGCGGTGGAGGAGGTCAGATTGTTCGTTGTCGTAGGGAGCGAGGATTACGTAGTAGATGATTCGTTGCAGAACCTGGATTGTTAGCAGACGTTATGTAAACAAGGGGAGGTGGCAACATACTGATTGAAGCTTCGCGGGGTCATCCTCAACAGCCTCTGTGTCTAGAACCTGTCTGTAATGCTTGCAAGCATCCAGATACTTATCATCGTGCTTCGCCAGGGTGATCTGCTGCTCATAGTACCGCAACTTCAAATCTGTAACATCATCCTCCACTGGTTCTGGGATATCCTCTCCTTTGTCCCTCTTCTTCTCGCGCTCCTTCTTCTCCTTCGCCAACTGCTCCTCACTCTTCTTGGGCTTTCTCGATAGGTATTTCGTACTGATCTTCCGGCTCAGAATTCCTGCTTGTGTCCAGTCGTCATTCTCTATGCATAGCGCAACTTGTGCCAAGATAAACTCTGTCTTTTCTCTCCGCTCCATAGATCCAAAAGTCTCGACCTGAAGCTCGCACAAGATATCCGCAGCCGCCTTCAAGTCGCCCTGGTCCTTCTTCATATCCGACAGAATCTTGGTGACACGAGCGCGCTCAACCTCGACGAAGATCTTGCCCTCGGTAACAGTCCGCAGGGTCTCGATCACGGAAAGCTTGGTCTCAGTATCTGGTGCTGAATCGATGAATTCCATAACCACCTGCACCATTTTGGTGATGGCTTGCTTGAGCTGGCCATGCTTCTTGGAGAGTAGCAGAACTTGTTCATTCAGTAGACTCCAATCCCCTGACTCCTTACTTAGTGTGACTATTGCGACGAGGATTCGAGATGTGGATGCGAGATCTGATGCCTTTCGGTTGTTAGCAGTGAAGGGCGTATTTGTTTGTTTGGCTAACCTGTCTTGTCTGCTTCTCTAGCGCTGTGAGCTTCTCGATTGCAGCTTGTACATTCGTCTGCAGATGAATGTTAGCTTTTGCCCTCGATCAGAATGATGTGCGCCGTACCTGAGCAAGCTTCTCAGCTTCGGGGAGCTGTTTGTCAACCTCTGACGAGAAGTCCTTGTCGGGCTTTCTGATGATACCGTCCGACATGATTACAATGGTATGTGTGTGTGACGTATGGCTATGTATCGACTGAGTTGAAAGCTTGAATCGACACTTAGATGTTGCGAGGTCGATAGAGGTTTGGTGGTTAGATGAGGCTGGATGTTGAAGTTCACCTGTATTCAGGTTGACAACTTGACGCGGCGACGGAGCTCGCGAGCTGGAATATTGTTGTTCCGCTCCGATTCCTCAGGACCTGGTGGTATTTTCGTAGTGGAATTTCTTAGCGCCGCGCAATTCTTCCCTTGTCCTAATTACCAACGTTGATCTCAAGAGGATTATGACTGCGCGTAGCTTTGAATGTTTACCTGACATTCATCAAGTCTGCTGCTTACATATAATAGATCATCAGTAAGGTTTGCTGCCGAAGTCTACACAGTAGACAGCTACGTTTTTGCCAGGTTAATTCAGGTTGGAAGGGACTGATTTAGCCTTTTCTATATGAGATTTGAAAGCCAAAGCCTGCAGATGATAATATTTCCAGATATTCAGGAAAACTTATCCGAGTCAGCTGAGTAAGCTCTTCTCGAGAACGGTCACCTGCCCTGGAGAAGTTGAATTACACCTGTTTTGTGTTGAATTACCTGAGAACCCCGGCGGACAAATTCATCCCTTTAACAACTCTTAGCTGGCCATTGTTGTTCCGATTCAAATCTGCAATGCTTCCTCTGGAAAACGACGACATTCGTCTTCTCGTACTGAAAGACAGGAACGCCAAAGATTATTCCCTCATCCATGTTTCTTTGAAGACCCCACCATTATTCTATGCTTTGTCCTACGCCTGGACAGACGAGAGTCTCTATCCCAAGTCTGAGCATGACACACCTCAGCAGATTCAACTTCACGGGCATGATACACCAGTTGGCCCAAACCTAGCAGCTGTACTGGAAGCATGGAGAAGTAACGGCTACAGCAAAGTTCCTCTATGGGTGGACTTCCTGTGTATTGATCAGAAGAATATCTCCGAGCGAAATCATCAAGTGCTCCGAATGTATTCAATTTACCAGAAAGCTGCGCTTGTTACTGTGTGGCTTGGGCCCGATCGCCACGATAGCCATCTGGCCTTCGACTTCATGAGCACTTTTGTCAAACAAGCTCATAATCTAGAGTGGATTCGTCGAAGTATTAGCGAACATACATTTTCACGAGAGTGGTGTGCCATAGATCATCTGCTACGGCGGAACTGGTGGAAACGCGTTTGGATCATCCAAGAGATGGTTGCTGCCAACGATATAGTGTTCGTGTGTGGGGACAAGTCAGTTCAACGCGATGTCATTGTGCATTTCTTCGAGTCTCTCATTTCTACGGACGCAACATATCGAAGACTACTTGCCTCTGAGGAAGGCATCGAACTATCTGGGGACGCGATTACATTGGCAAATACATACTTGCGGCCTCATGCTTGGAAGACACGAAATCTTCTGCAGACTGCTTATGCGACTGGAAAGTCGTCCGCCACGGATGATCGAGACAAGATTTACGGGGTGCTTGGACTTGCTCAAGACGCCACAGCCTTGGTCGGCACGCCCGATTATCTTCTGTCTATCGAGCAGGTGTACAAGAGATTCTGTGCCTCCTTTTTCCAGCAATATCAATCCTTGGAATTCCTCAGCTTAGCAGGTCAACCTGTCTTTGGCCGCACTTCAAGAATTGCCCTTCCAACCTGGGCTCCGGATTGGCATCGGCGCACATTGTCGAGTCTTAATTCCAAGATACGGCCCGCGACTCCAACCACTGCCTCTGGAGATATGAAAGCTCAAGCTATGTTTTCCGAAGATCTGAGAACATTGACTGCTTTGGGTATTTGTGTTGATATCGTTGATGGTCTTAGTTGCCCCGACTGGGTGACGAATGGAGTTTGCAAGCTGCAGCAGGCAAAGTCGCTGAAGTTGGCCTACAACCCAGGACTTGAAACATTGGAAGCTCTCAGTCGAACGCTCATCGGAGATTCCAGGATCATGAGTAAATCTTATACTGGCCGAGACACACTGGAGGTGTTTATGCGATGCTGCCGAGGTGTTGTCAAAGGGGAGCAGGGAAATCACAAGTCGGAAAGGATGAGGTTGATTTTCAACTCGTGGTTCAAACATCACCGCGATTTCGGAATTGGAGGTAAAAGTCTACACGAATGGCTTACATCAGTGCAATTCGAGTCTCAATTTCCAGATGACATAGAAACGGCAGAGGAGCGATACATCCACAAACTGTCCATCACACATGGTCCTAATAGGCCACTAATGACAACATCTAGGGGATACCTAGGCTTGGCGGTCAATAATTGCAAACCGGGTGATCTCGTCTGTGTCATCTACGGGTGCAGCACACCTGTACTTTTGAGGAGAATGACAGATCATTGCATATTTATTGGCGAGGCTTACCTCCACGGGATTATGAATGGTGAGGTACTCGACGGCTTGCAAAGAGGAGAGCTGGGTGAGGAAACATTCTCGATACACTAGATGGCATTTCCATAGAAGGCGATTCTTGACCGCTCGATATCATCTGCTGGTCCTCAAGTATCGTTCCTCAAGCAGATAGCTCTGCGTGTCCATTGGAATTGGGTCAAATGAAGGTATTACTTCGCCGTTTCTTGGGAGTAAATGATGGATGATCTTCAAAGCTATCCTCAGTAGCCTTTCCTCGTTGCCGGATTCCGAAAGTAATCGGAGGAAACTGCAAGACATCTTGGATAGTTTTGAATAGCTGCTGCTTGAGATGCAGAAGCTTTGACTCCTTTACCAAGATATCAATTACCGGGAGCTGAACAGGCGCACACAGTCTTGCATTCCTTTGAAGCGGCACACTAGTACGACATTGTGAACATCATCCATCGAGGCCCCACCGATGATCTCAACACACGAAGTGCACTTAGCTTCAATTGATGGATACTTCAAAACAAACACCCGGACGTCAAAGACAGAAGAAATATTCTCGAACTGCGACGAGCAATTGGGACCTCGGCTCTTAAACCGTTTACACGTCAACTTCCTATCCAGTCGGCCTGTATTCTGTTGGACGATTGCCACTAGGTACGATTTCGCCTTAGGATGTTTGACCAGCAACGCTGGAGAAGAAGTTCGTGGCGCCCACGTGAGAACACGCCACCCTGGGGTTGCACATGCAGCTAGAGCAGTTGCATTGATTCCAATTCCCCCTTGCAGCTTGCATTATTTGCCTCATGAGACAAAGCAGTGCCGTGGCATCGTGTTGTGAACTTGACGATCTCACGTACGTAGTCAGTCAGCTGCATCTGGCTTATTCGCTTAGCCGCAGCGGGCTAGTCACTCCGAGCGAAAATCCCTCTGAGATTCAAGATATTTTGTTAAAGACAGGATTTGGGGAGAGGCTTAACCAATGGACGTTGGGAACTAAGATAGGGCTTAACCGCTCCGGACTTTGTTCCCGTTACAGATTGGAGTAGTCAATGATCTTGCGACCCCGACTGCCGGATCAGCGGTCTTTAATGGCTGGTGCTAGAGGACACTACCCCGCTGTCAGCAGTTCCCCCGACACTGTTGAAAGCTAACGCACGTCTTGGCATGTTAAGAATAAACGGCGCTGGACAACTTGCTGTCAACAGTTAGCGTGCCACTCCTCTCCCGTCTTATCTCACTCAGCCTACTCACTACTTCAAGACATGCCGATGGTGTGCCCATCTTGTGTTGATCATTCGTTCTTCATTCGTTCTTGAGTCTAGATATCAACCACAAATCTGAGTCAACGCAATCCTATCACATCCTTTCAACGTCAAATCTCCTATGAACATGTGGCCCGTGAGCAAATGGGAGATTTGCAAACCAGGCATTTATTCACGATCCGGCCTATGGTGTGGCCCCCTTGATCCTCCGGACCAGCTAGGAAGATATGGAGCTTGGATCTACAAACCCACCTCTTGTGATTTTCTGTAGGGATTTGCTATAAGCTCATGGAAGTCCCACCAGGAAGCACGTACTCCCGATAACCCGGCATTGAAGAAACAGGGGCTCCCACAAGGGACCGAGGCTGAGAACCTTACTATAACATCAACTCTCCCAGGATTTCACTCAAGCATTTGGACTTCTGAGACCATCTTTGCGTCTTACATTGCTACCCAGGTATTTTTCGCTGCAACCATGCCGGGACCAGAGCGAAGTCTAGGATGTTATCGATGTCGGTCTATGAAACTGAAGGTATCTTCCACAGGATAGCATTCCGAATTTCGGAATGCATGCAACTATTTAGATTCTCAATGCTAACGATTAAAAAGTGCGACCAAGAACACCCAGAATGTAGACGTTGCCAAAGGGTTAAAGTCACATGTCCAGGATATAGACACGAGAATGATCTCATATTTGTTGATGTCAGCAATCAAATACGAGAACGAGGAGCCGCGCAGCGACCACGAAATTCGAGGAAAAACACGACAGAGGGTACCAAAATAATTGCTGATAGCCCAAGGAAACAGCGCGATTCGAGTTCTCCTTCAATTCCACCCCCGACATTCACAATCCTTCCTCGGACGGATTGGAATCAGCACGCGTTATGTCGATTCATGTCAGAATTTACCATGGAAACGCATGATCTGAAAACGAATCCGGGCTTTCTACACAATCTACCACAACTTTATCGGGAAGCTAGTGGTCGAGATCCATTACTGGATCATGCAGTTATGGCAGTGTCTTTAGCGCACCACAGCAACCAGTTAGGATCATATGATGTGGCACTTCAGGCGAGGAAACTCTACGGAGTTTCCATATCGCTGTTAAATCATGAGTTATCAGAGGGGAATTTGCAAAGCGAATCGACACTCATTGCTGTTCTGTTCCTCAATTATTACCAGGTAAGTCGGAATGCAGCCTGCCCGATGGTTCATATTGAGAGTTTGCATGAAGGTATTCAGCGATGAGCACCCAACATCGGATGTGGTAAGTAATGATCTGAGTTCCCATGGTTCCATTTCGATTTCCAAGCGAGTGCTGACCATCCTTTTCTAGTGGAGTATGCATTCCGATGCCCTCAGTATGCTGCTGCGGAGCCGCGGGACGGCTTCACAGTTTCTGGACCCCAGAGTGGGCGGCATCACTAGGGCTGCTGTTTATATAGCAGTCAGCCTATCTTTTCTCGATGTTGTTGTTCAACAGGCTGACCTTTGTCCAGATATACCGCAATCTAACAAGGAGAATATTACCGGGTCCCGAAGTGGCCCTCTTTGAAGAATCTCTAGACTCATACAAAGAGACCACATGGGGCGAAGCGACCATCGCACTTGCAAATGTGACACGACTACTTTGCAGATGCGATGATTTCCTCGCAAGTAAACCATCGGAAGGTCCCGCGAGTCTAGCTCTTCTCGAGTTGATAAGCCGGTTCAAAGATGAAGACAGTCGATACCCCAAATGGTACGGCTCTGTCACGCTCGACCCAAAGAGATTGGAAGAAAGCTTCTTCGACGTAATATGGATCAACAGCCGACGCGCAGCACGCATCACTCTTCTGCAAAGTCTCGTCGAACTCACTCTCCGTACACATCTACATTCCGACTTACAGCATCGTCTCAAAGAAATGAGTCGGCTGAGACACGCAGCAGAAGATACGATTCAGGCGATGGCTGATGGGATTTCGATCAGTACGACATCTTTGCTAGCTGAGTTTGAAGGGAGGAGGGCGAAGGCGTGTAGAGATGGAGAACCGATTGGATGTGTAGCGATTGCGTATTTTTTGAGCTTGGCTCCTTTGGGAGTTGCCATCGGGGTGAAGACGCTGAGTGACGAGCAGAGGAGCTATATTGCTGGCCAGCTGGCAGTTGTAAGTAGTAGGATTGGTCTGAGAAGGCCGTTGAGGGAACAATGGCGGAAATGAATACATGGCTTACGAATTGCTTGGACGCCGAAAAATTGTGGACGTGACATGTTTCGCCGACATGAGACTCTTTGAAAGAAGCTTGGCCACGAGCGCCTTCCACTCAATTGGTCTTTGTGTTATCCTGTGGCATTTTCGTTCTCAGGAATACCGATAAAGACTCTCACTCAGCAAGGCTGTTCGTGGGTTTCAACACGAAGAACAATCTCATTGTGCTTGCATCAGCATGTGTAACTCTGAATAGGAATCCATCTTCTGGTACAGGTAGCTCGAGATCTGGTTAAGCACGGCACTTCTAGGGTTCACCTTTTTCAAGATCTTCCGCAATCTTCAGTTGCAAAAAACCCATTGAAAAGTTTCTATCTTCATGCTCTTCAGACATATGTAGATATGGATGTCTGTTATCATCAAACCCTGTTTTTCCACAAATGTGGTCACACAGAACTCCTTGCCTTGCATGCTTCTCGGTGTGCTGTGATTGGTCCAACAGTAATTTCCCCTGGTCTACCAGATGTGGATCGCCACATCGTGCTATTGAAGCCAACACATCCATCGAGCGAGCCAGGTGCAGGTCGTCGTACGATCAACGGGAATTGCAATCGCCTTCTGAAATGGATACAGATCAAGCCCCAGTGTTGCAGGCTCTGCTCCGCAGATGAAGGCTCGACAAGACACCCAATTGGCTGTCTAATCTTTGAAGAACTCCAAGAACGCCGCCGCATCTGGCTTGGAGCCTTCAGAGAAACTCATGACAAGATCAGCATGATGGATGAGCTCAGAGAGGAAATAAAGTCTTGTAAGTACTCTCTTCCACGAATGCAATGGGAAGCCCGGCTGCAAAAGCTCGAGTTCGACCATGTAAAACGCAAACAACATCGCGAAAGTACGTGGTTTGATGGACTCTCTCGTCGACATCAGTGTCAGATCGAAAAAGGGGTTCCGGTTATGAAGCGGACTTACGTTTGCGCTGGTTTAGAACGCATGACTGGAAGTGGCAATATCTTCGAGGAGCTTGATCCAGCATGTTTGGCTGATGAAGGCGACTGTGCAGTCTGTCGTTTACCATTGAATGATGTTAGCTGTCGGGTAGCAAAGATACCTTGCGGTCACATCTATCACATCGAGGATTACTGTATCGTTCCTTGGTTTGTATCGGGGCATGTAGAATGCCCGTACTGTAGAGCGCGCTTCGATCTCCGTCCAATGCCACGAGACTGGCATGATGTTCGGTACTTCTATCCTCCAGATCACGCATTACCTCGGATCATCAGTGGCTATATAAACTCTATAGACGACTGGGATGAAGACGAGATCAATGCCAGTGACACCGATTCCGAACCTGCATCATGGTATACAGGAGGAGATGATCAGAGCAACGATGACGAGAATGTGAACGCGGACGAGGCAACCGATGTGATCGTTTAGTCTGGTATGCGCAATACTCATCTTGCGAAAAGAACTAGTGACAGCTATTCTCGCTCATGATGATTACTTTTCATCTCCTTGCCTCTCCTGGAGCACATCTGAAAACCGTCGTCAAAATCTTATATCCTTACAGCAATATAGTCCTGAATCACGAACAACAAAAACAAACCATATGATACCTTAACTTTAACAGAATTTGATGTCGATTTATTCTTGACTGATGTCTCCCTACTCTCCCTTCGAAAAGCAATCGGCTTTGAACATGTAATCCAAGCTAGTCAGATCTCGGGAAATATCAAAAGCACAGATCGCATTCATACCCAACATCTCAAGAAGATCGCAGGCCATATCCACACCATTTCCATCCACTGCGACTGACGCCCCAGACACTCTTCGCCTTCCCGTCTACATGTCACTAACGATATTAATGGTAACACGTCTCTGTACCCCCGTCAAAACTGGCGAAGGTTCTATTGTGGAAGACAAAGATTTGTGCGTTCTACGTTGGCCACGCTTTCTTTGTTCTTTTTGTCAATGGACACATGGAGTTCAATACTCGCTTAGTCCTGTTTTAAGCGAGGAAGTTTGCTTTCTTTGGTGAAGACAAATTTGTACAACGTCTGAACAGCAGCTCAAGGAGGGGAATAGCATCATAGACGTTCCTATAATGAACACCCCTACAAGTCGCCTTGAATAGAACAAGGACATCCGATCTTCATCGTACTCCAGGCTTTGACGGATCTTTGTCATTGAATTCTAGCATAACGCGCGTCGATAGCACCATGGCTCCTTGCATGCATCTCCTCAGGATTGCCGACAAATGTGGTCACACATGGGACGACGGAACACATGATGATGAATGCATGGTAACATCGGTACCAGAAGGTCTCTATAGAATGCCATCCGTAGATGTCCATATATCCCGACTGTGTTCTCCACCAGCTGAAGGCGATGATCACTGCGAGAATGTTGTCGTTGACAAAGCGATCCTGAAAGGGTGCTGCAAATTCTGCTATTTCAAGAAAGGGGCCCTAGTAAGCAGGCACCCAATAGGTGCTCTCAGTACCGAAGATGTCGAATCATGACGTAAGCTGTGGTACAAATTATGCTATCCATCAGCTCTAGGGGAAACGGAAGCAACCAGAAAGGATATCAAGAAGGCTGAAGAGGTTAGTATACAAATGATCTCAAGGAAAAAAGAATTGCAACAGCTTCTGGAGAAGTTTGAATCAAAGCACCAAGAGTGTAGACAGAAAAGAAAGACGGCGTGGTTCGCTGGACTAGCTGCTCATTACAATCGCCAGATTGAACAGGGTATCCCCGCCTTGAAGCGAACGTACATATTCACTGGAACAAAAGACCTCACTGAGTCCAAGGCCGGCAACATCTTCCAGGAGGTTGAACCATCATCCCTAGTAGACGAAGGCAATTGTGGGACTTGCCGCGGTCCATTGTCCAATACCGAATTACGTACAGCTAAGTTACCTTGCAGGCATACTTACCACCTCGAAGAGTACTGTATTCTTCGATGGTTCAATGATGGTCACAAGTACTGTCCATACTGCCGAGCGTTATTCGAGTTCAAGAGAATGCCAGACTGAAATGATCCTGAATACAGTGAGCCTACCAAGGAACGCCCTGTACGTCATCACCTCATAGGCTACAATCGACGAGTAGATGACTGGCCTGTCGAAAAGGACAAAAATAAGGATTCAGCAACAATTCCATTGCCGAGCTCACCATCTCTTGAAGCTGACGACAACGATGAAGAACTGCCTATCATGGAGCCATTGCCGGGACCATCATCTAGTGATGATGTCGTCGATACGAACGAGAGAAATTCTACACCCAGATCTCAAAGACTGGTGTAAAAATGTGATGTATGTCCACCGAAATCCCCAATACAATTCGTCTCTATTGATATGTGATAATGCCAATTATTTGACCCTGCCGTAGACCCTGCAAAATCCTATCAAATTCTGGCAAACCAGACATCGATCTCCGGAACTCAAAGTATATATACAGAGTTGTGATGTCCCTTTACTTCTTTCCCCTCGCGCCTTGCATACTACGTTTGACTAACCTTCTTTTTGTCCCGCAACACTCACGAGCCCTTGCAAGCCTCAACCTCAATCTCAATCGCCATTCCCGGGAACGCCAACTTCTTCACCCCAACACAAGTCCAAATCGGCTTATGATTTGGCATTCTTGCCTTGAAGTTATCCACCGTCATCTGTAGTGTCGCATCCAAATCGGCATGGTACGAGCGAACCGAGTAGACATCCTCCCACCCTTTCAGTCCCGCCGCTTGAAGCACCTTCTCGACATTATCAAATGCTCGATTGACTTGGCCCTTGATGTCTTCGCCGTCCAGGTTGATACTACCATCGAAGGTCCAGCCGCCTTGTCCGGAGATTTTGACGATGTTGCCGATTGTGACGGACTGTGAGTAATGGAAGAGTGGCCCACAGGCCTCACCGTAGCCTTCTTCGTTGTTATATTGGAGGGAGGACATAATTCCTTGGACTGCGCTCGAGTATCCTGATGAAGCGTGAATTTAAAAGCGGTTTGGCAAGTGGTTTGTATACTTGTACGTGCTTACTGTTTGGACCGATAGATATGATGGCTAGAAGTTTCTCTTGTCTTTCAAGAATGAGGATGCCATTGTACTTATATGTGTATCCCACAATCACTGGAGAATGACGTGGCTCAATCTCTTGGGTGTTTGCAAGTGAGACTCGCAATCGACGTTTCTAGTGGGGGCGTCATTTGTTGATGTTTGATTTTCGGTTCAGGACATGTAAGCGAAAGCCTGGGCAGTTACAGACCTTCTGGGCAGCCAGGGTGTAGAAATTTATCGTTTAAGACCGGAGTAGGCACAGGGCAACATTGCAGCTGAGAACGCTTGATTTAAACCATGTTACCTTGGTCATTCGCCAAAGGGCTGCTTGGTCGCAGACGCGCAGCTGCCCAGCGATGCGTGTAACAAGGTCACATGTCTGTCAGGACTGGCCTGAGACATCCAGAGACGCGAGCACACTGTGCTAAATCAAGTGTCCTTATAGGATGAACAGAGCCCCAAATTGAATGACGATACATGCTTGTGAAAGGGGGAAAGGACGTTTTCCTTGGAACGCCGCCAATGGAAAGGTGCAAGGTATTTAATCACGTGCTCTCGATGCCGATGCCTCGGCGCTTCGGATGTTCGAGTCCACCTCCATCAGGACCACAAACTAAATAAGACGGTCAATGGATGTTTGCCCTCAAGTTTGCTAGCCGCTCTGACTTCACCTCGAGCTTCATGTCAATGAGTGGCAACCAAGTAGTCTACTGGTAGCTTTTGGAGTCCGGGGATCATCTTGGGATCTACAGAAATGTCGCCACAACCCCGCAAAGCGTCGAGCTCGAATGAAGGCTTCTTCCAGCCAATTCCAATTATCCGCAACCAGTTCTACGATGATGCAGTATTCCAAAGCGTTCTAGAATGTAGGCTCATCCCGCTTTGAGAATTCTCCTCCTCGAATTATTGGTGACCTCTTACTGACCCCGAATCAAGTCTTTTTGCCAAACGCGATTCTGGATTCCGTCTCATCAGATTTCTCGAAATTCGGCGAAGAAGTTTTATCTAAAACAGTTCTTGACTGGGTTACTGATGCTGAACGAAACATGCCCTATTTGAGAGGAGGTGGTCGGGATGCATTTGGGAAGGGAACTAGTGAGCTTGTTGTGACGGAGGGGTGGAAAAGACTTCAACACTTTGGAATCCAGAATGGGTATGAAAGCTCCTTCAAAAGAAGTACTTCGTATATGCTAAACTCAGTTCCAGGATTGTTGCGACAGGATACGAAGATCAGTATGGAGAGCACACACGAGTTGTGCAGTTCCTGAAGTAAGTGCCAAGGTCCACTTTTCTGACAACTGGATGTTGATGGTCTCCAGGCTTCATCTTTGGACGGGGTCATGTGCAAATGTGGCATGTCCGAGCGCCATGACAGATGGTGCTGCAAGACTACTGAGTCTTCATCTGGCGTCGAAGGCCCTAGATCCGGCAACCAGAGCCGTTTTCAAGAATGCATATGACCGATTGACGTCAAGGAAATCCCAGTATGCTTGGACGAGTGGGCAGTGGATGACCGAAAGGAGCGGTGGCAGTGATGTTTCTGGTACAGAGACTATTGCGACATACTCACCGCAACCATCTTCAGAATTGGGACCATGGAATATCAATGGCTTCAAATGGTTCTCCTCAGCTACCGATTCCTCCATGTCAATACTTCTCGCCTTAACATCAAAGGGCTTGAGCACATTCCTCGCGCCGATGCGAAGACCTCTTCCTGAGGCATCAGGACCAGATATGCAGACAGAGACCGAGCTTAACGGCATAGTCATACAACGCCTGAAGAACAAATTTGGAACGAAGAGTCTGCCGACTGCCGAACTTGAGTTGTCTGGAACACGGGCATATCTCATCGGGGAGGAAGGACGGGGTATCCAGGAAATCAGCACCATTCTCGACATCACTCGACTGTACTCGGCTGTCAGCGCCGTGGGATATCTCGGTCGTGGTCTTGCGATTGCTCGGTCGTTCGCCCAAGTTCGTGAAGTGGGGGCGGGACGAGGCAAGAGAATCATGCTCAAAGACTCGCCTCTACATATGAGTAATCTGGCAAGGATTACTGGAGAGTACAAATCGATGATGCTATTTACGTTCTTCGTGGCGAGTCTCATGGGCGCCAACGAGCACGGAACCAAGTCAGACACAGCTTCCATCCGACTTGCTCCACAAAGTAGTCAAGACATCCCGCTCCTCGTCCGGATTCTGACTCCTGTGCTAAAAGCTTCGGTCTGTAAGCGCTCCGTTCACGCTCTACAAGAGTGTATGGAAGCATTGGGAGGTGTAGGATATCTGGACAATAGCGAGAACGAGCCCATCAATGTTGCAAGATTGTATCGCGACTGCTGCGTGCTGAGTATCTGGGAGGGAACCACTGATGTTCTGGCAAGCGATACATTGAGAGTTCTCAAGGGTAAGAGCGGGGAGGAGGTACTGAATGCTCTCGATCGATGGATCACAACTTCTTCAAGGAATTCAGCTTCCCAATATCCAGGTCATCAAACTGCACTTGCTGCCTTCTGGTCCCAGCTACGACCCTCCATTTCGGGGAGCACCCCAGAGCATCTACTTCCAAAGGCACGAGACCTTACTTTTGACATCGCCAATGTTATTATGGGAGCGCTACTTCTGGCTGAGGCCAACGCAGGTTCGACTTCTGCTTCGATCGAGGTTTGCACAAGATTCCTACTGGACAAACGAATAATCGCGCAAGGGAACCCCGGCAAGGGAGAAATGCCTGTGTCGGCTGCACTAAGTGTGAACCAGAAGATTGTTTACGGGGACGATAACAAGTCTGAAAGGTCAAAATTGTAAATTAATCAAAAAAAAAAAAAAAAACATGGCACTTCTGAACAGCTTTCACCAGTCGTTGCCCTGCCCAAGCCTTCGAGTAAAAATTAGTTGCAGGAGCCGAATGAGAAATCCCACCAAAATATCTCAATAACGCCCACTCCAAGGATTCTGAGTTGCAGGCGCTGCAGCACCGTTGATATCCGCCTTGACAAAAATCGGCAGCAACTCCGAGGCCAGAAGCACGATTGGCGTGTCCAACAACTTCGAAGCATCTTTCCCCAAAGCGGCTTTAATAAATTCTCCCAAAGTTTTCGAGTCCATCTTTACCGCCGTTCCCTCTGGACCCCATCGATATGGATAATTGACCCACGCAGGAACTGCATATGCGTCCGGGGTACCCTCCAGCCACTTCGCCGCCACAACCTGATACTTCTTCGAGCACTCCAGACGCTTTCCCCCATCCGCAGTGGTGTTCAGAAGATTGAACTCCAACCCTGCTGGGATACCAAGAACTTTCCGATTTTCGGTAAAGTTCGGCCCTACACTGGGAAAATTCGCGTGTCCATTCAGCGACGAGTAAACGACTGGATGCGTGCCGTCGAACATTTTGAAGTCTTTTGCCACGGTCGCCTTGTCGTACAAGGTATTCTTGCCGTGAGCTGAGAGGATCACCCCGATCATTTCCTTGGTCGTATTGTCAATCCTCGTTGCAGCATATTCCCAATCTCCGACATGCTCGCCAAGTGGAGCCAATTTGATGTCGCCCTGATTCTTGACTTGGTTGAAGATCAGACTGCTGAATCTCGCTGTCCCGTGGCCGTTGTATGCGTTGAACCACCAGAACTGGATGTCCGTATATGTCATGCCTGGAGTCCAGAAAGCGTTTATATACGATTTCGCTGTGTCGAAGTTGCCGGGCTTCACTGCGTCTTCGATGGTAAAGTAGTATCGCTTGTCTTCTTTCGGCGGACCTGGGAGTTGATTCTCGGTCGGATGAACGATGGTGGCTGTTGGCGGTTTGCTGTCGACGAGAGTACTGTGGGCAAGAAACCATTCGATGGAGCAAAGATCGTATTTCTCATCTGGATGAATCTGAACGACTGGGCCATACTTTGCTATTGCAGCCTCGAGCTCCGATTTGGTCAAAGGTTGAGTGGTCATGGTGGGAGGTGTCGTGCCAGTATTTGGCTTGGCCGGGTCGGGCTTTTTGGATTTTGAGCCTTTTGATAATTTCGACCCCATATCACTTAGATATTGAACATGTTAAAGTGAGAGAAGGATGGATGGCAGCTTTAATATATTACATGCAATCATCACAGCCTTACAGGGCAAGACTGTTACCACAATGTAAGGCAGGCGTGATGTTCAGCTGATCTGCCGATGGCTTGCACGCGTTCCCGGCACGCATCGCCATTCGCGGGCCATTATGCAGGAGTGAGACAGGGACCACCACACCGAAGTCTTTTGCCGGATGGCTGCACGGAGCATACCATTGACAAGACTGCGAAGTTCAGCTTCATCACTTGGCTGCAGCCTTCCGGGACTTGTGACTGAGCTTTCAGCTTGCATCTATGGCACTCATCTTGCCAGACGTATAGGAGTGTGGCCAGAGCTTTCAGCATGAATGAAGTTGCCATCGATAAACAATTAATCAAATCCTGCAAACCCGAAGTGAAGCCTTTGAGCCCGTTAAATATCGATCATCTTGATCAACTACCCGTTCATTCAATCTCAACTCAACAATCTGACGCCACAGCCTCGATAAATCGAGGCCATCCTTCGCCGAACTTTTCATACCAGCCTCTCTTGCTCTCAGAAACAAAGACATATTTCGCTCTCCTTTTCAGCTCCTTCACAAGTTCTGGGACCTCTTCTTTTGGTACCGACAGGACCATGTAACTACATCGATCTCTGTCATACCGAAGCAGGTTCGTCAGGCGCTGCTGTACTTCGCGGTCTTTGAAGTGTTTGTATTCGGTCTCGAAGACTGTTGTAAGATCTGGTCCAGGATTCGCATATTCAGTATCTGGGACTGTGCCCGGATTATGAATAGTCTGAAAAGGATTAATCAAACATGCCCAGAGCACATCAGTCTGCGCGAGGGGAAAATACCAGTCTAAATCCCCCAAGTCCATCTGAATTCTTGACTCTCGCATCGGCAGCATCCATGAAGACCTTTCTCTTCTCCTTGAATTCGTTTGGCGACTCATCGAAAAATATACCACCCATCGTGAATTCCCCATTCCCGTGTCTGCCCCAGGCCGCGTACTTATCAACATCATTGCAAACCTTTTCTAGATCCCGTTTGCACCAGTTCACGCGGACATAGCCGACCATGTAAACATTGGGATACTTGCTTAGCCGCGCGATCTCCCGTGAGTAGTCCTCGTCCGGTAGCCCGGTTTTGCCGGGTCCACTGTTGGGGTTGATGATGATTGTGAAGTCAAGAGTGGGGTGTGACTCGATGCTACAGAGACGCTGTCAAGATATGTATCGGAGATCACTTATGTTTAGACTCACGCGGTGTAGAGAGGATCCCACGCCTTTGGGAGAGGATAGATGTACAGCGGGAGGAGTACCGAACTTTTGAGTCCCGACATCATAATGAGATGGTTCACTAATGCAGGGGAGATGGTGCTGGATGGTTCCGAAAAGGAAGGAGATGTATTGTGAATTATCAAGTGAGCCTTGCGTACATGTATCGAGAAGACAAAACCTTTGTGAAGAGAGACGAGCTGACCCTCGTCTGAACTCTGTTTAGCGTCACTTGTGCAGATTTTCCGAGATCCCGGCTTGGGCCACCAAGAGCCAAGTTATTACCAGTTTCAAGACCCTGCCATTTTAATAGAGAGTAACAGGGAAACATCGAAAGATATTATGGCTAAGGCACTCAAGTTACTCGACTGATCTCAACAATACAATTTCACTCAAGGAGCATAAAGCACGTGACAAAATACCCCACTACCCCGTCCCCTTTCCTGAACCCCATCTCGGCGAAAGAACGAAGTGGTAGATGAATGGAATCCTTTTGCATCGGGCAAACTTCTTGGATAGATCGGCTGTGTGAGATACTTTCAAAACACTGCAAATATGTCTTTCGAGAAATCCTGCCTTGCAATATAGACACTTGCGAGGTAAAGTCGTTATGAAAGCAACGCAGTAAATTAAGTTACAGGTGAGAATAACGCATAATTACCGTTACAAACATGGCTCATAGCCATCTAGCTGCCAATTGATCGCATAGCATTCAGCTACTTACAAGTGTATAGATGGAGTCCGCGTGCCTAGCCGTATGGAGCATGTCCTCCCGACACCCCTGGTTTTGATGGGTTCGGGAACAGTCGAGTACAGTTGTATTCAGCTCTAGCATCTGTTCTTGGTCTTTGGAGTTCCTTTCTATCATACTATCAGCAAGCCCTTTCCACCGAATGCGGTATGTAGACTGGAGCTGGGAAAGGAGACTTACATCCATGCCTGGAACCACGATATCCTCGCCTCCCAAGCCTTTGATCATGAATTTGAAGGGAGGGAATAATTTTGGGTCAAGAACTGTATCTGGGCGACATTTCCTTAATGCAATAATGGCGGCCGGTCTTGTTATCTCAAAGATACGCTGAATAATGGGTGTGCCGGCGTGCAAATCGACCACGAGAGTTCACTCGGAGAGCTTTGTCCAACTTTGCTGGAAGCCAAAGTTGCCGTTGATAACAGTCATCTTCAATCGTTTTCCAGCCTCTGCGTCATCTTCGGAGTAATTTGGGTCAGAAAGGAAAATTGGAATGGTTTTCTTCTGCAGATGTTCCAGCCCGTGCCGAATAAAGAGTACAGCTGCGTGTTGTGTTTGACACATTAGGCCGTAGTCGCCCGGTGTGAAAGTATCGAAAACTGTCTTGTACTTCCCAGCAGTAAAAGTCACGTTTGCAGCATATCCCAGGAAGTCTCCCCCCAATGCGATAATCTCGCTGCACCGGACATTTCTCAGGTGATCGTGAATGAATAGAGACAATGATCGAGCCAGCCTGGTTCTTTCGAACATGGTCTGCGTGTCACAGAAACGTTGTACGATGACACCCGCGCTGAGTCTGTTGTTCAACAAGTTATATGACTATTTCTCATCTCGTGCGTTATTGGAAAGATATTTACGAATCCGGCTGTCTGAATGTCAGCACTGAGGCCTCGATATCTAACAAAAGCACTTACTCGTAAGGCATTCTCAGGGGCTCCTGAGGCATTTGCAGGTTGATCCGACCTATATCCACTGCTTTTGATATTGCAGAGTAGATATCGTAGCCTAGATCCATAGGATTGATACAATTCTGATCGTAGAAATTTGCTCTGGCTATGATTTTAGATTCTCGCTGGGCTTTGTTCAGTGTCTTGAGCGATTTCCAGTCTAGAGGGTCTTGCCGAAGTGTCGTGTAAGGATTCTGGTCTCGGTAACCCGCGTGGCGGTATTTGTATGGCGCCGATCCTTGGTGTTCGCCTCCAGGTGGAGTCCTTTTAAGCCAGGTTTTCTGATCAAAGGTCAGTCAGCAATCTCTCATCTATCTCCAGGAGCCATGGCATGCTGCAATTTCATAGTACTTTGCTACGTCTATCCGTTGGTCTTCGATGTCTCTTTCTTCATCTGTCATTGCTTCCGGTTGCTTTCCTTCAGAACTGTTGCGCTGAGACTTGCTATCCCCAGTCTGCTGTCGGGCTTCGTTTTCGCTCTTTCAATGCTGCTGTTGCTTGACTTGATGCTTTCAACTCGTCTTTCCCCCTGCTGCGCTCTAGTGAATCATCTTCCCCAGAATTACTGCTATCAGGCCGACTACTTATAGACCTCCTCTCCTCGACGTTGTCGGATGTATTTTTTTTCATTTTCTCTGAGCCTAGCCGCTCTGAAATGTTACCTTCGGCCTCTTTGTGCTTGGATCTATTTCTACTAGCCACCACTTTCGAGTTTTCCGTGACCACTTTTGTCCTTCGGTGGGCTTTTTTCGCCTTTGTCTCCTGCAGTACCCTTTGACGTAGAAATTGCATTTCTAGCCTTGCTGCTGCCAGCTTGACCATTTCTATCTTCTTTTTTCTTGTCCGAATCTTTTGATGCCATTTTGAGCTGGTGAATCAAAGCCCGCTTGTGGTAAAGTAGCCAAATACAGATTTTCATCGGTATTTCTGTGTTTTTAGTCACTCTGGATGGGTGAATTACTTTGGAAACTTTCCTTGGGGAGCTGTGGATTTCTTTATGGAGAAGAGAAAGCAGGTATTCTAGGGATAAAACTTCCATTTTATAGCCTGTGAATTACTGTATCGAGTCAAATGGCAATTGGTAGTTTGGAAACAGTCAAAGGTGGTACACAATCCTGGTTTTGACTCGTGTTTGACTATTATTATTCACAACCTTTGACTCCCAATCAGGCGTGTCTCAGAGAAGCAAAATTAAACAACTGTGGTCCTTTTAAACATATTTCATGCAGCGAATCGTCTCCGAAAGTCAACGTGTCGGTTGGCCAAATAGATCATCGAAGTCAATCTCTGACTTTCCAAAAGTGCTATCATTTATGATTAAACAACTTCACCAAAAAACCCCAAAATCTTCAAGGACCTGTTGAGTAGATGTTGAAAATATAGCACTCTCTTGTCAAAAAATCCAAAGCGCAAGACTGTCAATGTTTACGTGGGCAAAGATGGGGTGTCCCGATACCGGAAAAAGCTAAGCTCTCAATACGTGGAGAGCTTTTACCCGTAAGAAGTGGACCTTACATCTCACGGAATCGGGCCCCCGGAGCCGATCCGTATGGTACAATAATATCTAAAAGGTTCAACCTTCTTTCAACATCCAAAATTACATCTCATTGTCCCCTCAAAGTCGCAATTTCAAAATCTCATATCGCAACCATGTCAGCTCCTCACGTCCCCCCATCCGGTGTCTGGGCACCAGCAATCACATTCTTCAACCACGCCGACGATACACTGGACCTCGTCTCACAAAAAACCTACGACACCTACCTCAGCAAATCCGGGCTCGCAGGCCTCGTAATCCTCGGCACAAACGCTGAAGCCTTCCTCCTCACCCGCGAAGAGCGCTCCCAACTCATCTCAACCGCCCGCTCAGCAGTTGGCCCCAGCTACCCCATCATGGCTGGCTGCGGCGCGCACTCTACCAAACAAGTGCTCGAACTGATCTCCGACGCTGCCAAAGCCGGTGCGAATTATGTGCTGGTGTTACCACCTGCCTATTTCGGAAAAGCGACGACGCCGGCTGTGATCGAGAGGTTCTATGGTGATATTGCTGAGAAGAGTACTTTGCCGATTGTGATTTATAATTTCCCGGTTGTGTGTAATGGCGTTGATCTCGATTCGGAGTTCATCGCGAAGATGGCGAAGAAGCATCATAATATCGTGGGTGTGAAGTTGACTTGTGCTTCGGTGGGTAAGATCACGAGGTTGTCGGCTGAGCTGCCTGCAAGCGAGTTTGCGACTTTTGGAGGACAGGCGGATTTCTTGATTGGGGGGTTGGCGGTGGGCAGTGCGGGATGTATTGCGGCTTTTGCGAATGTCTTTCCGAAGACGTTGTCGAGGATTTATGATTTGTATAAGGAGGGGAAGGTGGAGGAGGCGTTGAAGTTGCATAGGATTGGGGCGCTGGCGGAGAGCCCTTGCAAGGCTGGGATCGCGAGTACGAAGTATGCGGCTGCAATTAATTCGGCGAAGGCTGCAGGAATAGAGGGAGCGGAAGAGAAGTTGAAGCCGAGGACACCGTATTTGCCGGCTTCGGAGGATGTGAAAGCCCAGATCAGGAAAGTCATGGCTGAGATGCAAGCGATCGAGAGCTCGTTGTAAAGACTTGCTGTCTGATGCTCTCAGATTCTGAAGATAATTAACTCAAACTGATGGACCAAGCTGATAGGCATGGAATAGTTGAGACTTTTTAGATGCAACTGAAGTCGGGGTGGGAAAATATACACAATTCAATATATTGTTTAGAGATTGAAGGGCGTACCCGATGTCTCGATAACTATTCTAAGTTGTATACAAGGTGAAAAATCACATCTCCCGTATATCGACGTGCGAACCCATCCAATCTCAGGTCGTCTGAACTTCTCATATCCAAATCCCCTGTAATATATTCCTAGTAGCTGGTGCTTCATACAAAAAGGTATTCGATGCACTTAGAAATGCGTATCTAACGACCAATACCGCCGGCATTCGCGTATAGTATTAGGTATCGCGTTTCTATAAGTCGGCGCGTATCGCGTCCCATTCCTCAAGGCCTTCACCAATTCAAATCGAGGGATGAACCTCATCCTGAGATCTCTACATCGCTTCTGCCTCTCCTTATGCAAACAGACTACCTCTAAGCAGTCCACAAAGACTGGATCCGGTCTCTCGTTCCATATTTGTCCAACACTGCCGGCAGCTGATTCCAGTGCGCTGCTTTGCTAGGCAGAAGCGGCGGGTTGCGAAGCGTATACAACGGATTGGCTCTTCCATGTACCGTAATTCTCCTAGTTCCCAAGATTCACAGCCAGTCTCTTCAACAGAGAGGACGTTATCGCAGTGTATCGTGTGTCCAATTATGAATATCTTCTCCACGGACTTTAAAAGTGGCTTGACAGACCGGTCGTACTCGAGAAAGGTATTGAAGTCCACACCGGTGAACATTCCCATAGACAGAAGTGTGCCAAGGAACTCGTTGACTATAGCTAGGTTCTTTATCTGGGCCATTACTTCAGGGTATTGTAGCATGAGGTGTTGAGGAACTGGGCGTGTGCAGACGTGTTGTGAGAGCAGGAAGCCAGTCCAGCGGACATCAAAAAAGAAGATATCGGTGTCGAAATTGACAAAAGTATTCCAAGTTGAAGTGAGATCATACTGTTCCATAAGTGCCAATCTAGATTGGCGACATGTGCGAAGGAGGACGTGAGTTTGGCGGGCATTGGTGGCAATTATGCCTGTTTCGTTTGCAGTGTGACGTCGCTTGAAATGCTTCATTCGCTTCCTTCCAGGTGGGTAAAGTTGCGATCGGACGAAGGACGTGAACATTTTGTCGTTCCTGTGGTACGAGGTCATATCCGAAGGCCTGGAAGTCTTGCCATAATTTACCCTCCTCATCGTCGGGATTGTATGGCGTTTCCAGGCAGGCGAAGTACCATATTTGAAGCTGTAATTCCAACGGGAGCTCGCCAAACTTCGGAAACATCGAGCATTCGACTTTGCGCTTGAAGAGCTTCGGCGACATAATGAAACGGCGGTCACTCTGATATTCGCTTCGCGTATGAAATATCAACAAACATTCGGCGAAAGGGGAGCGATTCGTTTATCCGTGCAGGGATGTGATGCCAAGGATTTGTTTGTGGGATTTTGCATTTTCCGCGGGGAAAAGTCCAGCTCTGGCATTAGTCAGCAGGTGCCAGTAATGCACAGCTGCTGATTGGTGCGATAAGGCGTGAGCGATCCAGCAAAAATTATTTGCTGGACCCGTTATCGGCTTGCATGCATTTGTGGTGCATTTGATTATCAACATTGTTTCTCCGAGTTGACTCCATGGACTTGTGTCGTTGCTCTGCTTGCTGAGGAAGATGTTGTTGTATATGATCGAGGTATCTTTTCAGACTTGAATCGTTTCTTTGTTACATTCATTTAAAGAATCTCCAGGTTCTTGTCGATAGCGGGCTTGCACAATTCGATTGCGCGATTGTTCATTCGTTCCGCCACTACGACCCCTCCATAGCTCGATAAGAAAACAAATCCCGAGTGGACAACAAAAGAATTCCTTTTCAGGATATTGGAGAGAAGCAATTCGGCCATGGCACCTATATCACTTCTAACGTCAATTGACGCGACCTCCCATATCCATCTCATCGTCGGCTCGAATCCCCTCGCAGCGGCACGATGCGCCAAATCTCTTGAAGTTGGAGCGAAGCCTCTCCTCGTTGCCCCCGAATCGGCAGAGCTACACTATGCATTGCAGAAGAGGATAGATAACGGAGAGGTACAATGGCTGAAGAAGGCATTCGAGGACGAGGACGTTCTGCGATTGGGGAGGGAGGAGATCAATTCGGTCGTGGACGCTGTTTTCGTCACTCTATCTCCGAGGGACCCATTGAGTAAGTCAATTGCAGCTTTCGCACGAGGATACGACTGACGGGATAGGTTCGCATATATCCAAACTCTGCCAGCGGAACCGCATACCTGTCAATGTAGCAGATTCGCCTTCGCTCTGTACATTCAGCCTTCTCAGCACACATACCGATGGGCCCCTCCAAATAGGCGTAACGACCAACGGCCGTGGCTGCAAACTCTCCTCTCGAATTCGTCGAGAAATCGCGTCCTCCCTGCCTCCAAACCTAGGAGCCGCATGTTCACGACTCGGCACGATTCGTAAACGGATCCAGGAAGAAGACCACCTCTCACACCTCTCCCTAGCCGAAACCCTCGAAGAAGACTCCACGGACCAAACAAGCGCCTTCAACGCCCTCGTCACAGAAGCCGATCTCGACGCTGCAAAAAGCAGACGCATGCGCTGGCTCTCCCAAATCTGCGAGTATTGGCCTCTGCGCCGCCTCGCAAACATCACAGACACAGACGTCGATTCAGTCCTGAAATCATACGCCGCAAATCCAAGTACATCCACGCCCCTCGACACCGCACATCTCGACCACGTCGAGAAAAGAGGTCGCATAATACTAGCCGGTAGCGGCCCCGGCCATCCTGACCTATTGACAAGAGCAACACACAAAGCCATCCTCAGCGCGGATGTAATCCTGGCCGACAAACTCGTCCCCTCCGGCGTCCTCGACCTCATCCCCCGCCGCACACCCGTCCACATCGCGCGCAAATTCCCCGGCAACGCCGAGCTCGCCCAGCAAGAACTCCTCTCCCTCGGTCTCGCCGGTCTCCAAGCCGGCAAAACCGTGCTACGTTTGAAGCAAGGCGATCCCTATATCTACGGCCGTGGCGGCGAGGAGTTTGAGTATTTCCGGAAAGAAGGGTATGGAGATCGGATATCTGTGTTACCGGGGATAACGAGCGCGTTGAGCGCGCCGTTGTTTGCGCAGATTCCGGCTACGCAGAGGGGCGTGAGTGATCAGGTGTTGATCTGTACGGGGACGGGGAGGAAGGGGAAGCCGAGTGTGCCCCCGGAGTATGTGGATACGAGGACGGTGGTGTTCCTTATGGCTTTGCATCGCATTTCTGGCTTGGTGGCGGATTTGACGAGCCATGATAGTGCGGATGCGATGGTTGTTGGGGAGGATGGGGAGGTGGATAGGAGGAGGGTGGTTTGGCCGAAGGAGACGCCGTGTGCGGTTGTCGAGAGGGCGAGTTGTCCCGATCAGAGGGTGGTGAGGACGACGTTGGAGTTTGTGGCGGCGGCGATTGAGGAGGAGGGGTCGAGGCCGCCCGGACTGTTGGTATTGGGGAAGGCGTGTGAGGCGTTGATTAAGGGGGACCAGGGGAGGAAATGGGTTGTTGAGGAAGGATTCAAGGGATTCGATGATTTCGTTGGCATGGCTGGGATTGAAGAATTGGTCGGTGTTAGTGAGAAGACGGAGGGAGTGGGAAGCGTGATGCCGTTAGTGAGAGGGGATAGCTATGGACGGGAGTTGAAGGTCTGAGATGTTGTGTAGAGAGAATGGTAGTGGCAGGAAAGAAGTGGTAGCATATCTGGAGTTTTGTTGCATTTTCGGGGCTTCGTTGCATAGTCTAGCATGGTAGAATATAGACCAATACCCCCCGTGGCCGAAGCCCTCTTTGACCCGTCCGCACATCTTCTCTGTTCCGCACCAACCCACTGACAAACTCCTCGGCCCCCATGACCACGATCGATAATCGTGACATCTTGACCATCTGCATGCCCAACTCTGTTCTCCTCCCGGGCTTTTTTCGCAGCTGGGAGACATCCCCGTCTACCATCTGTACCTGTACTCAACAATTGATCTTTTGGCACCTGCGCATCTCCCCTCAAGTAGCAGCAACACTCATCCTCAACTGCCTCTGCCTCTGCTGACTCTGCAACGTCAACCTCTCAACCGCATACCCCAACCGCTCCTTCTTACTCCTCAACGCCTTCAATCTCAATGCTTTCTCCTCGCCTCCACCTCTACCTCCACCACCACCAATACCCGTTCCCTTTCCCACAATACCCCCGGCAAGACCTCTCCCCTTAACCAATTTATCCAAACTCCTTTGCTTCCTCAATCCTCTCGCACTCTCGCCAGCACCTTCCAATCTGCCTTCAAGCAATTCAGACCGCGCGATAAGATTGTTTTGTTTCCGTTCTAGCTTGGAGATGTAGATTTCAGCGCGTGTGAGGAGTGTGCTGATGGCGGGCGCGAGTTCGGATGCTAGGGAGGATTGGGCAGCTCGCAGGGTGTGATGGGGGGTTAGTTCGAAATGCTGGGAGAGCGTTGTTAGTATGTAAACTTGGAGTAGATGATTACGGATAAAGATGAGGATGAAGGGATGGAAACAGGACACGCACCCGTGTGCTGGATAGGACTTTCTGCAAGCGTGGGAAATCGCTTATGCCTGAGTCGAGGATGGATATTGAGGAGTCGAGGAGTGTGAGGGAGCTTCGTAATGAAGCGACGGAGGCGGAAAGGGAGGTGAGGGATTGGGATTGTGCGGACATCGTTGGTGTTGTCGTTGGGGTTCGCAATTGTTGGCGTGGTGTTTGGTAAGGGCACTCTTCGGCGTATAGTGTCAGATGCGCGGATGCGATGCTGAGTCCTGAAATGAAGTGGTGTTCTGGCGAAAGGAGGGGTCGCGAATGTCAACAAAACGAAGACGCGATTTTGAGCTGTCATGTGACTCTTGGCAGGGTTTCCCTTTCCCCCATGTCTTTCCGGATCTCCTTAAACCTTCATTCGACCTTCCAACCCATAGTTCGGAGAGCTCAACGCTAAATGCTCGTCCATTATAGGGAAAGCCTTCCGAACTTCATGTGTAGATAAGAAGCCATTGAAATGGTATCATCTGCACAGATTCAGCTATAACCACGACTCATACATGTTGCAAGGTGTCCTTCATGTCTTCACCCCGCATTCGTCTCCGGCTCCTTTGGCCGGATATTCCCTTCTACCTTCTCGCGATACTTTCTCCCCTGTTTACCTCGCTCGTTTCGCTTTTGCTATCCAATGATACGAGTCTTTAGACTCTCAAGTGAGGAGAGGACCCTGATCGTCTCCACACCCCGGATTACCTCTCCGTTGTTCCTGGCCATCACCCCATCTGGGGCTCACGGTACCTGAATATTCGGCTGGCTTCCCGTGACACTACACCATGTGCATATCATGGATGTCCCAAGACCGGGAAAAGATATATTAATTGGCTCTCAAGGGTCCACGATTGGAGGATCAAAATGTTCCAGATGCATTCCTGCTCAAGCCGAGGGACGGACCCTGAGCTCCCGCATTTCGTGATTTGGATTTTGTTCGTTTGGCCCATGAGGTCTATAAGTGTAGCCTGGGGAGCTTGGTGAAAATTGGAGACGTCGCTCATTCCATCATGCGTTTCTTCTCATTCCTTGCTCTGGCCTCTTTGGCTTCAGCAGTTGTCTATGAAGCTGAATTAGCGACTTTCTCAGGCGATGTTTATGCTGCCAGCGATCTTCCCGGCTATACAGGAACTGGGTATGTTGCGGGCTTCGCTGCCGAGGGTGACTCTATCAGTTTTGCTGTCAATGGCCTCACGGCTGGTAGCCATGATATTGCTGTGATCTACAGTGCGCAGTATGGGGACAAGTTTACGACAATGTCGGTCAATGGCGTGTCGTCCGAGGTGGCAATCACAAATGTGACGACAAGCACTTGGGCAACATCGCAGGCTGGGTCGTTCACTTTGGCGGCCTCCAATACCATTACATTTAGCAATGATTGGGGATGGTACTTCATCGACTCGATCACAGTCTCACCTACACCTGCTGCACCTGTCGTTGTGGTGGATGTCACGAATGGAGCTAAAGCCGAAGCTGAGAATGGTATCTTCAACGGCGTCACGGCTGGGACTACGACTGCTGGCTACTCTGGTACCGGGTTTGTCCAAGGTTTTGATGCTGCTACAGACAGCGTCACGATCACAATCTACAGTACTACGCAGGCTCTGTATGATGTCGTTGTTCGCTATGCAGCCATTTACGGCGAGAAGCAGACTTCCATGTCACTCAACGGCGCAGGAGGTGCGAACATTGTGTTTGCGGACACCACCGCAGCTGCCAGTCCATGGGCCAATGCAACCGCTGGTCAGGTATTGCTGAATGCTGGGAACAACACAATTTCGTTCACCACTAACTGGTAGGATCTTCGCGTATCTTGCATTGATGTCGCTAACTGTTCAGGGGTTGGTACTTCATCGATGCCGTCTATGTGACTCCCTCGCCTGCACCCGCACCCCATCAAGTGACCAGCTCGCTTGTTGTTCCGAACGTACTCCCAGTCACTCAAGCTTTATTCAACAAGCTTCTTTCCAAGTATGGCAGTGGACAAATATTCTCCGGTCAAGCAGACCCAAGTGGAGTGGCATGGCTCGAGGCCAATGTTGGCAAGACACCAGCTATCATTGGGCTAGATATGATAGAGTACAGCCCAAGTCGAGTGGTATGTTCCTTGACTCTACCCGATATCCCTAGCTGATAGTCGTAGCTATATGGATCGACAAGTACCGCTGTCGAAGACGCTATTGCATTTGACGCTCGCAACGGGATGGTATCCTTCCAATGGCATTGGAATGCTCCTTCGTAAGTTCAAATGTGCTTTGCAGACTTCGACATTATTAACACGCGCAGGCATCTCATCAACAACGATACCGTCCCTTGGTGGAAGGGCTTCTACAGCTATGGCACGACCTTCAACCTGACCGCCGTTCTTGCTGCACCCGCCAGCGAAGATTATGCCCTCATGATCTCCGACATGGACGCCATCGCCACTCAACTCCTTCGCCTCCAAGCAGCCAACATCCCCATCCTCTGGCGTCCTCTTCACGAAGCCGACGGCACCTGGTTCTGGTGGGGCGCTTATGGCCCTGAAAGCTGCGTCGCTCTATACCGCATCATGTTCGACCGCTTCACCAACCACCACAAACTCCGCAACCTGATCTGGGTCTGGAACTCCGTCACCCCATCCTGGTACCCCGGCGACGACGTCGTCGACATTCTCGGCTACGATTCCTACCCACCCCTCGGCGACCACGGCCCAGTCAGTGCTCAATACCAACAACTCATCGCTCTCGGCAAGGACATGAAATTAGTCACCCTGCCGGAAGTAGGCAATATCCCGGACCCAGATATCCTGAAACTGTATCATGCAGATTGGAGCTATTTCGTGACGTGGAACGGGGAGTTTATCGAGACGGAAACTTATAACCCGTTGGTGTTCAAGCAGAAGGTCTATAATGATCCGACAGTCCTCAAGCTCACTGATCTGGGGAACTGGAAAGGTTCTGCAACTGCGAATTCTTCCGCTAAGCCTTCTTCAACGTCAACTGTTAAGCCGACTTCTTCTTCGACGTTCGTGACTTCTACCAGCAAGAGTTCTTCGACTTCGAAAGCTAGTTCTTCAAGCACGAAGGCTTCGTCGATGAGCAAGACTGGTTCTGCGACATCTAGTAGTGCGAGTGCGGCTGCTACGCAGGTTCATTGGGGACAGTGTGGTGGGTCGAATTGGGCGGGACCCACGGTTTGTGCTACGGGAACGACGTGTGTGGCTGTTAGCCCGCCGTGGTATTCGCAGTGTTTGTAAATATCATGAGGCTTATTCTGGGTCACGTAATAGGTGTACATAGTGGAGGAATGCGAGTGTGGTGAAAGAGGGGGTTGAAGCAAGGTGGCATGGGGGACAAGAATTGTACATAGGCCGGTTGACCTGGAGAGTAGATGCACATAGCTATATCAGATTGGAGATGTATATACCGCATAGCGAGTGCCAGTTGGCCCAGTTCCGTTTCCACTATTGGACTTTATTCTCTTTGGATTCTCCGTCCTCAGATCATTCTCGTTGTCAGTCACATTTGGTCGCTCAACACAACAGATTCCCATACCCTAACCCACGATTTTTTTTGTCTCAATGTCCTAAACCGTCACAGTACTTTGACATGAAGACGTTGCCAGCAATCGATCTCTCACCTGCTCAGGCTAGGCAAGGCTGCGATGATGTAGGGCTGATATTTCGAATGGTCTAGTGGCCAGGTCCCTCACTTTCCAGCCTTTCCCGGTGATAAGGCAGCCTTGCTGGAAGTGCTTTCCTCCGCGGACACTAAAATTGCAGTGCCGATGTGAAGCCTTGCAGACACTTTGAAAGTGGAGAGGCCAGCCCCCACCCCCATTATCGTGTGGTGCCCCTCTCGCCGAGTCTAAAATTGCAGTGCAAAGATATCTCGCAGGAAAGTGAGACAGACGTTTCTACGAGAACCCACGCCCCAGGGAATATTATAGACTTGGTCGTACATTACATCGCTCCTGCGGAGACTAAAATTGCAAAGTAGCTTCCCAACGTCCCCAGATCTCGTTGATCTGCCACCCCTGTCTCGAGAGATGCCTCCTTCGTTGAAACTAATATTGCAGTGCTGTGCGGGAGGTAAGGGCAAGTCGGGGTAGGACTGTCAACTTGCTCAACACGTCTATTCTGCTGCGACTAAAATTGCAGTGCTCACGATAAGCACCGTAGCCTCCTCAAGAAAGATGCCGTGCAAAGAGACGACGTGGTATTTTCAGCCAGCGGCGAATCGATTGGCCAGGTTGCTCAAGTATCTCTTCTGCTGAGCTAAAATTGCAGTGCTCGCCGCGTTTTTTCCTATGCATTTCAAGAGAACGGCAGCCAACTGATAGAGGGACTTGCCGAGTAATGTTTACCGCCTCGATGAAGGAATCTCCTTCGCTAAGACTAAAATTGCAGTGCTGAAAATTTCTTCCTCGTTCTTGCGTCAAGATGCTCCCTTTGCTGGGACTAAAACTGCAGTGCTCGCCATTCGGGATCCAAAGGGAAGTATCATGGCCTCCTCAAGTAAAATACCTCCTTAGTTGAGGCTAAATTTGCATTACAAATAGCCGACGTGGCATACTCAGCTAGTGGCGAGTCAATTGGCCAGGTTACTCAGGTACCTCTTCTGCTGAGGTAGCTCATGCAAGGCTGAGAACGACAGGAAACCTACAGAAACCGATTCGTTGATCGATGACACCAATACCTCGGTGAAGATGTCTTCTTCGCTGAGACTAGTATTACAGTGCTCATGCAATGAATTGGACGCAGTGCTTCTGGTTGGGCGGATATGGCCCCCTTGCCCACATCAGAGTTGCGCGGATCACTGGGACTAAAAGTGCAGTGCCTAAGATACGTACCTCTCTTCTCGTTCTCGCATGAGTAAATGCGCAGTTCTCTGCAGTGAGAATCGACTTAGTAGTACGGCACTAGACGTGAGAGAAGGAAGGAATGACGAGAGTTGTCTATCGCTCGGTGACTAGGTGGTGTCAGATAAGTTTTGAACATAGTCCACAAAATGTACGGTAAAAACAGATCTATATACCGTATGGCCAGTGCCACATCTCCCTTTGTTTTGGTCTGAAATGCTGTCTCGTCACTTCACAACCCCCCCCAACCAGCATCACGAAAGCCTAGACATCCTCTTCCAATATCTTCGACAGTATGCTGCTCGATTCATTAATAAGTTCCTCTCATACCTGTTTTATCGTCAACTGGCAGTCTCACGTATTTCTCGCTAGCTGTATTTCATTGGCCATCCTTGTCAGAATCATTGCCCTTCGCGGAGGCTAAAATTGCAGTGCTTTGCTAACGATGAGGTCTCACTGCATAGTCAGCCGCGGAATGTTGGCAACTAATCGCTCAATGGAGAGCCCAGGTTCACAGATACTAGAACTGCAGTGCCTGCCTCAGGGGGGTCGACCATCGCCACCAAATTGCAGTTACGAGGCTCCAGCCAGTGTCAAGTCTGCCATGCTTGTTTGCTTGTTTGAATGTCGGCTACTCCCTTCGAGGAGACTATAATTGCAGTGTAGAGAGAGCACGTCCCTTGCCCAGCGAGCGATAAATGGATTGGCCAGCTTTTGCTTGATCCGACTCTTCTGCGGAAACTAAATTTGCAGTGCTAGTACCGTGGGGGCTCTCCTGGGTACCGGATAGCTGCTCACGCAGAAGTTGCCTCCTTCTTTGAGACTAAAATTGCAGTGCTGCTGGCGTTCTAGAATTCGAAGCTCTTCAAGCTACCACTCCCTTGTGCCCCTCCGGCTCTGAATGCACGACGCTACGGATGATACAAATGCGACTTTTGCAAATTTTCAGAGCTTATAAGAAACAATAATAATTAGAAGACATGATGTGTGAAGACCTGATTCCCTAGATGGATGTGTAATATTCAATGGCTGTGCGTAAAACATAGAAACATCGATATGATAAGGTCATCAAAAGACGCAGGACTGTCAAACAAGGACGTAGACTACAGAGATACCTCCTTCGTTGTAGCCAGCTCAAAACATAGTATCAGCCTAAGACAGGAGCTACGGTATCTTTAACAGCAGCCAATTGTTTCTTTGGACAAAAGTCACCGCCTCTATTAAGATGTCTCCTTTGCTGGGACTAAAATTGCAGTGCCAACACCGCTTGGCACCTCCATATGTGTCGCGCAGCATCCCGTTAGGTAGCCTTGCTGAAAGCCTCGATGACCCTCCCTCCACTGGCACTGAAATCATTGGACAGATGCTCAGCGTCAAAGATAAAAGCGGCCAGTCATTTCGTTGAGTAAGGCTCCTTCTCGATAAAGATGACTCTTCCACCGGCACTAAACTTGCAGTGTTTGATTGTCCGAAGCAATATAGCCAGCTGCAAGATCCACAAATTATGTAGCCCTTGTGGAAGCCTCACTGAAACGCCTTCAGATTCCGACTCCACTGGAACAAAAGACAAGTGATCCAATCTCTAGCAGGTATTCCCCCAACCTCTCCCCGCTTCGCCTTTACAAGGAAATGATATGCTGCGTACACCAGAGAGTATGGAATTGGAGTGCGTGAAGTTTCACTCCCAGCATTTCAGTATCGGTGCGCAATGAGCAGAACAAGCTGTACAGTGTATTCCTTCTTTCGAGACTAAAATTTGCAGTGCAAGTAACTGGATTGTATAAGAGGTGACGAGGTTGGTTGGGATCGCGCAATACGTCGCTTTCGTCCGGACTAAAATTTGCAGTGCTCACGGATGGTTTCTTTTCCAATCGTTTCTTATAGCAGTGGTATCCCACATCAGAGAGATTTCTCCTCCAGATTGACCGAAATTGCAGTGCTTTCCTATTTATGGGTCATCTCCCGCCACGTACGCACCAACCTGTTGGATGGCGTTGCGGGGAAGGATCATGCTCGTTCACATGCCCCCGCCCTCGGATGGCACTAAACAAACAGTGTTCGACATCCCAGTCTTTTGGATAGATTTCTCCAGATGAACGATAGACAATTCCCTCTTCAGCGAGGCTCCCGCCTTTTTGGTAAGAATGAATCATCGTTGGCGGCCAAATTACAGTGTTTAGGGGAAGAATGCACTCAGTCCCACAGCGGATGAAGCTTGCTGTATCTCCTCACTAGAATGCACTAATTTCTCCTTCAGCAACGATTAAAAGTGTAGCGCTAGAGTTCGACCGATTCCCCAATCTCAGACTTTGCTTGGTGCGGCTAGGACAGTTGGCTGCCCCTTTCACAGCGAGTTTATTTGCAGTAAAAACATGTGTGAATGACAGGTACTGCCACTGGGTAATAAAATCTGCGAGAACCTCGGTGTGTCGTCGTTTTGCATATCTGAACGGCTAGGTCTTGTAATGTCTCTCTTCGCGTGCCTAAACTGTAGTGTCCACGATTTCTGGCCAATATCAATGCCACCGAGCCTCAGTGTTGCACCCCCCTCCCTCCCTCTCCGCCTCAACAAAGTCTGGTAGAAAGCTTGTCGTGTGCTTTCAGTTTCGCAAATGCTGAAAGTGCAGTGCCGACGTGGTTGAGAGTCTAGTGCTGCACTTGGAAACCCGGATTCGGTCACAGCCTGTCAGAATTGCAGTTGCGGAAAAGGTACGGAATTGAGGCTGTGAAGCTGCAGAGATTTGTAGTCATTGCTGACTAATTCACAGATATACGCGGTACTGGTAACCTTCAGAACGTCTACAGTTGACCTGGTAACCCCTATATTTCTAACATAGCCGAGTCATCTTCACCGTGGACTAAGAATGCAGCAGTGCCGGTCCGACACGTTCCAGGTATCGACACTTTTACGGATAATCAAGCGGTTTTCAATACAATGGTCACCTCTATGAGGAAGATATCAATCTGATATGTTGGCACTAACCTGCACTGGAAAGTCGCTTTTCTGTGTTCTACTCATATTCCGAGAGTGTCCAGTTATTCGTTCTGCTCTAGGGGCAGGCTACGAGACTACCCCTTGTAAGAACTAAAGTTGCAGTGCCTGCGCAATGTTAGCAAGGTGCGTGATAGTGACTGCACCGATGGCCCGCTTCACTAAGACTAAACGTGTAGTGACGGCAAGTGCCCTCCACCTGGCGGGCCGAGTGTAGTACATTCCCCTATTGGGACCAAACTTGTAGTGCTCAAGTACTGCAGCTACGATGGAATGTTGGGTATAGATGCTAGCACGATTAGGGTGGAAAGTGCATCTGCTCCATCAAGACGTAAGATGCAACGCTTGTTGGGTGATGGAGACACTCACTGAAGGCATCTCCGCGTAACGTCAAGGCTCACACTTCTGATATGGCATTTCGAATACTACACATAAGGGTATCCAAACAAGCTTCCCTGGGACTAGATTTGCAGTCCTTGGGGCCTGGATGTGCTATCTAAATGATGGATTCACCTTGTAGCTGCCTTACAAAAAGCAAAATTCGTACCACCCCGACCACTTCGGCACCTCAGCGTGAAGAGATGATGGATTCACCTCTTCGCAAAGAGCTAGTTTGCAGTGCCCCCGAGCTGTGCTTCATCGAGTGAAACGGCAAGCTTGTGACCATTCCAGTGGTGAATGGTTCTGTCGTGGAGAGATCTCTTGTCCTGACGCTAGAACTGCAGTGCAAGCCCCATTCAGCCACCCTCTCCTTGGACAACCCAGATGTAGAGTATCTATCCCACGAGACTAACCTTGCAGTGCTACACTTCAGGGCTCTCCGTTATATAAGGACACTGATTGGCAAATGGTACTACCAGACGATATAGATCGAGCCTTGGGACTGCCTCTTTAGCTGAGTTTAGAATTGCAGTGCTGTCGCGGGACCGGATGCATCTCCTTCGCTTCACCAGAAGTCTCCCCTGCTGTGACTAAAAATGCAGTGCTGTTCACTTTTGTCACTTTTTGGCTGTGTTTGCCTATCGAAGGTTTGATGGTTGTGAATATCCTTTGGGTCGGGGCTAAAATTGCAGTGCTGCGATCCTCCAGGAACCAGTGAAACGTTGACATCTGCTTCAGATTTTCAACGGCCCGTAAATTGCTGTCAGCTATTCAATTCAGATAACGGTGCAGAGAAGCTTAGCTCCTACAGGGTGATAAGCCCCCCGGAGTTCATTCACGCGTTTTCCCGTGATTCACACACGTGTGTACAGACCTTTTACCTGCAAAATCCAGGCCTGTACGCGATTGTCGACAAGATAATTTGCCAAGGGGTGCTTAAAACCCTGCGGGAATTAACAGGATGCAGCAGGAACCAAGGAAACTTCTGTACAGTTTTCAAGTATGTTCATTTCCCAGCTCTCGCGTGCCGCAGCCGCTCAGGTCATTTCCTTTGGTCCCACAGATATGTGCCAAAGTACGGTTTCAGCAATTCAAAATGGTTCTGAATTGTTGATTCCACATGCCCATCAACTTGCTTCCACCTCCCTTTTGAAGCAGATTATATTTGACGCCTTCTGGGTGAAGATCTGCACTTAAAACATGAAAAGACTGAGAGTTGTACTCCAGAGCAGGACTAGTGTTAGGCGTGGAATTAGGCGTGCGTTAGTTGGGTTTAACCCACGGGGTCCTTAGGTGGGTTACCTGACCCAAATGCCCCCTCTTGGGTTGGGTTTGCCGATTTTACTTGGGTCTTAAGTTATGATAAGGGTAGAAAACGTGATCAGAATGTGATATATGATCATCAAAGCTCTGGTAAGCATATTACTTTATTATCAATATAGTTCTAATACCTACATTTAATTATTCTTAAGAAACCTTAAGGAATACAAGCTATCAAGACGATATTATAATCGTTCCTACCTCATTTGTATCACGCTTTATATCACATGGTTCTATCTCAAGTATGTATAATTTAACCCACGGATAGTCCCTTAGGTTACCCGACCCAAATAGACCTACTTAGGTTAAGTTAACCTAAGGGAAAATCCCAAGGTAACCCAGGGTTTTTAGCAAACCACGCCTGACACTGAGCAGGACCTCATTACTCCATTTAAGCTTGAAGTTCAAGAGAAAACATTTGGCTCGTCAAGGAATGTCCTAGGTGTGTGCAAAACGTCGTTTGGGTACGAATTTGTAGGCGAAAGTCGCAGGACCGTTCTTGGACATGTTCTTTACCCAATCCACCAAAAGATAGTTTAAATGTTCTGTCAACACAAACGCTTAAAATATTGCACCACCTTGCTGCTCTCAACAAGAACGATCTTTATTTACATCCGCGGGCCACTCGATTTCCCCCTTTATTTGCTTCACCTCACTTGGCCAGCGAAGTCTTCATAACAGTTGATATGTGGAGAGCTCACGTTTTTTGAACCGCCAGTATCTGAGGTAGATCGCTTGCGATATAAATTAGGGGGTTACCTCTTGAAGGTTCCTTTAATGTGCTGCTTATTGGATCATGTGACCCGACGATTGACGAACGAGCAAGGAACTGCCCCAGATAGACTAGTCCGGCCCACATGCTTCAATCAACGACAGCACATAATGTGTGTCCACGACAAAAAATCATGTACGTCAGAACAATAATAGACCTTTCTCAGTTCCGGCATGTAATTCCAAAGATGGCTGCCATGTCAACGGGCAAACGGGGTCCGGCTTCAAGATCCAAACGACCGTGTCGGTCGTGTCGGAAGAGACATCTGAAATGCAAGCCTTCATGGAACTTGTGATGAGCTTGCTGACCCATCCCAGGTGATGGCAATGAACCCTGCTTGAATTGCCGCAGGTCACAAGGAGCTTGCGAGTTTGATGAGGCGAAAGCCTCGTAGCGAAGCAATGGAGCCCCCAGCAACACTAAACCACTGCGCGTACACGCAAAGCGCGACAATGCAGATCAGGAAGCCACACAGCTCAGAATGTTAGCGGACAATTCCTTCATTCATGAAACGGAATTCACTGCCCGCGAGTATATCATTGCGCCGCGAGAGGTTGTCACCCCATTCCATTCTTCACTGAACGCTTACGATGCGTCATCGAGTTTCCCCTGCTCTGTCTTTGCAAAATCTTCATTGATGGGTACATCGCGATAAATTAATCACGAATCGCACTTATTCTACCTTGAAAAGTATAGCCATGTTATCGGTCCTTAGTTTGATCTCTTCGATCATGACAAGACCTTTACTCTCTGTATCCTTCACCTCGGACTCGAAAATTCTCTGTTGCAACTTGCATCACTGGCATGTGCATCCAGGCAATATCATCTGCTGTCGGTGAGCAATATCGATGTAGCGCTGACGTATTATGACGATGCACTTCAACTGCTTACGGGATCATTACGAGACGAGAAAGTCGCCTCCAGTGCCACAACACTTGCTTCGTGTGGGCTTTATGGTCGTTGGTGGATTTCTTCAGACATCTGCTTTCCATGTCGCACAGATGGGAATCGGGCGTGTCTTATCGGGCATTGGTCTTCGCCTCCAGGTCGCCACAGTTCCAACATGGCAATCCGAATGTGCTGAGCCAAAGACTCAAGGTCGATGGGTTATGATTGAAGGTGGCATACAAACGACAGGTGTGGCATGTGGACAATGGGTCGGTTGCGCATTCTTCTTCACCCGCGGCCAAATTCAATAGAGAATGCAGGTTGCCATTCAACTCGTTCCCGCGCTCATCGTCTTCTGTCTCATCATATTTCTCCCTGAGTCTCGATGGCTCATCATGCACGGCAAAATCGATCAAGGTATCCACAATCTTTGCAAGCTCCGTCGTCTTCCAGCAGACGACCCAATCCTCAAAGCCGAACTGGACTCTATGTTGGCCACCTACGAATCACAGAAGTCTCAAGCTCCTTTCCAATATAAAGAACTATTCTAGAACGGCAAATCACAGACTTTTCCGCCGCATGTGCCTCGGTTTCTTCATCCAAGCCGCACAGCAGCTTTCGGGTATCACCTTGGTCTCTACCTACGCCAACTAAATTCTAGGACAATCTTTCGATCTCGCTCCTGGTATGTCGCATCTGATTACTGCCTGCGGAGGAACGGAATATACAATCTGCTCCGTACTCTCGGTGTTCTTAATCGAAGGACTTGGTCGCCGAAAAGCATTTCTGCTCACATCCACTGGCATGACGGTGTCTTTCATCCTCATACCTATTCTCCGATCGCAGAATCAACGAAATATGCAACTCGCGCCTGCTGGCCTTCTGTTTCTCTTCAACACTTTCTTCGGCCTTGCATGGGTTGGAGGGCCTTTTCTCTACAGTGCTGAGATTGCACCACTTCGCTCCAGAGCTCAGATCAATGGCGTTGCTACTGCCGCAAATTGGATATTCTGCATTGTTGTTGTCATGACTATTCCACCGTCATTCCCGAACATCGGATGGAAGACGTACATCATTTATGCAGTGCTCAATGCCTCCTTCATTCCAATCATCTACTTCTTCCTTGTTGAGACGAAAGGTCGCAGTTTGGAGGAGCTGGATGTCATTTTCGCTGCTCCTGGTGACCCTGTTAAGAATGAGAAGAGAATACCCCACAACATAACCATTGCTGAGGGAAGGAGAATCTTGGGCTTGGATGATATTTAAGTGGAGGAGCAGTCTGAGGGAGACTTGAAGTCGTGAATGACAGCCACACATCAAGATTCCTAGCTATGTAGATAGAAGATGGCTTCAAGCACCAATAAGTGGTTCTAGGCACCGCTATGAGTAGTACTAACAGGAAATGTAGTTTACGGGAATTTAATTAGGGACAGGGTTGAATGAGTAAATTCAAACCAAGAAATTTCACACAAACACTTCTGCTCTGGCCGACCATTTGTCAGTCCTGGGTTATTACGTATCCCGATCTTTGGGGCAGGTGATGGCTTAATGAAAGTTGCACAGCTATGTTGTGCAGATGTTTCAGGTCCAGACTGCCAGACTGCTGTTCGCCAGCGAAGCAGAGGTGTCTAGTATCGAAATTTTCAATCATCACAATGATACTCGGCTAATGAAGTATGGATGTCACCTATGACGTAAACAGAAACACAGAGTCTAGATCAGGCTCCATGCCGACGCTTTGAGTGGATCTTCTCGTGTCTCCTGCAATCATTTGCCCGAGTAAAAGCCTTTCCACATTCTGAGCATGCATGTGGTCGAGTCCCAGTATGGCTTAGCAAGTGGTTCTTATGAATGAAACTCCTGGTGAATCGTTTCTGACATAAGTTGCATTCGTATGGAGTTGCAGTGGTCGTTTGAGAGGTATTATTGAACGAATTTGCTGCCTCTTCTGTCTCGGGGTGGAAAAATCTTCGGTGTCTCTCCAAGTCTTTATTTGAGGAGAACCCGAACTCCACAATTGAACAGTCTGGGAACGAACAAATGAAAGGTCTATCATGCCGATTGATGTGTTGGTCTCGGGTTGTTCGATCCTTGAAACCCTCGTGAAAGTAATAGCATGTTACTTTGGGGCATTTGAAGCGCCGATCTCCATAGAAGATGTCCAGTTGAAGATTGTCAGCTGAATGAGGACTAGTCTCTGCAGTGATTATCTCTAGGATCTCTCTGTTTTTAGCAACGGCAACGCCAAGCTCTTTGATGCTGATATCGTTCTTTGCGAGAGATCCTCGGCTGGCATGTTGGCAAGCCAGATTCCAGATATTCAACAGATTTTCGTAGTAGGAGAAATCTTGAAATGCCTCGCAATCCTCCTCTGCACGCTTCGTCATCTCAGATTCCAGGATTGCTGATTCGTATCGTGAAGCAAACTCCTCTATTGCAATTTCGAGCTCGCGGTGTACTGCCGATGTATCCTTCCCCTCCTGAAGTGGAATCATGGATTTATTGGTGACAATTGTCTGAACATGATCCATCCATTTGGCGACAGCATAATCTTGGAGTGAAAAATCCCCAGATCGTACGGAACGTTTCAGGCTTTCTTCCTCGACACTTGGAGCAAATAAATCAAATGTCAGGTATCGGAGACAAAGCGAGGCTAGGTGACATTCCACTGCTGACTTGGAGATATAGTTTGAGGCGCAAATATGCCTGTCCGTTGTCAACCAAGTACCAAGGTATGTATCCAGCTGAGCACTTACATTCTGGCTGTCGCGTGCACAAGCTCTACGCGATCTCCGGGAAGAACTTGAATGAGGGATCCACAGTAGTCTTGAATGCTATTTCGAAGTTTACGCTTGTCGAAATCGAAAGTCTGATTTTCTGCATCCATGGACACAGCTGCTTGGATCTCGCGCCATCTCAATGGCCTTTTCGCACAAACCATCCATCCCATGAGCTTGCACGTAGTTTTCCATTGCCTTGCCGACAAAGTCTGATGTAGACGGTTGATAATTCGCTCGTATCTGTTTGGATGTTAGATAAGAAACTCACAGCTTTCCATATTTCAATCATCTGCCGCTCACTTGCTGGGCGAATCCTCAACATCAAGGGCCGAATAGTATCGTTGGCGTCGGTAAGCGGTACTTACGCTTTTTCCAACCCATCAGGGAACCCATAGATTGTGATTTCACCTAGCACATCTTCTTTGGTATTGAGACTATCTAGATGTCTCAAGACAAGCTTCGCGAAAAGAAACATCCCTGTACCAGTTAATGCGCCGACCCAAAATCGTCAGTGTACAATCATACATACCTCTAGCATGTCCACATGTCGATTCTTCAATATCCTTGGCCGTACTCGAGTCCAGCTCAAACTTCTCGTGGATCAATGATGTACAGGCTCGGACGTAGGTCTTGATGTCAGCTTTGTTATCTTCTTCCGTCAGTCTCAGACAAGTCGAAGTTTGTAAAGCCTTCTGAATATCAACATAATCTTGGCTGAGAAACATGACTCGAAGCTTTCCAGGCTCCTTTTCATCACAGAGCCCTACAATGTCTGAGAAAAAGGCAAGTAAGAGTTTCCTCTGATCCGAATTACACTCATCAAGACCATCAATAATGACCGTACAGCTTTCGACCTTCTCTAACATTGTTCTCAAAAGTCCTTCAGCTAGATGTGTCGTACTTAATACGGTCTCTCCAGTAGAGACCATTTTATCCCAGTAGTATGGGACCAAGTCTCGGTGCTTACTTAGAAGCTGCTTCAGAATACCACGATAGATTGAGATGCAGGTGTTTCTCTCGTCATCATTCTCTTTACAGTAAAAGTATGTTGTGCCGTCTGTATTGCGTGCAATGGAGCCATCGATTATAACCGATGCGAGAATGGTTTTGCCTGAAAAGTTAGTTCTGCGTTCCATCAACCGAAGGAAGCTAACGTGCATCAACCGAAGGAAGCTAGCAAATGGATCGATCGGGTATGACTGACCTGCGCCGGGAATGCCGTTGATCCATATGATCGAGGATTGGGGCACATCTAACTCTAGCCAATTTTGTACTTTCTCATCCTCTAGGATCCATTCACCCGTTTCTGGACTTCTTGCCTCTTGGAAAATGGCATGGTCAGCTTCCGTGCTTTTTGATGCCGAAAACCATTCTAGAATTTCTACATATTTCTTCCACTGTTCTTCCTCTTGCTGTTTCTCGAGGGACCTGGATCTGTCCTCCACATCTCTCTTGTATTGTTCGATGAACAGCTCTTGTCTTTGGAAGCTAATTAATGTTGCCTGCTCTTTAATAAGGCCACGATGCGTCTTGAGATTATCCAGAATCTGCTTGAATGTTGTTTCAAAGTTCTTCCACATTGAGCGGAATAGCTGCCGCCAGANTAAGAATGCAATCAGCAAAAGTTTCCAGCCTGGCACTCTGCTGACAAAGACGATTCACCTTTTCCTGAAAAGAACTTTGTGGCTTCTTTATGAAAGGACAGTATATCCTTGTATATCATAACCAGTACTGTTGTCATCTCCGGTGAAGATCCAAAGAGCGAGTGGTATTGCTGGAGGAGTGGGATGTGCTCTCCCAATTGACCATAGGCGTCCAACAAGATCTCAAATGAGTCGGCCCATGTACGCGCAGTCTATATACATATTCAATCAGCTGTGCCTCCCCTTCTATCGTTTGTAAAGGTACACCAGGTCGAGTCAAAGCACGATCCGCACATTGACTTGACTTTCAAACAAAGTTCAATCTAAAGATCAAGACATACCAGGAGTAAAAACTTCATTGGTCCCCATACAAAGGCTACGAAACTGGATGCGTTGACGAACACACCGATGACTTTCCCAAACTGCTCCATGGCTTCAAGAAATGATTGCAACCTAGTCATATTCATGAGAGATTTCGTCTGGTCTTGTTCGCTTTGAATTTGAAGGGCTGTCCGCCGCACATCGTTCAACGTCGTGAATTGAAAATTCTTTATCTGTCTTGCATTCAAAGTGGCCTTGAAGTCATCAAGAACAGCCTCGAAGGCACTATTGCTGGCAGTGGTCATTGTTCTTTGAGTGGCATGGTGCGGGGCACTTTTCATGACATCTGTCAAGTATTAACGGAGAAGATTTGAGCAATGTTGCATCAGGAAGGGAAATTTAGAGACTTCAGTGGCGGGATGGNTTTTTTTNCACGAAAACTTCCTTATTAGAACGCCAAGGATCCTGCACGGGGCTATGAGCAGTATATGGCATGTGGGGGCTCACGACAGCACTCCATAGTCCGGCGGAGCCTACTTGGCAGACAGGTGGTATGATGGATCGCGACTAGGATGGACAGGTTTGGCTGTCGAAAGTCCGTGGCTTACAGGGATCTCGGTGAAGATATGCAGTGGGGAGCCTTGCCAGCCCAACCGGGCGCTTGGTGTACCACTGCATGTCTTAGGCCGTCTCCCATAATTGATACTCAGCCCCTTCACCGCCGCAAATATGTTCCCTGACGTCCGGTTTGTATTAAAACCTAGTTCTCCTACGCGTCAATGCTGCCTTGCTTGTTACTGAAGCCACGATCTGCAGTTATATTTCATAAGCTTAAACCGAAAGCTTAGAATACCTGTCGAAGCCGTCAACCAATTGGATGATCCATGGTATCAGTCATGTCTTCGCTGAAGCATCTCCTCAATGATGATCAAGAGCATCAGGATATTGATCCTCTGCTCGGCAGTCAACCTCGCCCGAACTTCAATTTCCCATATACCCACCTTTTCGAAGACAGGTAAGTTCGATCACTATATTTTGAAGAGTGGCAAAGAGTCAATCAAGGATATACTAACGGATGTGCTGAAGCGTTGTACACATGGCTGAAAGATCGTGGGAAGAGCTTTGGAGCGAGCTTTTGGGTACCGATTTTGGTAGCGCTGAGGGGGTGCCGCCTGTAAACGAGACCGAAGGAAATTTTGATCTGACCTATGATGTGCAAGATGGAATTACCCATTGGGTCCATCAAAGTCTGGAGATACCATCGTTGCAAACTTCTCAATTTGATTATGAGCAGTTGCAACAAGCAGAGGCTTCAAATGAGTCGCCTGCGTCTGAATTGATTTGCTATGGCATGGCTAGTTGCCCGTAAAATGAGTGAAAAGGCTTTAGATCTTATACTAATTGTCAGTCAGATACATCGGGTTTCTGCGAAAGTCATGGACAATAACATGAGCCACGTCGACTCGAAGCTCAGGGAGGTAGCAGAAAGGCACAGCGACGACTATTATCGATTCAATGTACAGAAATCTGTCAAGGATATCTTCTTGCAATTTTACGACGGTACGATTTTTGCGCTTCTGAATGGTCATGTAACAACAGGTTTGTTACCAGTAGTGGACTCGCCCTTTATTGAACTGGATGCTTTGGGATCTTTACATTCAATCAGGGAAACGTTGGGTAGAGCAACAAAATCCAGTGATGCAACAGTGCGGCTGGAGATTAATGTCTACGGCCCTGCCTCGCATCTCAAATATGTTGGCGACCAACTTTCGTCAAATAAGGTATTTTTACAGCGTCCAGATAGACCCAGGAATGGCTTCCGATATCAAAATCCTCATATGTTATCATTCGCAGGCTTTGAAGCTCCACTTCTGGAACACAAAACTCTAGCCGAATCCGTCAATGGGTCAATTTCCAGAGATCAAACGGCTTTACAGAAGACCATCACGAGTGTCTATGCATCTCTCACTAGGAGCACAAATCTAGTCCGAGTGGATGGTGACCGACGATTGACAACCAACTTGTTGCTGTAGGTGGAATATTTCCGAATTTATCATAGGCAAGTATACTTACACTGTAATCTAGACATCAAGAAGAAGCACTTGATTTCATGATACAGCGTGAGAATGGACAGATCTCTTCAGAATACTGCCTTTGGAAGCCTGTTCTTGAGGAGCCAGGCTGGTAGGACCACATAAGTTTAAAAGTTAAACCGTGGACTTACTGATAATCTTTAGGTTCCGACATGCTGTCACCAACGCTAAGTCTAGGGCACCCAGCTCCGAAATTGGAGGCGGAATTCTGGCGGATGAGATGGGTATGGGGAAATCGCTGTCAATACTTGCCTTGATTACGAAAACCATTGAGAGCTCCCAGCAGTGGGAACATGGCGAGCACTCCCATAGAGACGACAGTGCCACGACGCATCAAAAGCCAATCCGAGCGACCCTTGTGCTTGTGCCTTCTGCAGTACTCATCAATGAATGGCTGAATGAGATCAGAAAGTAGGTTGGGTGTTGGAAGACAAGTCATGCTTTTGTTTTCATTTGCTGACCACAATTTCAGACATTTGGATGGATCATTAAACGTTCTAAAGTATCATGGAGTAAAGCGCAAGGAACTTGTATTACCACATATTCAAGATGCTGATATCGTGCTTACAACATACAACACCCTTGTGGCGGAGTTTGGAAGCAAAGCAAGCCCTTTGCATAGACTCAATTGGTATAGAGTCGTTTTAGACGAAGGTAGGAATTTGTAAAATCTGTTACAGAATGATATGTTGACTGGTCCGAAGGTCACATTATTCGCCGACAGACCACAACGTTCAACAGAGCAGTTTCGGAACTAAAAGCCAGATCTCGATGTTGTCTTACGGGGACTCCAATTCAAAATCGATTGGATGACATCGGGGCCCTCTTCGCATTCCTTCGTATCCGACCGTTCCATAACCTGGCAATGTTTCGGAGGTTTGTGAGCATTCCGTTTGACGAAAACGAAGAAAGACGGGCTGGCGCCACACGTAATCTCACCTTGCTCTTAGACTCTCTTTGTCTGAGACGCTCTCGCGAGCTATTACACTTGCCGGCACCTCGCGAGTACGACCGTTTATTAGAGTTCTCGCCGGAGGAACGCGATCAATACGACAATACCGTAAAAGTCATGAACAGAACCCTCCGACAACGAGTTTCTGAGCACCAAACAAATAACGTCTTTGGTATGTTCCAGATACAGCTACAATTGCGGATTCTCTGCAACCATGGCACATACCAACATGCTTTCTCATGGAATAGAAGAAGTCTTTTAGATGAGAGAGAAGACGCTCTATGTTCTGTAGGAGATATGGGTCATGTCAATTGTTCTGCTTGTAGACAGTCAATGCCTCTTCATGGCTCGAATAATGTGTACCGGAAAGGAAATGACAGGTGCAAGCACATACTCTGTTCCGAATGCTTATACGAGAACGAGGAATCAATTGGCCAGGCACATGGATGCCCGATATGTGTTATGACGGGGGTATTGTTAAACTCGAAAGGGGCTTCAGCTGGTCTTGGTGGTACCGAAGATTCATATCTCAAAGACTCCGGGTTCTCTACCAAAATGAATGCTCTTTTACAGGATATCAAGCACGATCTCTGGAACACAAAAAGGTACCGAATCAATAGCCTTCCTGCAACTTTAAGACTCATCAATTGATTCAAAGAATAGCATCGTGTTCTCTTGTTGGACAAACACGTTGAATCTGATTCAACGACATCTCCAGGCACATGGCATCCTTTTCCAGAGAATCGACGGAAATTGTTCAAACACTAAGCGACAAAAGATTCTAGACGAGTTCTCCAATACTCCCATGATACCAGTTCTCATCATGACAACCGGGACATGTGCTTTTGGGTAGGTGGCTCTTTAGCTAGCTCGATTGAGTTCATCTGTGTCACGTGCTGATGAGATACGCAGTCTCAACCTCACAGCAGCAAATCGTGTTTTCATCATCGAGCCCCAATGGAATCCAAGTGTGGAGAACCAGGCGATCGCGAGGGCAATCCGTATGAATCAAAAAGAGTCGGTTGTTGTGACACGATACATGATCAAAGGAACGGTCGAACAAGTAAGTTCAGTGGTAACAAGCGAACAGAACTCGACTAAAGGATGAATAGGAAATGAGATCACAACAAAAAAGAAAGCTAGAGATTGCGGAAATTGGCAATAGTTCCAGCCAGTGAGATCTGGACGAACAATTTTCCTACACGTCACGACATCGCAAACGACAGTGTTTGGCTCAGTTCCGTGCTGTCGTGTAGCCACAGCTGTCGGAATATCACAATTGAGAACGTTATTATCGTGCTGTTTGTGTATCCCTCTATTCCTAGCGAGTGGTCTCATGTTTGAGTGTACTCACATCCGGCTTTGTGCTCACTCATATACAAAGCTAGCATAAATCCCCGTGTATTCGTCAGGTCGCCGTCCTTCCACAAAGGGCCCTGTATGGAAGGCCATAACTGTGTGTTTCATCTGAAGGATATAGTCTATACCTCGCTGTTTGTCAGTCAGCAAAATAGTCAAGCCAAGACAGCAAGCAGTGTTTCTGTAACTTCGCCACGGTACGTTGACTCGCCTGTCAAAGTTGTCAAGGCCAGATTTGACAGAGAACCACTGGACCCCTGATCTCGTCATCTCGTCGTCGTAAGTTCCGCCAGTCAGTGCAGAATCATCGCAGGATGTCAGCCAATCCCGGGACTCCGTCAAAGGGGTTGTTAGCGCTAGCATAAGCAGCCACGAAGCGGCGTAGAGACAACAACGACATCTCTTGCATCTCCGCGAGCCTTTGGATAAAACCCGTTCTTGATTTCATTCATCGCGACGCAAAACTTGTACAGAAATTTGTATTATTTTCATTCGACATGGCCTTTTTGAATGTCTCTGGAATGATCCAGTGCATTGGGTTATTTACCGCATACCTCATCGCACTGGCTATCTACAGGCTGTATTTTAGTCCACTGGCCAAGTTCCCGGGACCCAAACTAGCAGGTACGAGAATCTATGAATGCGAATTAAGTGATTTACTGACAGTATATCTAGCACTTACATCTTTGTATCAATTTTATTACGATGTCATCCAAGGCGGTCAATTCGTCTGGGAAATCGAGAAGATGCATCAGGAATATGGTCCCATCGTAAGGATCAGACCAGATGTCTTGCACATGAACGATCCTGAATATATCGATCCCATTTACGGTGCTCCAGGAAAGCGACGGGACAAATACAAGATCGCAATCAACGGCTTCGCGACCCCGAATGCCGCACTGGGAACGACATATCACGACGTCCATCGTCTGAGGCGATCAGTCTTGAATCCATTCTTCTCAAAGCAGAATGTCCGAAGGCTAGAGCCTGTTCTTCAGAGAACTTTGCGCAAAGTTCTTGGACGCTTGGAAAAGAGTGCGAAATCTGGAGAACCGATTAATACCAATCTCATGTACTCGGCAACGACATCTGACATCATTTCCGACTACTGCTTTGGGGAGAGCTACAACAATCTCGACAAGGAGGACTTCAATGAGCCTTTCTTTTCTGCTTTCCATGAGGCGGGCAAGGGATATCATTTTGCATGCTGGAATCCATGGCTCGTTCCCACTGTCAGAGCGCTTCCACAATCCATCGTAGCTTTGTTCATGCCGAAACTTGATGTTTTCCTTGATTTGGTCAAGGTCAGTACAGTTTTTCCAATCAGTTGGACAGTTGGACATAGCATTTGTGCTAATGAGCAGTAGGAAATCACCAAAAGGATTGACATCGTGAAAGAGGAGACCAGAAATGATACGCCGAATGACGGTGTGGGATCAACCGTCTTCCACGGCCTTCTCCGCAACCCCAACCTTTCAGCAGCGGACAAGACAGACGACAGACTCATCGATGAAGCCCGAGTCTTGCTCGGAGGAGGTACTGATACGACTGCCAATACACTTGCAGCCATCACATACCACTTGCTCGCCAATCCAGAAATCTTGAAAAAGTTGAGAAGTGAGCTGGTCGCTGCAATTCCGGACCCCTACAACATGCCACCTCTGGTTCAGATTGAGGCCCTACCATATCTGAGCGCTGTTATCCAGGAGGGAATCAGGATGCATCCTGGTGCTAGTATTCGCCAAGATCGAGTTGCTCCAGATGAGGATTTGGTGTATGAGGATCAGCGCAGTGGCAAGAAATGGATTATTGAGAAAGGAGTGAGTCTAAACTGCTAGCACAAAGGCTATTGCTGACTTCTCGTAGACCCCGGTGGGTATGACTGCTTCGCTATTGAGCAGAAATGAAAATATCTACCCCGCATGGTCTGTGTTCCGACCGGAAAGGTTTCTCGAGAATCCGAGACTCGATAAATATCAGATGGCGTTTTCTCGTGGATCCCGAAGATGTCTGGGTGTAAGTTGAGACATGCATATGATATTGTCTCCGACTAATTTTCGCAAGATGCCACTCGCTTATTCTGAGCTCTATACGATCTTGGGTGGAATATTCAGTAAGTATGATCGGTATGATGGGACTAGAAAGCAGACTGATCCAACACTTGAGCTGTACGAAACGGGCCGTGGAGACGTGGATATGGTTGCAGATTTCGTGACGCCATTTGTCCGAGACGAAAGTAGGGGTGTCAGACTGATCGTCAGGTGAGATGTGGACGCTTGGTATTGATGCACTGTAACATTTGTCTCATACATAGCATGTAAGTACTGATGATAAAATGCTGAACCCTTTGTTCATTACTTCTCGTCAACATGTTCTTCCATTTGAGAAATGTTGCCACCAACAGCAAATGGATCTACCACCGCAGATGCGAATTTCCTCGCACTGATCTTCTGCTCGAACAAAATATCCATCTCTCCATATGTACGACCCTTGCCCTCAGGCAAGCGGAAGTACGACCATGTTAAACACAAAAGACAAGTGCCAGCCCAGAAGAAGCCCGCTTTCCCTTTCCAGTTCCAAGCCGAAGGGTTGAGCATATATGGCGTGATGACTCCATTGATGGTACCCTGAATGTTGTATAGATTCCGCGCCAGAACAATGGTCTTGGTGCGAAGACGAGTTGATGGCATCTCAGTGACGATGGAATAAGCTACCGTGCCAACCGTGATGTCGTAGCAGAGCGTGAAAAGGAGGAGAAGACCGCCCGTAGCAAATGATGGACCCTTTGACTTTTGGGGAGCAAGGCCCACGCAGCCGATGGTGAACAGCGTTACAAACATGGCGCTGAGACCGGACAGGTAGATGGTTCGACGGCCAAGGTAGGTCATTGCAAACCAGGCGATCACGACCCCGACCATCGCGACGGCGTAGAGGGATATGGAGAAGTCGAAAGCCACATCAGTATCCATCCCTTGGCGGTGTCAGTATTGACCAATAGAAAATTATCGAATCGAGGAAAAGCTGAGATACTTACCAGCTTGTTTGAAGAAGTAGACTGCGTATCCCATCATTGAGGCCCCACTTGCCGACTGAATGAGCCAAGTGACGCAAGTGATCTCTGTTCGGCGCAGGTTGACGCCTTTGAAGCAGTCCCAGTACGATGTTCCGGCTCCGATCTCCTTTTCAAGTTCATTGGTGTGTCTCATCATCGAGATGGTATTGTCGATATCAGCTTCTGATTCAGTTGAGGTGAGTCGTCGCAGAGCTTTCCGGGCATCATCGTTTCTTCCTCGACGTACAAGCCACCAGGGCGATTCAGGTGCCATTGATATACCGAGGATAAGAGGGACTGGCCACATCCATTGCAGCGCATATGGGATTCTGTAAATGGTCAGATCGGGCTTTTCTTAATGGAGAGCCATACCTGTACGCCCATTGGTCAGTTCGCGTGAGTAATGATCTCAATACTCCAGAGGCGATCAATTGACCCAACCCCCACATCATGTTCACATACGTCGTGAGATACCCTCTCAAAGCTACCGGACAGACCTCAGATGCATAAGACGTCGTCAACGTCTGGAAGACACCCCATGGCACGCCCATAAGGATGGTTCCGACCTCCAGGACTTCGATGCTCTGGGCAAAGAACGGGATGAAAATGAATCCGGACAATGCAATCAGAGTCAATATCATCGTCTTCTTGAATCCGATTTTCTCCGCGATGATTCCATTCAAAAATAGGCCTAAGATCTCACCAACTCGTGCCCCATTGGACAATCCAGCTTGCCATGGTGCGGGAATTTGGTATGTTACGCCGTCCTTCTGCAGCTTGCCGAATTTCTGCGTGAAAGCTGGGAAGGCGAAGAAAGAACCGATCAGGGCTATATCAAATCCTTCCATGGCAATGGCTAGCGATAAAAACATTGACCAGAAGATTGCCTTGGGATATAACTTGACAGCTTCGCGTAGGGTCATGGCATGTTCGGCATCAGTCCCAAGTCTGGCTTCTGTGCTTAGTAGGGCGAATTTGGTGCTTCGATCTGCCAATTTTTGGACGACGCTGTCTTCGATATCGACCTGAAAGGCATCATTCTTCTCTAGTGCCTCGTCGGCGCTGTACGGAGCTGGAGGCGCCATCGCTGACATCGGGATGCTGGTGTAACGGATGGGAGGGGAGGAAGAGCTGGAGCCAAGGAAGGGGAGAACCCCTCCTATATAACTCTTCCATCCCGCGTCGACCATCGCTATGTTACGTAGCTTTGAGGGGTGCTCTGAAATCCGGTGATGGAGAACAGAGGTGTAGAGTCGAAGGAAGCATTGATCCGCAAGAACATTCAGGGATCGACAACCCCACTCTTGGCAACCCCGCCACCCCTTGATATTCTTCTTCCCCAGATTTTGAACGCGGATTGCGATTCTGTGGGGGCGATGTTAAAATATGGAAACAGATTGTTTGTTCGACAAACGTTTTGAATCGTTTCGACACCTGCAAGATCTAAATATCACTTTTTTTTTTGTAAAGACATACCAGAAATGTTGACATGGGAGGTCAGGACAGCGAGGTATTCAGGGTATTGCTGATTATGTTTACCGGCCGAGCACACAATTATGCAGGTATATTGTGAATTTATTAATAGGCGATTTAGAATCTCAGACTCTGATACGGCCCTTTTCTCGACCCAAATCAGATGCGAAGTGAAAGCTGGGAGGTTTTGTTATCGGCGAAGCTGCCGCTGAAATTCAACTCAACAGGTCATTCTTAGCAAACTCCATAAGTACAACATCTCAACTTTCCCTTCCTGATTGTCTTGAATCTGATTATGATCCAGGATGAGCAAATGGCTTGCTCGAATAATGAACGCGGATCTTACGATCCGTGGACATCCATGGCTAACGAATCTGGGCAAAACGAGTATCAAAAGCGAGACCCTGAGGAGACTGCTAGCTGTCTTCAACCCTTCCTTTGATGGCCTGAACGGCTACCTCAAATTGATTGCGATCCTATCTCATTTTGCTCTTAGCGTAGAACCTATATCGCTACAGAAAACCCAAGAAGTGCTGGAGCGGGTGTTACCTCAGGCGAGATTACCTTGCGCCCCGTTGACATGCTGTTGGGCCTGCTCCAATGGGGGAGTTTCAGGGGACCGTCGCTTAATTCTCAGGAACTTGCCCACCATGTTCTCAGGCTTCCCGTCCATTCTTGAAGTCCAGTTTACACTGTCAAGTGTCAAAACAGAACATCGTTGTCGACCATGAGCATTTCATCGGATTATCTGACATTCCAATCAGCTGGCGCCCAAATGAGACCAATTCATAAAGCCGTCGGGATGACTTCAAAATAGATCGTCAAAGCCAAGCGATAGCCACTCTGTCACGTGAAATCCCCTCATCAGAACGCGTAAAACTTTCTTGATTGCTGCCCAGTCCACGTCCGCGACTAAAGGATCAAGCAAGGTCATAGGACTGCCCCAACAATCTTTTGAGTGTAGGGAGGCTCTTAATCTCGGTAAGCATGCGTCCATCAAGCCTATCGCTCTGGGCAACGTCAGTTGCCGCTGTTCATGCCGCGTTTGGCCCCAGCCAGCACTTCCTCGGGAACGGAGACGCCAAACCAAGCATCAAATCACGACCGAATATCGTTGTTGTTCTGACTGATGACCAAGATGTTCATCTGGCATCACTAGATTATATGCCATTTGTAAAGAAGCATTTCCTGGAGAAAGGAACATATTTCAACAAGCATTATTGCACAACGGCTGTTTGTTGCCCCTCCAGAGTGACGCTATGGACGGGGAAAGCAGCTCACAACACAAATATAACGGATGTCAACCCACCCTATGGTATGTTGAACATGTCGAAAAGGACTTCAGATCTTAGCTGATGAACCAGGTGGCTACCCAAAGTTCGTTACCCAAGGGTTCAATGAAGCTTACCTCCCCGTGTGGCTGCAAAAGGCCGGCTACAATACTTACTACACTGGGAAATTATTTAATGTCCATACTGTTGATAATTACAACAAACCATATGCAGCTGGATTTACAGGCTCGGTAAGATGGTCCCATGGCTTGCAGTCATTGTCATATCAACTGACCTGTGACAGGACTTCCTTCTCGACCCGTACACATACAATTATCTGAACAGCACGTTCCAGCATAGCGGAGAAACACCTAGAAGCTATGAGGGACAATATGTCACAGATGTGCTTGCCCAAAAAGCATACGATCTGCTTGACGAAGCTGTGGCAGCGGACAACCCTTTCTTTCTCACCATCGCTCCCATCGCGCCACATGCCAATATTCAGATGAACGGAAGTGTTCTCGACGATAATCACACTTTCGAGTTCGGATCGCCAATATCGGCTAAAAGGCATGAGCATCTTTTCAAAGACGAGAAAGTGCCGCGGACAGCGAGCTTCAACCCAGACAAGGTTCCTACCCCGCCTCACTTCGCTCGTCGACATCCAAGCTGACCTTCAATTTCAGCCGTCCGGAGCCAATTGGCTCCTCGAACTTAAGCAACAGAACAAAACAAATGTTGACTACAACGATCATTTCTACCGACAGCGACTGCGAGCATTACAAGCAGTCGACGAGATGGTAGATGGTCTCTTCGAACGCCTGGAAGCTCATGGTATCATGGACAACACATACATAATATACAGCAGTGACAATGGATTTCATATCGGCCAGCATCGACTCCAGCCTGGGAAGTCATGTGGCTATGAAGAGGACATCAACATCCCACTGATTGTCCGTGGACCAGGTGTAGCGGCCAACCATACGACAGACATCGTAACCACTCATACAGATCTCGCGCCAACATTTTTTGATCTTCTTTGGATTCCGCAGCGGGATGACTTTGACGGAACCGCCATACCAGTGACCAAAGCTGGTATCGAAATTGCACAAGCACGGCGTCGGGAGCATGTTAATGTCGAGTATTGGGGCTTTGCAGGAGGTGAAGGGAAATATGACCGTCAGCCAGTGCACTCCTCGCGTCCATGACCAGACAGCTAACTTTCAGCAAGATGATATCCTTCACGAAAACAACACCTACAAAGCTATCAGAATTCTGGGACCAAGATATAATATGTACTACTCAATCTGGTGTAACAACGAGCACGAGCTTTATGACATGGATGTAAGTTCCCCTTCTTTAACGAAGGGACCCAACACTCACACAGCCCATCAGGTCGACCCCGCACAAATGCATAACCTGCTATCTGCAAACCAAGAGCCTACAGCCACTATCGCCGGTCTCGCAATCCACAAAGTCGTCGCTCGTCTCGACTCTCTCTTGTTTGTACTGAAGTCCTGCAAGGGCAGCATATGTCGGGAACCATGGAAGAGTCTACACCCGAAAGGCGACGTGTTGACACTCGAGGATGCGTTGTCTACGAGATTCGATCATTTCTATGAAGTGGAACAGCAGAGAGTGGAATATAACTTCTGCTCGAATGGGTATTTGATTGACGCTGAGGGACCGATGTGGGAAGAGAGAGGGTCGGTGTTTAGAGACGGATTGATGTGGTATGAATGGGTGTGAAAATGAATCGAGGATGACTATTCAATCATGTAGCAGTTTCTAGAAACCATGAGATTATTGCTTGATACTGTGTTCCAAACTCGCGTATGTCATAAAAGTGCTTCAAATCATCAAAGACAGCGAGCAGTTACATCACAGCACAGGGTTGTTCAAGATAGTGCCCAAACTGCCCAGAACAACGCCGGCAAAAGACCGGCTTGAGATCCCCACCTCACAGCAGCACTGTCAGACTCAGTTGGGCTTGCCGAAGAACCAGTTCCGGTTCCAGTACCAGTAGATGCACCACCCTCAGTAGACGTGCTAGTACTTGCTTCGGCAAGAACCCAGATCTCATTGGTGGAATCAGAACTCATGAACATTCGACCGCTAGTATCCATAGCTAGGCCGACTGGGCGAAAGCAGTTGTCGGGACAAGCTGCAAGATCAGGATTTGACATGATATCTGTAGTGGACGTTCTGCTGTCCGCTGCGGCAACGGGGCTTCCGGCGGCGAAATCTAGCGACGAGACTTTGTAGCCAACTGGGGCAGAGCGGTCCCTGGGACATGTTATTGGAGGTTAGAGTAATTGATTGATAGACTTACCAGCTTCCATGAAAACTGACAAATGCTTTCGTTCCGTTTGGTAAAAATTTGATGTCCAAGGGCGCCATATGAGCCTGGAATGTGAGTCTTGGAGCAATCCTGTCTTCTCGGCAGAAAGTGTCGTTGCTAGTGGAGGTCTGATCCGCAGAGAACTGGTCCCCAACACTGAAGTTCTCATTGTTAGGGACGGCGGTGTCCCAGAGCGCAAAGCAGTACGGGTATCCATAATTTCCTCCTTGGTCCTCGGTAGATGCGTTCAAAAATCCATGGTAATTCATCTCTTCACCGGGGTTATCCTGATGGATATCGACACCGTCCCTCTCAATCTGATCAACAGAGTTCTCCACGCTGTAGATTCCACCTTCCATCGGCTCCTCTGCAACACCAACTGAATTTCTCAGACCCCATCCGAGTAGTCTGCCTTGCGAAGCGTAGTCGTACGGGCTGGAGTCAGTCGTGAGATTGTTCAGGTCAAATGCTTTGATTTGCGAGCGTCCAGAAGTAATGTCAGCGGTTTCGATATCGATGTTTCCATCGCTGCCTCTGCTGACTACTAGTACTCCCGGCTCTTTTTGCGACATCAGCAATGTACGAGACGTATGCCCGCCACTGTCCATTCCATTCACGACTATTCGCCTTTCGGCACCAAGTAAAGGTCCTGCAGGGTCGTAATCCCAAGCATAGACCACATCAGCTGTCGATGCGTACAGGGTTCTCCCATCGTTCGACAGCGCCAGGCCATGGTTCAACTAGACATACATCAGTATTAGGTATGAACGAAACCACGCTTTGCTTACCTCGGAATCTTGCACGAGAGATGTCTCTTCTTCCACGCTCAGACAAGTCCCATTGCCGTCTGCCAGCCTCAAGTGCGTGATTCCAGTTCGCTGCTCCACCACCAGCAGTGCGCCGGCGGTATCGAACAGGATGCTTCGCGGCCGGTTCAACCCATTGACGATCAATCTCGATTCCCAGCCATCGGCCATCACGGGCGTTGCATATTCGGGTTCTAGATTGCATGTTACAGACTGCGCAGAAACTGCCTGCAGCGACGCGGTCAATAGCAAGGAGGTGAGAAAATTCATGGCTACAGGATCGAAGTATTGGTAAGAGCCGATTGTTGAAGAAACTCGTTACAGTCCTTCGTCTCAGGTTGATATAAGAACTATATTCTCATGATAAGATTTGGCCAAGATGTTATCTGCGAACTCAGCCACCACGAAGGCGTCGTCGATCTGGAAGATCAGTGTTGTCCCCGCATCGCGACAGTCGCATGCGTCATTGAAGCTTGGCGACCAAGACTCGAGGATCTCGTACTTAACGACGGACGGGCCTAGATTCTCGGATTTGAGTCCGGAACAGATTATCACCATGATCGCGCTGGAATTGATACTGGATCTAGAAACTCTTCATCATCTGTCTCGTAACAAAATTGGACCTACGCTGCACAAAAGAAATTGGGGTTTTTACCGCAATGAAACTTCACAGAATATTGGCCTGTCCAGGCGAAGTCACCGGAGGGGCTCGAGGGGGTAAGCAGACTGCATGCTACATGGGTCAACAAGCGAGACTGGCCGTGCCAAGCCATGAGCTTGACAGAATCCAAATCTTGTCTTTGTACTGTAAAAGTCTCTTATCCAAGTCTATGTACCATATCAACTTATTCCATGGATTTGATTCTTTATGCTGGTCTCACAGACTTGAATCGGCAACTCCATTCGAGGTCTGGATTAGACAGATGACGCTGAACAAAAGCCGCAGTCTTGTGAGCACAAATTGTTAATGTTGACATGCACCTACTTCAGATATCTCTATGCAGCAGTCTGCCTTTCTGCTTCTTCAGACTTTGCGTTCGTAGCAGCTCAAGCGATTTCAAGTCAAACTCTTCTTGCGGAATCTTGTTGGTGCCGCAGCACGCAATGCCACGGGACAACACTTCCGGCTCTCCACTCTTGGCGACTGACAATCACACCGCTGCCACTTGTATACACACAGACTTTGCTGATGCTGTATTATTACTTCTTGATATCCAAGCAATGGCTCTTATCTGATCGGGTATCTCAGAATGCCGTCAAAATGTAGCGATAGCCTACAAGCAGTGAGGGAGGAAACTCCTTTACTCCTCCCTGGTCCACTTACACCGCCGAGTGTGGATCTCGAGGGTCGCTCTGTGGACGACTCACAAGCTTTTACCCCGAAGTCTCCGGCTGCAATCATATCTGTGCTTTTGATTGGTACGCTCAACTGTGATACCCAGCATCAAGCTCGTGGCTTCAAAAGAATTTAACCAAGCTCAAAACAGGAGTCTTTGTTGCCAACGCGGAAGGATCACTTGTTCTCGCGACATATGGAAAGATATCTTCTGAGTTCAACGATTTGAAAAATGCGAGTTGGTTGGTCACCAGTTATGTGCTGGCGGTCAGTGCGGTACAACCAATCGTGAGTACTATCTGGTGCCTGGCTGCCTGCTTTGTTGATAGAAGTGACTGAGAGTGATCTATGCAGTACGGAAAGCTGAGTGATATCTTTGGTCGAGCCAATATGCTTTTGGTTGCTTATGCACTCTTTGCAGTGGGATGGTGAGTTCCCGACTGTTGATATTGAGTGGGGTACTGATGCAGACTTGGCGTGCAGTCTCGTCTGGTATGTTACACCCTTGCATTGAGATGTGTACATCAATCGGTGCTAATATGGCCATGTAAGTGCGTCAGGACAGTCGTTACAGATTGTTGTTTCAGGAAGGATCATATCCGGAATCGGTGGAGCTGGGATGGGATCTTTGGTGTCCATCATTATTACTGGTATGGAAACACACTTCAGGTCATCAATTCATGCTGCTGATACTTAGTAGATCTTGTTCCTCTAAGAGAGGTCGGTTCTTGGCGAAGTTATGTCAATATCGTATCGACCACTGGACGAAGCCTTGGTGGTCCCATTGGTGGGTACCTTGCTGATACAGTGGGATGGCGATGGTGAGTCCCTGAATGAAGCCCGGAAATTGTCAGCTAACAGTCTTCAGGTCTTTTCTTGGTCAATGTCCGCCGACAGTGCTTGGAATGCTACTGGTATGGCTCATGGTCCCAAACACTACATCCATGAAGTCTTCTGAAAGTCAAGACGACGGTACAAAACTTTCGCGGGTAGACTTTCTCGGCTCCTTGATACTTGTAGTAGCCATGATCACTTTCCTCCTTCCCATGGAACTTGGCGGCGTCATCTGTCCTTGGTCGCATCCAGTCATAGCTACACTTGTGGGCTGCTTCGTTGTAGCCTCACTTATGTTCATATTGGTGGAGACGCGAGTGGCGAAAGAACCGATACTTTCGCTGTCACTGATGACGTCCTGGGAAATTTTGCTGCCAAATACTGTCATGTTCTGCCAGTCGGCTGCACAACTCGGCGTAAGTCCTCTGATTCTCTCTCTATGTATATTCTTGACCTTGCATAGATGATGTTCACGGTTCCTATTTTCTTCGAAGTCATGCAAGGTGCATCATCTGCCTCCGCGGGTGCACGTCTCTTCCCTGCCGTAGTAGCTGTCGCTGTTGCAGGTTTACTTGGCGGATACCTGACCAAGAGGTAACCTTTTCCTCGCTATCCGGGAGATTATTTCTGACAAATTGCTAGGACTGGAAGGTACAAGAAGCTTCTAATAATTGCTACCATGTCTTCATCGGTGTCGTATCTCCTTCTCGCCATCCGTTGGAATGAGAACACCAATATTTGGGAGTCTCTCTACATTGTCCCCGGGTGAGTTCGTCGATATCTCCATTACTATTTGCGCGAAGAAGTACTAATTGTTTTGAAGAGGCTTCGGCAATGGTCTCATCCAATCTGCAGCATTTGTGGCACTCACAGCCAAGGTCAGCACCGACGATATGGCTATGGCATGTTCAAGTTTCTACATGAGCGCTAATACGGGAACGGTCATTGGACTGGCATCTACAAATGCTGTTCTGCAAGGAACCTTAAGACGGAGTTTGGAAATCAGTTTGGTGGATCATCCTGATGGCGCCAACGTAAGTTCCTGAACACCCTTTGCCATTTCTGCAGGATGATTAGCTTTGCTCGTTGAGGACGAAGTTTGCAAGCAGAAAGTGACTGACTTTTTGTCGATCAGATTATCGATCAAGCATTGTCCAATATCGAGTATATCAAAGCGCTCCAGGGACCAATCAAACGCACCATTCTTGATGCGTACAGCCAGGCGTTTAGATACGCGCATTGTGAGTGCATATCTTTCTTGTATTTGGGGTAATTTTGACAAATGCCCTCGCAGTCAGCAACCTTGCTTTTGCAACCATCGCATTCGTATCGAGCATCCTGGTCAGAGAACATGAAATATAGTGTTTTTTTGAGCTCGATGCGATTGTTTGGCTGAGCTATTCGAGGTTGTTGGAGTCATTTGGGGCAAGTAGCAAAATGCAGAAATCTAGTTCGAGAGCCATGACATTTACCGAAATGGACTATTTAAAAACTCGGGGAAATTGAAAATCAAAAGGATCTTTACTTAAACGTGGCTTCAGAGACTTGATTCCATGATAGTCTTGTAAACTGCTGCTAGATGAGAAGAGCAGGACCTCGCTTGACCCCCAGTGCAGCATCACCACCCAGGTCGAGATCCAGCACCTTATCACGGCCGCTTTGCGATTCAATAATGGGGCTTCTTTACCGAATGACTCTGTCGGGCTGACAGTCGCCATAAGACGGCGCAGTTCCACTTCCAAAACAGGAAGGTGTAAACCCTGCTTTTCGATGAAGATTTTCCAAGTCAGAAAAGATAAGACCAGTCCAAGAACCCGAAATCTCGAAATGGAATGATTCCAGCCAGCTGCCATACCCCTAAGGCTGATATCAAAATCTCGCTACCCCCTTGCGCTTCGCTTATTGTTAACATGGAGAACGTCTTTCGTTCTGAGCGGCTTATTTACCGTGCGATCGAAGACACACCCCAGGACGAGGATTTCATGCACACCATCCAAGCCGACCCTGTCGCCTTCTCCAATTCAGATAATGGTCTGCTTGCGCCTATGACGAGGAAGGAAAGCGGTGCATGGAAGAAATCTGTGCAAACGAACAAGCTCATCGGCGTTATCATCTGTCTTGCACCCCCACATTCTAACCCCGCACTTCCAGTCGACACAAAGCCTACGCCCCTGACGCCAATTGGATGTATCGCACTTACGGGATTGAAACCCGGGTACTTTCAGCATCGGAATAGCTATATCAGTGTTGATATCATTGCGCCGTATCAGCGGAAAGGGTATGGAAGTGAAGCCATCAAGTGGGTTCTGGGTTGGGGGTTTAGAATTGCGGGCCTTCATCGAATTGGGATTGAGTGCTTTTCGTATAATGCTGGGGCGAGAGAACTGTATGAGGGCAAGTTGGGTTTCGAATTTGAGGGAAGGGAGAGAGAGGTGTTATGGCACAACGGAGGCTGGCATGATCTGTTGTCGTTCTCGATGTTGGAGAGCGAATGGAAGAAGACAGTAGCTGTGGGGAGCTAGGAATGTCAATAACATCGCTTCGCCATGAATTTTGCTCACCCCCTTCGACCTTCACATTCCGGTGCTAATGACCCTCTCAAAAATGGGCGTACAGAGCTGAAGTTGTTGGCTATCATCGAGGGAGGTGATGTTGGGCTTGATCACCCGGCTGTAAATCCAAGCGCGACACGTTGTTTTCATATATGCGCGTGTCTCGATATCCTTATTCTGCATCTCAACAACCTTCATCGCGCCCCACATTCCCCTCGTCATTCTGTCCGGCGGAATGTGCGTGGTCTTCGATTGTTGCAATCATGGGTAATTCCAAGTTTGTACCCTAACATGGCACCTGAGATGTAATGTAGCTCACATTGAACAGCTTGTGGGGCGTGTTGAAGGAGAGTGAAGTCGTTGCTATTGCTACATTCACGGCCAACCAATTTGAAAAGCAGAAACGATTTCTACGAATAGCGATTGATGAGGCTATCTGGAGGCGGAAGTTCTTTGTGTCTGACGCAAACCTTAATGAGATTAGGAGGAGTAAGCTTTTTACGGCTCCATCTGAACGCTGCTGTACATCAAATGCTGAAACCCACACCAGAAGTCTTTGCGGCAAATCCTAGCGAGAAAAACATATTAAGGCGCATTCTTCAATTCTTACGACTCAATGTCCAACCTGTCTTCGTGGCGGATGGGCAGAACCGTCCAGAGAAGAGAGGTAGAAGCGTGTCGTGTACGGAAACGATGATTACACACGATTGTGATGCGAGAGATGTTGGATGTTGGACCATATGGGCGTGACATGGCACAAGGCTCCAGGAGAAGCAGAGGCAGAGTGCGTCGAGCTGGAAACACTCGGTATCGTAGAATGTGTCTGGACGGAAGACGCCGATGCACTCATGTTCGGTGCCAAGGCGGTGCTGCGGTTCCAGTACACCACAAAGGGTATTAAGGACAATTACAATATTCGAGTCTACCGGTCCGAGGATATATTGGCCAAATTTCGAGGCTTTGATCGGGAGGGTCTGGTCCTATTCGCGGTGATCTGTGGTGGAGATTATGACACTGTTGGTCTTCGTGATGCAGGTCCACATAATGCAATTCAAGCCGCCAGGAATGGCTTAGGAAGGACCCTTTGTCAGGCTTGAGACACAAACGCCCTGTCGGGCTGGCAAAATCGACTTCAGGGATTCTTGAAAGCGATTCAGAGCAGCATCCGAGTCGACAAAGACTTCCCTAAAGCTGAAGCTGTGCGAAACTATCACAGGCCATTGGTCTCATCTCACGCGGTTCTTATGCGACTTCAAGCTGGCTGGTTCGGCAAAGAGTTTATCGAAGATCAGCTTTGGCCTCTCCTCGGGCCGAGATTTAATTTTTGGTTCAAGGAATATGTTAATCATATCATTCCAATCATCTTAGTCCGCTCGCTTGCACAGACAACTCCAGGTCAAGAAGCGAGTAACTCGTGTTACCAGATACAATGGATCGTGGCAGATGGAGCATCTTGCTCTAAGTTACCGTACGTGTTATCTTCGGTCACTCCAATGGACTTCGACGAGAGAGTGCGAGGTTCCAGCCCGAACAAATGGCGCCCTGAGGAGCGAGTAGAGTGTGACCAGATCCTTGATGTGATACTAAAGCATGCAATCCCAATCCCAAATGTTGTGCTATCGATGCCTTATCTCTGTCACCAAGTCCGCCACCAAGAAAGGGCATAAGAAGTGCTCTATCAGCAGGCGCGCCAAGTGCTGCGCCCGGGCTTCAGAATCGGCTCGAAGTCGTCGATTTGATTTCTGAAGACGCAGCAGAGAAGGAACTACCTCTGGCACCAATCTCGCCCAACACCCTGCTCCGCCACAAACGGCTTGCGCACCTCGAAACCCAAGTGTCTCAGGGCCGTACAAGATTATATTACCTTAAAGAATTTGACATTGACCTAACATGACTGCTACGTCAGGACTGGACTGGCTCCAAATCTGGCTCACGGAGGGGGAAAGGCGCACATTCTCTCTTTGTCTCAACACAGATCTGTGCAACAGAGCAGACTATCTTGCTTTTTAATATACCTCGACAGCTTTTGTTTTGTACTTTTCTCTTTGCTGCTATCTGTATGCAATTTGCGGCAACTCAGCTTGACCAGTCGCGCAATCTCATGTTCTGTTCTTGATTCGGCTACCTAATCGCATCTTCTAGCTCGTATCCAATTTTGCATTGAATTTAAAGGAGCATTGAACCCCATGACATGACTTTCGATCAAAACTTTAGACTCCTACCTGGACGATCAGGGATAACAAAACCATACAAGCAGGATACAAAACGCTGCTAGGTCTCAGGACTAACGCAGCTGAAGCAGGATGTGCGTGCTTCGGCGAATGGGCGCTGCTAGTTAGTGGTTCCTTTTCTGGGAGTGATAGGCTCTTCGCCTCCTTCCCCAACTCCACAATATTGCTCTTTGCAAATTCGAAGTTCTTCTGTGCCATGCTAATCTTGTTATCCTGTAGGTCATACACCACGTACGCATACCGAAGGATGGCATCACCCAAGACGGTGACCTCGAACGGAGAAGAGTCGTTCGCACTCTTGACCATCGGCGACTGGTTGAATGCGAGGAAGCAGAGACATGGTGTTGTCTCCGTTGACGATCTCTCGTCGCTGCAGCCAGGTGCTTTGAGGACCAAGTCACTAAGTGGGACATCGATCTTCGCTCCTTCTACGCCGCCAAAGCCAAATATAACATTTTCGTTCGAGACATCTTCCCGGATTGTACAGTCGACAGTGTGAATCTTCTGCGTTCCAACCTCGACCTCTTTAAAATGGGAATCGGGGTACCCAGGCTGGGAGTTTCGAAACTTCTCTAAGAGTGGTTCGAAAACAGCCTTTGGGAGATGTGAGATACGCGAAGATGGATCGAGAATCGCAGCAATGTTATAAGCGATCGACCCGTTCTTGCCGAGCTCCAAAGACACTATCATTACTTGCAGGGCGTGGTAGGATTTATGGCCAGTGGCATCAGTATGTGGCACGATCGGTAATTCCGTTATCGATCCGTGGAATTTTGAGGTGTCCATACCGCCAAACAATATCGTGCCAGTCTCGGTATCCTTGTCGAGGTGGATACTGTAAGCTTTGTGATGAATGGTACCTTCCTTAGCCAGATTGTCGAGAAAAGTCTGCGCCTGGCCCTCCTGCCTTCCGTGTTGCGACACCCCACTCGCATAGCCCAGGCCGAGTATGCCATTCATCTTCAAAGTGGAGTTCTGTACAGTGCTGATCTGGATATTTGGAAGTTGTACTCCGTCCACGATTAGCGTTTCGATAGCACGGTGGCCTTGGATATGATGCCCATTTCGAGAAGCTGAGAAGACATCCAAATGATCAGGCTTGTACGTCGAGGATGCGAAACTATTGTCTGAGTAGACGGTCAGCAATTTGACCTTATAGACTATTAGCGGGTCTTACATCTCTGTTCGTTTCCTTAAGGCTCTGCCTTTAGTGCCAGAATCCAGGTGAAAGCACTTCCAATATCAATCGTCATGTTGACCTTCTGTGGCGGAGTGCCGACGCTGATTTCTGCGACATATCGATTTGTTTCGCGGAATATTGGCAGCTGAAGAACATGTGGCGACTTCAAGGGATTGTTGGGAGGTACAGAACTCGCATATGACATGCCCGCGGCCATGGAGACCGCGAGAAATGTGCTTGTGGATACTCTCATTCTGCACAGCAAATACGTCGTGATTCTGATGCTTCACCGAGATTTTCTTTTTGATTTTGTGCTTTTCTTCTGTCAAAATTGTTGTTTTAACTTCAGCGACATGGTTTTCCAGCGAAAATAAATGCTACGAAAATCAAATATCTGGCTAAGTCCGAATCTAGATCTCGATATGGCTAGTGGTTCCCTTCAGCCCCAGATATCTGCACGACAAGCTTCTAGAGTTCTTTTATTGTCCACTTGGACTAGTCTATCTTTTCTCTAGAAAAAGTGCTTCGTCTTAGTAGAGAGCCGGACTGGACCACCACCCTCGCTTAATCGCATAGCTTCACATCATCACGTAGACAGTCCGACTAATTTGATCCATCAGGGCATGCAGCTAGTTGGCGATTCTTGAAAAGCTTGGGAAGCGTGATTCTATGTGCCTGCTGAGTCTACAGGTTTATCTGCTGACCTTGGATTGAGGAAATTGTCACAAGGCTGCTGCGCCACTTCCCGCAGATGGCGCGAGGCTCTGTAGAATTGTGAACCCACCAAACTACTGCACCACTTCGTAGCGAATCCTCGATCGCTTCTCTTTTCAGTTTACAGTGCATCCTTCGAACATTGATCGGGCGGAAATTGTGGGGTCAAGATTCTGAGTATCTAATTCAGAAGTGTGTGGACGCCTGAAGCTGGCATAGCCTCAAAGCTTGGGACCGATTTTGGCCTCCGCAGGTAACCACAGTTCCTGTAGATCCGGATGCATGACTTCATTCGTCTTCTCCAATCTACTTTTCTGACTTTAATTCCTTCGGTGTTCTTCGTTGTACAATACAAATCCTGCATATGTCACCTCCAAGTTCTTCTTTGGGCAGTTCATACATAGTCATCAAGAAGATACACTGGCAAGGCAAAGCGGAAACAATGGCCCCTTTCATATTCAAGAAAGTGAAGTTGAGGCTCAACCGAACAAAGGAAGAAACGTCGTTCCAAAAACCTGGGGATATCCCAGATATTGACACATCCAAGGTCCCAGCGCCAGACGCAGCAAGTATCCCAGTTCGAGACGCGGAAACCCCTCCTCCAACATACCAGAAGGCCGAGACTAAACCAAAGCCATCATCTCCCACGGAAGGAGTCACAACAACAAAAGACTTCAAAATCGCATCGAAGCCGTGGCTTGAAGTCACGATCGAGCCATCATACAATCCAGAGCCGATAGAATTCATAACCGAGAAGTCGACCCCACAATGGAGGTGGCCCAACACTCATGTCCGAGCTTGGCTCCTAGCTGTTCTGACGAACGAGATCAAGTCCAAGCCATTGTTGGTGTTGGAAATTGTAGAAGAAGAGATGGGAATTGGTGCGAATCTGTATTGTCGGACGAGGTTGTATTGGACTAGAGTGTTGGACTGCGAGGATGGGGAAATGGTGTATATGAAGTTGATGGGGATGAGGGAGAAGGAGGGGGCGGTGCCGGAGTTTTGTCATGTTAGGAAGAGGTGATGGTCTGTTTTCTGTGCTTGAATTGGTATAAAATGGAAATAAGTGGCAGATCAGATCGTAGAGAAGTGGCGTTTCTGGTCGCTAACGGGAGTGTAGTCCACAAACTTCACCAGAGGTCGACTAGCTGAGAAGATCTTGTACTAATTGAAATCTTTATATGTAATTACTGGGCAGTCAACTCTAGCCAATCAGAGCATTTCCGGTTTCTCTCTCCCCTCAAAGCCATTGCTCTGCCCCAGCAATATCTCTACGTTATATCTTCATAAAGTCCAACGCTACAATGTTCAGACATTCCTCATAACTTCAAAGCCGTCCAACGCCTCCCAATGCTTTGATCAGATTGCAGCAAAGCTTACAATACAAGAGAACCAAGAGTCCGAAATCAGTTTCAACCATGCAAATCCCAAGACCGTCCTATTCATGGGAGAACAGCCTGCACAAAAGCTCTGTAAGCCGGATGCTTAACTACCGTACTGTGTACAGTATTGAAGCCACGGAATGGATACAGCTCTCCCTTCGCATTCGTGGTGCCCTGGAAACGCCGGTGCAAGGCTTCAGTAATGACCTTGAACTCCGAACGTCGGATTTCTCGGTTGACTGAAAGCATAGCAAACTGAACAAGTTCCCAGGCATAAATTTTATGTACGTCCTCCCACGGGATCCGCGGACCAGAAAGCAACTGGTTCTGTCCGTTGGCATCAAAGCAGTAGTTGTGGATGAGCGGCAGGTGAAAGCTCATTCCGGCTCTTGCAGTCTGAGGCAGGTCGAATCCATATTCTAGCTCTTTTTCGTTGATCTTTGCAGCTCGTGGCGGCATTGTCCGGGTGGGGACTGGAGGAGATTGGTTGTGAATTGGAAAACCTGGTGGGCTTGTGGCTTGGGCTGCGAGAAAACCTGCGAGATAGCCCGTGATCGTCGTGGTCTTTGTCGCCCGAATAGAAATCCGTGGAGAGGGTATCATCTGTGTATTTCGCGCGGCGGCGATTATTGGAGTGGCTGATTGAAATTGAGGGGCCTGAATGTCGCTCATTGCAGCCAAGGGCTAGAGTGGCTCAATGTTTTGTGAAAAGTTGGTATCTTGAAGGCACCGAAGCCATTTGTGCTGGGTGGAAGTATTCAACCGCTGGGCTGGCTTGAAGATATGGAGGACTATCGGCTTTCTGGGTTGGAGCTAACATTGTCCGCAGAACTTCGTCGGATACGAGAGCCTAAGCAAGGTTAGAGGGATACTCAGGCCATAATCGTGTGGAGATTTACTGGACTTACTGGATTTACAAATGATTTTTGGTATACTCCACGGTTGAAAACCGGTGAAAGATTAGCAAAAAGGTGGTTTCGCTTCCACGGAAGTGGGACTTACAAGCAAAGACGGCCCATTCTGGTGGACTTCGGCTGCCCATAAGCGGCCATGTATGGAAAGCTCGCAGTAGACGGCATTGTGTCGTATTCTTGTGAAGGACTTGAAAGGCGTTGAATCAGAGTGATTGACGGAGAACCGAGCCAGCTATAAAAGATACAGAGCCCCTTGAATGCACAAACAGAGTCGTGGTCGAGGACGAGTTTATNTTTCCTTCAATGAAACGAAGCAAATCCTGCGAAGGAGCTTGAAAGACACAACGTTTGGCAATACTGACCGAAACCACGGATCAGCACAGCGTTTAGATAGACAACCAAGCTGCAAGAGCTACCGCTGTTCGAGTCGTAGTCTTTGGATCGTGTGATGATTCGAGGGGAGAGTCGGTTCGAGGTAGCGCGTGGCTGTGTTTTGGGAGGTCAAAAAACGCGCTAGCAATGCGCGAGTCTCATTCAGGAAGTCTGTTATGTTTCCCTCTGTAAGTTCACCTTGTGCATCCTTGGTGTGGGCGCTCGAGCCACCCAAGCTAGTGTATGTTCTTGGTTCTTCTTTTCAAAGCCTGCCTCCTTTCTTCGACAAGCTCAAGTGCTTTCGACCCCCACACTTCCTACAGCATTTATAGTCCGCGAAATGAACGGCAACGGCTCACAGGCACTACACCTCGCAACATGTGTACACGGAACTATCTCCTGGGCTGGCCTGCTCGATTGAACTCAAGTTCACCTATTGACCGGCACAAACAATGAAAGCTGGCTCCAAGCCTCCCCAAGCAGATCCCGTTCTGTACACCGTGCTGACGTAGCGCATGAGCGCAAGCGAACGAGGTCTCGCCGTGGATATGTGGGTGAACAATACTTGGCAGGAATAGCAAATTTCAACAGAATGATGAAACTAAGGCAAATAAATCTATTGTGCAGTAGCAGGAGTGTACCCATAAGGAGTTGAAGCTCGCTCAACCCAGGTCGACCATTCAACAGAGAGGAACCTCACGAATGTAAGAAGGCACGAAGGACCCGAGGCTCGGTTAGTTAGTATTAGTCAGCAATAGGTCTTACAGTAAGACCCCGCGGCTTCCCTTAGACTCAGAGAATCAAGCCTTCGATATACCACATTTGCCTCACCACCGTGAGTCTCACAACGAGGAGGGACGAATTCTCGTAATCAGATTTCCACAGTCAACAGTCAACATCATCTGAGGCTGGTTTGGGATCAAAACCTGTTTTACTCAGCAGCAGTGGTAGTGACGCAGCGTAGACTTTGCAGGCTCCTCTCACAACAGTCTTTACAGAGGCAATTCGAGACTACAAAGTGACAGCAGGCCGTGCAGACAGGGAGCCTCGTGGGGTCATAGCGTCCCATTGCTTTCCACTCTAATTTTTCATGAAATCCTCCTGACATTGGAGGAGTCTTACCAACTCCTACAATTCCTTGTACAGCCCACCGACAAGAAGTGATCGGTCTTGCACCTTGGAAGGTGCTTCGTACATGTTATTCTTCCGATCATACCAGTCCAAAACATTCATCAATTTGCCATCCCCATCGACAAAGTCAAGATCGTCGTTTGCGCGCAGGAAGTAAGTCGTCGAGTAACGGTCGACGTCGGGAAGTGGCAAGACTCGGTGCACCGCTGACTTTAGTCTGCCATTGGTGAGAAATCGGAGGACGTCAGCAACGTTTACAATGGCGCACCCTGGACGCGGCTCAACGAGCCCCCATTCCAATTCTGGATTCCCTTTGTTTTCTGGTGAGAATACTTGAAGGCCCCACTGAGGGGCGAAGACGAGAGTGAGTGTTCCATAGCCTGTGTGCACGTTGTGACCCACGTTTTGTCCGGTCCGATCCATGGGGACACTGGGAGCATTACGAGGTCAGTAGGAATTCCGGTCTGCTGTATTCAGTACTCGAGCTTATGCCTCGCGCAGTCTAGACTCGAATGGACGTATTGCGGAATCACTTACTACTACGAAGTCAGTACGAGGACCAAAATGATTGGAAAACTGATGCTGACCTAGTGAAGAAATGCCAGGGCGCTCTTAGAAGGGCTGTTGTTTTGATGGAAGGTATTGAGACTTTGACTTCCTCGCATGCCCAAGGCATTGGAAATTCGGTCCAGCAGAACATGAGTAACGTAGTGGCATTGGCTCTGGAATCGTGCAAATGACTCGTGATTATCCTCCACAACTTTCGGCAAGCCCCATCTGCCTTCCTGTTCAAATCTGCCGGTCGATTTGGATACCTAGCCGACATGAAACGTATGTCCAAGTAACAACTTACTTTCAGGACTTCCCAGCCATCGCGACCTCCGTGTGTTCCAGCTTGAGATCCAATTGGCTTATATCTGGATTTCTGCCCGTCAGTAGGTCTTCATTCGTCACAAGAAATGTTTTTGGATCGGACTTGCCCATGAGACGCCATGCTAATAGCAAATTCCTTGAGTTTAACCTCAGTGGGCTGAGCGAACCATTCTTTCATGAGTGACGATAGTTCTGCAAAGGTATTCAACATATTTGCAGAATATTGATCCGAAATCTCCAGGTAGAAGAAGTCATATTTCTCGCATGAAGTAATCAGTTTCTCGATTTGTTCAGGATTGCGGTCAAGTAGTTTTGAAAAGACAACCGTATCCAGCTGGGCGATAGGCTCATGGTGCTCCGCCATACCGCCATTCTTGGCTGAGATCGTGCGTGGCATGATGAAAACAAGATAGTGAATAGGAGAGGCAAGTAGAACCAATTCAGGTAGCTGATAAATCTGCTCAAGATGAGGTAGTTTATGAGCAGGATAGCTGACTCGAACAGTCTCAGATAAGTGGCACTCTTATTCCAGATGATTTGAATTGAAAGTAAACTATACTAAAGTGCGTTCTCACAAACTTGTCCTTATATCACTTCAGTATTGTACAACCTATATCTCCGTTCCATATCAGTACCTAAATTAGTGCATAGTGTAATGTATCTCCATGACATGCGTTGAGGTCACAGTTCGAGGCTGAATGGTTACACGTTTTGGAAAAAGCTGCTCTTGTGCGAAATAATGGTTCCCTTGTTCTTACTTCTAATTCAGATACACCGAATTAGGAAGGTGGATGTGAATGTCTTGGCAACGACTGAATGTCACATTGTTCCCCTGAGACTTCAGCTGTGCCGCATAATCCAACGTTGTATTTGAGAACAGCTACCAACCGGTATTTAAAAAAAGTACGTCAGCAACTATACTGCAGTATTACCGCAACATTGAAGTCACACGGCTGTGCGGCACCATCACAAGTCTTCACCGATAATCCTGTACCAGAAAACCTTCGTACATGCACGACTGTTGCTGTGTCACCACGCGAGAAAGCTCCGGCATCATCTTCACCGACTTGCGCTTTGCCAATGCTTGGTTCCAGCTGCGCCGTATGCTTCATTCTTTGCTCCACTAACCGGCAGACTCATAATTTCTCAGAATCAAAACTGTGGGGTGACTCACTCAATTCTTCAAAGGTTGTATCCGTCACTTCACGGCTCAGTCCTGATTCATCCTGCTTTAAATTTCGCAACACATTAACAGTATCGAACTGCAGACAGCCTCCAGAATGGGGCGCGAGAACTCGATGCTTCAACGAAATGGCGATGTTTCTGTTGGCCTGGCGGACCAGAATGCTCCTGCCCCAGAAGAACTTACCGACGGACGGGCATTATCATCTCGAGATCGCGGAAGGGCAGCATGGACATGCTTAACGGCTATCTCAGTCATTTCCATGGTCACATGGGGTATGATTCCGTATAATTGAAATTGTCCTCGCAAATGATATACTGATGAAAACTCAAGGATTTGGTGCCAGTCAGGGAGTCTTCCGCGAGCATTATTTCAAGAGTGGGCCGTTCAAAGGCAATCAACTCGTCGCTTCAATTGGTCTTCTTGTTGTGGTGTGTTCTGGTGGTGGGAAAGGAATAATTAATGTACTGACATTTGAAAGGGAATACTGCAATCACTGTCACCTTTCACACTGAAGCTCATCACCACATATCCCCACGTACGGTTCTACATGATGTGGGCCGGCATGGTTCTGGTGGTCGCATCCACCCTCGGAGCAGCTTTTGCGGCGACAGTGAGTCCCTATTCACCTTTGTTCGCCAACAAGTGGAGTACTAACAATTCTGAAAGGCTGTTCAAGTCATCATGACCCAAGGTCTGATTTATGGAATCTCCAGCAGTCTTCTCTTCGCCCCATGTATCAGCTTTGTGGACGAGTGGTTTCTTGAGCGTCGCGGCCTCGCGAATGGTATATTGTGAGTATATACACTTGGATGCTTCATGTCATTGAGCGCCTGTAATGCTGACGGTTGAAGCTTTGCTGCGCCAAACATCGCTTCGGCAGTTTACTCTCCCATCTACTCAATTCTACTGGACAAATTTGGGCCACGCAAGACACTTATCGGCTGGGCGGTGTTTTCTGGCGTGGTTCTTCCGCTTGCTATTCTCTGTGTACGCCCGCGACATCCTTCCACCCGCCGCGTTGGAAGTGATTCCCAACAAACCAAGCCTTCGTCTATGAAGCTATTCAGAAAGCCACTGTTGTGGCTCTTCGTCCTGTCAATGGCCTTACAAAGCTTGGCGAATAACATTCCGGCAAACTATCTACCTAGCTATGCGACTGATCTGGGTGTGTCTTCCAGCAATGCGGCGCTGCTGGTCACATACCTTTCGTTATCTGGTGTAGTAGGTCAGCCTTTGTCAGGAGCTTTGACGTAGGTTACTGTGGATCTCCTGGATTCATTGTTAGCAGAAATTAATATGTCGAGACAGCGACGCCATCGGACCTCGGATACCACTTCTACTCAGCACTCTAGTCAGTACCTTTGCTGTCCTCGTAGTTTGGGGTCTCGGCAAGGAATATTGGACTATGATCATCGTTTCGCTGCTCTTCGGTGCGTTTGCATTCAGTTTTATGGTGCTTCGCAGTCACATGGCTGCGATCGTGGTAGACGATATGGAGAATGAAGGAGATGAGCTCTTAGTGTCCGGTATTCTTCTTATGACTCGAGGGCTTGTCGGTGTTGCATCTGGATATGTTGCCGCTGCTATCTTACAAAGTACCGAGAGCATAGGGATTCAGCCGGGATATGGAGCTGGAAAGTGGCTTACATTCATCATATTTCAAGGAGCTGTAATGGCAGCGTCCACTATTGGCATTCTGGGGATGCTGAGAAAGAGAAAGGCTCAGACAGCAAATTGACACCTTGTCAGCTGCAGTTTTCATTGTATCAAATATCGATACCTAAAGGTGCTTGAAGGTGTTCACAGGGTTCAAGATATGCGTGCAGTTGTCACCAAACCGAGTCGTACCTTGCATCATCAAGACTTCTGAGTAATATGTTCTCGGAAGTACTGATGTTGAATGATGAAGCACACATCTCAGCAGCACGTGTGAATTGATGTTTATTCATTTCCACTACCTGTAAATCCAACGGCAGCGGATCCGCGACTGAGAATAATCTTCATGTCCAAGGATGTGCATCAAGACATTCCGGTTCCTGATATTACCAAGACCAATGTGGCAAGCCTCCCAATCCTTGACACTCTTCCACCTTTCGGTATTCTCTACGCAGTCTAGTGAATATGGGAGGATCTGACAAGTAACACAGGTAGACTGTCCGTGTCCTCACCCTGCCTTCTCGGGGATGCTGAACAGTGAAGACAATTCCAGACTGCAACTGAAAATCGCTCCTGACGAGAGACATGAGGAGTTTTCAGCTGAAGGATCTGTCAACTCATTCTTCAAATTCCTAGGAGACGGTGACAACGAATTTACTACGACTCGAACCAAACCACAAGTTGCCCTTACTGAGACTCGTCTTATCGCACATCAATAGGATCCACCCTACATTGTAACGTTCTTCGTAAAGGAATCAAGTAAGGATGGACGTTCGTTCCATAGCGCTGTTTTGGGCGGACAAGCCGAAGGGTATGGTAACACGAAAGGCCATCTGCACAACATCCGCTCCACTCGGAGGTAGGATCTGGCCAGTGCATAATCTATCCTCAACGGGCGTATGACGCGCATGAGGCGACACATGGCTTAGGCCTGGCAATGTGGGGGGCTGAAGCACGGAGATACTCGGCATCCATCAGCTTTGCGGCCTCGTGGACGGAGTGCGGTGTTATCTTGAAGGTTTCAAAATCAGCTTACGGTGTGAACGACAGGTGTGACAAGCAAATTTTAGAATCAGGATCGCATGCCAAACATCCATACCGACCAAAGAACCATCAGTCCGTGCCTCATCGTGCAACGTCGGTTATGACTCACTTTGATAACTCCGAGTCTGATTCTGAGAAAATTCAAGGATCCCAAGTCGTAAGACTAGGAGTGGCTGGACATCAGATCATGGACGTAACGTGGACCCGTTGGGGTGGATCGTAGACCGGTCTCTTGGCTGTGATACAGAAACTTCCCGTTATAGACAAACGTCATCAGGCTCTTATGGTGATATGAAGTGACGAAAATGGTACGCTGCAATCTGGAGAGCCACCTATTGTCAGCTCTTATTTGAGGCGATGTGTTCAGAGCTTAATGTCTGGCCACCGTCCACTTCAAACTTCCGTCTAGGGGGGACAACAAGATATCCGCCGCGAAAATCTCATTTCAGCAGAGAATCTAGTCAGCCAGCTCCAAGATCTCGACATCGAAATCGACGTTTACGATGCCCAGCACGCGACTATCAACCAAGCCGGCCGAGAACAATTTCGAGCAGCTAGTCATGTCTCTCAAAGACACCCTCGGCTCCTCAGGCTTGATATCCGACGATTTCGATCTCGAGAAACTCACGACCTTATTGCAAGAGTACGAAAGTAATGAGCCAGAATGGGGACATTATGCGCTCGCTGATCAGAGCAATCGCTACACGCGAAACCTCGTCGACGAAGGGAATGGAAAAAGTAATCTGGTAATGTTTCCACTAAGTGAAGTACATTTGAATACGCCTCCGAATATAGTGAGGAATGGATGTTATGTGTTTGATGAATATACAGGGAAGGAGACACATGTAAGAAGTTGTGAATATCACTCGGTACACGGGAAGATGGTCAGTGGGGAGCATGGGAGGCCGTTGACGCTAGTTGCGATTCAGTCATGGGTTGTGATTTGAAGGACAAATATTGCTTTAATTGGCTGGAAACTAAGTAGTTGGCAATGTGCTATGAATTCAGAGGGGTGCTGGAAAGACTGATGTTTTCTGCTTACTATCTAGTCGTCGAGTGCGGCGCTCGCTTATTGTTGCCCATTCATTGTTGACATCGCTTGTTGCAAGGGGTCATTGATGCAACACACGACGTACTTCTACAGTAACTACGGAATAGTGCATGCACGAAATAGGAAAGAACTGAGAGTTCCATGGATAAGGCATAATATCCTGACCGAAAGGCAAACATTATCGGGCCATGAAGGCCGAAGTACCACGAATGGCACATAACATAAGACTGGAGATCAAGTCACGATGCTACGACAAGTGAAAAGCGATTGTGCATGCTAAAATCTCTTGGATTCCAGCAAAGCCAACTAAATGACCAGAACGAAAATAAATATATACAAAGTTTTTTCCCAGCCCCCGCTATGTTCTCTTCCCCCAAAAAATATATACAATTCGAAGTTTCTTCACCACCACTCTCTACATACCCTCTTGATCCATCCCCTTTATTCAAAAGCAACACGCTTAGAAGTCAAGAGTGGCACCAGCAGAAGCAGTAACAGCAGCCTTAACGTTGGCAGAGCCAAGAAGAGTGTACTCGTAAGGAACAGTCTTCAAAGTACCAGCGTCGACGGTGTTTGTTCCGGAGCCGAGATCGACGTCGTTGACGGTGGCGAAACCGACGGTATCGGAGTCGGCGGATTCGATGGCCTTGGCGATGCCGGAGAAGGCGGAGGACTCGATGAGGACTTCGGCGCCCATGCGGGTGTTGAGGCCGGTGGAGGAGGTCTCGGAGTATTGGCTGTGGGAGTGTTAGCTTTGATTAGGCAAAGATTTGAGGGGGGAGATTGGATGACATGGGGAGGGAAGGTCTTACTTGAAGATGTGGGCAGTTCCGAAACGGATGGATGGGCCACGAGAGTTGACGTTCTTGAAGTAGTTGTTGGCGTATGTGACGATCAAGTGTCCGGTATCCTCATCAGCGTTGGAGTCAGAGTGGCCGACGAGGGATGCCTTGAAATGGTCGTGGAGGTAGGTGTTGGAGATGGTGATGTAGTCGGAGGCGTGGGTGACGTCGCAGAGTCCGTCGTAGAAGTCCTTGTCGTGGTCCATGTCGGACGAGAGGTCCAAGTGGTCAACCCAGACGTTTGTTGCGGCTTGAATGCCAACGGCATCACCGGCTGAGGCGAGGACCTTGGAGATCTTCAAGTTACGGAGGATGACTGAAGGGAATTAGCACTGCGATTAATAGCACAAGGAGAGCAAGACTAACCGTTGGAGACGTTGATGACACGGAATCCAACACCAACAATGCTGGAGCCAGCGGCTCCTCCAATGGTGGTGTCGGCAGTGACCTTGATAACAGTGTCACCAGTAATGGCGCCAGAGACCAAGCAGACAGCTGGAACATCTTGCGTAGCGCAAGCAGTAAGCTCCTCAAGAGATGTAACAGTGGTGACAGCAGCAGATCCACCACCAGTGGTACCGCCGTTTTGGGTAGCATATCCGATATCGCAAGCATCGCTGATAGATCCAGTTGCGGAGCCAGTAGAGGGTGTGCTTGAATTAGAAGATGAAGATCCACCAGTGCTGGTTGTGCTGTTGGTGAAAGTGCCAGTAGCAACAGAGGAAACAGCATCGGCGGTTTTGGTAGCAGCGGAGTCGCTCTCGCATCTAGCAACAAGAGGAGCAGCGTTGACGGCAGCAGCCATCAAGGCAAAAGTAGAAACGGCGTTTGTGAACTTCATCTTGACTGATGTATATGTTTGTTGTTGTGGAGAGAAAAGATTGTTGGGATGAGATGAAAAAGATTGAAGCTTCCGGAGCCTACAAGTTTGAAAATGTGCAAAGAGGTTTGCGTGTTTTGAAAAAAGAATGTGAATGTAGGACAACGAGAATGAGCGTGATCTGAAGAACAATGATGAGGTGCGATATCAGCCTCTCTTTATACCATAGGAGGGAGGAGACCCAGACCCCTGGTTGACATTCGTCCCATAAATCGGGTGGCCCGCAATAAACTCGATGGATGTCCCCCACATGTTTCAAAGAGCGCGCAGAACGAAACACGCAAACCTATCCATTCCCTGTCCAACTCATCTGGCTTACTTACTTCTTCTGGAGAATTCCCGGTATAGCAGATCGAAGGTTTGGAGACTGAAAATACAGACTATCGTTCCAGCGATGAAGACTCCAGATTTTCAGTACCAAAATCTGGCAATATATTCAGCCTCTTGTCAAATCCTTCGAGTCTTGGAGCCTTGGAAAACAAAGACAAGCACTGCACAAGCATCGCCAACAAACTCAACGTGGAACCCAAACACGCGTGTCTGCCAAATGCACGTCCCCTTGCAAATTAAAACCCGCGAGGTGGTCGTCGCAATAAACTCTTGGCACTTTAAACGATCTGCGATAGGCGAGTGCGCAACCACTGATGAACCGGTAAGAGACAGGGTTCGTGTGTTTCGGCTCCGAGTTCAGCTGCCAGCAATATATTTGAGTATCTTGGCTCTCATTTCGATTTGTGGGATAGTGAGATATATATTCAGCCCCTTTTGAAGCCCCTGTTACGAGCACAATGATGGCATTCGAATCGGGACTTCGATTTGATGAGGTGGTTCTGAAGGCCGAGGATCCGAAGCCCGAGCCTTCTTACAGGCTTGGCTGTCCTGACGTTTTGGAACTCGAAAACGGGAGTGACTCTTCGAATGAAAATTGGAGGCGTTTTTTATAGATTGATAATAACATCGGGGTTACCAAACCTACCCTGAATCCCAGAAAATGTCCTGCCTAAAGTTATGCCGCATTTGATTGATGCAGCATGTGCGAAGCAGTGTTGACACCTACATCTCCCTTTAGCGAACATGCAACCACCTCCAACAATCCTGCTCGAATCGGCGCCCAGACTCTGTCAACCAGCACCCACCAGACCCCAACGGTCAAATGGCTTGAGAACCGAAAAGAGCTAACGATGCTTGTTGTTCTGCTGACAATCAACTTCGCTGTAGCGAGCGTGACAAGAAAACCCGTCCTGCCCGCGCAGATATGCACTCTGCAGTAAGATATGCTGAAGAATTGTCACGCAATAATGCTCGTACCAGGAAAAAGGCAATATCACCACCCCCACACATTCAGGTCGATACCAACACTCGATTCAAATTATCGCTTGCAAGTATTGCACCCAACGTGAGGTCAGAACGTCAATTTCTCGTTGGTTCGACGTTTCCTGGCTGCCCTCTCAATATCATTTCTGCATATCGCCAGAATCGCCCCAAACGATCACAATCCAGCAACTTTATCATCAAACAATATTTTTCTCCTCTCCCACGTCCATCTCCGCCACCATCCTACCAACACTTCACCACTTCCCCTACCCACCATCTCCCCACAGCACGACATCATCCTCACCTCGCCTTAAACTGTAACATCAAACTCTCCAACCCAATCGTAAAATAATCCTCCGACTTCTCCAACAACCTCGTCCCATCCTCCCCAGGTGCAAATGAGGCGTCGAATTTCGAGACCAACAGTGCGCAAACGGTGCGGAGTTCCATGAGTGCGAGATTCTTGCCGATACAGCCGTAACGGCCTGAGTGAACCAAATAAGTAAGAGAGGTTGGTTGAATTGGAGGTGAGGGAGATGTGCGATGGTATGATAGGAGGGAGAAGAAACGGGAGAGGGAGAAGGGAAGAGAGGGGAACGACGACATACCGACTGAGAACGGAGCAAAGGCCGACTTGTTGATGATGAGATCTGAATCGGCTGCCCAGCGTTCAGGAAGGAACTCGAGGGGTTGTTTCCATGCTTTTGGTGCTATGTGGGATGTCAACATAACCATCCATATCCAACATTTTTCACTTCGCAGTAAGGAAGAAGGTAACAATGATATGAAGCGAAAATGTGGAAAAAGAACTCACATCTCCCCACCGTCCACAACGGCACCGAAACGACCGTCTCCCCAGGAACCCTCACCTCCCCAATCTGCACGCCCTCCTTCGGCGTCAAGCGACTCACACCTCCAGGAACAGGCGGATGTAACCTCAACGTCTCGTTTATAACACCATTCAAATACTCCGCATTCTGCAACTCCTTATTATCGAAACTCCCGTCCTCTTTCATCAACGGCTGTAACTCCTTCCTGAGATTTTGGACGATGATAGGCGAGAGCGCGAGGTGGTAGAACAGGTAGGTGAGAGTCGCGGCAGTGGTATCTGAGCCAGCTACGATGATGAGACGTGCGTCGCCGACGAGCCACATGTGTTCTTTGAAGGGGTCGGAGGACATGGGGTCTGCTTCGAGGAGCCAGGACATTATGTCTCGTTCTTCCATTTTCATCTGTATTTTTCAATGTCAACAACAATACCGTCAGTTATCTCTCATTCAACATCAAATCCAGATACTGTCCTTCGGAAAAGGTGACAAGGTAAGTAGGAGCAACTCACAGCCTTCCTCTTCTCCGCCTGCCCCTCACAATACGCCAACCACCTATTATATCCTGCCCCAGCCCCAGGTATCCTCATCATAATCATCATCAGCCACGGCATAGGCGAGAATATGCCCAGTGGTCTCTGCCCTTCATGTAAGAGCTTGATGGCATTATGCTTCTCGCCCGTCTTCAGCATATCGAAGGACTGGCCGAAAGCAAGTTCGCCCATGACGTCGAAGGAGTAGTAGTTGAACCAGAGACTCGAGTTGAGAGGTTTGCCGCCGAAGGATTTCAGTTGGTCGACGAGCACGTTGGCGAATGAGACGACCCGGGATTCGTAGCTGTCGATTGCTGATAGATGTCAACATCGTTCGCTAAAATCAATCCTTCTAATTCTACAACCTAGATCTTGATTCAAAAGACGGGACAGGAACGTTACGTACCTTTCATACTAAACCCCCTATCCCAAACCCTCCTCCTCTTATCATGCGTCGCCCTATCCCTACACTGATGCAAGCTCACCAGCGGCATCCCCATATCATACCACGCACTCTTCGTGCACTGACTCCGACTTCCCATAATTGCCTCCACGGCCTCCGGATCCACAATACTCAGCTCCGTCGGTCCGATGCGTACATACTCGCCATATTGTGCGTGCCACCGATCTAGGCGTTTGTAGTTGTCGAATCCACCGAGTTGGAGCACGTGCCAGAATTTGCTGAGTTTGGCGAGGGGTGGGCCGGGGAAGGAGCGGAGGCGGTGGAAGAAGAGGCGGTAGAGGAGCATGCTGGTGAAGAGGGAGAGGAGGTAAGTAGTGAGGAGGAGGGTGGTGGTGAGGGTGGCGTGGAGGAGTGTGATGGAGGAGAGGCGTGTTAAGCCATATGTGAGGAGGGGTGGGAGGAGTATGGAGAGTTGAAAGAGGCGGACGGCGGAGGTGTGGTGTTCGCCGTGGATGAAATAGAGGTTGTGGGAGAGGAGACCGAGGGCAGAAGAGGCGATGAGGGGAAGGGTTAGGTTTGGAGGGATGGAGATGGCCATGATTGCTGTATGCTGAACTGAACCACTCTCCAAATGCTAAGTTTCCAAAAAGAGAGATGGATAGATGAGAGGGAGGCCTGGAACTGCTCAAATACTGAAGTTCTTGCTCAAGTAAGGTAAAGCAGGTGGTTCAATGAGAGACTTAATTTTGGAAGAGAGGCGAATCAATAGAAGAAGACAGAAGCCCTTCAATATGAAGTCAAAGGAAACAATCCAAAATCAAGACCTAAACTCAGAGCTACCCCTAGCTCTTAAACTCACAGCAGCATCTCAAGAGCCGTCAACCGTGGCATTTCACGGCTCACAAACTCAAATCCCTCCATCCTCATTGGCTGTAACTCTTCACTGAAGTCAAATGTTGTCTCAGAGCTGGAAAGGGGCCGCACTACCGATGCGGGGTACGGGGTAGCGGGGTAGGTGGGAACAAGCGCTAGTCTATGCTGTTTTAGGACTTTCATTCCTAATTAGCATTGTCGGTGACCTCCTTCCTTCACCGTATTCGCGTAAGGACTTGAAGAACATTCGATCTACCGCCAATCAAATCGATAGATACTACCTGCCCAGTAGAATACTTCGTATCTCAGGGCAAGTGTTCTGAGCGGAGCTTGAATGGAACAGAGGCACGAAAATTATCACCTCTGGTGGACCAAGCTGAACAAACTCTAATGTTCCTGTTCCTGGTCACGTTAGCTTGGATGTTTAGTGAGGGGCGTCAAGCCAGCCGAGGACGTCGGCTGTGACTGGTGACTGCCGCGAAGCAAAAATAGGCGAGCCAACCCCTGAGAGTCCATTCACTGTTGACATTGTTCGAAGAAACGCAGCTGAGAAGCACATGTCACCAGGTCGATTAGACAGAAAATCTCGCGTGAAAAAAAAAATCTACCAATAGGTCAAGAGATCCATGGTTTCTTTCATATACTCACGGCAGAAGCTCATCTGATCGTCACAGAGTTGACCCCACCACCAACTCTCTTCTGATCTGAAATAGCCCAGCAAGTCTGCAAGTAAGAAGCCGCACATACAATAATTAAGCGGAGCATCCATCAAGCAAAGAAGATGAAAATCAAGCCAATCCATCATAGCCAGAGGTCCACCACATCGTTCTCGCATGGTCTCTACCCAGCCCAGAAACTGCAACTCCGTCCCAGCAGCAAGCGTATCATTCACTCCCTCATGTCCAGTACTGTCAATCCTCAAAGTTCTACCCAGCAATTTGCAAATGGAAGAGCCATCCAAAGTATCGATGGAACGTGAGACGATATTTAGTTCTTGCTGTACTTGCCACTGTTGAAGCGGTCGAACAAGCTGATCGTGACGCCACCACCTCGGGAGCTGGCAGCAACAGACGATGATCTCGAGCTGTTGCCAACGGAAAACTTTGAGCTGCTTCGACCAGTTGGTGGACCCCAATCCTCGCCGAAAGAGCTCTGGTTCCCAGTTGGACTGGTGTCAACAAGATGTGTGGCAGGAGTGACGAACTTGCTGAGGCGGGAGCGGGAGTAATTGCTAGCTTCAGCATAGGCGAGCAGAGTACCGAAAGATGCGTCAAGAAGTGGAACAGCGGCTTCAGAAGTGGAAATGCTCTTGGCCTGGTCCCGGGTGATCTCAACAGGGATGACTGGATGATTGATACGACGTGGAGGCGCGATGTTGCCAAATTTATCGATGCATTTATTGCGCATTTCCAACTCCTCAATATAATCCTGAGCTTTCATCGTAACGAAGCGTCGCTGGCCTTGATGAAACCACTCCTCGTGTTCCTTTAACTTGGCTGCGGCCTTCTCTTCGGCGGTGAGTGGTGGAGCTTCTCCGATGAGTTTACGATTCTCTTCCGAGATAGGATTCCATTTGTGGTTGAAGTCCGGCGGAAGGCCATTGGGGTAATACTTCATCATGGCTTCCTGCGCAGGAAGAGTATCGAAGATTGCGGTTGATGGATAACTACGGTTCTCGATCAACATTGGAGGTCCACCTCCCATGGAGCCTGCATTGGCATAACTCGAGATCGGAGCTGATGGGATACTGGTGGGCATCACCAACTTGGGCTTTACTACACCGGCTGCAGCATCATATTGTTGAGTCTGAGGGGCTGGCTGGGTAACTCCCACTTGACCTAGACCAGGAGGGAATGAATGCTGGCGTGGAGGGCCAGCAGTCAATGGTTGAGGGTATCCTGGTGGTCGAGAAGGGACGAATTCTTGCTGTGAAGCAGTGCCATTGAAGGCTGCCAGCAAAGGATTTACCTGTGGGGTAGTCAAACCAGGTGGCGGGAATTGGTAACTGCGATTCAGCTCTCCAGTGCCTGCAGTACTCATGTTTGCAATCAGCTTCTCGAAAGAGTTCTCGTCCACGGAAGAGGCAGGCTTCTGGTCCCGAACAGCAATGTCATAGGGTGTGAGAGTGGATGATCCATTGGCCGGCTTTCCTTTGACTGATAATTCTGCCAACCTAGTACGGCAAGCTTCTTGCATTGGATTATTGAATCTCGAGAGTCGTTGGAGGGTTTGCATCTTGTCCATTCCTTGAAGAGAACCCTGATAATTGTGTGAGCGACGCCTAGCATCTTCATCGAGTAGTTCTGCGAGCAAAAGTCAGTAAGAAATCAAGAGCTAAGGTTGTTTTGCGTAGAGGGATTTTCATTTGGATGGGAGAACTTACCTCGGACGGAGTACGGATTACGATTCTCGTCACCGCTAGTCGTAACTTTGAAGACGGGCTTAGGGGCTTCTTCATACGAAGTGCTCTCGTAGGAAAACTTGCTCTGGACATTGAGCTGCAGTGCAAGGGCCTTCTCTTCCTGCTCCGTCAACTCTCGCAGCCCACCACCGACTCTGCCGTAATCAGAGCAGCCAAAATCTGTTAAAGGCTCCGCCATTTGTCCTGACATGGACCTAGACATTGTGGAACCTGAGGACTGACTTCCAGCAGACGAGGGTATGGCGTTGCGACCCAATTGCTGGGCATATTGCATAGAATTGGACATGTTGAGAGGAGGTGGAGGACCACGTTGTTGACTGTAGAAGCCACTATCGAATTGACGTGACTGCATCATGGAAAGTGGAACAGGTCGACGATTGGCACCTTCACGCTGGATTCGGTTTGGAGCACTGAATTGAGGTACAGCAGAAGGGTCAACGCGAGAACCAACGGTGGTATAGGCGACAGGCTTGGGGTCAAGTGGTACAGGCTCCGGTGAGGAAGTGATTGATGGACCTGTAGGCATTTCCGGATCCCAATCGACGGAGTCAAACACGTCGTCGAGAACAACGTCCTTTCCCTTGTTGGCCATCATGCTTGCATTCAATCGGGCAAGAACGGCTTCGGTGCGGTCTTTGGTGGATTGGGTATCGGATCGATCGAGGTCGTCGTCGAAGGTACTCCAGTCCTCCTGAGATAATGCAGGCTGGGTATGGAAGGGTTGGAAGCCGTTCTGGGCAACACGAGGTGTAGGGTCGTCATCAATGTATCCGGAGCCACCGAAGGACAATGAAGAGTCGTAGCCAGCTTGTGTAGGTGTGGCGTAATACCCAGGCGTATAATCCTGGTCAGAGGGGCTATTTGAATTTTCATACGCGTTGTAGACAAGGGGAGTTTGAACCTCGAATGAATGGCGGGGGCCAGGACCTTGCTCGAATTCACCTTCAGAGCCAATGGCGCTGGAATCCGAGTCCTCCTCAGTAATGACCCTTCCCTTCTGCTTGTGACCCAATGTCGCGACGCGTTCGTGCGACAAAGAATGTGTGGCTGCAGACTCAGTGTTGACGGTGGATATTCTCTCGAGGGACGAAAGATGAGGGGATTTGGAGGCTGTGTATGTCAATAGAGGGGTGCTGGCTCGGGTAGGCGCGCTTGACGCGGGGTTGCTGGAAGCCTCGTCTTCAGCCTCGTTATCAGCAGATACCGAGCCCGATAGATCGAAACGCTGCCACTTTGAGGCCTTCTTTTTCTTCTTGAGAATCACTCTGGCTGGACCAAAGGACTCTGCAGCAGAGTTCTCTGCCATGCTGTCACAGTGTTCGTCAGACACAAGGCGTGTGCGGGAAGTGGAGGAAGTTCGGTGTGGGCGAGTAGCCATGGTTGCTTCAGCGAATGTGCGAGGGCGCGAGGGTTGTTGTGTATGCGAGTTGAAGGTATCGAATTTGCTTGATATTGCAAGGCCGACGTCGATCTCGTCTTGAAGGGATTGTTTGCGTACAAAGGGCTCGGGGTTCGTGGTGGTGTCGGGGAGGTAATGCTCAGAGGGCGGAGAGATGATGTTGATGTGCGAATGCCCACTGCTCTTCCTGCAAGGAGTACGAATGAAGGGATTTACCAACCTCGAGCCAGCTGACAAAGAGACAGGAAGTTAACAAAACAGAGTTTGCTCGAAAAAAGCGTAGCGCCAGGGCAGGCACGCTCAGGCGCAGTAGAGAGCAAACTTACAAGCAAACGCGCTTTGCTGCTTCCCAACCATTGCGGAGGGAAGGGAGTGACAAAGTGAAAAGGCAAGTGAATTATAGTGAGTTTTGATTACAAAACGTTCTTCGTTGTAGGCAGAGCAAAAGGATGACAACAAGTGCACTTCGAAGTCGGTGACCTGGAAAGCACTTGAAGTCGTCTGATGCCAAAGTAGGTTCACACGAATGCAATTGAAAGTGAGGATAGGACGGCGACGCAATAGAAATATTAAGCAATAGTAACGAGAAAGGTTGAACGATAGTTGATGGTGACGCGTTATGCTTCTGGTGTTTGTAAACAATCGGCGTTGGCGAGAAAGGAGTGACCTTTGGAGCTACGACGGATATGGCATCAACCCTACCATAAACTAGCCCCTGACTATGACTGATGTCGTACGGAGATATTGGATCACTGCAACACGCAAGTCACAAGGACCCCTTTCAAACAGCGGATTCTATGTAAACCTTTCTTTCGCGAGAACGAGCACATCAATTCGCACTGGAAGTGCCTTTGCGATATCATGTTCGGACCAGTAAACGGTTAGAACACTCCCACAGCTGCCAATACACCCACAAAGAAGGTCCAATGCATATAGAGCACATCAGAGCACGATTTCTGAAAGCTGAAGTTTCATCTAGCCCTCGAGACCTGCTGTACGCTGATGCCGTCATTGGTATGCAGCTGCTCCAGTCAAAGACACTCCACCAGTCATGGTAGATCGTGACTAAGGTCCCCTCAGCGAAATATCTCCAGAGGTCCGCGGCGGTCAAGAGATGAGAAGTGAGATAATCATCGCAGCAGGATGTACAGATGTCAAGCACATAAGTCCCGTGCAGCTCATCCTCGATCGGTCCTCACTACGATGACGCCGGATGCAGATTGTAGTGCAGCGAAGAATTGTAAAACTCATATTCCCCACTAGAGGTTTTTGCACAGAAGATTTCAGAAATCATGACTTGACGAAGACATCTGCCATGACTTTCTTGAATTGCGTATCAGATGCTCCCAGCTCTCCCACTCAGACATGCGCTGCGTAGAAACGAAAGTGTAAGCAAAAGAAATTGCGGTATATATGCAAAGCAAATAGCAGAGTATAAATTGCAAGCTGCGCAGATGGATATAGAAGCAAATCGCAGAAGAAATGAGACGCTCATGTCCAGTGACGTCACGTGCAAACATACACCAGTGGTGCGCTCGGCTTTCACTTGACCACCACGGGCATAAACGATCAATTAAAGAGCGACGAGCCGATCGCTACTTCTTTGTACTATGAGTAAGAGCAGAGGATGGGCCGAGTTCCGTCTTTCTGCCTGTAGAGGCTGAGCAAGAAGAATTTCTTGAAGCGATGTCGTCAAGGAGGATCCAGGACCAGATATTCGCCTTATTGGCATCAATAAGTGAATATTTCAGTACGCTCCACACGCTCCTGAAACCTTCCTGAGCACCCGATGGCATCACCATTCTTCATAGTATTTTCAACTCCGGATTGTAGCCTCGGGTCTTCCATCACCTGGTTCAGCTGTTCAGGTATCTTATGTCTCTTCTCGCATGTCCGCTATTCTACCATCTTAAGCGATGTACATAATATCGACTCCCTTTTTCCGCTCTTCTTGTCCTATTTCACGTGTTATTTCTGCACTTACCCGATGCCTCGGACCTCAAATCCCAGGAGGCCATCAAGCAGTCCTGGACGCACAGAAGATCCGGGGAAGTCTTCTTTGTTTTGACCTTCGTCGCTGAGATGCTACGGTGGGATTAAAGTGCAAAGTCTAACTCGCAGACCCAACGCGGAAATGCAGTCTCCCGGACACTAACAAAAGCAGGTACCAGGAACAAAGAAGGTCCCTGTCAAGAGAAGTAAGCTTATTGTCATCGGCAGTTGAGCTCGAAAGGCCAGGGCTCTTTGTCTCGGTCAAATCGTCTCTTCAATCCTTTCGGAATCCCTTCCCCCGAGAGGCTCGAACATCTACTCCAGTTCCGAAGATATCTCAACTGAAGTCTCGATCCCGGGCAGATAGTATCCGGATAACCTGACAGCCTTCACCCTAGGGGTTTTTGACTCGACGAAAATAGTTTCCTGTCTGCCATCTGTCTGTCAGTTGAGTCCAAACATCGCTTTTACCGGGTCGCTCCATCCCGCCGTCTGTCGTTTCCATTATCTGATCAGTGCACACCCACCAACCGACAACACACCCAAACAAAAAATAACAACCTTATCTCGAAATCCCTCATGTTATCCGCCTGTCGAAACAACAGCACCGCTATCTCGACCCATCTCACGTTTCACGAGTCACGTTTTCAGACGGCGGTGGAATCCCGGCCTACTCGATTCGCTGCAGCTTGCTGTTTCAAACGCCAAGCTGCCTCGGCGGTGTCACAACTCCGCGGCTCTGACCACACCTAAACACCCAAACTCGGACTTGAATCCATCCAATGGATCTGACAACATCTGCATTGTAACTGGATGAGGAGTGATGGGTCTAGAGAATCTTTTTGGGGGGATACAAGATGTATTGCAGCAAAGGGTCTGATTGGACTTGAATTTGACGGCACACCATGTTGATGCATGTTTGACAAGATGGTGGTGGAGACGAGGTACACTAGCCCAGCTGCACGGGTACCTGTTTGGAATGAAGCTTGACACTTGATCTTCCGGGAGCCCCAGATGTTTTGGGATGGGTGGCTGTTTTGGGTCCTGTGCTAGCTGTAGATCATTGGGAAGGTATATCTACATCTCAGTCCCTCAACTGACCCTACTCGCCACCCTCGTACTTTCGTCAGACCTCGAAGGTCCCGGTCCAGGTCGACCTAAGGCTTGAAGTCTAATATTTTTTAATCAACATGACAATGGGGGTTCGTGGAATGCGTTCGCATCGAGGTCGAAGATGGCTATGGGAACGTCAAGATGAGGATGGGGATGGTGTTGATGATGGTAACGAGACCGAAGGGGAAGATGAAGCAGGAGAGGAGGATGGAAGTGATTCTTCAGGGCCTAGACCAGGTCCTGGACCACCTGGAAACAAAGGACCACAGAAACCGCCAGCCCCACCAGGTCAAGCAGCCAAGAGTTCGATCAGTACGGCTTCGACGACAGCAGAGCAAACCACCGAGACAACGTCAAGCACATCAACAACTAGCTCGGAAGAGTCAACTACAACTTCAACTACTTCTACCGAGCAATTGACTACGACCACATTCTCGAGCGAGTCGACAACATCCACGGCAAGCACTTCTGTCCTGCTTACATCAAATACCGCAATTCCGTTCAGCACTGTGTCTCAACCTTCGGTACTTCTTGCGCGTCGAGACTTGTATATATCGTGCTAACTGCTAATAGACAAGCTCCTTTGTATTCATTCCTCCAACAGCCACTTTTTCCATTCCTTCAACTACAGCTTTCTCAACTTCACTGTTAGCAAGTAGTATACCATTCTCAACCCTCTCGAGAACATCAGAGACCTCAAGTGTCGCCCCAGTCATCTTCACACCTCCACCATCATCGATTCCACCCCAAAGCAATGGCAACGCCAATCTACCGTCCGTTGTGTCGAGCTCGGCATCAACATCGTCAAGCAGTTCTTCGGCCTCGACTACGCCTTCAGCTATTAGTGCTGCCTATGGGATTTCTTCGGGGAAGTCGGCACCAACTGGTACGGTGATTGGAATTGGTGTATCTATTGGAGGTTTGTTTACCCTGTCCCCATTCTGAATAATGTCTCACATACAAGTCAGTTGTCACAGTACTCATTTCTGGCCTGTTACTCTTCTTCCTCCGTCGCCGGAGGAAGCATCAATCTTATCTCACCGGTCGCGCATCAGCCACAACCTCTCAATCCTTCTGGGACCGAGTATCAGGACTGCCACCTAATCTGGGAGGGAGACCTGCTGCACCACCCAAGACATCACCTTATGCTCAGGACTTCAACTCATACACACCATTCTCTCCACCGCCCGTACAGAGACAGTTCGATACTTCATCAAGCGATGACAATGTTGACATGCCACCACCAGCGCTCTTCATTCCTGCAGTGATGACCAACGCCGCACCTCCACCACCACCAATCTTCACCAACAACCCCTATCAACCTCCATCTCAAATTCAACAACCACTCCGCCTCAATCCAGCCACCTCTCCACCCTACGGAACGATAACGACCGTCCGCACCGGTCCTTTGTCTCTCTCCTGGTTCCTCGGCAAGCCCTCAAAAATCCCCAAACCCTCCCTTCAAACACCTGGTTTCATACCTCCCACCGGTTACGGCAACCTCAACCCCAACTTCAACGAGAAACAAGACATGGCCAGCCGTCTAACCCAAATGGAAGCCGACATGCAAGAACAAGAACAACGCTGGGAATCCTCCCGCCGCGAAATGTCACAGCGTCAAAGCGGCCTCACAGAATCGAATCCCCAATCCAATCCAAATTCCAATCCTAGCGTCAACAATCGCCAAACTCTCCAGAGCGATGGTTGGGAGAGCGGGATCGGAGACGCTCGTAGCGCTCGTTTCCTTAGTGGCATTGGAAGTGAGACGACTGGACGTGGCTCTGTCACAATCCAGAATGCGAGGTTGGATTTTATACAGCCGGTTACTAGGGAGCAGATTATGCGGAATGAGACGGTTACGGGGACGCAGATGAATATGGATGTTGAGGACGAGAGGAGGAAAGTTGAAACTGCGAGGAGAGCTAAGTGGGAGAGTAGTCCGGACAGCTTGAATGAGTTGCCTAGGTGGAGAGATCCTGTTCTTAGTATCTTTGAGGAAGTCAGAGGAAAGACTTCTGGTGATGTGGAGAGAGATGAGGATATATATGGTGGTGGGGGACAAGGGCCGGTCAGTCCGCGTCGTGTTGTATGAGGATGCACCAAGATAGCCTGAAATACCTTGGACCAGGGGACAAGTCGGCCTCTGTGGATAAACTCTTTCCCTTCTTTCACTTCTTCCATCTCGCGACCTGCTCTTCCAGATCCGAGGCTGTACTTTATTTACCTTTTATCAATTCAATCCGATGCTGAGCATCCATCTCTACCACCTATCAATCAACCGAGCAATCAAGATCCCATAACCCAAGCCAACGTCTACTTGTGTCTGCTCTTGGGTACATCTCACAAACTCCAACACCACATTGTCCCATCCCTCATATTAATATTTTATATTATCCACCTGGCCAGCTCAACATTCTACTCTACCCGGTATCCTGAGCTTTCCCTCCCTCACATCAAACAAATGTCCCAAAGCAGCAAAAGAACATCCCTCTGGAGTCTCCATCTTGTCAGATCGCCAAGGCCTACCCGCCCCAATCCACCAGACCCCGCACCAAAACGACAGGACTCTTCCCGCATTCATGCCCCATAATACATGCCAAAGCATCCAACCATACGCCAAATCAACACACCAGGCACCTAAGCGACGAGCAAGACAACCTTGTCGCATCGACACCGGCCGACGTCAGATCTGCAATTTGACATCACCGATATCATTACTAAGGCGCAAGACAGCATAGCGGGCTGGCGGGCATCACCCCGATCGTGAAAGTTCAAGCGGCCGACCAGATGGTAACTGTACACTGGTGGGTTTAAGAATGTTGGCATGTTGATCTATTGCCTAGTAAAGAAAATTGATCGATTGAGGGGTCGTGGATGGGATGGGGTTTCTGCGATCCTGGGATTAGTTTGGTTCTCGTTCTTGTTCTTGTCAGACGGGACGGTTTAGATGAGAGGGGAGGGGTGAGATGAGAGGGGAGATAAGTAGATTACTCCCTTCCTCCTCGAATGTCGTTTTTTGGTTTTCTTGCTTCTCAAACCAACACTCGCTGTGTACAAGATACCCATTCCGTTACTTTCCAACTCCGCAAGTTCGACATCATCAGCACATTCAGCTTTCCATTGCGCATGGAACCATATTCAACATTTCCAAAGACACAAAGATCAAGCCAAAACTTCTAAATTCAACGAAACTCCAAACTCCTCCACAGCAGATCCCCGCCTCAAACACAAACCTCGCAGCTACGAAATCACAAAACACTCTACAAAAACGCCACCTTCCAGTCACCCAAGCTCCTCCAAACCATCGTTCCGGAGAACCTATATCCAAGCAATCAACCTCCTTCGTCAGACTTCTTCGCAACATAAACCCATCCACGAGATCCCTTTAAGAAGATGTCCTCACAAACCGAAGAACCCCTCGTCCCCGGGCACGTTGGTTTCAACGACGCACATACCCTCCTCGATGCCGAAGAACAATCCTCTTCACGCTCGAACTCCAACTCCTCCCACAAATCACGATCTCAATCCCAGTACCAGCCCGAAATATCATTGCCAACACAAAATAAAGGCGCGAAAGTAGCGGAGGTGAATATTGGGGATGAGAGGAGGAGGAGTGTGGTTAGGGAGGAGGAGGTTGGTGATGATGAGAATGAAGCGGGTGTAGGTGGAAGAGGAGGAAGAGGGGGAAGTGGTGCGGTTGGGATGGTGGATGGAGAGGGGCAGAAGGCTATGAGGGAGGGGAGGGAGGTTATTTGATTTCAATTCTGGGGGCGGGGAAAGGGAGAGTATGTGAATCTAATGCAAGTAGAGAATTGACTGACTCTGGCATGGAGAACTACTCGATACAAGCAGATTGATTGATCGTATTATGGCAGGAGAAAATGTTGTACTTTTGGTGGAGTTGGTGTTGGGGACAACAGGACGGGACGTATGGACACGAGGTCAAAATTAGGTTGCGAGTATTCAGATACTCCTGACAAGGAACACGAATGCAACACCCAGCTATACTGGCATGAGCATGTGCTATTCAGGTCTTTGCGAAGGTGCTGGTCGTACAGATTGTGGGGCTTGTTTGCCATTCACATTGATCACGGATACCGGAAAACTCTGAAGCCGGAACATGTACTNAGATTAGCCGTCGGCTCCTCTTTTCAAAGTTCCTTGTCTAGGACCTGTCTTTGATATAAGCTTCAAACCGAAAGCTGGGAAGTGTGATGATCGTATATACTTTGCAACACAAGATACTTGGCGATCTCTGGTTGACTGGCATGCAACACCTCAGACTGTAAAGTGTCTCAAAACAGACAGATTTGACTATGATCCTGTTCGATTACTCATCAATAATGGAAACTACGGGTGCTGTTAATCTTATCTCACTGGACATTTTGAAGACGATGTGGGGCTTCCAGTTCTGCAAAATACTGGTCGTCTAGGCGTTGGCGTAGATCGCTAAGGCTAAGATCGGAGTAATAGGCAACTAAATGTATGGAATTAGGACTGAGGTAAGGCCTACATGCCCACTAGTAAGTAATGAAGATTGTAGAGTTTCTTTTCAGATTTTTCCTCATTTCAAAGTATAAGGAAATACCAGTACAAACATACAGTTCCGCAGCCAGCGAAGTCTGTAAACCATCGTGCCATCATCTCTCACTCAAAGAATCTCTATCGATTACAATCACTCTTCCAAGATCTCACCAAAGACAAATCGAGTCATCCAAAGATTCCGCAGCCTCTAGGGAAACCAATCCAGCAGGAAAGAACAACCAAGCCCGCCTCCATACGCCGCTTCTGCTTCGAAACTCACATAAAAGTCCTATCCTAATCCAAACCCTCACCCTTATCGAATTTCCCAAAGCCGATCTTAGCAACCGATATCCCTCAATGGACCTGGAGCAAAGAACAATGCCGACAATGGCTGACTGCTATTCTGATCCATTACCTGAATTTATGGGAGAATTCAACTCTGAAGATGGCGAATAGATTCCATGGTTCCGGACCGATTATGTATATGTATCAGCAGCAGGATTGGGTGGATGTACTTGGGCGGGAGGCAGGTATGGGCGTTTATGGGATGCTTATAGCTGTTCGTTGTAAGAGGGGGGTTGTGCCGAAGGGTGTTACGATATCAGATGGTCGTGTTATAACTTGAGGTTGGAGCATCACAATGGAACTGTTTTTGAAAATTATTTGGAAAGGCAAAAGATGCATAGAAAAAAAGAGAACGACTTTCTCCGAATCGATTTCGCGGTGATGCGTGTTGCGTAACGTTTAAGGCTCTTTGAAAGAAGGAAAGCCGGGTAACTACCAGCAAGCATCCAGGTATAAGCCGATTGGGCCTCAAGCTGACACACATGAAGGATGCAATAGCTGATAAGTCATAGAAGTGAGCTGATACATTGGCATAGACGAACATAGTGTGTCCCCTAACTTCAAGCTACTCATTGCTCCTTGTATCCCGCCACGGATATTTCAAGCTCACAAAAGTGATTTAAAACGGTCTGTTTAGTCCACACACCAGGTGACCGACGATTCTCCTTAATTGTCCGATTCACCAATTTCGTTTTCGAGGCATTCAAAGACCGGCGCCTTCCTCGCCTTCATCAAGGACTCCACACCATAAGCAAGCTCCAACAACTTCTGCTCCGAATATGGCAACCCAACAAACTCCAGTCCCACAGGCAATCCACTCTTCTCTGTAAAGCCGACTGGGATCGAGATTGCAGGGTGATGCAGCTGACTGGCAATACTAGTATTGGTCGGGAAGTGATGTCTGAACAGTGTGCCGACGACATCGGAAACGAAGGGCGCCGGGATTTGTACGCTGGGAAAGGCAATGACATCCAGATTGTGCACAGCCATGACACCGATTATGAGTCTTTGAAAATCTTGTTGAACTTCGAGACGCTTAGCGTAGTCTGGATCCTCGTATGGATGTTTGAAAGATTTGGGTGCTCCCATATTTTCAAAAAGAGGGAGTGCCTGATGGTATTTCTTCGAGGAGTGAATGCTTTCGAAACTGACGTCCTTGATGATGGGATGGGCTTCGAGGAAGTTCTGAATGTCAAATCGCGATCTCGAAAAGTATGTTGAGCTCAAATTAATGTAGTAGTCAATGTCTGGGATATCGATGTCGATAAGTGTAGCACCTGTGGTTGCGATTCTTGAAAGCGATTCTCGAACTACGTCATTCACACTGTTGCATTCGGCTGAGTGTTCACGACCGAACACGGAATTCAAGACTCCGATTCGACATTTTGTCAGAGGTACATCGGAAAGGTTCGATGCATAACTACCTCCTCGTGGCGGTCCAGCAACCTTGACCGAAGCAGTGTATGGATCCTTGGTATCATAGCCCACCATGATATCTAACATCAGTGCTGCATCTCGAACGGTTCTTGTCATCGGTCCAGGAGTATCTTGTGTCTTGACGAGAGGTGAGAGTCCTGCTCTCGATATCATACCAACTGTGGGCCGAAGCCCGACGAGATTGCAAAACGATGCTGGCACGCGAATAGACCCGCCAGTGTCCTCACCGACACCGATCAGTCCCATGTTTGCGGCGATCGCAGCACCAGTACCAGCACTTGAGCCACCCGTCTCACGAATGGTCTTGTACGGATTCAAGGTGATGCCACTGAGGGAAGATGCGGAGTTGAAGGATGCAGCAAAGTCTTGGGCAGTCAGCAAAAGGCCATCACATGATGTTCGGAACCATTACCTGGCATGGTACTCTTCGCCAAGATTACTGCGCCTGCATCTCTCAATTTCTTGACCAAAGTTGCATCCTTCGTTGGTGTATGCACGCAACAAATGTTTCCGTATGCCGTTGGGACATCCTTCGTGTCGCATTGGTCCTTGACGATGACAGGAACACCGTGGAGGGGACCAATGAATGATCCATGTTCTTTCAGATGCTCGTCGAGCGCGTTCGCTTCGTCCAGGCAGGATGATGATATGACCGTGATGGCGTTCAAACATGGTCCTTGCTGGTCGAGTGCTTTGATACGCGCGATGTATGCTCCTACGAGTTCACGGCAAGTATATGCCCCACTCTTGAAGGCATCGTGAACCTGGTCGATTGTCAGTTCGTCAATTGCAATCATCTTGGCTGCTGGTTGTCGACGGAAGAGATGATCGGTGACTCTCCTGATGGAAATAAAAGTCAACTCCAAGAAATTCTTCGATGCAAGTGTTGCTTGTTTGATGGAAAGCAAGATTCACCTATCCGGCCGCCTCCGGGCCGACGGCTCGGTTAGAAATCAATAGTGACAAGCGAATCCAGCCAATCAGAACATTACATTGGCCTGGACTTATCGACAGCCAATTCTATCAAGCATGCTATCTGCGCAATCTCGGGAGATTCTACACTTTCACATTGTCCAACATCGAGGATTGGCGTTCTCAATTTTGCAATGGCTCATGGAAGCAGAATTGGGAGGGAGCCCGAAGTTGCCAAGACATGGGCTGGTGCGGCAAAGACGAGGCGAACTCAAATGTGGCGTGAATGGAAGGGGAAAAGATTTTTGCTCTTATTCAACATATTATATCAAGCATTCTAGCATTCTATTAATATCCTTTCATTGTTAGGAACATACGATAGGGCTGATCTGAAGCTTTGTTCACCTCGACGTCGCAGGCTGCGGCTGTGAACACAATTGATTGGTTCGAATTTGCGACCCCAAACATTTTCAAGCTTCTTCTTCCGATTGACCTCACCACCAGTTCGCTGGCGAGACCTAAAATACCTCTTAGGCGCTCGTTCCGTTTGCCGATTGGCTGCCCTGAACGACTTTAGGGAATACCATCAGCACCCAAATTCTTGATGGATTCCCTCCATTTTCCGCCTTGTACCTTGATTTCCAAGACCGTCACTTATGTCATTCATGCTGTTTATGTCATTGCACAGCTCAGTGTGAAGTGTTCCTGCATAGATCGCCCTGACTATGAAAGCTGGTTGACCCACGGCGCTTTTTCTCCTTCTTGGCATCACACGTGGTTGCGTTTATGCGCTGGCGATCCTGGGGTTGGTTTCAGGATATGCACGAAACAAACGTCACAATCACGTCCAACAAACACGACTTACAGGCTCATGACCCATCAATTGTTTTCAAAAGTCAAGCGCCATGTCAATATCGCGGCTATTAAGGAGTTTAAACTTGCTTCTGTCTGTGTTGTTTCCTTGGGCTCTCGCGTTCGCAATCCAGTCCAGTGACTCCACGTTGGTTTTCCTTCATGCTCACGATGTATGCTGTGCGCAGCACTCCTTCGATCCTGACGGTGTGGGATTCTTGAATGCAAGGCAGACCTGAGCTAAGAGCCATGGCAGTGCCAACATCTTACCATGCTCTCCAATATGTCCTATTGCAAGCCTGGCTGTGGTACATGGCACAGGTTTTCGCCAAGTCAGAACAGCTTTGTTGATAGTCAAGTTGACTGTTTGAAGGCCGCTCTGCGAGAGGCCGTGAATCACTATATTATGGCGAGTGCCCATGTCTGCCACACCCATTTAATGTTCATTTCTCAAACTCCAACTTTCCACATCGGAATTATACAACTTAAAAATGATCATCCCTCATTCTATCCGGTCGATCATGACCGCTGCAGCGACTCTCTCGTCAACCGACATCAAGACCTCACGCTCTATCACTGATTCCAACACCAACATTCTCACACCACGTGCAATCAACGCCAACTATGCCAGCGTCGCAACCTCGGCCATCACCGCCCTTGATGGCTTCTATATGAAAGACTCTTTCCGATGGAAGAACATCGGGGGCTGGATCGCAGCGAACGTCTACAACGACATCATGGACTTCGACCTCTGGTCCAAAACCAAAAAGTACGAGTCAACTTACGGCGCATCTCTACTCACCATTGCCACATCCACCGCCGCTCAAAAAACGGCAGACAGCACAAATGACTTCAACGACGACCAGCTCTGGTGGTGTCTCGCCATGATTCGCGCCTACCAGAACTACGGCCACAAAGAACTCCTCGATCAAAGCATCAAGCAATGGCGAGCCATCAGCGCCAATGCCCAGATCTTCAAATCTGACCAAGGGACTAAAGTCAGCAAAGGCGGTATCGATCGCGATACTGCAATCCCAGCCGATTGCGACATTGATGGTGCAGTGTACTGGGCTTCAGCAGGAGACTCCGGATTGAACGCTATCTCGACCAGTCTTTTCGCGCAAGTCGGTGCGTGGCTTCTTGCAATCACGGGAGACGCGTCGTTTCGTGGACCAACAGATAGTGCGATCAATTGGCTGCAACGCATGATGCTTGACAAGAAGACTGGAATCATGAACATCGATGCCTTGACTGCTGGAGGCTGCACCAAACATCTTGGCTCCCTGACCTACAATACTGGTACATATATCGGAGCTTTGACCTCGCTGTACATGACGACTGGCGATGCGAAGTATCTCGATGCGGCGACTCTCTCGGTGACATCGTCTGTGACAGGCAGTTTTGGGAACAATCCGGCGCTAGTCATCGACCAGCAAGCTGACTTGACTGCCAATGGCGATGGAGTTCAGTGGAGAGACGTGCTTTTCCGGAATCTTGCCGACTTCTATACCACTATTGGAAGTAGAGGAAAAGTCAGCGACGATTTGAAAGGAAAAATAGCTGCATTTTTCAAGGCGAATTATGATCAGATCCAGAGCAAGGCACGGTTTGGGGACTTGTACTCGGCAAACTGGTACGGCAAACTGAATGCAGGATCGGATTGGGGTACTGGAAGCGTTTTGGCGAATTTCATTGGGTCGATGTTGGTTTTGTAGATTGCTATTTTGCTTCTTTTGGAGTTGTTGGTGGCGTTTTGGTAGAAATTTTGATACCCGGCTTCGTTTGACTGTATTTGGAGGCGTATGAATCATTGACGACGATTATGAATGCAATGTTTGGAGTTTGAAAGAGGAGTACATAGACAAGCATCTAGATAGATCAAGAGCAATTATATACCAAAGATTGCCGTAGCTTATGATAATCTTTGCCAGCGTTGACGCTCGGAGATCCCGTGATTCAACTTGGCTCGGGAAGCGGTGGTTCGATGTCAAGAGAGGAGACATGCTTCGTTTTCAAGCTTGTCAACAACTGCAAAGAGCAAAATTTAAAAGTAGCCAGCAATATTCTCTTCCCACCTATTAAAGGCAATCTCGAACCTCCCATTCAGTGTTCACGATCCTTGAACTCCGCCCCTGCCTCCTTCTCAGCCATCCCGACAGCCTTCTTCGTGCACGCATCAAAGTCCTCCTTCGGCAATCCCAAAGCTTCATTACTCAGCCCCCACCGACTCTCAAAATCACCCGCCCCATCTCCAAAGAAGTCCCTTGAATACATCGCCATCCCAAATCCCACCATCTCCCCCTTCTTAAACATTTCCACACCCCTCTTCCACCTCTCCTCCACATCCTCATACGTAATCGTCCAATCTTCCTTCTCCGTACCCGTGACTCTCAGAACAGACTCAAACATATCTTTCTGGCTGACCCGGAAGGAAGAGATGTAGCAGTGCTTGTTATCATAACTCGACAACGTAACCTCTTTATCCCCAGCATTCCTCGGCAAGACAGGCAAACTCAACAATGCCGCAACAGTCCTCGCAAACTGCTCCCACGTACTCGTATTAACCTTGACCTCCCCATCCCCAAAGAACACAACGCTCCTCTTCCCGAAATCAAATCCATACCTCCACTCCGTCCCCGCAAGACTATACTCATACCAGAACCCGCCTGTGACAGTCACCCACTTACTGACTCCCAGGTCTTCGATCAGTTTTCGGTTTTTGGCGAGTTTGGGACCGAGGAGTGGCGTGTCGGCTGCGAGGCCCGGGTGTGAGAAGTCGTGGCCCCATTCGTTGGGCATGATGTAATTTACACCGGCTGAGGCGGCGGCGCGGATCAGGGATTCTTCTTGGGTGGGGGGTGCGGTTACGGCCATGGTGATGATGAGGACTTCTTGGCCGGAGAGGGCGTCCGTGAGGGAGTTGATGTTTGCGTAGTCGATGTGTTTTATGGTGATAGAGGGGTCACTGGGGAAGGTGGATGTGCTTTCCGGGCGGGTAAGGATGGTTATGTGGTGTTTTCCTGTAGCGAGGAGGGATGTGAGGATGTGAGAACCGAGAGTTCCTCCTGCCTACATGGATGTGAGGCTTTTTTTTTATTCCGGTTCGGGGAAGGCAGTGGACTTACACCTACGAGAGCAACATTCTTGATGTGGTTGTTGAAGCCTGAAGGCTGAGCGTTGAGGTACTGTTGGGACATTTGACCGGAGTGTCGACGGGTTGAGGAAAGATATTTACTCGAAAACTGTTGTTGTTGATCTGCTTCAAATCGAGAGCGAGCAATCCACTCTTTGTACAATTTCTATCCCCTCACAGTCCACATCAGTCGCCCCGTGAGACCGAATCTTCTCCAAACTCCGTCCATTAAGTCCTCGAACCATACTCTATCCTCATCTGCGACTCGAACAAATACCATGCCTACTCACGTCATGCGTACCCAACTTTGCTGATATTTAGTATCCGTAACAGGCACTAAGAGGCTGCAAAGGCGGGTTAATTATGCGAGACGAGGTTAGACTGGAAATGCAATACGTCCAGGGGAGCTTAAGTCCGGTGGAAACGTGACGGATAGGACTTCGGCTTTTCGAACACCGGCCTGGCATGCTCGGTAGTCTCGGGTGAGATCGAAGGACAAGAGCGAGGTGTAAACTTCGTTATGGTGCTCTAAAGACTGATGAGGCGTAGAAGTAGTTGCATGCTGCAACATTCCCTTTCTTGCTTCGGAGACGCGAATGCCGAGATGGAAATGCACCATCGGCTTTATACAGAAGTATCTATTTCTGTTCATGACATCTATGGTATCTTGTCTGACTCTATCAATCTATACTATACACCAATCATTGTATGGGACTCCTAGCCAAAAGCTACCTCCCTCCTTTGCGCATTCCCGTCTCTGTCCCGAGAGAGTTGATTGGAAGGTAAACCAGACTCTGCTTCGGAAGTTGTCATATGACTCGGTCTACATATATTTCAAGCTGTCAAGCGACGAGAAGTTGGCTCATTCATTATCCAGAAAGTAATAAGGGGTAGCACACGAAATCTAGGAGATAGGGTGTCACCTTTCCACCTTCCCGACATTGTCTGTCCAACCTTCCTGTTCAATAGCCCACTTGACTGCATCAAGCACATTGTCCACAATGACCTTCGGCTTGAATTCTGGCTCGGTGCCCTCTTCATAAACACCGGTTTTGACAAGTATGCTTGTCCATGTTGCTTCCGTCGGACTGTTGAACTCATTCGCCCCCTGGATATCACTCGCAGGGTTGTCGCCAACCATGAAGACCCTCGACAACTTCCCTGCGCCGTTCTTCTTCCTCCTGGATCCTTTGCCTAGCAGCTCATCCAGCATTTTCTTTCGGTAGTTAATCAATACTGCCTCTGCGTACTTGTATGTTGCCGAATGTGGCTTCCCTATGACTGTCCGCTTCAATTTCGCCCTTGTCACTTGATTGAATACGCCAGCAAGCGCAGCTTGGAAACCACCTTGACCGAGTCGTGGCATATGATAGGCTGCTGCCCAGAGCAGATCTGGGTTAGAGAAGTATAGCTTGGGTTGCATATCTTGTTGATATCCAAAATTGGGCAACGTCTCATCACCATTCTTCTCGGAGACTGTGCCAAGTACTCCATTCTTGGACATCAAGAGATCCATGATAATCTGTGTGTCCAGCGCCCAATCTCGTGGATCGTTGAAAACAAATATACCATCGATTTGGAGAGAATTCTTGGGATTTGTGGGGTCAATCGGGCGAGGGAGAGGTCGCGCCGCAGCTTTGTATGAATCGGAGAAGATCTTACTGAAAGGCCATATCGAAGGACAAGCTGTGAGGATATCTCCAGGTATTACGACATTCTTGAATCCGTACCTGCCCGACGTTAGCAATTCCCCTAGGACAAGGGCCCGGGGTCCCTACGATTCGGCGACCTGTCGACACTTATCTCCATCTCCGCCAGTCACCAGTACTGTCGTATCTTCTACTGACTTTCCTCTACGTTTGCTCAGATCCTCCACTACTAGCTTAAATGGTGTATGCGATTGAACGAAATTGTCCTCTGATAGAGGGACACCAAGCTTCTCGCTCAACTGCTGAACGCGCTCGCTCTCGAGCTTGCCCCCTCCATTGGTCAACAATATAAATGGTATGTTGTTCTTTTGTAAATGTAGCAGAGCTTCGGTAGCCCCAGGTAGAGGTCTCGCAGATCGTAGAAGGACGCCATCTATGCTAGAGAATGGATGTTAGCTATAGAAGAGTGGGGGGATCCATAGAAGACTCACTCGAACGCGAAGGCGAAGGCTGGGATATCGCTGGCCGGTATCTTAGGTTCATACACCACTTCTGTATTTAAGCTTCGTCGAGAGATAAAGCTACGTCTAGTTTGAAAGGTTTCGGGCCGTTGGTGCTGCGTACCGCGGAGAGAAGGTGGTGAGGATGACTGCTTGTGATATGCTCGCGCGGGAATGTGGCAGGCTGGATACACTGAAGTGGAAACTGCCCGTACTATGTCATTCCGAAACAGGATGTCTCTTGGGCGGGAGAGACATGGTCGCATATTGTGTGGAAAGGGGCGGAGACGTCAAGCAAGGATTCGCAGTTGTATGAATGATGTTGCTCAATAGAGCTCCATGGAGGTGGCCCAAGTCTTATCCGCTTATCGCGAATGCCAAGATATGCCATGTATCTCCTCTCTTGGGGAACGCTTCGTCAAATTGCAGCAATCAACACCACTGAACATGTCTGCTTCAAGATATACTATGACTCGGCTCGAGAAAGTGGCCCAACTCTACATCAACTCATTCGAGATTATACTCGACTTCAACCCCGTTTACTGGATAGAATTGGCACTAGAGCAATGAGAACCTCGGGACCGCATTCCAGTCGCGGGCTACAAGTTCTATGACTACGAGTTCATTGAACGCATGTATATCTACAAAGATTTAATCTTTGAAATTGGCGTCAGCAGGCAGGGTATTATCCGCACATACCTCGAGGAAATTATCTTTGTAAGTTTATTGTAATGTCCCCTGTGATGGCGAATCCGAAGCCATGGGATTCAAATTCGTCTTCCACGTCGGCCACGGAAATGTTGTCCGTCGTCGACTTTCTGACAGCCGATTGACAAGGCTATGACTTGATGCATGTTGTTCGTTCCGAGGTTGGATGGGATTTGACGAATATATCGCACCGAGTATGCTGCGAAACTTTGAGCTGTGCCCAACTCCTCCAATAAGAGTTGCCACGTGGAGGAGGCTGCAGTGTGATGGTCAAAATCCATACCACCGCATGTATCCCAATCAAACGACGCGTTCGACCTCAATTCGGCCAGTGATGCCTCTTGCCCATGAGTTCATCACCTAAGTGAGGATGCCCAAGCATGCAGCTCCCGATATCCAGCTCATCCGGTGGTGGGGGTGATCCAACAGCAAGTCCTTCAGGTGCACGTCACGTACACTCAACTTTGGACTTTGTCCTTCCATAGACTATTCAAATTTGTTCTGAGCCTTGTCCCTGGAGTGCTGTCTATATTTGTGTAAGTTGAGTGTCAACTATCATCCCGGAAACATCGATTACTACGATACCACGAAATCTCGCTTGTCTACAAGTATTTCGAAGATCATCATGGCAGTCTGCACCTTTTCAGGAAATGCCGACATGTACGGCCTCGGAATCAGAGTAGGATTTTACCTCCAATGGTTCGGAAAGATCTTGGCTACATGGGTCGCCCGGAAAGAAGTCACTGGAATGCGACTCTCGGAATCTCTTTTTATCGCAGCCACTTTCCTCGCCTTGATCATCCAAACCAGCCGGGACAACCTCCGCCCCGTCGAGATATACGTTATCCTTCTTCTCACATTCGGAGGCTATCTTCATTTCGTTCCCTTGTACGTGTGGAGATTGTTGATCGGCTGCGACCCTGATTTGGACCCGAGTCGACATCCTAGAGTCAAGCCCGGAAAGATGTTCAGCAGATTGAATTTTTCACTGCTTTCTACAGTTTGCATATTTCAGTTATGGTTCTGGATTGGAAAGGTTTCTAACATCGGAAGGGGTGGCTGCACGGAGTTCGGGTTCTTGTTTGCGAGAATCAGGTTGAATCAGCGAGGTTTTGTTGTTGTCAACGTCGTGCTGTACTTCCTACTTTTGTTATGTTGCATGGCTGTACTTGGTATCTCGGTTGGGAAAAGATGGGGGTTCCTGGAGGAAAAGCCTAAGAGAAGCATCGGGTATGTGCTGCCAAAGTATGACCTCTTGCCATGTTTCTGACGAGTCTTCAGACGTGTTCGCAAAACAGCTCTTCAAGAGCTCCAGACCTTCATCAACCTCACGGTTGCGAGTATCATCGTCGCAGCCACCGAGCTCACGATCGCGTGGAATCACATCACAGATGTGAACGAGATCTCCTCTGCAGGCCAAACTATCCCGCTCATCATCGGAGTTGGCCAGATCGTGCGAGTGCTCTATATTATGCTTGTTACAGGTGATGACTACGATGAGTACTTCTCAGGTACCAACAGTGTCGATAGTTGGCCATCGGACTACACATCAGGGCCTGTAAGTGTGGATAGGATTCCTCCAATGGCGCCTGCCCCAGGCTCGCCACCACCCGCATAAAAGGCAACATATCCGACTAGAATCCATCCATGAGAACTCGTTGTACAATTGCGATGAAGAATGTACTTAGAAGAAGCCGCGTTTTCAATTTCACCTGACAAGATTCAACTTACCTGTACCTTATCATATCAATCAAGCATGACCAAGCTTTGTCCCCTCGCTTAACCGGGAAAATGTGGGGTATCTGTTTACCCCACCCTCTACCCAGATTGAGGCTGTATCGGCTCTTGCACTCAATCCAAGTCATCAAAATGGCACCGGCTCAATTGACAACGGCAACCAATATGCGATAACAAATTTATCCTTGCACATGATCATGTTGACACAGGCCAGATCAGATATTTCATACTTCTCCCCGCAATACATTTCCCAATCTTGTCTTCAATCCTCACATCTCAAAACAAGGGGAAAAGAGGATGGTTGGAGGGCACATTATCTACGATGAAGCTCACTAGCGTTCTTGCGGCCCTCGCTTTTGCCAGCAACATTAGCGCCAGCAACATCGGGAACTTCGAATACAACCACATGCTCGGGATCTGGCTTCCCAAACACGAAGTCTGGACCGATGAACACCATATCAAACACCACGAACAACGCGTCCGGGAGCGCGAACTCGATCAGCACCAAAACGAACACAAAATACCAGGCATTGCCTCTCAATACGTGATTCACGACGACCCTGAAGTCCATAATCACGATATCAACCACCACTTGACATTCTATCCTCACCCGGAACACAAACGCATGATACCTAGGCTGATAGTCTATGTACAGACGTTCAAGACGCCAGATGGTAAACCGCTGAGTTTACTACCGTTGTTGGAACATCAGACGAGGATCACGCACGTAATTCTTGCCAGTGTCCATCTGCATGAGAAACCAGGCGAGATCAGGTTGAATGATCATGCATTTAGTGACCCGACTTGGGACCGGATCTGGGAGGAGGTAAAGATTTTGCAGGAGAATGGCGTTAAAGTGATGGTGATGCTAGGCGGAGCAGCGGCGGGCACATACAAGAGACTGAATGGGACAGATCAAGAGGTAAGATCCCACTTCATCAGAACAACACCTCACCTATGAGTCTCGTTAGAGCAGTGAACCACAGAAGACTGAATACAAACGAGTTGAACATCCAGCTACTGACATAAATAACAGTTCTACGAATATTACCACCCCCTCCGCAACCTCCTCCAAACCTACAACCTCGACGGCATCGACCTCGACATCGAAGAAAAAGTCCCCCTCACAGTCCCCATCCGCCTCCTCACCGCTCTGCACCGCGACCTCGGCCCCTCTTTCATCCTAACCATGGCTCCCCTAGCCTCCGCCCTCGCGCATAAAGACGGCCAAAACCTCTCCGGCTTCTCCTATTTCACACTCGACGAATTCGCCACCGCGCCCGGCTCAGATGCGAAACTCGTACACTGGTACAACGGCATGTTCTACGGGGGATTCGCGCGCGGTCCGCCGTTTTACGAGAGTGTAATGGAGCAGGGTTGGGATCCTGAGAGGGTGGTGCTGGGGGTCCTGGATTGTAAGGATGACGGGCAGCCGAATGGGTTTGTGCATGTTGAGGATTTAGGGGAGACGATCAAAGGGTTGAGGAGGGCGACGAGGGATAGTTTTGGTGGGGTTAGTGGGTGGGAGTATTGGGATGCGGGGCAGAGCGAGTACGAGAAGATTGAGCCGTGGATGTGGGTTAAAAAGGTTGGGGAGGCGTTGTTTGAGGAGTTACCGTATGTGGAGGAGGTGAAGAGTGAGTTGCGTTGAATCATCCTAGGAGGCTTGTTTCTATGTCTTGATTTTGGAGGCGTAACTAGCAGGCGATATTAACGACGGTGAAATCTACCCGCTGGCGATGATCATTTTCCGATCCTTCTTGTTTTCGGCTGTGAGCCGACTCTACCTTCTTTCTAAATCTTCCTCCGGAACTCCCATCGCTTGAGCCATCTATTGATCCACCTAATGGCTCGCAGCCCATTCTCGATACCACTCCAAACACTCCTTGTTTGCCACACTAGCACCGACCTTGATATTCATTCCACACAGAATCTGCTTAACAGCAATTTCAACCCTATCGTACTCGTCAGCATTTGCATCGTCCAACCTTATACGGGAAAGACTTACTTCTTCCCATTCCCCGTAACCGGAATATCAAAACACTCATCTATTACCCCCGGCACATGCCTCGCACTCAACTCCCTCCTAATAACCGCCTTAATCCCCTCCTTCAACTCCTCATCACACTTCCTCCCCTCCTCCATCTTCAAAAACAACACCACAACCTCATCACCCTCCCCCTCCCTCCTCCTCCCCACACAAATCGCATCAGCCACCTCAGCCCCAAAATGCTTCAACAGAACATTATAAATCTCCGCACTGCCAAACCTCACACCGCTCGGCTTCAGAATCCCATCACTACGTCCCAACATCGTAAGTCCTCCCGTCCCCTTTTCGAAACGCACGAAATCGCCGTGGTGCCACACGCCGGGGAATTGTTCGAAGTAGGCGGATCGGTATTTGGATTGGCCAGCGGAGGGGGAGGTCGCGTGGAAGAAGGTGACGGGCTGGCAGGGGAAGGGGAGCGTGCAGACGAGATCTCCTTCGGAGCCATCGGGGACTGAAGAGCCGTCCGGCGACCAGGCTTCGATGGACATACCGAGGCCGGAACATTGAATTTCGCCGCTGTAGACGGGTAGGAGGGGACAGGGTGCGCCGAAGAGGGAGATGATATCTGTGCCTCCTGTTATGGAGCCCAGGTTTATGCTTGGAGGGAAGGCATTGTAGACGTAGTTGAATGTTGATGGTGCGAGGGGTGAGCCGGTAGAGTAGATTGCTTTGAGGGAGCTGAGATCGAGCGCTTCCTCTCCTTCCATTGGCTTTGTTCCTTTTTGTTCGAGGATGGAGAGGTATTTTGCGGACGTGCCGAAATGTGTTATTTTCAGGTCCTGGATTAAGCGAGGCATGGAGAGGGGGCCGTTGGGGTGGAATGGCGATCCATCGTAGAGGATTATGGTTGCGCCTGAAGCGAGGGCGGAGACCAGCCAGTGCCACATCATCCAGGTTGTGGTTGTGAAGTAAAGTATTCGATCGCCGGGCCGAATATCACAGTGCAGAATGTGCTCTTTCTTGTGCTGGATCAGTGTGCCAGCAGCGGAATGGACAATGCATTTTGGTGCTCCGGTCGTCCCGCTGGAATATAAAATGTACAAGGGGTGAGATGCGGGAAGTTGGTTGAATGTGAGATGGCTAGAAGCATTTTCGACACTAGAGAATGTCAGTTTTGGTCTTCCAGGCATTTTGAAAACTTCGCGTACCTTCTTACAAAATCATCGTATTTCCATACTTTCCCACTTGGAAGATTCAACCCATCGGTCTTCATCTCATATCCCTTCACAGTCTCAAACATCACACAAGCCTTTAATCCCTTCAAACCCTCTAGGATATCTTTGACCTTCTCATAGCTCCCGTGAATCTTCCCATTATACCCAACAGCATTATCAACAAACAGAANCTTTGGCTCAATCTGGACCAATCTCTCAAGTACAGCAGTGACGCCTGTATCGGGACTAACACCAGTCCAAATTGCTCCAATGGAGGCTGTGGCAAGCATTGCTATGACGGCATTGGCATGATTCCCGAGGAAGCCAGCGATTCGATCGGACTCCACAACACCCTGGGACTGTAGAGCAAGAGTACATTNACGAACTCTTTCGCGTAGTTGAGCCCAGGTAATGGAAGACTCTCCGCTTTCGGTTGCCTCAATCATGGCGGGCGAGTTCTCGTCAATAGTAACATTTGTTGGGTACAGCAAGTTCTCAGCGAAGTTCAACCGCGAACCAGCAAAGAAATCAGGTCTTGGGAAGATAGCTGCGTCTTTTGGGACGACCTGGAAGATATCATATTAGTCCATATCACGTGATGTAAAATGTCCTTTCACAAACCTCATCATACGGCTGCTCAGCAGTGATACCTGTGAAGTCCCAGACTTCTCCCCAGAAGTCACTGATGTCGTTGATAGACCACCGATACAGATCTTCGTACGTTTTCAAATTCAATTGATACTTCGAGTTGACCCCACGCATGAATTCGGACATCCGAGTCGACTCTGGGTCCGGGTGAGTCCACAACATCGGTTTTGAGGGCTTTGCCGTGCCATTGAGTCCGTTTGTCTGTATTTCGACCATATTTCTCGATACTTTATGAGATATACGATATTGCAAGGGACGAAAAAATAAGTAGGCTTGAAATCTTGACTTCAAAAATGTTGAGCGGGGATGAGCCGCGGCTGCCCGCCCCAAAGAGGCGATCGCAACGGATGAATATTAATCCGCCCGAAGCGAAAGTCGACGAAACATCCGCACGCTCGCCGTTTGAACCTCATCTCATATTATCGAGACTGGTCAGCGATAGTCCTTATACCCTTACCTTAAGTACAGCTCATACTTCAATGATGGCTTGCAGCATATCCATACAAAATTTTAAGCTGAATATATGAAGGCCGTGAAGCATGAGCCGGTCACCTGCTGGGCACGAACCGAGTTGCCGGTTTGAGCCGATCGTCGGAGGATACTATTTCTTGGCTTTACTACGACCTTTGTTTACACCCATCTTACTCGCTTCGCGCTCTATGTTCACTGTCTACGAAGTCTTTCTTCTACTTGTTGGAGCAGCCTCAAGTTGGCGAATGCTCCCTCGCGTGGGCCTCCGATTGAATAAAATATGTGATGTTGTTCTAAGTAGAGCTTAAATTGGTCTTTCTAAGCGCGCCTTTTTGTTTCGTCTATTCACTCATTTTGTTGTTTGTTATGGCGAGATGTTGTGAGCTTGGAAAGTGCCAGGCCGAAGAAATGAATTAGGCTCCTGAATCGAGCTGTAGGAGCTAGTATTTCGCTTCCATTGTTCACCTTGGGATGGCTGCATTACTTGCGGGAGTGTTTCGTCATGAGTTTTCGTTGTCAAAAATTACTCGGGCTTCTCCGTTGCAAGGAAATGATGGCCAACATGATCAGAATGCGACGAGTCCTTCTGCTGGCACCGCTGCTCGAAAGGTTTGCGTCGAATTATCGAGTTCCGAAAAGTCTGGCGTCATGATCGTCACGGGATACGGACCATCTGCAGGGTAACGAAGCGAAGTTCTAGGTGGTCATAATCTCTTCATTAGTGCACGAGGAGGCAGTGGTGGAAATGGCGGGTGGGGAAAAGGTGGTCAGGATGGTGGTGATGGTATGCCAGGGAGAGATGCCGATGATTGGCATCCTGGAGGTGTAAGTCACTTCTGCTATGAAACGATGGTGGAAGGTTCTTTCTGCTGACACGATATAGCACGGAGGCCCAGGAGGTAATGGTGGAGAGTATGTGACACCCATTATGAAAGATTATTGGAAAGGATTAATGACTCCTACACAGTGCTGGATCCGGTACCGATGGCGGCAATGGTGGTCACGGCGGTAACATCGAAGTCAAAATCCACGAAGATGATATTTGTCTATTGATGGCCCTCGACTGGGACAATAGGGGAGGTCACGGAGGTGTTCAGGCTCGACTTGGTAAACCTGGATCTGGCGGGAGAGGTGGTAGAGCTGGCCCAGGATACTCATGGTAAGCACACCCGAAGTAAAGTATATCCATTTTCAAGGCAAAAGTAGAAATCACTCATGAGATATAACCAGGGTTGAACATCATGATCCACGTGTCTACGATGAAATGCATCGTGGATCTCGTTCGGCGACCCGCCATATGCCAGGAGGGCATCCCGGTTCAGTGGGTCACGATGGCACACCTGCCAAATCTATCTTGTGCAATGGGCCTTCTGGCAGAAATGGCCAGATCCAGTTTGTCGTAGTATTCAATGATGGCACTATTTAAAAGTATTCGCCTCGATACGATCTGCGAATAGAGAACTGTATGCTCAAGGATGAGAACGACGATGGTATCTTTGAACCTGGGGAGCACATAATTGCACGGAATATTACGGTCAGAAACCACGGTACGTTTTCCCCCTTACTTTGCAACTCAATTGCTGAACATAAGCAGGAGAAATGCCTTCTCCCAGTCAGTCTCGAATCAGAATCGCGATCGCGCCAAGCCAATGGGTGGATCCGACCGCCGAGCATGAAATCCTCTAACAGACCATATCAATTCCCGGCCGCACCAATGTCCTAGTACCGGGAATTGTTAAAGCACTTATCAAGCCCGATGCAGAGAACCTATGCTCTCTCATACCATTGAAGGTCAACGAAGCTATCAGGCTCGAAGGCATTATGTCAGGGATCAATCGAAGATTGCTCGGCTTCGGAGTTACATGCCCTTTCGTGGTGCAATACCCAGTCCGATTGACTCAGATCTGCTTCCCAGAGGTCATAAATCGTGGTGAAACTTTCAACGGAGTATAGGGGTCATTTTCTTCTCTCAATTCGCCATGCTAAATTTAAAATAGGTAGAAAATATTTCGACGTAAACTCAAGGCATATCTTCGGACATTCATCGAACCATTTCGACTCGCATCTCTACCGAATCTGCGTTTGTTTTGTTCCTTGGCGACGAAGACAAACCAGTGCTAGATGGAGAAATCCACGGCATCAATCCGCAAGAAAAGTTGACTTTCCAACAACAGATTATCGTCCCGGAAGTAGTGGAGGCGTTCAGCCAAAGGTGCCGCGGAGCTAGAACTTATGCTGTCGCCTCCGAACTCCTGACAGGATCCAATCGATGATCTGTCTATAAGGAGTTCGGCACAATTTTCAGTCAGTGTGTCGAACTTAGAGATGCAGGTCTCGCTCAAGTACCAGTACAATCAAAGCTCTTCTTTCTTGCTGCTTATCAATGCCAATACATCTGAGGCATTTGTTCGGCATATCTCGACTTTCATACAGCATGATCTCATATTAGAGCTAGATATCTTCAACAGCAGTCTTCATGCCTCTCTTACTGAAGAATCCGGAGAGACCATCTTGGATAGCTATACTGGAAAGACGATCATTGTGCTCAACAACATATTCACCTTCTTCGGATATATTGGTCGAGCTATGTACGAGTTTCTGGACCCTGTGGTCGTGTCGAGGCTATCGAGGCTATTGTGCAAAGACACATAATTTTTATCCTTGGATACGCAAGATCTTGCGGGCTTAACCAAGACCTGGGAAAACATGGTCGCGAACCCCGCAACTAAAACGGATGCATCTGGAATTTACGGATCCTTCCGCCACCTAGCAACGAAAGACTTTCTCGAAATACTACAGATGACTGTCGGCAAGAATGACACAGGTATCTCTAAAGCGCACTCTGTACGCGTCAACGAAAGCTGCAGCAGATCGGACGAGGGTACCATCAAATATATGGCTAAGAAGCTATCAAAGAAATTGAAAGTCCGATATCCAACTAGGAATTTCGCTTGTAGAGGCGTGCCCATCGACAAAATCAAAGATGCACCGTTTTCTCTCGTGCTTCTTGAAGCATCGCCTCTTTCGGGTGGGGTTTATACATTTTCGAAGGCATGCGACAGCCGGTTGGAAACTCTGGACTCGGTGCTACAATACCTGATTGTGGCCTCTTTACCTTTGAGCTACCGCTCGAGAATAGTATGGGATCTCGCCGCCATACAAGGCTCAAATGATGACAGTCAAAACAGCTCGCCTGGATCCACACCGTTAACCGAGAAGAAGTCAATGTTCAAATCTGGGTCCGCAGCTGCACCTGCCAACGACGAGAAGTCAGCACCTGACCCGACATTACACTCTGATCAAGGTACGCGAACACCGAGAGCTCAGATCGACAAGTTCCTCCAAATCTCCGTTCAGTACGATCCCATCCAAGAACTCTCACAATTCTTGTACGAAAGTCCTCAGCTTTTCGACCCCTTGCGCAAAACTTCACTATCTCCTCACTTACCCCGCTTGACCACTTTCTTCGGTCAACTTCCTGGAAACGACAAGATGTCGTCTGCTGTGATCCCAAGGGATATTGAATGGTTTACCTGTATTCTTGCAGAGCTGCACGTCTTAACAGCACCGACGATACTCGGCAAATCCTACTGCCGCAAAAAGCACCTCTACCACCATCTGCAAGGAGACTCAAACGCGCCTTAATCACACACTTCGGCAAAGACTCTGCCAGGAGTCTGATCAAGGCAATCGAATCCCAGATTCCCGCTAACACGAAAGAACACTTCGCATTACGAAAATCACCACAGGAAATGTCCGGTTCCTCAGCAGCCGTGACTACCACTCTGCGTGCATTGAAAGAGTCGCTTGGTCTGCCTGCGACGGTCGAGCATCCATTCATAGACTTGGGCTTGGAACTGTTCAAGGAGTACAGGACAGCGGTGATTTGCTAGTTCGATTATTTCTCTAATGTCTAAGCTTCAGAATAAGATTACGGCCTTGGAGAAGAGGCTGCGTCAGGATGAGGAGAGGGGGAAGGCAATACGGAGAGATCTCATCGGGCACGGGAATGAGGGAACGATTGATCAGCAAGATCAATCATAGGATTATGTATTTGAGTCTGTGTTTTATTCTGAGAGATTTGATTCAGGCTGTGGTAGTCATCCACTCTTTATCACGCCCGCTACTATGACTGTGTCCATCCCGCTTTGCCTTTGTCCGTGGTCCCCGGTTGATTCCTTGGTGAAACCAATCATATCAAGTAGCTTCTCCGATTCCGACTTTAATAGCAAGCTCGCTTTGGAGAAGGCTTACTAGGTTGCGAATTTGTGCTTTTCGGTCCGCTGGAGAAGTGGACCTCGTCCTCGTCCTCATCTTCATCCTCGCCGTACTCATCGTCGTCGGACTCGCCACCATCCTCGCGCTGTCTTTTCCGTGAATGCTTTCGAGCAACGACCATGCTGCCACCACTGGACCCTTGAGTTCTACCTCGGGATGCCATGCAGATCTTGTAGTGATGTCCACACATCTTGACTCCATCAGTCGTTTTCGCAAGCCAAGCCTTGCAACGGGTGCCCTTTGAGGTAATCTGAGTGCAGAACGCGTCGTCACCGAGCAGCTCGCGAGCCTCGCGAGCTTTTCGTTGCTTAGGACTCTCGTAGAGACTCGGATGGTCATGCTTGATATGTGCGCTATTACTGTGCGAGGAACTTCAATTAGTATTCTTCCACTTAGAGCATAGTGCAACCGGGACAAGGAGGGGAACTTACTATGCAGTAGCCTTCAACATCAACTCCCACTCCTTATCATCCGTTCCCTTCAGCGCCAGCGCATTCTCGACCAGCTTCCGATCCTCATAGCACTTCACACCATTCTCAACCCAGCTGAACTTCTCGAGGTAATCCTCAATGGTCGGATTCGCCGCGCCGATATAACCTCCATCACGAATCGCATGCCGAATCATCCAGTTCGCCTGCGCCTTGCGCGTGATGAACGCACCTAGTCCCGTATCTCCAGTAATGCTCTCATTCAACTGCTTCGTCCTCGCTCTCATACAGTCCTGGCGCGAATAAGCAATCGTCAAGCATCTTGTATACGGCGCATCGTCTTCCAGTCTCGGCAATTCCACCTCAGCTGGCGCAATCGGCGTAAAGCGCAGTGGCGAGTTCAGAGGTAGGTCCGCCTCATAAGGTGCGAAGCCACTTCCTCCATGAGGATTATTTGCCGAGAATACGAGCGCAGAAAACGGGATGCATGTGCATGTGAGTCGGAAATTCGTGATGTTGAAGCGGCCGACGAAGTGGTCTTCGGGGACGTGATTGAGGAAGAGGATTGTGGAGAAGTTGCGGCGCTCGTCGTGGCCGTCTTTGTGGACGTGGGATTTTTCCTTGAGGCTTTCTTCCATGACTTGCTCTGCGGTCTTGGTAGAGTTGATGCCAACTTGGCTTACGCCTGTCATGACGGTATCACTATCTTGTACTCCTTGTGCATCACCCTCCAAAGCATTCGATCCCTCTTTAGAGTGCTCTTCTGTCTCGCCCGACTTATCGATAGCTGTGAGGTTGACCTGAATGGAAGTCACACTCTTATTCTCACCCCCACCACACGTCAACGATGCCTCTTTAATCCACTTCAATAATATCAGCACTGTAAGATTTCGAAGACTTAAGATGGGGGTCTAAGCTCCCAAAAACGTCGATGCTAAGATACGCACCTGCCGTTCATGCTCCTCCGTCCACGCACCATCCGCATTCTTCACCAACTCAAACGAGATCTCCGAAATCAACTCCACCATTCGCATGACACGCGAATCCTTCTTCTTCGCGATAACTCCCGGCCGAATACTCCCATCCTTGCCGTTAGGCTCGACAGACCACGTGAGGTTATGCACGGTACCTACACGCTTTCGATTCTGCTTCGTCTCAAGACTGGCCAGGCAGTCTGCCATGCCAGGGGCGAGGATGATTCTTTGAAGCTCAACTAAGTTCTCCCAGAGTCCAAGGTCATACATGTGTTGTGGGGAGAAAGTTTGCGCTTCGAGAAGATCGAAGCCTTTTCGTCCAGCCATGGCTCGTGCGAAAACGGGCTTGTTGTCGTCGAGGCTGTGGTAGCCTATTCTATCGAGATCTCCATTTGCGACATGTTGAGGGCGGTGGAGCTCGTGGGGAATGATCTTGGAATGTTCGCCGCGAGCGGTGGCGCTGAGGCGGGGTTGGCCTGGTTTCTTCTTTTCGGTGAGGAGCCAGCCTCCTTTTGGGCGAGGAGCGATGTCGTACATGACGTCGGGATGTGTTGAAGTGTTCTTGGACATGGTGGAGTTTGGTCAATGAGATCGAATCTCGAGAATTCTTGTGACGAGTGTTGGTTGAATAAAGGCTTTGGGTGTATTTGGACTTGGCTGTCTCGAAGTCAGCTCAAGGAACTCGAGAGAAAAGCTCAGTCATATCGCCTACAGAGGGATCAAGAATTGAGGATAGAAGATAACTTGGGGACTTACATCTTGGCCTTCGACTTTGGTGTTTGTGACAGTTTGATTGAGGCTGCAGTTCCCAGCTCGCAGATTTATGGAGGACGGCCTCTAGATCGTGGCTGCGGTCGCCTGTCAGATTAGGTTGTCCTGACTCGCCTATGAAATCGACAGAAGTCAGCCCCCAACTAAGTAACATATGACGCAGAAGTACCCCACATAATTCAAAATATTCGAGGTCTGAAGTTTGCACTGTAAAGTCCCTGGAGAGGGAAGTGTTCAATAACACATTTTACAATTTTCCTCGTGTAAACGCAAGACAAAGCTCACTACGTATAAAAGACGTTCAGCTCGATATTAAAGTGACATTTCTATTTCCATCCCTATGGCCTCGGGCCCCTACAAACGTCATCAAGCTCCAGCAGCTCAATGTCAACAGTGTCTCGCTTAGCCCAGTCCCCACGTTTCTTGGCGGGGTGAAGTTTCGACCTCGCCTGGTGCGTAAGGAACAAGTGACTTGACCGATTCAGAAGGTTCACTCAGCTTGCACTTCATGTCATCATCCAATACAGACTTGCATTTCTTACTTGCCATGAGTTTCAGCATTACAGAATCTGCCATTCCCGCCCAAAGTGCGACACGGCACTATTCTACTACTTCAAACATTTCTCCGTCATCCTGCTGAGTTCCATCAAGAAGTGATCCCTGAATCATGCAGCCTCACTTACCATGTGTCTCGTTGCTGTGGACTACCAGGAGTGGCACCTGAAAAAATCCGGTTATCGCTAAGCACTGCATAGGACCAAATAAGCGAAATTCTACCACGACAATCGGAACCCCGGCCTGAACTGGCGTGACTCCGATTGTACGGATCGCCAATTTCGTATACGAACACCAACTACCTGTTATGGTAACGGCCGAAAAAAACAAAAACGTATTAAATTACGTTTAGTAAACTGTAGTAAATCTCAACAAGCCTTCGGGTAGTTGAGTTTCCAGTTGAGTTTTGCTTGTTTTGCTCCTCTGTCTTCCCCGATTTGCTTTCTTTCGGAGGTGTGATTTTTTTTCCCTTTTCTTTAATCTCTACTTGCGATTCACGGCTGTGTCATTTTCCTGGTTGACATGATCATTGCAATTGGCGTGCTTCCGGAGACATCTTTGATCTTGGCTTCGACATAAACATGCTCATAGCCATGTCGATTCTGGAATTAATTGTCTTGAGAACCTCTGCTATAGCCCACTGGGAATGTCAAATCTCGCAAAGGAGCCTTTCCGACTGGTTACAGCGCTCAGATGCAGCAAGCTGCTTCGGACAAAGCTTCTCTGTCATCAGCCATCCGCTTTCCTGCCCCTTATTGATATCATGCATGATATCTGAGTCGGGTCTTGATCGTGCTGATATAGTGGAAGAACTAGAACGCAGTATAGTAGAATAGTAGGCTGCAATGCACATACTTGCAGAAATATATATACGACATTCTGCAAAGCAATCTCAATCATTAAGATTCGGCAAAGGCGTGGACGTAAGCTTGCTGGTACTGGTCTTTTTATGAAGCTGGGTGTAAGGCTCGTCCGATAAGGGTTTATGTTGAGTGGGTGTTGTGTACGAATTTGGAATGACAAGAACTTCAGAGAGATAATTGTTGAGATTACACATCGGCGGCAGGCCATTCATGTGTCTAAGTTGTGAAGCAACCTTGCTGAGATGGTGTAACAAACGCTGAACACCACAGTGAATCAACGCGTGAGCAAAACAATCGTGCAATGACACCACGACAGTGACCGATTGTGGAAATAGCACATGAAATTCTGAATGAAAGCTAATTGGGCGCTTCCCCAATCGCCCTGAAAATCTCGGTATTCAGTTTGGAGTACGGAAAGAGTCCAAGCTGAGCTTTACGCGATATTCTTCGCCCAGTATCATTCCTAGTTTTCGTATCTGAAACTTTTTGAAGATGCATATCGTACTGTCGAGAATAAATATAAGCAGACACAAAGAAATAAAGTGGCGGAGTCTTCCCCTCCAGCCTCCTCACCAGCTAACTAGAGTACTGTCTAACATAAGTTTTCAGAAAGGGCGCCGCAATCTACTGAACGGCTATGCTAACCTACCTTCCACTCTAGTAGTAGTAAGGATGATCAGGATCCGTCAAATCAAACACCACACTCGAATGTGGCTTCGCGCCCCCACGATTGGCAAACTCCCTTGTGAAGTCAATCGTGCGATTGAAGTGTAAGCTTCCATCATCATTGATGTCAATATACAGCGCCTTGAAGTCAGCAGGAGTGTTTATGACACCGATGTCGCCTGTCTGCACAAAGTAATCCGTGACGACGATGTGCTTCTGGTCAGGCGTGACCTTGATGTAGTGTGGCCCGATAGTTGGCTGAACGGCGGCGGGGTCATCAAGACGCTTGACATTGTCGAGATCGGAAATATCGAGAGCCGCAATGTGGTTTGCGGTGGTCAGAGTGAAGTATGCGAATCTGCCGTCTTGGGTGATGTCGGAGCTGGGGGTTTGTCAGATTTGTTTGACTATTCCAATGATTGGAATAACTTACTAGATGGCGACAGTGTCACGGGCTGTGGGACCAAGATCGTACAGGAGCTCAGCAACACCTTGTTTGCCGTTTGAGTCGGTGCGGAAAGGATAGATGATCCAAACTTGACCGAGGTGCACGGCGGTTGCGAGCGCTGCTGATTCTTTGTTGCCGGGAATGAACTTTACGTCTTGTATTCCACCGCCCTGATAGACAAAATTAGTTTCAGAGGTTCAGAAAACATGAGTTGTAGACATACACTTGGGATAGTGATAGTGCTGATGATTGTCCGCGAAGCAAGGTTCCACAGTCGGAGAGTGTTGGCTTTGACGATGCCGAGCGAAGGCTTCAAGATCGTAATAGGAACAACAAAGTCAGACGTGAGAATGATGTTCTTCTCCCAATCGACACTGAGACCATGAGGAGAGAACTGCTCGCCAAGGATGTTCGTAAGACCAGTGACATCTTTGGGGTGTTCAGCGATGATGTTGAAGTCTGAATCTGTTTCGACGAGCCGACCTGGAGACGTACCGACAGCCGAGCCCATGTATGTGATGAGGAATCCGCTGTCATATGTTAGATGACTGCCAAACGATGCATGAAATTGGACAAGAGCTATTTACCCGTCAGGTTTGGCACGGATCTCATCTGTGATCGAAGAGAGCAAAGCTCGGTTGCTCTTCTTGAACTTGGGTCGGTACGGGTTCGAGACATCGAAATAATATGCGGTATCCTGTTTCACCAGTCAGTGTTCTCCTTGCATTCGCCACTAGACCTCATACCTGCGTCTTCAGCAAAGAAAGAAGACCACCGCCGACAAGAGTCTTTCCATCAGCACTGGGACCAAGATGATGAGGAGAATTGCCGCTGGTAGGAACATCAGTCAACCAAATGAATTGTCCGAACGTATCGTCGTCAAGACTGTAGGTTGCGAGGAAGTCTATACTAAGGATCAGTATTGTGCGACCACAACCAAGTGGGATTCCTTACCGGCGTGGATGTTATCGCCAGCTCCAGTCCAGAAGTATCCAATCTTCTTGGGCTTGATGTTGCTGCCAACAAAGGGAGGCGACGGCAATGGCGGAGTCGGAAGCTGAAGGATGGGCAATGGGGGAGCGTTTAAAGCGAGTGACTCAGTGACACCCGGAATCGAGGAAATGAGGGGTGGCAGGGAGATTTGTGGGTCGGGATCAGGGACAGGAGAGCCAAAGGCTAGAACTGCGGCATAAGCAACTGCAAGGAGTTGACGAGACATGATGTAAAGAGCAAATTATGACGTTCTAGCAGTGTTGCTTGAGGTGGTTTGAGGAGCTTTGAGAGGATTAATTATTGTTTTGGGGAGCTGCCGGGACTTATATATTGACGGAGCCGCCCTCAGTCAGAAACGACTATTCGAACCATTCTCTCATGGCGACACCCAAAATCCGGTTTACGTTAGCTCTCACGGTCGCCCATATGCATGAATGTCGCCATTCCCATATTAGAAAGATGCAGAGCGAAGACGCAATTCACACCTCTTCGAAAAGATCGACACGACTATTTAATCCCAATCTGGAAGCCTCATCTTGGCTGAGATGAGAAATCTCATTTGGGATATCGTAGCAGTGATACACAAGGTTTATCACTGAAGACGCGTTGCCCTTCTGAGGTCGAAGATCTTCAATTGCAGATTCTCTGGCGTTATGCCGTGTTTTAAGGTTAGCCTTCTGAACAGATAGATGCGGCTGAGAGCGCCCCCTGGATCACTGACACTAGGTTGTCTTACCGCCTTCCTTCACGACTAGAGAACTATGGCGCCATGACTCATCAAAAACAGCAGATATGTTTTGCGAGTATTTCTCTGCGGTAGCGTCCCACCCCACCATTCCGTCCACCCCCCATTCCGGCCACCTTTTACACCAAAACTCACTACTTTAATTAAGTAATATCTTTATTGTTTATTAATAGAATAAGCTAAAACTAAGGATTCAGAAAAATAATTAATAGGTCTCTTACATCCTCATTACTTTAATCATTTAATATTACGTAATATTACATATTAAGTATTTAAAGTTCAAACACTTTCTCTCATACAAATTTGGTGTAAGAATGATTTTTCTTGTTTTCTTAATTGAGATCTACAAATCTGATCGTGTGGCGGATATCTCGCTCACGCAGTGGCTGGCAGTTACACCGCCTGATATTGTTGCGAACACGTTGAAAATCTCGAGAAGTGTGGTGGATCAGTTGAAGAACGAGAAGCAACTCCTTATCAAAGGGTCGTGATCTGGGACCCGGATGTGGTGGAACGTGCTGGTAGTTTTCTTATTGAAGCGGAAATATATGTTTTAAATCATCAGATGTAATGTTTACTTTCGATCACTTGATACTAGCTTCTGGAATTCTTAACCATTATTGTCTTAATTGCAGATAGTCAATAGGTTCTTTCCCGCACTCACATATTTTGATGCGATAAGGATAGCATGCATCTCTGTCATAGGGATATCTATTAAAAGTACATTTTGATGACCAACGTCTGCATGAGGAAATAGAATGCCATGGTAGAATGAGCAGTGATAATGAAATCTAAAGGACAAGGTCTAGTCTAATGAATGCAGACAACGGAAATAAATGATTATTCGAAATTAGAGGAAATGAAAACCGAGCACTCTTAATCTTTCGCACGCATTCCGCCATAACTCATTCCGCTTTCTTTGTCCTCTTGGTTCGCAGCTTCATCAGCAAGTATACGAGACCATAGCTCGAAAGTACGAAGATGACAACAATCGCAGCATCTCTCCAGCCATGGTAGTACTCTGAGATATTAAGAGTTCGAAGATAGTCAGACCCGGACTTGTACTGGCAAACCCGGCAGTTCGTCGTTGCATCGGGATTGGTGAGGTTGGACCCAGCTCCCATTTGCTGCAGATAATCGCCTAAGTATTCCCCGCAGGTCTGATTAGCCAAAGGCTCAAAGACAGCGAACTCGGATTCCTTGCAACGAACGTCGACATCGTAGGTAGTGAAGACCAAGAGGCCGCTGAGAAGGTAGTTGAAAGGATTCATGTAATACAGCCAGTATCTCCAGAACTCTTGCAGTTGAGAATATGGAACCAGAACGCCACAGAATCCAACCAGGGTGATGATAATTAGAGGATTGGCCAGAGATGCTGCGACGGCATTTGGAGCGTAAGCTGCGATGAATTGGCCGATACCAGTGTACAGAAACTCGTAGACTAGCATGAGGAAAAGAGATGCACCTGCTTTGTTAGAATCGCCGGGAAATCCGACAGTGTAGTAAAAGCAAAGGAAGAACTGGATGCCGCAGATGATCAGGTATGGTAGTTCGGCGACAATCAGACCCGTGACGAAAGCGATCCAGCTGTACATCTTGGATTTCTTCTCTCTGGCATCATAGATATCGCGTTTCTCGATGAAAAGAGGTTGAAGTTGAGCTATGCGAATGTCAGTCTTTCGGAATCTCGAGGAGGATCAGATGTCATTGGGGGAAGGCACTTACCGATGACGCCTGGCGCCACAAACAAGAACTGGAAAACGGCGAAGAGCCTGAACTGCAAATCGCTAAGTCCGTCTCCCAGCTGCCAGAAAGAAAATCCCGCGAATAATCCTATTATGATATGGAGAGAGAACTTGTTATCGACATATTCCGTATTGCGATACATTGCGACCGACATGCGCTGTGTGACGATCTTGATCTGGTCCCACAATGGCATTGCGAACTCGTATCCATCGTCGGCAGTCTTTGGTGGTGCGGAAGCTGCTCCCGCAACTATCCTATCAAGCTCACCTAGCATTTTCTCATGCTCCGGAGATTCGAGCCATACTTTAGCCCAGTCTTTCCCGTGGTGACCGGAGACGACGTCGATCATGTGTTCAGCGGGGTTGGCATCGACTGGACATGGTGCATCGTAACGACCGAAATATTCCTTGACTTGCGCACCGTTATCGCCGATGTCTCCGAAGTAGACTGTGTTGCCCCCTTTGGCTAGTAGAAGTAGTGTATCAAACTGAGCAAACAGCTGAGCACTCGGCTGATGGATCGTGACAAGAACTGCCTGCCCTGCGGCGGCTAGCTTCTTCAAGAATCGCACAATGTTGTAGGCAGCTTGACCATCCAGCCCAGAAGTTGGTTCGTCCAGGAAGATGAGAATACTGGGCTTTGCGACAAGCTCAACGCCAATGGTCAATCTTTTTCTTTGCTCGACAGACAGTCCAGCACCACCTGGAGTACCGATCAAACAATTTTCGATGTCTTGCATTTCCAAGAGGTCGATGATAACGTCGACATATTTCAACTTTTCCTCTTTGGGGGTCTCACGAGATTGACGCAAAAGTGCAGAAAACTCTAGAGCTTCTCTCACGGTTCTGTAAAACGCTATCAGCACTAGCTTCATGAAATGTGTGGACTTTCGGAATGTACGTACGCTAACGCTTCATGAACATCCAACTGTTCGCAGTAACCAGCTGAACGCTGGAAGCTGACTGAGAGGGGCTTACCATCCACGAGAACGTTTCCATGAATGGTACCATCTACCTTTCTCTGCGCCAATACATCCAGTAGGGTAGTCTTTCCGGCTCCAGATGAGCCCATCAGAGCTCCTAGCATTCCTGGTTTCACCCAGCCATTGACGTTGTTGAGGAGCACCCGAGGACCATGCGGAGTCTGAACAGTGTAAGTCAGATTTTTCCATGTGAACACAGAAGTATTTCGAATGAGGTTGTTATCTGTTGCAGGCACCACTTTGGTAGCCGAGGAGCTGCTTGATCCCGTGATCTTCTCATTTGTTGTCTGAGATTCCTCGTCTTGAGAAATGATCTTGGCCTTTTTACTGTTCTCGCGGGGAACAAGCAAGAGTCCGCTGCGGGGCGATGTCTCTGCCCACCTGGATGTAAATACAACCGTCAAGATCACGAAGAATGCCCACCAAACCCTGTGACATGGATTAATTTCTTGTACTAGATTCAAATTATTCTGGAGAAGCTCACCAGATGATCCCAATATTTCTCCACATATTCGAATGACTATAGTTCATGCTGTCCAGATATTGCGTGCCGGTGATGCTTGACGCACCAGGTGGTGCACCTCGCACCCCAGTACATGCTTGGTTCTGAGTAGATCCGTATGAGGGACCATTTGGAACAAGATTCGGCCCGACACATGGAAGGACTTTGCCGTGGAATTCGTTGGAAAGAAGAGCATCGTAGGCATAGGAAAGGGGATCTATCCAGAATATCCTGTATTGAAATCAGCGCCTATAATTAATCTTCAAACGTGATGTCATACCAAACAAACCAGGGATGCATATCCGGCTTAGGAATGAAGTAGCCGATATACAAAAACGTTGAATTGACAACCAGCCCGGAAATCTTGGTGGCGGCATCGAATGTGGGGAACGCGGCTCCGACTGCTCTGAACAGAGCAGTCATGCACATTGTGACTGCAAAGAGGACAAACCAGAAGATGAAGAAATTTCCTGCTGACATGGTAAGTCCAACCATGAAGTAGAGCGGAAGCGAGAAGGTCGTAATCTGGAAGACATGAATTGGAAAGTCTGTGATGATCTGAGAGAAACAGAAGGCAGCCGGGTGATACAGCGCAAAACTCTTATGCTTCGCAAGGACAGGTCTCCCAGAGAATGAATCAGTAACTTCGGACTGGGCGATGAGAGAATTGAAGAGGATTGCAACGAAGATGGCCCCAGATCTTAAGAATATTCCAGACGAGTCGGTCGATGTGTTGTAGAACAAAGACCCGGATGATAAAGCCTGAATGATGTTCGAGCCTTGCTTGACAAGAACAACGGGTAGATCTCCTTTGAGAATCTGGTATTGTCGAATGACTGCTGCTTTCAATTGCTTGGTGAACCCGACTGTGACTGGAAGTCTGTTCATCAGGTAGCTTGGATGCTTCTCGTCTTTGATAGCCAGCTCAAACTCCTCTGTATTCTTCTTGGCTTCATCAGTGCTGGGATACCCGAATTCGGCCTGCATTTGACGTTTGATTTCGGATGATTGGTACGCTGCCGAGATTGCGTCGGCAGTTCTGGGAAACTTGTCTTCAAATCCCTCTCTAATACTACGTTCTGTTGGGACAGTGACACCTACAGCAAGTCAGCATCCCAGTTCATACTAGTACGAGAAGATACACTGACCAGTGAGGAAGTCCGCCACATTAGCTCCATCAGCACACACAAAGCCCAAATTCTCCATGAATGGTCTTGCCTCTTTCAATGGGCCGTAATAGATTTGTTTGCCTTCATCGAGTACCAGCACTTTATCGAATAGGTCGTAGATCCCATTGCCAGCTTGATAGATTGTGACGACTGTGGACAGGCCAAAGATGGTTGTCATGTCTCGGAGGGCTTTCGTGTATTGGACTAGACAGATTGTTAACTACAAATATTTGACAGTGATAGGAACAAGTACTTACGTGCAGTGCTTGCGTCAAGACCTCTTGTTGGATTGTCCCAGCAGTAAATACTTCCACGCGTAGCCATTGCCTCGATAATGCTAACTCGCTTGCGCTCTCCGCCAGATACACCGCGGATGTATTCATTTCCCACCTTGGTGTTGAAAGTGTGCGAAATGCCAAGGAGTTTCAACAGAAAGTCTCTGCTCCCAACTCGTGCAGCTTCTGAGGATTCAAATCCTGGGGTCGTGGTGTTGGGAGTTTTCATTCGAGTTGCGAAGTCGATCGTTTCGCCAACAGTCAGGGTCGGAAAGAACAGCTCTTCCTCCGTGTTCATGATGATCTGCCCTCGATACTTTGTCGCCTCTTGGGGGTTTAACGAACCGTAATTGACTTGACCATCTACCTCAACGAAGCCCGCTCTACGATTAGACAATACTTTCAATAGAGATGTACAACCAGCACCAGGACGCCCCAGGACGAGAAGCATTTCCCCTGGTTTTACGCAGCCATTGCTTCCATGTATGATTGTTCGAAGGGACTCTTCGGCGGCTCTTGCTCCGCCTTTGAGTTTTTCTGGAAGGAATTGTGATAGGACATTCTCGTTGAAGCAAGCATCAGCCCCGATCCCCTTGATTGTCAGGTCTGTCCAGGTAAGGCCGAGCCTCCTTGCTGGTTGAGCATCAGACCCATCACCACTTGATCCTTTCAGCGCCTTGACTTCCGGCATTCGATCCCATTTCGATGTATCATCGTCAGTGCTGTCTTCGACGTCATCTGGATAATCTCCACCTCGGATTCGAGAATTGATGGCTGAGAGTCGGGAGAGTGCTCGAGTTATGATATTGTCGCTCGACTCTTCTCCTGGCGAAGCTGGAGTAGTTGGTCTCGACATACCGTATTGACAGTAGGTGTAAAGAGGGACTTGAACCAAGGAAAAGGATGTGACTCTCTGCTGCTAGAGGAAAATGGAAAGAAGCAAAGACTTAACATGAAGGGAGAATGCATGAGACTTGCCCTAAAAGGCGTCTTTGTAGAGTTGCACTTCTGGGGCTTGACTAATGCATTTTCCAAAACCGCGTTGTGAGTGCCAGATAAACATCCGAATCTGCGAGCATTCTGTTGCTAGATTACGAAATCCACTACATCTTACCTCGAAAGGGACGGTGAACGCATTTTCTTTGTCCCGGGGGTAATTTTAGGTTTCGATTTGGTATTATCTGACAACTTTTAGTGTTCGCATTTGCTTCGCAGTTAGCGTCAGCGCACTTTGCAATAGTCCAGATGCGGATGCGGACGTAAGTCCAGTGATCGCAATCGCTTAAGCGGACATTTTCCTTCAGAGGTTCCTCCGGAAGTGCGCATTTTGATGTGGCGAACCCCTGTTAGTTCCCCTGGGCTGACGACTGTTCAGTAATCATTGCAAACGAGCCACTAACGATAAGCGGATCAAGACTTTCACAAGTTGCATTTGATTGATGAGACATGATTAGTGAACATATCACAATCAAACGCAAAGCCTAGACTACTCCAGCTCTTGTCTCAGGCATAAACAAGATCCAATGCGCACCCTCGACGATTTGAAGTGTTCGAGCTCGAATATCTCAACCAGCTATCCACCTTTGACACACGAATATCACAGACAGAACTCTCATGTGAAGGTGGCATGCCACTGAGATACACTTCGACAGATTATTTGGTCTAAAAATCATGGGCCTTCTAGCTTGCAACTTCTGCCGAAGTCGAAAAATTGCCTGCGATCGTAAACAGCCCGCTTGCTCAAGATGCCTCCTGGCTGGAAGAGCGTGCGAATATCGAGCAAGGAAATCTTCGAAGTTGGCTGTGCATTCACGCATAAAAGCTTTCGAGAATAGATTGGGTACGACAATAACATTTTTGAGATGATGCAAGATTACTGGTGTTAACTCACGAAGATAGGGACTCTCGAATCGCGATTAATTCAAGAACAATCTGAATTGCGAGCTGCCAATGGCCCGAGCGGGGTAAAAGGAGAAAGTAAAGTGAGTGAAACAGCAAGAACAAAAGATGGAGACTTTACAGATCTTGGAAACTCTGCTGAAGAAAGAGATCTGGGTAGGCTGGATCCCCGATATTGTGTTTTCAAGATTAATAATCTGTCTTGTTCTAGAAAACGAAAGCTGCAGGGCAGCTGGTCTCCACAGGTTATACTCTTTACCCGAGATACCATTACAGCGGACACTGTGAGCTGAATTAAAGACGAAACTCAAGACCGCTCGTTGACCAGAGATTTAGATATCATCTCTACTTCCAGCAAGTCCACCCAATTGCACCAATGATCCACAAGCGCAAATTTTCCAAAGCTCTGGAGGGAGACCCCGGGCGTGCACCACCTCTCGCGTTGAGATATGCCATGTGGGCAACAGCTGCACTTACGAGAACGGAGCATCAACACCTCGCCGAAGATCTCTATGTTACTGCAAGGAAAGAAACCGAGCAGCTCGAGGTGAAGGTATTTTCAGTGCCGTCAGTAAATTGCGTCGAAACTTACGAGACACAGAGCACCTTGGCCGTAATGGCACCTTCACTTGCTCAATGCTGGTTCCTAATCGCCTCTTTTGAAGCAAGTCGAGCTTACTTCACACGTGCCTGGATGAGTGTTGGTCGATGTGCACGAGCTGCTCAAATGATGCAGTTACATCGACTTGATAGCCCTTACGACGAATTCAACATATTGGAGCAGGCGAGTTGGATTGATAGGGAAGAAGCAAGACGGGTCTTCTGGGCGGCGTATTGTGCGGATAAATGGGCAAGTACTTTGAGCGGTCATCCGCTAATAATAAGAGATGAGGATGTGAGCTTTCTGAAATCTGACCACTTGTAAGAGGTGACTGACAAAGTCTTTGCTCAATCAGATATGCACGAACCTTCCATGTTCCGAGAGTTCCTTCGAGCTGGGTATTGAAGAGAGTGGTGTACATTTCCTAGAATTTGACGACATCGAGAAGTTCTCCTCGCTCTCGTCTTTTGCTGGATCCATTTCCGCAACATCACTTCTTGGGAAATGTCTCAACCATCTCCGCACATTCGAGCATGGCCTCACACCGGAAAGCATGAGTAGATATTGGGAATCCCATCGACAAATCGATACCTGTGTGTCCCTCATCTTCATGAATCTTCCTTCTCAACTGAGAGTCCAGAAAGTGGAGCGGGACGTCAACGTTGTTTTCACACATTTCAACCTTCACCTTTCTGTCATTCTCTTACATCAATTAGCCATGAGAACAGCTTCCAAGCAAGGAATAGACGAGGCGGTGGTGCAGAATAGCTTCCAGCGGTGTCTTACAAGCGCTGTTGAGATCAAAGATACCATGTACTCGGTTCGAGACTTGAGAAACTTCCCAGTAAGTAAATCTGGTGATGAACTTGTGCTGCTCGAGGTCTTATTCATTTAGGTCAACATGTGGACCACTGCCTGCCTTTATATCGCTGCCGGCATATTTATCGAAGATCTCATGGGTCATCAGCCTTCCCCAAACAGCCCAGCCGATCTCGGGCTGCTTCTCATTGCACTGAAGGAAGTCGCTGCACTGCAAATTGGGACCACCTTTTATGCGCTGAGACTTGAGAAGGATATATTAAGAGCTAAAGTTGCAGGCTATATCCCGAGCCATTTGAGGATGATGGCTGGATTAAAAGATTTAGATATCGGGGATGGTAATCGTATTCCACCAAAGGGAGCTCCTTATTGTGTACCTGACGAAGATTAGTTCGACTAGAAAAGCTCAACTGGGAGGTAAACAGTAAACTTGGAATATGGTCATTTTGAAGTGTCTGCTTTGTAGGATAAATGTAACAACCAGCAAGCTTTCTCGCCCTCAAAAACCTGATAGGTCAACCTGGCTTCGGTGCGAACTTGATTGCTGGAGTGTTCATCAATGAGATCTATCCAATGGCAGAACTGTGATGGACAGTAGTATTTAGAAAGCCAGTCAGTCATAAAACGCAGTGGAGCATACTTGTCTCTTTCGCTAGAGAAATTGTCTGTTTCTTTGATAAGACAGTGACGCGAAGTAAACAGGGAATTTTGAAATTGTCGTTGTACAGACACTTTGTTATACCTAGACCTTCCAGCTCTTGAATTCGCAAGCTATATTAGATAAGGCAGTCTGTGGAGGTTCATTCCCCGAGTCTGTTGCTCGGCTGTCCCTTGTCTGACCGTGCCGTTCAAGATGAGATTTGGCTCACACGTGTGACCTAGCACGTGCAAAATCTTCACTTTGATGTTTAATAGCGGGGTTGAGGTGCCTAGAGTCAACACACTCCGAATGAGGAAAGGCGGTTGGTTTAGCGCATCTCGAAACATAAAACATCCACACAGTCCACCTCGAAGTGCGTTCTTCCAGCACCTCAAAGGCTACATTGCAAGTACAGACGATCCAGCGCGCGACAATCCTTACAACGAGCTTGCAGAGCTTGCATCAAGCCATGCCTTCTTTCAGCATCAGCAAACAGCTCGCAGAGTTACTATCTGCTGCAAGGACCGTTTACAGATCGAGACGTCTCGAGGGGAATCTTCTCAAAATAGGTATTTTCAATCGATTTCGATTTAGGGAAGCCATCACGACTTCGGTGTTGGCTTCGACAGCTCTCTCCTCTCTGGGTCCTGACGAGGGGGCTCGCGCATGACGATTCTGTGAGCCTTGAAAAGGATTCTTGCCATCCAGAGTCGCAGATCGTACATCCTCTCAGCTTCGGTACATTACACTACGCATCATAAGCGCCGCCACAGGAGAGAGAGAAATCTACTTCCTTACCGAGTAACAAGTTTCCCTGAAGGCCCTCAAGCTTATCAGCCTGGGCAATTCTTCGCCCGAAACTTGCAGGCCTTCTTCAAGAAAACAACATTCTTTTGGGACGAAAGGTCACCGAACAATGCAAATTCCTTTCTGCGGCTACTTCGCAGACGGCATAACACCACATCTAACACGCTGCTCAACTGGATACAGCCGCGGCAGACTCTACCAAACCGCAGACCGCAAATTTGATTTTGGGACCAGTCCCACGAATCGACAAGATGCTAAAAAGTCTGCCAACAATAAGGAGTCATACAGCTTGTTTGAAGATAACCCATACAGTAAGGAATTGCGTACCAATGGCCAGAGCTGCCAGATTAGAAAGACTTCGAGAGATCTTTCTGATGCTCCTGATATCGCAACTCCGTATAACTTGAATGTCAAGCATGATTGGCATGTGATAGAGCCAAAGAAGCGTTCTGATGGATACCTGACCCGAAGCTGACATCTAGCATACAAGACGCTGCGAAGAATCCCTCGTTTACCCCTACCGTCACTTTTTCAACCTCATCTGACACGTCATTAGCAGTTGGACATCCCAGAACCTCCCGATGACTATTTCCTAGGAAGCGCACTTACAAAATAGCAACAAACACTGCTTCAATGTTCAGGGTACCTCCCATCCCGGTTAAATATTCGTGGGATACTACAACGCATCTGTGTCCCTCTGGAACAAAAACTCAACCATTGCCGCTGGGTTCAACTTGACCATCAGAGATCGATTTCTCTTGACGAGTGTTGCACTTGGCTCTCAGCTTGCCATGATAAGGCACGTGGCAATTATAAACCAAGGCCGGAGCAATACATCGGACCTGCGACGGCATTGCATATCGGGCCCACTGAAGCTTGTGCCCCTGCAGCATTGAAACGGGGTCCAGGCCCGTGCCTTGGTATGCTTTCCCAGGAATACCAGTCACATCCCTGAGCGAAAGTCGGCCTTGTACCATCGCTGGACAACTTTCGATCGGGCAAAGAATTGGCATACTCATTGACGACACTTTTTGGACTGCAATACTGACGGCCAGTCCCCGCTAATGCTCGAGGACAGAGAGCAGCACATCTAATACGCGAAGCAGCTTGTTGCATCTTCGTAGTATTCGGCGATGTTCGGCGATATTATTAGTACACGTCAAAAGAGATGCAGAGATCGGGTGTGCGTGCTTTATACGAAACTTGAGAGCTCTGATATCCTCGACCAATCCTTTCGCCGGGTGCCTTCAAGGTTGCCGAGCAGACATCTCGACCTGTTTTGATTGGATTCGAATCTATGGAAAAGGCTTGCGAGAGAGCAATCCGGCAATATGGCCTTTTTTCGTTCCATCTGGCAATGCAGATCTTGCTTTGGACTCTTCTGACGAAGATGGCTTTGTCCGCTGGCCCAGATGCCTTGATCTGGGACTACTGGACAGAAGCAAACAGCCGTTGATTACCACGCGCTATTCCCAGCATCTTAAAAATATCACGATGCATCCTGACATAGATACATTTTGCTTGTATCTGGAAGAATCTGGGCCCAGAATTGTATCGTCGTTGGCACTTTTCGATGTTCGATGAAGGTGTCTGTTTACTCGCTTAACTCGAGCACGCCCCACCAGAGCTTGGCACGTGCAGTATATCCTCATGGCAGAATACTCGAGAATGCCAATCCTGGTTAGGGTCGAGCACACAAGGCGGTCTGTCTGCTCTGCCGAGTCGATTTCTGAGCTTCGCCAGCAGCCTCGTACAATCCAAGACAACACCACAAACTCACCATTCTCAATACCAGCAAGAATGGCCGCACCACTTCCTCCCGCCCAATGGTCAGGGCCAATGAACCCCTTCCAGATCGGAAACGGCCCACCAGTTCCCGGCTCGCCCATCACCAGAACGATGCCAGCCGTCAGCAGAGTCCTCGTCCCCGGCGTGCTGCCTTTCGGCTTCGATCTCTCCCCCGCCGCCCTCCCCAACGCCCAATTCGTCCACGCCAACCTCGCAGCCGTCAATCAAAACAACACGGCAACAGTCGGTCTCTGGACTCCAGCGGAGGTCGCGGTCTTGCTGGAGCTTGTTGAGATCTACATGCGCCTGGTCCGTCGTCACCTGGGAACCAATGACTTCCAGTGCATCACGGAGGCTCTTCATCGATTGCTACCAGGTACTATCAACCGTGGCTGGAACCCTACGCATTCAAAGATCATGAGAATTGCGTCGCCACAGCGACGTCTCTACGATGAACTCTACGCTCGGCTTGAGATCGGAGGATACTAGGGGGCTGAGCTTTTGTCTGGGTTTGGGATGCTCGTTCTTGAGATTCACTGCAGAAACACTCGCCGTAAGTACAAACCAGTGTCTCCGATTCTCCTTATTGCTGCGTCGTACCATATTTTCTTCCTCTCAAGGGTAGGCATGATTTTAGGATATTGACTTCATCAAAGGGCAAGAAAGTAGCTAACAAATCACCGTGGAATAGATCGAACTGGACATTCAAGCATGATTCTTGGCAGCGTGATTGGAGAATGGATGGAGAATGGACGGATGGATGGATGGATGGATGGATGGGCACTTTGTTGGGATTTTGCACTCAGGAGACGAATTGGGTGGCATTTTGCTCTTTTCGCGGAGCCTCCTCGGACGACAATCAGCATTTGGCTTCCAACTACAATGAAGAATTCTCTCTGCTGCGCAAAAGGAACATATACACTAAAGTTATCGTGATGACTTTGACTGTAAACACCGAGTGATCGATGTTCTTCTGACCTTCAAGGCCATGGAGAATATGATAGATACGATAAGTAGCCCCTCCACACATTTGAGGGTACACGATGGCTTCATCTTAGGTGCGTTGGCAGTAACAGGAGTACTATAAATCAAGGCAAACGTGAAAGATCAATAAAGTCAGAAAGCAAGCAGATACTCAAATAAATTTAAATTCGCAAACACAAGTGGTATCCTAGCACAGCAATAAAGAAGCACGAAGCACCGACCTAAATCAAGCAAATCCGGACTCCATTTACTCGGCTCCCCACTGGTCCCTGAACTCCAACAAATCCCTCTGCCCGTAGATCTCCCCAGCGATAGTGAGGATCATATCAATGGTAGCCTTCGTGTTGGTCTTGGCATCGAAAACCGGTTCCGGACTTTTGTCAGAGGTCTCTGGCTTGATAGGTCCGATGATGGGTTCTTGGACGGGTTCGAAATTCAGGCCATTCGGGGTAAGCTGGTGCTCAATATCGTCCGTCGCGTCAGCCGGAAGATTTGCCAGTATGCGTGCTTTTGCTGCTGCGAGTGGATCAGGGCCTCCGTCTTGGTTTTCCACCGCTTCGGTTGTAAGCTCGCCTTCTTCCTGCATGGTGATCTCCGAGTTCGAAACTCCATTCCGCACGGCATCCTCTCCAATGCCATCGTCTTCCAGCGCAATTTCATCGTCGTTGATCACATCTGCCTCTCCTTCCTCATCACCATCTCCATCGAAACCCCTCTCAACCTCTTGAATCCCCTCCTTCCATTCCTCCTTCTCTTTCAGCCCCACCCCCACTAGCACAGCTTTCTTTCCTAATTCTCTGACTACTCCAATCTCCTCGCTACTCAACTCTCCTCTATCCGGTAACCTCGCCAGCAAACTCCATGTCCACCTACTGATCCCCATTTCCACTCCCAAGCCTCTTTTCAACAGCGTTCCTTGCGTCAGCAATCTTAACAGCCGGAGTACAGATCCTTTATCGAAACAAGCCAGCTGCGCTGCCTTCGGATCCACAGTCTTCATCTTCCTGATCCAAAAGCGTGTGAGGTCCCGGTTCATCTTATCAACATGCGTAGGATGGTCTCGACCCAGACTTTCAATCGCATAACGAGGAGGTGTTTGGGAAAGTTGGTCACGAAGGGCTTGATAGCGTGTGAGAATTGAGTCAAAGTATGCCATCCTCGGATCGTCTTCCTCTTCTACTTCGTCCTCCTCGAGCTCTAGATCGATTTGCGCGATATAAGCACCATCCGCATACCATCCTCTGAAATCACCAACGCCATCTTCGTAGATGCCGCGATTATCGCTAAAGGGAGGTGTTTTGGGCGCGACGAGGAGATTGGGGATCGTGGTTGCTTCCTGCCTAATTTCATGATCGCACATCAGCTTTTATCTACGGAATAGAACATCTCAGCCATTGATTCTTGGTCGCGAGTAGGAGATGGAGTACTAACCTGACAGCTCTCAAGTACGCCAAGGCATCCATATCCTCGTCATAATCCAAGTCCTCGTCACCATACTCCAGCGCCTCATTATCGAGTCCGGGGATAGCACTTCGCTGTCCATAAGTGGGGTCTACTTTTGCTTCTGCTGATGGTTTGGCACGAGATTTGCTGCTGTAGGCATCTTCGGGCGTATCGCCTCGAGACTTGCGTTTTGTTCCTGCCATTGCTGTGTTGCGATATGCTGATGAAGGATGGTGTGAGGTTTGGATGTTTGCCTCGAGAACTTTGGTCAGCCTCGCTTACGTAATGAAGAATTCATTTCTAGCCTTGTCCGCATTCAACGACAACCCCTCCAGCTCATGACATCTTCACTTGATTCCAGGATGCAATCCAACACCAAATTTCCAAATTCCTTGTTATAGACTTCTACCATGACCAGCTTGCCTTGAACAATTCGTTTCCAGCGAACCACCGTCCATTTCACTTTATAAAAACCAGATATCGAGCAATACACCTCTTCGCCACCATGACTTTCCTCGACAACAACAACGCTCCAACCGACGAGGAAGCTCAGAAGACACTTTCCACTGCGACAATGGCGTCCCTATCTGCCTCCACAGATAGCCCTCCATCCGAAACACGATCAACTCGGCCACCTCTCCACCTCCCTTCCGAAATCATCGCCCTCATCCTCACCCACATCCCCCGCACCCAGAACTCACAGCCCACCCTCTGGGCCTGCACCCTCATATCCCGCTCCTTCTACCACGCCAGTACCCCCCTTCTCTACCACCGCCCCTACATAACACCCCACAACTTCAGCCTCTTCGTCCGCACAATCTGCCCTTCAAAGAACGCACACATAACCCCAACCCCTCTATCTCCCCTCGTCCACCGCCTCGACATGGGCGCCCTGGTGCACAACAGCAGCAAATCCCTCACCGCGCGCCTCCTCGGCCGCCTAAAAGGAAACATCGAGCAATTCGTCGCGCCCCAAGCCTCATTCGCCATAAACTCCTTCGCGGCCCTCGGGAAATGCAGATCGATGCGCCTCCTCGACCTCTCCTTGATCTCAGCCAGTATATCCAACAAACTGCTCTTCCAAACGCTCTCGCACCTCCCCAACTTAACCACGCTCTTCTTCCCGCGGTCCTCCGCTCTCGACGCGCTAGAATCCGTATCTGCGCCTTATACGTGGCCGCCGAAACTGAGCGCGTTGCATTTAGCGGGTGGTGTGAATGATAGCTTTTTATGGACGCATATGGTTACGTTGCCGGAGAGTCTGAGGACGCTGAGTGTGCAGCATTGTTCTTCGATTCATGCGGCGGCGATTTTGCATGTTTTGGAGCTGTTGGGACAGAGGTTGACGCATCTAACGCTGAGACATCCGCTTCCGCATCTCTATCCTACATCTCTGGATGAGATACTCTTGCTATGTCCGTCGCTGCTTGCGCTAAGGGTATCGGCGGATTTCATCTCGCCGCTGTTGTTCTCGCAGCCGAATATACCGGAGCATCATCCTTTGAGGATTTTAGATCTGGAGTGTAGTCCCGATGCGAATGCGGACGTGGATATTCCGCCGGGCGTATTATATGAGGCTGTGGAAGGAGGGTTGTTGAGCGATTTGAGGAGTGTGAGGGTCAGTGCTAGGTTGGCGTGGGGAGCGAGTGAGAAGACGAGGCAAGATGTAGCGGATCTGGTGGAGGTTATGGAGGACGGTGAGGTTGAGAGGCCAGTTGGTATTGAGGCGGAGGTATTGTGGTGTATGCCCGATACCTGAAGATTGAGATAGACACCGTCGAAGGAAGTCAAGTGAAGCCTTGTGTATTTTCTCTTGGCGTCTGGATGAACATGAATCAGATTCCGGCCTCTTATGAGTATGGTCTCTCTTGAAGTCTTCACAAGTAATGAAGCCTTAAAACATGCTGAGCTTTTATTAGCTATGCATGCGAGCGAAATCTATACAACGATCGATCCATCTGTCCCCGCCTCTCCCTTTCCTGTCCGTCATGGTATAAAGCAAACTCCGAGCTCTGGCGTGCATAGCGTTGTACAAAATTTCGCAACTCATTCCGATCCAGCTTATCATGATCTTTATTTCTGCTTGTTGGATCCATTGCTCCCTGCCATGTATCACCATTTCCCTTTTGGTAGCCTCAGTGCAAGCAATCCACCCCTTATAGTTTTCTCCGTCACTCGTACAACTCGTACATCGATGTTTCCAGCATATATCAGAGCTTGCCCAGTAGCTGTCTTTTGGCCGCAATCAGAATGCTGATACTCTCCTCCCAAACATGCGCAGGCATCCGATCATGGAATCCCTCATCGGCTCTTCGTTCTTCCTCGACTTCTGCCATGCGTTGTTGATAGGCGTCCATGACCCTGAATTTCCATCAGCGCCTTTCCGAAATTATACTCAAGATATGGACTTACTCATCGCGATCAGCTTCTTTCGTGATACCAAGCACGAAGTAAGGGTCTTCGACGAAGTTGGAGCTTTCTGTCTGAGATGATGATCCAGGCGTGTAACTCAGCTGGGATCGTGTTGCTTTGGAGGCCTGGAAAGCTTGGGCTTGAGACTGAGATTGAGACTCTTTGATGACACTCTGTATGGCGTGGCTATTGGTATCTCGAGCTTGTAGTGGACCACGGTCGTTATTGGAGGCATTTACTGTGTGTTGCTGAAGGATTCCGCGAGGTGCCCTGGTATTGAATAGGTCAGGCTTGTTGAAGTCTGGCTGAGCAGGTGGCATAGTGAACTTGACTGTTTGTTTCTGTCAGAAACTGTATTTTGCCTTCTTATTGGCTGGTCTGGATAATTGGGAGTAAAATCTGGAGAAAACTTGCCTGGCGCAGCTCGTGGAGCTTGATTTTCAACCCTATTTTCTTCGTCATGATTCCTAGCCTCGAATACCACTGCGTTGCCGTCCTCGGCGTATCTTGGTGATCTCGGACGGTAGTCTGGCTGACGGCCCGGCGCATGTGCGGGCAACTGGTATGGTGATGGAGTTCTGCGACGCTGGTTGAGGGGACTGCGAGCCCGATATCTCCGGTCACGGCGAGGAGAGCCATAGTCTCCGGTGCCTTGCTCACGAGGTGGAGATCTGCCACGGAATGCTTGAGGAGACGGCTGTCGGTATCTAGGTGGTGACATTGATCTTTCCCGGTCTCTCCTAATGCGTTCCTCCAGGTCCCTTCCGCGCGATGGCCTATCGTCGACATCGAAATGCTTTTCCGTACCCAGATAGATGCAAATGTCGTTGACATAGATTGCACTACTTGGTGCCGTTTTTAACGCGTTCAGAATCCTTTTCTTCAACTATTTGACCATTCAGTTCACGGTCCCTGGCCACGATAGCGACACATTGTCTCGACCGAAGTTGTCAGGACGTTGCGGCGTGTTAGTACGTAAAAGGTATATTGCACGTACCTCGGGATCATGCTGCAGACCATGCATCTCAATCCAAGCTCGTGTGCCTGCCAATGGTTCACCAGGGACGCGCTTGATTTGGTTCTGCCTGTTGGGACAGTAACGCTCGATATGGCCCCAGCCTTTACATTCGAAGCACTGCTTTGGTGGTTCACGGCAATGGCCATAATGGAAGCGGACACAATTAATGCACGCGCTACGAAAGTGTCAGCACTGTTCGCTTTCCATATGGCCTCCCTTCTTTTCTTGGCCACGATCCGCTCAATCACCTTGGCATTGTGACGATGGCCAAACACTGCCTGGAAGCGCTGTTCGTTGTGCAGTATGCGGTGTACGAAGTCTGAGCTGCCGATAAAACAGTTGAGGGGCGTGGTCCTGTCAATGGTTGGTGGCTTGTCTGGCCAGCCTGTGAGACGCGTTCTCACTCCAGCGAGATCAAGATGGTACCGCAAGACAATGGTCCTCTGGTCTATCTGTTTAGCGCTGTCGGAACTCTATCCGGATAGATTGATTGAGCGGCGCAGGTCGTGCTGCATATGTTGCACAAATGGATGACGCGTCTGAGTGAAGAAGATGAGAGAGAGGAGTTGAATGAGGAGAGGAAGATGAAGTTGGGACGGAACCAGCAAGCGAGGGTGAACCTCAGGTGCACCCACTCGTCTTGATCAGATCAGCAAACCACGTGCCTCGAGCCTCTTCCTCACATGGCCACCTGCACTTGCCATTTACCGTCCTCACCTCACTTTGATACGCTGAGCTCAAGCTCCAACAGATTGTTTTGACAGTGTTGTGTCTCTGACTCTACAACTCTGCATTGACATAACCTCGCCTTGACGTTGTGCCCTTGAGCGCATTTCGCTACGTTGTGCTACGATGCTGAGCGCTCCCGTTGCCTACAGAAAGGTGACATACATCATCTTGCCGCTGCTTCACCCAACTCGGCATCACCTCTGCTATTTCAAAAGATTTGAAACTCTATGTAGTGCGCTACAGCATTGCCTCTCAACCTCTACGATTTACGAGTCAGCTTAATGGCCCTGGCCATGAACAATTCCTCCCGTCGAACAACCTCCTCATCAGGGGTTACATATCTAAACTGAACAAACTAGGCAAGTCTGCCTCGAGAAACTATTCACTATGCTACTTTGGCATGAAAGAGCTGCCACCAACAACAGTCCACCACCAGGCATCACACAACATCAACCAAACCTACCAAGCTTGAAGCAGTACTTGCTCCATCAAGCATCAATATGGAAGCATCTATTACACCACTCTCTGACAGAGCTCAAGCTGCTACTGTTGTCCCAGAGCCACAATGCTCATCAGCCGGTCTACCGCCTGAATGGGATGATGACCACAGCTTTATCATGCACCCGAAGCAAATTTGCACTCCTGAAAGTCAGTGTTGTGGCGAAGGTGAGAACATGTTTCGATCCGACTCCATGCTACCAGACACCCAATACAGAGATGGAGTTCAGCTTCAATGCGCTGCTGAGCCCGCTGGGAGTGATGAANCCCCGCCTCTGAACACCATGTCCTCGTTGAACTCCCAATTTCTTGATACATACTGTCAAGTTACTGGCCCACACAAAAACATATCCGCGGGCTACATACCGGATGCTGCCATTGGTTCTCGGCAAAGTCCCGATGATCCATCAGAAAACATTCAGCCCCTGCGTGCTTGTTCTCAGAATGATCGAGGGATACTGAAGAGTGGCATAAGTGAGAGCATGTCAGATGTAGGTCTGTCCGGCGCAGCTCACTACATGCAAGCACGCTTTCCAGGTAATTCCAGAGTCTAGTATCAGTCACTGTAACTAAATAATACAGTCTCAAAGCTGCCAGCGGAGAACGATACATTTCATGGTGCAAAGCTTCACCCAAGTCTCCCTTCTGACCTCAACCCAGTTTTTGATGATAAGCTGCCAGATAATCAAGTGTCCGCCTCCATCCAGCTGCGCGAAGCTAAAGATAACACACCCAGACAGACTCGATTAACTACCATACCAGCTATCCTACATGGCCACGACGATCTTTCAATCACAAAAACAACGGCAGCATTACAACACAACATTAGTGGCTTGGATGCTTCTCCTCAACCGTCCTTATGCAATATTATTCCAACATCCTTCGCTGATACAGAGGGCGAAGTCTCCGAGTCTGTGTCATCGCCGTTCGAACCCCGCGGTATTTCACAGCCTCGCCAAGAGCCCGCAGTTACCTGGACAAGCTTGTCACTCGATAAGCTTTTACCAGACACACAAGGTCACACGGACCAACCCACCGTTGCTGTGGACAATGGACCTAGAGCATTCATATCCGCATCCCAAGCATCTTTTAATACACCAACTGATGCGAAAGTCCCCTTAAACAAGATCTCTTGCAGAGAACGCAAGCGCATCATAGTTTCTCCCAATCGTCCTCCAAATGTTACAAAGGCAATGATTGACTGGGTCAGAAAGACAAATTGGCTGCTGGATCCATTTCGAGAGGATGACGACTGTTGGCTGCATCCATCCCCGCCACCAGCTCTTTTGAGCGTCTCCGGTATTTTTCGACCTGTTGGCAAGCTTCAGAAACATTTCACTTGGAAGGACAAGGACGGAAAACACTCGCTAGTTCTCAACTACGGTATTGTCGTGAAGCTTGTCAATTATCAGATGACAAAACAGCAGCAGGATGGCTTCATCAACAAGCAATGGCATCTATCACATCTTTGTGGCAACTGGACCTGCTTGAATCCTGCACATACCACGGTTGAGCCAGGTCACGTCAACATCAGTCGCAACAACTGCTTCTCCCATCGCTCGGGCTGCCTGCATACTCCGAAGTGCCTCAAAGACAAAAAGGTTGCCTTGGGCGCTGATGGCAAGCTGGTCGATCACTCGGAACAAGCAGCAAGAGGTAGTCAGGAAAGTGATCAATGGGATGATTGGTCTAGTCCTCTACTTGTCGATGATAATGACTCCATGATGGATGACTACGACGATTTGGAATCCATAGTCGCCGACGATCTGGATGCCGCCGACTCCACATCCGCAAATCAAGGGATCGACACTTGCGCGGGCACTGCGGAGCCTGGAAGGTGCGTCCCGTCCATAAATTCAGCTTGATCAGGAGCTCGAACCTTTTGGGACACCACATCGTCTATGCCAAATGTTGCTATATAATTACTAGCATTTACATAAGTTGGAAATCGACAGATAAGACCTCAGGACAGAACATCCCTGATCTAAAGAAGCAACAAAATTAAACAATATCTGCGTTTGTGATCTGGACTGAAATTCTACTTGCATTTACTCTGGAGCTTTTGTGACATGAATACTTGGCTTTCCGCTAGCTGCATTGCTGTATCTTTTGCATCTCTCAACTTTCATCATTTTCATTCCAAAATTTATGTGTTTCTTAGGCGTTATGAAAGCTAAATTCATTTCAGGTGTGGTAATGCCGTTTTACGTTCTTTCTTCTTGACCAGATTTTTGCTCTCCACCACAACAAGGAATGTTATAGCCATGGCATATCCCACGGTACCGTGGGTTTAGTATTCGCTTTCGCTCTCTCTACGATGCTTATTGTTTCTAATGCTCTCCAGTTTATGTGGTCTACATTAAGTGGCAGAGATCAATACCTAGATACATTTATGGCAGCGAACGTGTGGCGAGATTATGACACTTCGGGACCGCATATAATTCGAGTCGGAGACTTCTCTAAAGCCTCTTTCTGCTTGCAATTCTTTTTTTCCGTCACAGCATGTTTTCGGAATGATAGGCGCTTCGGATGCAAGTGTTCCTTGTTGGTGGTTTTACGCCATTGTTTTCGGCAGCGTATTCCTTTCAGCATGGCCATAACAAAGGAAAATGAAAAAAGTCAATCTTCGAGCCTACAATGAGCCTGAGTTTCAATCATGGCCAATAGTCCGATTAGAGGCCTCTTACGATATTAACTATGAACGTCTGCGAAATGCGGTGCAATTGCAGCTGATTTTGGTTGAGGCGGCTACCAATAGCGTCCATACATTGCGACTGACCATAGCCGATCCCGCACGAAACCACGATCCAAGCGATCCAAACGACCCGAGGAACTGGTTGGTGATTTCCAAAACATATTTTACGAGACGTTCCACCTGCCCTCTTGTCATATGCAACCGAGGGAGAACGCAGTCAAGATTGTAGTGCTAACATAATCAGGAATGGCTAAGTTACCTAGAGCCAACTTTCCGAGTTCCTGATCTTGACAATCCGCCGCTAACCGTTCTGTACAGTTCATTCTCGCTTCAGCCAATTCTAATAAATAAATTACCTCGAGGCGTAGTGTCCCAGGTTGGACCAGTCCCAAAAGACCAAATAGAAGGTAGACTTGCCGAAATCGCCGTTGGGCAACCCATTCCAGCTGATGTGCTCGCAAACCCGCTCTTGAATGACCTGATGGCCAATGTTCAGAGTCAAAAACTACAGCAGCGAACAAGACCCACCGCTTCGCAGCTGCTTAGAGAGATGAGGAGACAAAACGCACTAACAGCTTTCAAGCCCAGCATGAGCAGCTTCTCAGGGAGCTTGGCACGCAGATCGACAATGGCGGGTCTATGTTNGCGTCATTCGCAAGTACTCCAGAACTACAAGAACTTTATGATCAAGTTATTGACCACCTTGGGGTAAAATACGTGAGGTTCACAGCTGCGCATATTCAAGCCGAACTGGACTCTAGGATACGAGAGGGACTCGGTGCAGATACGACCGATCATCAAATCCACCAGCTATAGCAATTATTAAGTCAACTTCTCAGACAACTGAAGAGGGAAGCCGTAGGGCAGTTTGTAGTTCCTTACGAGCTTAAGGATGATCCTGTATATCTGAATATACAGAATGTGTTTTTAAGCAAAGGCTTAATGCCTACCCATCAAGCTATGGTCGATGATATCCGCCGCCGAATTCCGAAGATGCGTCAAGAGAGGAACCGTCAGCAGCGCGAAAGCTCGGTAGCCCGGTCTATACAATCAACTGAGGGCCAATCTGCGCAGCAAGACTTGAGCCAGCTGAGCCAGAGTCCATTAAACCAACCAGGACAAGCAGTGGAACATCAATATATGTATACGGTAGCAGGCCAGCCGACACATGTGGTATCCAATCAGTCCGAATCGATAGCAGATGCCGCACCCTCTTTAGACTCTGGTTCCGCAGTAAGAGCGAGGCCTAAAAAGGCATGGCGAAGCCAGCCTCGACAGAAACACTACATACCAGAACCAACACCAGACCGCGTTATCCAGTACAATATGGATCCAAAATCAAAAGCAGGACTACCAGTTGGATTCGCATTTGATCCAAAATGGACCAAGTCCAGCCGCGAAGCTCTCCGCTATTACGTCAACGACGGTCCTCGAGGCCCTCAGGAGACCGAGGACGACTACAAGACTCGCATAATTCGAGCAGTAGACAACATGGGTATCGAGCGCCGAGTCCGACCCTACCTCACTCCCGAAGATAATGAACGACTTGCTGGCGACAAAGAGGCGACAGAAAAAGCAAGGGCAGAGCTGAGATCCAATAATAGAAAGGCTGCCACAGAGCATCACGCCAAATTGAATGTCGTTGACCGATTTAAAAGATATGATGAGGATTATGATAAGAGATGGAAAGCGGAGAAAAGGGCGAGGCAGGCTAGAAATGCTGTGAAGCGACGTGAAGCTCAGGACTGGTTGAGAGCGGAATTGCAGAACCGATATGGAATGACTGATATGAGATTACCAACACCTGCTCTTCCTGATGATAGTGGAGATGATTAAGTGCTCCAGGCATGGCTATCTGCAATATATTTTACGGTCTGTGGATGATGCTAACGTCGTTCGCAAACAATGAAGGTTTCTTGCTAACCAAAAATGTCATCAGACTTTACGATTGGTCCAATGCGACTGGCCTTATCGTTGCAGAAGGTCAAGAAGCAGCAAATGAGAGACAGCGAGAACGATATTGGAAACAGAGAATCTCTGGCAATAAGCCAATATCCGAAGTACTACAAGACGATGAGAGCGATGATGTCTCGTTTGCCGAATGCCAGGCCGCTTTAGAAATTTGTTCTGTCACAGTGACTGGGTGGCCCTGTGACAGATGCAGAATTAACAATTTACCATGCAATTACGCTTTTGTCACATCAACACCTGCAGTACCATCATACAGGGATAGGATTAAGGAATCTAGGCCCAGTGAAATGCCGGGACCACCTTTCACGACGTTTGTAAATACTTTCGCTACAGATCAAGGCATGGTCAACGACCGCGGACGTTCGTCGACAGTAGAAATTGACTTTGGGAGACTACCGAATCGCCCCAGGCATGAAATATTAAGGGGTCCTCCCAGAGATTACTCGGGCCCTCCGATGGGAGGTTATGATTCGGACCTCGACCCAAACGAGAACCAGGATGACTTAGAATTCAATGTCGATGACTGGCAACCATGCGATAATTGTCTGTTCAATATTCGAGCTTGTGACAATGATGGACCACCGTGCAGATCCTGTATTCTGCATGGTGTCGAGTCAACTTGCAATTCTGCTGGTAACACTGGTCAAACATCTCAGCCACAAACTCCACGTGTACAGTCCAGTGGGATACAGCGTGGAACTCAACCTGATCAAGCATTACAAAGTATCGAATCCACAGACCCGTGGGCTCGTATGCAGTCTATGCTAGATGCAGGTATACCGCTGACATCTGGGGCGGAAGACATCAGTCCTCATCTAGCCGCACCACCTCCTCAGCCCATCTTTAACGGTGGTGTGAGCAAGAATGTGCCCGATCAGCAGCTAGGTTTTACTCCAGAAAGAAGGGCGCCAGCAAATTCTTCAGCAGATTTGAGGACTCAAAGTCAAAATTGGCTTTCAAGAGAAGGAGAGGCAGTATGGTCTCGTGGTGCCAAGTACAATGCATATGGTCAAGAACTTGACATGCATGGCAGCATCGTACCTGGTGGCCGTATATTCAACGGAGTAGTTGATCCAGATCCAGATCAGCCAATCAACAGTATCGAGAATGACCATTCCCGTAGAACATCTTTCAATGTCAGGACCCAGAAAAACGACTTAGAGCTGACTGGCTGCAACGACCTCGGCCCAGACCCAGACCCAGATACAGACATAGAAATGGACCTCGACTTCCCCCTCCAACAAAGGGAAGATACAACCATGGGCGGCACCACCAGCGAGCCCCTCCACCCGACCCTCACCCTCGACGCCCTCTCCCTCAACAACGAACCTCCCCATCAACATTCTACCGACCTCGAAATCCCCACCAGCCCTATCCTCCCCCACATCGTGCGCCTCACAGTCCTCCAATCCATCCCCCCAATCTCTCCAACACCCTGCTCTGAAGCTGCCAACTACTTCACCGTCTGGACCGGCTCGCTCTGCCTCAACACCCCGAACAAACCCTGCGACCACTCCGGACACTCTAACCACCACATCTGTCCCCCTTGCCACGGGGATCAAAACCTCCACCTCTCCCCCTCCCAAAACAAAGCTATCGAATCCACAAAACGCTACATGTGCGCCCCCTGCGCCACCACAGCAACATAAATGTGAAACCGCGGAATCGAAGTCAATAGCGCGGAGAAGCCGGGGCAGACGGTTACGCGGGGGATGTGTATGTGTGGATGTTGATGAGGAAGACGAGGTTGTGTCATTTGCATAGGGAGGAGGCTATTAAGAGGGATTTGTGGAGGGCGGGGAGGATGAGTGGGGTCATGGGGAGGTTGACTGGTGGGGGGGGAGTTGAAGTGTTCGTTTTGTTTGGTAAGGGGGCAGGATGAGGGGACGGGGTGTTGGGGGTGTTTGGTTTGTTATGGGTATGTGGTTAGTGGGTGATTGGTTGATTTTGGGGGATTTTGTGATGCGGTGATGTGGTGATGTGATGGCGTTTTGTAGGATATTCTTGGAGGATCGGACCACTTGGGTGTGTCTGACGTAGTGAGATTTTAATCAAGAATCAGTTCCATGTTGAGAATTTGGTGAAACCACGATCTAGATGGACACTCTTCCCATCTGGAAGTATGAGCATTTCTTACGGCCTTTGACTTCTGTTTAAAGCAGATGATTTTTTATTTATCTTTATTCTGTAGAATGTTAAATTTAGGTTTATAGTAGTGATTTTAGACCTTTTAATTTCTCCAAGTCGAAGATTGGGGACAGTTACTACCTAGGAAGTTTGACATTGATTACCCAACCGATGATGTCGCCATCTTAATTACATTGGACTTTGACTTTGAGACTTTTGGAGATACGAGATCGTCTTTGTTGTTATTCGCTAACTAGCTCCGGCGCGGACGTCGCTAAATTTATTGATGGATCCTCATATAGCCGATGGTGGGGAAGTTTCAAAACTGACCTCGTACGCCATCACTTTTGTCATGCGTTGTACTATCACATGTCTCCCTTGAATACCTACCGTCTGGGACTTTGAATAAGGATGCATCAGCGAGACCTGTGGAAATGGTTCCGTACGACCCCAGAAAAAAGCAGAATAATAAAATTTGATGCATTTAATGTCTCGCAGCTAGTGTTCCCAGAAGTGTATACAGTATAAAGTGTATTCCCCAATTCAGTGAGATCAGTATAACTACGGGAGTATTCGTGTCAAATTCTACATGGAATATCACTGTCCCGCATACTGATGTACTTAAAGCGGGGTAAATCTAAGTCTATTTTAATCACGAGAGTTCAATTCTTACCTTTCTATGTATTGTTCTTATTCACATTAAGATATGTCCCGTCTGTCCCAAGACTATCCGGATATGGCAGTGATAGATATTTTTATACGGTACGAAGTACGCATCAAGTCGTCAGAATACGACGCTAGTAATACCCAAACTGCACTCGTGGGAACACTGCTCGCGGCTACCTCGCAACGGACGGCATTGCCAAGAGGCATGATCACCGATGACCGATCACCGCAGTCACTTTAGAGAGGAGAGTTTTGAGGTTGGGTGAGTACTTTCAATTCTTTGTTCCAGCAAAGCTACCCACCAACCATCTTCTAATCCAAGATTGCCGTACTTCTAAGCATAGTTCTGTTATCCACTACTTGAAGTACTCCATCTTCACCATCATATCCTTACTGTCGCCCATACTGTGGCATTTCTCCAGCGCAGCCTTGGCTTCAGGCTTCTGGTAAGCAGCCCCTGCCTCCTAGAATGGGACATCAAATCAGTATATTCTCATAATATCACGTGATACATAACCTGGGCAAGAACATACCTCCAAGCTGTCCCAGCCAACGAGAGCAATACCAGCCTTTGGCCCATCTCCAACAGTTCGTCCACCCCAGCTCTCCTTACCGATAATGGCCATCAGATCTTCCCAAGCTTTTCTCGCCTCTGGACCCTTCGACTCATCGACTCCTGTCATGCGCGAGAACTGGGTGAAGGCCTTTGGTGTAGAATCCTTCGGGAACTCGGCGCACTCAAAGATAGCATGCTTGGGGATCTCTCCGCCTGACTTCTCGGCGTACCTCTTAGCCCCCTCCTTTGCGAAATCCGAATCTGCGAAGGCCTTCTCGTCTTCCAAGGTTGCGAAGGCTGTGATGCAGAAGTCAGTGAGACTAGACGCGGGTAGGAATCAGGAGAATCGCACCGATTGTTTGCAGGAACTTAAATTCTGTCACTGCAGCTCCATCTTCAGCTACGACTGGACCTCCCGAGACTCCGAGGACCATTGGGAGGGCTGTCATCTGCGCGGCGATGGTTGGCCAGTTTGCCAAGAATTCATCCTTGTGTGCCTGAGGAATGGCAGGCATGACGACTGCGAGGTAAGGCATTTTGATGGATTGTACTAGAAACCGGTTCTATCGTTTTGAAGTTATGGGCTTGTTGTAGTTATTGCTATTGTTCGTGAGTTGTGAGATGAGATGAGATGAGATGGAGAGGAGATCCGAGGTGGGAGCTCTCGATCATTTATATAAAATGCCAAACTCTTGGAATTTCGGTCTTCGGTGACAAGAAAACTAATTCCTCGGATATCTGGAGTTTTGCGAGACCGTTATGCATAAATTGTATAGATCCTCCAAGTCCGTTGACCTTCCTTGAAACAGTCTGAGCCTCGGATTCGTACTCGGAACCATGCCGGATCCGCGTAACTTGTCGGTCCGGTCCGTCGGGATTGGCTGGAGAAAGCTGAGCTCCCCATATTATGCAGTACCATCTTGACGTGGAATGTTTAAGATAGTTGAAGTGTGGAAAATTGATTGATCGGAGCTTATGAAGATGTTTCTGGATGTCTAGAGCTTCAGCTGTCAGCAGGAGCGGCCATCAGATTACATAATCTAGATACCTATGCCATAGCACCGGACTTAGTATGATACTACATACACGATTTTATGATGATCGAAGCAATTATCATAATGATGGCGAGGATCCCAAAAACAAACTGTCACTGTCAACAAACACAATTGGCAGTCGTTCCCGGAACGGAAGACAATTTCTAAGCGTTTTTGGCTGACGAATGATGCTAAAGATCAAATACTGAAGCAGCTTCGTACCTGATCTGGAGGCTGAAGTCAAAATCGAACGGCACGTCCACAAGGTCCTCCTTGGAAAGGGGCATCATCGAGGAAGGTTTGCCCCGCTTTCCGCTTATGGCATGAATTGACGGCAGCTTAGCGAGGCGGTAAGCGACAAAATTCAGGGGTAGTCGTGGGTGGAGATGAAGCCCCAAACTCAAAATACAGATCGTGATCTTTCATTGGATCATAGTGCGCATCGAAATAGACATAAGCTGCCAGCTCGCTCTTTCGGAAGTTTATATTAACCGCATGGTCTCACCGTCAGTTCCATCCGAAGACTGAAGACGCGGCCTTCGGGAATGTCCCACTTGTAGAGTCTCGGCGTGAGCGGATGGTGAGAAGTCCCGAGGTACCGTTCATAAAACGGATAACGCTTTCGAGGTAATAATTTCCTCTGGTGTTAAGGCTTCCAGTACGCACAGAGTGATCAAATTGGTCTGATGTCAGTTTGACAACGTTTTCTCACATGTGATTTTTGCATATAAGATAAAGTTTCTTGCATATCCGCCAGAGGCATCTTTGTTGTCTTCCCCTCGTACACTTCTTTTTAAGCCAGGATATTGCTTCGTCTTAGAGTATAGAGTGCAAATTATTGGTGTAGCCGTACGTCGAAGAGCAACTATGACATCAACACCTTATTACCTTCGTCTTATTTCCTCGCAGAGAGCAAAGTACTCTCTCACCTGATGGCATGCGATGGGTCATCGAAGACCCGAAGGCCGGAAGTCCCGCTCTGAGGTGCTCGATAGTCACTTCGAAACTTCTCCGCTGGGTTGCGAATCCTCTTTGGTAGGATGTTCAAGGCAGTGTGCTATCTGTCGCACATTAGATGCCATCGAGTTGAGAGTCTCTGCTCTTTTCAATCCGCATGCTTCTGTACACGCCTATTATTGTCAGCGAAAAGTCGGTCGCCTGTTGTATGAATCTGGTAACAGAACATACCGTGTTTGCGTGTCTGCTGTTGTTTTGTTCAGCTCTGTCGTCGTTTCCATTCCGATGGGTGTGGTATGCGCCTACAGCAGAAAGAGCTGTCAGAATGGATTCGCGCTCAAATGACTTGGATACTCACAATATCTCACTGTGACATCCACATGATTGTCGATCCACTCTTCAACTCGACCTGCTGGCAATCCGCGTGTATTTGAGTCTGACATTGTGGATGAGACTCTGGGAATCGAGGTCGAAATGTCAGTCGGAGTTTCTATGAGCGAGTCCAAGTGGGAAGCTAGATATGAGAGATGTTGAGTTCAAATGGGAAGGTAGTGAGTAGCGTGTCATCCTTCCAGGACAAGAGCACTGTAACGGGCGACGCAGGAGCTGCAAACACCAAGCACCCGCGCATGCAAGAATCCAGACCTTGGAAACCTCTGTGGCGCTTAGTAACACCACTAGGAGTTGAGATTAATTGTCAGACAACGGCGGATACTTCCTTTCTCATCCCTGTGCAGGAGATGGCGTTTCGTCGATGTTGATTTGAGTGACAGAGTAGCAAGTAAGAAGCAGAAATTTGGTGGACGTGGGCTAGGAAATCGTCAAATGTGATGATCTAGCTAGATACGTCGCACTCTAGCGGGGTCAAGCAGGATTGACACTTTATCGTCACACGTCCAATTAATACTTTGATCTCACACCGCTGTACTGGGTTCAGATTTGTACTGTGTCGATTCAATTAAGCATGGGTTTACTCGTAGTTTGGCTTCCGGTAGAGCTGATGCTTGCTGCAAGGCCTCCGTCTGGCTGCTGGCTGCGATTACATCGTGGCCGGGTTACAACTCGACGAGTCCTGCTTGGAAGTCAGTGCTATACGTAAACACACCGACTGGTTCGAAATGCATAACTCTCTCTACCAGGTACTGAAGTTTAGGTCCTGCTCAGCTTGGATGACTCAACAACTTTGGCGTTTGAGACGAGCACCCAAGCCCCCAGTGCTTGGCATCCTTCTGTTTATACTAGACAACACAAGGGTAGTATCGGGCGAGTAAGTCAAAGCACTCCTACGCTCCGGTTAAAGTACCATTATCATGTTTATTGCCCTTACTCGCTGAAAACTCGATAACCCCTCTGCTTATAAGCTACATAGTAGTAGAGCTATCCATTAGGAACACTCAAACGATACGCTCGGATGACTTGACATCTCTGTTTATCTTGCTTGCATATTTTTCGACGGATGCTCATCCGTTTTCCGCGATGAGTGAAAATGGCGTTTCAGATTAGCTCACCGGTGGCAAGGATAAAAACTTGTTGAGCTTCGATTCTGGTGCGAAGGACGTAGCAATAAGGGCGTAGACTGCACGAGGGCTCATGCATCTCACTCAAAGGGGACGTTGAGGAGATCAGCTATGCCGATCATCGTACGATCTACTGTTTTGTGAAAGCATTCAGTTCAGCAAAAGATGTTTTATTTTTGAACGGCGTTCTCGGCCAAGAGTGGCTGGGATTGAGAAATTCTGTTGTTTTGTGTCACGTCAGAGCTTGGGGAAATTTCAGTCTCTCTCTACGCTCCGCAACTATTCCTTCTCAAGACCTCTAATCTCGCTCGTCACTCGACAAAAGGATGCCTAATCTTTCTCTTGTTCTTAATACGCCATCTATTGATTCTTCTGGATTTACTCCAGGGGTATTTTGGGTCAAATGTGCTCGGTGTGCTATCCGCACGAGCCACTTCGGACGGCAGGCAAATTAGAATAGGGCACGATAAGCACCATTCCCTGCGAATGCAACGCCGTGTACCCTATCTAAGGTCTCCGGCATAATTTTGCTATCTGCATGTGAAAATTTAATTCTCGAAGTGGCTGGCTGGATGGTCCTCTCCGGGATCGTGATAATGGTGCTACCTCAGCCAATCATTAGCAAATTTTGGCGAGGAAGTGCGACCTCGGGGTAGTGACGACGCAAGATTTTACCTTCCCTTGACTAGGACATAGTTTGTATTCCTTCCAAGTAAATCTACCTTGTGTAAGCCTGGAACCTTCCATTGGTCTAGTTTGTTCTTTGGACTGGTTTCTCTCCTCATCAACTCAGACCCTTGAACATTTGTTATCCTCACAGACGCGTTCTTCATCTTCGAGAGATCGCCCAACTTGACCTCGCGACATTAAGAATGGCTTTGAAACAGAGGCCAGTACTCCAGGATCCAGGCTACGACTCTGTTCGCGAGATCTGCGCTTCTCTTGGATACAAATCAGAGACCAAAACACACCGACACTTCAAGATCCTGAGTACTAAAACTGCGAACTATCGGAAGCGCTTTGTTGAAGACTCCGCGACCTTAACAGAATTCCCTCTCTCGAACGTCGCTCCAGAAGTTCAAGCGTGTGCGTCAGGTTTTTTGGATCAGCACAGCCACTTGTTCCCCGGTTCCACCGAGGCTATAGCATTCTCCTGGCCGACATACCCTTCAGACAAATCAAAGTATTCACGGTTACTTCGTACTTCACTTCTGCTTCATACTGATCTGTAGCAGGATACTTTCTGGGGTCGCCAAACTCATGTGCGCTCAGGAGTACCTACGACAGAAGAACGCGAGAGACAAAGCGACGAAAGGAAACGCTAACCATGGCCTTGAGAACCAATCACCATCAGTGGTCGATTCGAATCCTTCGACTTCGATAACGAGCCTTACAGGCAAGCAATTACCCTCTCAAATTCTGAGATGTACCATCGATGGTCCAGCAAAGTAAGACTTCTCGATTAGTGACATAATCTTCGCTTGAGACTAACACAGAGAAAGCAGCGAAAGCGAGAGTGAAGACGATCAAGACATTGAAGAACTGCGAAGGATAATCGGCGTACATCTCAATGACGTGTATCCTCTGAGCCATTCCTTCGATGGTAAGGCCAGCGAGTGGCTGTTCACCGTAAGTCGAGACACCGCTATATGATTCAGATTACTAACAGATTTTCCACGCCAGTCAGAGAAATGTCCAGACGATGTCGAGCCCTTCGCGTTTCGATACCTCCATGAACACAATCTCTACAACTCGAAAGCGGAAAACATTGACGCGATCCACACGTTTTCCAAAGTTTTGAAGCAGCACCTTTCCGTCGCATGTCCCCCATCTAAAGATCATAAGATCTTCAAGAGGTGTGAGCAGCTTGTACAGAGGGCTACCCGGAAATGGGACGCTGGTGGCTACGGAATACTGACCAGGAAGAATGGCATGATAAGAAAGACGCCGATGTTCGAGCATGCATGGATGCATCATCGCAGTAGATGGATTGATGAAGTATACTCTGGGGTCACAGATGGCTTGCTTGAGATTTCCCCACCTATTCACTCACTGGTATTCATAACATCTGAAATCACCCCGTCGATAGGAACAAAGCGAGTGCGTATTACCACGCCCCCATATTTCCTTCACTGCCGATATAATATGGCTGATGATACCCTTCGTCGCAGGCAGCTGAGGACAACGACGGAGCTCAATCACCGCGAAAGTCCAAGGTACAACCACATCGAAGTCCGATTGAAACAACGACAAAAACACAAACATCTGAGAATCATTATCCTACTCAGTCCCTATTACCTGAGTTCACTCAATATGGTAGCACCAGAGCTCCTGAAGCAACAATGATCAACCTTTCCCCAGGAGCTCAAACCCAGCATTGGTTCCAATTCAGTCCTGACAATACGCCATCTCCAGCAGTACCTGCGGACGATCCTTGGGAAATACCATCAGAATTGAACACCAATTCAACTGGGGAAAATATACTAGACGAAGTTTCTCCGTTGTGTCAGTCTTCAGCGGGTACCAACTTGGGGTTTTCCGGACCAGCTGGATCCAATTTTTATGCTCCTTACAATATCGACTCCCCACCCGCGGTGAAGACTGAACCCTTTTCTCCGGCTTCCCATAGAGACGAGATGCTATACGACGGATTACCGGCGACTGCTCAAAGAACTGGCTCCGTTCCCTCCCAAGCCCAATCTGTCACCATCAATCTGACCACACCAATTGCTGAAAGGCCCAAGCTGTACTTCGCCATCGAAAACTCTAGAGGTATGCCAGACACCTCGCCGTCGCAACTGGTTTCCGGCCCAACCTTTCGAGACTCCTCACTGCCGGCTTTCTTCGAGCTAGTGGGAAGCAGATCCAACAAGCCTACCCCTTTGCTCACCGACATTACTCTTCGATATACCTGGATCAACCAGAACGCAGTGGTAGTCAACAGAAATATTGGCGAAGAAGCATGGGAAGACATCAAAGAAGATGTTCTGCAATTCTTCCGTATGTCGCGTGAAGAAGATAGCGCACGCAAACGTTTTCATGTCTGGGTCAGGGTCGGGGATACCACAAAAGCTGCGAAAAATGCTTCGAGAGATGATATTTGACTTGGAAACAATATTTACTGGTCTGCCAATGGGTTAGGTTCCTCATTTCTTATCTGATTGCCTTTATTAGAGCTATAACTTCGATTTCAATTATGATACTGCATGTTTTATTTGCAAGGTTTTCTCTGTCTTCTACTTATCTTAGTCGGACAGAAAAACGAGGTCCGTGAGATGTTCAACCGTGTTGATAAAGACTTTGACATTGTCAAGTTTATAAAATACCTTTATTATGAAATAAAGTGTATTAGTAAATGCTGTACCAATAAGCAATATGACAAGTACTGACATATCAGGCGTCTAATAATAGGTAATAAGATATATTTATTTCTAAAAGAATGCAATCGAGGAAGGTAGAAACACTATGTTCGATTCGTTGCCGAATCGCCTACGGAAGTCTCCCGAATCCCTATCCTAATCCTAATTTTTTTTGTAGGTCCTGCGGGTCAATAGTACTGAACAAAAACTTCGTTATTTATACTTATACCATAACTATTTTCCATCATAAAGAAATCTACATAAGCAACAGGATTCCATTTTAAACACAACCTCATGAACAAACCTTAATACGTAAATATTGTTAATCTTAATTCTGGACTTGTTTGTATTGTATGAAATAAGATAATTTAAAACTTGACTATAGTGGAAACAATCCTATAGTCACTTGAATAAAGACCGAACAGGTCGATAGTCCTCCGACAGTTCTGTTAAAACTGCAAAATTAGCCCGCCGTATATCAGAATCCCAAGTATTTAATAAGTTTCTTTACTTTAGAAGAAGGCAAAAACCGGGAATAAGAACCATAGATTGTCGCAACCTTTTCTAAGATGATGAATGGCGAACTCCTTCAGGGCGATGAACTGACCATATCTCGCTTAGATGCGTAAACAATAGCCAACTAACCTGTACAACCAGAACCTGCGAAAGCTTTGCAGATAAGAAACCAAATCTGTGAACTTATTCAGGATTTTAATCGGCTACTCAAAGGTTCATCTAAACCCTGGCCCTTGCCAAAGTGCCGTTTCTAAAGTGCAAGTTGCGTGCCGGCGATGAGTGTTGTTGTACGATCACGTGACCCTCTTCTAATCTTGTGTTACCTCCTGCCTTGCTTTGCGCTTCACATACACATTGAGATACAGTACAAATGACATAAGTCCAACTTGCTGTGCTGGAACTGTGCCTGGAAAGGCCCTATTCCATTCATCATCATTCGACATCGATATTACTCAGCATGCGGCGTCGATCCCGGGAGCTTCTGCCGCTAAATGGGATCCCGTATCTTTCAAGACCTTCGGTGTAAATTTGTTCTATATCAGCTCATTAGAAAGCGTGTTACACAGCTCTACTGTTTTGCCAAGTAACATTTCATCAACACAAATCAAGTGCAACAAGCCGGTCCTATAGCACGAGAAGCGCTCACATTTCAATTTTTCCGTTACAATCAAGAATCCAACCCCACTTTTGCCATCATGGAAAGCGCTTTGAATGAAGCTTTCGAGCCAAGTTCCACTATAGCGCCAAGATTTGAAGAGCCTTCAGATAGTAAGAGGATAAAAGATGATGAAGACGGCAAAGCTGCACAAAAGATGGCCAAGAAATCTGAATTGCCAAAATCGTCAACGGCTGCAGCTGTACACTCAACCCCAACGGCATTTCAGGGGAGTGATGCAGGCGACGAAGTTCCCACCCAGCACTCCAATACTTTTGAATATATTTCACATCCTGATATAGAAGTGGATGACGACGTAAGCTCTGAAGTCGTGAAAATCAAGGGACAAGATGACTGACTCCGATGTAGCGAACAGATCATGGTTCGGATACCGATTCGGCTTTGGGTTCTATGCCGGCGTAAGCTCCCGAGACCTACTTGCCCTTATACAGACGTCACTAACTAGATTAGGAGTTCCACGGTCTCGCTGCGGTCAAGCATCTATGAATATATTGAAGGTGGGAGCTTCCTCCTCTGGTTGATGCTCAAGCTGATCAAAATTCAGAGAATGGACGAACATATCATGCTTTCAATGCTGGTAGTGAGTTTGAATGCTGATCCAGTCTCTGTTTGATTTTACGAATAGCAGCTGACAGGGCGCAGAATACATAGGCCCAAATGATGAAATAGAGCAAGAGAGACTAGGTGCGTCGCTACTGGTGGTTCGGATTTTGAACTTTTGAGAATTGATCGCCACCCAGATCTACAGCATCATCTCTTTGTCATGACAATGGACAACAAATTACACCTCGCACCAATTGAGAATCCGCAGCATGTTCTAGATATCGCGACGGGGACCGGCATTTGGGCCATTGAATTTGCTCAACTGTACCCCTCTTCCACCGTCCTTGGAACAGATCTCAGTCCCATTCAACCATCTTTGTATGATTCTCTGAATTCACCTCACCATATATCTCGTCCGCCCCACTGACTCAAATCAGCATTCCCCCAAACTGCCAATTCCGCATCGACGATGCCGAAGAAGAATGGATCTACAACCAGTCCTTCGACTACATCCACGGCCGCGCCCTGGTATCATGCTTTCGTGACCCTCCCTCCGTGATAAAAAGTATCTTCGCCAATCTCAACCCAGGCGGCTATTTTGAGCTCCAAGATCCCATCATGCCCTTGAGATCCATTGATGGTTCCCTTGCGGGCACATCCCTCGATCTATTCCAGAAATCCTGCATGGAAGCCGCGGAAAAACTCGGCCGGCCCTGGACGAACGGCAAGAATTATGGACGGTGGATGAGAGAGGCCGGTTTTGTGGATGTTGTTGAGAAGAGCTATTACTGGGCAACTAACGGTTGGGTGAGGGGACGCCAGAAAAAATTACAGGCCTTGTGGTTGAACGAGAATTTGAAGGAGGGGTTGCCGGCCTGGGGTTTGAGTACGTTGAGTAGAGGGTTGGGGTGGAGTCGGGAGAGGATCGAGGTTTTGATTGCAGCGGCGAGGGAGGATTTGAGCAATCCGAATATTCATGCGTATGCTGAGTGTTACGTTGCTTATGGCAGGAAGCCTCACAATGAGGGAAGCTCTTCCTGAAATTTTGCGGTAAACAGCATTTTTTAATTTATTTCAAGGATCAAGGAGGGGGCTTAGGTAAACATTGAGTATGAATCAATGGAGCGCATTGGAGCCGAATCAGTTTTCCTTAAGAGCATCTGGCGATGTGTCCATGTGCTTGGCGCGGCCCCGAAATTGCTTCCAGGATATTCAAGATAGCTTGATTAGCTTCATGGGTTGAGTTTAAGTGACGAATGTTGACAACTTTGTTCCGAGGATGCGTGACAACCCAAAGCAAGATCGTGGCACCTGTCTCAACCAAAGTTTCCGGAAATGAAGATCAAACAGCGTGAGGCCCAAGCAATACGCCAACCTTTGTTCACGGAGACAGGAATAATTGATCAATTCGGCTATCGTATGGTCGTGTCGAGGTAGGATACGGAGCTGACAGGGGTGTGGCGAAAGTCAGACATCAGTTGTTTGTGTCTCTCCGCTCTCAAGAGAAAGTAAATCTCGTCTGCTTCACTTCACCTTCCGCGAGAAGGTCAAGAGCTTCTCCATCCATGAGACCCTGGACATAGGCCTCTCCCACAACTTGGAATGTACCTCCATTTGGTCTGAACACAATTGGTGTACTGCAGCCAAAGATAACGGCAATCAAATCTCCAATCCTCGTTTGATTTTCGGGCTCTCCATAGACATTGTCCGGGGCCCAGCCCATGTAGCCTTTCTTCGTAAGCATGAACCTCCTCTTTTGGCAAGTCCTGTCGAAACAAGAGTAGACCTCGGGGAAGTCATACTCTGATGCATCAACAGGTATCTGGTCGGTGAAGTACTCCCCTAGAGTATGATCTCCAATGATAAATTGCTTATTTGCTGCACGCCACTTCTCCCATCTGAAGTAACCACCTTCTTGAGCAGCTAACCAGGTCCACCCATTTCGCTTGAATTAGGGTTCGGCTGCTCGGAAGGTCGCAGGAAGATGCAGTATAGCCGCATGGCGTTGTTCAGCTTTCCGACCATGGCAGACTCTGTCCGCTACCAGAGTCCGGTAAAGCGCTGTGGAGGTCTGTTTGAAACTACCGTAGATGTTATCATTGTTGTGGTGTTGTACAGTACTCTTGTCCCATGCGAAGTATCCCCGAGCGGTAAGGCTAAATCTGCTATCCAAAATGAGTCCACTACATACGAGGCGCCGATCGTCACCGAATTGAAAATCACAGGCTATGTCGCCGCTCGCCTTGTACGGGGTGTATTCCGAGGCATTTGGTATCGACTTTCCTGATAACCATGCTGGTCCCCAAAGCGCATTCTCGATCCTAGCAAGACTTACACGGCCTCTCATCTGCCAATCCGGAACCCGTGATGGTGTCTCAGCAGGTCCCCAGATTCCGCCTTCTCGAATAGTGTCCAAGTTTCCGTAGGATCGAATGAACGCCTTTGCGGCTTCCGTGTATACTTCTTCGGGCGACATATTTTAGTTCGGGGCCAGCTGCGCAGTGACGCTCGGGTGCATCAGCCCAGCTAACCCATACACAATGTCACGAGCGTCTCGACACTCGGCCAAATTCGCAATATCCAGAATCTTCCAAAAAGCTCAAAGACGCATCTCCAGCTTCATTGTGCTCGCCAAGTGGCCACAATTCTCTAAATGAAAACTTGTCACGGACCAGTCTTGGTGCACTGTCGAGCGACTCAGCGCAATCAAATCATGACTGAGGAGTCTATTTTTCAACAGCATAGGTGCTCTTGTAGGACCCCAATCCTAGCACAGAAGGACTTCCAGCTGATGCTACAGGTCCTTGATCGTACCACCATGGAAGATTCGCCCATGATGATCTCCTGGATTATCCAGAGCTGGTACCAATATGGCCTCTCCATGAAGTCTCTCAGCGCTAGCCAGTACCCCGTGCCCAGATACGCAGGATTATCGCGAAGTTCGCTTTCCAGTTCGGTACCAGAACCGGCTCTTCCATACTGGGACAGCTCTTCAATCAGTTCGATCGCACTTCCGCTTGCATTGTCCTCCTCTCCAATCCAGGCCACAAGAAGACATGCTTTTCTGTAGATGTCCCTCATCCTCTCTACCTGGACACCCCTTTCTCGACGTCTTCTTGGTGGATGGAGATTGCGTCAACCCAGAGCTTGAAGTCCCCTTCAAACTCTGACTGCTGGGAGAATTGTCGTAGAGCTTCCGCCAAGTTTCGCGTGATATGGACCTTATGTCCGTTGACTTCGATATTTTGAGGTTCAAGGTCGTCTCCTCATACGTAAGATAATGCGACATAGTCTCCCCACGTAAATCGCGACCATTTTGGAGCCACTCTATTGCTTCGTGGTTGGCTCAATGCTTCATTCTCTTCCTTCGATCCGAGGATCTCATGCTGGGGAAGCAAAGCGGCCAATGACTCCTGTAATTGACAACGTAGAACAGTAGAGCCTGGAACCTTGGGCAACAGAGTGATCAGCCTGATCTCATCTTTACTCGCGTCCAACGGAGAATAGAAAGCACTCATTATGTCGATGACAGAAGGAAGTCATAAGGGGTCTTTTGGTTTGATATTTATTGCTAATGCTGATGATCTTTCTACATCGTGAACATTGAAGAAAGGAGGTTCAGCTACTCAGCCAAAATTAACGCTAGCCCCATCAAGCCTGCTACTTGTGCCAAGACCGGGAAGCCGCGAGGGAAGTGATACCCAAAAAGCAGATACCCAGAAAGCAGGGGATATGTGAACCGATCCAGACGACATTGCTATTTACAAAGAAAGGTTAAACACACCTGAATAAGACCGGGTAAACTTAATCTTCAGACCAAATATCTCGTAAATACCTGAAGCTCGCTCGCCAAATATAGAATTCTGCCATTCTCACCGCCTTGAAAATCAGATTAGATCTTCCCGCTCAATCTGATAAGATTTCCCGCATCTCAACGTCAATCTTGTACCACGTCGCCCTGTCTCTCTCCATGCTACCACTTTACATCTTGCTCACATGCCTGATCTCCTACGCATGGGGACGGCCATCAGACCCCTCCGAATTTTGCTTCGGAGGCTGTGAACTCGCTCTCGGGATCTTCAAGTTTAACAAAACCTCATCCACCCCTGCAGATCCCTCAACATTAAGAGCTAAGAATGGCTGTGATAATGAGTTGCGGATTCGGTCTTTGTATCTGTGTTTGAGCATGTATTGTACGGTTGATGAGAGGGTGAGAGGGTTGGGTGGCATGAATGAGACGTGTCAGAGGCGGTCGAATGTCACAATCCCACCATTTTCTATTGTTGATGGGTATTCGGATGAGGATGTCGATGCGTTGAGACATCTCCACCAGGAGGAGATTCCTAAGGGGAAAGACTTCGTGCTAAATGAAGTAGCTGTTCCTTCGAAAGAGGTTTTCAACTTGGCTTTTGATACTCTGGTAGGCCCCCACTTTCATGGTCTTGATTACACGTGATGAAGTGCTGATTTGAGGATGGTAGGATGCTGTATATTTTGAGACTCGGATTCATAACGTCTATGGGTAAGTGCTTTCAGTACTTTTAGCTGAGATCGACCACAGCTGAAAACAATCTAGTTGCGCCATGTACTATTTTTGGGTCATTGTCGTAGCCATTGGTCTCTTGTCACATCTCGTTCCCTACCTTTTGAATTTCCAAATTCACGACAGAAAATGGCAATCACTGCCGAGCGATGATATCGATGGAACAGAAGATCAAAGTTACAAGAATCAAAGAAGTATTCTTGATACTCCGTACACTCTGCTCAAGAGATATATCACCGTCCCCGCAACATTCGGCTACAAGCGATCTCAAAACATCGGGTGGTGTACGATTCCCACTCGCGTCCAGAGTCTTACAATCGGAGCGTTCATTCTTATCAACATCATACTCTGCTCCTGCAGCTACAGAGTCTTCCCCAATAACATATAGTATGTATCTCCTGCCCTACCTATCGCCATTCCTACCACCTTGCCCCTCTCCTACGAGCCCTCGCTAAAACAACCACAAGCTGGCCTCGAGTCTACGACCAAGGCCTCCGCTACTTCGCCGATCGAACCGGAGTTATCTCAACCGCGAATCTACCCCTGATATGGCTATTTGGGATCCGAAATAACGCCCTAATGTGGCTGACCGGGTGGGATTTCGCTACGTACAATAATTTCCATCGTTGGGTTGCGAGAGTGTCGACGTTCGAGGCAGTGTTGCATTCACTTGCGTATACTGTTATGATTGTTGCTGGTAGGTTCACTGATTTTCTTGGCTGCTTTCTATCTCTCAATACATGTATTGAAAATACTTTACTAACGCGGTCGTGTAGGAGAAGGATCCATATCTGAAGCATGGACTTACTACCTCACTTATTATCAGCAGAAGTATTTCGTCAATGGTGTCCTGGTAAGACCCAACCCCAAATATTCTAGCTCAAAAGTCGAGCGAAGCGATCTAATGTAACAAATTTAAGGCTACCATTTTCATGGTCGGAATCCTTGTCGCCTCAGTTTACCCACTTCGCCGCAATTTCTACGAGATCTTCCTCTGGCTCCACATCATCCTCTCCATCCTCGTCATCATAACCATGTACTAGTACGTCCGTCTGACTTCCCTCTCTCTCCCTTTTTCCACCCCATCCAAAACCACACACTAACTCCCCCTCCTTTCTTAGCCACGTCGAAATCTTCCGTGGTTACACCCTCTACATCTACCCCTGCATCCTCATCTGGGCTCTCGACCGCCTCCTCCGCCTCCTCCGAATCCTCTCATTCAACCGCCTTTTCTGGACCACCACTGCAAGCATAACCTACTCTCCCACCTCCAACATCGTGCGACTCTCCGTCCCATACACAACAGCATACATCAAGCCCAGACCGGGGACATTCTATTACGTGTATGTCCTGGATAGTTGGCGGTTCTGGGAGAATCATCCGTTTACTTTGGGGTATGCTACACCCGAGCAAGCCGTATCCCAGGCACATGTACACTCGCCTTCAGCCTCTCCTTCGTCGTCGATGTCGCTGGGGACGATAAGTCCGCCACGACGAGCGCCTTCACCTCCCGAAAACCACACGATACCCACATATACACCAACCTCAACCTCAATCTTCCCTCCCGAATCCGCACACCTCCTCCCACCATCCTCTCCCCAATCTTCCTCATCCCCGCACTCCAACCCGGGCACACTAACCTTCCTAATCCGCCCCTACTCAGGCTTCACAGCCCGCCTACGGACCTCCTGCCTCACCTCTCCATCTCCCTCCCCCCCTCCCAACCCCTCACATTCCAACCTCTCCACCACCCAATTACAAATCTTCGCCACAACCCACCGCGTCCTCCTCGAAGGCCCCTACGGCGAAACACAACCATTCCACACATACGGGAATATCCTATTCATCGTCGGCGGCACAGGCATCGCGGTGCCGCTTTCGTATCTGCGGGCTCTGACTAGAGTTGGAGATAGGAGTACAGATGGCGGTGGTAGAGGAAATAGAGATGGAAATGGGAATGGGGACGGGGAAGTAAAGACGAAGAGCGTGAGAATCGTGTGGGCTGTGAGGGAGAGGGTGTTCCTTGAGGAGGTTGTAGACAGGGATTGGCCTGCTGCTTCGAAGTCTGCTTCTGCTTGTGGTGGTGACGGTGAAGGCGATGGCAGTGGCGAAGAGAGGGGGAAGGTTGAGGTGAACTTGAAAGCGTATATCACTCAACACAACCCCGGCGTCGAAGAGGGGGAAGATAAGGACGACGACGACGACGACAATGAGATCGTCTGTCGTGGCAAAACCAAAGGTGCCGTCGAGATACGAAGTGGCCGACCCGATATCCTTCAAGAAGTCTCCAACGCAGTCAGCGATTCCGCCGGCGGTGATCTAGCAGTAGTAGCCTGCGGTCCCGGCCCAATGGCCGACGATGCTCGGCGTGCCGTCGCCGATATGCTAGCAACAGGCGTCAGCGGGATAGAGTATTTCGAGGAGAGTTTCAACTGGTGAGGATTTAGTTCTCCTGGCCTCTCTGCTCTACCTCAAGTTTAGATCAACGTCAATAAACCAAGTACAGGAGTTGCATCCGGAGTCGGAGTCAGAGTCGGAGTTTGAATTTGATATTTGCATCTACAATGAAGCGGATTTCTTGAGGGATTTGAGATTGTCTAGCGTTAGATTGGATTCGCTTAGATTCTAGGCTTCACGAGTTGGGGTAGACAGATAAGATGGGTCCGAGACTTTGCTTTACAACTATCATTAGCAATTCCCTTCTCTTCTCTTCTTGGGCCATCTCTTGCTTCTTTAGCAAGTACCTTAGCAATCTTGGCACCGGCCTCCTCGAAATGGGATTTTGGATCTTTATGATTGTAGTCGAGGAGCAGATCTGAGACACTTGCCGTTCACAAAAGTAGGACCGAAAAAGGTTTGGGTTGCCATATTCAAATTGACTAAAGCAGCGTGAATAGCGTAAAACCTAGGTACAATGCGGAGAGAAAGGAATGGACCAAGCAGCGTAGCCCAGCCCGTTACCTCCTAACCACATCATCATAAGCAGCCATGATTTATTAACGCGGAGCGCCCTCCCATCCCCTGGATGCATGCCTTCTCCCCAAGACCCTCCCCACATCCCGGGGCGAAAAGAAAAAGATGAGCTAAAAACATGCAGAAAATGAAAATAACCTCCCCAGAAGCTGCACTCCATTTTCTATCCCCTGATGATGAACGTCGGTTGTTTCCCATGGCAATGCTTGTCGTGTAGCGCGAGATGCCATTCTATCCATGTGAACCCACCCAACATTTCCACCTCGCCCCCAAAATTATCATCCCCGGACGTCCCCTCTTCCCAGGGTCAAGTGCACAAGGAAAACAAGGAAATGTAAGAAAACCATGAGCAAAACATTATCTCAGGTAGGGACAGAGGATCTGCTCTGGATGCCGACGCTGACGATGGATCCGTCGTCAGGGTGTGCAAACGAGCTTGTCTGATCTTGTTCCTGCTTGTTTCGAGACCAACATGTAACCAGCAGTGTCGATGTTGATGTGTTGTTGATCTGATCGATAAGCCGTTTGTTGCATTGATTCTTCGAAGCTTTGGATGTGATGACATCGGCATGCCGTTCGATTTCTTGACATTGATGACAGAGCTCACCGAAGTGAGTTGTCATGCGAATGTCGAAGTGCTCGAGCCATCGTGAAATCCATAAAAATCGAGATGTAACGAAAAAGCATAAAGAGAAGAGTTTTGTTATCGAGCCAGTACCACCAGTCTCTTCGAGACGATCAGGCATGGTCAGCGAATGAGTTGAGATTAAGCAAGACGAAACTGCCGCGAGTCGAAAATCGAGTATCGAAGACCGGTCAAGGAGAATCGCCCGAGGAAATAAATCAATACCATTGCTGTCCAGTCTGCTCCTCTCGCTTTGGCCGGTAAGAACCAGAAGAATATCCAGGACCAGTTGCTGCACCTTTCGAGGCAGAGCGCAGCCTATTTGCGGAGACTATAGCGTCAGCCATCCAGTCAGCATACATTCTCCTCGCGGCCAGCGTCATCGAAGCACACTAAACGCGAAGAAGAAATCTCCTTACAAGGAAGGAACCGGAGCTAGCAAGACACTCACATCCTATCACTACCACCGACGGCTCTGTTGGTATCCGGAGTGTCTACACCAGCACCACTGGCACCACGTTCGATGACCTTACGGCGGGATCCGGAAATGGCTCCTGGCTTGGAAGCACTGGAAGCGTGCTGGGGGGTTGGTCCTCCGGCAGTTGCAGCATTAGTGCGGGTACGGCCTGGCTTCTCATCCTCATCCTGGGCAGGTTGTTGACCGGCGGCCTGGGCAATAGCTTGGGCATTCTTCTGGTACTTGTAGACGGTCCAATCGAACACATAGTCGTATTGGAAACCCTCACGAACGAAGAGATCGCGGAAGATCTTTCGGAGGTAAGAGTAGTCGGGCTTGTCGTCGAAACGGAGGGAGCGAGTGTAGTTGAGGTAGATAGCGAACTCGTTAGGGAAGCCTCTGCAGAGAACTTCGGTAGGGGTTGTCATCTTCTTCTCCATGATTCGGTCATACTTCTGCTTCTTGGTAGCAGCCTTCAGGCCTTGCCATGGAAGGGAGCCACGGCAGAAGTAGAGCATAACGTATCCGAGAGACTCCATGTCATCACGACGGGATTGCTCTACATGGCAGTTAGTGTTGTGTCCAAGATACAGAGATAATTTACGTACCGACGCCCAAGTGGGTGTTGATGGAGGCATAACGAGCAGTACCAGTCAAGTTCTTGTTCTCACGGTATGGGATGTGGAAGTGAGTCTTTGGGTCACGGTACTTCTTAGCAAGACCGAAATCAATGACATTGACCTGGTTGCCGCGCTTGCCGATACCCATCAAGAAGTTGTCTGGCTTGATATCACGGTGAATGAAAGACTTGGCGTGGATGTACTCGATGCGGGAGATCAATTGATCAGCAAGGAGGAGGACGGTCTTGAGGGAGAACTTTCGGTTGCAGAAGTTGAAAAGATCCTCCAAACTGGGTCCGAGAAGATCGAGGACCATGGCATTGTAGTCACACTCGGTACCGAACCAGCGGACAAATGGGATACCGACACCACCGGCGAGGGACTTGTAGACGCGGGCCTCATATTCGAGTTGAGGGTGCTTGGCCTTGACAGACTCAAGCTTGATGGCGATCTCCTCACCGGAGATGATGTTGGTTCCGAGATAAATGTCACCGAAAGATCCACTACCGATCTTACGGCCGATACGGTACTTGTTACCAACGCGAAGATCCTGGAGAGACATGTTAGTATCCCAATGTAGAGGTAATGTTGTGCAACTGTGCTATGTTATGCCAAAAGAAGAGGGGAAGGACGAGGCTGAGGTGGATGTCAGAGGTGAGAGGATGATCTCGACTTGATCTTGATCCAAGGCAGCCAACGTATATGCAGACAAGAAGGTGCTCGTGGGAGGCTGAAGAAAGGGAGTATAAACCAGAGGATTGGATTTCGACTTGGAAGCGGGTGGATTCACCATAGTAGTCATCTTGCTTGGACTATGGACTCTGGGTATCGGGCTGACCGATACACGAGTCGAAGGTGGTTGTTGAGGGTATTAATTATCGATCGACGACGGAGATCGTAGTCGAGAAGTATGTAGGAAGGCAGGAACTAGGAGGAGGAAGATGTTAGTTGTTGTGTTGTTGAAAGATCAGGCTGCGGAGGTAGGAACGCGGAGCGGTGAGGTTGATACAGATGGCGGTGTCGTAAGTGGCTTGTCGGAGTTGAAGGTGAGCAGCAGACGCCACGGGTTGGCAGACGAGGGTATTGATGCTGTTGCTATATGCTGTCGAAGTGTGCTGAGGGGAGGGAGAGGGAAGGCGTTGGTACGTACCTGTCTTAGTTGCTGCTTCAAGAGTTGAGGTCTCAGGCTGCAGGTGCCGACCGACGACGTTCGAGAGTCTTCGTGCGATGAAGACGGGATGCTGGGTCGTGTATTGGAAGCGTGAGCTGATTCTCTCGGCCCTCCTTGCAGAGTGAGCGTCAAGAGATCAATGATCACGCGTTGGGGAGAGAAAGGCGGGTTGAAGTGGTGGTTGTAGTGGGGAGAGAGTGTCGTCGATGGTTAGGTTCGATGAGGTCCGGAAGTTGGATGGGCTCTTTCGCTTGGGTTTTAAGCGCTACGCCGGAAATGGATTTAAGGCGGGTCTTTGTCGTAGCGTGAATGATAATGATCGACGCCCTGCTCTGCTTTGACTGCAATCAGTCAAGATAGATAAATAGCGAGGACCTTCCCGGTGTGGATTTCTTTATTGGACTAAATAGGACGATTCACTTGTTATGCTCGCATCAACAGCTGAGGACGGGTTCGGATGGATGACTGTGCTGTATGTTGAGCTGAGCCGCAGGCAAAAGGGTGCAAGCCCGAGGCAATTGAGGAAGGCATAAAGGGTCAAGGCAAAGCAAGGTCGGTCAGTCAGTATTATTCAGCTTTGAGTGCAGCAGGTGTTTCCAGCACCAGACTTTCAAGGGCAGGCGCCGCTCCTCAGGTCATGCCCATGTTGTTTCTCCTCCATCCTCCCTCGTCCATGCTCTCACACACCCCCATCTCAGCCGACGGTGGCCCGCATCATGCTTGAAAATGCTCCGCCTGGGCTGCGATGCCCTTGTCTCTTCAGGCTGTGGTGGCTTGGCACAAAGGCCGGAAAGCCTGATGCAGAAGCCTGAAAGAGGGGCAAAGCACGCTGAACAAATGACATGCCAAAGGCGCTGCAGCTGACTGCCGATGGTCTGGCGTCTGGCCTTCTCATTCGGGGGCAGAACAGGTTGAGTAGACCAGCTCGCTGGACTTCGTATATCTGCATCGAAGTACATCTAGAATTGCTGGGTATGGCATGACTTCGTATTATTATCTACATTCTTTTGGTACTCAGGTAGCTGTCCTTTCCATTACGATACATTTTTTACTTGCCCCTATTCTGTTTCCATTTCATCAACCTATAGAACCCATTCCTCATGCCCAAGTATATCCTCCCCCACTTTCACTCACCGAGCGAGCCCCTTCTCCTCGCATCCCGTCCCAACCGAACACCAAAACACCGCACTATCACAGCTGTCAAATCCACAGCCTTGCCTTGCCTCCCTCGCCGCCCAGCCCAACACAAGGAAAGCAGTGAACCCAAGCCCGACCAACATGCAAGCACACGCCCTCCGCCTTTTCCAATCCACCATCCTATCTTGAACTTCGCCATCGGCGGCCTCCTCCCTTTTATTGCATTCGTCAGATACCAGTCACGATATTTCACAAGAAACACCCTCTGCCAACAATTCCTCCTTTGTAACTTCGTAACACCTGACAAAATAACTCCTGAAGGGCGAAGGGCCTCACAAACCCAGTCTTCGATTGCGTTCTGAGGTGCCAGAGAAGAAGTTAATTCAATTGCTTCATCGTCATACCGCATCTAACTCAACCCTAACATGCAACATCCCAAAACACACCTTACTCTTCGTCATCAGCAAACTCAATCTCAACCATCCCACCAAATACCGAATACCGGTAGAAGCACCTCTCACAATTTTTTTTACAAGCACCATCCACGTAAAAGCCTCATCTCATTTCACCCCTCTCCGTACTCGCGCTACCAGTATATGCCTCACAACTCATCCCTTATATCTGCATGATCCCCTATTCAACATTCCACACAATCTCTTACTCGTGCACCTAACCTAAATTTTACAGCGTGCTTGACACCACGGACCATCTGTACTTCACATTTTCATTCTAGTACTCTCGCTTCCATCGCATTAATACATGCCCTCCCCTCATCACATCACCTCAAACTCGTTTCAAAAACATCCCAACTCTCCAATCGCTAACTCCTATCCAACCGAATCGAATCCGACAAATAATTGCCTCTCTTCCTCGCCTCCACCAATTACACAATCCAACTATCTGATTCGTACCTCGCTACCCAGTTACAGTACCTCCTGAGTACTCAAGTGAACGCTGGATGCGCGATTAAATATAAACTCGGCGACCTCGCCCAGTGTTGCTGTAACTTTTTGTCATGTCGTGTCCTATTAAAACCCTCATGCGGGACCTAACTGGTTACCGATCACACTAAACATTTGCCTTCCTCTGCTGCCTATCTTGAGAATTCGCCTTGCGGGGCCTGAAGCGGAAGTTGTACCTTGGGCTCCCACCTGCTGACCAGACCTGCTTGAATACCTCATCACATAATTTTGAAGGATAAGTATCCAGAAACCCGAAGCCTGTAATACAGTGTCCCAGCAGCCGATATACTCGCTCGAGTACAATCTTTCCTCATGACTTTACCTTCTGCGCTGAAGTACGTCCCGCCTCACGCTTTCGATGGGAGATACCGCATCCGGCATCCCGAATTCAGGACTGATGCACTCCAGTAAATATAGATCTCGTCTCTCCATACAATCCATCCCATTTCCACGTATACCGAGTGACATCCCATCATCATCACTATCATTACCCCTCTTCTCTCTCCTCCCCTCTTCCATAGCGTGGGGTACCTACCTCCCACTCACCTCTCCTCTCCCTTCAAGCTCTAGACCCACCACATCCAATACCCACCCACATTACCAAGCTTCACTCTCCAAACAGCCCATAAAGAGCAAGTGGCCAGTCCAGCCTCATACCGTCCGCGCTTACACAACCATTCGGAAGCGCGCCTGGGAAGGGCAAGCACAACGCATCCTGCATGGCATACCAGTGGACAGGGTACCTTTTTGAGGCATCCCACGCTGTATTTGGTCACTAATTTTGGCTGGATGACTCTCCGGATCGAAAATCGTGCTTGACAGTGATAGGACACAACTGATGTAAGAATATCATTAGGTATCGAGGAGAACAGAGAGAAGAAAAGTCGGGGTGGGAAAGGTCTCTAGCCACAGTTTATCAGCCACACTTGATCTGGCCCCACATATACATTCCAGAATGTGGCTGGATGGCTGGATGGCTCGTGGCTTGGGCGAGCTGCCACGTAAAGTTCCAATGCTAAAAATAGATACACCATTACATCCCGTCGTACTTTATAACTCAACCTCAAGCCTCATCGATAGGAAAAGATCAACAGAGCTTCTGAAAGAGGAGTCCTGATATCGACCAAGGTAAGTAGCTTCCTTACCGCGATGAATCTGAAGGAAGTTACGAGCTTTTGGTGGGTGCGTATCAGAGAAAACCTCGTGCTGAATGTTTTTGCTCTTTATGTTTTGGCTACAATTGCTATTTGCTTGTACGGCAGTGCGGACGTGATGCCCAATTCTACATTGCTCTGCAACATGAACAATCACTCCCACCGCACCTGCATTTTGCCCCACACCGACGCAATCTCGAAAACCCAGTGCCAGCCAGTCATTTGCCGCTGCTGCGCCGCTATTGCACTTCTGTATGAAACTCAAAACAAAGACCGCTAAAACACCAACAGTCACGAGCGTCTCCAAGTAGTACCTTCGTCCGAACATGTTTCGGCACTTCTCTTTTCATGTAAGAAACGCAACTATCTTCCTGAATTAGCTTCCAATCTTTCTTTCTGCATTTCTGCTTGTGTCTTCTACTCACCAGGCAACACTCTGCTCCATTGATCGGCCATCTATCGTCAAAACTTCGACTCAAAACATCTGTAGAAAATGGTCGAGTCGAACGATCTTGACTTGCCTGGAGTGCAGAAGCTGCAGTCGGCTGAGCAGATGGAACTTCTGGACGTCGTAGACTCTCTTCGCGCTTGCGGCCTCAGCGAAATCGTTGCGCTACCACAGCTGATTGTCTGTGGAGACCAGTCCAGCGGAAAGAGTTCGGTATTAGAGGCGATTTCCGGAATCCCATTTCCCAAGCAAGACACCTTATGCACACGATTTGCGACAGAGGTGATCCTCCGTCGTGCGGCAAGGGTTGAGATAAATGTCTCGATTGTACCGGGAGAGGACAGGGCACTGATGGACCGGGACCGACTAATTCGATTTCACAGCGAACTTAAAACCTTAGACGATTTCGGTGGCTTGTTCCAAAGGGCAAGGGATGAGATGGGACTTTCTTCCTCGGGAAAATCATTTTCAAACGATATTTTACGAGTTGAGTTCTGCGGGCCAGCTCAGCCACAGTTGACGCTTGTTGATCTTCCTGGCCTGATTCATTCCGAAACAAAATCGCAAACCACTGGAGATGTGCAACTGGTACACGACCTCGTTTCCCGGTATTTGGACAACCCTCGAAGCATCATATTGGCAATTGTTTCGGCCAAAAACGATATTGGGAATCAGATTATCCTTCGAAACGCTCGAAAAGTCGATCCACAGGGCCTGCGGACACTCGGAATCATCACTAAGCCAGATCTTTTAAGGAGGGACTCGAAGAGTGAAGAGGCATTCGTGACCCTCGCCAGGAATGAAGATGTCAAATTTTCTCTCGGCTGGCACATAGTCAAGAATCTTGACTCTTCCGTGAATCAAAATCCGCCGCAGAATACTCGAGACCAGGAAGAGGCCGTCTTTTTCGAACAAAGTGGCTTCAACCGTCTTCCAGCACACACCCTTGGGATAAAATTCCTACGCGCTCGCCTGAGCAAAGTCCTTTTCAGTCAGGTACGACGCGAACTTCCACGTCTAGTTGAAGACATCCAAATTCAGATCTCAGCGACAAGGCTTTCACGCGACAAGCTAGGACCGAGTCGAGACAAGCCCCTAGAGCAGCGCAAGTTTCTGATCGATCTCAGTCAGACGTTCCAAACTATATGCCGGGATGCTGTCAAGGGTGATTATGACCAAGAGTTCTTCCGAGGAGACTTGAATCCGGAGAGACGACTCTGCGCGACTGTAATGAACATGCATTTCGAATTCGCAAAAAATATTCGTAAGGAAGGGTCATCCTGGGTGACGGGCGACGAGAATATTTTCCACGCGAGATATCGGTCGCGCGATGAGGCGATTAAGGAAACCTGTTTGCTGCTAAAAAGAAGCCGCGGTAGAGAGGTACGCTACTACGTTGGCCCCCTATTTAAGTATTCAGATGTGTAAACTGACCGGACTGTCTTCTAGCTGCCTGGTCAACCGAACCCACTTCTGGTCGGGGAACTTTTCCGTCTCTACAGTGCCCCGTGGGAAGATTTTGCACGGCAGCACATCAAGAAGGTATGGGAGACGGTCAATAGGTTTCTCGAGCTCCTACTTCGGCACCTGACGGATGAAGATGTGTGTGAGAATGTTTTCCGCTTCTGGTTACAGCCTATCATGGATGAGAATTTGAACCTGGCATACTCCAAATTGGATGACCTTCTCGAAGTCCATAAAGATTATCCAATGACAACAAATAGTGTCTTCCTAAGCAACAGCAAAAAGCGTCGACAAGATTCTAGCAAGGAAGTTTTGGAGTCAATGTTGAATGGCCGGTCACATCCAGATAAAGATTTGGGCATCGATGAGATTGCCAAGATGATGTCTACTATTACCACAAAAGAAAACTTGGACATGGATATGGTAGCCGCCGAAGAAGCATTTGACAATATGAATGCATACTACGAGGTATGAGACCCCGATTTGGTAAGCAGGCCACTGTCACGAGACTTACATGCCTCAGATTGCCATCAATTTGTTCACAGACAATGTCCCAACTCTTGCAATACAGGCACCCATCATTCGCGGGATTCCAAATATGTTCTGTCCAACAGCGGTGTACATGATGGAAACAGAGGTCGTAACCAGGATCGCTGGTGAGTCCGAAGAGAAGACAATGGAAAGAGATGCAATCCTGCGCAGAATGGAGACCTTGCAAAAGGGGGCTCGTATTTGCAAGCAGTATGCTAAACGTCCACAAGGTATTAATCACCAGAACCTTGCTGGATGTATGAAAGCTAACAGAATTCAGTTCTTAATATCTCGTCGGATGCGATCGATATAGCAGAGATGCCCGCATCCGGTCCCAGAAGCCCTTTAGTCTCAGGCAAGCCCTCTGTCACTACAGTCGGTGCTTTCGGTCGGCGCACATACGATCATTCAGATCCGGATTCATATGATAGCCCTGACCCTAATCCGAAGTAAGTATATCGTCTCATTAAAAACTTCAAAATTACCCTCCCAACTCGAAATTAATACTCAGGAATTAAGAATCCCCACCAACACCACCACTACGACTACAATCGCCGCAGCATCTTCACCACCGACAACTAAGTCGATTACCCTCAAGCCACTTATCCTTCCCGAACCATGGCCGAACAGTAACATGCTGAATTCATTCCAACACATATCGTCCATGCCTGAGTTTCTGGCGTATTCATGTGAGGTATGATACTTTGCGATCACCAACCCGTCACTAATGTTCTGGTGTTCTGATCTGCTTCTAGGAGCTAAGATTGAGTGACTATAATCACTATATTTTTGACATGACTGGCCGGTAAAGCTTCTCCCGATTACTATCAAGGCCTTGCATGCAATATATACCCTTCAGTCGCTGCTGATCCACCTTTGTGCCTCGTGAGGAGCAGTGACTTGTCATCTACGCTTTTCCTGTACCAAAGCAACGATTAATAGTGTTAGAACGCGTCTTGGGCTTCTAGTTATGACCATGATAGCCAACGGACGATAAGTGGAGAAGTATATTGCACGAAAATAGATGGAAAATATTTGGCCTCTCGCAGTTCTTAAATACTTCTCGAGTGTATGCAAAGAACGACTTGCAACTATAATGAAAGGCTAATGTAAGCTATCTGCATGAGTTTAGGGCCCTTTCTTTTTTAATAGCTCTTTCATGCTTCCTTCCGGTGTGAATGTCTACTCTGCGGCTAGTGTGATACAACTCGAATCGGGGATAAAGCTTTCTTTGACCCAAACATGATTGCATCGTGGCACAGCAGCTTTGTTAGACTTCAGAGATTTTCCATAATATTGCAAAGGAGTGAGACTTTTTTTTTTAGAGTTTTTAACGTTTACTCAGTTCAGAGGAGAAACGCTGCGCAAGGCTGTGATCGTCATAAATGGCACATATTGATATAAAAGCAACATGGCATCCTCTTATACTACTGCATACTACCGACTTTCTACTAGCTGATATTCAAACCTACAATTACGTACGATCAATTCCCTATATCGAAGGCCATTTCAGCAGCTGAAGCTTCGCGCAAGCCAAAATGGATTTCGTGCAAATGATCGACGAAGGCTTGCTCCAATGCCCCAGCTGCGAAGAGTTTGTGTTCATGCACTTGCTTGAGTATCCACCAAAGCTAGCTCCATATCGGTGTTACGCTCTTTTACTAGGAATGGATACTGGAAAGATACACCACTGTGGGGAAGACTTGAAGTAAGACTTCATGGGCAAGCGTCGCTGCGATAATAAACGAGCATTGAAGACCCCTGACACAGGAAACACCGAACCTGATATGTCCGCCGGCCATAACAGACGGCCATAACAGAATATTATGCACCAATTGTGAAACTGAGATCGACCTGTCAAAGCTGAAGAAGAATGGATATTAAAGTTACAGAATGCTTCAAGGTAAGCATTCTAGTGACACGTGGATGTGTAACCAAAATCTCAGGAGGAAGGCAAAAGACGCCAAAGAAGCGAAAGAAAGGCTGAAAAAGCATCTCAAATTAGCAGAATGGCCCTAGAGCTCGGCTTCGAAGAGTATCTTTGAAGTGCAAGACCAGCGTTGGCTGTGGTGGGTAGTTTGGCAGTTTATTACAGTGGCTATCAAATGACAGGCGTATGGTTCGGTAACTCTCTACCACTAGACAAATGTACGAAGATCTTATCAGACAATTTTACCAAGCTGTGAATAGTCTACACTCTTTAATCCTTGCTCTCAAGACCTGTTACAGTGCTGATTTGGCTCTGAGATCGCAATCCCATGATAAACGCCCGTAATGAATTATTGTAGAAGACTAAATACGAATCATAGTACTTCTTGCATGATACAGTGTTGATAGATATAGTGAAGTGCACCAATATTAGAATTTCTATCTCCAAGTAAAAACCTATGTAGCACCAAATTGTACTCTCTTCTAAATATGTCCTGGAATTTGCCCCCGTTGCTCTTTCGTACCTTTGACAATCTTGTCCGAACAACCGAACAATCTTCCATAGACACCGATTAACCCAAGGCCCGCATCAACATGACTCAGAGGTAAACAACGAACAAGATTCCGTCCAAATTACATATTTCGGTGCCAGACCTCTCATACGGCACTCAAACATCCATGTCGCCAGGAGTTGGCTCGCAGCTAACACCCTGGAGTACCGTTTTATCTCCAATTATGCCTTCGGCAAGTTTGAGAACTTCCATCAACTGACTTGTTCCAGCCGGCCACACATTTGCTCCACTTCGTGCTTCAACATCACCTCGTAATATCTGAGCTGCAGTCACCTTCTTCCCATAGTAATCCGCATTCGCTTCCTTTCTCTCCTTAATCACAGTCCCATCAACCGACAAACCGCCGTAAAGACCTTTCGACTTCGTGTACGTCCACACTGGCTTCAAGTCGTGCTTTTCCGCGTTCCAAGGCCCAGCAGTAACAGCCACCCCACCACCCAGACTTAATTCAGGTTTCGAGTACGCCTCGACAGCTTCGTCGGTATTAAGAATACAAACGCAGTCGTACACGTCCAGTCCATAGACCATTCCGAAGCCTCCAGATGTCACTGTAAATGATGACGGGCCCGACCACGAGCCATCGGGCAGGCGCACAAGCACTACTCCAGATCCGCCGGAGCCAGATACCCACATGGCACCGCCTCGTACTGCGGAGAATATGGCAATGCCCTTTGCAGTCGTGATTGCTTCTTTTGGAAGTCTCCCCTTTTCTGTAATTGTTGTTAGTCGTGTTCGCGAAGGTTTGAGATCCCCGTGAACATCTTTACATACTGATGAAGCTGTTCAGAATCTGTGCAGCTTTGTCGCTCTCCTTTCCGACGCCCGAGGAAGTGAGGAGTCCCATCTCGATGAAGGTTAATTCCTCGAGAGTGTTGAGAACCTGGATGCTGAGAAAAATGTTGGGGTTGTCTTGGAATTGAAATAAGTGAAGTTGACGTGACACGGGAATACTCGGGAAAGTGCAAATATGTATGTTGTGATCGTGGTGATGGATATACAAAATGAAATGAGGAAAGTCGATACGACTATCTACTTATATATATATATTCAGGTGGAGAGTTTATTTACTCTCAGTCGTGCTGACATGTCAAATCTTTAAGGCTTTGTTGTTGACAGGGTCGGATAAGCGACCCCTGAAACCGAGCTGCAGGCTGCAGCCTACTGGAAAATCGCTTCGACAGTCGGTCGACAACTGGTCGACCACTCAGTCGCATTGCTTAGCGGCTCGCTCCGATGACCGAGTCTCTTTTATTCGAGGGCTGTAACGACATAAGGGCCGATTTTTGCATATGTAAGCCTGCGCCTAACCTGCGCCTCCGCCATTTGTCATCTGTTTGGTCGATGATGATTTGAAGCTGCGCAATACGTACATGCACAACATGATTCCCTGTGATGTAACTTGAGCAGACTTGAAGGCAATAAAAGAAACACTCTGCCACTCAAGAAGAAAGTATCCTGTTCTTGTCATAACATGTGGTGCAATCTACCTAGGTAGATAGGAAGTCTTCTTGGGAGAAGTGGGTCTCGACACTGTTTAAGCGAGATCCGATATCTCTAAGCACTAGATAGAATTGCGTTACGGGTCGCAAAGTGAGTACTGATATCAAGGTTTCTCGATGATATCTATGTCATAGAACCATATGAATGGTTTCACTTCACCATTGCTGCTTCTACTCGACTTTGCAAGAAGTCTCGTTTTCTTGATGAGGATTCCGTCGGAAATCGTATGTATCCGGATCTTTGATTTGATACCTTCTTTCAAGCCTTTCTTCCCCGCAAGGTCACTATACCTGATGATGCATCTACCGGCTCCAGGGGGTTTCAGCTGAGTCCGCTCATTCAACTCATTTACATTAAATGGTGCGTTACTATTCAGTGTGGCTGTGTAGTTAAGACAGTTGGGCTTTCGATAGCAATAATACATCGCTGGAGTACGGAGCCAAAGGAGGATCGGTAAGAGAAGCGGGCGCTGGTTGAGATCTGGGGAGACGGGGCGTCAAGCAGGTGGCCTTTGATGGGCTCAAGTACAGCAATTATCTTTTAGTCAATAGGAAAAATGTAGGTCATGACCAAAACAACACCCCTTTTACGTCCGTGCGTCATTCTGAAGGTTCAAGGAAATAGCAGGTTTCTAGCGAATCGTCTCTTGCCATTTAAACCAACCACCGCTTCCCGCCTCTGAAAGGGACCACAGATAAACGGGAGGTCATTTCGGCTATGTACGAAAGCACGTCCTGAAATAAGGTAAGCTTCACTTAAAAAAAGCATTTCATAAAAACTACGCTAATGCAGCCTGCTTCGTACGTTGCCAAGAGATTCCTCATTCCATATCTGTGCATCCCCTTAAAGTCCCTCACTCCCTACCGAAGCATCTTTCAAGCCATAGCGATCTTTTACACTGCTAGGTGCTACCCGTTTAAGCAAAGTCGATGTGTGGGGAGATTGCATCTATTTCCTCTACCGCAAAGTACTAGATCGCTGCCAAATATCAGTCACTGGGACACGCATTCCTGACAATAGAAGAGGCTTACAAATAACATTCGAGGTCCTATCAATGACTTGCTCATACGTCTTCTTGAAATGGCGGAGTTGGCACATATATCCCGACGACGTGCACCAAGCCTTGTCCTCGAAAAACATCACAGCTGCTGGCGTACTACGGCCCGCTATCGAGAACCAAACCAACCTGGAGGGCGGTGTTCCAGGAAAATCATCAGGCCCAAACATCAAGTCTGTGAGACCCTTTCGCTTGTCAACAGGTCCCTAACGATAACAGACGCATCACGGTGAACCAACTCACGGATAATAGCAATAATAAGATACCCGACTTGCGGGCTATCCCAACCTCAATGGGTCTTACTCCAGAAGATTCGGCAATGAAAGTTCAACATTTTCGCGAGCTGCAACAGAGCATACCATCTGAACACCGAAAGCATGGCTTTGCAGGCCCAAATGAAGATCTCGGAAACCAATCCTCGAAACGTTTCAAAGCTTCTCCTGACTCCCCGAGCCTTTCAGTCCACAGAGTGAATAGGACATATCAAACAGATAGCGTCAACAAGGGCATCGGCTCCCCGATCAGAAAATTTGCCGTTCTGACTCAGCCCGCAGTAGTCAATCACCAACCAATATCAGCTCACCCACCCACTCGTAGGGTCGAAGGTGCTCTTCATGCCCACCGATAACAGATCGATAAAGAGCGAGCCGGGGTCGAATCGTTGGCCAAATCTGAAGCGCAACAAGAACATGTTCAGCATGAGAGGAACAAAACGATGTTGATGATGCAACGGGAAGCCAAGGAGCTCGATATGTGGTTGGAGGAATGCCAAAGGGTCATGCAAGAGAAGAGAGCACAAATGAAGTTGGAGGGGCGGATGAAGAGTTTGAAAGGTTCGACGCCAGAGGTGATTAAGACCTTGAAAGCGTTGGTAATTCAATTGCCTGACTTCTGACGTTAGGATCTGCACGAGGGTAAGCTTTCGACACGTACATAAGCTGCTACTGCCATATCGCAGTCTTCTCCAACATATCTCACTAAACAATCCGTGCACAGCTGTAGATTTTCGACAGAATTCTGCCATAGGTGCGGTATCAGATAGAAGGATTGTGACTGTGATATCTAGGAAGAGGGAAACCTCCTCCAGCGAGCAGAACAGGTTGTTGACGGAGGGGCACCTCACCCTTTAGGCTCGATTACAATCGCAGGCTCTGCGTCCTTCCACCTGCCGACCTTCAAGAAAGCCAGGATGCTCCTCCAGAGACCAAATCGCCCAAATTTGCGAACAATTATACTCCTTTTTCATTCTATTGACCGACAACATTATGTGGAATAAGCACGAGAGCGGTGCCCCCATGGATTCCACGCTGCAAAGTCTTCTACAGTTTTTGTTGCCTTTGGCAACGTCGAATTGGCGATTAATGTTAGCCACATGTCTCACGTATCATCTGGACATTTCTTCATTGTTGGCATTAGTCTACCTGTGAATTATTGAACAGATCTTTCAGCAGTCATTTCGATGGGTTGAGTGAAAAGCACCACAAGAATAGCCTTTGGTCCTCTAGAGGGCATGGTTTTTATCTTTCCTCCTATCTTCGCCTTCCGATCTTCCCTGGAATGCTTGATAAAATAATTCCGCTCCGATTTTTTCTCCTGCTGATCAACCTCAAAACAAAATCCGTCGATGTGTCTTTATCCCATGAGATCCTGCAAAGCAGTGAATCGGTGATGCAAAACAAATCTCAACATCAACGACAACTTCACTATCTCGAAGCTAATCCCGCAGAGAAGTTCGTGCACAGACTGCCGTTCGGTCACATTTTGATCAGCGTAGCATTGGTCAGTAACCAATCACACCATGCATCCTCTTCCAAGCAGATCAGATAGCGAAGCGGCTCCGGAAGAGAAGAGACAGCCGGTGAGCATTCGGACCACTCAAGTTCCGATCACCCGACGACCCTCGTAAGAAGCATCTTTATCAGATTGAATAGAGGTAATGAGCATCTAAAAGTCTCGTGCTGAAGCTCTCCTGTCATTCTTGCCCATCCTCCTAGTCTAAACCCCGCGATGGCGTTTAAACCAAGTCTAAATAGACCGCACCAGGTGTACGTACTTTAACACACTCTTCCACAGTCTGAACCTCAACTCACTACTAAGAAAGAGCTTCCCTGTGCTGTGCTGGAGCCACCCAAGTAAGCATGTCTTCTCCCAGATTCACGAAGCTTGGAAGTCGTTCTTATGCTTATGGTGCTCGCACGTAGAAATTCCGAAACAAAAGCGCATCATAACCTTCGGACTCAATGCAAATCGTCAACGACCGTTGGCAGGGGCTTTGCGAGACGCTGTGTTCAACACAACTCGTCGGACGATGGGCCAGATACTCTACGTTGGTCCACCGCTCATGCTAGCGTATTTCTTGCTAGATTGGGCTGAGAAGAAGTAAGTCCCTTGTCCATGCTCGGTGATGTTCCCTTTTTTACTTCAAGGTGATTTACTGAACGTCTATATAGAAATCATTGGTTGAATTCCAAAGAAGGGAGCATGGCCACGGAGGATTTGTGAGATTGGTTACTTGTTCGGGGAAAGATTGCTTGATTAAAGAGAGGGCGGAGAGGGATGGTGTGGAAATGCACTGAGAAGCACAAATATAGCAGGACCTACATCGTTTTACGGCTTGGTCAACTCCATCTGTCAATCTCATCATCACATTTTAAGAATAGATACCACTCAGTGGTATGCCACGGCGCCTGCAGCCATCGCAGCCTTCTATATCATTGTTTACACTACGAGGATTTTAATCTGGGTTCTGGGTACTTGCACGACGTACATTCCTCGTCTCATCCCTTTATGGCAGACCCGTCAGCATGCCCTGCCATCAAGCTCGTCCTCTTCAGCGCATCCTCATGTCATCAGTAGCAATCGGCATGTCATCAACAGATATGGTGTCGAATGGTTTGTGTTGTTCGGTGGAGTAACATTCGGAACTGCTGCCTCAGCATCTTGGGTTTCGGAAGGAGCAATCGCATTAGCATGTACATCAGTAGAATATCGCGTAATGCTAGTCAGCTGGCACCTGTCCCAGTCTCTGTGAGCTAGGACAGCTAATCGGATCCTCTATCCAGCTCTCCCTCAATGTCAAGACTGAACAACGCGGGGAGGTTCGTTACGGGACTTACTCCATTCTCATCGGTCTTCAATGCGCTAGCCTCCTGCGTTCACTCCTCATTCCTCCACCAGAGATAGCGATCCGAGCAGACGGAAGCAGATTCATGGACCCCACCAAGAACAAAGCGGTACTCAGAGATCCCGTCGTGCACGGACACCGCTCAACACGAGACGAGTCGTCCTCCTTCTGCCCATCCTAATCGGTTTCAAGTGGACCGATACCTATCTCAGCATCTACCTGACTAAGGACTTCCTCGTCAGATCCATAATCCCTGGCGCATTGATTTCCGGGCTCGCTGCAACTTTTGCGAATATCTTCTGGGGGTGGCATCAGACATGAAAGTGTTTTCTCGACCGAAGGTCGCCAGAGTCGCTTGGTTCTCCTTCGTGACTATCATGTTGTCGCTCTTCGGATGGCAGATGGCGAACTAGAACAAGTACAAAGATATCGTACCCAATGCAACCCTCGGTTGGGATACTCCTGGGTTAGGACGAGCGCTTGCTTCGACTGTTTTGTTTCGGTAAGCGACCCCTCAATTCAGGTGCGGGGTAGATACTTACCACGATCAGATTCTTGAATGAATCTCATTACATGTTCGTTTATTGAATCACGGGTACCTTCAACAACGATATCGAGACTCTCACTCTGGGCGTGGGTATCTTCAGATCGTTCGAGGCCTTCGGCTCAGCTGTCTCATTTGGTCTGGGCGCAGCTCATGGAGTCTCGCCGATCGCAGACCTGTTGACAGCATTTGTGACAGCATTCATGATGCATTAAATGTTCGTTATCTGTATTCCAACAACTTCTTAGGTCGTTTTCCAAGTTCCCGAGCATCATCCGACAGAAAAGAGCATTTGATCGAGGAATCGAGTGAGAGTGTTGCAGTTGGCAAGGCGACCAATACGTAGCCTGGTAGAGCGACTGATGTCTGATTGATTGCTCATTACGATACGCTTGGGTGGGACCTTAAGGTGTGCACTTCGTGACGGCGAGTCCGGTCGCTGCACATTGAAGATTGATGAGGGTCCGGCGTGCAGCTTTCAGCTGTCACTACATGAGCGAAAAGAGGGAATAAATAATGGGACAATTACTTTACAACGCAAGCCACAAGCGTAACGTGTCGTTGTTCCCTGCAATCTTACTAGTTCTTGTATGCGCCAAGAGAACCCGTTGTTCAAATCTCACGTAAGATGTTTGTTTCCCGTTGGAGCGAATCTGTGTACGCCGCGCGCTATCGTGCCGATCCTTCTTGCATAAAACTTTCTTTCTTGAACCCCCCTTTCCCCAAGGCTTAATCAGCTGTGAATATCCTCAAGTTCCACATATTTTAAATCAAGCGATAATGTCTTCAACATTTCGGTCCCGATGGCCTCAAACCGGCACCATCATTAGTGATTCCTATACACCACAATTCTTCGATGCAACCATTCCAGAAGATCGTGAGAAACTCGACGCTTTAGTCGCATCTGGCGCCGTCACAACAGTCCACGACAGTCTCCAAGATCAACTCGAGGAACTGGTCGAGGTTCGCGCGCCATATTTGAGGGTGAAAGGCGACGCTTTGAATCAACTAGTGCTCGCGCACCTAGCCGGGACCCCAATCGAGTTTTACGGCACCTATGTCTTCTTCCCGTGGCGCAAAGAACTCCTGCACATTCTCCCCAAGAATGAGTTCATCGAAGTGCGAACCAGTCGCAATCGCTACAGAATCACACCTTCCGAGCAAACTCATCTGAGCTCGATGACTGTTGGGGTCATAGGTCTTTCTGTCGGATCTGCCACTGCACTGACCCTTGCACTGGAAGGCATCGGCGGCGAACTACGCATTGCGGATTTTGATGTCCTTTCCTTGTCAAATACGAACCGCCTCCGTTCGCCCATCAGTAACATTGGAGTCAACAAAGCTGTTCTTTGCGCTCGGGAGATGTGCGAGATTAACCCATACCTAAAGATCAAGGTTTTTCCGACAGGACTGCAAGAGGATAATTTCGAAGCTTTTCTCACCAATGGCGGGAAGTTGGATCTTCTGATCGAAGAGTGCGACGATTTACCCATGAAAGTGTTCTCACGAGAGCGGGCACGAGAGCATGGGATTCCGGTGATCATGGAGACGAGTGATAAAGGAATGCTCGATGTGGAGCGATTTGATAAGGAGCCGGAAAGGCCGCTTTTTCATGGTCTCATGGGTGACATGGATTCGAAGAGGATCCGAGTATTAGGTCTGAAAGAAAGAATGCCGTATCAATTGAGGATTGTTGGGACGAGAGACTCCGTGTCTCCAAGGCTGTTGGCGTGTCTATTCGAGATGGGCAGGACGACGAGGTCATGGCCTCAGTTGGCGAGTGCTATCAGCTTGGTAAGTGACACTCCACGGCACAACTCTGCTGTGCACTTGACAGTGCTCGTAGTTCCATTCAAGTCTCAGAACTAGAGTAACTGCTTGTAAACTGGATTCCAAATCAGTGCTGACCATTTTCAAGGGTGCGGGTGTTGCCGCTGACACTGCACGGCGTCTGCTCCTTGGTGAAACTATACCGTCTGGACGCTTTTATGTTGATCTCACGAAGCTTGTGTCACCTGAAGCGTCGGCTGCTTTGCCGGATTGGGAAATCTTGGAACCAAGCGAGGGTTCGTATACTTTATCATTTTCCCATCATACTGTCCCTAACGTCAACATTCTGTTTTGCTATTCATACGCACATGACCTTTTGTTCTGTCTCCTCTCATTCTGCATCTCAGATATGATAATGACTCGGATATTACAGCTGTCAGTCAGTCAGCGACTACCTCTCCAGTCGCTATTCCTCCTGTCCCTGAAGGAGAGATTACAGGCCCCCTAGGACGAGACGAAGTGGAATATATCATCGCTCACGGTTGTCTCGCACCCTCGGGAGGAAATAGCCAGGCGTGGCATTTTACGCTCCGCGATGGCCGAATTGATTGCAGTATTCCCACTACCTATGATTGGACCCACATGGACTTTGAAGGTCGCTCTCTGTTCGTCGCCATGGGCGCGGCGGTTCAGAATATCGTGCTCGCTGCTAAGTCTATTGGTCTCGAAGCTGAGATCATACCCACCATGAGACCTGGCTCAGAAGCTGTCTGTAGCATCAACTTCAGTCGTGTGGCTCCAGTACAGGCGAGACTCTTCGCGGCCGTACCAAAACGCATCACGAACCGTCAACAATCTGGTGTCGGAACGTCCCTGACAGATGTCAAGATACAAGCGCTCGTGGATACTGCTTCGCGTTGGGGTGCGAAGCTGAGCATTGTCACCGATGAGGACAGAAAGCGCAAGGTAGCAAATGTCATTGGCGCTGTTGATCGAGTCAGAATCCTGCATCCTGGCCTTCACAAAGACCTTGGCAACGAGATCCAGTGGACACGCGCCGAAGCACACAAGACTGGTCGAGGTATTGGCATTGATACACTGGGTATGGATGCGACCGACCGTGTTGGTGCATATCTCATGACCAGCTGGCCCGTCATGGAAGTCCTCCGCGATCTAAATCTGGGAGAGGACTTGAAGAGAATAGGCAGTGGCTTCAAGTGCAATGCGTATGCGCTGTTGACTATGCCGAAGAAAGGCTTACAGTCGTATCTGAAAGGTGGACGCGCTATGGAGGAAGTCTGGCTTGAAGCTACTCTGCAGAATATTGGGTTCTGTCCCTCTAGTAGCAGTCCGTTCATGTTTGCGCGTCTTGAGGAGGGTGGTGATAGCATTTATTCCGAGCTAGAGAAACAGACGCTGAAAGCTGCGAGGCAGGAGTTCCTCGATGTTTTTCCTGGAGCGGATAAGGAGTGCGAGATTCTCCTGTTTCGACTCAGTGAGGCAGCAGCTCCTGAGACGAGGTCCTTGAGATGCCCAGTATCGGAGGTGCTGACGATTTGTGATAGATGAATCAGATGTCAGGGGAGCTTTGGTAAATGTACTGGTTCAAGTAGCTTAGAAAATCTCACAGATATTTAAAGACTGTATTGGCAAATCGTGGTGGATTCAGAATACCTTCAGTCCTTCGAAAGCGTGCATTGCTTCTATTCTATTATGTACGGATTCTGACGTCTCCTGCTACAGACGTGGCTTCTCAGAAAGCTCACTACCCCAGAGGTCCCATTCCATACCCACCAACTCCACCTTCCAGATCCTCCCATCCGAGTCCGTCTCATCCACAAACCTCTTCGTCCCGTTCAACCGTTTCAAGCCAATATTCTCATACCAGTCTACCAGCGAAAACTCTGGTCTTCCATCCCCAAATTTCTCGAATCTCTCAACAGCCTCCTGGCTTTCCCTAACAGGCACGTCTATCACGGCATATCTTGCGAATCGACCTGCCACAGTCCTCATCAATTCAAACACCTGACGCCCAAATTCCAATCCTCTGATTGCAGGGGACAGATAAAGACTCGTAGCGCCTACGCGCCCTCTTGCAGGGTCGCTGATGCCTGTTGGTGGGAAATCCATGGACACGTGACCAATGGGCATAAATGTTTTCTGTCTTTCACGCCTGAAGGGAAAAACATCTGATCCGGTATCTGACAACGCCTCCGATTCTTGGGGGAATTGAAGAATGTGGCCGGATAGGAGGGCATCGTGGCATGGATGAATGGGCTTCAGGACCTTGATTCTTAATGTCAATTGGATAGCGTGGTGAAGTGACGAGCGGATTGAACTTACGAGCCAGAAAATAACCCTTTGACCAGCAAGCTGTTGGTCTCGCCAGTTCGAGACATTTTCTACGCCCCAGCCACAGGATGCGCGTTGCTGTCGAAGTCGCTCAAATTGTTGTTCGGAGGTGGGGTCCCAGGGTATCGTGGACATGAAATTTCTGGGAGACATGGGTAATAAAGATGTGAAATCGCGATGCTCCTCGACGGCGAAACGAATTAGCGAGAGGTTTTGTTTATGGCCTTCAGAGCCGAGTGTCTGCTGTTTCCAGTGGGGTCTGGATGGAGTTTTGAGATGGAGGTCTTACGTGAGACCATGCAGGGCCTGCATCGCCCCTGAGCCTGGCAATCTAAAAACAAAATTTACGTAGGCAACCCCGACCAGCTGAAATCCCACCTCGAACCGTGCGCCTCAACGACTTGAGATTGCGGACGTTGCATGACCTTCTCGTGCAAAGGGCGGTGAGACTTTTTCAGTCCGGTTTGAGCGTGAAGTATGTCTGGAAGGAGAACGCTTCGCAGAAAATTGTTGAGGGGATCGACAAACGGCAAGCGATGGAAGATCCGACCTGGCCTGGATCTTCGTTATACAATGCCAAGCAAGAACATTGACGATGAGTTGGAACAATAGAACAAGAAGCCCAAAAGCGAACACGAATAGTGTCGCCGCAAAGGGCATTCGAGATGCAGCACGGGCATGTCAAGACTCCAATGCTCGCGACCATGCGAGTGTCTGGAAAGTGAGTGTCTGGAAAGTGAGTGACGAAATTAAGATGGCGCCAACTGGAATCGCTCATTCTACAGTGGAGCTTTCTCGAATGGACGATGAAAAAAATATGTGCTGATCGATACCATGTTCTCCAACGCAACCTGAATCTGATATAAACTTAATTCTACCAAGCCCAGCACTCTGTTCCTCGGAAGACGGTCAAGTCAAGCTGCCACTGGGTACGTCCACACAGTTAAAGTCGCATCTTTGGATTGATGAAAGTACAAAGCTCGCTGGAGAAAGTAGTAATAGGAATGATGGCGAGGACTCTGGCTCTGGGGTTGGCGTCGGTGGGAAAGATGAGGAGTTTGTCGACGACGATGGTGTTATGATTGGAGTTCGGTATATCAAGAATGTGCTGCAAAAGATGGTAGAGATCACCGTATGATAAGCAAACTTTGCAGGTATGAGACGGAGATCGTCTGATTCGTCAGGTGCCCGCGACATCAAAGTCCTTATTGAGTGCCTAGGTATACTCCTAAACTTCCAATTTCGCCAAGCGAGCAACAAGCGAGCTTTTGGTTGTAGAGTTTTGGGCCACAACAAGAACGTTGGACAAAAGACTCCCTGAACACGGAATTTTTTGATCACTGGTGTACGATGTTTGTGATAGACATCCTCGGGTTCCTTTTTCCTGATTGGATGCTCGCATTGTGGCTTGCAGGTGCCAAGCTCGCATGCACGACAATTTCAGCTCTGCAACAACGACAGACTCATTTCTGTCTCCTTCCTGTCGTTCGTTTCAATAGATTTACTCTGGAGGCTTACAAGAACGCTCACAATTGAGGAAGATGCCATCCCGATCCATATATGTCTACACACCGCTCGACCCCGTTACACAGGAAATCCGGCTGATTACTCTTCGCCCTAGCGCTAACCTCACTGCCGCAGTCGACCTCACACTCTCGACCGTTTCTCTTCTCACAAAGCCAGCATACGAAGCTATCTCCTATGTCTGGGGTGACCAGAATATCACTGCTCCAATCACTCTCGATGGTGTCTCGGTCGAGGTCACCACCAACTTAGAGGCAGCCTTGAGACACCTCCGCCTAGAGTCCGAAGAACGTATCCTATGGGCAGACGCAATCTGTATCAATCAGCAAGATGACTTGGAAAAGAATGTACAAGTGAGTATGATGGGCGAAATCTATAAATCTTGCTCGAAGTGTCTGGCTTGGCTTGGAGAGGATCCAGAAGGGCATGGAAAAGTGGCCTTCGATATGATCGAAGACATTGCGGCTGGTGGAAAGGTGCCATTCGAGGAATGTACCGGTGATGTTGAGCATTCTACAGCGAAGCTTATATCAGCAGAGGACATCATGAAGCGACCTTATTGGACCCGGATGTGGGTTATTCAAGAAACTGTGCTTCCAGCGCAGGTTGAGTACTGGTGCGGCAAGAGTATACTGGCGCGCACAGTTTTGACACGGGCTGCTGAACCAACAAGCTACCAGCACATGGCTTATGAACCGAGACTTTGTGACAGATGTACTGGTGGACTGGCATTCACGACAGACCCTGTGAACGCTATAATTTCGAGGTCGAAGAGCTCAGAATTATATGTTCCGGATGACAGTTTCTGGGTTTTGAAGCACACCAGGAACTTATTGTGCCAGAATCCATTGGACAAAGTCTATGCTATTCGGGCGTTGATGGGAACTTCATTTCGGTCTGGCATTGTGGTTGACTATCAGCATGCGACGCTGAACACACTAGCAGTACAGGTGCTTCAAGCGGATGTTATAGAGAACGATTCTCTTCGTATGCTCGGATTGATTGATCGGCTCGAGGACGAGGGAGGGGTCGCGTGCCCATCCTGGTGGCCAGACCCTTACTGGCATCCAAAGCTGACCTCCTTCTATAAGCACGCCCCGGATCCTCAGCCAAGAATGTCACAAGATGCCCATTTTCGAGCTTGTGGGTCTGCAGAGGCGTATTTGGACAGCCAACGGATTGAAGATGGACTTTTGGGGGTGTCTAGCCTTCTGTGCGACATTATTGATGAAACGAAACAATTTGAAGCGATTGGCTCTGCCACATTCATGAGTTGGCTTAAACGAGTCGCAGGAATAACAGGCATGAACGTGGACGAGGAACTTGTATGGCGGTCAAATCGTGGTCAACCACAGCATCCTAGTTCCAGAGAAGGACTCATTTGTAATCAATACATTGGCGGAGGGACTGTCAGCAACGCTTGGTGGCGAACCTTGATATCGGACCATGTCTTGGATAGCAGCCACTCTTGGTCTCGAGCAGATTCTTCGGAAGAGAAAGTGCTCTGGAGTGTCTGGAATAAGCTGTCGAGCAACTCGGTCGCATCTTTCAGTGCGTCTGTCAGTCAGGATCGGGACCCAGAATTCTATCTTTTCGTCGTCTTTCATTACACGACGGATGATCGTTCTTTCTTGACAACTCATCAAGGTTACATGGGTGTCGGGCCTCGGTGTGCACGCTCTGGGGACGAAGTACACATAGTGGCAGGAAGCAACTGGCCACTACTACTCCGAAGAGTTAGTGATGAGACTGAAACATCCCCCGTCTTGTATCGCTGCCTGGGAAAATGTTATGTTCATGGCATCATGGATGGTGAAGCTGCCGGGAGATTCGAAGATCAAGCGTCCAAAATTTATCTTGTCTGATGCCATTGGCTCCGCGAGATGAGGGAAGTCGCGGACGGAGGCTTTGTTAGGTTTGGGGTAAATTGTTTGAGTTCAATCTTGAGCCGGATTGCCACATTACCTGTCGAGCTTGCTAATCTATCATTGAAACGTTGACTGGAGCCTAGCAAGAGACGTGAGCCGTACTATGAGAGAAATGAAAGAGACGAGAACGTGAGAGTATAGTGATGACATGACTTGGTCTTCCTGCCCCAAATATACAGACGGCCAGCATAATGGTCACTCCGTGCTTTAACACAGAGAGATCTCCGAGATTTAAGTCCCCGCATTACCGAAAGATACCGTCTCTCCAAGTCCAAATCCACTGATTAGCCTTCGAGTCAACCACTCTCAAAACAAACGTATTGCATTTAGGCGAGCGCATGGTAAACAAAGCCAAATAACGCAAACATCAATCACCATAAAAATCCAATTTTGAACGCGAAAAGGTGTCAGCTTGAAATAGCTTGATAGGCTCAGCCATTGAGCGAATATACAGTGGCAAAAAGAATATTTACAAGAACCCCCCACAACACCACCATTTTACACTCATCCCCTCTCATCCTCTCCCAAACCCCTACCCGCCTCCCAAGTTCAAATATACCGTATCCTTAACACACAGGTCAGAGTACCTTTTCAGATGCATTGCGAATACCACTGATTATTCACAACACAAGTCGACCCCACTACACAAGCTGTCGCGCCCTTCCACCCCTCACCACCACACTGAGCGTACTTGGCTGCGAGCGCTGCGCCAGCGGCAGGAGCAGTCGTAGCCGTAACAGGTGCCTTGCTCGTTGTAGTAGCCTTAACACTCGATGTCGTAGTAGCAGGGACAACAATGTTGACTTTGGTCGAAGTCGAGGTAGCTTTAGGTGCGGTCGAGGAGGAAGTCACAGGCTTGACAGCTGCTGCTGCGAGTTTGTATCGACTAGCAAGGTTTCTCCACCAGTCACGCATCATCCAGATATCGAAGTCGGTAACGGTAAGGGAGGAACCAGCTAGCATGATGAAGTTTGTGATACCTGTGGGTGTCCAATCGTAAAAATCGTCAAGAGCGAGTGTGTGGCCCTATTGGTTTGTCAGTTACACCTCTCGCAAACAGCCACAATATCAGACGAGTGGATCAGAAAGTACTTACGAACTCATGCAACCAAATATGTGGGTTATCCAATGCCCCCAAGAAGTACTCACTTCCGACCCTCTGTCCCCAATCCCCGCCAGCACCACCTTCCATACCAGCAGTCAACCACAAAGACATATCATATCTCGCCTCCGCTCCTCCAGGACACTGTCCATAATTGCCATCTTGATGAAAGAATCGTCCACAGCGAGGATCGCACTCCGCAATTCCCTCAGAATCGACGGTTGTATAGACCTTCTCGGACGCAGAAAGCGACTGGAAGAGGGATGGGGCGGTGGTCGCCCAGCCGGTGACTTTGACGGGAATGGTCGTGTATGGCCAACCCATGAAGCCGGTGAGTTGGTCTGTCCACTTGAGGACGTTTTTCTGAAGGGAAGAGGTTATGGCTGTGCGTTGCGTAGCGGAGAGGGTGGCCTTGGAGTCCCAGCGGACGCAGAAGTTGATGGTGCTGTTGATACGTCAAGTCAGTTTTGGTCCTTGCGGAAAGTCCACGCAATTCACAGCATCTCTCCCTCTCGGCAATCCAATTCCTATTTCCCTTTCCCCGGCCCAGGATTCCAAGTGATGTGGCGAAGACGAAAACAGGAGAAACGTACCCATTGGCAGCCATCAAGATATCATAGCCATAATTCTTAAAACCCAATGCATTCCCATTGTTATAAGTATTCATCTCATGATCCCAAACTTCCTGCAAGGGCTTCACGAGATTGGACGGCGGTGCCCAAGTGCTCTGCCTCTTCTCCACGCCGGAGCTGCCAAGTAAACTCTTCCATACATCGCCAGACTCATCACGGAGATCAGAGGCCGATGTAAGTTGCAGCAGACCTGCTGCCAAAAGAGTTGATGTGCTCAGGAACTTCATCTTGAAAGCGAAGATATGTATGATATAATTTTGTAAGTATGTAGAAACGAAAGTGTTGTGAGTGAAATTAAAGAACGAATGAATGAACGAAAGACCCAGGAACGAAGATGGCCCCGGAGTTAAATAAGTAGGAGAAATCTTACCTTTATATATATAAAGGCGCCCCTCGTTGTTCTCCCTCATCGTATCCCAGAACGGGAATACTATTCACGCTACTGTACTCCGCAATCGACACATCTTTCCCAAATAAAAATTTCTGAGTACCTAGAAGCAAGACGCAGTAGGAAATTACTACTATATCAAAAACGGCGATCCCATCATTACGAGCAGAACCGTGGATCCTTCAGGCCGAAGAGCCCGAAACATTGGGGATAGCGCCTCATCTATTCCTTTCTATGGTGGAGAATTCTCCATCCACATCCAATTCAGTACTCCTAGCCTTGTACTTCATGACTCGCATGGAATGAGGAACATGCCATCCGATGATCTGTTAAGCTTGAAGAAGGGACCATCCGTACTTTAGATGTGAGATTTTTCCCGGGTTACGGGGTGGATGCAATCCGGGGATGGGAGCTAGATTGGGAATAGGAAGGAGCTTGGCGATGTTTCGTGACTGCCGACATTTAGACAACCAGCTTGGCAGGGAGAAATATCGAGCGTCTTTGCGAACACTCCCAACTTCCAATATTCCACAAATCACCTGTCATTGGATATTCTGTACGTGGAAGATATCAATTAGAGGCTTTCCCCTCGAATGGCTGTGCTTGAACCTTGAAGGTTACATCGCTGTCTGTCGCTCGCTGTTTTGCGTGCTCGGTTAGCTGTTTTGATGCAGTACTGGTTTGTTTCCACCACTCAGAAAACCCTGTTCACAAATCAATATTGAAGTACCGAGGAGGGATTCGCATCTAGAGAATTCAAGATCTTTCAAGACTTTCCGGGTCATCTATTACGATAAGCCTGACTCGAAGTAAGCTAAGTCTCGCTCCATCACATTTTGCAGGGGGAAGTCCATTTCGCTGATGAACGTCCGCCAAAGTCAACAAAATGATTCCTAGCAACACTAATAATAACAACGTTGTCCGCACAGAGAGAGCACGAAACGTTCGAGATTATCGTTTTGGTGCACCAGCTCATACGGAAAATGTTTTCAGCACATTGGAACTTGCAACTTGCAAGATAGTGGAGGCATTGGGCCCCATCCAGCATGGCATACACCGGCGCTTCGAAGTTCAAGGCAAGTGTTGACACAAGAGGCATCAACGCATCCACGAGCAACATCTTCCCTTCCCACCAGTGGTCCATTAGCTACACGAGGAAGTATTACAATTCACCGCTTATAGGCTACTCCCTGAACCAAAGACGCCAGTGAATTAAGTATTCATATCAGAACTTATGTGGACCAACGATGGCGTTTTCGATGGGATGTCACCAGGTGTCTTTGAATTAGGGCCCTCACTTCGACATGATCGTCAGTCTTAAATCCCTCCTGATGGACCCAAAAGACACTCTTCGCACGCCGCATAATTTTCTGCAGAATCCCAAAGGCAGCCAAACACAAGAATCCACCACCAATGAAGGGGGATTTTGTATATCACATATATACATACACTTATACAGTTCTGTCCTCGATCCTTCTCTTCTCGATCTGTGCTACTTCACCAACCTCCAGCACCAAGCTCCAGCACCAATTCCAAAATATTTTCAGATTTGCATCTCATCTCGTTGCACAGCATCACATCACAATCTCGCAGATAGTTGCATGATCATGGAACACTTCTCACAATCCCGAACTCGCCCACCGACCCTCCCTTCAGTACCTTTCTATCGTTCACGTCCCCTCCTTTTCCTTACCTTTCCATCTGTCCCCCTCCCCACTCCCCCCTCCCCCCTCTCCCCTATCCCCTTTCCACTCTCCGCTTGCCTCCTCCAGCCCCCCTCTTCTCACTACCATACACACCTCTCCAGTGTTCTTAATAGTATACCTCCGTATTATTAGCGCCGTATTTGAGGTCACGAATACTTATATCGTATAATACGGAAAAGATAATATTACTAACAAGTGAAAAAATAATATTATATAATATGAAAATACACGTATATGAAAGATACGGAACTAAACCAAGATTAGCTATGGGTTACCTTTCCACGCAAGAATCTCAAGCTTTTCAATCCCTCAAAGTCACGCTTTACTCCTCAATTACCCCGCGATCTATATATTAGTATATTTCTAGTAGTAACTCATACGGGAATCTCATACGGATACGAGTTCATATTTAACATTTTGTATTGTTACTACTCCGTAATCTGAAAAGCCGTATTATACTACTAGAGTGCAGCGTATCAAAATACGGGAAATACTAATGAGAACACCGCCCCTCCCCTCCTCTAGTGTCCAATCCACAATCCCTCCAGTATCCAGTATTCATTTCCAAATTCCCGTTACTTTTTCTTCTTTCTCCCTCTTGTGCATTCTGTGTCCCGCAATCGAAACTAGAACTAGAATCGGATTCCCCTCTCTCCCTCGTACAATATCCAACCTATAGAATTCCGGCAGGTACGTCCAATTACCACTGGATACACAACCCTATATCGTAGGAAGTGCCTATATGTTTCTGCATAGATATATACTTCCCGTATACTACACAGCCCCCAGCCCATAGCCCACAGCCCACGAAATATGCAAATATATGATATCCATCCTTCCTCCTCCCTCCTCCCCTCTCCGTTTCCCTTTCGCTTCCAGCTATAGTACCGCCAATTCTGCTCCTAGCCTCCTCCGATACAGTACGTTTTCCCCACATATCCAACCAACCGCAATTCCCTACAACCATCCCAGTATCGCTGCCACCACGGATGAGTCGAAATCGCCGAATTTCGACTCCACGGGGAAATCTTCGTCACAGACAAACACAATGCACAGGCCAGTCACAGGCACACAGCAGCAAGGACAATGCGAGATCCAGAGTCGAGTTTTCAGAAGTCAAAGTTCAATCAAAAGTATCATTCCAATTCCATTCTTCGGACCTCTCATTCTCACTTCCCCTCCTGCACTCTATCTAAACCCTCTCATCTCCCCTACTCTCATGTATTTATGTATTGGTTCTTCTCATCTACCTATCATCCTACCTACCAACCATGCCCCCCCTCTTCTTCTCATCCCATTCTCGTTCTTACTTTTGACGCTAGGTAGATAGACAGACTCATCTTGGAAGTAGCCTGCCTATGTAGGAGGTATTCATACCACAAGCCAAACAGTATAGTATTGTACATTATCTTTTCTCGTTTCTGCCCTCTCACTCCACCCACTACCATGCAGTAGCTTCCACATTCTCTCAAGCAGCGAGGCCCGGTCGATTGATCTCAACGTCAAAGACTCACGCTCTCCAACGAACAAAGACTTAAAATTCCCCCACCACAAGAAACGAAATCATAATCATCATATCAATCAACACTCCCTTCCCTCCTTCCCAATTCTCCAACTCAACAAAAAGAATCCTACACGAACAAAAAAAGTAGCCCGCCGACAAATGAGAATTTCAAAAACGTGGGTCCACACAATAGAAGTAAGTAAGTGAAAAAGAAAAACAATGAACGGTGTATTTCCTACCCGTTTCTCTCCCTGACACTCAGTTGTCGAGGGAGAGCCATGGATAGATAGAAGAGAACGGAACAGACGCCACCCATGATCCCTATGTTTGATTCGTGCAGAAAAAACCAAGTACACCCATCACGCAACGTAGTAACAGGTCAAAAAGCAGCCCCATCCGGTCATCCAAACACGGCATTTTTACATTAACTCCCCGTCCAAACGTCCATTCTTGCTTCTTCTCTCTCGGTATCTCGGCGCGTTGACTCGGTTCAGCCATTAGCGGCAGAGCTCAGGTCTCATATCAGATTAACCTGGCTCTTGTTCGCGCCCCCGGCCCCAACATCCTTCCCACTAGGACTCATCTCTCTCTTTCCCATACCCGTACTCCCCGTTGGGGACAGGGCATCGCTCCCCTTCCGGCTCCGACTTGCCTCCTCCTCGGCATCAAGTCTCTTCCTCCACTCGCTCAAACTCCCACTCAAGCCGTCGCCCACGTTCGAGGCGCCAAGACCATCGTTCGGGCCGCGTGTGGTAGGATTGCGATCTTCGAAATCGAAGGCGTTGCTGAGGCGGTAGTTCTTGTTGGTGTTTTCCCAATGCGAGCGGAGCGTTTCGAGCTCGTTGGCGAGACTGTCGAGGGCCATGGAGTTGCGGTTGGCTCCGTCGTAGAGGGAGGTTTCGGACACGGAGTCGGCGGAGAGTGTCCGCTGGTGGGTATTGGTGACTGCGCCATTGGATTCTACCTGCCGGGATTGCCGACGGTAGTTGTCAACTGATGACTCGACTTGGTCGAGAAGTAACGAGACCTTTTGCTCGGCATCTTGAGCACGTCGCTCTAGCAAAGTATTTTCTTCCTGCAGTTGGGCGAGATCTGATTGAGCTTGTTGAGTAGCAGCTGTCATTTGACGTTGCGATTGCTCGTGATTCTGCTTCAGTTGGTCACGCTCTTGTTGAGATGCTGCCAATTCTTTCCTTACTTCAGCCATTTGACGCTCCAGAGTACTAGCCGAAGATTGTATCTCTGCTTGAAGAGCCTCGATTTGCTTATTGAGAGAAGCACGTTCCTCTTCCCATCCACTTGATGCATCTCGAGAAATAGTGCCTTTGTCTTCCGCTTCGGCAAGCTGCTCCTTGAGACGTGTGTTATCAGACTTGTATTTGGACAATTCATCCTTCATGCGCTTGAGCATCTTCTCAGTGCCCTTCACGTAGTGGACAGCGGATTGATAGTCGTTCTCCAACTGGGACAGCTTCTCGCGGTAGGTGTTCTCGGTCTCTTGTTGTTGTGCCTCGAAGGTCTGCTTCGTCTCCTCATGCGCCTGTACACTTGTCGCAAGTTGATGTTCCAGCTCACGAAGACGTGAAATATCAGGAGTGTTCGAACCAGACTGCGGACTCGACAGACCACGTGTCCGAACAGCACTAACAGGGCTGATACCTCGCTCTCCGAGAATATCCTTCAGCGTATTGTGCTGAACGTGAACTGCGTTGGTCTCCAATTGCTGGTTCGCAAGCTGGTACTTCATGTCCGAGTTGCCAGCTTGAAGAGTCTGAACTTCACGCATAGTGGCTTGAAGTTGCTTCCTGATCGACATGCCCTCACGGCTGGCTTGTTCTTGGTAAGCTTCCAGGCCGGCAATGCGCTCTTCAGCACTGCGCAGCTTCTCGGATGCGGTATCTGCTGCTTGCTGGTACTTTCGGACCAATACATTCGCAGCCTGTACCTGTGCTTGGAGAGCAACAGCTCGGTCTTCGTTCGGTGCTGACTTTCCACCAACATCACGAGCAACAACACGATCAAGACCTGACATAACAGCCTGGCGATGAGTCCGTGCTTCATTGGCATGCTGTTCGGCAAGTTCCTCGGCGTCCCTAAGTCGTCGAGTGGCTGTTTCCAGTTCGGTCGTTCTGGCCTCATGCTCAGCCTTCAGACTGATCAGCTTCGCCTCGACCTTCTCCCGCAGAGTACGCTCCTCATCCAGCTTTCGCTCCAGGACACTTCGCATATCGGCAGAGGAGCTGAGCGCTGATCGAAGAGACTCGAAACTGTCGCTATTGTCCTTGGTCGAACCGATCGCTTCTTGGTACTTAGCTTCCAGTTCTTCCTTATCAGCCTTGAGTAGTTGAGCAGCTGCAACAGCTTCTGAACAGACGATAGCCTCTTCTCTTGCTCTGATCTGGAACTCGTGCAGCTCTGCTTTCAGGTGCTCGACTTCTGAAGAATTCCTTTGCTTGTAAGCTTCCAACTCAGATAGCCTACCCTGTGCAGCATTCGAAGTGTCTTCCGCCAGCTGGCGTCCACGTCTCTCAGCTTCAAGTTCCGTAGTCAGCATCTCGATCTTGTTCTTCAGATCTCGTTGCTCGGCCAAGGCAGTGGCAAGTTTGCGGCTGATGTCCGCCGATCGATCGTTAGACATCGAGCTGAGGTCTCGAGCATCGGCGTACGGCTGTGGTGTACTATTCTGGCTTCCGCTGTGCGCAGCAAGCCTGGCCTTCGCATAGACTGCTTCGCTTACAGCTGCGTCTCGTTGCTTCTCGACCTCGGCAATCTTCTTGGCTGCAAGAACGGCTTGCTTGTCTATCGAGCCTTGAACATTGGCAAGTTCATTCTTCATCGCGATCAGAGCTTCAATAAGAGGCTTGTCATCGTCATCGAATGACTCAGCCGCTCGCTGGTCCAGAATAGGACTACTTGATGGATTGGGCGTATATCCAGCTTTGCGTGCAAGTTCGAGCTCCGAGGCGTACCAAGCATTCCGATTCTTGGCCGCATCCAACTCCTTGAGAATTGCCACGGTCTGTGAATTTCGTGCAGAGCCCTTTCTAACCAGGGGATTACTCGTCTGACGAGATGGAGGCGGGGGTGAAGTTTGACGAGCGTTGGTGACATTTCTTAACGAGGACTGCTCGCTAGTACTATCTATTGAGCCTTGTTGACGCCCTTGCCTAGTCTTAGACGAGGATCTGCTGGCACCTGCAACGGCTGCGTTCATGCTGACCGGTGGACCATTCTCCGATGTTGTAGGTTTCGATGTCTGGGCTTGTGTAGGTGTCCGTCGTCCATTCATCACCGGGCTCTCTCGCGTCTGTGGAGATTCTCTAGGCGCTGGCGACATGTTCCTGCTGTTCTGGGGCGGGGACATCTGAACGATATTCTCCACAGACCGATTCTGTACAGAGGTGTCAATTGTAGGTCCGAATCCACGATCAGGTTTCCCTTGAGGCTTTCCTCGTCCCATGGGAGCTCCATTTGGTCCTGAGGGTCCGTTCTGCCCGTTAGCACCGTTTCCTCTTGGTGTTGGTGCTTGTTGCTGTGGGGGCGGACCTGGCGGCGCTTGTGCCATTGATGCTCTTGGCAACTTCGATCCTCCTGGTGGTCCATTCTGTTGAGCTCCGTTTGGAGGTGGACCTTGGGGAGGTGGCCCTAATGGTGCACCTTGTGGTTGTGCTGATCCAGGTGCGACCCCATTCATGTCATTACCATTTACGCCAGGCGCGCCGTTCCCTCGACCGAATCCCTGCTCCCTCGGCGCACCATTCAGTCTCTTCGGTTCTGGTATGGTAGAGCCATCTCGTGAGGTGAGACCTCTGCTTGCACCCATTCCAGACTTCTCTGATGCGCTTGGTCTCCGTTGTCCAGGAATTCGGTCCGCAGCCGGTGCTGGCTGAACAGCTTGGTCATTCGGGTAGCGAATCTTGCTTGTATCCAGAAGGTAAACAATGCCCAAATCCCCAGCTTCTCTCGTCGCCGTACTCGGTTCACCAGCCAAAACGACAACTTGCTTGTTGTATGCTGTCATGCTGTGTCCGGATCTGGGCGAGGGAGAAGGTCCCATATTCTGAAATGTGTACCATCTCCTCGAGGATATCCTAAATGCTGCCAAATCTCCAAGATCCGCACCTTCTTCCGTTCGTCCACCAAAGATATACATTACATCGTCAACAATCGCAGCTGCGTGACCTTCTCGAGGAGCGGGTATGTAACCGATACAGTCGAGTGCCACCCAGGCGTTTGGTATTGGATCGTAGCACCATACATCATTAAACCATTGGAACCCATTTGTTCCTCCAAACCTGCGTGCGTCAGTAGATGGCTCCCCTCTCCAATCATGCTACTTACAAGTATAACTTCTCGTTGTATGTGACAATCGAATGATTCGTTCTTGCCGGTGGTATTTGTCCCTGAGGTGGTCCACCCTCTTCGCTATTCCGAATGAGCATTTCCCATCTATTCGTAGGTACCTGCAATTGGTTCAAATCAAAGGCAACTAGGTCATTCATGAAGTATCCCTCCACTTGACCGCCAAAAACATAAATCTTTGATCCCAAAATGTTCAAGGAATGCCCATATCGTCCAGAAGGTCGAGGTCCGGCCGGTACTGCTCTTGACCATTGTCGCGTTGCTATTGTCATTAGTAAACTCCCTGAGCACCAACCTTTGAGACTTACAAGTATTAAGGAGGTACAAAGTTTCGTCCAAAACATCGGAATCGTCCATCTTAGTGTCTCCTCCGTAGACAATAAAAGCGTTTCCAACCAGTAAACTGGCATGTCCAACTCTTGGTCCTGGGCCTTCAGCAGTCGTAGCCAAGGGATAACATGCCATATTCCCCCCTGCCTCAACCATCCATAAATCTCCCTTGACCGTCGAACTGTTGATAAGACCGCCCATAAGGTAGATATCGCCCTCTTTCGAGGCCACCGAATTGACAGCCGCGCCATATCTGGGGAAAGGACTTGGATGTGAGGTTGTGTACGTGAGTCGCCGTTGCGACCAGGGATATAAAGAGGCATTAGGATTTGAATTCATCGAAGATTGTACAGCGGGCGCAGAGCCATTCCGTAACTATTCCCAGAGGTCAGTATTCAATGATCCCTTTGAAAACCGGTGGCATTCCAGGCCGCGCGCAGATTGCCATCCCTATCCTGCCAAAACTCATAATTAGAAGGAACTCACAGGAAGATCTGAAGCCGGCGATTCTGTATTAGGTCCTCCTCTGCGACCATTCGCAGCTTGCTCTGGACTCGGCGTCGCACCCGCACCTCCTTGCAACGAGTTCATAGAATTATTGACGCTCGATCCTGGAGTGGAAGCCTGCACGGCGCCCTTCTCGTTGATATTCCCTCGGCCTCCAGCTCCATTGTTCGGGGAATTGACGGAAACCTGTGAGCCTGCGACATTGGCATTCGCATCCTTTGCTGATTGGGCCTTGTCCGCATTCTTCCTACTCTTGAAGAGCGAGAATGCCATCGTGGCGCCTCAAAAGAGAAGTGTATACGTCTATTAGAATCCAGGTCGTCCAGTACCTCGCCCTCTATCGAGAGGGAAACGTTGATGCAGTTCGATTGTTTGCAGTGCGGTGTCGAGCAGTTGTAGTATCGTCGATGGGTCAAGGGGAGGAAGGGATCGATTCGCTCGCAGCGACGTCTCCTGTCGGCGTCGTGAGACAGCAGAGAATATTTGTGCCCGGCCACAGGATTATGGGATGGGGGTCGTTGAGCCAGTTGCGTTGAGGTGGTATTGGAAATAAATGGCTGGGTCGGGCTGGGGAATTTTGAGGAGGAGCCGCGATTGATGCAAGGCGGTCGCAGCTGCTGGATTGTCTGTCGCACGGGCAAAAACGAGAAAGCGATGATGAAGCAACAGCAGACAGCGGACGACCAAACGAACAGGTACCGGTACAAAAATAAGGAGAGAGAGCGCGCGATCGACCTTCACGATGTAATGCTGCTCTGGAAGTGTGGATGGCTGGCCGCTCGGCGGTAAGGAGGTGTACAGTAATAATTATTTTGTTGATGGGATGGGCCGGGCCAGGTACTCGGAGATGTGAAGTGGAAAAAGAATCGGGGCAGCTCTACAGTCCAGAGTGAGAGAGTGATGCTGCAATTCAGGTCCTTTGTCCGGGATGGATCCTTTCCCTGTCAAGTCGTCAGGGAGTCTCTTGTAGGGTCTCCTAACAAGTCAAATCCATTCCCAGTGAGCCAGTCAGGTCAAGTCAAATCCTGTCCCCGTCCCTTTTGGGGGTTCGTTGGTTCGCTTCGGTAGTGATGCACAGATCTGAGGAGAGCCCGAACGACCAAAACACTCGGCGACGTGGTGGAGGAGTGGACAAAGGGGGAGATGAGATGGGATGATTGTATATCAAAAGCAAAACTGATGTAGATGATTATAAGAAGCACAAGTCCGCACCATCTTAGATTATTCTTCTACAAAACACCTCTTCTGCTCTCTACAGACTTTTCCTTCCATTTTCGAGCTTCCTCCCATCCCATCCCATCCCATCCTCTCCCCTCTCTTGTGCAGCACTACTGACAGAACCATATGTACCCCTGAGCAAGATAAACACGCCCGATGCCCCCGTCAGGATTAGTGCGATCACCACAAATGTTTCATCCAAGCACAGTGCGAGTTGGAGCAAGACCAGAACAAAAGAGGATGCGTGTAAAGCTGGGCTTGTCCTGTTTCTGCATAGAAGGATGTTTGGTTTGACATCGGAATGCGAGTTCAGTTGCAAACCTGTTGTACCGTGAACGGCAGATTTTAGATGAATTGTCGGTATGAGTATTATTTACTTTTTTTTACATGCAGTGCTTTAGAGAATGTTCTTCGGTGCTGCTATGCCACTGGCTTGCTTGCCTGCTTTGCCTTCGGGTACCTGGCATATCTTCTGGAACGAACGGGGCCGTGACCGTGAGGTGGCCATCAATTTGGCCACCGCACATTGCACCTATCGTTAGGTAGGCTCACCACATCACCGCATTATTATAAAGGTACGTATTCGGATGTGCACATCAATCACATCATATCAGACCAGGAAAGGATGAGAGAAACGACCCCCAAATCCATCTCACCATTCCCAAAGACCATGGCCGTGACTGCAGCCCACAGCAAGGCGATCATCCCGGATTAGCTGTGCATACCGCTTAAGTTTCAAGAATCTTCCCCTATTGGAAGAGATGCAGGTCACACATCTGGATGGCTTCCAGAAATACTTTATCCAGGCTGACAAGTCATGTGGCTTCGATTAAATAAGTAGATAGGGGGTTATCGATAAGGAGGTGCATGGCGCTTGGAGGCGATATTTTTATTTTTATTCAGACCTTCGTCCTCTGGTACCTCCAACGTTGAGCTTCAGGTTTGCAATGTTGGAGTCCGTCAGCGTCAAACAAAACATGGAACGATCCGTCCCCTTTACCTAGCAAACCAAAGCATAAAGCATAATTCTTTGAATAAGCTTCAATGATCGGCTCGCAAAATAACGTCCGCAATGCCTTTACAATGCGGTAATGAGATCCATGATCGCTGCTAGTACGTAGTCATAACGTGCATCTTAAGTAAACAAATTTCTGCAGCTCACAAGCAACAGCAACAAGCTGACGAAGTGCTCACCGAGCAGAAACAGAATATCTCGTGTGCGTAGAATTGTACTTGTACATCAGTTCTTCTGATTGGCGCTGTTTTTGGTCATCTTTCCATCAGGAGACCTCTTCGGCGGCTAGAGGATCCTACGATACTTCAATGCCTGAGAGGACTGGCTGGCTTGCATCACTCAGCTATTGATCTTGAGCTCTAGCTCGGAATTGCACATACCAGCTATCATCTGATCTCTAATATAGTAATCAAAAGAGACCGAATTACGTTTTATGGTTCTTTGCATCAGAAAACATCATGACCTGTTTCTCGAGGAAACTCGAGTCAACGAGCCCGAATGGTGGGGCCAGTGGCGGCCGCTTTGCCGAGTGACAGATAAGGTAGTGGTGGGCTGCTGGGACTGAACAGCCGGGCAGAGCCTCGCCCACCGGCAGCCTGCTCTGTCTCGTGATCTCGGAGGAAATCTGGGGCGGTCTACATGACGAAGCTAAGAGCTGAGGGTAAGAAGAGCTCTCGTTGTGCTCAATCGCTTTGCATACACGACCACCGCCATTGCGACCGGTATACAGAGTAGACAGGAACCGAATAGTCATTCGCAAGTGCTCGGTAACGGGACGAGGTATTCGAGGCTGCGTTGAGGTCCAATCCGAGCATTTGTCGGCCCGTTAACTTCGCCTTGCCTTGCGTGCCTAGCATCTGGTGAATCTCGAGTTGACCGCTCACCTTTTCGTCACCGAACCGTACAATAACCCAGGCCCGTCTCTGCTATCGTTCTTCAACCGCTATCAGGACCAGTAAACGCTGTATTCGATAGCTCTCCTCGAAATCAAACAACAAACACATGAAGAGCTCCAATCCTTGACCAGGGAGCTGCGGTCTTGACCATGACAGCTGTCGGACTCCAACAGCAGCAGCATGGGGCGCAACAGTACAATCCACGACAATCTCCTCACTCTTCGAATATGTCTTCGCGACCGCAGAGTTACACGTCCGCTGGACAAGCCCAGCTCTTGCGACAAGAACCGCCTATCCAGAACGGCAATTCCCCTCTGATGGGCCACCGACCAGCAGTCAGTAACGAGCCTGTGAATGGAAACGCACACCCACCAGAAGACAACGATCGCAGACAGTCTGCCACACCCAGTACAGCTGCGCCGAATGCCAATGAACTTGCACGACAGAGACGAGCTTCTCTCCAAGCCCGGCCGACATCTGCCCCCAATGGAACTACCGAATCTTCCCAAGAGGACTCCGAGACGGACATTGTGAGACGAAGACCTAAGCCTTTATTGCAGAGAGCGAAGAGCGACTATGGACCGCGTGGTGAAGAACACGACTCTGCGGACGAGGACATGCAAGATTGGGGTGCGAGACATGGTTTTGAGGATCACTATGCGTCCGAGGAATATGTTTCTCAGCTGGCTAATGTGGGTTGCTCTTTCCTTCTATGTTCAGACATTATCTTTCGTCATTTATCCCGTTCTCCCATTTGTTGAAACATCTTTTCTTTCCGTATTCTTCATCTGGACTTTGCAATCTCTGTATCTTGTACGTCTGCTGTTGTAAAGATGGAAGACCTCCCGAATTGGAGTTGGGAGACCAACCATGGGGGTGTTGCGCCACCAGACGAATCAACAGAAGCTGGCAAAGGAATATGGACCAAGGTCCGCACAATTCCTTGGGCTACTCGCAAGGAGGAAAAGATCCGTCGCAAAAGGAACCTCAAGCACTGGAGTCGTCGGACTTTGATTCTCGAAAGCAAAAAAATCTATCGTGATAGGGATTTCAACTATTGGAGACTTCACAAGATCTTGTCAAATTGGGTGCCTCCAGATCTGAGTGCTGACGGTTACATACAGAATTGGTACATGTACTTTACAGACAAACGTCACGAGACAAATGGGAATCCAAAACCAAAGTCAGAAAGCTACGAGCTCCAAGACTGGCGAATGAAGGATCGCCTCAAGACTGTCTCTGCAGCTTTAGCAATTTGTCTGAATATTGGAGTCGAACCTCCTGACCAACTCAAGACAAACCCAGGTGCAAAGATGGAAGCATGGCAAGATCCTACGACTCCACCTGTCGCAAAGGCATTGGAGATTATTGGAAAGGCCTTGCAGGCACAATACGAGACACTGGCAATTCGCACTCGATACAAGCAGTACCTGGACCCCTCTGTGGAAGAAACAAAGAAGTTCACGCAGTCTTTACGAAGAAATGCCAAAGAGGAGAGAGTGCTGTTCCATTACAATGGGCATGGTGTACCAAAGCCAACAGCATCTGGAGAAATTTGGGTCTTCAACAAGAACTATACTCAGTACATACCTGTTTCCCTGTACGACCTACAGACCTGGCTACAGGCTCCGACATTCTATGTTTGGGACTGCTCAGACGCCGGCAACATTCTCAACAACTTCCACCGCTTTGTTGAAAAGCACAAGCAAGAAGAAGCTGATAACCTTGCCAAGGATCCAAATTACATTACCCAAGCTTTCGAACCTTACATCCATCTGGCTGCTTGCGGCGTGAAGGAGAACCTCCCTACCAACCCGCTTTTACCAGCAGATGTCTTCTCTTGCTGCTTGACCACACCGATTGAGATGGCACTATGGTTTTTCGTCCTACAAAATCCACTTCCGTCTCAAATCACACCCGAGAGAGCCAAGAAACTTCCAGGAAGGCTACAAGAGCGCAGGACTCCACTCGGCGAACTCAATTGGATCTTCACTGCGATCACTGACACAATTGCTTGGACTACTCTTCCACGACCACTCTTCCGGAAGTTCTTCAGACAGGATCTTATGGTTGCTGCCCTGTTCAGAAACTTCTTGTTGTCACAGCGAATCATGGCTGCCTACAACTGTCATCCTCAATCATATCCGGAACTCCCAGATACTCACCAACATCCTCTTTGGGAGAGTTGGGACTTGGCTGTTGAGATGGCTCTTTCTCAGCTACCCGCGCTAGAAGATAAGGAGAACGGAATTAGACCTGACTATGAATTCCAGAACTCGAGCTTCTTCACGGAACAGCTTACTGCCTTCGAGGTCTATCTGACCCAGGGCGCTGTCACGCACAAGGCCCCGGACCAGCTGCCGGTCGTTCTGCAAGTTCTGCTCAGTCAACAGCACCGTGTTCGGGCTCTGATTCTGCTAGGCAAGTTCTTGGATATGGGCCCATGGGCAGTGAATTTGGCTCTCAGCATTGGAATCTTTCCGTATGTCTTGAAGCTGTTACAATCCGCTGCAAATGAGCTTAAGCCAGTCATGGTGTTTATTTGGACCAGAGTCTTGGCTGTTGACATCACTTGCCAGACGGATCTTCTAAAGTGAGTTGTCACCTCTCTTCCTTGATCATAGCGCACCATTGGGGAAGCAATGAGCGTATACTAACACATTTACAGGGATAGCGGCTACATGTATTTTGCTGCCATCTTGAAGCCTACAGAAGGACTGCCTGTGGTTGACAGTCTGGAGCACAAGGCAATGTGTGCATTTATTCTTGCTCGACTCTGCGATGGATACAAGCAGGGTCAAACTGTCTGCAACCAGTCGGAAATCATGAGCTACTGCTTGATCCACCTTCAGAATGGCGATAACCCTCTCTTACGACAATGGGCCTGCCTGTGCATCAGTCAACTATGGAAGGATCTTCCAGATGCGAAGTGGAGAGGTATTCGTGAGAATGCACCATCCAAATTAGCTTTCCTGGTTCGGGATGTGTGTTGCGAAGTCAGAGCTGCGATGCTTTACGCCATGACCACGTTTTTGGGTATCACAGATCTCACCGACGAGGTTGCACGGATCGAGGAGAACATCTCGTGGACCGTCATGGAAATGACCAACGATGGAAATGCCATGGTCCGCAAGGAGCTCTTGGTATACTTCTCGAAGTTCGTTCATCGGTATGAAAACAAGTTCTTAGTTGCTGCCTTTGAATATATGATGGAGGAACGAGAATATCGCCTATTCCCGCCTGCAAATGACGGTAGGGAACACAAGATGGGACTACATTATGCGAGACCCGCCAATCGAGATGGTACCGGCGCCATCAAAGCTACCGCCCATGGTGTGGCTCACAATTCGATATTCGCTGCTGTCTGGAAGCACGTCATTATCATGTCCGTTGACCCTCATCCCGAGGTTGGGCGAAATGCCAAGATTATTATGGACTATGTATTGTCCGCCCTGCTGCAGTCGCCACTGGCTGAGCGGGCACAAAAGCTACAAGAAGACATGCAGAGAATTGATGCACGAGCAGCAGCATCAGCAAGCAAGCAGCCGAAACAAGCGTCAACAGATGTCCGGCCGAACACGCCTATGGGACAGGAGGTCAACAATGCAGCCCCACCTACACCCGGATTATTAAAACGAACTGCCAGCTACCTGTTTACTTTGCCATTTGGTGGGTCCAGTGCCGATAACTCACCTTCAGATAGCGTGAATAGTCGTTACCCTCCAAAGTCTCCTAGTCTACGAGGTCCTGCCAATCCTCGGACCCGGCCTCTGTCGGACTTCAATCCTGCTGCCGAACAGAACGACCCTCCTCCGACACCTGGAGTCTATCATGCAGCCAAGGAGCCAATGTCAGGGGACTATCAAGCCCGAGATATGTCTGTCCCTCCAATGATACCTTTGGAAAGTACTTTCTTTGAGTGGTCAATTGAGTACTTCCGGGAACCTCAAATGAAGCCAAATGAGGCGGAGGAGCCTGGTAGCACTGACTACAACGAGCGTCTATGGAGAAGATCTCGCAATGAAGCTATTCTTCGAGAAACTCAACCGCAGAAAGAAATTGCAGGAAGTGGAAAATGGACCACACCCGCTGGATTTTTCAACAACCAAAGCCAGCCTTCCAAAATGGCATTCCACCAGTTTGAAGATCATCTTGCAGTTTCAGACGATCGAGACATCATCAGTATTTGGGATTGGAAGAAGTCTGGTAGGCTGAACAGATTCTCGAATGGCAACCCTGAGCGCTCCAAAATCACTGGTCTTCAGTTCATCAACGAAGATGACCAGGCATTCCTGCTTACCGGAGCTGATGATGGTGTCATTCGGATCTATAGAAACTATGATTCCGAGAAGAAGATCGAGGTCGCTTCGGCATGGCGAGCTTTGACTCACCTTGTCCCGAGCAATGTCAACGCAGGAACAGTATTTGACTGGCAGCAAGTCTCTGGTAAGCTCCTCGTGGCAGGCGACGTCAAGGTCATTCGAGTCTGGGCTGCAGCCCCAGAACTCTGCGTCGTTGACATCAATGCCCGCTCCGGATCCTGCGTCACGTCTCTCACCTCCGATCAAATGACTGGCAACACATTCGTGGCTGGCTTCGGCGATGGTGCAATCCGAGTATTCGACGCACGAAATCGACCTCAAGAAGCCATGGTCAAGAAATGGAAGGACGAGAATAATGGTGTGTGGATCAAGGCTGTGCACATGCAGCGAGGCGGTCAAAGAGAGCTCGTCTCCGCAAGCATCAATGGCAAGGTCAAGCTTTGGGATATTCGTATGGATAAGTGCCTTCGCACTATCAAGACCACAAATGATGGTCTCCGGACGGCAAGCATCCATGAACACTTGCCTGTCTTCTCTGTGTAAGTTTCTTCTCCTGCTCAACCCTCCTAGTTATCTCAAGACCTCACCACTTTGTCTGAATCGCGCTAACGCCGACCAGCGGAACGACAAATCACACCGTCAAGGTCTTCAATTTCGAAGGCACCCAACTCTCACGCGTGGAACCGTATTCAAGCTTCTTACGCGGCGTCACACCCATCTCAGCCACGGCCTTCCACCCCCATCGAATGATGCTTGCGTGCGCCGCCAAGAGCGACACACACATTAATCTCTTCACTTGTGTTGAGAAAAAACCTGCCATTGTGCAGGAATACTAATTACACCCTTTTGGTCTTCCTTTCTTGGTGGGAAAGAGAAAATTCAATGCTTTTGTTTTATGGCACCGGATTGAGTGATCGACTCGGGCTGTACTCTACACACATCCCGCCTGCTCTTCTTCTCACAGTCTCCGGTACATGCGTACGTTCGCATCAGGACCTTGCCTAGTTCGCTTTTACTCAGCATGCTTCGTTATCCTACCTTGGTGTTCACGTTCTTTATTTCTTGCATGCATGGCGAGGTTAGGGTTAAATCAATTGGGACTTGGGTGGCGTTCTGTCGGTCTGCAATTCCTTCTGCGCTCTTCTTCTTCGCGATGGGATTGGTTTTCAAGGGATGGATGCATGTATGGGCTAATTGGTCTGGTGCAATGGGGCGCTGAGATGCGCGGCAGATGATAGATGCAGGCTGCGAGAGGCGTTTAACGTCGTCTAGCCATCGAGCGAAGACGGAGGAAGTCTGTTGTAAAGTAGGCGGGTGGCTAATGCATAATGGCGTTGTACGATGACGTTCTTTGGTTGCTGCTTGAAATGACTGATTGAAGGGGGGCAGGTGATGTTGAAAATGCGTCCATGTGGTTTGATGTGAAGACTTGAAGAATTTTAAGCATATGGCGTGATGACTGAGAACGATTTCTATGTCAAGGAGTCCTTCAGGCAAGCATGAAATTCATTAAAATCCAGGGATTTTCTCTACACATTTATTTACGTTCATGGCTTCAAGGCATATACGTTCTCATTGCCAATGTCTTGCCGTGATTCGAATAACTTCAACTCAGCCTCAGTTTGCTTACTCCCTCTGTATCCGACCCTCAGCCTCGTGCGAGGGGTAAAACAAGGCTGAATGCTCGCTTAGCAAAAACTAGGGTTGTTAGCGCACTTCTTTCGCCGTTTGACTCTAAAGTGACTCCACCCCACCTCACCTCACCTCACGTTGTCAACAGCTTCGTACAAGTACATAACCACATTTCTCTCGCCACGAGTGCGATCCTCTCCTCCTACCGACCGAGTGCCGCACATACAACCAATTGAATCAGTACAGCTACGTTGCACCTCGCCAGCATGGCAGACCAACCCAAAGACACAGCATCGGTGCCCACCGACCCCGCCGTCGCACCAACACCCACGCCAGCAACAGGCTCAACACCAGCAGGCGGCGATGGAGCAGCGGGCGAAGTCTCCAAAAAAGGCGCCAAGAAAGCCGAAGCAAAAGCCAAAAAGGAAGCCGAAAAAGCACGTAAAGCTGCCGAGCGCGAAGCCCTCGCCGCCTCCTCCTCTGCCGCCGCGTCTATCGACAACGCCAAAGACAACTACGGGCAGATTTCGCACACTACAAAGATCCCCGCGAAAATTGCGCATTTGCGAGACCTAGGCGAGGAGCATGTGGGTAAGACGGTCAAGGTTAGGGCGTGGATCCAGAATGCGAGGATGCAGGGTGCAAAGATGGCGTTTGTGGAGTTGAGGGAGGAGGGCAATTGGACTGTGCAGGGGGTTGTGGCTGCCACTGCTGAGAAGAAGGAGGGTGAGAGTGAGGGCGATAAGGAGGGGAGCGAGGGGGTGGTTAGCAAGCAGATGGTTAAGTGGATTGGGGGGTTGAAGTTGGAGAGTTTTGTGGAGGTTGAGGCGAGTGTGCAGAAGCCGCTGGAGCCAGTCAAGAGTTGTAAGGTTAGTGGGTTGGAACTACATTTGACGAAGGTTTACTTGGTGGCCGCGGCGCCGGAGATGTTGGGGTTGGGACTTGGAGCGGCGAGTAGAGCGGTGGGAAGGCTGGATGAGGAGGAGGTAGTGGAGGAGAAGGTTGAGGGTATGTTTTGTTGTCGTTTCTTTCCATTCTAGCCTTGCTGCCGGGGATACCGTGAGGACGGAATTGGTTCAAAGAGTAAATGCTAATAAATTCCAGGTCTCACAATCACCGAAGGCACACCCCTCGCCAGTTTGGCAACCCATCTAAACAACCCCGCCATGCACAAGCGTGCACCTGTCAGCCAGGCAATTGCCGATATCCGGATTGCAGTCGAAGACCTCTTCTGTGAATACCTCAAGCAGAACCGCTTCAAGAAGTTCCATCCCCCGTCGCTCATTGGTGCTGCTTCCGAGGGAGGAGCCAATGTTTTTAAGCTGCCCTATTTCGAGAAGGAAGCGTACCTTGCTCAATCGCCCCAATTCTATAAGCAATTTGAGATTGCGGGTGGTAGGAAGAGAGTTTACTGCGTGGGACCGGTTTTCAGAGCAGAGAATTCGAATACGCCTAGACATATGACAGAGGTAAGCTTTGTTACACACATACCTCTCTCGTTTGGGAAAGTGAGGAATTCTGGCTAACAAAACAGTTCATCGGTCTCGATCTTGAGATGGAAATTGAAGAGCATTACCACGAAGTCCTCCACATGCTCGAAGGCGTCCTCCTGTACATCTTCAAGGGTCTCAGCACCGACTACCGCGAAGAAATCGAACTCATCCGCACCGTCTACCCCTCAGAAGAATTTCTGCTCCCCGAACCCGGCAAAGAAGTGCGCCTCACCTTCGCCGAAGGCCAAGCCCTCCTACGCTCTGAAGGACCTCCCGAATTTGCCAATGTCTCCGACACAGAAGATATGTCTACCCCTCAAGAAAAAGCCCTTGGCGCTCTCGTCCGCAAGAAGTTCAACACCGACTTCTACGTCCTCGATAAATTCCCCATTGACGCTCGACCCTTCTACGCTATGCCTGACCCAGAGAACCCTGCCGTTACCAACGCCTATGATTTCATGATGCGGGGACAGGAGATTCTGAGTGGTGGTCAGAGATTGCATTTGCCGCATGAGTTGGAGAAGACGATTAGAGCGAAGGGCTTGGATCCGAATCAGCCGGGTATCAAGGATTATGTGGATGTATTTAGAAGTGTGGGTGTTCCGCCTCATGGAGGCGGTGGGATTGGACTTGATAGAGTGGTTGCGTGGTATTTGAATTTGCCGAGTGTGCATTTGGTGTGTGATTATCCTAGGACACCGAAGAGATTGAGTCCTTAGATTGGTGGGGGAAAATTGGTAGATGTAGCTGAGAGGCACAAGGGAGACGTGGATGATGAGTGGTCATATGTGGACGGTATGATGGGGAAGGGGAAGTTGGACAAACATTTTGCTGGAGTGCTGTGAAAGTCACCAACAAAACTGCGAACAATCAATGATAGATGAATAGAAAATCAGACCTTGGTTTCCAACTCAATTTCTGACAGCCGAGTAGAAGTTTACTTCCTGTCCAACACTGCAGAGCACGCGGTGCCTGAGAAGGCAAAAGTCTCTGTCAAGATACCCCTCGGTCTTGTCCTACCGCCAAATGGAGCAAAGTAGACTAGGTATTCATTCCTCACGTGTAAGTATGCTTGCATTTCCAAAGCTCAATCTAAGTGATTTATTTGTCAATGAAGTACGAGCACAGGCATCAATTTCCAAGAACGCTGCTGGTATTTCGGAGACATGTTCATGGTCTTGCCATCCAAAATTCCACGTCCTATCTACCATCAACCTCATCCTAAACCTTAAGCCAAAACTATACCCCCACGCTTCCCTCCACGATCATCACTTAACGATAAATCCACAAGCGCTAAATAAATGATCATTCGAGTCGATTTGGTACTAGCACCATACATAGACCCCTTGTATGACGGCTAATCGTGTTCGGCCTTGAACTCAAATACCAGACAGCCAGCTTGTATACTTCCTCCAACACCACCATTGTTACATTTCTTGTAGTTGTCGACAAGCAAATTTTGACAGGTGTTCTTATCCTCATCTTTCAAAGCCAATGGATTGTTTGGTAACATCTGCTCGCCACCCGGAGGTGCGAGTAGACAGCCTTCCTTCCAGTAAATCTTGAATTGTACAGGCTGCTTCTTGTCCGAAGCCGCATAGACAACAGTCGTTGACGGATCATCCCTCTCGATGGCTTTCTTGCTGGTCCCTTCGCAAGCGATGATGGCCAAGTTCCTCACCCAACTCTCATGGATGTCACCGTGAGATCCAAATGTGTCCGATGCGAAGCACTGTCGTTCTTGGAGTGTAAGAGCCGTAGTCAGCCGGGCATTTATCTTGTAGTCGAATACGCCGCACTCAACATTGATAGAACCAGTGGTTGACATGACTTGCTGATCAGCTAGAGAAATTTTCCTGTCAGTAAACCTCCACCAAGTAGATTGATCCGGTAGTGAGGACAAGCAGTCATGTTGAGATTGATGTGAGCGTGACTTACTACCGGTGTTGCTGCACCCACTCGTTATTTGACCAAAGGCCTGCAAACAATCATGCACACACCCTTTCTTTCCGGTGGATGGTTTGAAATGAAGGTCTATGCTGTAGTCCATAAAGTCTAGAGGGTTCTGAGGAGGTACTCGAGGTCGAAGCATCAATTGTCCTTGAGGAGTCTTGTTGTTACCATTCGCGTCAACTGTCATTTGCTGTTCCGTCGCTGCCGTCCATTTCTCACAGAAGCCGTGATACACATTGCTCGACGGCCCTCCAAATACACTTCCAGGGAACGCAACCCTGTTTTTCACGTCGCATTGGGCACCTGGCTGCACTGCCTTGGGTGGGGCAAGTCCTCCGTGCCCAAGGAGATTCCACATTACCAAAATGGCTTGCTGTTCTTCGCTGCTTGCCATATTGACGAAAACATCCGGCGGTGTATGGCACAAGCAGCCTTGGTATACTCCCTAAGGAACTCAGTATTTCTAAATTAGGACCTCAAAGGTTATGGGGGCCAGGCTTACGGAGCGGCATTTTGTATCCCCTCCGGGCTCTTTTGGCATTTATACGTCGCAAGTGTCCTTCTCGTCTTGCCCACAGACAAGCTATTCTGGTCAGCATCTATCAAGGATGGCCTGAATCATCACATCTGAGAAAATTCTGGAGTAAATTACCGGAGTGGACGTTGGATCGGGACAGCCTGAGCTTTTGGAGCTACTCGAGGAACTAGTTGTCGTGGCAGTGGAAGTTGGCAGTGTCTCGATGGTCAACAAAGAAGCTTCTATCCTGTTCTCCTCTCCTAAAGATAACTTCTCCAGTAATGTATCAACCGCGAGTGCAAACAGAAAGTTGCCAAGCTGAACTGCCACGTCTTCTGGAAGGTCAAGCATTGGAGCGTATGCAACGACGAAGTCAACAGCTATGTTGGCTGCTCTCGCGACGTCGCCGGCTGCAGTTGCAAATCCAAAACGTAACTGATTTGGGTTGAGAAGTAAGAGGTCGTTCAAGGGTCCTCCCTGCCGAGCCATCGTGGCGGCTCCCTCGACTGCACATATAGCGGCACCGTAACCAGGTCCAGCACGCCGTCTTAGTGATGTGCCATCGTCGAAGTCACGGCCGTCCGCACATTCTGTCATTCTGTGCATGATTTCATCCAGACGGACGGCAAGTTGGGTATTCAAAATGGCAGAGAGATCACCGGTGGCAAATGCACCATGAGCAGTGGAGACTACGGTGACAGATGGTTCCTTTGACCTGCGTAACGTAAGTATACAAGATCAACTCGCTCCCGTGGCGTATTCACATACCCCATGAGCGTGGTTCTATCAAGGACAGGCGTGACCGTGGCAACAGGCTGCCCCTCAGCCGAGATGATCACTGTAGTAGCTGTTGCGATAACAGTGACTGAGCTTACCTGGCCGTGGGGTAGGAAAAGCGACTTCGCAAATTCCTCGTCAGAATGTCGGATGTGCCACATTGATACAAGTAGCTCTGCTACGTAAGAGTAGAATGCAACAACACCCCCAACAACCCCAACTTCTGGCAACCCGATGCGGAATGTCTTTGAAAGCATATGACCAAAGTTACGACGGTCGAGTTGATTGCCGATTTGCAACTCAGAATCTTGTAGAGCTTGAACAACGTCTTGGTAGCATTGGTCGTCTATCGTGGCACCACATCCATCCAAAACGCCTCCCACCTTGCCTCGTGTATCGGCGGACAGGGACACATCATAGCCGTCGGAGTCAGATCCCGACAGCCAGACAGTACTCCCAGTAAGATCGGGTGGGCTTTCCTAAAAAGCGCAAGTGTTAAAAATAATCTAAGGCAGAATTTTCAGTCACGCACCAGCTGCCCTTTGTATTGATCAAGGCTACCGAAATCCAAAGTTTCCTGGACGGTGAGATCCATCAAGCTAACCGACACTAGCATGAGCCATGGTTTGATTCTCATCTTGAAAGTGGTTACCCTATGGTTGCTTTTGTTGTTTTGAGCATAAGTCGTGTGTAAGGAAGTACACTAGATCATAGACGCAAAAGGTAGGTCAGGGCATTGTTGAACGAAATGTGTGTTCATTATATGCTCACGAACGGACTCCATCAGCTTTCAGCGGAGAAAGTCTCCACTGAAGGGAAACGGTGTCAACAATCTCCATGTCTATTCCAGAACAGAACCAACACCCTCCGACGGTAGGTTTGTTGGTTTTACATCGATAAAGGATGTACGCTGGGTCTCCTCTGAGGCCTCACAATCAACCTAACTGCTCCCACTGTTGGTTGATATGCTTTAAATATGTCCGGCCAAGATTTCAGGATTCAATGTGAAACAACTCCAGGTATTGCAACTGCAGAAACTGCTGGCTGGAAATCTTTGTACATTCTCACAGGCGTACTCACAATGTTTTCAAGTTGGCCATTAACAAATTTCGCGACGTGTTCTCAACATCTCACGATAATCCACCACCCTTCCATTCGTGGGCTAAGATACATTGTACAGCCTCAGATTGGTTATTTTGGGTATGTTTCTGTACCAGTTTTAGCATCTAATATTTCCAAGCTGGAGTCGTAGGATTCTCAAGGCACCAAGAGATAGGTGTCCACTTGAGAACGCTCATGTCTTCTGGACACAAATAGGAGGAGTCTCCAAGTCTCTAGGATGGACACAGAAGGCCCAGACTCCGATCTTGATTATAGAATATTACCGCTCATCATTTCCAACACCATACATCTGTCTTCAAAAGATCGCATTATCACTTACAGTGAGATTCCAGTATCTGTGCCTGGCTTTCGTTGCAAGTTACTGTAGTGCAGGAAATTATTGTCTCGATTCTTCTTGTAGTCAGTTATATCACATCCAGCATCCATTACTGCTAAGTGTTCTTGCCCTTGTCAAGACGGCATGGTTTGACTAATATGCTTGACTAGGCTCTAGTCCCGAGCTTGCCGAAGGCATAAAAGGCGGAATCCGAGAGGCGATTGATCTTGGGACCAATGCAGCTGCAGTTATGACAGCTCATTCCCATGACCAATGGGTGCAAAAGATGGCCAAGTACATATTAGGTACAGATGATTTCGAAGGCAGATTTTCACGGGCACGAGGTAAGATCTGGAAGGAATCGATGAGTATGAACCTCAATAAGTTCTGATATCAATAATCTAGGGGTATTTGGAGATGTGATGGGTTATCAAAAAGAGCCTCTGCCCTTTCAACCTCAAGACCAAGGCTGGACGTCATCAGAACGCAATGTTGATTTGGTAAGTGACAAACAAGCCCAATATCCTGTTTTCATCTGCCTTTGAGCCCCGATTTCACAGATCTCATGCTTAGTGGAAGGGAAATCAGGAGGTATACTGTAATGATGCTCGAGTCACCCGAATCGGGGACATGGAGTTGTGGAGAGATGCAGCAATGCCGAGGAAATTGATGGGCAAAATAGACCGGGAGAAATTGGAGAAATGCTACGACCCCAACTTCAAACCAGGATCTGGAGCTGAGGCTCCCAAAGCTATGACCAGGACTTCAAATGCTTTCGACGTGAAGGGATTTTTGGCCGAGGAGTTGGTCAATCCAGCCGTGCAACGACAAAATTTTTTGATCTCTAACCCGACGATTGCTTGCGCTATGGATGTCTGTACCTGGTTCTCTTCCGCAGCGATTGTGAGTGGATGGCCGATCATAAATGCAGAAAGAGTGGAAGAGTGTAAGACAGAAGAATTCAAGGCTAGTCTATCAAACGGCCTCACACCAGTAGATGGGCTAAAACTTTCGGGATGACAATGTTACATGAGGTATCGGTTTCGGTTATTTTCGCTCCAATTCGAGTTCTGTCACTTATTAAGGCTTAGTTGACACATACCATCCAAGGAGGACAACTGATTGACGTTACGGCCCTGCCGTCAGGAGTCGAGAGCTGTTACAACTGGATCTGCATCGGTATTTTGAAAAACGAGAAGAATGCAGGTACGTCCAATGTCATGTTCTGGTGGCATGACCTTTCTTCTTTCCAAACTCTGTGTGCTTAAATTTCTGACAAGCTATCGCAAAGACTCCATAGCTATGTTGGGTCTGACGATGAAACTCTGGAGTCTAAAGCACTACGCGGAGGACGACGGCTCAATCCATCCCATTCCATAGCCAACAGTACCGGAAGTGGTTTACAGTGTCAAGTTTGGGCCAGAAGGTTGGAATGTGGGTCTAGGGAGGGCAAGGGGGAAAAGGTGTTTCGTATGATTTTCCATTTCTTGCAATACGATAATGCAGTGTTTCCATAGAAATCAAGTGCAATGGAAAATGTGAATGCTTAGACGGGTGCAACGTGAAATGTGGCTCCTCCAGGCTAAGGCATCCTTGGGGTCATTTTGAACTTGCAGCCCATCTGCCCAACAAACTTTTGAAAGATGACAACAAGACCGCACTTGGCTCTTTCTGGTGTCCCATTCCCGTGAGCAGGCGAATTAGGGACAGTACCATTGGTCAGACGAGTCCAACACTTCCAACAAGCGCTGCATTCCTCATTGGCTGTCCTATTGACAAAGGTACTCGCTTATTTTGCCAACAGGTATGCCCTGCCACGTGCATTCTTCTTGAGTGTGGGTAATTGTTTCACCAGTCCCCATTTATTCCAACCAACAATCTAGATGGGACCACGTACCATGTTATGCTTCTGTTTCCCACCACCCTCTCAAGCGACAAAGAAGGACCATCAAGTCGAGCCATCTTACTGCAATCATGACCGACCTAAAAGTGCACTCTCAGGCAGAGAGTAGGCTGCTCTCGGCGCCTCTCGAAGTTCGGCGCGAAATATATTCTTACTTCAGCATCGATAACCAGATTCATATATTCCAGCGCGAGGGGAAGTTGCGCATATCCACCTGTCTTAAGCCCAGTCTGGGAGACCACGTACACGATGGCAGAGATCGTCGAAATAATCGAGATAAAGAAGGCCTAAGTTACAGAAACCCCGAGTGGGCGCGTCGCTTGGCATCGCCGTGGGGTCCTCACTGGGAGTGTGAAGACAATGCGTCCAGAGTCAACAGTGGGAAAGAGCTCTATCACGTTTACGACCTTCGAAGTGTGTGTAAAAAGATGTGAGTCGCTTGGGACATTCCACCTAGGGATGTCGCCAACTGCTGACTTATAATCGCAGGTTTTTGGACGTTTTCGACCTCATCACCGAGACCTCAACAATCAGTATCACGGACGTGGATACCTTGGATTGTTTGACGAACGGACAACCTAATTTGCAGACTAGCAGCAACTGTCAGTGGGGCGTCTGGAACNACATGCAATGTCGCATTAAGAAACTGGACATTTCTCTCCGACTACCGTTGGCTTTCTATAGAGCCCTGGAAGACAACAAAATTGCAGACCAAACGAGTGTCATCGCTTCTTCCACTACTGCAACAGTGGCTAGGATGTGTCGAACTTGGACGAGAATCTGGCCGTCACTTTGTGATCTGCAACAACTCCAAAGCATACATATCTGGTTGGACCATGACGATCCTTCCTCATGGTCTGTGATCAAGGAAAAGTTAATTCTTAATTACGCGTTTGCGATTTTTCAACAGGAGATGCAGGTTCGCTCATCCAGAAAAGACTTTTCGCAGTTGAAAGTCTTGTTCAATCTCCCAAAACTACACCCGGCAATTGCAAAGGCAGAGACTCATTTTGTCCAAGATACCTCGCCGCCCCCATGCAACATCGAACGGCGATACCGTCAACGATACCATTGCGTTACGAGCGACGACGGTACTCTGTCGGTCAAGCACAATCCAGACTTTCCCATCATGCATGATATTGCGGACTTCTACGCCAATGAATGCCTTGGAGACCTATCCATGACCCTTGAGGAATCCGAGGATATGGAGAGGACTATGTGGCTACGCGGGGAAGACGTGGAGGAGGCAATTCGTGAAATTAACAGCCTTAATGGATTTCATGTTTGTTATTAAATGCTCATGATCTCATTTTTGTACGGATCGCTTATGGTCGACTGATCGACGACGAGACTATATGAATTAAGCCATCTGACTGAAGCTGGCGCATATGTGCTATGATAATCACGCTACTTATCTGTTGTCCTTTGGTCTGGTCCTTGCTACTGCCCCTCTACCACTCCTCTTCCACCCCACTAGTTTTTGGGTCTTATCATTTCACATGTTTCTCGATTCTCATAAAACACATGCATCAGATGTCATGGTCAAGTGTTTCCCACCAAGTGGAACGCTCAATTGTCGCGCAAGTAACCGTCCTGCTTTGGATTCTGATAGATCTACGCCTGACGGGACTCGAAAATAAATCCCACTCCCTCACCTACGCAGTCATCCGCTAGCATTTGGGTATCAATTCTTCAATTGTTGAAAAATAAAAATGTTCGCTTGCTACCAACAGAAGGATCGAAAGAGCTCCAATCAAATGAAGTTATTTTCGGCATATCAATGCCGACCAGTCCAACCCCGCCACAAAATACAACCTTGGCGTTGGTTTGCAGAGGCTCGAGCGCGTCCCTCACTTCAATCACCTCGATGGTGCAAGATTCTTGCAATTCCACTCACTAGAGCCAGATTCTCACTCGTCCAGCTCGAGAGAGGCAAGATGGCCCATGCATCCATTCACTCGCAACATGAGAGCCCTCGATTGCTAGCTTTTTCTTTGCTAATGAAATGTTACGTCTAGGTTCCTCGACATATGTGACATGATGGGAAAGACTACCACGTTCAATCTGACGGACCTGACCACAATGGAAGCTCTACTCCAGGCGCCTCACGATGGGTCTAGCATTTTCAGTCGTTCCTGGAAAGTTCTAAGTTACGTGGGTTCCATCATTCAGGATTTAAACGTTACCCTTCGACTTCCACTTGCATGTTATGCAGAGCTGGAACACCACATTTCATCACCATGCGACGGGTCTACGGTTATGCCATCAGCAGCCACGCTCAGCTGGATTGCTATGTGGCAAGCAATCTGCGACCTGCAACACCTCAGTAGACTACATGTCTGGTTAGACCATGAAAATCAAAACTCCTGGTCTCTCGTGAATGAACGCTTGGTTCTGAGCGACGTTTTCAACATTCTAGAAGAGCGTCTAAAAGCTCATTCACAAGACAAGACCTTCGATGTCCATTTCAACATGCCCAAACTACACCCAAGATTATCTTCTCCCGCAACTCACTTCTCCGAGGCAAGCCATTTGCCATCGTTCAAGATCGAGAGGAGGTTCCGCCAACGATATCACAGCATCGAGTGGGCCCCGCAGCAATTCAACGAGGTACTTAAAGCTGACTTTCCGATATTGTGGGAGATCGGTGAAATGGAACAGGAATTTGGAATGACCATGGAAGAGCTTGAAGATTATGAAAAGATGATGTGGGATAGAGGGGATGATGTGGAACGTTTTGCGCTGGAAATATATGGACTCGAGAATGTGCATTACGAACCCATGTGAGCACCAGCGTATGAGCCACTGGAAGGTTTGGTAAGACCTGGATGCAAATAACCCAAATACATACAAGTACCAAGTTGACGATGGGACATTATGAAATTCCTATCTTGAACCAATGTGTAGCCGAATCCAAGTCGATAAGCCGTCTCTAGCTTCCATGAAAACTGAACCTCTCCAGCGTGCACCCCCAATCAGCAGGCGAGCAACCCGCTGCGCAAGCCACACTACCCGCCCGCATTCACAACACCAAATAATCATCTTTTGAGCTCAACCACGTTATATCTAGAACTTGGTATGGAGCAGCACTTCCGTGGAATACACCACTTTGCTCTTTGCTGCCCAGTAACATGAAAGCTTGTTTGCGAGTTGAGGAACTCTTCGCTAATCAAGTTCGCCTTCTTGGCTTCACTGAGTCCTAATCTCTGGTAACTGTAGCTATTTGACGGGCAGCATGGATAGGTGGGTTGCATTAAGGTTCGAATATCCTATTTGATAAGGCTGAGTGAAGAATTTCCTGCGCAACTTCCGCCTTCGTGGTGGAGGTCTCAGCCATTGTCCGAAAGCCACATTTGCGATGGCATCTAGAATCTGTCCACTCCACGAATCGCCCTTATATAGTACAGCTATCTTCCGTCATCTTCACTGTTTCGTAGTCCTTGGATTGATGTTATGTCACCTTCTGGTTGCACCACTTTGAAGTTTCCTATCACCAAAACATTCGAACCGAGATAATTACCATCCACAACCAACCATGGAATACTTCACCGAAAAGCCTGATAAAAACGTATACATAGCATCGAGTGTATTTCTTGGAGAGTCGCCATACTCTGCCTCATCGAGCCAGTCTGGCTTTGCGTCCCGTCCTCAAATGGAAAAGAGAGACCAGGTATGTTGACCACACTGGAAAGATTACCTCGCTAACCCACTGCCCCGCCATCATGCCCTGAAGAAATTTAAAACATTCAGAAATACAAGCGTACGATCCGAACTCTACGATTTATCTCTCGTCTCGTTTCGCTTATTCTACATCCTATCCTTCGCCCTGGCAAAACATTATCTCGCTCGCAACAATGTCATGGCTGGTACTAAGAAAGCCTGGGTCTACCCCACAACACTCTGGCCGACCTTCATGCTCCTCGGCATCGCGGCAGCCACCTTCTGCATGAATCTCATCACTCTTTGCTCATGTGCTTGCGGGATTGGAGCTGCAAATAAATCACAGACAGTCACGACGCTGATTGGAGTCATCTTGCTCGCAGTTCACGTCGTGTCCTGGGCTGTTGCTGCAGGGCTGTTCAGAATGGCTGAGACGGGCACGGATCTTTGGGGATACACTTGCAGCTCCAGGGCTGGTGAGATCCAAGTTCAAGTGAAGTCATTTGTGAATTCTGGAAATTTGTGCAATCTTCAGGTTAGTTGCACCTCACCAAACCGGCGACCCCAGGTGATAAGCGACTGATAACGGTACAGGCTGGTGCTTGGTACGCCTCGATACTCCAAGCCATCGGTTACCTCTTCACATTTATGTTCGCCTTGCTTGCACTTTGCAGGATGTCGCACAAGAAGAAGATGCAGAGAGTACGAGACAGTATGGAGATGGAACAGGGATACAGCCAGAATACTGATGTTGATAGGGTCTACAATCCAGGCGATGGGAGAAAGTACATGCCACTCACTGGTGGAGTCAGTGGCTTTTAAGTTACGTTGTTTGCAGTTGGCTGACTTTCATTTTCATCAATTATATGTTGCGGTTCTGCTACCTCTTTGCATTCCCTTCGCACACAACAGGCTATGGTTTATTCATCTTTATTGTTCCACTGCTACAAATCGTAAAGATATTATGCGTGCTTGGATAATTTTCGGGCCTTTGCCTCTCAATTTCAAGCTATCAGATTATGCTAGGCATTAAATCACTTCAGTCATATTACCTCTTGAATGAGCATAGCTTCAAAACAACTGACCGGCTTTCGTTTCTCGAGTTCATGATTGCATCGAAAAGGAACGTTGGAAGGCAGCGTCTATCAACTATGTACAATCGTAGTCCGAAACAACGACAAGCTCCCCGTGTCGGTCCCATCCTACAATCCTTCAAAAACAATCCTGGTAATTGGATGTATCTATTCCTTCGCCGCTTCTCTCTCCGCCTTTGTCTTTGGGATGTTGTTCTCATCGGCCCACTCTTGGGGGGGCTCCTCGGCAGGCCACTTGTAATTCATCCTCACAGCATCATCGAAGTTCTCACTGTAGAACTCCCACTTTGCCCTTTCTCGTTGGTGTTCCGATCCGAGAAAAGCAGGTTGATTATAAGGCGTGACACCCTTTATCCACTCCTTTCTCTCCACGTAGATATAGCAGTTCTTGATCGTGGGATGAGGATACCAAGGACCACCCATCGGTGCAGTGAGGTTGTTTCTCTTCTCTAGGACGATAATTCCACCCTGTCCTTCTGCGATAAGCTGATCGGTCATGCCGTGTCTGCCCTCTGCACAAAGATACCCACCCCAACCGTGCTCGTCTTTACGAATCCACTTGTACTGCTCAGGACAAGCTCCCATTTCCTCGATCTTCTCCTGAGCCCATTCGTCTTGTTTCTTCTGTTCCTTTGGCGTGAGACTGGTGAATTCGGTCTGGCGAGTTGACATGATCTTGTCTTCCTTCGATACCATGAAGCTCTTGGGTAGGAATTTAGACTCATCCGAGAAGATCGCACTGGGTAGGATAGGTATGGCCTCTGGAACCTTCGATTCGTCCTTGAAGTAAGCCGATTGCATGATAGTCCCTCCTTTCATAGCTTTCGACTCGTCCCTGAAGTACGCAGATTGCAACATAGACTTAGCTTTTGACGCTTTCGACTCATCTTTGAACATTGCGCTCAGCAGCACAGACTTGGCTTTCTCGGTGAGGCTGCTCTTCGCATCATAGTATTTGGACGAACTCGGGACTCGGGACTGCGGCTTCTTGCTTGGTGAGATGAGCTCGGGGTAGTTCAACTTTAGTGTTGTCAACTCTTCAAAATCGTCGTACTCTTCGTCCAATACATCGTCTTCTGGAATGGGAGCGAATGTTGACTTCGCCTTCTTCTCTTGTTCCCTGGCTGGAGCGCGTGAAGAGGAGGAGATCTTGCTCTTTTGTGGGGCGATGGACATATCTTCGAACATGGCGAAGGGGAGGATGGCATCGTCGTCTTCGGACTTGGGCATCTTGGAGGCGGGCTTGGAGGAGGAGATGCTAGGCATCTTGAAGGAAGGTTTGGTCGAACGAGGCTTGTCAGACATGGTGGAACTCGATGTATGATATGGGGTTTACTTGGTTCGATATTGGACTTTTGCGAGATATCGGGAAGCTGCCGTCGTGTTGAGCTTGGAGTGTGGTGTTGTTGGAAAACCTAATTGAAATATGGAAAAGAAGTTGCGTGTTTATAAATGAGAGGTGAAGGCTATTGGCACTCGTGTGAGTCGAGTAATCACACACATCAGATCAGCCCGATTCGCGGTTGGTGTGATTCTAGAGAGAAGCTCCTCGACTCACAGTCACGGTTTCCCCCAAAGCCATTGTCATGACTTCGGGCTTCCAAGGATGTTCTCCGCATTAGTACGACTCTTCCAAACAGTCAATGTATTTTATTCAGATGGAAGACTTTTTGAGCCGCAGTGATGCGCATCGATCACTAGATTTTCGCTGCCGACCGATCGCTAATAAACCAAAGCTTTCTAGCAAGCTCAGAGCCTTCGCCTCGCAACTGAGAATAAGTGCTATCAAACCCGTCCGACTGAGATGAAAGATGCTTGACAGCAAGTGCGACAGGTTCTGGGGGGTCAGAATCATTCACGATCTCAGGGGAGATGGCACATATAAACTCATTGATGCATGATACACAAATCTTCTGTGGCCTTGTCAGCCGACCGCTCCATAGACACAGTGTCAAGGAAAGATTTCGTTTGGCGAGGATAGGCGTTGGGGCAATTAGATTATGTTCTATGCTACATAGCAATCGGAAATTTGTTGGTTCTCCGGCCTATTATGGAAATGATTTAGCCAATGCTGTTTTAGGCAGCCTAATGTAGTTGCCCATGTCTTGTCTGAGACAATAAAGGATGTATGTTTAGAATATATATTCATCCCGCCAGTCCAGGACGGGTTGTATTTTCAAAGCCATTCGCTTTAAATTCGTCCAGCGAAGTTTTCTCTTCAAAATTTCTCACGCCTTCAGCTCGCTTTCTCTGCAGCTCATCAATCGTCTTGTTTCACCTTCCCCTCCGCATTCTCGGGGAACCATCTCATGGCCACACTTCCCATGAGCGCGATGACGACGAGGACAACCCACACGAGGTATCCATCCAGGAACTGGCTGTTGGCGCCAGCAGCGAATATGCTGGTAAATGCGAGAGGACCGACGGTGCGGATGCCGCTTACCAACGTGAGTGCTAAGGCGTTTAGCGTTGCGAAAGCCGTGGGCGATGGAGACACATCATTCAATGCCAGCTGGACGCAAGCTACATGACAGTCAGTAAGTCAGATCTATAAGCAGGAGAGAGTCCTACTGAAAGCCATGGATACACCACTTCCGATGACTTGAATAGTTGGGGCTAGGTGGGAGGTTAGCCTCTATTCGAAATTTACTTTAAGCACCCTAGAATAGCTTATGGTAAGACTCGAGATTGTCGAAACATTCTTACCAACGACCCAGAATGCCGTGTTCCAACCCCGGCGAAGGAAGTAATTGCAAAGCGGAGCAACCATGAAGGTCAGAGGCCAGACGAGATAGCAAGCTCTCAAGACGTTGCCAGTACCATATTTGCGATGAAGTATTGGAAAAACAACAAGAAGCCAAATGGATTGCGCAACGCCGATAGTACCCAGAAAGTAGGCTATCTGATCTGGCGTGAAGCCGAAGCCTCCGAGGGAGGGTCGGGTATACCAGAATAATGGAGATACTGGGTATTGTTTCAGCTTGTGCTAGCAGATTCGTCAGGAAACATACCAGCGGAGTATCCAAGACCAAGAAGCATGGCGTGTGTGTAAATGCAAAGCACAAACGCCACACCCGGCTTCCTCACAATCTCGGGAATGGTCAATTCAGCCTCCACAGGAGTACCATCCTCGTTCGTTGTTTCCTTGCGCTTTAGAGTCTAGTAGCAACATCAACAGCCGTTTCCACAATGACCAAGGTATTCCCTCTACCTCTTTGACGAAAATAGCACACATAAGTGCAGCCAGTAGAGCGATAGAACCCGTCACAAAAGTCGGTAGAGCATAGGGATATTCGTGGAAGAATTGCACACGTCTGAACACCCCACCATATTGACTAGCCGGATCTTGCAGAGTACCACCTGTATATACGCGTCAACCTTTGATTTACTGAGTGTGCGTGGAATTTACCAATCAGTGGACCCAGAGATATGCCCATATTGCCGCTAAAAGCGAAGAAACTAAACGCTCGAGCTTGCGTGCGAGGTGTGCTGTTCTAAAGTCCATATGTTAGTATTTCGATGGAATGAAAAGATAGGTGCTTCATGGAAAGTCTTCAATGTCTCAAGGACACGAAATCTGGGCCAACTGTAACAACTCGGCAAAGAGCAAACACTGAATGTGGTGATAGATACCTCGGATATCATGGCTCTCACAGTACTTGCTTTAACGTTAGCTTTCTAAATGCAGTATTTGTACCATAAACTCACACAACCGTCCCGGCAAATACTCCAGCAGTGCATCTAAACAGAACCATCTGCCAAATCGTCCTACTCAACCCAAACAGCGCCGTCCCCAACCCTACGCCTACCAAAGAGAACACCATGACTGGTTTCCTCCCAATCCTATCTGCGAGACGACCCCAGGAGATCATCAAAGTCATCTGCGTCACTGAGAACATACTCTCCTAGGTGCGAGTCAGCTGGAACATGGATGTTGATATCACCTTCCGAATTCGGACTAGTGAACAAACAAAATTCTTACAATGAAGCCGCTGTAAAATCCCACGTCCGCTTCCTTCATATTGCCAGTCTCCTTGATCATCTTGTTGATGAATGGGAAGATGCCGAAGAATGCTATCGGCTCAATCATACGGGCGAAGCAAAGGAGGAATATTTGCAACTTCGGTAGAGGCTTATGGTCGATGTTAGACGCGGGGTTGCTTTCTGAAGTCTCATGACTGATGATGGCCTCTTCGTTGAGGGGAACTTCTGCATCGTCTATCCCGGAGTGAAGCAGAGGCGTATTCTCGGATACTGGGGTCGATTTGCCTTTCATTTTGGCGGAAGCACCCATCACGAATTAAGAAGCGATGCAGCAGACAAGGGTCGTGATCCTCTACAGGTCTTGATTGCTGGACAGTCCTGACATGGGAGAATGAACCGTGTGAGATTATTTGACAAGATCGATGCTGTAGCTCAAAGAATTCAGAAATATATCATCTTATAGATGCAGGTAAGAAGAAAATTAGGAGACGTAAAAATAAAGGTGAGCTATAATTTTGGTTCCCGCAAAGGTCTCCACTTTTGAGGGCCAATGCTTGCGATTGGCCCGCTAGCACCCGCCTCTCGAGGACAAAAGTACCCCTTAGACCACAACATCTCAAGCGAGCCCAATAATCGTAAGTGTTTTCTTGCAGATAAGAATTTATCAGGCTCAGCGCTGACGACTACCGGTCAGTCTGTGCCGAACGGAACGAGAAGCTCGGAGACTGTCCGAGGGTAGACTCGGCGGAGGAGGGCTGTGTAAAGCTCGTCCCCACCCAAGGCAGTGCAAAGGAAATGAGAGATAATGGCGCTCGAGGCTCGCCAAAAAACATTAGATAATGTCAACATTAACTTTTTGTTTTCCCGAGTCACAACAAACACGTCGAATTTTCTTGTGGCCACTCATCAAGTGCTGCCAACACGTCAATCGATGGCCCAGTTCCCTCCACAGCGGTCTGTGCTTTTTCACCCCGTTACCTTCTCGTCTGTCTTCGGCTCTACAGTCGTAGACATGTAGATATACACTCCAGACAACATTCACTGTTGAGTGGGATCCACAAGTTTCATTGAGTGCTTTAAGCAGATTACTCAGCAACAACTCTCATCAGTCACTTACCTAGCAGACAGCATCCTCAGTGCACACAACTTGATTCGCCTAAACAGTTTCCTTAATTTAAACACAGTTGATGTCTAGGAGATCCTTATCTACATTTTTGCAAGTCCACTGTGCAGGCTTTCCGCTTGGCGTCGTGATGTTGATATTCTCAGCATTAATGTTGATGCACCTCTGATAATGTTGTCAGTACAACTCATGGAGTCATGGTCTGAGGAGCGGCTCTTCTCACCTCTGAACTACTGCAGACCAACGTGCCGACTATTGGCTCATAATGAGGATTTGAAGTGCCGTCGAAGTTCTTGAAGTATATGTCCTGGAGGATCATCTTTGACTAAAACATCTGACATTAACATGGTTTTGAAGGGGACGGGAAGCCTCAACTTACAGGGTACAAGTCACAAAGAGTGGCGTTCTTCTGCGCATAGCAGGTAGTAAGCTCGATTGCATCTAGCGGTGTCAGTCCAGCATTTGGGGTATTTCAGTGGGGGTGCCGACAGTCATCGCTGAGCTCGTGCAATCCATCATATGTGATATTCTTTACATATCCGTTACCACCTCCAGAAGACGAAGGTAGAGTCCCATCTGCCAGGGGTATGGCATCTTGATAGACTTTGATTCTCGCAGAGTCTCCTGAGTAAGTCATGGTCGCGTTGTAAACATAGATATTTTCGGCCATATCCGTTACCCCGCGATATTGGCCAAGAGAGCCAACAGACATGCCATGCGAGCCGTTGCAGTGCATGTTCTGGACTAATATGTTGGTGCTGTTTGGTTTGAATGAGACACAGTCGTCAGTGTTGAGTACCACACTATCCTGAATCGTGATGTGATCAGATCTGTAGGTATCCCAACCATCTCGTGACACAGTCAGCTTTTCAATTTTTAAAAGAGCACCTGGCTACTCACCCGAGTTCTTGACAGGATTGGTATTGTTGGATGTGGCACTCAGAAACATGTCGCTGATTATAATGTCGGAACTTTCGCTGATGAAGTTGAACCAGTTCGGAGGGTTCTTCATATTTATGTCTGTTTTGGGAAGTCAATATCGGCCGAAAATTAATGCGACAACAAACGAGGATGTCCCGGCCCAGGGTTTCTTCAAGTGTTGAAAATCAAACTCGGAGTAAACTTACGACTCATACTGGCATGATGCATCCCAATTGTTGCGAACAAGAGTGGTCTCTGAATTGTCGAGTTTTTCGCGAACAGATCGTACCAGACTTGACCAGCGCCATCAATCGTGCCCCCGCCAAACCAATTGACATCGTTGCCGCCCCATTGCCAATAGGAGCAACCATTTTGGAAGGCGTATTTGAAGCTCTTATCCATCCAATAAGCTGTATCTGTCGTAAAGGTGATCGTTCCCTGGATATCGAAGTCCACCGCATTCAGGAAAGTAAGATCCAATGGCTTGGCGATGGTGTACAGAGGATCGAGAAGAGCAACAGTGCCTCCATTATTGCAAGCCTTCGCTGCCGAGAAAAGAGTCTGGCTGTCGTCTTTTCCACCGCCGAAAGCTCTCACGTAGCAGACTTTGGTTCGCGTTGGAGATTGAAAATGAGGACCAGCTGGTGTTTTGGGTGCAGCAATAACATTTGGACGTGTTGATAGCTTTTGCTGACAAGCTGGAGTCGCTTCTGAAGACTGGATAGCTAACAAGAGTCCAAGCAGTATGAAAGCGTAGGGACTCATCGTAAGTCTGGGTGCAACGTTGACGACAACAATTTAAGTGAGGATGAGATGTGAAATCTGGGAGTCCTTGTCCTTTGCGTTATCCACGAGCTAGCCCACCTCATCATGTTATCATGCAGAGTACCACTCCAGTTTCGGACTCCGTCAAATTATTGTTAGCCATTGTTTCTTTGCTCATGATATGCTATTGTTGCCATATTCATCCCCGATTCTGTCGTGTCAAAATAGACCGAGCCGAGCACGGGAAATTATTTTCGCGAGGGAAATCTAGGAGTAGACAAACTTGGATGATCGAGATGCGGCGCAGTTGATCATCGCTCGGTTGCCTTCCTATTTAGAGTTTTGAGCCGAAGAGAGCTTAAGGAAGTGTTCTTCGTGAAGTTCCTGGGTGTGGCTGATTGGTGTACACCATCCCTGCTATTCATCAACTAAGCTTCCCCGCCTCCACGACGGCAGCTTTCAGGCTCATCACAGCCCAGCCTTTGGCCTGCAGGTCCAAGCCTGGGGTGCAAGTTTAGCGGTCTGGCTGATACGGTCAGTTTGTGTAGTTCTGTGAATCTGGTGCCGGTATCCTTTGACCGACGCCAGGGCAGTCGAATGCCTTCTAACAACCAAGCAGTAAACTCACATAGTCTTTCGTATTCTCGGATAGATTCCGAATTGATGTACAAGCCAAAGCTTGTTCGGGATTTAGTATGTTAGCTAGTCGAGCCCACCCTGCATCCAAAGGCTTAGCCTCGAATTCGTCGGGACAGTGTTACGGAGAGTCATGGAGAAGTATTTCCACTTGTAAAAGCCATGCATAATTGTGGGGTTCCAGCGACGATTCCCTTCTTGCTTGTTTTCCGATCAAGGTAGGAGGCTTGATAGATTTCTTTGTTACTCTTCCATCAAGTCAAAGATCTGGTATCTCAAAATTGAGAAAGTGAAATATTCTGTCGCCATATTCGACTATGATGTTCTACCATAGATTCACCATGCCTCCTTGGGTACTCTTGCTCGGTTGGGCATTGATTGTAAAAGCAACGACAACAATTTACAGCGACTGTCAAGCTCCAACTCAGGATCCTCTCACAGGCTGCCCCGAAAACACTATCCTAGTGTCGCAGACAGATTGCGATGCAAAGTTCAACACTATTCAAAGTGCCATAGATTCAGTACCACTCGATGCTTCCTCCTGGACGATTCTTGTTCAGCAAGGGAACTATATTGAACAGTTGAATGTGACTCGTTCTGGTCCTCTCACTATTCTTGGCCAAACTTCCAAGCCCTCGAGTCAAAAAGCGAACACGGTCACGGTGTACTGGGCAGCCGCGAATTTCGCTTGTAAGTTAAATAAGACAAAGATGACACAGCAGACCACCTTGTCGAATTCACCTCAGGTTCCAAAACGCCACTTGCTAACCAGATTCCAGCAAGCTACCCTGATAACGCATATACGTCTGTGTTGACTGTAGCTCCAAATCTCGACGCCAGTCTGACTGGATCTGGTCCTACCGGATATTCTGTGCCGGCTGGAACTCCATTTGGAAACGCAGATTTCCGTGCATACAACATTGACTTCAGAAATGTATTCTCAGAGGTCTCTGTGGGACCTGCTCTGGCAGTCAGCGTTAGTCGTGCTAATGCTGGCTTCTACTGGTGCGGATTCTACAGCTACCAGGACACTGTATGTGTACCGCTTCACTCGACGCTCAGTCCTGACCCTTCATAGGTGTACGTAGGAAAACTTGGAAACGCATATTTTTACAGAAATGAAATAGCGGGCCAGACAGACTTTCTTTACGGTAAGCTTTTTACTTATATTGATCGACACTTTCTAAGACAAGACAGGTTTTGGCACTGCATGGATTCAGGCCTCGAACGTGACCTTGCGAGGGTGCGGTGGAGGCATCGTAGCTTGGAAAGGGACGAATACGACATTTGCCAACAAGTACGGTGTCTACGTCTCAGACTCCTCGGTGAACGCCGCCAACTCGACAGTGGCCGGTACCAAAGCGGGGAAGTGCTCACTTGGTCGTCCCTGGAACGCCCAACACCGGAGTGTCTATCTCAATACCTATCTCGACGGCAGCATACTACCAGCTGGGTACACGAAATGGACCACCAGTGTACTCACAGATAATTACAACAATTATACTGTGATGGCTGAGTACAAGTCTAGTGGCCCGGGGTTCGACTTGGCAGGAAGAATCGCAGAAAACGTCACGTTGGAGTTCAATGCCGACGAAGCGAGGAATTTCAGAACCCCAAAAGATGTCTTTATGACGGAGAATGGGGTACAGCCTAATTATGCCTGGATCGATAAAGATGCGTACACTTGGTAAAACGTTGTCATCCTCGTTGATCATTTACATACTACATAGTCTGATATCAAGAAGAAAAGCCATTGAAATGATAGCCGGGATCTTGTAGACCTGACGTCACTCTTTATGCTCCCAGCAGATATTTGTACCTTACTTTATTCTACCTATGAGCCGCCGAACTTAGGGTTTGTTGTGCCAACTGACTTATTTCTCGCTTAGGCAACACAGGGGTGGATCAGGACCCGCCGCCTTTCTGACAGACCTGGGGAGCAATTCCCTAGGTCACCCCTATCGAACAATTCTATCTCTCAGAACTTATCAATAGCAAGAACCAAAGAAGTGTAGACTTATAGGACAGAAAGGCCGAGCGGTAGTCAGAGATGTTGGAAAGTATCAAGAGCAAATCGAGGGGTTGGCTTCTGGTCCGGGGAAAAGCAACATTGGAGATATACCTATCTGTACACAATTGCCCTTCTTCATGAGCATAATTAGAAAGTCGGAAAATCTCCTCGGCAAAGTACTCCGTATTCTTGTAAAGTCAGAGGTAATCGCCCAAAATTGGACTTCATGGACCCTGGTCTGTCGTCGTCTCATGTCAAGCATTGCCTTCGTGCCCGTTTCTATCCGCACCTACGACTCGCTTTGGAAGGGGTATTATTATCCTTGGAGCTGAGGCTTGAAAGTAGATGGGCATAAGTTCGAGAACTTTCGCGTCTTACGGGCGACCTTGCCCCAAATTCCAAGGATATGATTGGTCCGCTCGTATTACAAGGGTCAATCTCACGCTCCCAGCACCGCGTATGCACGCCAAGGTCATGTAAGCACAAGCTGAATTGAAGACCATCTTGACTTCAGAGCATATATTCTGGACTTGTAGATGATGGGGGGATGTACACAGCCTCTTACAAATCGACTTTCGAGGTTAAAAGTATTCGCTTTTGAACTTGTTTCGTATCTGAGGCCGTAGCTGACAATGATGTCTCTTCTACCTCATTCGAAATCCACCCTAAGCAAAAAGCTCGAACATGAAAAAGAACGATCAAAGACGGCAGAGAGCCTATTCAATGGCAGTACACGTCCAATAAGTGGTGCAGAGGGAATCGTAACAGAAGATACCAAAAGATTTCGCAGGGGTGGGCCCAAGTCCCGAAACGCTTGTATTGTGTGCAAGTAAGTCGCCATTTCTCGATAAAAAAGGCCAATTAGAGGAGACAACTGACCTGGTATACCCCTCCCATCAGAATACGACGAGTCAAATGCGATGAAGTCAAGCCCGCCTGCAATAGATGCACATCGACGGGACGAATGTGTGAGGGGTATGCTCCACCAGTGGTAAAGCAAACCCGACCGGTCAGGAAGACGCCTGTCAAGCTTCTTCCGGGGCCTCGCATCGTACAGAACCCTTCTTCCGAGGTTCCAGGAGACTACTTCCAGCGCCGAAGCTTTCACTACTTTCGAGCCCGCCACATGGCAGACACTCCCGGCAACTTTGAGCCTGCGTTCTGGGAAACTCTTGTGTTGAGGTTTAGCCACAACTTCCCTACCGTGAAGCAATCGCTTGTAGCTCTCAGCTGTATGTATGAGGAGTACGAAAGATGCCCTAGTCCTCAGAATGCCGACCCGTTTCGTTTCAGTCCATTGGCTGTTCACCAGTATACTTTAGTAAGCTTGCTCTCGTCGTGTCTCTCCACTTCCATACTTGTTTTGATAGCAGAACTTTCCTGCTTCTCAAGGCTCCATTCTCATAGTATGAGTATCATCTCTTGGACCTTGCACCTTTGTGTAATATTTTCTGGGAACGGAAGTTAATTATTTGTTCTCGTCTTAGGCTGTTCGGGAATTGGTCGGTTACATCGCATCAGACAAGCAGGACTCTACGGTTACTCTGATCTCGGTGAGTAACTTCGCGATTTATCAGATTCTCTACTTCATCTTATAGGAAACCACAAACTCTCCTTGCAGATTTCAGACACGAACTGACTGCCGTTTCATGCAGTGTCTGATATTCGTCTGGATCGAACTTCTTCAAGGAAATTTCAAACCCGCATATCGCCATCTATATGGCGGGATGAAGATATTGAACGACTCTGAAGCTTCCCATACAAAAAGTGCCTGCGATCTCTGTCAGCAGAGAGACTCGATTCACGAAGTTGACGAAGTCCACGGGTCTCTTACTCGATCGTTTGCGCGACTGAGAATCCAAGCTATTGTATGCGGTCATCGGATGCCAACCTTCGCACCTCCCTGTAGACGTGGTGGTGAAGCATTCTCTACGATACCTCGTTCTTTCACCAACATATTCCAGTCTCGAAACTTCCTAGACAACGAGTACAATTGCATCTTCGACTTCTTCCGCAGCATCCGGGATATCGATCACGAGAATGAGGCAGAGGTGATGGCCATGCAAGAGAGGAAAGATTATCATATCAACCGTCTTGAGAGCTGGCACGCAGCAAACAAAAAGATGGCCGCCGAGTATGTCCCTCCACAAAGTCACCCGTACTCGTCAGGGCTTCTCTACCTTGATCTGTACTTCACGGTCCTCTCGATCATCCTGAAAACGATGTGCGCACCCTCCGAAATGGCATTCGATGATTATCTTCTGGAGTTCCAGCACATCTACAACACGTCTGAAATTCTGATACAGACCACAATCGCCGGGGCTCCCGTGCTGTCTCTCGATATGTGTGTCATCCCACCACTATGCATGATCGTCTGCAAATGTCGCTTCCTCTCATTGCGACTGAAAGCACTGAAGCTGCTGGAATCTACGCCTGATCGAGAAGGCATGTGGGACAGAGTCACGATCCTGAAGTTATGCCAAGATAAGATCAACATTGAGGAGGCGGGAAGGGGTGACATACCTGTGACGGAACCTCTTCCAGAGGAGGCGAGAATATACAAGAAGCGGTTTGTATATAGGAATAGAGGGGGTCCTGATGAAAAAGTATTCCGATACTTCTACTTCGGTAAAGGGCCCGTGGAAGTGGAATTCTTTGAGAAAGCGGATCTGACGGAAGGAATTGTTGATATCAAGATCATGGGAGGGACAGGGTAGAACAAGCATGTTTGAGCGAGACCAACTAGCTTCAAGACGCTATTAGAGATGTGGTAAATGGCCCGTATTTTCCAGAAACTACATAAGACGGCAATGAGGTACTCCATACCTGTTTTATTCAGAGAAAGATCACGTGAGTCTCGGTTCTTGGAACAATGGTTTGAGGAAGTGTCTAACGTAAGATGAAACTTAAGGATCTTGAGAGATGTACCTTGAGAGGCCAAGAAATCATTATGATGATGTGTATGGCTTGGTAGTACGGCACCTAAAGAAGCCTTCTGGTCAGGCCCGTTTGTTTGTGTCGCTTGAAGACAGTTCCTTCAGAAAAATTCCTCACTTGCTGTTCCCAAAATAGAGCCCAAACAATAGACAGCCACGACCTGACGATCGATACCAAACGCTTCTAAGATCATTGAAGAGCTCGACTACGTCTCCTGAAAATGCCGTATTTCGCCTGCCGATGTTGTTGAGGGAGCTGACGGGTCTCTGGTCTGCAAGACGCACGGCAATGTCATATGTAGCATGTGTAACGTCAACTACACCTCGTTCACATGGGTGAATGGACCCCTCAAGGGCGGGGAGGTGGGGACTAGTGGGAAAGTCGTATGCTTCGAAGAGCTACGTCTGGGACAGACACAGCAATCCTCTTCGACCAGTATCCCGACTCCCGAAGGCGTTCTTCTCGCGTCCAAATTCCAACATCCGCAGCCGATAGATACTCCTAATACACTCTTCAATTGTGGATGCACTTCTGGTGTTGCTCGAATTCAGCAAGGACAAGGAGAAACTAGAAAAGTGGAATTCATCCGGACAGCCAAGCACACCCGTTTCGTCCGAAAGACGAATCCAAGCGAAGTCCTCATCTTCACTGCTGGAGCTTGTCTCAACAAAGGAAGGTCGAAGCCGAATGCCGGATGTGGCTTCGTATTTCTCCCTCGTGATTCTGAAGCTTCTCCACAAGTCAGGTACGGCACGGTATCGTTTCGCTTGGAGGGCAAATCACCAAACGGATCCCCAGCCGAGCAAACAAGCAATCGAGCGGAACTTCGAGCAGCCATGGCAGCTTTGCAATTTCGAAATTGGCATGCAGAAGGTTGGAAGCGCATTGTCATCGCCACCGATTCGGAATATGCGATCAATGGTGCGACGGAATGGGTCACTGCATGGGTCCGGAAGAACTGGATCACTTCAAAGAAAGTGCCAGTGAGAAATCGCGACCTGTGCGAGCTTCTGATGAAGGAGATCAAGAGGCTTGGTAATAAATGCGTGGAAGTGTTGTTCTGGAAAATTCCAAGGGATTGAAATACTGAGGCTGATGTTGCTGCGAAAGACGGGGCTGCTGGGGATGAGTTTGCTGAATTCATGACAATCAGTGGAATATTAAGTTCTATCTCAGGGGACGTGGAGAAAGCGGAAAATGAAATGGTTCGGGTGGCGCGGCCGTGGGTAGATGGAAAAGAGCCTACAGAGACGATTAGGATATTTGTCTGGTGAGGTGAGGCGGGTTGTTTTGCAGTTTGGCCACTACTTGGTGCGAATGGCCACGTAGATACCGATCTATAGGGAGCACTTGGGCGAACAAGATCATAAAGGGATGGCTTGCAATTGACCGTGCTTGAGCTAAATCTACTCTGGTTTTGTAAACAGTCTGAGTGTGTGTCAAAGTTTCACTGCTTGGACGATTTCCCCGTTTTATTCCGTACGTATTTTGAATACTAATTAATGCCACTCAGGGGAGCTAGACTGACCTAGATCATGAAGAGACCGTTTGGAGACATAACAGGCTTCATCTTCTTCTGAGATAGAAAACCCAAATTTCTGACATCCAATCTTCGGTACTTATTACGCTTTTGATGCGATATGAAATAACATCCCAGACCTTCCGAGCTATATGTCAAGCATGCAAAAGCTGTCTGGTCGGAGCCCTCGATACATTACCTAGTCGTGTAGCTGTCTCTTAATTCCCCTCAGCCTCAGCGTTCCCGTGTCGCTTGACCCTCCTTGGCTGGTCTTGCATCGCTACCACCGCCACCACAATACCATAAATAACCAACACGGAATATAAACAACTATTTGTAATTGACACCCATGCTCTCCGATTCAAGCTCTTATTTTTCATCACAACTCACATAACAACAATCGTGACATCAGCCGCAGCATCAACAATCCCCTGATACAGCATCCTCTCCAACCTTCCAGAACTATCATCACGCCTCTCGTTCGCGAAAGATAACAACGGAATTGACAAAGCACCGATACCAACGACTATAAGACCTATCACTGCGGCTCCACAGCAGGTCGTGCGTGGGATCTTGTGTGAACAGTTGTATAAGCCGATAACTTCAGAGAAGTCGATGAGGAATGCGATAGTCATCTGAATAGCTATTATTTCATCATCTTTTCACATTTGAGAACAGTATCATCAGACGTACTGTCACAAAAGATGCTCCGTGTATTTGCTTTTGCGAACTCCATCTTACCGCGAGGATAGTGAAGAGTGCGAGACCTGCGATGTCGATCGCGAGGGAGATACTGCGGAGAGCGAGCTGGATTATTCCAGGTGGAGATGGGATGCGAGGTCGTGGCATTTTTTGGCGTAATAAAGGGTTGCTTGGGTGTGGAAAGTATCCATGAAGTATGCGAACAAGGCATGTGAGAGTTTGGTGCGAAATAGTATATGGTCATCATTTTGGAGACTTGGTGTCCATTGTGTCACGTCGCTCTCAAATTTCAGCCTCAAACGACTTGTTGTTGGTGTTGTGCAGAAATGGCTAGTGGACTCGTCTATTTCATATACCCATGTTGTTTCCGTAATCAGCCTAGTCTTGAACATATCTTCTTCATATACTTTGACGCCTCTGGCGATGGACGTGCTTTATACCTCAGGCTCTAAAAATTTCCGGCTCCCTGGTTCCGCCGCTGACCCAACTACATGCCACCTCTGCCTTATCGACACCTCTTCTGTAATCTTCCTCAGACAATCCATCAGCCCCCATAGCACGAAGCCTACATGAACAGCCCTACAAATCCTGTATCAGTGATTGCACCTCTAAGTCAGGCAGACTCCTCGCCATGAAAGTCGCCACTCACACAACACCAGCAGTGCAATACCAAGCCGATACATACATCTGCTTGTTCTTGAGCTGCATATTAACGGTTCGCTTCTGTGCAGTGATAGACGAGAGTCTGAACCCAGTCAAAGACCAAGTTCCGAGACCGACGACGACGAGGTCGACAATTGCTAGTCTGCCGATCCCAAGTCGTGGAATGGTGTGTGAGGAATGGATGAGGCCGGCGATTTCGGACATGTCTAGCAGGGCTGCGATGATGAGCTATTTCAGAGACGAAGTTAACACCAAGGTTTTTGTTAGGTGGAATTAAAACAGTTGGGTTTGAGAAGTCGCCCAGAAGCGAGGAGAGAACATGACTTACAGTAGCAAAGGTAACGCCATATGTTGACCCATATTTCGCACTCAATACGATGAAGATGATAAGGCTGAAGGGGTCAAGCGAGAGTGACAAAGAACGACATGTCAATCGCATGATAGCATTTGTATTTGGTATGCGTGGACGAGCCATTGTTGACTTTTAAGCCCTGCCACATGTCACGTAAAGAAGGGCTTTTGCGTCCTTAGATAGCAAACCAACAATAACATCCGAACTTGTGGAAACTAAAACCTTTCAATGCATTGTATTCAACTACAGTTTACGTACGGTCAAATTTCGCCTTATCTGTGCCAGTTTGATACTATCCGTCAGGCGTCGACGTGCTCGTCTACTTCGCCACAACTCAACAGTTTGTGATATCGTGTTCCATTCAGGCTTCTTTGGTATCATGTTTTAGACAGCTGTGCCACACGCTAGAAGAGAATTCCCGCCTAAGACTTCTGGAGAAATCGAGTTCGAGATGAGAAATATGAAGGATTCTCGCTAACCAATCTGACTGGTCATAGTGACTACAATGCTGACAGAATCCGTTGTGCAGGGACGCGTGGGTGTAGGTGCCATTGACTTTGGCTATTCAATTACGGAGTAGGATGTTTCACGGCGTAAGCTTTCTCCCCAAATATCACAATCTACCTGAGCATGACATTCTTTGGCGATGCTCTTGATGTAGTTATTTCCTCGCCAAGCCTTCAATTGAAGCTTGCCTGCGACAGAGACAAAAAGAGCCTCCCGCCAGCTAAGATTACAAGCACCCAAATGTATTCAATGAGTATGTCTTAAACCACAGCGACACAAATTAGCTGCTGATGCACTTTCGATATGAATTTCTTATAAGGCTTTGTAAGAGAGCAGAAAAGCGCAGAGGAATCTGAGAAGAAGTTTCGCTACCCCACCTGCCCGCCAAGCAGTACCCCCAGGTATGCGGCTAGTCATCGCTCCGACTCGACCGGCGCACCAAAAAAAAAATCGTCACCTTTGATACCTCTCGAAAAATCCAAAAAGAAGGCAAAAATTGAAATTCGTTGAATCTGACAGTGATCACTACGAGGGTCGAACTCGCGACCTTGGCGTTATTAGCACCACGCTCTAACCAACTGAGCTAAGCGATCTGAGTGAGGTGTTTTAAATAGCAGGTCTGTGCTATTTGATGTGACAGATTTGCTTATTTCATTACATACATAACGATAATTCTGGGAGATTTGGTTGAATTGAATGTGCGGGATGGGCCGATTACGGACGCTTGGGAGAAAAGCGAGAGGTGATTGGAGAGGGAGAGTGGGGAAAAGGGGAGAGAGAGCCGATATCGGAGGAGGTGGGTGTATTTAGTGAGGCAGGACTGGAGGTACTTCACTTTAATTCATGATAGAATGGACGTTACTTGTTAGCAACGGAGTACGTACCGGTACTAATCTTGCTATTTCTTGAAGATGTTGTTAGAGAATCAACGACTTGGAAGTACAGTTTTACAGCAGCTTAGATCCAATAGCAAAACCCTTTTCTTTCAACGTGAGAATCTCATCTGACAACCACTAATTCAGAGGTCCTGTTCGTGTTTACAAATCCAAATATCCATATATACGGGTACTATTACACTTTTACATCATCTTCTGAAACCTGTTCCCGCCCTTGCTTCATCTTACAATCCCACATAAACGCTCCTAAACATATCCAAATACTCCTTTTTGAATGCCATACTGCCTTTCATCTCCGGACAACCTTTTTCTCGGAAGACCAGCACGGTGTCGCGCATCTTGTTCGCTAAGCTCAAGAGGTGGGAGTCGTTGCCGAGGAGGTTGTTATTGGTTTTGTCTGCTTGCTCTTTGTCTGCTTGCTGTTTGTCTTTCGCACAAGGCGAGGGAGACGTAGATGAAGCGGAGGGGCTTGTGGCGGGTGGNGNCTGTATTGATGATTTTGATGTTTTCGCGGAGAACTTTGAGGAGGACCTCGACGAGGATTTCTTTGACAAGGTTGGAGTAGGATCAGGGTTCGAGGGGCAGAAAGAGAGTAGTAAAGGGTTGGAAGAGCGGAAGAGTGCAAGGTGTGTTGAGAGGAGGAGTTTGAGAGTGTGAGTTAGGAAGTCGGATTGTGAGCGTGCTGGTTGGACGTCAGCATATATTCTTTAGTAACGAGTCACGGGACAAAAGAACTGTACTGGAAGAAATGCAGGGAAATGGCTGTAAGTGACGTACCTTTCTCATTAAACCTCGTGACAATATTCGACATATGACTGGCACCCAAACACAAAATCCTCAGAATCTGCCAAAAAACCAACGCAACAGGATATCCCTGCTCGCGGGTCAAGAAACCTGCTTTGCGGAAGACGAGGCGCTGTAGCATGGTGAAAAGGTCTCTGCATGCGAGTTGAAGCCGTTGGTAGAGGACCGTGTCGATTGTTGCCTGGATAGTTCGGAAGTGTGATGATGGCTGAGAGTGTGTTTGGGGATTTCCTGAACTGGAAAATGCAGTGCACTTGACGCCGGCCCGTAGAATGAATGATAAGGAGGCGACGCGAAGCATTGATGCTACGAGGGGTGACTTAAGCTTGTTAGCCGAAACCTACAGGCGGGGGAGAAAAGAGATGACAGAAGCATACCTCAGGTAAACCCTTCTTTACATACGCTGTTCCGAGAATAACGGCGATAGTAGCACATTGAAACTTGGAGTCCGCGGCATGCACAAATTTCGACGCATACTCCACGGCCCATTGCTCAACGCGCGTGCCCAACGTCTCCTCATCCTCGAGAATCGTGACCTGAATAGACTCGTCATCTTTACTTAGATCGATTTTTTTCCTGTCCTGCGTGCGTTTGATGGCTGTTTGCTCCGCTGCGCTGAAGCTACTGAATGGTTCCCGATGAGCTCGGAGTTTGAGGGGATGAGAAAGCCGGTCGACGCCGTCGATCAGAACGAAGTAATCTTCCTGCTCGTGAAGAGTTTTTGATGTCGCGAGGATGTTGAAGGATACGACCCGTCGTGTTGATGAGTATTCAAAGTCTAGAATGATTAGCTTCGCAATGACAGCGAAAGTGACCTGCTTACATTCATGAACTGGCTTCCCAAGGAAAGGACTCTCCCTTTGACATCTGATTTCATGAAGACCTTTTCCATTTTTCAGGCAAGACCCACATGGTGTACCAGTAGAGCACTGTGTTTGTCAGCTCAAATCTCGCAGAGATATCATTTTCACGAACCGTTCTCTTCCGAAACCGACACTGGTGACAAGCTCCCGCTTTCCTTACATCCCTCGCTGCCTTTCTCACAGGAGCATCAAGCTTCTTCCGCTTCTTGACCGTCGCCAACGCACCAGGCGCATTCTCGAAAACACCAACACATTCGTCTAGATGGCAGTCGGGTTGAGTTTCCTCAGTTGACGGACGAGGTGATGTGTATTTTCGCTTCGGAGCTGTGGGAAGGGACGGTTTCCTCGGTTTGATGAATGTCTCCGGTGGTTGCTCACTAGTTGACCAATCCAGAGCCAAGCCAGCGGGCGAAGAAGTTGACTTTTCGGGCTTTGATATAGAGGGTTTTATTGAAGCGATGTGATGTTGCTGGGATTGGTCTGGCATGAACGGTATCCAGGTGATATCGCTTGTAGCCAGATCTAGGTCATCATTGCAATTGAACGCTGGCATGCCAGTATCGGGATACCCTGTTGATACATGGTTGGAATCAATGATGCTATTCATAGAACTTGAATTCGAACTCTGGTATGCATCGTGTTGAGTCGGTATGGTGACAAGCTGCGGTGTCTGAGAAGGGTAATCGTGCCCGTACTGTCCAGCGATGTGATTGACGGCCCGAATGCAAGGCTGATACGTAGCTGCACTACATGCTTCCTTCAAGGCTATCTGGTTGTCGAAGTCTTCGTATGAGTGACCAACCGAGATTGCTGAGTCGTTGGAGCTCATGGGATATGCTAGTGATTGGACGTTGTGCGCAAAGCTGTCCTGCGAAGATAGAGACGTCGCATGCTGCCACTGGTCTTGCACGTCTCGTATATCGTTCCACGAGAGGTCCAGCAGCGGCTCTGGTATCCAGCTTTGCGCGATGAATTCGTCGAGGCTGTTATCGCTGCTCACGGAAAAGGTATGGTAGTACTCGGCTGGCGAGTGGTGTTTTGAAGCTGTGTCCTGGGCGTAACGGACATACTGGTCGTCCCCTCCCAGCCTCCTCTGGCTCTCACTCTGGATCATGGACTCCATTGCTGAAATTTGCATCCTGTCGGAAGGTGCAGGGGGTTGTATCGGACATTGATCGTGCTGGATGCTCACAATCAAGACCCAGGAAGACCAAATGACGATACGGACGCGGAAAAGTCTCAATGCTTTTCGAGGATATCGTCGAGCTGGGGAGAAGCTCCATCCCAAGTCATGGCCATCTCAACTCATGCATGTTAATTTGGGGGCGGTCGGTCCGTTTCCAGGTCCGTGTTTTTGCGGGGTGGTCAGGGTTGAGGTCTTGAGATGCGGTGCGGTGTCCCAAAAGGGATGAGAAGCGAGGGGAGATACCCAATGAAGCTGCTCGAGTCAGTCAGCATATGCAGGGGAGAGCTGCTGGGTCATGCACCACGACGCCGAGGTTCATGAGATGGACAAGATCTCAACCCTTGTCGATACTTACTAAAGTTCTCATCTTGAGCTGTTGGATGGAGGAATGTAAACATGTTAGAACTAATTTTTTTGGTCAAGCAAGTGTTCGTAGCTGAAAAAGGACGAAGCCATACTAGAGGACTGAACGGTACCTCGCTAGCCTTAACATCCATCGTCTTAAGACTTCAATTAATTCTCTCGGTCATTTCCACCGACAGCAAGCCAAGATAGTAATTAATCAGCCGTATCGCAATCGCAAGTGTATTGCTCGTATGTGGCGGAAGTCTAGTTTTTTACAGCAGGACCAGCAGGACCAGCAGATCCCACTTTTGTAATGGGGCTCTTTACATATCAACTTTAAGAAGTGTCCGCCTACCTCATGACAGGTACAGCTTTGATATCAAGATGTAGAAAATGTACCATGGACAATTAACCCAAATGATGCATCAAATTCGAAGCACCAAATCTTCGAAGAATAGAGACCGTTTTTTGGCATTAGAAAGTTGAACCCCTTTGATTGGCTATAAAAACATAATTTCACACTGTGTCTACTCGGGAGCCACGCACGCCTCAAGAAGAAACCCATCGGCCGTGAATCGGATATTCTCGCATGCTTATATCTTTCATCCCAATGCATCTCATCTCATCGCATTGCTGGGCACGCCTCGCTTCATCAATGAAACACAATCGGCGCCAAGAAACCCCTATGGAAAGAAAAGTATGAAAGAGCGATAAGTGAAAGGAAAAACCATTCGCACGCAATATGCTTGGTCCACCGGACCAGAACCCAACCCCAATTGTATGGAAGACCCAAGTCCCGTATGTTTATTTGTTGCAGTGCCGTAACCCGAAAACGCCTCATGCAAAGCTTGCTTGCTACATGGTGGGATGGAATATGACAAAGGAGATGATATATTGCCTCGCTCGGCTGTGTTTGCGAATTGTAGTGTTTCAAAACAAGAGGATGAGAGGGTCGCCCGAAGGCTTCTTTCTCTATCTTTCTGCTTTTGGGGATTGCCATCCATTCAAGTACGCCATTAGACCCACCCCAATAAGCACAACGCCTACCATCGAGGCATATGGTGTCGTGTGATACAATAGTGGATTCCCAGGAGGTCTCGCAAGGGTACTGACAACAGACGCATTGGGCTCTTTTTCGTTTGAAATGGCACTTCCGTTCGGTAGGCCAGCTTTATCCAGAAGCGAATCGGCAACCTTCGTAACCTCATGGCTGCCATTAGGCAGGTCCTTCGCAGGGACATCTCCAGATAGTGAGCGTTTGTGTTTGATCGACGTATGTCGTGAGAGCTCATCTGCCCGAATCTTTTCCACCATCTCTGCCAATGTTTTCCGATCGGTATCCCTCTCTAGCTCGGCGGTCTCCGCCCGGACCTTGAACGACTCCATTTGATCACGTAGTTCCTGCATGTCATGAAGCATCGTCTCCAGGCGCTTCTCGAGTAACAGTGTCGACTCGCTGATCGCAGCTGGGTCGATGGTATGATCTGTCGGCGCCACGTCCGCAACTGGCTCATCTTTCACTTCCACCGCTTCCGTAGGCGGCTCAAATGCCTCCTCAATAATCGACCCTTCGTCATGCGCCTTGGTATCCACATTTGCCCTTGCTTCTGATTGCTGTTCCAGCTTCTTCGCAATCTCCTCGGCCTGTTCCCGTGCTTGCCGTTCCTTTTGTAGCATTTCTTCCAAGTCGCGAAGCCTTGCTCCCTGGGTATCTATCTCCTTCCTGGCTGAGGCAAGAGCNTCAGCTAATGTGATAATCTGACTGGTAGGTTCCTGACGGACCGGAGAAACGCTAGGCACAGACCTGGGGCGTTCGGTGTTGGTACGTTTGAGAGGTGGTACTGGTGGGTCGAAGATATGTGAGCGAGCAACATCAGGTTTCTCTGGAAGAGGTTGTTGTGGTGGCGGAGCAGGAGGGTCGGAAAATCGAGGCTTGACATCGCCTCGAAATGATACTGAACCTCCATTTACCTGCGGAGCCTTGGGAGCCTCGGGAACAGGAATCTTCCCTTTTTCATTCTCCTTGATATCCTCCTTTGACAGTAATGAGCCGAAAAAGTTGTCTGTTCGCCCGAGTTCGTTCGTTTGCAATCGAGCTGCCCGCATTTCATGCTTAAATGTGTTAAAAGATCGGGAAGAGAATCGAAGAACGGGGTGGTACTTACAGTGAGCCTTTTGACGATCTGCTCCGTAGTAACCGGCGTTAGCCAGAAGTTCATTGGCCGCTGTTGACTCATAGCACTCATTTGACTTCCGGCTACACTAGCGGGAAGGCCCTGACGGCCATTGCTCGTCACCGAACCGATACTGCCCGTCCTTCCTCTCATCTGCAGTGAAGCTTGAGATGGCAACATCATAGCCCCATTCGCTGGATCCAAATCACCAAAGTTCATATCCAGAACATTGTTGGTCGCCCCGAGAAATCCGGCATGCTCGACTTTCGCTGCAACTTTGTGGTGCACAACCGTCTTTTGGTCCTCGCTCACAATATCGATTCCGAGTTCAAGATGATCTTGTGTTTGCAGCTCATGTGGTTCTGAGTCTCGATTCTCTGCAGATAAACGCGCGTTGTTCACGAAGGTACCGTTCGAAGACTTAACATCTCGAATCCAGACCTTCCCCTGCCGATCGGCCCATATCTCCGCGTGCTGTCTCGACAAAACTTTTGAATCAAAGAATCCATTCGTAGGTGTAGGCACTGTTTTAGCATTTGTTTGCCGTCCTATGCGTAGGCTATCGGGGTAAAATGGAACAGATATTGTTTTCCTCTCGAATGTACCATTCATGGATAGGAGATACAAAACTGGATTGCCTTCACCGACAGGCTGAGCTGGAGAACGAGAGCCATTCATTTGTTGTGTTGGTGGTTGGAGTGTATGTTGCGATGGCACCACAGCGGATGGTTGGTGGATTGAGGTCAGGGAGGACGCCGCGGTTGTTCCGTTGGGGGCCAGAATCGCCTGAGGTTTTGCGGTAGACATTCCAGATACATCTGATTTGCCTGCTGGCCATGGTCCAGTCCTTTGTGTTTTCTTCCGCGCTGCAGCAGTCCCTCCCCATGTGCTGAGATCGCCGGACGGTATCATAGGCACGCCATTGGTCTGCGATGGTGCTTGAGCAATGGTAGATGTGGAGGAAGTTGAGGAGCTCGAGGAGTTTGAAGAGATAGACGACGAAGAGTTGGCGCGTTGAGCGCTTTTTCGTGGCATGAACATTCGGGCGACTTCGTCGGCGTTCATGGCATTGAGTCCTCCTTGACTGACATTAGCACTCCATGCTGACCGACTATTTTGTTGGAAGCTCGGTGGATTTGCGACCGCCGTCATCTGCAAGGTAGTCGAAATGTCTGGCTAGGTGGTGGATGAAGAGTGAAGGATGGTATATGCCAATATGTTGGGAATGTTTTCGACTCAGAACCTCCCCATGCACCTCTACAAAGCAGCTTCGCGGCGCTTCGATCCAAACGTATTATGCCTAGTCTGCAAGTAGCTCAAGGATATCTTCTGCTGATTCTGATGCGGTCGGGGTATAACCCAGGATGTAGTACTGTAGTAGAAGATATAGTTAGCTCCTGTCTCCCAGTTTTCCAACGCCATGACCCCCAGGGCGGCAATAGGAGTACACGGTCTGCAGGCCCCGATCTGCCTGGCTGGGTTCGTAGTAATGGTCGTGAGGATGAAGAAAACTCACGTCTGCGTCGCGTCTGGTAGCCAGGTCAATTGTCGGTGGTGTAAGAGATGGGAGTGGAAGGTTGATGTTGCCAAATGGGAAAGTTTGGAGATCTCTCGTCTGGGCCGTCTCACTCGCGAGGTTCAAAGCACCTATCAGGAGCGAGGTCGGGATAAGAGCACGCGCGCACATCCACGTCAAGTCGTTGCACCAGGACAGGACACAGAGCAAGAATGCAGTGCATAACCGTAGGGACGGTGAAGGTTTGAGTAGATACAAGATCCTGAGGCTCTAGATCTTGTTAGCAGCAGCAGCAGTATTGCACGGGAAACGAGCAAAGAGTCAACTAAGCTGTCACGTGTTTGAGTGCGGAGAGGATATGGCCCGTGCACACGAGGCGACCTGAACTTGAACCTGAACCTGAAGAGCTCGGGCGGGAGAAGCCGAGACTGCAACCAGTACACAATTGAACCGCCAGCAATATATTTCCCTCAGCCTCTTCGGAACTGTTAAACCTCACTCCAACAGCCTCACTCCATTCAATATGCCGGTACCAGTCGGAGCCAACATGGGAGGGCCATCGGCCTTTGATAAGTGTGAGTTGATCTTGGTATCAATTGGGCAACAGAAGTCTGGGGAGAGCATCGACTGATGAAGGCAAATAGGGAAAATGGGTGCTATGATGGGTAGCAGTAGGTCAAAACATCTGCGAAACTTGCTCACATATGCTAATAGTATATTTACAGCTGTCGGAGTCATAATTGGCTTTATATTCGGTATGCTGTGATCTCGGTAGGGTGGAATACAATCATTCTAATTCTTCGAAGGCTCGGTCAACATCATGAGGTACGGCGCAGGACCAAATGGAGTTGGACGAACACTTGGACAATATATGATGGGTTCTGGAGCAACCTTTGGGTAGCGTTGCTTCTCTGCAAGCTTTTGTACATCTGCTGACACCAGCAGGTTCTTTATGTCCATTGGCAGCATGATTCGAACAGACACTATCTCCCAAGAAGCCGCAGAAGCTTTTGCTCGATCGAAACGAAGGCCACTCGTTATGCCTCGACAAGCGTACCGACAGGTCCGCAATTGAATAAAGTGTATGAATGGGAAGGGATGACTGGAATGCCACGGAGGGGAATAAAGGCGTTTCGTGTATGTGCTGGAAGTGGCAAAAGACTTTCTACAAGTCACACCGGGGTCTGAACGTGTTTCTCAGCTCTGTTCATCATTCCGACCAGGCGCTGAGGCAGGGTTCCCCCCTTGTATCAACAACATATCAATCAAATACCCTTTCTTGCGCAACTTTACGGATCGATAATCACGACGTGACAGGATTCGAATTGCGGAGTGGAATCGCGCACACGTTCATCATTCGATCACGACTTTCTTGTCGCGGCTGATAGCAGCAACAGTCGAAGTCGCATTCTTCTCTTCAGGAGGTCGCTTTCCCCTCAAGTGTTGTAAGGCGACCAGGAAATGTGAGAAGACGAACATTTCTAACGCTAGGTTCATCAAAGGGCTTAAATCCACCGACATAAATGGCGAGCTATCAGGAATATGGGAATGTTCCGAGGCTGGAAAAAAATATCTTGGTTATACGAATTGGCGGATTCTCGTCTCTCTTGTTCTTACCCCTCATTTTGCTACAAAAAGTCGCTAGTCGCTGTTCACAGAGCTGAGCAATATGAGAGGCCAGGACGTGCATCATGTCCAGTACTGCATCTCCGGCTGTAGGAGAAAGAAGATCTGACGACAATGTGCCACTAATTTCATCTAATGCTTCGCAGACACTCACGGGTTGAAACATTACAGCCAGATCATAGGTGCTCCAGCTTCCCAATAGCAGAGGACGACAATAGATGCACGATGCAAGAACCAATGACTGTGCTCCCATCCTCACCCACTACTCACCCATTAAGCAAATTAGTCACCGAAACGAAACAAACAGGAGGTTGAACTCTATTTGACGAAGCGGAATCACGGCGCTTTGCAACGCACCGAATCCTTGACTGCTGGCGACTCGGCAGAAGCATCCCACGAATCGGGAACGGGTGGTCGCACAGTAAATTTGAGCCGCATTATCTGTCTCCGCTATCTTGCATTCATGCGAGACGTGCAACAAAATAATTCTTCATCGTTTATCTGAGACAGCCGCCATCTGATAACTGGCCAGGCGGGATAGGGGTACAGCTCCGACGTCTTTGTTGATAATGGCGATGTCCTTGACGGAGAAGCATATTTATAGGGTCAGACGCTTCATATCAACAAAGTCAACATTGTTAGCATTGAATGTAGAGTCATGTATTAGCTTGGACCTCGAATAGCCTTTCATACTTGCATCCCTCTCTTTTTCGACTATCCCGTGCCAGAGCAGCATAGATACCTTGGATGCCAAAGATCGACCAACACACAGCGACCCTTCACGTCAAAGCTGGCATTAGTGCGTATCACGAAAATATCAACAATAATTCCATGACAGCGGAATTTCCAAAGTTTGTTATTGAGAGTCGGAACACTTTCTTTCGACAGCTGCACTCTAGTTACCGAAAGCATGACAGTGCTATTAGAGAGTTTGGAACGATCTGGGCCGCAATGATCCAATCATCCGACCTTCAGATCAAATGATAAAAAAGAAGGGCAGAGTTCATCGTCGAATGCTTCTACTCGCCCTCTCCACCAGCCGGAAAGAACACAATTATTTGCTCAAAGCATTCTCTTCCGAACGGTCGGCAATGTTCTGTAGCTGGGACCGAAGCCTGCATCTAGATGCTATTGACTTACTCGCGATCTTACTCCACACGCCTGCATGCTTAGGTGCTGCGCAACTCAGGATCAGCTATTACTTCACAGTTTAACAGAAGTTCTACTTTAATCCCTCAGCATACTGGCCATCACATGGTATCTCAGATGGCTCTAAATCTCACCCAATGTACGAATCTGAGCCCACTTGCTCTTATAACCACGCAAAGCACATAGTACCACGCTTTGCGAGTTTCTTTGGCTGGCGCGTTCCTCTGCAGATCACATGGTCGAATAAATGTCGTCCCTTCCTGGACACGATCGATTGCACAAACATCAAAAGCGCATCGTTCATCCGAATTCAATATCAGTTCAGGGACCCGTATGCTATGATAACTCGAGTGCTTGACTCCATTCCGAAACAAGTGCACTGACGAGAAGTTCTGAAATAAGCTTGGAATACGAGGGGGCACGATGCCGCTTTCCTATAAACAGATTACCTTAATCTTTAGCATGGTCCGGGCGGCTCTTCTCCCACTCTTCGTCCCGTGTGCGCGGGAGATCTGTGCATGGATACCCTGACTGGGCCAGCCCAACTTCATCTCAGCGACATCAACAACAGTGCTTTGCATAGACCTTGCGAAGATTACTACAGCGCCGAGAGTTTGTCCTTCATGCTGACAGTTGGACCTCCATCTGGCTATTGGTAAAATGCATAATGGACTTCTTGTTCACTGGGGCACATTCTCTACATCTTCCCATTCGAAAGACAGTCTTGAAAACAATGATCTTATTATTGACGGTCCGGACATTCTCACGGCCTTCCCCATGCCGATCGGACAATTTTCGTCAACAGGTAAATAAAGTAGTCGGTAAGGCTCAGCTTGGTCTGCTTATCTTGACCTAAAAGACAGACGATCTTCAAAGTGGGCAAAGCACAGAACTTTGCCTCTGCTAGAACATCTCTAGTGCCCGCACGCTCGGAATACTAACAGAGCTAGCAAATCTAACATCACGACACTTCGAGGGTTCATCTCGGAATAACAGTCAGCATACCATCTTTTTGATCCAATTCCCCTCAAGGCAGAAAGCTTGTTGGGTTCTTGGTCATGTTCTCCTGAAGCTATTTCAACTTCGGAGATTCACTTTTCGAGACCCGAAGAATTTGACTCACGGGAATTTATTCTTCAATCTTCCATACGTTTATCTTTGCTAACTTCGTCGTGTTAGCTTCTGTCCCGTCCCAGCATTGACTCTAAATTGTGTTCAAAGCCCACTTAGCCGCAGGCGGCAATCCCGCAGTGAATATGCTCCACCTCTAGGGGCTCTGATCTTCTTCTCTGCTCGTCTGACACCGGACGGTGTGCATATTCTCCTGTCAGCCACAACTCGCGAACTGCGTCTAAAGAAGACAAAGCGCTAAGAATCTCCTGCATATCAGTCCGGCTACAAAGGGACCTTCCAACTAAATTCGGAAGAGCTCGATGCAAGTGGACCGCCATCAGCAGCTCTTTTCCTTACTAGCTACAACTAGTCAAGCCATCGTCTCGGAATATGGCCCGTGGACAAGGCCAGTCAACTGCCTGCAGGACAAGGCTCCAGCCTGGTCGTATTTTCTTTCTGTCCTGCACGTAAATTTAGCATACTGATGAAGTGCGTTGAGAGTGATCCGCGCTGGATTTATGCCGCTCATCGAGGGGCAAGTCGGAGTATAAGTATTGTAGTTTCTGCTCATTCATTCTCAATCTTGCTCATCAGCCTTCAGTGGTCTGAAGAAAAATCATCTACACTCGTTCACAAACTCTTTCTTTGGCTTTTCATTATGTCTTTAATTGGAAATATAATCAAAGGTGTTCTTGGCATCGTTGGTGCCCTGACACAACAACAGACCAATGGGTGAGTTTACCTCGTCTCAGCCATAATGCATCCGTCCCCTTCGCACATCTCGAGTTTCATTTTCATCTGAACGATACCGGCTATGTATACTGACGTTTACACAGTTTGTCCAAGTTCGGAACACTTCAAGCCCCAATCTTCCCACCATTCCTCACAAACAACCCTCTTCCCGCGGGCTTCCCATGGGGTTTCCTCACAGCCGCCGGCAGTGATCCATACACCGAAGCACCAAACACTGGTGTCATTCGAAACTACGACTTCACCGTCACTCGTGGACAAATCGCACCAGACGGGTATCTACAAGATGTCATCCTCGTCAATGGCCAGTTTCCTGGTCCTCAGATCGAGGCGAACTGGGGGGATGTCATTCAGGTGACCATCCATAACAAGATCACGGGTCCAGAAGAGGGAACTGCTTTCCACTGGCACGGGATGCTCCAGAAGGAAACACCTTGGTATGATGGTGTTCCCGGTGTGCAGCAATGCCCAATTGCTCCTGGAGATAGCTTCACGTATCAGTTCAGAGCTAGTTTGTATGGGACCAGTTGGTACCATTCTCACTACTCTGCACAATACTCTGGTAGGTCGAGGTGCATGCAACTTTTGAATCCAACTAACAATTGATCAGGCGGTCTATTGGGACCAATGATCATCTACGGGCCAAAGAACGCGAATTACGACATTGATCTTGGTCCAGTCTTCATCACCGACTGGTTCCATACAGATTACGATGAGATCGTAGCGGATACTCTCCGCCCTGGTGGAAATCCTAGACCAGCTGCCGACAACAATTTGATCAACGGAAAGATGAACTTTGACTGTTCGACCAAGGCACCAGGTGACAACACGAAATGTACCAACAATGCAGGAGTGTCGAGATTCAAGTTCACGACTGGCAAGACACATAGGTTGAGATTGATAAATGCTGGTGCGGATGCTCTGCAGAGATTCAGTATTGATGGACACACCATGACTGTCATTGAGAATGACTACGTTGCAGTTGTAAGTACCCACAGAGTCTAATTTCTTGTTCCTGATATTTATGAACTCTCAGAAACCGTACACCACCAACGTGGTAACTCTCGGCATTGGACAACGAACAGACGTCTTGGTCACCGCGAACGCCGGCCCCTCCAACTCGGCTTTCTGGATGCGCTCCAACATCTCCACCCTCTGCTCGGCCGCCAAACAACCCAACGCTCTTGCAGCAATTTATTACGACCGTGCCGATACCTCCAAAGCCCCCAAAAGCACGGCCTGGAATGTGCCCGACCCCGGAACCTGCGCCAACGACGACCTCTCCAAGACCGTCCCAACATATCCCATCGCCCTCAAAACACCCACCACAACCGTAACCTACGACATCGGCTTCTTCGTCAACTCAACAGGCAGTTTCCTATGGACGCTAGATGACGTCTCCTTCCGCGCAAACTACAACCAACCCGTCCTCCTGCAAGCCGACAAGAAGAACTACACCTTCCCCGCCGAATGGAACGTCAAGAACTTCGGCAGCAACAGCACCATCCGCGTTATCATAAACAACCACTCGCCCGCCTCTCACCCCATGCATCTCCACGGGCACAACATGCAGATCTTATCTGAAGGCCCCGGCGACTACGATGGCAGCACCATCATCAACCCATCGAACCCACAGCGTCGAGATGTGCAGATGGTAAGAGCGAACGGCCATTACGTGTTTCAGTATGATGCGGATAATCCGGGTATTTGGCCGTTCCATTGCCATATTGCGTGGCATGTGAGTGGTGGGTTGTATGCGAATTTTATGGAGAGGCCGGATGATATCTCGAAGAAGAGTCAGATTCCGTATATCATGCAGCAGACTTGTGTGGATTGGCAGGCTTATACTAATAGGGATGTTGTGGATCAGGTGGATAGTGGGGTGTAAGGAGGGAGTGGATGTGAGACAACTACCAAAGAAGATAGAGGAGTTTCTTTGTACATATACTTTTTCAGATATGGTGTAGATGGATGCGTGTAATATATAACCTATTGCATCTCATTTTCATCATGAATCCTTTGGCGGAGTCATCATCTTCCTAGCAATGCCAAGACGTAAGGAACATGATGTACCGAGCGACATAGAGTCAAAGAAGGGGAAACTCGGTTGTCCAAAATGAGACTGGGACAGATCTGGTCCTTGTGGGTTCGCCTCTTGCCTTCAAGTCATTCCGATATTCTTCGATGAACCTCCAATTGGTTGCAACAAAATCAAGCCTGAGGGCTCAAAGCCCCAAAGCGATACACCAAGCCAAACGAGCTTTCCAATTGAATAAAGACGACTCTAGCGTCCATCTCATCCAACCTTCTTACTATTCTGAGCCTCCGCAACAGCCAACAGTCCACCCAGCGACTCAACCTTAAACCCCCTCTCATCCAACCCCTTCAGCACCAACCCCACCTGCTCAACCGAATAATCCCTCCTATCATGCATAATAACCACACTCCCAGGCCTCACCATACTTAAAACATGCCACGCATTCAACCGCGGTCTCGGTATCTGCGGATCATGAGGATACACACTCCCCAACGCCAACCTGTACCCCAATCCCTCAATCCGCTCCCTCATCCCTCGATTAAACCATCCACTCCCCGGCCGGAAATACTTCATCCCATTCTTATTCTCCGGCAACAACTCCTGCACCTCTCCAATCTGCCGTTCCAATTCCGACAAGGAAAGTTGGAACGATGGATCATCTGTCATGGCGTGATTCCCCAACTCGTGACCTTCAGCATGGATCCGTTCCACGATGCCGGGATACCGAGAGATTTGAGAGCCGATGATGAAGAAAGTTGCTTTGGCGTTGTGAGCTTTCAGTATGTCGAGGATCTTGCCTGTTTCTGAAGACGGGGCATCGTCGAGCGTGAGCGCTATCACGCGCTGCGATCGTGGTAACGGGACGTGAAAAATCACGCTGGGGTTATGCCACTGAAAGAATCTGATGAGTAGATTTGGTGGTCTGTAGATGATATACGCGAATATCACCAAAATGAGAAATATCGGGATGGCGATGAGGCAGAGGAGACGCATGGCGCGGTAGAGCGGGTGTCGCTGTAGACGACGCTGAGTGAGTGGTGACAGGAGAGGCTCGTCGTCGATCTGGCTCTCTTCATCGTCGATTTTAATGTGTTTGTGTTTTCTTTGTTTGGAGATGAAGGGAGGTGGGGGTGGGATGGAGGTTGGGAAGGAGTGGTGGATGGTGTTGTAGAGGGTCGACCAAACGTCTGTTACCCCTAATCGGAGGGTGCGGCGGAGGAGCCCGCTTAGACGCATTGCGCGACGACGGATGGTGAGGCTCTTGGAACCATTGCTTGAGAGACTGGGAGAGGGTTGAGCGTCAACTGAAGAAGTGCTGAGATGTTTGGAGATGAGTGTGAGGAGGGAGGATGAGTTGGAGTTGATCTTCAGGTGTCGTTAAACATTTATGGAGCAAGGGCTGCGGCGTTATGATTGGCTGATTATGATGAAGGTTCAAATGGGGTTTGTTCTGCATACCAGATCGCAATGAAAGGTGGTACAGTCAAACGTATCTGGAGGACTGCCAGAGAAATAGCTCGCGTCAACAAATAAATCATTGATTGGGGAAGGCATAAATCTGGTCAAGTCACGTGCTTCACTGCGATCCAGACTTCATCTTTCAGTGAATTGGAGCTCTTTAATAAAAATACCAAGCATGTTGCACCCAAGGCAATCAATTGAAAGCAGTCCCGTAGTTGTAAATTTCCCAGTATCTGTAAAGGCTGATGACCGTCTAGCTATTGTATGCTGTTCGGATTGACTGATATCTCCATTTGAATAACTCCAAGGCCCATCCTGCTACTAAATCAAGCCGAGAAATGCATCGCTGGATGTGATGATGTAGGTGATTTGCTAGCCACAACTAACCACGTTCCTTTCATCCATCCATACGAAATTTCGGCATCATTGAAAACTTCGATGTGCTTCACTTTGCCAGAAGCCCTCCGAAGCGACAATGATGTAGCTTAGATCTGCTCCTCGTTATGAGAACGCCAGCCTGTTGTAAAGCCGTACTCAACAAGTTTCGCCATGGCGATGATATTGGATAAGTCTCGTCCGCCCGTAATCTGAATTCCGTCCTGTCGACTACCCGTTCCATCTCTCAAATGTGGGACTTAGGCTCGCTATCAGGCCTGTTTTGCGGCAGCGTCAGGTCCAAGATCGCCTTTGCATCAACCTTCGGCTCCTGAGCTGGCTTCTCATTCTCAACTTTCTCGGTTGTGATCGGATTGTTCTTAGACATTGCAGGCGTTGGTGGAGGTTCCTTCAATCCAACACTCTTTCCCAATCCCTTGTTGACCCATTCTTCGTGATCCTTGGTCAACTTCAGGGTAGAATCCACGTCTGCAGTCAACTTCGCAACCTCAGCCTCCAGAAGTTCGTCCTTGGACATAGCTTGCTTCTTCTCCTCTACCTCTGCGGCTGCCTTCTCCTTGTGTTTTCCGGTGGTCTCATACCACAACTCTTCCAACTCATCTCTCCATCCCAAAGCATCAGCAAGCTTCCGTACACCTTCATCGCAGTCTCCCAAAATCATCACATCATCTGTCCTGCTTCCAAGGTCGCCTACTTCCTCCTTGTTGATCAAGATTCGAGGCACACCCTCTCTCGCCAAACTCGGTAGATGTGCAAACGGTTGAACCGAGAGACTCGTTCCAAGCACAATAACCAAATCTGCCTCTTGCGGGGCATCTCGATTGTCAAAGAAAGCCTTTGGCAACTGCTCTCCAAAGAAAACAATATCCGGCTTCACCAGCCCATTGCACTCCGGCACCATACAATGCGGCACATCACCACTCTCCACCGCCTCCTGCATCAAATCATCCGGATACTCCGTCGTACAGTCGATACACCTCTGTGTCGCAAAACTGCCATGAGCCTCGACGATCTTCTCATCCGGAACACCAGCTCTACGTTCCAAGCAGTCGATGTTCTGCGTGAACAGCATGTGCAGCATGGACTTCTCATCCAGCAGGGCAATGAACGAGTGTGCAATCGTCGGGTAGAACTTCCCGGGATACAACTCCTTGGCCAGGACGTAGAAAGGTTCAGGCTTTTCTCTGAAGAATGAGATGTCGAAGACGGCTTCTGGGTGCGGGAGATCTAGACGTGCGAGGTTCGAGTAGAGGCCTGTGTCAGGTGATCTGAAGTCAGGGATTCCAGCTGAAGTGGAAATGCCGGCGCCGGTCATGACGACGATACGTTTGGGTCGGCCATCTTTGATGTATTCTGCTACTCCTGATAGAGAGCGAGATGAGAGGGTTCGTGGAGGTGTGTTGGGATCGATTTGGGAGTTTTCTTGGCCCATTTTTCGAGGTTTGCTGCGGTGGGAGTGGTTGGAGGCTTTCCCCTTGGAATGGCGATCTCTATGGCGGCGACCTATGTTGGCGGTGGTAAGAGTACCTCTAGAGAACAGGATATGAGTTTCTTATCTAATTTTTTTTTCGTGTGGTGTTTCGTTCTGAAGTTGAGATGTGACTTGTCCGCCGGGACTGAAGCCTTGGTGTGGAGGCGTCATTATGTGGCGCAAAGCACTTTCAGCCACAGCCTCGATATCACGTGAGTTGTGAATTATTTCTGGGTATGTTTCTTGGTTATGGCAATAGGGTTGCAAAGTCTTGGAAATGCCTTGAAACGGGCTTTGGGATGAAAGGAGCTATTGGGCTTCGTCTTAACCAATGTTGTCACAGGCAGGAGGCTCAAAAAACACACTCTGACGACTGAATGCGCTATGTTTCTATTACCTTTCTGGCCTAAAAAGTTCCGATAACATATTTCCGAAGGATCCTGTAAACACTTGCATATGTGGCCAAAAAGATCTGCAAGAACTGAGCGAGTGCTTTGCGTGCTCTGGCCCTATTATACGCAAGGCCTTGATGGCATCTCGTATGTGTTCGCCTTCAGTCTCGCACAACCATGCACTTGCTGAAGTCTGATCAACCCCTCTCTTCTGCGTTTTCATTCATTGAATAAGACCGTACTATCTGTTTGACAGTCTCAGTCTGTATATTTGAGTGCTATTCCTTAGTTTCTGCCAGGAAACAAAAGGAGGCCCAATTCCACAACGAGACTTTGAGTTCAGTGCTCTGCGCTCAACTCCGGCCTAGTGGCCCGGATACAGCACAAGGATGGCGGTACAGCGTACTGGAACACCACTGTAGAGACCACTGTAAGCATTCGCAGTGATATTTGAAGCCATTTTGGGTGAGTTCAGGCCTATGCGACCAGCCAGATCCCTCAAGATGCCTTCTCCTCATCTTCAACACCCATTCCTGGTCATCAAGGTCGTCCGGCATTACAAACGGCGACTGATGCTCGTACCCGTCGGATGTTCGGTATCCTCTGACCCCATTTGCAGTGCCTCTCTTCGTTCCGGGCAGATCTTCAGTATCCTTCTTCCACCCATCAACAATCCCTATAAGAAGTCTCTCCCCTCCCAATTCCTCCAAAATTCTCTCTCATCCTTCCTCCCTCTCGAACTTTGCGACTTGGGAGAATTAACTTTCCGTAGGCTATGGCAATTAATTTGCGTCGCAACTCGAAGGTCTTGGATTGTGTTGGTGGTAGTAAACTTTCTGTAGTTGGGAGGTTTATCATGCGAGGCCTCTCACAGCCACTCGCTTGACCGACAAGGCTGAAATCCTGCACCTTCCCGACGCTAGCGACGCACAGGCCACTCGGCCCCACCACAGAATCTCAACCAAGAGGATTACCGAAACCCTTCGAATCTCAATATCTTCTCGCAATTCAACAGAGACAATCCTGTAATGACACGGCCGCCTTTCAGTAACCACTATGAGAAACATACGGCGCACCTAGAAGCGCGCGGACTTATCGTAAATGCTCTGATGAAGTAAGAAACGACTCATAGTTCAGGGTTTTCCACCTCGGCCTCACTGAGCACAAATACTTCATGCTTTGAACGGATCTCTTCGCGTGCTGGACTCTGTTTGGGACTCTACGGCTGTCGGCGGTTGGTTTTAGTCTTGATATTTTTCTTTCTCTCTACTCCGGATCCTGGGTTCCTTGTCTTCTGTCTTTTGTTCTTCATGTGCTCCAGGACTCGCAGGAAAGTCAGAGAAAAGTTGTCGCGTGTGACGGAAGGAAGCGAAGAGGTCAGGAATGGCAAGGAATTTCATTTTATTATAGTTCCTTTCTTTCAATTGATTCTTGCAGCAAATCTTTTAATGCTTGCTTTTAATGATGTATGCTCTACGCGTTGCTGTGTCCTGGTTTCCTGTCTGTGCCAGCCTTTACTGCCTATGCTTGCCGACGGCTCAAGTGCATCGACAAGAACAAGGTCGGCTGCAAGATACACCATCGTAACCAGTATTCTTCATAAATGCTTTCAGTGTTTGCTCTGCCGAGTCGTAATTCGACTGTTCCTGACCATATGAGGTTGTTCTCGGAAGGATTCGGAGGAGTCACGATACATCTACGCCGCTGCGGAACTCCGCTATCCCAACGACTTCAAGTGTCATCCTTCTTTCTTTCATTTTTTCTTCGCCGTATCATATCTTCAAATTTTTCCGTCTCCTTTCGAGATTGGCCCCGCATCACACATCGGTACACCACGATGCCTTTTTTCTCTCCTCTCATATCACACCGCTTTCTTTACGCCAGCGGAGGCTTGACAGCATTCGCGATCTACAAGCATACAAAAATATGCATCGACGAATTGTTCCTGTCTTAGACAGTGGTCTTGGCGCAGACAGTCTTGTTGCATTCACGGCGAAGGGGGATTATCTCAATTCTTCCGCGACTTATGTCACCATGAGTATGTAATTCTCAGTTTACCCCTCCTGGTCGTCTTCAGACTGCTTTCACACCAATAATTTATAGCTAAGTCATTCTAGAAGAAGGATTGTACTGGTACTTACAGCCGTATTTAGTTATCCTACAGCTGAAATGGGCGAAATATGGATTAACGGAGAGATACGACAAGATCCTCTTCGGGTGGTATCTGCTTCAATCTTTCTCTTTTGGCTTGGCGTTTCTGAGGAGAGGCTTCTATACACCCTTAATAGCTTGGTGGGGAATTCCTACTGTGATGGGATCGAGCCAAGTATGAGTGTTGAATCTTGGCAAAGGCAGTGAGTGACATTTGCGAATTGCATGTCTGAGGAGGACCCTATGTCATTGTAGACTAACCTGGCCGCAATAATGGAGAATCCGATTTACTCACTCTGTATCTTTCAACTCACCAATATATTTCAGTAGTGCAGCACAGCAAATCAAGACGTCGGTTGTACTGCAGCCAGTACTGGGCAAGAGTTTGCTCGTCGCGGGCCAGTAGTGTCAACTCCTCCTACCCAACCCCACATCCGGAAAGTATGCCGGAAAAGTCTCCATGCTTGAGTCGTTCCACAACGGAATGCCTATTCCATCGTGCCGTCTCCCCTTGCCGTCTTTATTCTTTCGATTCATGCTCGTACTACCCCGCGTTAGTGTAACCCATGATTGGTTCTCGGTTATCGCTGTACCGAGTCTAAGCTTCTAGGGCCAACTTTCAATAGCCGTAGGCAATCGTTGCTGACCTTTCTGTTCAATATTATTTGCTTCAAGACAATACATTGAAAAGCTTCATTTCAAACTGTTACAGAGGACTGATGAGTCTAATTTTTTTCAATTCAAGAAATCACCTGTAGATCTAATATGGACAGCACTACCAATGGCCATTCGACCTCTCACCAGATAGGATACGCAGAATTCCCGCATCTAGCTCAAGATGCTATCCACGATGGTAAACCTGCCTTAAATCGGTATTCGACATTTATTACGCGAGAGCATGATTTCCCAGCTGCCAAGGTAATTACTTAAATCCTCTGATTTGGCTTAGGAAATAATGATACTGACTTGAAGATCTAGGCGATGTTGTACGCAGCAGGGGTACCTGACGAAGAGACGATGAAGCACAGTCCTCATGTTGGAGTTGCTTCGGTCTGGTGGGAAGGGAATCCGTGCAAGTAAGACCATCTTTCTACTCTCTCACTTTGTATTCAAGCAAGTATTAACAAACTCTAGTATGCATCGTAAATAAACAATTCGATTGCATGTCACCCCCACTTTCACTGACAGGCACTTAGTACTCGACCTGGGGAAAGCCATCAAAGAATCCGTACAGAAAGAAGGCTTTCTAGGCTGGCAATACAACACCGTTGGAGTCTCTGACGCAATCACGATGGGGAATGAGGGTATAGTTCCAGCTCCTTGTAATACAAATAATCTAACTCGTGTGTCAGGAATGCGATTCTCGCTTCAGTCCCGCGAGATCATAGCTGACAGCATCGAGACCGTGACTTGCGCTCAGCACCACGACGCATGCATCGCCATTCCCGGCTGCGACAAAAACATGCCAGGATGTGTGATGGGTATTGCACGGCATAACCGTCCTTCAATTGTCGTCTATGGGGGCACCCTGAGAAGCGGATTCAGCAAAACTCTCGGCCGAGCAGTTGATATCAACACGTGCCAAGAAGTCCACGGCGCCTACCTTTTTGACACTCTAAAATACTGGAGCAAAGAAGATAAATCTGCAACGCCAGAACAGATCATGTCAGACGTGGAAAGAAACTCGGTTGTAGCACCAGGTGCTTGTGGTGGGATGTACACAGCCAACACGCTCGCCACCGTGATCGAAACCCTAGGTCTCTCCCTCCCCGGTTCATCAAGCACACCTGCTTCCTCACCCTCGAAAATGCGAGAATGTGCTCGTGTAGGTGCAGCCATGCGAGTCTGTCTCGAGGAAGATATTAAGCCGCGAGATATCCTCACAAAGAAAGCATTCGAGAATGCACTGGTAATGATTATGGCTATCGGAGGCTCGACAAACAGCGTTCTACACAGTCTCGCTATGGCAAGAAGTGCAGATGTTGATTTGACACTTGATGATTTCCAGCGTGTGTCGAATAAGATCCCATTCATTGCTAATCTTGCTCCGAGCGGGAAGTACAGTATGGCGGATCTTTACGAAATCGGCGGTATTCCTTCAGTTATGAAGATTCTGATTGCGGGAGGCCTAATGGATGGAAGTGCTCTAACTGTGACGGGCAAAACTCTCGGTGAGAATGTAGAGTCTTGGCCCTCTCTACCTCAAGGTCAAGAGATCATTCGATCGCTTGACAATCCGATCAAGAGTAGTGGACATCTTGAAATTCTGAGAGGGAATATTGCTCCTGGTGGAGCGGTGGCGAAGATCACTGGGAAGGAGGGAATGAGATTCACGGGGAAGGCGAGGGTGTTCAATAAGGAGCATGAATTGACGAGAGCGCTGAATCAGGGGAAGCTATCGAATAGTGAGAATCTTGTTCTTGTCGTAAGGTATGAGGGACCGAAGGGTGGACCTGGAATGCCGGAACAGCTTCGTGCATCTGCGGCTCTGATCGGGGCCGGCTTTAAGAACGTGGCTTTGATCACAGATGGACGGTATTCTGGCGCTTCGCATGGCTTTATTGTAAGTTATTTTTGGTCCCTCGGCTAGTGGCCAAGGTTACTCCACCGACCCTGCTTCTTTGTTTTGGCACAATTGTTGACCTTCTCGTTCATCACAGGTCGGTCATATTGTACCCGAAGCCGCAGTAGGAGGACCAATCGCGGTTATTCAAGACGACGATATCATCGATATCGATGCAACGACGAATGAATTGAAGATGCCATTCGTTAGTGACGAGGAAATCCAAAGGAGATTGAAGGAGTGGAAGCCACCTGTGCAGAGTATTACGCGGGGTGTGTTGGGGAAGTACGCGAGGTTGGTCGGAAATGCTTCAGAGGGTGCGGTGACGGACATTTACTGACGATGTTGTGACGAATATGGGAACGAGACATTGTTTAGAATTGAAAGGGTCATAGATGGATATATTGTGTATCATGATCTAGAAATATCACTCATTGTTTTGAGCATCCATAGCGAGACATGCATAACTTCCCCATTTCGGGTCACAGCAAGTCGTGCAACCCCGGCCACTCTCTTAACAATACTTCTTCCAGTGATGCTGCTCCTCAAATCCTAGCATTTCCTTCATCTTCCTATTCGACATCGGTGCCTCCCTGCTCCCCATCCTCCTGGTAAATGGCGTCTCTGGACACACCCTTTTCAAAAACGCCTCCGTGTTTCCATCTTCCGAGAGAGAATTCGTAATCTCATCATTCGTCGCATTGAAAGCCTGCCATCCCAATCCATCGACTCTCACGCACCTCTCACACATCTCCCCCAAATCCCTCGCATCCGTATACGACCACCCATGAACCTTCCACTCCTCCGGCCTCTCCACATACGTTTTGAAAACATCCGTCTGATACTCCCCAGGCGCAATGAGTGCCCCAATTCGAAGAGCATAGACATCGATACCAAATCGACGAGCAAAGCCTCGAGCCACTCTTTCGCCGCATAGTTTGGAGATAGAATACGTATCTGTAGGATTACAATCTATGTCTTCATCGATAGGGAAAGACGGGAAATCAACATCTCCTTCAGCGAATGTGGCGCCGTAGACGCAGACTGAGCTTGCAATGATGACTTTCCGGATACCAAGTTTACAGGCTGCTTCGATGATGTTGTATGTTCCCAGGGTGTTGACTCGAAAGGTCTCGTTATCTGGGACGAGCATGTTGCGAGCGAGACCTGCTAGGTGAATTACTGCATCTGGAGGCTGAAGGGGGCGTGAGTGTATGGGGAATGGCTGTGTGAGCTTGAATGGTGAGGAAAGGGCGTTGAAGACTTGGCCGCTTGATGTCAGGTCTGTTCTGAGAGTATGGACGTTAGGTATTGGTTGAGATGGTGGAGTGAGATCCAAGTTGAGGATCTGGTGGTCGCGAGACAAGAGGTGAGGAATAATGTATTGGCCAGCTTTTCCGGAGCCACCTGTCACGATGATTCGTTTTCCTAGAGAAGTAGAACATGTGCTAGAGTAGAAGCGCGACGAGAAAACATGTTTCTGACGAAGAGCTTGTCGTAGCATGACGAATGAACGAGGAGTACTGAAACAGGGCCTTTGAGCCGACATAGATCGTTCGAGAACGAATTTTCACAAGTGACATGAAAATGGCTTTTGCGAGGCTTCACTCCGTTTTTGCGCGTATCAAATTCGACTTTGGTGCTGTGAGTAATAGAATTAGATATGCCAGAGCAACTGAGCTAGTGCGGGGAAGTGCGGGGCGGACCCAGCACGTACCCCTCCCAACCCGACGACCAAAATGGCTTTACCAAAACGACCGGGAATGCAGAAGGGTAGTTAGTGGATGTGCGCTTTAACCAGTTAAGCTATCCCGCCTTTACTCTCTCGAGAGGAGAGAATGGGGATGGTGTGATGTGTTGTGAGGCTCGAAGTGCTTATTTGGTGAGATGAGGGGGCTTGGGCTGGGGAGAGGTTTGTGTGGTGAACAGGAGGGTGAAGGAATGGGATTGGGAGTTCACTTACAGACACTGGTTGAAAAATCTCGCTATTTTGTTTGCTTTTCCAGGTGAGAGGATTCACGGGTGTTTCTAAATGTTTATAGAGAGGTCTTTGAAAGCGTTAAGAAAGCTGGCTAGCTGTATCTACAGGTCATTGGTAGCTGACAGGACAGAACACTTATCTTGCTGCGGAGGTGCAAGTATTGTCTCAAGTGAAAACTGAGAGCGTCCAGATATAAGAAACAGCAGTACTTAAGAGCCGTGAACATGGGAAGAGGATTTACCAAGGTTCATGACTCCCCACAAACTCCAACCGCCATGGATTATGGATACCTGGCGAGGAGGAAAGTCACCAGTACGACATCAGCCATATCATCAACACCCAGAATATGAAGTCCTCTGATCTGCAGCAACATCTGATTTTCAATTATATCTCTCCTTCATTCTCTACTAGGCCTCCCCATCCCCTCCTCCCTCTCTTCCCCCAACACCGGCCTCGCCCCATCCTTAAAATGCAAGTCAAACCTCCAGCACCCAGGATGCCTCTTCCCCCTACATTTACACTTCTTCTCCTTCTCCTTCTCCTTCCCCTCCCCACTCTTCACCTTCCCCTTCTCCACATCCGGGATTCCAAACGTCTCACCTCCCGTCACACTAGGCGTGAACCTCACATGTCCCCTCTTCCTCCCCGTTCCAGGCGTCCTGATACTAGGACTCAGTATTCCTACCGGACTGAAAGTCCCAGGCAGCGGTATACGAATCGGCCCCGGGCGTTTCTTCTCGCTCATTTCCCCTGTCCTTCTACTATCTGCACTTAATCTCGATTCTGTGTCTGAGTAGCCATCTTTGCTTTCCAGTAGCGTCTCTGCTTCTTCGTCGCCTTGTCTCCTGGTCGAGTGAGATTTATGTGATTGATGGGATTTATGTACTTGATAGGAAGTTGGTCGACGGTTCCGTATGTAGAGGATCAGGCCGAGGATGATGGCGAATATGAAGATGAGGATGCTGGCATTGAGGAAGATGGCTACTCGGTAGGAGGCGGGGAGGGACCATGATTCTGGTGACGAGGGCGGTGGTGTTTGATCCTGGCTTTGAGGTTGGGACTCTGGTGGGGTGGAGGTGGACGGTGTGTGGAAGAGAGTAGTTCGGGGAAGGATCATGATGGGTGGTAGGTCGGGTTGGATTGAATTGAATTGGTTTGGACGGGTGGCTGATAGCTAGCTGCAGTAGAAATGCATTAGCTATTGTCACTTCGATACGGACCGAGCTGGTGGGATGACAAGTGAGAAGCTTAAAAATGGGCACTCACTCGCTGCATGTAAAGAAAGAGAATTATCAGGTTATTCTTGTTTTCGCAGAGACACCAGACAGGAGGCAGATGGCGAGCTTCACCTCAATGAAGAGGTCTCGCAGATGCTGTAAATCCGGAGAAATGGACGAGACCACAACAGAGTTCAGTCCAGCATCAGCATGAAAACCTGCTTGCCCTCCGAACACCCTGAAACTTAATTAAAGAGAGTAAATGGCGAGAAAACACCAAAGAGATGTACAACAAATCGTCATGAATCCATTGCAAACAGACGGACCGAACAAAGAGATGGACGTGAGGTCCAGATGAAGAGGAAGAACGGACGGAATAAAGAAGACGATGTCCGGTCCAGGATCAATAATATTTCGCGGTTAAGACCTTCGGCGGACGAATAGAAGCTCAGGGATCTTGCTGGAAATGGGCAAAGCTTCCGTTTCGGGGTGACGGGACCTAGGATGCGAGACATGCATGAGCCGCTGCGACCCACGCTGGGAACGAGCGAACGAATGCGGGTGCGCCGTATTGATGGCCGTATTCGGTGGATTCTGGATTGATTTGGTTTGATTGGATGACTGAGCTTTGAGGCTGAAGTTGTCAAAGAACCCTTGAAGCTGGGGTGTTGAGGGGTATCATGATTGGTGCATGGCGAGCTGGTGGGGTGAAGTTTAATTAGATCTTGGGCGAAGACCCTGCAGGTCTGTCAGCAGTTTGATGCTTGTGGGGGCATTAATGGATGAAGATCCGAGGCGGTGGACGTTGGGCGCGGGGTGCATGCTGGAGTGGAACGACGACCGGATGAAAAGATGTCTTCATGCCGTTTGATGTGCATAAGGAAGCAATTCGTAAGTGACGAGGAGGGTTTTTTGACTTCATTTTTGATTCCTGATGAGATCAGATCTGAACTGGCAGTGGGACATCCCTATACCGTTCATATAATACACTTTTGTACAGCTTCAACCATCCGTCCGATCCGCGTAGGGGGCCCCATGTTGTACATCCAACTCCTTCCCATACCGGACTTTTGTACAGCCTATCAATTTTACAAATCATCCTCCCCAATGGGCTTCGGTTCCTTCCAAATTCGCCCGCCCTTCGTCCTCTTCTCCCTCTTCACAAGTCTGCTCGCGATACCCGCCTCTTTGATCTCCGCCACACCTTGCTTGCCCATGATCATATCATAGTGCTTCTTCTTCATCTTCTTGCCACCCTTACCCATCTTTCCATCTCTGATACCCTTGACTTTCCCACCATCATCACCGGTACGCCCAAGGCGTGGTGATCTGAATGTTCGAGTCTTGGCTCCCAAAGCCCAGAGATCTCCCCAGCTGGATTTACGTGCATCGCGGTAAGCAGCTTTGCTGAAACTTCTAGGGACAGTCCAGCGTTCGAGTTTGCCTGATGGTGTACACAGGTCAAGAGTAACATGCCCACGGCGCTTGAGACTGGGAAGAATGATTCGAGGGAGATTCAAGGGCTCGAACTTCACATCCCTCGGTTCTGCGTCGATCTCGTTCGACTCTGGGAGATCGTGATCTTCATACCCAGCAAGGGACTGCAAAGTTGCTTCCTCGCCCTGTAGTAGGCCTGGAGAAGATTTCCGAGCATCAACACCTCGACGAACTGCAATGTAACTAAATTTGGCATCTTCATGATTGCGGATCTTGGCCCCTAAGACTTTCTGGAGATAGTCTGGACGAATGAACCTCTGGGGGAAATGACAGAAGTCTTTCCGTCCAGTGCTCAGACCAGGTACAGGATACATTGGGCACTTGAGGTGATTCGTGCACGGTGCAATGATCATGCCTTCCTCTTTCTTCGTGAAACGGGATCTTTCTGAATTCGGAGACTGAATCTCGTTCTCGATGGCGGTCTCTCCTGGTGAGGAAATATGTGACTCAAGTAGAAGAGACCTCGCACCTGCAACTGCCTCGAAACCTCGAGGAAGTCCCTTCTCAATAATAATCAAAACACCACCATTAGGATCGAGCAGTGACCAGAGGTTCTGAACCATATTCTTCCGACGGAAATCTTCCTTTAGCGGGAACAGCGTATGTGGTGCGATAATGATGTCGTAGGATTTCCTTGGCTGGTTCACATTGCGGTCTAGGTGTGGCGTTGTTGATGGGCCAGGCATGTATTCTGGTAGTCGTGGCAGGAAAGTCGTATCTTCCAAAAATCGAGATATCCGATGCCGTAAAGCAGTAGAGCCCGTGAGAACGGACGTCTTCCCATGAGGTACCTGCTCGCCTTCAACAAGGCCCTCGTCTCTCATCACATCCCATTCCGCTTGTAGGATTTCCCTCCATGCAATGACTCCAGCACCCGCACCGCCTGCATCCAGTATCCTTGGACCTTCACCACCTTCCCTGAATATCAGGTCTCGAACCCACTGGCCTCCAAGCCGTTTCCGGACTTCCACAAGAGTATTCGTGATAGAAGCGAACGTTCCTGGCATGACTGCTGCTAGATACGCATCTGCCTCGATTTCGCTCATCTTGTGCTGCATGGCGTCAAGTCCGATGTTCTTCTGCGGAAGCATTTTCTTCGAAGCTGGCACAGATGCCGAGTATGGCAGACCCTTACCACCAAACACCCTTTCTGCTGTTTCGGTGACATGTTTTGTGTTTGCGCGTGCCAGTAACTCTGATATTGGTGCCAGGAATGTTTCCTTGGGAAAAGTGAGCGTCGTGGGGTTCGTTCCTGATCGCCCGGTCATTGTGTGGGGATGTGTTCGCACAGCATCGGAGCTGATCCATATACCATCCTCCTCTTCCTCATCCTCCTCGATTTCCTCCTCTTCCTCTTCGTATTCCTCATCTATTTCGTCCTCCTCTTCTTCCTCGATAGGTTTCGCCAATGCTGCGTCCATGTCCAATTGCAATCGTGCGATGGCGTCGATCTCTCGCTGGTTCCTTCCCTGGACTTGAACTGCGTTCTCATCAACCTCCTCACTTGCCACAAGCTCTTCTTCTTGTCCTTCAAGTATGTCCTCGACCTCCACAGCCTGCTCAAACTCTTCAGCCAATTCCTCAGCCTCGGCCAGTGCCTGCTCATGTCCCAGAAATGATTCGTTTACCTCCTCAGCAGGTATCTCCCCATCCGTAACAGAATATCCAAGCTCAGGATCAAATTCAATTTCCTCGTAATCGCCCATCGCATTCTGCTTCAACAGCACATTCCGTACCTTATCCGGATCGACTTCGTCCTCCCCCTCTGGCAGATATTCCAAATCCTCAGGCTTTGTTTCCCTCAAAGGCGGTCCATATAATCGCTCGTAGATCACATATTCCTCGATCGATAAATAATCCTTCGGGAGAGTCTCCCCAAATGTCTGTCTTGCCTGCCGTACCACAGCTTCAATACCTGCTTGCGAAACTGTAGATGACTCTCGCAGACCCAGTTTCGGTTCTTCTGCACGATTTCTGGTCGTGGAAAATACATGGGAGGCATTCTGGCGAAGTGGGAGGGCTTGAGATCGTATTTGAACCCGAGTGCTGTATCGTGCTCGTACAGCGTTCGAGGGCGCGCAATTCGTGAAGCCGTTCTCGAAGAGAGACTGTAGCTGGAGACGACATGATTGACATGCCCTCGGTATCTTGCGGGCCGACAACATGATTGTTGTGCGTGGTGTTGAAGCTCTTTTCAAGCGCCCGAAATATTTTGAGGCGACTTGGAGCTCAAGGTTCAACCTGAGGCCGCGTCGGCCAATCAGATTTCTTCCGAAGGTCAGATACAAACTCAACACCGGACGTCAATGATATAGCAGTTCAAGGTGCTAGTTGTGCCGATACTTTTGTTGACTCTGGAAACATGATCTATTTCAATGATTGCTTTGATACAGATTCTCTACTCATCCAAAGTCATAGGCTTGAAAAGCGCGAACTGAGAACGATTTGAAGAGCCACAATGTCGCATTCTGCCGCAGCAAAACCTGCAGACCTGCAGATACGGATTTAAAACAGCTTCTTCGACGGTACTGTGTTACAGTTCCCTGTCTATTAAGTTTGAACGAAAACCCACCAGAGGGCTGATTGCCAGAAGTAGTTGTCGCGATGCATATGACATCTCCCGAAAACAATAACGTTCTTCGGGAAATTATCTCTACTCAAGTTTCCACAATGCCGATAGAGGAGAATATTTTCGAGAGTGATTCAAGTTCGATATATCATCAGTCTCATATTTATGCTCTTCATGGCCCCTCCAAAGAAACTTGCTCACGCGCAGTCGCTCTATCACAAAAACTCCCGGCATCCCTGACACCTAACCAGTCCATTCGCAATACCAGACGCCAGCAAAACACCTTTCACGCACTTTGTTACTGGTCCAACATTCAAGTTCATCATGTTCTCCCTACAGCCTGCAGTCCCCTCCCAAGACCCTGCGCAGCAAGCAACACTCCATCTCCACCACGACTCTCCTTCCCCCTCATGGGTCCCATGTCCTTTCCCCAGGTCTTCATAGACTGTTCTCTTTCCCTACGTCTCTGAGCTGCTAGCTGTACTTTCCTCCGACGGAAGAACCAGACTAGGTAGATGCAGACGGCGATGAAGACGACGCCGAGGACGACGGGGAGGATGATGGTGTAACCGGTACGTTGTGAGATTGCTCGTTTGCTGAAGGAATTTTGCGGCATGTTCATGATGCTTGTTGGCGCCATTCTAGAGGTTTGATTGTTGATAAGTTTGTCTCACAGAACCAAGACAATTTGTTGATTGTTTTGTCCTTTTGTGTTGTTGGTATGATGTGCTGGGATTCAGTGTTGTGAATTCATTTCAGCCTTCGCAGAATCCTAGGCCTTTCAATCTCGGTTTGGCGATGTTATTTTGCTGAAACATTTAGTGGTGTTCATAAATAGAATCAAGATTTCCAAAGTGGTACCTACTCCAGGTTCCAGTTTACTTGAGGGTCGAAAATGAGCTGTGTGGAATTTTTGGTGGGTGCTGGAGTATTGAATATCGACTGCTTGTAGGAAGAAGAACTAGAGCTTTCGATTCCCAGGTCGCTTGAAGGTATATGACGTATTTTCGTTTCCATGTCAGATGAATTCAGCCTGACAGCAGGGTGAATGTTAATCATATGCAATTATTGCGGCGCAAAGTGGCGATGCTACGGCAGGCTGCAGGGAATGCACGCCGAGACAATGACCAGACGGGTAGCCGGATGTTGTTAGGCGAGATGTCAAGACATCAAAACAAAGACAATTCTTCAACCAAATAAGGAGGTAAATGGAACGTCACTCTGACCCTTGCAATGAGATGCACCTTAGTCAGACTATTTGCAGATGCGAATGCGAAATAATCCGGAAGCCCACCGGCGTCCTTACATACCTTATCTCTCTTCCTTTGTAGTTGTTCAAAAAAAAAAGAAAATCACTTCCGGAATCCCATTTTCCCATCCTGGTCCGTCAAATATGCTCGACAGTATTCTGACATCCCCTCTGATTCATAATTGCGAGCCCATCGTGTGGCATCTCGCATCTGCCTTGATATTCATCCTCATCATCCACCAGCCTCACAAGTCTCGCTGGCTGTTCTTACCCCTCATTCTTCTGCCTCTTATCCAATGCTACAATACAGTCGACCAGCTACCAGGAGGACTCGACTGGATCTATGCATTCACATCAATAGTCACCATAACTCACACAACTTCCGTGTTGTACATCGAGGAGTGGTCTGTACCACCGCCGAAAACCAAGTCTGGCGAAAAATGGAATGTCCCAACAGCTTTCAAATTATGGATGGACCCACGCAGAATCACATATATCAAAGTTCAGTCCGACGTAGAATCACCTACTCAATACCAACGTCTCATCTTCGTCATCCGAGGGCTCTCTCAGATTCTCATCTTATCAGTCATCTATACCGCCATTGAGCTCCTCCTGCTCCTTCTGGACCCCAGTCCTTCCAACTTCGCCCTCCCAAACCAGACGTACGTGCACTTCCGTCTCGACAGACAAGCCATTTTCCGCACTGTCTATGCTTTCCACTGGGCCTGGCTCACCTTCCTCATCCTAACCGTCGCACACACAATCATGTCGATCATCTTTGTCGGTATCCTACAGTTCGACGCCCCATCAGAATGGCCTTCACTGTATGGCAGTCCTCTAAAATTCACCAGTGTGAGATCTTTCTGGGGCCAATTCTGGCACCGTCTTGGATCACCTTCTCAAGCAAGTTATGGCCGACTGTTTTCCCGTCGAGTTCTAAAACTCTCGGCAAATGGAAGTACTGAGAAAGTATTTCTAGCATTTTGGATCTTCCTAGTTTCGGGAATCACGCATGTCTTTGTGAGTTGGAAGACGGAGCCTAAGGCAGATGACCATTTTTCAGATATGAGATTTTTGATTGTTAATTTTCTGGGCGGGGTGGTGGAATCTTTGGTGGTGAAATGGGCTAAGGGAGGAAGATGGGGGAAGGTGAAGAAACAGGGGGTTTTTGAGGAGTTCATCGGATTTCTTTGGGTATTTTTCTTCTTCTATGTCACCGTTCCGCCGTATCAGTTTCCGATTCTGTACAAGACCGCGGTAGAGAGGGCGAAGGTGGGTATGTCTATCTGAATTTAAACCAATGTCGAGATATCTTTGATCTGATGTCAATTAGACCCATGGATTGTAGTCAAATAGAAGATCATGTGTAATTCTGCTGTCCTATCTGTCTTATGAAAAGAACATCGAGAGTGGTGATTAGGAATCCGAGGGAGCACTTGCAAGCGATCAGTAGGCGTAATTGCTAATCTTCAACGACTGGCCCAACTTGTCCTATCAGGCGATACTTCTAGAACCCGACTCATGGGTCTATCATGTCTTGGATTCTCCAAAATATTTTGTCTACCTTGGTGGATCCATATTATTCTATCCGCCTGCAATAAAGTCGCATGTCCACAAACTATGTGGTACGTTTGTCACCGTGGAAAATAGGATATAGAAAACAGCTTGAAGGAGTCAGGAAGCAAGTAATGAACACTCTTCGTTCTTTTTACATTTTGAAAGAGCGGCTTTCACTGTCTCTGTTGAAGAGAGCTTGGAAACTAATAATCAAAGTTACAACACCTACTTCCACTCGTGCCTCGGACCACGCACTGCCCAAATCAGTCACACCCATCCCTCTCATCTACCCAGAGATACTAATGATCGGCCCCTGCAGGCTTAGATGGCTTGGAGTCCTGCGACGAGATCGTTGAACTGTTGCTCTGTGAGATCGGGGTAAATCAGGCAAGCTGAGCCACATGGCTGAACATATGGCCCCTCAACTGGGTCGCCAACGAGGACCGTAGCCAGGTTCATGCAGCTCGCTGGCACGTTGTCGAATTGAACCTCTACACAGAGCTGTCAGTACACGTATGTCCAAGCCACATTCGTTTGACAACATCATGAATCCTCAAACAACGAAAGAGCTGCCGATGGACAGGAAGGAGATACTTACGTCCAGCACCAGGGCTCGTAGCCGTGACAGTCACGCCCGCGAGATCATTGTGGCAACGCTCAAACTCAAATTGTGGGACGCCAGGTGTAGACTGGCGCTTGCCCATGGCGTAGGAGCGCTCTGCCATAGGTACCAAGTTACCGTTTAGATCGCGCTTGGTGAAGATCTCGACGAAGAGAGAGGCGATGCCATCGCAAAAGAGGTCGCAAGCCAATGAGACGGCTTTACCGATGCTGGCCTGGCCAGGGTTGGCAAGAGAAAGGGCCATGATGGCGATGGGAGTGATGGGTGACAACTTCATTTTGTAGAATGTATGGCGATGGTATCGAAGAGAATATAAAGACTGCTGTTTGTTTGATGTAGAAGGCTTGTTGATCTGTGTGGAATGCTTAGATTTTGTTGTGAGCTCTTTGAAGGGCGGCAGAGCCTTTTTTATGCTTTTCTGAAGTTCTTGGGCGTCTGAAGCAATGGTGATCAAATCGAGAGAGTCTTCGTCGGTGCCGCATCATGATTCTTGTTGACATCTACTTTCCAGCATTCCGATCCTCTTCATTCTTGGGATCGCCATGAATACCTTGATCCTTGAAAAGCCCAGCGGCGGGAGGCAGATGTTAAATTTGTTGATGGTCTTTGACGCAGTCCATGAAGGTAAATCGGGTGACAACTCCGACCCTGATAGGTTTAAGAATCCGAGCAGAGAAAACACTTCCTTGCCATTAGATACTTTGAGTTCCTCGTTTTTCTCGTGTAGGGTTAACATACGACGGGCTCTTCCCTATAGGTTCGCATACGACAAGAAAACTTCAGACACTTGGTAGTACTTGTTCAATCGGTCAATTGTCGTGATCCATGCTTTCTGTCAGAGTAGTAACGGCCCAAAAATCTCCTCATAATCCCACCTCCAGATATGTAGTCTCTGCTAGATATGGAAGGAGAGAAAATACTAGACGTCATTCAAGTGAAGAATTTGCTGCTTGTAGATCAGATGTGCTCCAAAGTTAAACGCTGAGGCAGAAAACAGCGCCGCATCAATACAGGACCAAGAAGCTTTGCAGTTGTAACGGTTGACGAAAAAGCCGAGAACAGTGTTTGCCCAAGCGAAACCCACAAATGTCAACAAAGTCGGCTAACGGTTACTCGGGTCCAAAGAAGTGCTGCATCGCCATTGCCCTATAACAGCTCGGCCTGAAACCACGAGGGTATGCGGCCGATTGATCAAGTTCTCCCGTCCATTGATCTACCACAAACGCTACAATTGGACAAGAAAAGTCATGCAGATCGAAACTGGTTCGAGAAATGCGAATGCGAGGGATGAAGAGACTGGCTCGCCCCCAATGTTACAGTCTAGACTCTTAGGACTCCGGCATTCCGATTAGATGTACCCAATCCCTGGATACAGTTCCGTGCCTTACAGAAAATACGCTGGGTGCCGATCCGCAACCCCATACTTCTGCTGATTTCTGTGTGTCTCCATGTCAAAATAATTATGTACTCGCTCAAGTAGGACCTCTTGCCTCTCTACTGGCGCAACAGGGGATGTATATGGTTAGTACGTCAGCCAAGCGAAAAGGTATCCAAACGAATTACAATACTTTGTTTTATTTCTGAATTGCCAAGATGCTAAGGATGGAATACGGAACTGCGGATACGGAGCTGACTCCGCCTTGTCATAATTCTGTGTAATGTATGATTTGAGAATTAGAGTCGTTATCAAATGTGTTGCAGGATTGTGCATTCCCATCGAAGCATTCATCTGACGTTCCGACGTCACATGGCCTTCCCAAACTACTATATTACTGCCTTGCGCTGACACACACTTTTCCATAATCATTTCTGAAATTGCTGTCTCGAGCCCACCATACTAGGAATTTAATCCGTTTTAACTGTAACCAATATGCGGAGTTCAATGTTTACCCTATTCGTAGCAGCGGGGCGTTAGCGTAAGCCAGAGTACTAGAATAAATGGCTGTATCGCGATGAGCACTACGAAAGCGGGACTGTAATCTAGAGAGCACGCAAATAGACGATGGAAACTTGCTGAATTTTGGTCTATTATAAATCTATAAATCTATGATTGGGAAACGAAAACTTGTCCTCGACTATCTACGCTTCCACCGCGGTGACCTGCACCGCAGTTTCCCCAAGCTTGCTTGCCACCACCTCCTGTGTGGTTTCCTCGTTATGTAGTACCTTGAAGGGCTCTGGCTCTGCAGGCGTCAAGTCGAAAAGCTGACCCTTCGAATCCCTCACCTCGATATCCGTAAGCTTATACCTCTTCTGATTCAGGTACCAAGCAATATATCCACGGAAGAAGATGTCGACCGTATCCCTCATCTCCGGATAATCCTTCAACACCTTCCGCGTCGTCAGGACATTCTCCGTAACGTTCTCACAGACTAACTTTAGCGCATCGGAAGCGCTTAGCCCGTGCGTGTTGGCAATGTTACAGACATAGTTCAATCGCTCGTCGCCGACGACGGATTCCTTGTAGAAAGAGAGGATGTCGTTGGCGTAGCTGATGAACTCGATGAGGTCCTGGATGCATGGCATGTATACATGCAAGTACTTCTTCTCGGTGAACATCGCCTCTGGAAAGCAAAAGTGTGCGTATGGTTCCGTGTAGCCCGTCTTCTCTCGGAAGTAACCTGGAAACTTCTTCGCGCCGACCGGCGGCACCACTTTCCCGTCGTAGTCTCGCTCCATAATGCAGCCGCAGATAAACTCGATGGTTGCCTTGGTATTCATGGCCGCGGCATATGGTCCCATGTAAGTGTTGTTGTCGAGTAGGAAATGCACTAATGACTGCAGGATTGGTGACTTTTGTGGTTTGCCGCTCACCAGTCGAGATTCGAACTCGTCGAGAGCGTCTCCAAGCTCGTGGATGATGTCGTCGATGAAAAGGACATATGTGGCGTGGATGCCGTAAGCGACCTGGATGTCCTTCTCGGCGAATGGGTAGCACATGCCCAGGCCAGTGGACATCCATTTGGCCATATAGACAGCTTTTGCCGTGAGGTGAGTCGGCCAGTTGGGCTGCTTGGCAAAGTAGGCCATGACCGGTTCTTCGAGGGAGAAGTCATAGGGGTCAGGCGGCATGTAGAAGTCGACATCTGCGAGGAATTTTGACAAGATCTTGCCGTATTCTTCTTTCGAGACATCTCCTAGCGTGGAGAGTCCGTCAACAGCGGAGTCGTGGCGAGAATGGGACATGGTGTAGTATTATGTTTGCGGAAAGTGTCTTGCGATTGTTTGGTTGTACTGAGAAGCTGGAAGGGCACTTATATCAATTTATGTGTTCTCTATTTGTGCACTCACGGCTCTGGTACTATTCTATACGGGCTGTGGGGCCAGCGTTCGCAACAACGTTGCGATGCTGAACATTCAGGACATTCAGACATGTTTTGCGTGGTCAATGTGATGAAAACAACGTTCAAGTCGTTGCGAGGCGCTAGAATGGATGTCAAGAACACGGGAGTGGAGTCCATCGAAGGGGCCGTCCCGTCTATCGGGTCCGTTTCAAACATGTCACAATCTTCTGGAAGCCGTTTTAGTAAATAACTCAATCCCAGTCGGGCAATGCGCCGATAGCCTGCAACTGTCTTGGAACAGGGCATGGCGCGAGCGAGGGCGTTGAAGTTCGGTAGCGAGTCGATTGAAGTGTATCGCATGTGAAGAAAACAAATTCTACTTGATTCGGCAAAGGTTTTTTTTTTGCCACTATCAGTGTTGGTGCTTTTTCGGCTAGTCTGTTGATACGACTCGTGTCGATTCGATGCGAAGAACGCAAACGTCTTGGCAGAGATGTGGGTACCTAAGTATCAATCGATGCGAGGTTGGCCTAACGCGATTGATTCACAAGGATACAGATAGAACGACATGCAGATCATACATCACGTACCTAACAGTGAAGTCGTTCTGTAAGTCTCCAGTGTTTGAGTATACGCACGGAAACCTGAATGTAAGAGAGGTTCGTAGCATGCCAGGAACGCACCATCGCACGCACTCCCATCTTGATCTATTGTCGATTAGCGAGACAGAGGGAGCACAAAATAGATGCGCTTACCTGAGGTTGAGGTAAGAAACGTGATAGCTCTGAATGGAGTCAAGTACATGATCATACGAGTAGAAATTACGGCGTCATAATCCAATGCTATGGAAATAATCGCCAGCTCAAAGATCGAAGACTTCTATTCTGATGTCAATATTCCGATACTACTTGTGACGGAAGAGAGGCTCTTGAGAGTTTTGCGATAGCATGTCCTAGTTGGTAGCTGTTGGGTTGTGATGTGGTATCATTTAATCTTCCGAAGCCTTCAACATCCATCTCAAATTCTATTCTACTTGATACATGGGAGTGTTGCCAGACGCAGGCAATAGTGAGGTAGCCTTTAGAAAGTAAAATTTACTCTAATTGTCGTGCTTAATTTAATCATCTTATCAAATCCTCTGACTCCTTTCCATCAATCTTGAACCTCACCCTCAACCCCCCCTTCGGCCTCAACGTCAAATAATTCTCAAGCACCAACTTCCCCTCCACAGCCTCAAACTTATACTTCCTCACAATATCCACAAGAAGAGACTTAAACTCCAGCATCGCCAGCCCTTTTCCGATACACACCCTAGGCCCACTACTGAAAGCCTGGAATGCGTATGGGGAAGCTGATTCCGGCGGGAGCGAGTCCCAACGGTCTGGTTCGAACATCTCGGCAGAAGAGCCCCAGATGTCGGGGTGCGATTGGGATACTTGCGGTGAGACGATGACGTTGGTTCCTTTGGGAATGTAGGTATTTTCGATGGTGACTGCTTCTGCTGCCTGTCGCCAGATCATTACAGCTGTCAATCATTAGCAATGAACGCGTCCAACGAGAGGGATTAGGTGTGTTACCGGGAGCATAGACGCGCAGGACTTCACGGCAGAAGTTGTTAAGGTAACGGAGCGACTCCAGCTGCGTGTAGTCTGGGTCACCGCACTTGGACAAGGTCAAGATCTCGTTTCGAAGTCTTGTTTGAATATCAGGACGAGAAGCCAAGACGTGGACCGCCCAGGTGAGTGTGGTTGCCGATGTCTCATGACCTGGAAATATTTAGCTGCGAACATGTAGACGAAAACGTGAGTACTACCTGCAGACATGAAATTCAGGAGCTAACAGTATTAGTGAAATGAATGAATAAGGGTGATGGGGACGTACATAGCCAAGGAGCTGGTCTTCGGTCCATTGTTGGTCGTGCGAAGGGGGCGCCTCGAGTAAGTACGTCAGGACGTCGCGGCTGATGGGCAAAGACGAGTTCTTCTCGGCCATATTCGTAGTTGCAGTGGCCATTTCTCTCTGTCGCAATCGAATCTGCTGTCGGAGGATGCGTTTGACCTCGTCATTCGCCGCGACGAATGATCGGTTCGCTTCAAGCGGCAGCCAGCTTCGCAGGGGAATATACGTGTTGATGGCGGTGATAGCGCCGCTGAGTGGAGACTGATTGAAAATGAGATCGTAGCATTCGTGGAATGAAGGTTTCGCCGTGAAGCTGTCGAGCTCTTTTCCCAGAGTGATGAGGCCGATGATGTCAAGGGTGGCTTTCGAGAACAGCGAGACGACTAGTCACAGTCAACAACAAGGTACGCTCTTTGAAGCGCAGCTCATACCTTCCAATACGGCGGACCTTTCGGCACCGATGCGCTCGTCGATCGTCTTGGTGAGGTCCTTGCCGTGCCTCTGTACGACCGGCAGCAGTTTCTTCATGTTGGGCGTGGAAAAGATGCCTAAGAGATGAGTGACGAAACCAAAAAGATTCGGAGAGCGTACCATTCAACATCTTTCTCTGCTTCTTGTGCTCTTCGCCCTCTGCAAACACAAGTCCCATGCCCGTCACTTCGCCCACGATTCTGGCGAAGAAGGGCGGTTTGACGAACGAGTAGCATTTCGTCGACAACACTTCTTGATGCGCCNGCAAGCTGTTCACCAAAAGTGTCTCCGTATTGGCAAAGGACAAGTACCGGATAAAGGGCGCCTTGGGCCATTGACGGCTCCACGAGAGGTACAGCTCATAAGGTCCATTTGCGCGAAATTGGTTAAGAGTTTGGCCGATGAAAAAGTGGTGGTCTTTTGGTCCTGAAATGAAGCGTAGGGAGGAGACATAAAAAGGGTAGATTAAAATGTAGTAAAGATTGACAAGTGCGTACTGAACGGAGAACAAGGCAAGATAATAGAAAACAATTTTGTACAACGAGGGGGCGCCATGTACGAGCAGAAGAGCAGAGAGGTCGGCCAGCGACAGAGCTGCACACATCTGTAGATACATGGTGAATTAGGTACTATTGGCAACCTCCTGTGATGCCGATGATGAGCACTTTGATATAATTTTTGACCCTGGCACACTTCATGTTATGAGGAGAAGGATCGTCTAGCTTATCGAAAGTTCGAACTGGATCGTCGCACGTTTCTCCGTCTGTTGAGTGTTTGAGGTTCGATATGGATGCTATCTCGCATCAACGCGCCTGCCGATACTTTCGGAAGATTTTGTTTTTCTGGGCACGCCTTGGGTACTGCCATATCGGCTTGCCAACCCCAAGGGTGTTTCCATTTGGTGATTAGGAACTTGGAGTCTGTGTAAGGTACAGGTTGAACATGTTTCAACATGCGAGGATTTGTTTCCGTGTAGTCGTCTCATTGCCGAGTCATACTGGAATCGTTAGCTAAGCACCGAAAATGTTTACAGAACCATTCTAAGGAGATGAAACAGCGACCTCTCATAGGCCAATGCGCCACGAGTCTTGGACTGGGCCGCTTGTCGTGCCAATACCCTTCTATAGAATATAAACAGGCGGCGTCTGTTCAAGGTTTGCCATCAACTTCACACGATTAATTTTCACCCATCGATTTTTATCTTATCCATACATATTATCTCATCCATATATCATCATGTTCGACAAGATACCTTTTATGGAGCGCAAGCGCACGCTCAACGTGTCCAACGAGTCCATCGATGATGCCGAAGCATCTCGCTCAGCGTCTATTTCCTCATCCCGAAAGCTTCACATTACCAACAAGATGATCGACCGCGCATGTGCTTACAGCGGTCTTATCTACACCACCTTCTCCTTCGTCTTTTTCATCGCCTCGGGAAACTTCCCTCCGGCCGCGCCCTCCCTCTCGGCCCAGCAAGTTGTGCAGCACTACAAGGACCACAACGTGGGCTATAAAGTGGGCGCGTCTTTCTTCGTTCTCTCCGGCGCCTTCTACGGTTCATTCACCGCTGCGATGTCCCAGCAGATGAAACGCATACCTGGCGTGGGCCACACTCTCATCTCAGCGCAAGAGGTTTCCGGCGCATGGGCCTGCATTACCTTTTCCGTACCTGCTATCTTCTTCGCCACGACTGCTTATCGGCTGGACCGACCGGCAGAGATCACGCAAGCGCTGAACGACCTGAGCTGGATGATGACGTTCATGCCTTTTGCGCCATTCATCGTGCAGAACTGGGCCTTTGCTTTCGCGGTATTCATGGACCACCGACCGAAGCCATTGTTTCCCATGTTTGTCGGGTGGGTCAATTTCGCGTCGCCCATCCTCTTGTCATCAGGCATCGCGATGCATTGCGTGAAGAGTGGACCCTTGGCATGGAATGGAGCGTTAACGTTCTGGTTGACCGCTGTGGTGTTTGGAATTCAGAGTGTTGTCAATATCATTTGGACTCTCCTGGCAATTGAGAGGGACTTGGAGTAAATATGCACTTACAAGCGAGTAGACAATCGCGCCAAGTTACATGGACCAGCCACTTTTGTACACAACACCAAATACTTAGTACTAGCGTTAGTTGATCTCTTGAAAAATTGAAGAAAATTTAGACATTGAAACCAGCTCCTGGAGTTCTGGTGATTCAACGCAGATTAGCCACATGAGAACTTGAGTAATTCGAATACCTACTTCTTGATTTCACGACTTTTCTCCTTCAGTGTGTGTTTACTTTTGGATAGGAACACGCAGGCATTCGTCGCGCGAGAAACAAGCTTTGATCGACTTGTGTCCATGTCATGCGAGAGATAAGCTTTGCTTAATCACTGTCTGGTACTCCCGTGTACAGTCCGTTTCCATAGAGGTTCTAGAATATCGCACAGACTTCGCATGGGTGATCACTTCAGCTTGTCTGAAGCTTGTGGAGTCGAGCACAGAACGCTCGCGATTGACATACTCGGGAACGATCTGAGCGTTTGCGAGAATCCCTCGCATCGTTTTTCGTTTTGACTTCTGACGGTACCCGCGTCTATAAGTACCGGAAACGGTAGCGTTGCCGTTGTTTGGGGTTTCGCCAAGCATCCCGCGAGAACGGGTCAATCTACTCAAAAGCTAAATACGGGAATCGATCGAACCAAGTCTGTGCACGATCCGCTTTGAACGCGAAATAGATTGGATACGTCCATCACTCTACCTGTACCGTGACTTCCAAATATTGATCCCGAACCGCAATGTTTCGGTTCGATTTGCGTGGGGGGGCATAGGTGATGTTGCTTGATTGGTCCATGTCGAAACATATCCATCCACCCTCCCAAACCACGAGCCACTCGAACCTTGTTTGCAGGTAGCGACACGATAAGTCGAAGAAACAGCTCTCCTAGTGAAACATGCAAAACATCCTGACGAGGTGCACGCAACCCAGCAGAAGACGCGAGAACTCTCGTGCTGGCTCATTACGGGCCTCCACCTGGTATCTGACGCCGATCTCGCCAGAACCATGCGAGGTTCGATGTAAGCGTATCACTTAAGACTCTACTACGACCACAGAGTGCCTAGATACCACTTAGTTTTCTCTTTGGTGTGTATGGCTTCGCGTCCGCCTGTCTGCCCAACATTGAGTATACTATGCCTTTGAATTTTCTCGCCTGATAGTATTTTCTTGTATCTAATAGTCCACGTCGAATTCGATACGATGTCTTCTCAGCGTCAGACTTGGAACGGTACGACTGGCTCGTTGAATGTGGGTTTAGAAATCCCTGGGACAACTACATCTTATACCCAACGGGATACTACGTACGTGACGGTTCTGAATGCCACTACGCCTCCTGAGGCGCTGGACGTGGATAGGAACGATACGGCATCGTCACCGAGGAAGAGCACGATATTTCCAACGGAGGCTGAAATTCCGTCAGACAGCGATTCAACAACGCCCACACTTCCCGTCTATTCACCGAAATGGAAAAAGCCGAATGCTAGGCGAAATGCCAGGCGAACCGCAAGACTACCTTCCGACCTGTCATCCAGGATGACGCTCAATCTACGGTCCGGACCCTTCATCAGCCGGAGGACAACCGACGACGACACGGCGCAGCTATTGACGAGGCATCAAAGCAAGTTCGGCAGCGTCACGGAAATAAGCTCCGTGAGCGATCAGAAGGAGTACAACGTGAAAGAGCTCGATAAACGTATGGAGAAGATCTTTGGTCGCGTCCGACAGAAGCAATCAGAGGAGGAAAGGACTAGACACCTCGGCGTGATTTTCAAGAATGTGACTGTCAAGGGCCAGGCGCTGGGAGACGCGATCCAGCCGACAATGGGGGACGTATTTCTCGGTATCCCTCGAGCGCTGAGAAAACTTTCTGGACAGCGAGCAGCCGATGCATCACCGTCCACGAAGACTATCCTGAACAAATTTACAGGTTGCATACGGCCTGGGGAAATGCTCCTCGTCCTGGGAAGGCCGGGATCGGGCGTATCCACGTTTTTGAAAGTGATAGGCAACCAGCGACGCGGGTTCGAAAGGGTAGACGGCAAAGTTTCATACGGCGGTGAGAGTGCGGAGACGATAGCGTCGAAATTTCGCAGTGAAGTATTATACAACCCTGAGGCGGACTTGCATTATGCTACGCTCAAGGTCAAGGACACACTGCGGTTCGCGCTCAAATCAAGGGCACCGGCGCCGCACTCCCGAACCGAAGGCGAGACGAGAGAGGATTATGTCCGAGAGTTCTTCCAAATGGCGACCAAGGTGTTCTGGATTGAACACACTATGGACACTATCGTCGGAAACGAGTTTAAGAGAGGCGTGTCGGGGGGCGAGAAGAAGCGCGTGTCCATTGCGGAGGCCTTGGTCACAAAGGCCTCGACACAGTGCTGGGACGATCCAACCCGGGGTCTTGATTCGAGCGCTGCACTTGAGTACATTCGCATCCTGCGGTCCATGACAAATACAGCACACATGTCCACCGCTGTGGGCTTATACCAAGCCAGCGAGGACATGTGGAACCACTTCGACAAGGTCCTACTCATCGACGGAGGCGAGTGTTGTTACTTTGGGCCCACTCGTTCCGCCGTGCAGTATTTCAAGGACTTGGGATTTGAAATGCCCGACCGGTCGACCAGCGCCGACTTCTTGACGTCGTTGTCGAGTGAGCACCAGCGAAAGATACGCCCCGGGTTCGAGGACTGGATCCCGCAGAACCCGCGGGCGTTTGCGGAGGCATTCCGGCTCAGTGACCAGCGATCCAGCAATCTCCTTGACATTGCACAATTCGAATCCAGGCTGTATGGCATGATAGAGAAGAGAAGAGACGCACAGTCGAGCGCCACTAAGACTAAAAACTACGCGTTGCCGTTCTGGAAGCAGGTGTGGATTCTCGCCCATCGCCAGGCTTTGGTCCTTAGAGGCGACCCTCAAACGCTCGGTAAGTGATCCCCAGGACATGCTACGATCCTACCTACTGACGTGCACAGTGGGAAAGTGGGGCGGTGTGTTATTCGAGGCCTTCGTCATAGGCTCCTTATTTTTCGACATGCCGAAAACGTCTGACGGCATATTCCTTCGTGGAGGCGTGCTATTCTTTATGCTTCTGTTCAATGCTCTGCTCGCTCTCGCGGAACTGACTCGTACGTTGCTCCTGCCTCATATTTGTCGAAGCTAACGTGTGAATGCAGCCGCGTTCGAGGCCCGCCCGCTTCTGATCAAGCACAAAAGTTTCTCTTTCTATCGTCCAGCCGCCTACGCCATCGCCCAGACCCTGCTCGACATTCCTCTCTTATTTGTGCAAGTCACAATCTTCAACGTGATTGTGTACTTAATGTCGGGACTACAACGGACGGTTTCGCGATTCTTCATCGCCAATTTGTTCTTGTACCTACTCACTATGACTGTTTACGCAGCGTTTCGTGCGATTGGAGCGACAGCACCCTCGCTAGACGCGGCGACCCGATTAACAGGCTTGGGCATGCAGGCCCTGGTCGTCTACACTGACTACATCATTCCGCCGAAGAAGATGAAAGTTTGGCTCGCATGGTTGCGTTGGTTGAATCCGATCCAGTACTGTTTCGAATCACTCATGGTGAACGAATTCGACGGTCTGGACATCGCTTGCGTATCCCCGAACCTGATCCCCGTCGGCCCTTCGGTGCTCCCGCAATTCCAGTCGTGCACCGTGCAAGGTAGCAGGCCAGGCGCGACTTCAGTCCGCGGCAGAGACTACTTGGAAGCCTCCTTTGGGTTCCGCAAGTCTCATCTCTGGCGCAACTTGGGCATTATCTTTGCCTTTTTCGTCTTCTTCGTCGGCGTGACGGCCTTGGGCATGGAGTTGCAAGGTCCGAGCAAAGGCAGCAGCGGGGTCACCATCTTCAAACGAGATCAGGCTCCGCGCAAGAAGAAGACGATTCAAGAGGACTCCGATGTTGAGGACTCTGACGATGACGGCTCTGTGCTCGACCTGTCCGAAAAGCCTGACAGCAAGGAACTCGCAGAAACTGTGCGTCCTCCAACTCTAGGCGCTGATGCGCAATCGACGTTCACATGGCAAAATGTCGAGTATACCATTCCTTACGAGGAGGGAACGAGACGGCTGTTGCACAACGTCCAGGGATACGTGATGCCGGGTAAGCTGACCGCCCTCATGGGTTCGTCAGGCGCCGGTAAGACGACGCTCCTGAATGTCCTCGCGCAGCGGATCCGGTTCGGCGTCATAACAGGTGCGTTTCGGGTGGACGGACACCCACTCCCGAGCTCATTTCAGCGCTCCACTGGATTTGCTGAGCAAATGGATATCCATGAGCCGACCCAGACGGTCCGAGAAGCCCTTCGTTTTTCGGCAACGCTCCGTCAACCTCGGCATATACCGCTCCAGGAGAAGTATCGATACTGTGAGGAGGTTATTGACCTTCTCGAGATGCGAGACATTGCTGGAGCAGTAATTGGCAAGCAAGGAACGAGTCTGAACCAGGAGCAGCGCAAGCGGTTGACCATCGCGGTTGAACTAGCGAGCAAGCCCCAACTACTCATCTTCCTGGATGAACCGACCTCGGGGCTTGACTCCTTGGCTGCAGCTAACATCGTACGCCTGCTGCGCAAGTTAGCCGATGCTGGCCAGGCTATACTGTGCACGATCCATCAACCATCAGCTATCCTCTTTGAGTATTTCGACATGCTTCTTTTGCTCAAGCGGGGGGGCCGTATGGTGTATTTCGGCGAGCTGGGGCCTGGCAGCAGAGTATTGATTGATTACCTGGAAAAGAACGGCGCGCCGGCGTGCCCGCCCAACGCGAATCCTGCCGAATATATGCTCGAGGCCATTGGTGCAGGAAACCCTGACCAAAAGGGCAGCGACTGGGCCGATATCTGGAGCCGGTCGCAAGAGAATGCCCGCCTGACACGCGAGATTGAAGACCTGGTCCGCTTGAACAGTGCCTCCCGCCCTCGCGTTGAGAGCGCCTCTGAGTACGCCATGCCCATTTGGGACCAGATCAGTACGGTAGTAAATCGCTCCTTCAGTTCTATGTGGCGTAGCCGAGACTACGTGATGGGCGTCCTGGTCCTCCACATCTTCGTCGGCCTCTTCAGCACCTTCAGCTTTTGGATGCTAGGCAATTCGCAAATTGACATGCAGTCTCGACTCTTCACCGTGTTCATGACGCTCATTATTGCACCGCCACTCATGCAGCAGCTCCAGCCACGCTTTCTCGAGGCGCGGAACCTATATGCGTCGCGCGAGGCCAAGGCGAAGATCTATAGCTGGTTTGCTTTTGTCACAGGAGCTGTCGTGTCGGAAATTCCCTACCGCATCCTCGCAGGAACTCTGTACTGGATGTGCTGGTACTTTGGCATCGGCTTTCCGCGAGGCGACCTAGTTCCATTCAAGATCTGGATGCTCATCGTCTTGTACGAGCTCTTCTACCTGGGGCTCGGACAAGGCATCGCAGCTTTTTCCCCGTCCGAAGGGCTCGCGTCCTTCTTCATTCCCCTTTTCTTCATGTTCGTCATCTCATTCTGTGGAATTGCAGTACCGTTCTTTGCACTGCCTGATTTCTGGAAGTGGATGTACCATGTAACGCCATTCACCTACTTGCTGGAAGCCATGCTCGGTTTGGTGATACACAAGGTGCCCGTGATATGCTCCCGGGACGAGCTGGCCATCGTCCAACCTCCGCCAGGTTCAACTTGCGACGGATACATGGGCTCGTATATCATGCAAGCCGGGGGTTATGTGCAGACCTTGCCTGACGGGCTCTGCGGATATTGCCAGTTTGCGAACGGTGACCAATTCGTAAGTGTGAACGCTCCCATCCAAGAGACACATACTAATGTTTTTTGACAGGGAGTTGGCTTCAACGTCTTCGTGCGCAACTTTTGGAGAGACTTCTGGATCTTCGGAGCGTACGTTCTGTTCAACTTCGTCTTCATATACGTCTGCTCCTGGTTTTACTTGCAAGGCTATAGGCAGATCAGGTCGTACTTTAGCGAGTCCGCACAAAAGAAGAAAGAGAAGAAGAACCGTGGTGAAGAATATGTGTAGTATTCAATTGTTGCGAGGTTAATGGTAGAATGCTGGAACAGAGAAGACTAATGATAGATGGATATATTTGTAATGGCCCGTGCTCTTAGACGCTGCTTATGTAATTGACTGACCACGTGAGGGTATCGATGGGCAAGAGTACCTAGGTAATCCTTCCTTCCTTGATAGTAGCGACAATAGACAGAAAAGCTGAGCCTTGTATTTATTCAGTGAACCTCATAGTATGACAAAAAATATCGGCAAATCGCCAGCCTGCACTTCAAAAGCGCGAATGCGAAGAATGAAGATACTTGGGTGCAATGGCTTGTCCTCAAACGTTACAATTTGATCCTTAGCATTCCGGTATTCCGATCAGATATGCACGCCCCCTGGTTTCTTTTCCGTGCCACCCATGCTTCTCCTGAGCTCTGCTGTGGCTCTGTTGCGTCTGCATCTTAACGTCCCACCCCCCCCTTCCGCCCACCTCGCTTAATTCCAACACTTCCTATTCAAGACTTAATAACTCTATTCTGCGTCAACTTCAATACAAGATATTGTAGATTTTGATTCTTCTTTTGATTCTGATTCGACAGATTCAATTTGGCGCTTTTCAGTTGCAATTTGAGTCTCTTTGATAGCACGAATTATCGCAAACTTGGAATTTGGATTGATTTGAACTTTCCTCTTTTTCTTCGGCCTCAAGTGTTTTAACTTCTTTTCCAGCTTTTTAATCTTGATATTTGCTTTCTTTAGTTCGTATTTCTTTTTATCAATCCCTTTTATTATCTTCCTAAAAAGTAGACGCTGCGTTAAAACTTGATTATGTGACTTGCTTGCTAAAAAACGAATCTGTAAATACAGATTTTTCCGCATCTTTAAAATTTGCAACTTAATTAAAATATTAAAAACTTTCGGAAGTTGTATTAGCATTTCTTGAGGCTTTGAAAGCGTTAAATTCATCGATTTATTATTGTTTTCTAATAGCAAAGGACTTATCAGTAGCTTAGCGATAGATACCAGCTATAAGCTTATAGTTTTCCAACCCGATTTGATATTAGAAGACGTAACACTTTTTTAATGTGCTTTATAATAAGAAACAAGAAAGTTACGCTTGCTAATTGAAGTAGAATCGATCAAAGAATTTAATTTTTGCAGCTCTTTTCGGTAAGCATGCTTAAGCGAAAAGAAAATTGTCAAATCGAAAGGTTGCAAAATGTGTAACGTATGTGGAGGTAAGAATAAGAGGTAGATATTATACTCAAGGCATTTTCAAAGGAAATCCGTAGTTTCGTGGCTCCCATGGCCGTCTAAAATGAGGAGTCTTGCTAAATGGTCACGTGGTTTCGTCTAAGGGATAAACACTTTTTCCAGTCACTTTACAGCTGTAACATTGGTAGTTCACCCATTTTTAGTGGTTATGAAATGCCAATTGTCGAATATATCTAACTAAGCTAGAAATCATTGTTGTTGAATCGATTTGCCTTTGTAAATTACAAGAGGTAGTGTGGAAGCTTTAGTTGCAGAAATACATTTAATAATTGACGTTCAAGCATGTGAACCTAATTGTTTCCTTTAAATCTTACGCTTTTTAGCGTGGCTTACGATTAGATCATTAAGATCGTAACCTTCCATAACGCTTGTCTCATCTATATTCCATCGTTGGTTAGCTAAAATAGCTCTAATTGCTGGAATGTCCAATTTTTGAAATCAAGGCCGAATAACTTCAAAACAAGCGTTGTTGATACGTACGGAATCGACGTATATTTGCCTCTTAGTCTTAAGAATAGGATTTTGAGCCAAAAATCGCGTCATCCAGTGTTTTCCAAGAAGTAAGTGATCCCTTTGAAAAGCTAAAAGCCTCTCTTCAAAAACCCGAATCTGTACGTGTATAACTTTATAACCAAGGGCCTTCTGATTCAAAATCCAATTAGTCAATCGATCTTCAATTACCGTAGGTAGCCTTTGCAAGTGATCGGCGGCCTCTTTATGTATCTAAGTTATTGCGTTGCAATCACGTAAAGTAAACCTCCAAATACCCCACTTTAAGCATGCCTTTCGCAAAGACTTGCCATTTGCAACTTCTTCTAAAGCGTACATGACGTTATACTCAATGTAATAAAGCTTTATCATATAAACAATTCATATCTTTAATTTAAAGACAATTGATTAGAGAATTAAAAAATAATTAATTATTGAAGTTGGTAGGTAGGAGTGGCGGTGAGGTTAAGCGAGGTGGGCGGAAGGGGGGGGTGGGCGGAAGGGGGGGGTGGGACGTTAATAACTTTCTGTGCCAGACATCACCGACTGGGATTGTCAATGGGGTACGGAAGGTACGTCAGCCAAGCGAGAATATATAAACGAGATACGATTTTTTGTTTTGTTTCTGAGCAGCCAAGATGCCAAGAATGGGAGTGCGGAAACGCGGATGCGGAGCCGTCCTGTCATACGGCTGTGTGGTGGCTCGAATGGATGACTCCAGATTCGCTACCAAGTTTGCTGCAAGGCTGTGCAATCCATCAGAGATTCAATCAAAAATCCTACCTTTATTGCCTTGAGCTGAAAGATACTTTTCTATGAAAACTTAGGAGCTGTCTCAATCCAACCATACCACCATAACTTCAACACTATTGAGCGGGGACGGAATATGCGCACTTCATTATTCACACTGCTCGTAGCAGCAGGCACATTTGTTCGATCCGAAGTCATCAGTATTCCCCTTCAGAAACGATTCCAACATCGTTCGCATGAGGTACTGTCTCTGTTGAAGCGCGATGCCTTCAATCTTTCCGCACAGAACATAATCTCAGCTGGAGGTTATTACAGTGATATTGAAGTCGGCACTCCAGGCCAGAAGCTTACCCTACATCTTGACACGGGTAGTAGCGACACTTGGGTCAATTCTGTTGCGTCAGATATCTGCAATGATACGGCTCTCATAGGCTGCGATCGATTCTGTAGGCCCGATTTCTTGTACCACAATCTCTTTACTCAAGGGTTCCAAGACTGACAACATCAACTCGAAGTTTCACCAAACGATAGTTCAACTTACCAGCTAACCAACTCCGGTGGCCTGAACATCACGTATCTTGACACAAGAAACATCCTGGGGAATATCTTCAATGATACACTTCGCATTGCCGGTGTGGAGATCGACAACCAGCAACTTGGACTGGCAAATAACGATGCCAAACACCAGGGCGTAATGGGCTTAGGACCTGGCACGGGCTCTTCATCACCTGAGCAATATCCCACGATTGTGGAGAACATGGCAGCACGGGGACATATTACTCGAGCTGCATTCAGCATGTATCTGGTCAGCTTTTGCGATGTTCTTTTGTATCAGTATGTACTAATGACTTCAGAACACTCTTCAAGCATCGGCAGGAAATGTTCTCTTCGGCGGGATCGACACGATGAAGTACATTGGTTACCTCGCAACACTACCAATCGAAAACATCATCTCACCCTCGTCCCCGATCCAAACTTATGTCGCGACTATCTCGGAAATATCCTTTAATAGTTCTGCAAGAGACAGCATTCTGACTCCCGGCAATGTAACAGCTATTTTCGACTCCGGATCCACAGTCACGTTACTGCCATCTGACATGGCCACGGATATCTTTGCTGCTCTTCCCGTGAGTCTTGTGCTGGAGGCTGCTTTCGTCAACTGCGACCTGGCAAACGATGCCGATTTTGGGTTCAGTCTAAACTTTGCATTTGGTAATACAACGATCAAAGTCCCGTTCAAGGAGCTGATTCTCGATAATCTTGGCCCATACAGCGACATTCTCGCGACTCTCAACGTTCCCGTAAGGATTTATACTTCTCCATCATCCAGATCTTATCGAACTGGCAGCAGATGAGGTCAAACATGATTTTTGTGACCGTGCTGATTCTAGATACGCAGGAAAACTCGTGCCTTTTCGGCATCCAGTCATCGGCCCTCGTTGGCCTTCCCTCAGAGCCAGCTCTAGCATTACTCGGTGACACTTTCCTCCGAAGTGCGTATGTCGTGTACGATATGCCGAACTTACAGCTTGGTATCGCACAAGCAAATCCAAATGCAACAGAGAGCAACATCGTCGAGCTGGAAGCTGGAGCTACTGAGCTACCAGCAATTCAAGGCGTTGGTAAGTACCACTCTCAAGGCGCATTCTATCTCACCGAACTGCCGTTGGCTGTTCATGCAGAGAATAATAAGCTGACGAGATGTACAGAGGCGGAGGAGGAAGATCCGGGGGAGTCCGTCAGTGTCAAGATTTCTCCACCGGTTCAATTCGCGGTTCTTGCGGTCGTATTTTTACAGTGCGCTTTCTTGTTGTGAGGGTTGTTGGCATCAATTAAGGGACATGAGGTGCGAATGAACTTTCTGCATTGTACAAATAATAATCAAGTAATTGGTTGCAACCAAAAGAAATATCCTTGCTATACAAAGTTGGAGTGCATTCGAAGTTGGGTTGAATAACTAACAGGTGGAAGCATAGAGGCCCTGGCACTCTAGTGCCAGAGCGCTGGACCGATCCGCTTCTCCAATGTGGCCTTTGAATGAAGAAATAAATCAAGGGATGTATTTTTTTTTTTTGCAATAGTCCTCCTGTCCGGTGCTTCGGCTAGGACCATTTGCGGGATTTTGGTGTTTTGATGAAGCCCAATCGGATAACGAATACGGCGGGGTAAGAATCGGCAGATAATTGCACCACGGCCACCTGACCAATTTTGAGGCATTGGTAGGCTTCAACGAATATATAGGTCTAGAAATCTGTCCTAAAAAAATCATGCTCGCGAAAATCGCATGTTGCGAAAGGGACAAACACGCAAGTAAAAATTGGTCGCCGCAAAATTATATTTCGATTTCAATCACGATAGAGACAAGTCTACAATTTCCGGTCGAGATCCGCCTCAAATACAGGCCATGGCAACTAAATCCCCCAAAGTCAACGCCAACAACCAAAGCAAACCCAATGAAACCTCAAATGAAGTCCCAAGCACCTTCGTCGACACGCACGGCGTCATAATCTCAACCATGAACGACCTCCCCGGCTACCGTATCGTCAAAGTCCTCGGCACTATCTATGGCATCACGGTTCGAGCTCGCAATTGGGGAGCTGATCTCGGAGCCTTCTTGAAATCGGCTGTTGGTGGTGAGATCCGATTTTTTACTACGCTGATGTATTCGTCGAGGAATTCGGCGGTGGAGAGGTTGGTGGGGGAGTGTTTGCAGAAGGGTGGCAATGCGATTATTGCTATGAGGTTTGATCAGGGAGAGGTAAAAGACTTGTTTATGATGCTGATTACTGCGCTGATGTTGAAGTTCAGGTGAATACGTATGCGCAAGTTTGTGCTTATGGAACGGCTGTTGTGGTTGAGAAAATCGAAGATGGGCATGGGGCTGGGAATTCAACTGGCCAAGGAAGTCAAGTCTAACGGTGGGCTGGAAGGTATCAATTATTCTTTACTCACACTATACTATGTCGCTATGCTGCTTACAATGTCTCTTTCATTACTTCGTGAACTCTGGGCGCATTTGGCAACTCCATTGATCCTTAAATCACCCGCAAACCATTGAAGCCAAGACTCCCCTCTCGTATTGGTGGTATTGTTCGAGCTTGATATGAGATTATACGATTTTGATCCGTTCCATATTTTCGATAGACTCCCACGCTTCTTCCTCACTCTTCCCAAATCTTGTCAACATTTGCCCTCTCATCCACCCTTGAACGAAACAACTTCCTCCAAATCTATGTGTATCATGCCCATTCTCATACAGAATGACCGGTGAGCTACAACAACTCAATATTGCAATCTTTGCTCCCTCTTCCACATAATGAGGTGCCAATCCCATGAAGCCATCCTCGGTAATGATCAAAGTACGCCCCTTCGTCACGATGTTCGCCACCTCACGTCCGTCGCTCTTGACCATCGCGTCAGCTTTCCCATCCCAGCCCGGTATATATCTGCTCAGCTCGTCGGATCCTCCTTCAGCTCTGCCGTACAGCATACCCCAAAACCGTGCTTGAAACTGCTGATCCAGTACAGGCAGCGCGGCATCTTCCTCAGACTGCAGTGCTCCAGCTGCCATCTCCATCCAGTCAGTCCAGATAGGCTGCTCGCCGAGATTCGCATCATTTGGCTCGTAAGGACCGACGAGTCCGACGGCGTCAATAATTACACCTGCACATTGGAGAACAGAGCCACTGAACGTGAACCTTGATTTCAAGCCCGCGGATCCGGCAGCACTGTACATGGGTCCACCAATATCGGCTATGGCCCTGATCAGAGTGATTGGGATGTGAGTTCTGCGGACCATGCTACTCACAGTCGCTGGCGTACTCCAGTCAGGGCACCATGATGGTATTTCTAGTCCAGTAGCGACAGTTGCCTCGGCAGCACATATTATGTCAAGACTGTTGTCCTTGTTGGCGACTGCGACTGCAAATTCAAGCCAGGTATTGGCCAGAGTCTTGGTATAGTCCATGGCAAAATCCATCCCTTTGGTATCGGTCGCCAGGTTCCAAAGAGCAAACACCTTGTCTTGTGATACCGTACTCTGAAAGTCTCGACACAGAACAACGACATCCAAGATACCTGGGGCAGTTTCCGGGATTTCACACCATGGCTCGTCTCTTTGCGCCAATAGAGTGTTCGATTTCTCAAGCTCGTCTATTTTACCGTGTCGTAAATGCTGAAGATAGAAAAGACGTCGTGCAAAGGAAAGCTCACTCGGTGGAATGTCCTTCAACGATGGATCGGCAGCGTATATTCTCTCCACCAATTCTTTGTCGGAATATAAAATGTCCATCAAGCGCCACGTCGCATGGTCGAGTCTCTTCCACTCTACGATATAGTTTCTGCCACAAACAATGTATGGACGTCGAGCAGCTGCAATCTCCTGAGCCACCCAGATACGGCGGAAATAAGGACGACATAAGAATCGATACAGAGCTGCAAGTCGCCGGGGAAAATCTTCTCTGTCCTTCACTCCGAGCCATCCTGTCTCGAACAATAATCCTCCGCCTGCGTAATGCGTTGGAATTAAATCTTGAACGAGCCCAAGCGCCATGTTACTGACTGCATCAGGCTCGCCTGCCCAGCAAGCGACCACATCAGCATCTTCGTATACCTGTGTGATACGAGGCAGCTGTCTGTTCCGCTCCGAAACATTATTTTGGTCGATGCATACAGCGTCAATCCAAAACCTTATGTACGATCCTCCCGAGTTCCTCATCGTGCGTAGAAAAGTATCTAAATTCTTCCGGATGAGAAATCTCTGTCCGCTGAGCTCAAGCACTTCAGTCGCTTCCTCAGTTCCCCATGTGTAGGAAAGACAGTTAAAGCTGAGTTGATTGTTCAATGGATTATACCCGATAAGCCCGACCAGAGGATCTTCATAGTTTGGTGCACTCAAGAGCGTGATGATCCGGGTTTCGTTGGCAACATAATCGAGAGGCAAATATTTATGCATAGGCATTCCAGCAACCCCTTTCAGGTATTCGGCTGCCAGATCTAGGGGAATTGGGCTATGAATCTTAAATTCCAGGTCTCCGTAGGATCTGTCGTCTCGGGGCCGAGGTGGGAATGGAGGTACAAGCTTTCCCTGATCCCACATGGTCATGATGGCTTCGCTCATATCTATGACAGTCTCTGCGTGCTCGCTCATTGTGCCCATCCATTCCTGATTCCAGTATTCGGCTTTCTCTTCAGGTAAAAGATGATTGATACAGATGTCCCGGAACCAGAACCTCTTCTTCTCTGTCTCATCTCTAATGTCGTTCAGAAACACCCATATGTTTGGGGATGTTGCAAGGATAGCGTTATCAATGACGATAAGATGGGCCGTGTCAAAAGGGTTTCCTCTTGTGTTTACCAAGGCCGTGTATGGCTCACATATTTCAAGCTTTTCAATCGAGAGTGAGCATCTCAATGGACTACCTGGCCTGCCATTGTGCGGGTGGAGAGCCAGAAATCGCATCTCTTTTGTCTCGAAATTGATCTCCATGAAATTGTAAGATTCGAGATTTAGCTCCTCGAGTTCCTTATCGTTCCGCCGCCATGGTCGTCTGTTCTGCTCGGGTGGCAAATCATCTTCAATTTCGTTCTTACTATCATCGCCAGCGATGTTGACATTCGGGCCGCTTACGCCAGTATCTGTGAGGGCATCGTCTTGGCTGGAAGGACGGGCCGTGGTTGCTTCTGTTGAATCCATCTTCGTTGTATCGCTTATCTTCCAGGCTTGGAGCTTTGTTGGATCGAATGCGAGCGAAGTACGAAATTGTGAGCCGTGGTTTATACAGAGGTGGTGCACTAGCGGAGATCCTTGGTTTCCCGATTGGGCTGTGCCGCCTGCACCGCCACTCAGCGACCGAACATAGCGATAAGCGTAGGAAACTTTAGGATGCGACAAGGACTTTTGGAGATCCTGTATAGGCAGCCGAAGACGATCTTGCATTGTTGGCCGTACGCTGCCTGCGAAGAGGGTCTCGTTTAAGAAGGTCGCGGCTAACACAAAAACAGGCGGAAGCCGATTGCCTGCTCAACGGAAGCATTAGAAGCGAAAAAGAACCGCGATTTTTAGAGGCACGGAGAACGCACACCGGCCCTCTCTGCAGTGTTCCATATGCCGTCCTGGAAAAGAATTGAGAACATTCGCTACGAATATTTATGACCTCATGATCGCATGAGCTTCCCCTGACTCTCCTGCCTGCAAGGTTCCTGAGCACCACGATGCATTTGGCTACGATGCCTGGTGATCATCTGGAAACGGATCTTCTCCTCTCTCAATCCTCCATCGATTCGTCGCCTCCAAGATTCCTGGCAAGCCTTTGACTAGCCATCCCCATTTAGCTACAAATCCTTCCGACATCTCCCAGCCAGAGATATCCCAAGGAGGGGACCAAGCGACGAAGCCGCGTTTGGTAATCTCTTCATCCGGAAACCCTTCATAAAGTCCACCGATACAGTCTGCCCAAAGCTCATCTTCGTCGAAGGTACCAGTGGCTAGGATCAAGCGATCTCGTCCTTCGGGTGACGGAAACAAGTCTATCCAGTCGCAGTGTGGCATTGTCTGTTGAAGGACAGTCGGTAGCAGTGTTGGGGGGATAATTTCGGGATTATGAGGATATGGAATGGTATGAATGATTTCCTCCGCTGCGCTGCCAGCACAGTCTAGCGGTGTGGCAAGGATGCCAGAGATCAAAGTGCGATTGACGGCCAACGCGCGAAGAGCATTAATCTGAAGGAGCGGGATAAGATGATCCGGAGAGAGTGGGAAGAGGATGTCAAAATGCTTGGCACCCGGTCTGTTTGGCAGCAGCGGTCTTCTCGGATTATACAACTGCTTGGCCCGCGATGCTGGGACAAGGGAAATTGATTGCAGCTCAAAGTCCCAGCATTCTACGAGCGGCTCTGAATTGACCAAAACCTCCGTTGATGCATTCGAAGCTTCCTTCTTCTTGGCCAGGGCTTTGCGTTTTCCTACAAACTGTCAGTGGTAGTCCAGATCAGGGCTCCGGAACCAGAATCGATATGAGCCAATACTTACGGTATGCCCTTGTGTTGAGTCTGGTCTGTGCTCGCCTACGTGCTGCAGCATCCTTGGTGCCAGTCCAATCGTCCTCTTTTCTTAATGCCTAACCCCGGTGAGCAAGTGAAAATCGTTGCACTGGCTGGAGTTGAATTGACACAATGACACATACCTCGGCCAATTGTGGCATCGACGAGATTCGGACTTGAATCCTAGATTGTGGTTTTATCGAGTAGTCGGGTTGGAGGTAGTCTACCATGAGTTGGGTAGGTTCTGAGCTAGGGTGACGGCAATGTTGCGTCAATTGAACGCTACTATCCTCTGTATTCCGACCTTCATCCATGACGTTGCGTTTTTATTCATGCACCCTGCTCACAAGTATGATGAAGAACACCGACGACAGAATGCGGCTTGTAAGTTTTCGAGACGGACGTTGTTCATGCTGACGGCCAAAGCCTGGTGGGGCCACGCCACGGCGGCTGCGCATCATGAGGCGCAAGCAGTCAGCAGGGGCTGCGAAAATGGATCGATCTGATTCGAATTCCCATTAGCGTCATGCAGCCTGCTCACAACACTGTAAAATTGTGGAGTGACCAAGATAATATAGGCAGTGGGCGTCATATCCGTCACTCTATTGAGCTCCGCTGCCATTGACTCTTATTGCCGACAATAGCCACGGATAATGGGCCCGAACATGTCTCATGCAGCCTGCTCACACAAGATTCGGAGATATCGCCGATTCATGGAATATGCACTCTGCTCACAAGAAGATTCGAGTATCGGGGTATGAATGTGCCAACCCGGAAATGCTACATATACTCTCGCGATGCGCTGTGCCAATGCACTCCAAACATCAATCAACATCATCAAAACGCGGAAGTTTTTCATCTGAATCGAGACATCTCAGTTCCTGTTTTTTTATTTCGAAAACAACTTCGAAATTCAAGCCTTCTCCTCGTCAGTCTGCCTCAAAATTGATCGGTCATGACTTTTCGTCCAGATACTCTCCCAGATCTCAAGGGAAAGGTGTATATAGTCACAGGTGGAAACTCTGGCATGTATGTATTCTTTGTTTCTTCCGTAAATATGAAGTCGCTAACCAAATGACAGAGGGTTCTATACAGTTGCTCACTTATCAGAACATGGTGCCCATGTGTACTTATGCTCCCGGTCCCAGGAGAAAGGCAACGCCGCCATTGCCGATATCAAGAAGATGTATCCTCTGAAAGACGTCAACATCGACCTCCTCCAGATGGATCTCATGGATTTAGCTAGCGTAGTGTCAGCAGCAAAACGATTTCTGAGCCTGGAAACCGCGCTGCACGGCCTCATCAATAATGCAGGAATCATGGCAACACCTTTCGAAATGACCAAAGATGGCCACGAGGCTCAGTGGCAGACCAACTATCTCTCTCATTGGGTTTTGACAGAACTTCTGCTTCCGCTCATGCTACGCACTTCAACCGACAAATCGCTCCCTCCCGGAAGCGTACGCATCGTCAACCTTACATCATCTGGTCACCTGGGCGCTCCCAAAGGCGGCATCAATTTCGACGACCCTTCACTCAAGGAAGGTGGTCCCTGGCAGCGATACGGACAAAGCAAGCTCGCCAACATTCTGCACACAAGGACTTTGAACAAGAAGTACGGCCCAGCCTCAGCCAGCGCTTTGAATGGTGAAGGCGAAATTTGGGTGTCGTGTGTACATCCAGGCTTGGTAGAGAAGAACCTCGCCAACACTGTGACGGAGACTGGCTCGTCATTGATGAAAGTCTTCCCAATTGCGCGCATGGTAGGGTTGACGTTCACTGCGGACAAGGGTTCGTGGAGCAGTCTGTTTGGTGTGGCAAGTCGAGATATGAAGGCTGAGCAGAGTGGCATGTACTTTGAGGTGTTCAAACGTCTCGGGGAGCCGTGGTGGCAGAGTGGTGCTGCGAAGGATGCGAAGCTCGCAGAAAAGTTGGACGTTTGGACCAAAGAGATAATGAGCAAGGAAGGACGGGTCCAGTGAAGATTGATGTCTTATTTACTTGCGTATGTACTATAGCCTAGGAGTTCAAGTCCGGACTGAAATGCGAGATGTGATTTTCTCTTTCCATAAATTCGGATGGCGAATGCTGACAAAAAGCGGGGTCGCTGCCTTACGCGAGTTGTTTTCCAACCAGCAGAGAATCGTTGAAATATCAAGCTACACTACATGACTCGATTGAACAACGCCTCCTCAAGTATCATATTGCCGAGGAATGTTGGTCGGCTGATAGGCACTGAGTTCAAACAGGAAGTCTTGGCTATTCCTGTGCCTGCATCGTGCCAGATCTCCATTTCAAGTTTACACTTCAGAAATGTCGACCCTTCATGCAATCTTCGATATCGAACTCGCCGAAATGTCTCTTTTAGGCTATGAAGTTCAGTCCTAAAACCAAAGTGGATCGTAGATCTCCAGTAGATCTCCCGTCCGATAAGCTTAATCTGAAAGCTTGAATTTGCCACGTTTCATTTCAGCATGGCTTGTTTTGAAATCGGCTCTTCGCTTAGCCAATCGCAGGCTAGTCTGATGTTTTTTGGAAGGAAACTTTGGAATCTGAAGATGGGACTGCCTGTCGGATATCATCTAGCTTTATGATCCGTGGTGCATGTCAGGGTCCGTAAATCTTCTTGTTTTGGGTCGGGTGTTTAATGCTTGTGATGTGCCACCGGCTCACAGACCCGAGGTACATATAAGACAGCCATGACTGCTCTTGGCTTCCTCATTCAGGACCAAGCCTCGATTACTTCTTGCACGGTGTTTTAATACGTTCGATCTTTTGTCGATTGCATTTTGTATACAGTCTTTAACGTACCTCTCTACTAGTTCCTGTCTTGCCCTTTCAAGAATCAAAATGCTTTGCTACACATTCTATTTGGTGCTGAGCTTAGCAGCTGGTTCTGCAAGTAAGAGTTTCTCTGACCAGAAATTTTCATCTACTTCGCTAATCATTGAACCTTCGCAGTTGCCTCTACAGTCGAAGCTTCGATCGAGGATACTCTCATCGTTCCTCGGCAACAAGGCCAAACACACGTCGTCGTTGTTGGCAGCTTACAAAATCCCAACGCTGTCACTTTCACTCCAAATTCTATCAATGCCGCCAAGGGAGACGTCGTGCAGTACCAATTCGTATCTGCAAATCATACTGCCACACAAGCTTCTGGACCTCAGGCCGCATGCAAGCCAGCTAAGAATGCTATAAACAGTCAGTCTACCACCCCTAATAAGATGAAGAGATCTGGGAGTGCTAATCGGCGTAGGTGGTTTCATGCCTGTCCAGCAAGGCGCATCGAAAGTCAAGACATTCAGTATGGTTGTCCAGGACGATACTCAGCCAATGTACATGTACTGCGCTGCAGCCAAGCAGTACGTCTTTCATACTTTTTACATTTACCTGTTTCACTTCCCTCCCTCTCACGTCCTTCACTGGCGTCAAAACTTACTGATATTGTCTGAAAAACAGCTGTCAGCAAGGAATGGTCATGACAATCAACGCGTAAGCCTACCCTCCTTAATGTTGACGTCGATCATCGTTACCAATCTATAGATGACAGAGCCCAGGCAGACACAAAAGCTTTCAAGGCCGCCTCTAAGAAGGCGAAGAATAATGTTCCTGCTAAGAATGTTAGTGGAGGAAATGCAGGAAGGATTTCTACAAAGCAGGTGGGTAAACAGCCAGCAGCGAATTAATCAACCGATATATGGGGAGATGGCGATGTTTGGACCGTAGAGTTTGAGAATTGATTGTATATATGAACATAATACTACGAGCGGAAAAAAGCGATAGTTATTGAAAAACAAACTTACCATTGAGCAGCGAATCTGTCGCGTGAGCTTCGTACGTGAGCAGCTTCGGCGATTTCCCTCTCTGTGATAAAAAGCGAAGCTTCCAAGAGTCTTTACGATCAAACCGTCTCCTTGTCGCCATAAATTCCCGGCGCCTCACGCATTCCAGCCATCATGTATGGCAGAAAAGCACACCAGCTCTGCCACTCTTGATCCTTAGACTTTGACGTCCTGCATCATCGACCAAATATCTTGCAGTATAGGCAGAAATCTCTTTCTGCCCAGCCTTCATTTCCAGAAACAACGTCCCGGTAGTCAGTACTTGACCACCTTGTCTATCTAGGTTATAGATTTGCTCAACTGTATGCACTGTCACCTGGATTTATTCATTAGATTCATTCCTTAGATTCATTCATTGAATTTATTCATTTGAGTCATGGTCTTATGGAATTCTTTTGCTGCTTAGATTTGCAAAGAGGCAGAACTTGCCTTCGCAGAAAATACAGGTTTTAACGAGAGTCGTGAGATAGGTAAACTACCCATGGAATTTCAGAACCAAATCCTGTCAGGATGTATGTTGCTGCGGATGGTTTGTGTCATTAATATTCCATATCCAGGCTAGATATGTATGTCGTCATGTTATAGAAGCCGCTCAGAACTCTTTGATTCATCTCTCAACCTTCAGGCAAGGTATTTAATTGACGCCCAAGGCGTGGCACATGATGCTCTCGTCCTGAAAAGCACTCAGGCGAAAGAGCCCAGGGTTTTGAGCAAGCTCGATTTCCTTCCTCATGCCCCTACCCTGTTGTCTCCAATCGATGTCCTCCACCACAGATTCACGAACAATCTCTCTTTGCAGCCACTCTACAGCCGATACCTGAATCCTGGTGTATACAAATCCGTCACATCCTCATAGTCATCAGCAGTCAACTGTCTCTTCTCAGGCGCCACATCCGCCTCTAAAGCCGCAGCTTCGCCTTCTTCACGATCCCGCTTCTTGTTGACATAGGTCAGGTAAATCCTCAAGCCGAGCGAGAGAAATATAACGAGTCCGTAGCAGATCAAGATCGCTTTGAAAGCTGTGGGGTAGCCGCTGGAGAATGTTAGCCGGCGGGGAGATCTAGATGGAGATGGGACTTACGCAGCCTTCTCAGATGTCTTGAAAGTCTGCGGACCGGAAATATTGCCGGCACAGTAAGTGAGGAAAATGATGGCTGTCACGGTCATCTTCTTCGTTACGCCTTTGTAGTTCGATGAGACGAGGCCGAGCGAGAGTGGAATCGCTCCAGGTCCAGTTTGTAGCTAGAGAGATGTCAGCTGCTGCAATATCCTCAGATCGATTCAGTACTTACGCAGTAGTAAGCGAACAATCGAACACCTTTCGTCTGTACTGAGAAGATAATCGCACTCCCCACCACGGGCGGGATCACCACAGTGATAATCAAGAACGTGGTGATGTTCCTGAATCTACTTGCCAGCCACCCCGTACCCAGGATCGTTGACATGGCAATAACAGACGCAGGAAGAGTAACAAGCGTTGTCTCGAGCGATGTAAAGCCAAAGCTCTTCAAAGCAAGGTTTCCAAAGCTTCCAGTTCCGCCATTGGGGATCTGCGTGAGTACGGATATAGCGGCGAAGAAATACGTCTTGGGATCGGTCAAGCATTCGATGACTTGACCGATCTTCCACTTGCTGTTGATTGGATCTACACGTCCAGCTCCTCCTAGCACTACGCGGTCCTCTGCATACTGCTTCTCTTCTTCCGTGAGGAAAGTGGCGTCGTTAATGGTGTCGGGTAGGAGGAAGAAGACGAAGACACTCCAGAGACTTGTTATCACGCCGAATATCTGGAAAGTCAGCATGAAACGTCGAATTTGACAAAGAACTTGCAACTTACGATGAACATCCACTGCCAGGGATGGAGAGGGTGCTCGATTTGACCAATACCATAGGCGAGACGAGAGGCAATGAAGCCACCACAACTGTTTCCCGCAAACCACACACCAGTTCGAGCTGGAATCTCATCTCGAGTATACCTGTTGATCGAGGAGTCAGTAAGTGTACTCAGAGTAATTCGACACATCGAGAGTCCATGTAAATCATAAGTGGCATGGAAGGGATTGCTTGGTCGCCGGATATCACCCTACCATATTGCAGTCACGTATACGAAAGCTGGTGAAATAGTCGCTTCCTTTCCCCAATCAGTATCCAGCCTCAAGATGTAGTAGTTTGAGAGCATACCGCAACACCTAACAAAAACCGACAAGTAGCCAACCCCCCAAAATTCATACACGCCGCCGTCGACGCCACGATCGCACCCCAAAGCAAAATAACACCCGAAAGATATTTCCCAATCGGCAATCTCTGAATGAGAATCGATGTCGGATACTCGAAAAACAAATATCCAAAATAGAAGATCGAAGATACCCAGGAATATTGCTTCCCAACTAAGTGATTGTCTTCTGTGAGGCCGAAGACAGCTGCTGAGGAGAGGATCACTTTGTCCATGAAGTTGAGGTTGTAGGTAACGAACATGATGGCGAGGATCCGCATGTCGATTTTGCGGATTACGCGCTTGGCAAGGGCTCGTGTGTAGGGGCTTATTTCTTGGATCACCTCTTGAGAGGTGTCGTTGGGTTCTGGTGCCATGTTGAAGTGACTGTATCCGTCACGTGAAATTCTTTCCCGAAAGTCAACAAGAGAATCAAGAGACCGAGACAGCACAGGCAAGACGAGAAAAGAAAGCCTGATGGACAAGCTTTATGTATCTCTTGTGTATCTGATTATTTTTGCTCGGCTCCTCCAAAAGATAAGAAATGGAACGTTGCCCGTTATGTACCGATGTGAGGCTCAAGAGTGGGAGGAAGGGTGCTGCCACGCGCCTTGGCGCTTGCTTGTTTGCCCGCCACTTTCAGCCATCACTTTGCCGGCAGGACTGAATTTTCCGACTCGGTCTTTACTTGAGAGATTTTGAGTATCAGAAAAATATCCTATGTCGTTTATTTGTGTATATGGTCGATGTTGGGGGTTTCAAGTCTTCAAATAAGTCCGCTCAAACTCATCCAGCTTCCCAAACAAGTCCTCCTTGACCTCATCGGAAGCCCAGCAAACCTCAACCGCATTCCTCTGTAATTGCATCATGTCTTGGTCTTTGAACTCACACTTCTCTCTCACCAAATATAAATTATGCAATACCCAATTATCCTCCATATACGCCGGATCATCACTCGCTATGGTGATCTTGATCCCCGCATCGAAGAGCTTCTTGATCCTCGGAAACACTTCACTCTCAGGTGTATGTCGGATATACGCACATGGACATATAGTCATCCCAATGTCCTTCACTTTAATCAAGTTCATGAGTTTGTCCCGGTCAGCAGTATTCATGCCATGATCGATGCGATCTGCTCCCGAACCACCAAGATCTTCAGCGACTTGGCGGATATGTTCATGGGTATCCTTCTGGTTGAAATCACAGTGAGTCGTGATTTTGAAACCATCGTCTCGAGCTCGTCTAAAGACAGCTTCAAATAATTTTGGTGGTCTGTCAAGCTCATCGGAGTCGAGTCCAATGCCTACGATCATGTCTCTGTACGGGAGAGCTGCTTCGAACGCTTCTATGGCGGATGCTGGCGACATGTCGCGGAGGATGCACATGATCCATTGGGATTTGACCTTCGAGTTTTCAACTTGCTTCCCAATCAGACCTTGAAGAATGAATAATTGACTTACTTTCAAGTGCTCCTCGGCATATACTTGAGCCCTCCTAAATCCACCCATAACAACATCCATCCCCACCCCACGTCTTGTATGACCCTGCGCGTCAAAGAATACCTCACAATACACGACGCCCATCTCAGCCGCTCTCTCAAAATACTCCTTCGCCAACTCATAGTAATCATCCTCATCTCTCAGCAACTCGAAACCACCATAGTAAATCTCAAAAAAGGTAAAGCATTCTCTCCCTTCAGCGGACACAGCGCCGATTCGGCCGCGGATCTGGGTGTACGCCTCTCGCACCGCTGAGAGGGACGTGAGTGGGATCTTGGCTGCGCCTTTTGTGAGAGGAATTTTGTGCTTTTGTGAGATCTTCCAGCGGAGTGAGGGGGATAATGTGCCTTCAATGTGGACGTGGAGCTCGATTTTTGGGATGGCTGTTATGATGGGGAGGGGGCACTTGAGGCGTCGGGCTCTCCACTCTTGGCGTTCTGTGGGAGTAGAGACTTGCGTCGATAGTATTGGCCTTGGGTTGGTTGCCATACTTAGTTTGAGGGAAGCTTTGATTACAGCAAGAAGGAAGGGGATTCTATTGTAAATGCATTGAAGGGGAAGGGTGATGTAGTTGGGATGACTTCGTCCCGTTCCGCTTGTGTGCGGTTGGGTACGAGAGGTTGCGAGCGGGACGGCACGAGCCATGAGGCACCCTGGTTTCGTAATCTAATCCAAGCTTCATCATTATCTGCGGGGGTGAAGTACGTTGGTCGATATTGCACTCTTTTATTATCAAGGTCTCGTCTTTCATACTTGGAATAGCTCACGTGAACAGAGATTTGGGTCGAGACTCCACATCACGATCCACGAGATCTCCAGACTCCATGTGATAGATTGACGCAAGAAACAGAGTTCAATGTTCAAAAGATTTTTTTACGCCAACGTTCCAATATGGCGTCCTTCAATCTAGCAGTCGTGACTTTTGAGATCCCCAAAACCAAACAATTTCTCCAATCAAGCCAACTTACGCCGAGACCAACTTCTCCAAAGTCCTTAACAATCCATTCGGTTCTGCAACTCCTTGATTAGCAATCGCATCAGCCCGCTCCTGCGTGTCCGCGACCGAGTAAATACGAAGCTCATCCGCATTTCCAGAAGGACGAACATGAGCTACATCGCCATTAGCGAAGAGGATTCGAACGCCGTCAGTGTAGAGGATCCGGGAGACTGGAGAGAAGCCCGCTTCTTTCGAGAAGACAGTCTGGATGTCGTTGCGAATCTGTTCGAATCTCTTGACAGCAGCTTCAGATACAGGAACATTCGCTTGGTCTGCGTCTGAAGCGGTGACGCCGTCGCTCTGGTATGAGACGTCTTGCATGCTGGCTTCGGGAGGAGAAAAGCGCTCGACGATCTTCATGCTGGTAGGGCGGGGGAAGTTGCGGAGGAGAGAGGCACGGCTGAATCGTGGAGGAAGAGTGTCGAAGACCTTTGGGAGTGTGGTTTTGCGATTGTGTGCTGCGAAGAGTGCGCATAGAAGGGGCAGAAAGGCATCACGTGTTGGCAGTGCAGTCAAGACATTGCCATTGCGTGTAATGTCGGATCCTGTGAGGAAACCACCATTTGCTTCCCATCCGACGACTCGAGGAATGCCCTTCGCAATGGCACGCTCCATTCCCGAGATGACATATGGACTACCGATCTTGGTCTTTGGCTCAGTGACCGCGGCAAGTGGTCCACGATCGATAGCATCGTTGGTGGAAATGGGGACCACTGCAGCGTCAACTTCCAAGAACTCAGCAACGACCATACCCAGCAGGTCACCACCGAAGAATCGAAGAACGTCTGATTCCGGAGCAAGGATCAAAGGACGGTCACTGTCGCCATCGGTGGAGATGACGGCATTGAAGCCCTTTCCAGCATCATCATAAAGCTTTTGCACAACATCGAGTTGAGCTTGATCGATAGCCTCAGTGTCGATGGGCACGAAAGTGTCACTGCGGCCAGCAGCGGTGACTGTAGCGCCGAGGGCTTCGAAAATCTCGATCAAAAGATCACGACCGACAGCTGAATGCTGATAGGCCAAAAGCTTCACGCCATTCAATGACTCGCCTTTGAAGAAGTCCACGTAGCGCTTGATGTAAGCTGCTCTACCCTCGGGAATTGCAGGGAGAACCTCCTGTGACACATTTCGGAACACACCCTGCTCGTCGAAGAGAGACTCTGAGAATGCTTGGTTGAGAAGCTTCTCACGAGTGATTGCTACTCTATTATTGATAGGTTGCTCATCTCTCTTCATCAGCTCGCCTTTGGAAGTGTTCAGTTTGTAGCCGTTCCGACTGAATGGGATATGGCTTCCCGTCACCATGATGCTGCCCTTGCCATGAGTGATAGCCCAGTACGTCAAAGCCGGCGTAGGAATGTCTCCAAGATTGATAGGGTTCATTCCAGTATCCTTCAAAGCTTGGGTGACCGCTTGACAGAGACCACCACGGCCATTCTCGACCAATTTGGTGGAGCTGGGACGGAGGTCATGAGCGAAGAAGAAATCATCTCCGGATTTGATACCGCCTTCAGAGATAGGAAGTGATTGCAAGTACTCGACTTCAGCGACCACGTTTGTGTAGATTTCGAGTTGGGTCAGGTGGATGACTTCACCGCGGCGGCCACTGGTGCCGAATTTCAGGGGCACTGGTGCATAGGCCAGGTGGGCCGCAAGAGATTCTGATGAGGCTGACATCTTCGTCTGAATTCTGTCCTTGTTAGTCAAGAAACAAATCTTCATGGAGAGTGAGTTCCTACTGTTTTGAGAAGTGGATCGATATGCTTCAATCAAGTAAGTCAGTTTGCGGTGTAGAAAAAGGTCGAGGTTCAGTGTCCCTAGGCGAAAGACGCTTGCCTGGATTAGGCATGGTGCCAGCCAATGGCCAACAGCCTCGATCACTTCACAAGAAAAGAAAGAACATGTAAAAGCCTGGTGTAGTGATTAGAACATCTGTTCTTCAGAGTGGTCACTTGTTCGGTCCTGCTGCAATTCCGGCACAGCGCTTTCACTTTGCCTGATGTTTATGAAGCATGACTTTCACGTGACAGCAATCGAGGTCTCCAAGGGGCAGGGGTAGAAATGTCAACAAACGCGTAAGTTTGCTAGAGATATCCCAGTGCTCTTCTGGTTAGCCTCAGCTGTAAGTGTAATGCACGAGTAATTGTTGTGAAGTACAATGCAATCTAAATTGCTACGAAACTTGTCTGGCAAGTTCAAAGCTTAATTCTTAAACAGAAAGTCCTCCGCAATCCATGTTTCAAACAGTAAGAAGTCCCAATACATGTACTTCTACTTCTTGGGATATGACCTCAAATCGTTCACTTGTTTCACACACCGTGCCTAGTGGATCCACAGAATCTAATTTCTCCAAGTCAATCCAGGTCGGTACAGTCATTCTCGATATCTCTGTGAGCCTTTGGGATTTGGGCTATACAGGATTGGATGTTGCTCTGTCACTGTGATGGATTCCATCACTATCATTCTTACCCCATCCACATTTCCAAGGCATACAGCGCAGTGAGTTTGATTGTTTGCATACTAGGAGTATAATCATGACCAAAAAATGCAGAAAGCAATCTCACTTGAGCATTCGTGAGCAGCAGGTCATGACGGGTCAACTGTGAGAGATAATCCATAAATTTTACTTATCTCCGTCCTTTCAAGCTTTGACCACTTCCTCGGGAATGATCGCTGATTTCTTGTATGATTTTAGGCGGTGGGGAAGCGGAAGTGACTGCAGAATGAAGTATATGTCTCGAGAGTAAATCAAAGGATAAATTGAGGCAGTCTTGCTCACAAAGTGTCGAGAGTGGTGCCACAAACGTATTTGGGATCTCCATCTGTTCAAACCAGTATATATAGGCAACCCCAAACCCCTCGCATCTAAACGGCGCAACGGAGAGACATAAGAAGTTATTAACAGAGCTTCTCCAAAGAAAGTTGCAGCTGAATCAAAATCAATCGTTCAGTCACACGTGCATTACGGAAGGCAAATTCCACAGGCTATTGTTAAACGCTAGATCCTGTACTATTGACTCAACCCAACAGCTCTTGGGTCTGATACAAGAGACAATACTCGCAAAGCACTACTGTCACTTTAAAATTCACAGTCACTATTGTCGCTGCCGTCAAAATCATCATCATTTTCGATGCTCGTCAGCTACCTTCGTCCTCAGCCTCGAACCTCAAAGTTCCTTTACGCCTCGGTAGCCTACTCGTCACCAGCCTCACGTTAGCTTCAACTGATCCATTCTTACTGAGAGCCAGAATTTCTAGTTCGGGCGCGCAGCACAAGTCGACCCCTTGATCGTTTTCCCGAGCCCCATGTCGAAGGATGGGGAACTCTTCTGTCTAGAGATAGGATGGGTATATATACAAAATCAAGTTGATGGCCCAATGGCTAGACATCATAAGTGAGGCAGAAAGGAAGCATTATTCACAGCCCACCGGAGAGTGACAAGGTAGGCTGAGCTTGGTATATCACGCTTTGATACACGAGAAATGGAAAGAAGACGTATTGGAAGAGAATGTTTTGTGAAAGTGAATCTTCTCACTAAGACCGTAGAAGAGATTTGAAAGTAGACAGACGGACTTTCTCTATATCATCAAATGTAATGAAACCGCGGAGGCAACGCTCCCCAACGGGCGGGGGGTACGTTGATCGATACCAGGACTTTCCATGCCGTTGAAGTTCAAGGTTGGAATCAAACTTCTGACAGAGAGAGACTGACAAGACAATAACACGCACAAGTGCCAGGCAAAATGTTGAAAGGGATGAGCCTACAGCTGTGAGCGCGAGAAGTAGGTCAACTGACGGTGAAGGACGGCATTGACAACACTGATGAGTACCGACAAGAACCCAGCATTGAGGTATCGCTCCGACCCTCTCATGTCAATCCGGCTTCTACCTATACAAGAACAGGCAGATGATGGCTTCCAGCCCCCTCTGGTCCATTACCGTACTCCAATTCATAGAGACACAAACAAGACTGTAGCGTTTGCCAAATCCAGGCTAACGAGCACAGTCCGGCATTCACTTCATGGCAAAAGAACCCTTTTATCTCTCCCCATGCCTTCTCAGTCCAGGTCGGCGACGTCCTGTTAACGATCACCACCACCACGAACTCAGCATCAACCAACAACAAACCTTCCATTCACCCGAACCATTCATCGACTCCCATCAACTCCAACCCAGGTCGGCGACCAACCCTCTCCTAAATATAACAATCCTCCACCTCGACAAGAAACATATCTGTTCTCGAATCGAACCCACAGAGAAGCAGGAGCCCCACATCTAGCACGTATGTATGGAGGGTAGCATCCAAGGAATAGCAACAGTAACATCAACACTAAGCAAGCCGTGTTGAGATCGACGGAGATGAGGTCCTTGCTCCGCGTGTGCATGAACTACTGCCTTGAATGGTGTTGGTAGGTGATTTATCAACGGGCTAGTAAGTAATACTGACAAGGCTGGATTTGGGAAGTGGTCAAAAGAGGAAAGAAGGAATACGGAGGCGAGAATCTGGGCTAGGGAGGAATAATAGATCCGATGGAACGAAGATCAGATATCAATAATCGATCTCGTATCAACATCGATGTTTAGGATGAACGAATGAGGAATTAAATTTCATGTGTTAGGGTAGGACGACAAGAAACAGTGCTGAGGGAAGGTACTAGGGCAAGGACAAGGCAGCGAGGTAAAACAGGAAGAGGAAGGTGGGATTAAGAACTGTGAATTTGAAACAATAAGTATACATGCGCTGTAACAAAACGAGGAGGTACATGACATGTACATATAGATGTAGTCAATATAGAGAGGTCCACGTAAATACCAGTGGGTACATACGGGAGGGGCACACGGCAGTCAGTGGTACGTAGTCCTACCAAGCCCAAGCTCGAAACGCGGGGAATAGGTGCAGATGCAATTGCATGTACCCATGTACATAATTGTAGGTAACTGGTTGAGTGACTTTCTTGGCTACAGAATTGAAGAGTCAAGTGCCTCGCTCCGCTATTGCATCTGCCTCTATATCACAACCACGTAACCACGCAGGAGCTGATATGAAACGCGGGGAATGCAAGGAACTGACAAGAAATGATTCTTCTGGAAGCTAATTCGAGAAGTGTGTAAAACGGAGGCAGAACATCGGTCGCAAAGGCTTGAATAGATCTGCGAGAGAAAGCTGTTGTTCGACTGGGTCTCAAAGAAGGTCACTGACCCAACTCCTGAACTCGTTCTGTAGCAGAAAACAGCCTCCTCGCTCTTCAACCAAACAAAACATTCTGTGGCTCCAAACGCGTGAACGAACGACTCTCTTGGCAATCCTCAAATAAGAAGGCCCGAATATGTTGTGCCTTTGTTATTCCGTACCTACCAACATCGTCCAATTTCTCGATCAACTCAATCGAGCAACAAATATTGGTACATTCTAGCCAATAAGATACAAAGACAGGACGGATAGGGAGGTTTCCGGGACAAGACATACTTGCGGTGTAGACGTTCCCACTCCAGTCAGACGGCAAGGCAGGTAGGTAGGCAAGCAAGGAGATATAAATAAAGTTTTCGGGAAGCGCCATGGGTGGTGCTCAGGCCATAGGTTGGCTTGTTGGAGTTGGAGCTCAGATAGGTAGGGTAGTAGCAATATCGAGCTCGAGCCAAGTAGCCTGGGGAAAGAAAGAAGATCGCCCGCCTGGTACTGTGGCAGACAGGGTAGACGACATGGACATGCACGTGGGAAGCATGGGCTGTTGCGTATATGGAAGGTAGATCGAGATCTGAGAGGTTGAGAGGTCGACAGGAGAAAGGTTGTCGCCGACCTAAATGAGGTGCCCGGCGGAGGTTGGACTTCCGATCCGGAAGAGGAGGGAGCATGGCAAGAGCCGCACGTGAGTGTGCTATTGATGGTTGCGTCTGTGGTTGGTGATGTTGGCGGGATGGATTTGTTTGGCCGCACAGTTGCATGTAGTTCGCAGCGAGCATGCGTGTATATGCGTACTGATGGCGTATTAGTGGGAGACCCTTGAACAGCCCAATACAACCCCAACAAGCAGTGCATCCACCTGGTTGCAACTCAAGGCAGGGGAACGGAGGATCACGTCCTAGCTGCAGCCTTAATTCTCCTAGGTTTCAATACTTGAACGCCTGGGTTTCATGAACCGGAGCTTCGGTAGTATTGCTTTGCTGAAGGTGGTATACATGATATAATAGGGACATGGGAACATGTAGATGCTTGATTGTAGCTGAAGCTTGCCGCTTGCTATGGGCTTAGATGCACTGTAAGAATGCTGACATCTAATTTGCTGATATGGCCACCTTCAGAAATATTTTGGAGACGAAGGACGAATCGCTTTGACCTCTGCCTGTCATATGAGCTCCTACGGCAAGCCCCCTGTGAAAAAGAAGATCGGGGATATTGAAGAACGTCGCGTCCAATTATCGGAGACTTTGAGTAGCGTAGCATCGCGCCTGCTATAACGTCTTTTGAAGATGGGGGCAATGCTTGGAGCAGCTAATTTGAGCAATTGGGCAACTAAGCATCCGAAAGGACTTCAGTCCGAGAATGCAGTCATAAACAATACATTGCAAAACAATCATATCCAAATAGATGAAAGGAAATACTCCATAGATATCCACAATAAATAAGAATCCCAAACACCTATGCCCGAATATGACCTGCCCATATTTTCCACACCGTCCACAAACACCTTGGTATCCGCCATTCATGCTTAAATCGTCCAAACGTAACAGTACATCAGAGCAGCTCATCACTACCGCTGGCAACGCTATTCTCAATCGCATCGAGAATTGCTCTCTCTTCGAACACTGGGCCTTGCCCATCGCACTTGGCAACTTTCTTCAGTCTGTCACTGATGTCGCCAATATCCACTAGACCTCTGGCATAGAGGGGATGTTTGATAATGTAATCCCAGGTGGCACCTGCAGCTAGCAGCCTTTCACCACTATCACTTGTGACGATCCTATGACTTGGTGTCTTATTATCATGCGCGTAGAGAACCTCGGTATAGAAATCGGTGGGAGAGTATCGCATTGGTCCGGCATTTGGTAAAGGTTCGGAGCCCCCGCGAGGATGCGCAGATGTTGCTTTCAGGATCTCGTTCTCGGTCGCGGCTTTCTGTAGCTGAAGCTTCAGCCTTTCGTTTTCTTCGGCGACATTGGCGGAGTTCTTTTCGAGGGCAGCGAGCTTGGCTTCGAGGTCTTTGACATGTCGTTCTTTTCTTTCGCGGAAGGCTCGTTGTCTATGCGGGGTTAGTGCTGGAACTGGAGCTGGAGCTGGAGAGGGGCAACCTACGCAGCTCGATTCTGGGCTTTGCGGCGGGATTGCGCAGGTGTCATATTATCATCGTCGTCGCTATTGCTTCCCCTCCTATTGGCATCATCATTCATGTCCCCTCCATTGCTCATCTCGTATGTGTGGTTGACGCCATTGCTGATTGAGCCTTTATGCTGGGAGACGGGCGTGGGGGGCTTGACTGGCTGCATGCCATTGTTGTAATGCTGATTGAAGGTGTCGAAAGTCTGGTACTCGAATGCATCCTGTTTTGGAGTCAGGAACGGCTGCGAGTAGGGCTGGACTTTATGAAATTGGTTCTGGGTACGCACGGGAGGAGAGTTGCTGTAGTGGTCTGAGTTGGCGGATCCAGTATGCGCGGGAGTCGGAGGAAGGTCGAGGAACTGATATGGCTGGGGAGCGGCGGTGGTAAAGTAAGGATAGTCCATTGTCTGTCTGTATATATTGTATTGTATTCTGTTGATGCGGTGAAGGGAGATGGTTGTAAGCAGATGCGGTGTCTTTGGATGTCTTTAGAGTGCAGATGTGGTGCTTATAAAGCTCTGAGTGGGAAGCTGAGAGTGGAAGGAAGAGGACTGGGGACGGCTCTGGTTGCAATTAATCTCGGTCTGGGGGAGAAAGGGATGGCTGTCCAAAGTTTATACTTGCCGGAACTTTGATGCTTGTGAGGAGGAAGAGAGAGTGAGGGACGAAGGTGCAGAAATGGCGCTAGTCCTTGTCGATAAGCAGACAGTCTTGGCAATCAAGCCTCAAGCCTTCTTCTTCTTCTTTTCTGCTGCTTCTCTACTCCCATGTCCTTCTCCTCTCTCCTCTCCCTTCTCTCCCCATGTCCTTAGCACCCAGTCCTCCCACCCCATCCCTCCAGCCTTACCATCCACATACAGTACAGTCTTACCGCTACAAATTTATGCTTCTTCTCCTTCCCGACTGCACCTGCAGTGGTGTGGTGCTGTGCTGTGGCTCTAGTTCTGGCTTTGGTCTGGTGCGGTCTGGACTGCATCAGGATGTCTCGCTTTCCTCGCATTTACTCTCTGCCCTGCTTCACGGATGCATACGTCAAAGTACCTCCGTACAGATTCATACAGTATTGTTGGTGATCCTTCATTCCCTTTCATACATGTTTATTTTCATCCTTTGCAACAGTTGTCCATTTCTCAGTCGGTATGTTGACTTCCATTCGTCCTTTTCCTATTACCCACCTAGCCAGCTGTACTGTCAACCCAAGTACCCAGCAGCCATTGTATACGTCCCATGGTTCACTACTCCTCACCATTGCCTCGCCTTTGCCTTCAGCCAAACCAAGCTTAATCCTGCCTACAGTACCTGCCGCATTCTATTCTACCTCCGCCAGATCCACATTGACCAATGTACTTCTTTTCTCCAGCCTTTCCCTCTCCTACTTCCCCATCTGTGTGCCGACCCGCGATCAGCGCCATCTCATCAATCCCGCAAACCATGTCACTTGTCACTCCGGCCTTCGGTGGTCAATACTTTTGACTTCTGACTGCAGGCATGCTTCATCATTGACAACACACAACACGGCCTGAGACCTGCCAAGCACATCTGTACTGCATTGAGCATGATGAGTGGTGCTGCTTCTTCCGCAAGACGGATTTTGCTGCAAGACCGACCGCCTGCTTTCCTGTCCTCCTTCCAGTATGATTTCGTCAAATATCAAAATAATAATCGCCCCAATAAGACAATAATTCTGCTGCTATTCACGGAGACTGACAGCATATGCTCCTCACTTGTCGTATACTTGAATATTAATACCGGCCCATTCAACATGCAGCTGCGCCATCCCACAGCCGTAACCTTCCTCTCCCGTCTACGTTCCTCCTCAGACCCTCAGGTGAGGTAAGATTCGGCATACCGTTCATCAAATCCAACGGGTGCCGTACTTTATCTTGCTAGCCTTACCAAAATACTAACCCTCGCCCTATTCCGGGGAATCCCAGCCCATGCCGATTTTCCCCTAACATTGGGGACCGAGCCTTGAGCTTCAAGCCTACGCCTGCCCATTCTGTCGGTCGGCCATAGAGCCTCCCGGTATTCCAAACACATTCAGGCTATTCTCGAGCTTCCCGCGCCGTCCAAGCTCCAGGGCTGGCTCCGACCCCGTCCAGAACACGGCAGGATTCTTTCCAGAACAATTTTCATGGCACCAATCCATCTCGAGAACCATTGCTAAAGGCCCCTAATGCTTGCGTGCTTACTGATTTGCACCGGCCTATACCAATGTCGCTGATCTCTGGAGTTTCCCGCATTATTTCTTTAATTCTCTTGGTTCGCATTTATTTGTGCTGCCGTCGCAGTAAGATGAGATGAGCTTGGTGCGGTAGAAAGTATATTTAGATGGCGTAGACGCTGAGGCGCGTAAGCCCAACAACCACAACACCTCTTACTCGTCCGTCTGCGTGCAAAACCTATGTCGAGGACAAAACGCATCTATATTCGTACCACTATATCATGTCCCTTTTCTAGAATCTTAGTTGAAGAGATTTAGGATTGCAAATATCCGTAAATACATACGTGTACCTATTGGGTGAAGAACGGCTTCGGTGTTCGCTGCTCGCATGGCTTTCCCAATTGGTTGAATCGAAACATGTCTTCAGACTTCACAAAACCGTATCGCCGACCTCGAACTGCAAATAGTAAGTGGCAGACCCCTTTTAGAGTACTTCATACCTGCAAGAAATGCATCCCGTTGTCTGGTATGTTTCAAGACCTATATGCTGGTATGCAGGACAACGAAACATCCGCAACAAGCCACACTCACTTATACGCACCAATAACCTTCACGAAATACATGTACAGTATATTCATCCGGACACCGGCAAGCCTAATGTTCTGAAACAACGAGACTACGGGGTACAGATGAAATTGACTTGGCTGGGTGCTTTATCTGGATCTATCGTCTAATATGAGAAGTGCGGATGCAATGTTCGATTTCATATTCTTTCAGGTATCCGGACAGGCGAGGAAGGATGGAGGAGAATAGCCGGGAGGGTTCTGGGAATGGGTGTGATAGGTTTTGTTGGTTTGCGGGATGGCAGCATTATCGATTGGTCTACGGAAGGGGAGCTGGCTTCTGGAAGGTATGGAGAGAGAAGTTGGGAGTTCTGGTCTCGAGAGATCTGGGGAGTGCACAAGGGATATGAGTAAAGAATGACTAGGGGCGGGTCACGTGGACTCTGGCTGACCCTACTAACCGTGCTCAGTACGGTGCGACATTGATAGCTGACAAGTGAGCGGAAGTGCAAATAAAAGAGAGAAGTAAGTTCTAAAATAGACTAAAGCTACACTTCACAATCGCTCTACATAGTCAGTGCTTTCCTCTTGCACTGTTGACCCCGCACCCCGCTATGTGGGGGATTGGTTCCTCATCTGAACTTGAGCACGGAAAGACTCTTAATGTAATCCCCAAAAGTCATTCCTAGGTATTTGTATAAACCTCGATATACGTATATACAAGAAAGTCAAACGAGCGTGGTGCCCTACGAGCTACAGAAACAACATTCCCCCCAGAGGTCATTCGCTTGTCGAAGCGACCCAACTCAACAATACTTCCCCACCTCTCATCACTCACGCCCTCAAAATCGAACCCCCTACAGCTTATAACCACCCGGAACAGCCTTCTGAAATAACTGTACCGGATCATACTTCATACTGATCTCCTTCATTGCCCTCAAATTCTCCTCTCCCCTCCCTGGATAAGGATTCTGCCAATACTCCGCCGTATTCGCAAAGATATACCCACTATAAAAACCCAACACCCTCGCCCTCTCCAGCGCCGCCTCATTCAACTTCTTCATCTCCCCTAACACAAACGCATCATCCTCAACGCTATCCCACGTCGCAACATTGTTCACAATAACCAGATCTCCATCCTCTTTTTCCAACCCGAGGAAATTTCCAGGAACGTTCTTCACCTGGCTCAGCGCGAGTGGGAGCGGTTGAAAACTAGCGACAAAGTTCATGCCCGGGATGGCAGAGATGAGTATTTGAGCTGTGGCGTTGAACAGTGTGAAATACTCGGTGAACATCACAGCGCTATTGACGAATGTCTGTGTAGCAGCAGCTTGTCGGCGACCATCAGCACTATACATATCCTGCACCAAATCCAACAAAGGTGCAACACGTGTATTATCGATTTGTCCTTCGTACCCGGTGAAGTTCTTGAAGCATTCTGGAACTTCGGTGACAGGGTCGGAATAGGTTAGGAAAGGAGCGATAATTTCGCGTCCACCTGACCAGCCGAAAATGAAATCGAGTTGGGAGAGCTTGTCGGTGTTGGCGGTGAAGTGCTCGATGTGGGAGAATTGGGATATGAGGTTGGTGAAGCCGAGCTGGACGACTGTTCCGCCCCAGCCGAGGCCTTGGGGGACGACGCGTAGGTCAAAGCGTGTTACGATGCCGAAGTTGTTGGAGCCTCCTTTGAGGGCTTTGAAGAGGTCAGCGTTAGTGGTGGGGTTTGCATTGACGATTGTGCCGGATGAGAGGACAACCTGGTGCTTGTTAGCATGCTTGGTATTGTGAGCGGACAGGATTTGTTGACTTACTTCCATGTTGAGGATGTTTTCGATACCCATACCATACTGACTGGCGAAGTAAGAGAGGCCGCCTATAATTCGAGATCGTGTTAACATATTGCACCCCCAGATTTTGAGGATCGGAGGAAGGAATACCACTCAAAAGCAAACCTCCAACACCAACAGAAGGAGATCGACCCCCCATAACCGTAAGATTCATAGCCTGCAAAGGACCATAAACCTCTTTCCATCTTAGCCCTGGACCAACAGCAGCTTGAGACTTATCAGCCGAAAGCTGTAAAGTGGTCAGATTGCCTAGATCAATCGTGACGCCACCTTCGATATTGTTTGCTCCTTCGAAAGCACTGTGCCTAAGTAAACTGTCAGCACATTCGTCCTGTCCACATTCGTCAAGACAATCGAACATACCCTCCACTTCGAATAGCAAACTGGCATCCTTTTATCGAAGCCCTGAATCCCGCATTCAAAACCTTCACAGCGGTCGACACATCTTCCGCGTTTCCAGGCAGGACAGTGCAAGCTGGAGTAATATCGTTCACTCGACCAGACCAGTACAAATCGATGGAAGCATTGCAGGCATTCGTATCTGGAATGAGGACTTTACCAGGGAGGAGAGAATTCAGGACTGAACACTGTGTTGTTATTAGCCATGCTTGATGTTATCTGGAGGGGTTAGTGAGTAGAGGTACGCAGTCCGGAACCTGGCCGATAGCTTTCTTGGCTTCATCAAGTGTTGCTGCACTGACGGCAGTTGCGAGAAGGAGAGACGAGAGGAGGAACATTTTTTATTGATACGATCGTTGAGAAATATTGAAGAAATTGTGAATTGTGTTGATGAAAATGGAAGAGAGTGATGATCTACTTGTTTATATACTGTGCTGGCAGTGTAATGTTCGCATCAGCGCATCCTGTCGTTCCCAAGTATCGCAGAATCTCGGATTATTGACAGGACATGCGAGAAATGCGAAGACACAAAGAACAAATCGTTCGCTAGACAAGTGGATGTAGCTTCTGAAGGTTTGGTGTGGGGTACAGGGGTTGCAGAAAACCCTGGTGTCCGTCCCAAGCCCATGGTACACAGGAGGATGATAAACAATGGTCGTAATGAGCCATTTCCAATATACTGTTATCAACTGCGCGATAGCTCTCTCTCTGGACCAGTGTTCCGGCCAGATATTTGCTCAGTGACAAGAGTCGTTTATTTGTCCATGAAAGCCTCACAAGCGAAAGCTTCGGATGGTAATCAATTGAACGCCATACATGATCAAATACTAACAGACACGCCAGTTACTCTCGCCAAACAACTGTTCGGATGAACATTCAGAGAGTGGATCCTAATTAAATAAGATTTCTTGGAGTTCTTGGAAATATGTGTCAGGAATATCCTGAGCTCGGTGTTTTCGGTGTTTCAAGAATTCTGCGATTCTCTTCGTCAAATCCATACCCACAAAGTCTCGGCATCCGATCCAAGGCTCGGAAGTTTTCATTTATAGGCTTCCGAAGTACGATCTGAGATACCAAAGTTTCGCTAATGTTTTCACACGGACCCTAAACGCTCAGTATATCAGTAAGGCCGTACAAAGTGCAAGTGAAGGACAAAATCAAATTGATTTCTTACTAAAGACGATACGTAGAAACCAACACAAGGCATGATGCTAAGTGCTCTATTGCAAATGAATTAATATCATGAGAGCAGGCTTATCCAACTATCGTGATTACAAACCCCCGAGCATTCAACAAAGACTATCCATATTTTCAACGCTCAAAAGCCTTGTTACACGTCGCTATTCAAGTTGATATCTCTCATGTTATAAGCAGACTTTGCTGATTTCCACGGAAATAGACAACTAGGCTAATGTTGATATTTTTACACCATTTTCTGAGAGTTGAGAAAAAGGGAATACTAATGACAAAGCTTAAAAGAAGACATCGATTCTTCTCAATTGAAGCCTAGTATCTTAACTACTAAGGACATAGCTTTACTAGAATAAAATTCACTTGAACTAGGGAAGATTATAAGCAAATTTAGAATAAATTACTTTTGATCTTGGTATGATTTGTTAAATCTACTTTAGAAGATAAAATTAAACACTGTATCAGATCGTATTTTACCAAAACCTCAAGATAGCAGAAAATTCAAAGAGAAAAGGACTTAGACATCCGGATGAGATTAAGCAAGATCGAGGTACATCTTTGAATTATCTTGAAATTCATGAAAAGAAGGATCTTCATATAACTTGATTGCGAGATTGGCATGGCGTCGCCGGCGCGGCATGGATCCAGCGCCAGCGTCGCCGTCAGCCAGTATCAAATGCCTTCCGCTGCCAACGGCACAGGGCCAGCGCCAGCCGGTACACTTCAACTCCAGTCTGGAATGCCATTTCCAATGCCATGGAGCGTGCGCCAGCCTGCAGCCCAGTCATTCATCAGTCTGATGTGGCGTCATCAAAGCCAGGGAGCTTGCGCCAGCCTGGCGTTATTGACAGAGCCATCAGCATCACGAAACGACATGGCGCAGTAGAAAGAGTCGGGCACAACAGACAAAACCCAGCCATCTGAAATATAATCTTGAAAGTCCCACAATGTCATGTTGAGGTCTGGCTTTTTTGGGAACCAACTTTTAGGCCACAGTACCCCGCTTTCAAGACCAGACATACCCCGCCATGAACACGAGTACTGAATGTAAACCAGGATGAATTTGTGAAAATAAAGAAAGGCTGGCTGGAATAAAACAAATCGTGGGTATTGAATGTTTTATATGCCCTCAATGGCATGACAACCTGTCATAGATGTCCGGAGCCATTTCTGTGGATGCTCGCTGACAATAAAAGTCAGGCTCGGAAAGGCTTGAAGCCCTCCCTGGGAAGGCCCTGGATACGGTTCCTAGACCCTCCCCGAGAATCGCTTAGCATCAATGTCATGAATTGGATATAAGACTTGAAAAAGAAACTGAAAACCCGTATGAATCGTATCATGCCGGCATGATAAAAATGCCACTCAGCTGCTTGAAAGCATGCCGGACTGAAGAAAAATAGAAATTGGACAGCCGGTAAGCTTCTTTGGCGTGTGGTGCATCGACGTGGGAACTAGCCGAGGCTATGGCTCGTAGCCAGAACCTGTGTCTTATGTCGGCTTCCATTGATGAATGGCAATTGTAACATGTTCTTGACCTACTTGCGATGTTAGAAAAGGGCCGGCCAGATGTACGAGGCGTCGGTGAGATCGCTAGTGGGAAAAAAATGAGAAGTGAAGTTAGTCTGTGTCATGTCTTCCCCACCAATGCACCATCCCACCAGTTCACCAACTAGCGAAGGGACACTACTAAAACACCACCTCGCAACGCTATTGGTCTCCCTTGTAGGTATATGCGTAGCTGCCACTAGGAAAATCATCGGTATTTTGGAGTGGCGATTGTCGGTCCGCGTATGTATTCAAATAAGAGCTTTTCCACCATCAAATCAGTTGAATCCGATATAGTGTAGGGGTTAACATAGCCCGCTTTCATTCTCATTACAGAGAACAAAGCGCCGGGCAGCCCCGGGTTCGATTCCCGGTATCGGAAGTTTTTTTTTTGATCAATTGGAGGCTTTTTTTGGTGGGCAAAAGTTGAGTTTTGTAAGCGGGAGGTGTGCGATGAGAATGCCGAAGTTTCGCTTATTTCTAGGCTACTGTTATGCTGCAAATATTGCTAACTGAAAGTGGTGGGAGAGCTGGACGTGTACTTAAGGTTTTGACTCTGGCAGGACCCTTTGTTTTGGACAGCTTTGTTTTGGACAGCTTTGTTTTGGACAGCTTTGTTGAGTCCAGCCCTTGACAATCCAATTGAATTTCCACAGGGCCTTTGTGAAATTGAGATGCCTTATTCTTCGAATCACAAAGCGATTGTAAAGTATCCCGTGTCTGTACGCCGTATCCAGGACAAAGGCCAGCACATCCCTCCTAGCGGCTGCTCATTTGACCTCTTCTAGTCCGCCTTTCAAATGATCAATCAGTGCAGCCAGACTTTTGGTATTTGACAAAGAAGTTCTCCGAGATACTGTAGAGTTAAATGAAATGATAAAGGTTAGAATGCGAAGTGGCGGGAGAGGCCTGGAACTGCTCGGGAAAAACATGCAGTTACACACTTAAGCTCGAATGTAAGTCCAGCAAAGTTCGGCAGACCAGCTATGATCAATCGCCGAACATGAGCCCAAAAATGCTTGGAAAGACACCAAGCGCCTGGTGCTACAGTGTAGAATAAAAGCGGGCTATGGAGCGTGAAAAGAACGGCATGTCCAGACTGCCACAGTAGCCGAAGTCTTGATTGTGAGATCAACAACTCAGCCTTCTACGGGAAAACCAGCTTGCTATGACCCATCCTTCACATACCTTTGTAACATACTATTCCCACGGAATGCCATTCATAATTTGAAGAGTTCAAGACTTTTAAAGAGTGTATAGACATCGCAGAGCGGAACCGTGGGCGGAATTCCACTTAGCGACCATGCCGCCAATACGAGACATAAGAATTGAAAGGGGATTACGATATGATAAGGCAACCTGGCATACTGAGTACCGCGGTGTGGACAGAAACCGAATGATTACATGACAGTCAAAAGTTTTGCTAGGCTCGGGGTTTGAAAGGTGGTGGACCAGGCAGGGGCTAGACTCGTGAATCGATAATACTCTCAGGGTTCAAGTCGAGCAGTGATCTTTTGAGATTCAAGATACCTGCACCAACCAATTGAAGTATCGAAAGACCATTCAGGATGAGGTCCAGGGTACAGATCAGTGCAAGTAATTTCATGTTTCTAGGGGAATCATGCTAGAATTTGCAGCTTGGAAGACGGGACCTCAGCATTATCGTTTTCCCGCTCCGCTCCGCTCGCCTAGCCCCAATTAGTCCCACCTGCGGATTTGGCTACGTCGCGACTTCAAGATCCCATCCAGAACCCCCAAACCCACCCTCTCCCCCTGCAATTCATGAAGCTGAGGAGCTACCCCCTCTCACCATGAGTTACAGCAAGAAAGACGAAGATGCCGATACGGCCATCATGAGGGTAGACAGAACCTCAGTTTTCCAGGAAGGTCGGTGAACATTCCCCCTCCATACGGAGCTCCCCTAATGCCAAACAGCACGATTGTTCAATTCATCCCCCATTCAACCTCGGAAATGTCGAGTCCTCCTCACAAAAATTGCCCTCCTCCTATACACCGGCGAGCGATTTCCTACCAATGAAGCCACCACACTCTTCTTCGGAATCTCTAAGCTGTTCCAGAACAAAGATGCCAGCTTACGGCAGATGGTCCACCTTATCATTAAGGAGTTGGCGCATTCGGCAGAGGATATTATTATGGTCACAAGCACCATCATGAAGGATACTGGTGGTGGAACAGACGCAATCTATAGACCAAATGCCATTCGGGCGCTCTGCCGGATCATTGACGTGAGTTGAGGAATCTGGGTCAGGAGAACTAGCATTGACGAGGACAGGCATCGACCGTACAAAGTATTGAGCGTGTTATGAAGACTGCGATCGTCGATAAGAATCCTTCCGTATCATCTGCCGCCCTTGTTTCGTCATATCACCTCCTTCCAATCGCCCGCGATGTTGTCCGAAGATGGCAGAGCGAAACACAAGAAGCTGCGTCTTCTACAAAGTCATCAGGTGGATTCTCCTTAGGATTCTCTACCTCGTCGAACCAAATGCCGGTCAATAACTCTACCATGACACAATACCACGCCATCGGACTCCTGTACCAAATGAGAATGCACGATAGAATGGCTTTGGTCAAGATGGTCCAGCAATTTGGGACCGCAGGCGCGGTCAAGAGCCCGGCAGCAACTGTCATGCTGGTGAGATTAGCTGCGCAGTTGGCAGAGGAGGATCCACAACTTCGCAAACCCATGATCCAGCTCTTGGACGGCTGGCTCCGACATAAGAGTGAGATGGTCAATTTCGAGGCTGCAAAGGCAATCTGCGATATGCGAGATGTCACAGACGCAGAAGTTACCCAGGCGATCCACGTTCTCCAGCTTTTCCTTACTTCACCGCGAGCAGTCACCAAATTCGCAGCTATCAGAATCCTCCACAACTTCGCATCCTTCAAACCTCAAGCTGTCCATCCATGCAACCCAGATATCGAACTTCTCATCTCCAACACTAATCGCTCTATCGCCACATTCGCCATTACAACTCTGCTCAAGACCGGTAATGAGGCCAGCGTGGATCGCTTGATGAAGCAAATCTCTGGCTTCATGGCCGACATTACAGACGAATTTAAGATCACAATCGTTGAAGCTATCCGAACATTGTGCTTGAAGTTCCCCAACAAACAAGCTGGTATGCTTGCTTTCCTCAGTGGCATACTGAGGGACGAGGGCGGGTACGAATTCAAGCGAGCGGTCGTGGAGAGCATGTTTGATTTGATTAAGTTCGTTCCCGATTCAAAAGAAGACGCTCTGGCGCATTTGTGCGAGTTTATAGAAGATTGCGAGTTCACGAAATTGGCTGTTCGTATTTTGCATTTGCTTGGACTGGAAGGTCCCAAGACTTCCCAGCCAACAAAGTACATTCGATACATTTACAACCGAGTTGTGCTGGAGAACGCAATCGTACGAGCGGCTGCAGTCACCGCACTAGCGAAGTTTGGTGTTGGACAGCAGGATCCTGAGGTCAAGCGAAGTGTCACTGTACTTCTGACGAGATGCTTGGATGATGTTGACGATGAAGTTCGCGACCGTGCTGCTTTGAACTTGCGGCTCATGACCGAGCCTGATGAGATGGCTGACCGCTTCATCAAGAATGGTACCTCAAACTCCTTCAAATGTGACGAGCATGGCTAATTTCCATAGAAAACACATTTGCTCTCCCATATTTTGAGCACCAGCTTGTCATGTACGTTACCGCAGATGACAAGTCGACTTTCGACAACCCATTCGACATTGCCGCTATTCCAGTCGTCACGAAGGAGCAAGCAGATGCAGAAGACAGAACGAAGAAACTTACTACAATCACCCCGACCATCAAGGCGCCAAAGGCTGGCCCAACCAAATCCACACCAACAGGACAAGAAGCAGCAGCAACTGCTTCCGCCACCGCCCAGAAATACCAACAGGCACTTCTTCAGATCCCAGAAATGAAGTCCTATGGCAGTCTCTTGAAATCATCACCTGTTGTTGAATTGACCGAATCAGAAACCGAGTACGTCGTTAGTGTAGTCAAGCATATTTTCAAGGAGCACATCGTACTCCAGTATGATGTGAAGAACACACTCCCCGATACCGTTCTTGAGAATGTTTCGGTCCTCGCCACGCCAGCCGAAGAAGAGGAACTTGAGGAGGATTTCATTATTCCGGCAGCCAAGCTCGTCACTGATGAGCCAGGTCCAATTTACGTTTCTTTCAAGAAGGTTGGAGGCGAGGGCGCTTTTTCCGCGAGTAGCTTTACAAATGTGTTAAAGTTCACTACGAAGGAAATTGACCCAACGACCGGTGAGCCAGAGGAAAGTGGTTACGATGATGAGTATCAAGTTGAAGATCTTGAGCTCACTGGAAGTGATTACGTCGTTCCAGCCTTTGCAGGTAACTTCAATCACATCTGGGAGCAAGTCGGCGCTGCTGGTGAGGAAGCCGAGGAGACTCTTCAACTGGAGGGCGTCAAGAGCATTGCAGGTGAGTTGTGGTTAACAAAATGTCTAAATGAAATGCTAATGGTTGCAGATGCAACGGAACAACTCGCCAAGACCCTCTCACTACAACCTCTTGAGGGTACCGACGTTCCCATCAACACCACAACCCACACCCTTAAACTCTTCGGCAAAACCGTTACGGGAGGCAGAGTCGTCGCGAACATTCGGATGGCCTATTCAACCAAGTCAGGCGTTACAAGCAAGATTGTCGTCCGCAGTGAAGAGGAAGGTGTGGCAGCTCTTGTTATTGGGTCAGTTGCGTAGGTATGCAAGCAGGTTGGCTAGCGAAATAAACGGAGTTGATCGAGCATTTGGTTGATGATTTCTGCAATTGATGTCTAGATAATGGTTTGAGGAAAAGCCAAAAGGGGCCGGATGCTTTCGGTTCTCAACATGGAGTCTTGAAGGGTAGAAAATGAATTCTTAAGTCAGTCTTCTGCGTCTGCCCTGCATCTGTGGTAGTTCCACACTTGTTGCTTTGAAATGGCTTACCTGATACTTGATGCGAATTCCGTTTGTCTGGTATCAGCGTACACATGCAGCATTGTATGGGACAATCCTCCTCAGCAAGAGCAACTCCTTTCAAACACTGTCCACACCAAATTCCCAATTTATGCATTCTACGTGACAGTTAAGAACCTTGTTCCGCTCGGTATGGTAGGTTTGTGGTCACCTATCAATACAGAGCAGTGAGCATAGTTTAGCTGTGTGGGCAGACAACAGCAGCTACGAACAGAGTGATGCACCAAGCCGATCTTGAGACGTTGCAGCATGTCTCTGTCGTGCGCATCATTCTTCACTCCAGTCCGACAATGTATCAGCCTAACATATCTATACACGCGTGGACAGGAAAGAAAAAGAAAAGTCAATTTTGTGCCTTTTGCATCACTTCGTCCGCTTTTTCAAGAAATTCACGTCAACAAGTGACGGAGTCTAAGTTGTTACCGGCTCTCCCCCCTGCAAGTACCTCGTTTACAAATACACCTGCACCTTCCGACTCCAACTCTCTTTCCTTGCCAGATCACGATTCAAAACTTCAACAAACGTCAGATCCAAAACTTAAACCTCCACACCTCTACTTCTTCACCGCTTGCCACTGACTCTCTGTTCCAGCTTCAGTAGATAGCGGGACATGAAAAGCTCTTTCTGACATACTTCGTTGCCCTCTTTTTGGACGCATCTCCTTGTCAGATTGAACGTCTGAAGAGTTCGAGCATTGCGTCACTCTCACTTCAGGTTGCGACCTTCACTTTGACGGAACAGTGGCTTGCAAATTCACCTGGGTGTTTCTTGGACCAGCAACAGGAAAAGACTTTAAAGCACCACTCTTCTTCCTCCAGACAACCTACGAACTACAACTCCAATCAACAACAAGTTTTCTTACCAACAACAATATTTTCTCACAACAACCCTTTCTCTAAACAATCTTCTCACACACATCCTTATTCAACATCTCAACTAAAGACATCTCTTCAAATACCAATACTAACCAATTAGTCAAAATGGCACCACCTCTCTCAACAGCTCTTATGCAAAGTCGTCCCCTCCTCGACCCAGCACCTCATACCATCGTCGCACCTCTCATCCTCTCTAACCCGCTCTTCCACAAGTGTCGAATCTCAGACCATCTCCACCTCGTCTTCCAATGGGGTATCCACACCGACCTCATCTCCAAGCGCGAAGTCGCCCTCTTCACCAATGTCTACACGCCTCCTGCCCAAGCCCGCATGCTTCGCAAGCATGAAGGCCATCCAGCTCGCGCTCCTGACGGAACAATCATGGAGATCCAAGGCGATGCATGTCCTGGCAGTACCGGCGAGTCTGTTGGGCCTTGGGACCTTGGAAATGTACATATGTGCGAAGGATATGCAGAGTGGAGTGCTGGTTTATCACAGACATTGAACATGGCATTGAGGGCGGGATTGAAGATTGAGGAAGTCAATATGCCGCAGCCGAGTCGTGAGGAGCTGGAGAAGGCACAGGAAACTACTTCACAGTGGTTGCACGGCAGACCTCTTCATCCAATGACACGCAAGAGTTTGACGGCTCATCGCGATGGTATTCGTGATAAATTGGACGCTTTCTTGGCTTTTGTGGATTTGCAAATCAAGTCTGAGACTCGCAAGGAAAAGGTCTTCACCACGCTGAGAGAGGCATTGGGTGCTGCTCTCGCTGGCAAGGAAGTTGGCGAATACAATGGAGTCCTCGGTGGCATGGTCAACAAGATCATTGATCGCATCGAAGACTTCGTCGAATACATGGAGGAGAGAATTGAGGGTTCGGAGGCGAAGCAGCAACGTATCGAGGAAGTGAGAGAGACTATCGATAACGCATTAAAGGGCAAGCGAAAGCGGAAGCGGGATGATGAGGATGAGGGGAATGATCAAGCTCGGAAGAAAGTCATGACAGCGGATGCAAAGATCAAGACTGAGGAAGACTTGACTACAGAGTTGGCTGAACCCCCGAAACAAAGAAAGCGGGACCGAAAATCCAGAGTTCCTTCATTGCGCAAGCGAGAAATAAAGCAAACAAAGTATGAAGGCTCTTCGTTAGAGAAGATGAAGGGCACGAACCAGCAAAACGGCGAGGAGAGAGCTTCTACTGATGAAGATGCTGCTGTTGCGAATAATAATGCAGCAAAAGACAAGGTAGACCAGTCGAACACATGCGAGACGGAGAGGTCCAAGTCTGACAGATCCCCCGTTACGACTCCGCCCACAGATACTACAGATCAGGAAAAAGAAGCAGGGGCAGAGGCATGCTCTTCTAGACGCACATCTACAGCATTCTCAGGAAGTACCAATGCCGGCAGTCGAAGACCAGGAACTCCTCCACCTCCATACTCTCAGCATGCTAGCCCCAGCCCAATGAACTCAAGAACAGAAGAGCGAGCAGCCCGACGCACTTCACTACCAGAACATGTTCAGCAAGTCACACCTCGATCCCCAGTGACACGAAATATCACACCTTCATCAACCTCCTCTGATGAGCCTGCAGTGATAAAGCAGCTGACACCAGCAGCCCGGATTTTGGAGAAGATCCGCAATGCTGGAAAGCGCCGGAATGAGAACTCTCATACGCCAACTATTTCTATGATGGTCGCAACTACTACACCGTCTCCAGAGAACACAGAGTCAGTAAAGGCCACTACATCTTCATCGATTGGTTCTGCGGGCCAAGTTTTGAGTGCCACTTCATCTACTCCAGTGAGAGATCAAGATGCAGAGCATGAGGACGAAGACGAGAATGACGAAGACCACCTCTTCCTCCCACTAAAGGAATCTCAAATTCCCTCCAAAGACTTGCAGCACCGCTCTCTCGACTCCGAACCTACATCCATCCCAGCAGCAGTAGAAGAACAAAACTTTTCCGACGACGCAGATTCCCTCTTCAACCACCCAAACACCCCATCGCGAGCATCCAGCTACGATCTAGAACTCCCAACTTTGCCATCCAAGACACGAAAATCCACTTCGTTCCCAACCCAAATACAACGCGAGCGCGAATCAAGCTACGACCTTGAACTCCCTCCACCACCAAAACCCCGTCCCGGTCCTTCAAAGATGCCTATTGACATCGACCTCGATTCTGACTCCGAGTCATCCACTCCTGGACACACTCGTGAACATATTTCAAGATTTGGCGGCTCTGGCTCTTCTTCATCCATCAAGATCAAGTCCGAGACTGCTTCGTCGAATTACATCGAGATTAAGGACGAAGACTTTGACGATGATTTTGACGTCGTAGAAATTGACGGATTCAAAGGCGTGAAGAAAGAGGGCGGTGGAGGTATGAATGGTGGAATCAAGGAGGAATTTGCTGTTGAAATTGATGATGATGATGATGATGATGATGATGATGATGATGGAGATGATAGAGGGGTGATGGTGTGTAGTAAGGATGAGTGGTTGAAGGAGGTGAAGAAGAAGAATGAGGGTGCGGCGCAGATGCAGGCGAGATTGGGACGGGGTGAGTGGTAGAAAGTGCTCTTTACATGGGATTGGGTGTTGAGGAATGAGTGGAGGATGCAGGGCGGGTGAAAGACGAGATGTGAAAACGAATGTGTGCTGTTTGATATACCAAAGAATAGCGACCGAAGGAAAAGTTTCTAGAAGGGGGATATGCGGTAAGGAGTTACACAAAAGCATTGCTTCGTCTTTCTCAATCTGCTTTTGGAAACTACTGCCACATCAGCCTCAATCTATCGATAGCGTTGCATAGCAAATAGCATAGCACCAGCACAATCTGACAACACTACACCGAAAAGGCGTACTGATTTTCCACGTGTATTCCGTGAGACCTTTCTCCAATACTTGATGACTTGCCTTTCTCACTCCACCCGCCTTGGAACAGTCTCCAACCTCCTCAAATCCTCGAAAAGTACCCGCTCCTCACAATCCAATGCGACGAACCTGGCATCCCGCCCCTCTACTCTGTCAGACCCAAATGAAAAATCTCTATACCTTCCTCTTCAGAGAACCACAAATTCCGTGAATCAACTTCGGCCCGCTCAATCAAGTACGGCTACTCACCCGACTTCACGTCGAAGTTTGGTAAACGACCTCCTTAATCCTCCTCAAATCTCCATCCGGAAACCGAGGACCGAAGACTCTCTACGCGAGCGCGGAACTCCGCCAGCCTCGTACGGTAGTCAGCAGACACGACAACAGTCATCTTTTTGTCTTCTTGAATTTGTCTGAACTCCAGCTCCGCAGGATCGTTCCAAATACTAATCTTAAAGGGGAAAATCCCCAACAGAACCCATGGACAGCCCATGGGAATAAGAGTAAGCCCCAGCCACATTCTGCAAGTTTCGTATACTGTATTTTCCTCCCTTGCTCCGCTTGCTCAATGCACATACGAGTAGAGGTAAGAACAGAAAGAATACTCATTATTGCTCATGTCTACGATAAAATACTGCCAATCTCAAAAAGAGAAAAAGAAAACAACTGAGCTACTCAGCCATCCATCAGAAAAGTGTTGCGATCTGGGAACTAACGAATGAAGAGGCTACGTGAACAACCCCTCACCAAGACATAAATTGCAAACATAAGCAAGCAACATATATTCAAATAATGAAACCCACGGACATAGGAGATATCACTACACCAAGCCGAAGGCCGAATTCACGACTTTGATGAACAAACACACAATCACGGTACGCAATCCTCACGCTAGAATGCCAGTGCCCACCAGATCCCGTCCGAGGCACGTACCGAACGTGCTAAGACCGACATGCCGATTACCCGTTCACCACTACACCAGTCCAAGCTGCACCCAATCAGCACTCATCTACACCGTATGGAGTTCCCAACCTTGCCTTGATGGGGTAGCAGATGGCGATTCTGAAGGGATGGGTTAGTGCCGTTTGAGCATCATGCCGTCACAGATCCATGCTTGAAAATCAAGATCCTGGTGCGGATTGTTAATAATGTTTTCTTTGGGGCCGACGCAGCGCGAAGCCATGTCTTGAGTCTAAAAAGCTTCTCTTTTGCGCCATACATACATGTAATTGCCCCTCTTTCGTGTTCGAGATTTCCTTTTTGTAGATATTTATCTTCTCCCATGGATATTTTATCTGTGAATCCTTGTTAGCTGAACTCTGAGATCACGCATACCTATATCTTTGTGTTGACGTTGGCAAATATTCGTCCAGTATGGTGAGTTCAAATCCTTGCGTCACCACTTGCAGCAATTGGACATCAGTAATAGACTTCCACCATCTCTGGGCTGTAGAAACTCTAAAGTTTTCCAGACTGGGCTCAAGACTAGATCTTTGAAAACATAGAAGCTGACTTTCCCAGGATCGAATAGAAAGATTCTTGTCGCGGCCGACTGCGAAGCCTTACCGATCAGATGCCCTCGAGAAAACATCAACACTACACAAAAATCAAGATGGATTGCTCGATTTTAGTCCTAACGATATCGAGAATCCGAAAAACTGGTCTACAGGACGTCGGTGGTACATCACAGTTGTCAGCGTTCTCCTTGTCGTAAATGCAACTTTTGCCTCGTCTGGCCCGTCAGGGACACTGGTTGGAATAGCAGAGCACTTCAAGGTCTCTCAGGTAGCAGCTGGCCTGGTCATAACACTGTTCCTTCTCGGATACTGTTTCGGTCCTCTATTTTGGGCGCCACTCTCCGAATTTTACGGGAGAAGATGGATCTTCTACATCTCGTTCACTCTGTACCTCGTCTTCAACTTCCTATGCGCCTTCGCGAATAACTTTGGAGCTCTCCTCGTTGGACGTTTCATTACTGGGACGATGGCCAGTGCTCCGCTTTCGAATGCTCCTGGTGTATTAGCAGACATATGGGGACCAGTTGAGCGAGGGAATGCAATGGCACTCTTCTCGATGATGACTTTCATTGGACCCGCCTTGGGTCCTGTCATTGGAGGGTTTCTTGAGTTGAAAGAGGACTGGCGGTGGATCTTCTATGTGATGCTCTGGTTTGCTGGCATCACTGAAGTCCTGATGCTCACGATACCCGAAACCCTTGGCCCAATCGTACTTCTCAACAAAGCCAGACGGCTCCGAAAGCTGAAGGTTCCCGGATACGAGAACATCAAGGCACCAATTGAGGTTACTGATCGATCGCTGATTGGCATTTACAAGGTTGCCTTGACGCGACCGTGGAAGATCCTGGTAGATCCCATCTCCTTCGCTGTGGCGATATATTTGTCGGTCGTGTATGCCCTGCTCTATATGCTCTTCACAATCTATCCGATTGTGTTCCAGCAGAAGCGAGGCTGGAATTCTGGAGTTGGTGAGCTGCCTTTGATAGGAACTGCGATTGGTGCCGCAATTGGTGGTTCGATCATATTTGCCGTTTCTGCTCGCGATCGAAAGAGGGCGGAGGCTGGGCATAAAGGTGTCCCTGAAGATCGCCTTCCTGTTGCCATGTTGGGAGGGATGCTGTTCCCAATCACGATGTTCTGGTTTGCATGGTCTGGCCAATACAACTCAATCCACGTAAGTCATCCTAGGCTCCCTTAAACAACGTCCCCGGACATGCTGACTGTTCATCTAGTGGATCGTTCCAACCATTGCTGGCGTGTTCCTAGGGACCTCGATCCTCCTCATTTTCGTGGCGTATCTGAACTATCTCACAGACACGTACCTGATGTATGCCGCGAGTGCATTAGCCGCCAACACTGTCTGTCGTTCAGCTGCAGGTGCAGCAGCCCCTCTCTTCACCCAACAGATGTTCAATGCTCTTGGAGTTGGAGGTGGTGGTTCATTGATCGGAGGTGTCGCAGTGCTTCTTATGCCAATTCCATTCGTCTTCTATAAGTATGGAGGACCGATTCGAGAACGATCGAAGTTCGCGCCAACCCCAAGTCCAAACGAAGGACATGCCGATGAGGAAGAGTCTCAGCATCGGTCTGCAGCTGCATCCAGTACCGATGTGAGCGACACGAGTGATGAGACCGATGTCGAAAGATCGTCGCAAGATGCTGCAAACACAGTTGAAGGGAAACCCGAGGATAGTCGCGAGACTGCGGTTGGGGACATGGGTGGAGGAGATAGGCCGAGAAGTGAAGACCCCGAAAAAGATCTCGAGAAAGGACATGCGTCATGAATAGACTGGTCCAGATGTAAGTTCTGGTCAGATCTGTTTGTTTGGTTGTTTGGTTTTGGCGTCCTGGGAATGTAAAAATACAGCATTGTTTGGGAGGCAGCGCTACTTGCATTTAGCATGTGTTTGGAGTCTGGAGCGACCTCATTTGTAAGAATAATGTATAGGCTTATCAATATAAGAGTGATGGGCTCATGAAGCGAAGTCTTGATGAACAGTGGCAGAGGTACAGACACATACCTACGTGCATTTACGAGTCCTGCGTGCACGTATCATCATCCGTGATGAGCTCTTGTAGCAGATCATTCCCGGTGTGCCGACCCAAGATTCTCCGAACTAGAGGAGGCGAGTGAAGGAGAAAGCAGAGGAGGAAGGGTGTGGAGAAGAGAGAAATAGAAGAGATGGCAGAAGAAAACAATTATGGATTAGCTGTAGAGAGTGCGCTCGAAGATAGAGAAGAAATGCTTTAGGAAGAGAGAACAATAATGGGAGGAGACGATCAGGTGCTGAGGTGAGATGGCAATGAGCAGAGGAAGGAAGCATCCTCTGATCTTGTGTTGTCCCTGCAGTCTCACCTGGATTTTGTTTGGTTGAAGAGAACGAGATAGAATAATGTCGTAAGGTGCGACCCAGAATCCCCCCCTCCCCCCCAAGAGTAATCCCACTCAGGTCAAACTTAAGGCTTCAGTGGCCCTCGGCAAAGTCAATATTGGTATCGCGATTCAACGAGAGTAGATAAATGCCTATCAAAAAAACGATCCTCGATCCCTTTCCCCCTTTTCCCTAAGCGACCTGATCGGATGCTGGTGATTTCGGGTGAAATGACGTTGCAGTCTTGGCGTCGCGTCTTTCAAGAATTTCTGGTGCGCGCGCCGGAAGTGGATGGGAAGTGTGCAGGTGGACTTGGTTTGTTGCATGTGGGATGTCTCTCTGTCCTTGACTTGACTTGACTCGACTCAGCTCAAAAACATCACAACCCAACCTCGACCCTCTTCCCTCCATCACCCTCTCGATCTATCCCTCTGCCTCGTACGGCAGCAACCGCCATCATGGTTTACGTGCGACAAGATAAGCTGCCCAACCTCAAGCAGTACAAGTACTCTGGCGTGGACCACTCTCTTCTATCGCGTTACGTGCTGAAGCCCTTCTACACCCACGTCGTGATAAAATGCTTTCCCATGTGGATGGCTCCGAACCTGATTACCCTCAGCGGTTTCGGATTCATCATCGTCAACATTTTGACCTTGTTGTGGTATAACCCAACCCTGGATCAGGATTGCCCGCCTTGGGTGTATGCCAGTTGGGCTGCGGGTTTGTTCTTGTACCAAACTTTCGATGCAGTTGATGGATCGCAGGCGTAAGTTTAACCTGCTGCGGACCAATTTTGGATATTACTGACTGTTCTCTCATTTGCAGACGTCGAACTCATCAGAGCGGACCCCTCGGAGAACTCTTCGATCATGGTGTGGATGCTGTCAACACTTCCCTCGAGGTCCTCCTCTTCGCAGCCTCGCAGAACCTGGGAATGGGATGGAAGACTGTGCTGACTTTGTTTGGAGGTATATCATTCTCTGCCATCTCGCAAAGTAATTACTAACGGCTTATAGCACTTCTTACCTTCTACGTACAAACATGGGACGAATACCACACCAAGACCCTCACGCTCGGCCTAATCTCTGGACCAGTCGAAGGGATTATCATCATGGTCATGGTCTATGCATTCACAGCTATAAAGGGAGGTGCAAGCTTCTGGCAACAGTCGATGTTGGCGACTATGGGCGTTCCCCACTATGCCTTCATCCCGGAATATATCTATCAACTGCCCTTCAACGAATGGTATATGTTCCAAGGCGGCACTATTCTCGTCTTCAACACTATTCAATCGTAAGCTCCCCGTCCCTCCATACCTACAGACACTGACCGCCAGATCCTTGAATGTCATCAAAGTCCGCCGAGAGCGCGGCGACAAATCCCGCGGTGCCCTCCTCGGTCTCGTCCCCTTCTTCGTAACATGGACACTCATCCCAGCGTACCTCTATCTCAACCCCGAAATTTTACACAACCATCTGGTCCCATTCGTCTTCTTCGCAGGTCTCGTCAACGCCTACTCCGTCGGACAAATGATCACGGCCCATCTCGTCAAGCTCGACTTCCCATACTACAATGTGCTTGTCTTGCCAATCGCATACGGAGTATTTGACTCTTTGGGACCGTTCCTTCGTGAGACTATTGGCGTCGGATGGCCAAGTGCTCTTGGAAGTGGTGGATACCAGGTTGCGTATGTGTTCTGCATGTTGGGAATGGCTATTGGTATTTATGGCAGCTTTGTGGTAGGTTGCCCTTTGCATTTATAAGTCCAACGTTTGCTAACAAGACTAGGTTGATGTCACTGTCACCATCTGCGATTACCTCGATATCTGGTGTCTCACCATCAAGCATCCATGGAACGAGGAGGCTGGGGCAAAGAAGGCCAAGTAGAGGTACAGAGAGAAATGGAAAGAGAATTGAGTAAAGGAAACGAGGGGGAAAGAGGAGGAAAGAGGCGGAAAGAGGGGCAGAGAAGTGAATAGAGGGAGTGTATGGATGATATGATACCCTTAGATAATGAGGAACGAGGGCTGGATTATGGATACATGATACATGATTGGAGCGGGGGCTTCGTGTTTTGGGACCCGGGCAGATTGTGCTGTATACTAAGGTGTACTCATTGGTGAATGGTACGAGCCATGAACATTCAGCTGCGGTCTGCAAGTTCGAGGCCTGGTGATTCCGCGCATGACGTCCCTTTCGAAAGTCTGTCTTGAACATATTACACCTTCTGCTCTCGTTCTTCATTTTCAATCCAAGCCGCAAGTGCAATATTTCTGTTCACTCCGAGGTTGCGGTCCCAAGATTTTGCCACAGGCTTGGAAGTACTGGTAGGTAGTCATCACTTTCTGCAACTTCGGACCTCATATTTGTCCTCCGTGAATCTCATCTACTACCAAACTTTCAAGTCTCTAGCCGACTCACTTATGTAAAACCCTGCCCTCTTCCATCGCCAAAGCATCTCATCCCTGCCAGGTAGGATCAATCGACTGGGCCATGTCTTCTGCAGCACCATTGTCGAGGGTCATCATGACTCCGTGTTTCCCTGGGCTTCTCTTATTAAGCCTATCATCACGTTGACGAGGCGAGCGCTTGTGGAAGGAGAGTCACTCAACCTGGGGAATAAGCAGCGAACGTATAATACAGGCGATTATGTGAAAGTTTTGATGGGAGAATAGGTTTTGGCAGTGAGTGGTTTGTTGACAACGGTATAGTATTCGTATCTCCAACACTGGGTCCTTGACAACCACACCCAACATTCCCTCTCAGCTTTTCCCCAACTAGAGGTAGCGAGACTCGAAACGGTCATCTAGCTTTGCTTACTTTAACGCGTAAAGGTCGCTCCCTCACTATCACGACTTCACGTCGAAGTCGGAGCAGGAACTGGAGTTGCGCTATGCACAACAGAACCGCTCGTTGTGGAGTTTGAGCTACTTATATACGTACATTTCAACATTGGGGCCATGCCTTTGTCGATATCATGACGCTACAAATCCCTCCGGGCTATCAATCTCTAGAAGTTTCTTCTCCAAAGATTTCTCATAGACGTTGGATTGCACCTCGAGGTAGCTATGTACAAAGTCCGCTTGAGAATTACACTACTAAAAGAAACAATCATAACCCCCCAGAAGGCAGAGGCACTATTACGCGGCATAGAGGAGCGATGTATATGTGATTTTACTTCTAAATGGCAGCTTGTTGGATCTACTCAGGTAACCCTAGAGGAAAGTCACTTACTGGGAAAGACTTGAGACTTCTCGAGACTATTGATCATGACGGTGGAAGGGGCTGGTAGGACAATAGTAGAATCGCTGACAGTATCTCCCGTCCTTCTGTGTAGTTTCTCTTTTTTGCGAATGTGCTGAATAGTGTGAGCATGACTTCATCAATATTGATATCGAACTTGCTGCAGCCAACTACCTACATTATCCGAAATTCAGGCGAAAGGTCTATTGGACCTTTCCGGTTTCTGGATGCTATGGTACAGCATTCCAAGCATGCGTTCTCGATTTTGCTGTGTGATTGAGTACTGGGTTTCCAGAATATGCTGTCTGCACGTTTACTTTTTTTTTTTTCAGAGTTCAAGAACGAGTGTATGGATCATGTGGATTGGGAGCAAAACACGTGCAGAAGAAGAACACTTTCATTGAATCAGATATTAGGTCGCGACCCAATATGTCACAGCTTCTCTCCCGTCACCAAGCTAATCCATGCCCTCGCGATTTTCACGAGATTTTCAGACTTGCAAATTTGAAAAAGTAAGCTGTCAAATCTTCGCAATGTTGTGTTACCATCGCTATCAGTATCTCAATACTCGCTCTACGAAGGTAAGGGTGACTAATACAAGAATGATTCATTGCGATTGGCTCCGATTCTCCTCGTCGTGCGTAAATGACATTATGACTGTAGAGTAGGATAGTGTAGCCAGAGTGCAGCCAGTCCGCCCCAAAACTGGGCCGAGAAATTAAAACCTTTGACGTGATAGCAGCACTCAGATTGACAACCATCACTGATGTTTCCTACAAGAAGATCTGCAATCTTATCGTTCGAATTAGGCTTCAATCAAACGCAACGAGGATAGCACTGAGCATTTGGAGAAAAAAAAGGCAGAGAAACGTGTATGTGTACGGAAACACGTTGGAGTTGATCACTATCCACGACCTGGACTCTATATGTGGAACATTTTCTCGTGAATGCATTTTCGGATCGAGTTGTTGCGCATATATATACTCGTAACCTGAAATTCCCAATGGCGCCGAATTGGACCAGTATTAGCAAATGCAAAGGAGAATCTCGAGCTGGATGTACATATTGAAATCTACGTCAAGATACGAAGTGATCTTTGCTTCTGGGCTCAATACCTCTACAAAAGAACTCGCTGTCACAATAGTTTTTACACCAGCGGAATTTCTGAGACGTGTTTGCGACATTCAGTATGTGGAGAAAGTTTTTCTGAGATGCTCAGATGCGACACAATGAATAATCACAAATAATTTCAGATTCACACTTGAATTTTGAGATCAGAATGACTTCTGGACCGATATTCTGGTGATACATTAAACGGAATCTTCGAATTGATGTGGAACGAATCTGGAATTTCGTACCGTACTTAACAACAGCGCCATGCATGACAACAAGTACTGTTCTACCACTCAGGACCGTACAGCTAGCCTCAGCCTATAAGCATACAGATGGAAGGATCAACACTTTGATTACTTTCCACGCCATAATTTGAAATGCAACTATCCCAGTCCAAGCAAGCAAATCTCACAAGTGATGCCAGCAAACCTGACAATTGTCCTTTCTGGCCTTTGGAATTGTTGAGGCTCTTCTCACATGAGTGCTGCGTATTTATAGAGATGTGCATCCAATATAGACATGTGGAGACTAATATTCACCACATAAAACCCAAAGTTGCTTTGGAAAAGGGATTGGGGATCAAGGGGCCGGTATCGCGAAGCGAAAGTACACAAAAGCACCTGATATCTTACAGCAAATAATCCCGATGTGAAGGGTTATTATCTCTGAGTGAAAGCTATAGACACCACTACGTGAGCGTTCATTAGGTTATGTACTCTTCTTACTACGAGAACTACTTATAAATATGGCCCCGGAATGGGAAAGCCCTTAGCCTACCCCAACAGGAACTCGTAATGGACACAGCCGACACGGAGGAGGAGTTTCTGACTGGAGGCCTTGTACGAGCTTTCAAAAGAACTGTTTCTATATGAGAGCCATTTGAAGGTATCAATTGGTACATGAAGCACACGTTTTTGCTCTTCCCTCAAAGCTCGTTATTCGGTCGAAATTGTCATGGATATGTACGCTGTTAGAAAACTGCTGATAGCACCGTAGATTTTGACAACAGCTGTCTATGAGTTCAAGTCAGGATATGGCGGAGAAAAGATTCCCAAGGAACTCCAAATATTTCGATGGAAAGGCAAGATACTGTGAGAAGCTTCCGATTTTTTGGTACAAGATACCGCGTATGCTTGTACTGCCACGTCTTGAAAACATTTCCTGAATCACGGTTGTACAAATGCTTGCGTATCAAACTTCCAGGCACGATACTATTTGTACACTTAAAGTAGCCGAGAAATGCAGTTTCGCCTTCTCCCCAGGTGAAAATTAGAATGGATTTACAATATCTCATGGATGGCCATGCTATTCCACGCTTACCACCGCCCTGTTCTGCTCAAAGCAATACCTCAATAAAACCATACCTTTCCCGCCCCTTTCATATTTCCCTCTCCCACCCCCTCGCAACCCAAAACCCCCTCCCTCCTCAAAACCTCCTTAATCCTCCCGGCCGCCCGTCCAGGGTACACCGGGTTTGGCGGCCACTCACTCTCCGGCACCAACGAATTATCCGCTCTCAGCCATGGCACGCTCTCCGCTCCCTCTATTTTCCTCAATTCTTCAAATTCTTCGGGCGTGAATCCACCGCCGACTATTACGGCGAGTGGTCGGCGTTGGTGAGAAGGAGGGCGTTGGGTGTTGCTGCTTTTCTTCGAGGCCGGGGTGATGGGCTGGGGAGGGATGGAAGGGGACGAGGATGGTGAGAGAAGAAGGGAAAGTTCGGTTTTGGCGGTGGAGAGGGATTCGATGAGGTGGATTACTGTAGGGGATATGAGTTTTTGGCTTGGGAGGGCAAACGGGAAAAGGGGAAGGGGAGGGATAGGGCATTTACCATCGATTTCTGGGAGGAGAGCTTCGGTTTGGGTTGTTGTGACGAGTGGTAGCTTGCCGAACAGGACAACTGGTAGGGCTGGCGAAGACATGGTTGCGAATTGCTAGGCTCTAATTGTATCTTGTACTCTGTCTTTTATGTGGGCTTATTTGTATGAGAAGACCTCGGGTGAGTTGTGAATTTCGATTTGATAGCTTGTCCAATGATATGACTGGTCCTGGTTGAGAGAGGACACACTCTGCTCTCCTTTATGTACGTCCTCTGCGTCCTCGTACAGTACTCAAGCTTCGAGCCCGCGAGCACGAGAGAACGAAATCGCGAAACTAGAATTCTCGCGACTCCGAAGCGATGTTTTGATTCGCCAATTCTCGCTCCGTCGAACTAGTTAGGTACAGTAATTCAGTATGACGTCCTTTCAGCCCTATTCAGAAAGACCGAATTGAGTTTGAATACATGAGAGTTGTCAGTTCTTACAATTTGTGTTATATGATGAAGAAAGCCAGGAACAGTGATGTGAGGAAGGGTGATGGATGAGGGGTGAGGAGGGGTGAAAGTGAGGGGAGAAAGCCTGTTTTCGGACTTTTCGGGTGAAGCGAAAGTGCGAGTGTACGTAAAGTCAACATCACGAATAGAGCAGGCTCTTGGCGTGTGAAGAAATCTCAGGTTGACGTGAAAAATTATTCAAAGATTTGATTAAGTAGTCTGCTTGGACACTGGACTCAACTGAAGGAATACTGGAAACTTCTGAAGACTAGCTTTCGGCATCCATGTGCTTTTCTTACGGGGAATATATTCAATGAAGACAAATCTGAAAATAGAGATCCATGTCTTGACTTCAAATGAGACTGAGAATCCGAGCAGGCATAGCGGAAACTGTTCGACACGTCCTTTCAGGGCTTTGTGGTCGCTCTCCATCTTATGATCTGTCTGAAGAGTTCATTCTCTTGCTATGAAAAGTCAGCTGCTTCAGGCCACTGGACTTAGGTATTGGCGAATTACAGTACTCAGTCAAGATACGAAGAGCTTGCCGTATACCTTTTCAGTATCATGCTGCCAATGAACAGGTGGCCCTCATGTCTACTTTCGTTGTCGAATGTCAATCTCGCTCACTGAAACAGGAGGCTCTAGTGTTTGCTAGTTTCCACCATGGCACGAACTCCACGACTATTTGAAAATCTTCCTGAGTATCAAGCGCTACACCTAGGAGGATAATCATGAAATGCTGTGACGGGGAGTTGGAGAAAGGCGGAACGGAACCTTCCAACATGTAAAGAACTTGATGGAACTTGCGGAATATGTTCGTCTAGCAATGTTATGAGGTAAGTATTATATAATCGAGCTCTACCTGGCTCCGTCCAGCGTAAAGCAAGACTCACAGGTTGAGAAACCGAATGGCAGGTCATTAACTTTGACCTATATCAACATCATGCCAACATTCTGCTAGTCACCACAGTCCCGGTCAACTTACTCCGCCCATCTACTCTTCTACTCACTCAACATACCCCTCCTTCCCAGATAGCTAAAACAACATCTGATCCATCATGATTTCCACATCGTAACCATCAATACCGATCATAATGTTTCAACAAGGGATAGTCTGCCTTGCCATGTGTGCTGCGCCCACTTTGGTACTGCAGGCTAGAATTTCTAAAAGAATTACCTCTAGCCCGCCTTCATTATATCTCGAGGGCGAACGACACGGTAGAGGACAGGGATATTGTAAACAGAAGGCGGAAAATGTAAGCGAAAGCATGCTGTTGTAATATGCGGAGGTGTTGTCGTGTGCAGCTTTTTTTTTCTAGCAGAAATTGAAGAGAGGGACAAGAAGTTGGAGCTCTTACGAACAAGGTCTACAACCAGATCATGTGCAGGTGAGTTGAGACCTGTAACAGCGCAGCGAATGGTGATAGTTGAGCTGGGTGATCAGATCAGAACAGGAACGTGGTTTCATCGAGATCCGGATTTGATCTTGTCGCGGCCGAGTCGAACGGGCTGGCGTTGTCTTTATAGGCAAAAATTGCAGCGCCGAGTCGAACGAGAGGACCGCTCTACAGATGGAGAACGGAAGAACGAACAGTGAACACTCGGGGTATGTACTTTTTATATTGTCAAATTTGTCCCGCAAGCCTGATGCTGTACATAAATATGCTTCCTAATTCAAACAGTATAAAACAGGTATCATAGCATATCATAACACAATTCCCAGAACGCCATCCCATCCCGAGCATGGTCGTTATGCAGCGGTATCTCGTCCCCTCAGCTTGCCAAATCCCAAATCCACAGAACTACACCACCATACCATACCCAGACCAATATACAGAGTCTCCCTCCCTAAAGTAATATCACTGCTCGCAGTTCAATTACATCCGCTCATCTCCACCTCACCCGCCAACTCATAATCCAAAAACTCCGCATCCTCAAAATCCACATCCTCTCTCCCCACACCTACCGCACCCCCAATATTGAAATTCTCCTGCCCAAAAATCCTCACCTGCCCACTGGTATGCACCGGCACCTTCCCCGACCACTTCTTCCTCCTCGGCACAGCCAGAACTCTATCACCCATCGACGGTCCCGATCCAAACCCACTTCCAAAGTCCAGCTGCGTTTCCTCATCTTCGAAGAACCGCCTCTTATTCCCACCAGGTATATTCACATCATCCATACTCGAGCTAGAAATCGTACTCCCCTGACTACTCAGAAACGGAACCTCATCTTCCGAAGCCGACGAGGAATCTTCGTCCATTTCTCCAGCACCCGCACTTCCACTGGGGTTGTAGATCCCCCATTGTTGACCGGCCATTCCGCCTACTTTCAAGATGCCGCAGAATGGGGTGAGTTCCCTGTTTCCGGATCTTGGTCGTGTTTTCCGGGCGGAGGAGGAGGTAGTGGAGTCTGACATTGCTGAGTTACTGTTGGACTTGGGCTTGGATTGGGAATCGGTGAAAAGAGTAAAGGCAGAGTAGGAGCCGGTTTTGTAGCCTTCTGGAACGGATTTCCGGACTCGCATGCCCACGTTCAGGAGGTTGGATTGAACCGAGTGGGGGAGGGAGGGGGTGCTGGATGTTGAGTGTTGGTGTTGGGGTGGGAGGGAGTAGAGGGATTGTCGAGTGTCGTGGGTACCGATGCCTGTCTCGGAGACAGTACTTGAGGAGGCTTGTGTGAAGTATGATGTTATGGAGGATTGGGAGGCTGCTCGGGTGCCTGCGTAGGGACGTTTGGCTTGGTGTGACATTGTATCTGGTCCGCGTGCGTGCGGTTGAGGTCTTTTATGTGTAGGAAGTTGAGGGAACGAGGGACCTGGAGGAGCTGCAGTCGCAGATCTCTGTACGGAGTCTGTTTTGCGTATGTGGTCGTTGTCTTGGGACAAGTGTCCAGGGGGTGGCTGGCGCGCGTGAGGTTTGATTTCCCTGTGTGAGGCAGTTGGAGATGGACTATGCAAGGAAGAAAAGCACACAATTAAATTGTTGAAGGAATGGATGAATAGATTTGCAAAATGATGAAGGAGTGAGGGGAGGGGAGGGGTTCAACGAGTGGAGTGGAGTTGCAGTGACGAGTGGATGGATGTTCGTGGGGTGCAGAACAGGGCAGAGATAATTGATGAATTGGAAGATTACAGTGGCTGGGATTGGAGATGTCTCGCCTGTGAGAGGCGCCGCGTACCCGCTGATTGGGTTGCGTTGCGGAACGCGGGGGTTTCGCGTTACAGGCGATCATTGGCTGGCAGGATATCTGAAGCTTTTATTTGTGATGGAGTGATGTATTTGATGTTGATACAATGTGAAGCCATATTGAAATAAGTTGAAGAGCCTCTGCATTGGTACCTCCTGGCCCCGCCTTCCATATATATCCTAGGTAAGAGTTTGCACGAGAGCTGCATAGCATGTAAGACTGCAGAACAGCAAGGACTAGGACCAGGAAGAATACATGAGCATTGAACTGAGTTGGCAACAACGGGGCAGTAGTGACATATACCTTGTGACGAAGTAAGCTGGAATGCTTGAGACATGAGGATGATCCTATTGCGAGCTAGCAAATGAACTGGAAATTGTGAGGAATGATTTGGTCTTGGATAGCTCTTCTATAATAGTTGTTAAGACTGGGTTCTGGAGGAGTGTTTATCTGTGAAAGCAAAACTCGTAGGTCATAAGCATCAGGTCGTCAGCTCGAGGCATCTCCATAACGGAACCGCCACCAAGCACCATTTTCATCACTGCTCACTGTCCAACCTTGTTGGATATAAGAAGAAAACTTGCATCACTTTACATCAATCGAACCATGAGACAGCCTTCGTGGACAACCTTATTTCTGTATGCACAAAGCCCGGCACTGGGTATGTAGCAATCCTCAATAAGCATACCACGTCCTCGCATGAGAGATCGATCCACCCATCCAGGTAAACCTCCTCCCAAAGCTCAAGTGATCGCCAATTTCAGCTCCTTCCCATATCGAGATAGCCAACCACCACTTTCATTCATGATACACGCGCGCGAGGATTCAAAAAGAAAAAAAAGTCGGAGACGAAGAATTTGATGCAAGATATCCGGCAAGGTTCCCATAAACGCCCTTTAATTTTGTGCTATTGCTTTCAAGGATTTTTGTAGGTTCCCACATCCATCTTCTATCCATCACAAATGTAGGTATGCGCAAATAAGAAGCGAGAGCCAGCCAGGTTCCCAACCGTCTAAACTCTCATGATGAACACAATGCAATGACCGAACGAAACCGAAGGGGCGAAAACGGACAGAAAGGATAGATCGAAGGAGGTCGGGATCTACTTTCTGCGGAAAGAGCAGCCCTCTGTGAGACGTGCCTTTCCTCCGGTTGGTTGGCAGAGAACGGTCGAGCAGCCGGCGCAGATGACGACGGTTTGTGCGTGCGAGAAGACGGTGGTGATGGTGAAGCAGCCGGGGCACTTGACATCCATGAAGAAGGATCTTGGGGCAGGGACAAGGTTCTGCGGGGTAATCATCAGCTTTCCATCCTTCTTCCACGTATCCAGCTTCGATTGTTTCGATTGTATCGTACCTTAAGCTTGTGCTTGCGGGCCTCAGCGGCAGGAGTTGGGTTGAGAAGATCGACGGCGAGAACCTATTCAGGCAGCACCACGTTAGCAAGTGTATCTTTGAATCCATCCTGAAGCCTTCCGGGCGCATTTCATCCATGTGCAGCATCTCAAGCCATGTGCTCGTCCCATCCTCGTCGTGATGCCTTCATATTCAGCTTTGCCACCTAGGTCGTGTGCTTGACTATCGCCCCTTCACCGCAACGTCGTAATCCATTTCTGCTGGGGAGAAGTTCTTACCATCTTGACGATTGATGATCGGAATCGGGTTTGTTTTGATTGACTGACGGGTCTTTCGTCGGGATTGATGTGTATTTGAGGTAGAGCGCGAGGTCAGTCGTTGTCGATGATCGAAGACAGGAGTGGAGGAGGCTCTTCAAGAGGGGGAATATTCTGTGGGCGATTAGTGCGAGAAAAATGTAAGCGAGTGCGGCCTGGAACTTCCGGCATCAAATGCATCTGATGGCTTGGCATTCCAGGCTCGCGCTCCGCTCCCCGCCTTTGCCCCTCCATGCAGCTTCATGTTTTGGCGACACTCACCAGCGACCAACACCACACCACAATGGCAGCACCAGTAGAAGAACGCATCAGCGTCCCAATAGATGATCCAAATGCAGATACAGAATGGTAAGCTTTCTTCCAATTTGTTACTCAGCCAGACATGGCATGGAGCTGTCGCAACGCAGCAAGCCATTCTCCGTTGAAGCTATTGAGCTTACGACTTCTTTCAATTTAAAACAAATTCTAATTATCCCAGGAATGATATCCTCCGAAAACACAAGATTATTCCAGAAAAGCCCCCTTCCCCAACTCCCTTCATCGAAGAAGCCATCCTGGAAGGTCGCCGCCTGGCACACGAGAACAGATTAGAAGGCAAAGACCTCGACGAGCTCGACGAACTTGAGGACCTAGAGGATGAATCATTCCTAGAGAAATACAGACAGCAGCGGGTCCAAGAGCTCTCCTTCATAGCCAAAGCCGCAGTCCACGGCTCCGTGTACCCGATATCCAAACCAGATTACTCTCGCGAAGTCACAGACGCAAGCAAAGATGGGCCAGTACTGGTTAATCTCACCAGCGGGTTGGGAACAAATGTCGAGTCGCGGGTGTTGACGGAGTTATGGCGACAAGCGGCGCGGGAATATGGCGAGATCAAGTTCTGCGAGATTAGAGGCGATATGGCGATTGAAGGATATCCGGATCGGAATTGTCCTACGATTTTGGTCTATAATAAGGGGGATATCGTCAAGCAGATCGTTACGCTGATGACGCTTGGTGGTGTGAGGATCGGGATGGCGGACATTGATCAGTTACTGATTGACATCGGGGCTGTGAGGGATAATGATGTGAGGATACTGAGGCGGAGGAGGGACAAGGAGGATTTGGAGGAGGAGAAGAGGGAGAAGGGTGGAATTAGGTCGGGTGGGAAACAGGCGAACGTTGAGAGTGACGATGATTGGGATTAGAGGAATTGACAATTTCACATTGCATTGTATGGGAGTTCCGGACCTTGGAGAGAGCTGAGAGCCTCTGGATTGGGAAGGCATCTAATTGCTTGTTTGTGGCCATACGTTCCACATGCTTGGACACAAGGGGAAAGAGAAAAGAAAGTTTTAGACGTGACTTACCAAGCAGCACTCAGATGAATGTAGGCATCAAGCAGAATACTTTGTATCACGCTGTTCTGTCTGTGGCTGGACGGGGTCATGATCCTAGCCCCTGGCGTTCGCTCAACACCAGAGATGGAGAGCAGGGCTGGAGATGATTCTTCGGGTCCGAAGCTAAACAATATCGGGAGATCCCAGCTTCGACGCTGGTGCCTTCGCTGCCAGCTGAACGGGAGCAATGGCGAGGCTGGCAAAGTTGTATGAGAGTGTTGATGCATGGCAAATGGTCTAGAAGAAGAATCGGCATGATCTTGTCTGTGAAATCTGGCGTGCGGCACCCTTTCTTGCTCGCAAACATGAAATAGTTCTATTGTTCAGTAAATCAAAGTCAATGATGGCATTTGTGAAGTTGAAGGGTTGGCAGGAAGCAGAACGGCCTTGCCGCATTTCCCTTGGCGCGCCACAAGGCTGCGGACTGACAGCACGCGCCTGAATGTTTACATCCCAGATCAACCTTCCAAATAAATCCACAACTCGTTCCAATTGACTCCGATTCCAAATCAAAAGGGTGGGCATTATCGCCACAATGTCAGAGGATCTTCCACTTCCTCGACTTACATGGAATCCAGCCACAGAGTCCTTCTCAAAAGGCGCGCCTCGGAAACGCGTTAGAAGTAGCCCTCCCGTTTCCAGCGATCCCGCCATCTTCTCAAGTGACGACGATCCATCAGCAGACAACTACACCGAGGAACGGCGCAAGAGAAAGTATCGAGGGCCATGGTATCGACAGCGGCCGGAGCCCGATTCAGCATCGCAGGAAATGGGTGATTCGGATCATCACAAGAAGAAGAGGCCGTTCGAGAGACAATTTGATAGTGGGGTGTTTATGGGTAGCGATGGCACGGATATGGGAGAAGGAGTGGAGGAATTGGAGGTTGTGAATACGTCTATGTTGCCCGTGAGACAATTGCGAGAGGCTCAGACTGAAAGAGGGGCACCGTCACCCGAGGAACTTGCTAGGGTGCAGATTGAGTCGTGTTTGGAGGAAGGGAATGAGAGCATTGATTTATCGTATGTCTCCTGGAATCTTGTCAGGATCCAGAACTAACAGATCCACAGGTCAAGGTCGCTGTCAAGCCTATCCAGTGCTACCATAAGACCGCTACAAGCTTTCACTCGTGTGCCCACTTCCTCCGAAGCCTTTTTTCCTTTACAACCCAAGCTCAAGCTCTTTCTCTCTTCGAACAGCTTGACTACCCTTCCAGCAGAACTGTTCAACCTTGAACGCCTCACTGTGCTAAGCCTACGCGACAACGAGATCCAGGAATTGCCTCCAAGCATTGGGAAGCTGCAGCGGTTGCGGGAGTTGAATCTCTCGCAGAATGGCCTTCGATATCTCCCCTACGAGATCCTCGACCTTCTTACGGAAACATGCGATCTAAGTAGTCTACACCTTCACCCAAATCTCTTTCACGAAGCACAATTCCCAAACAGCGGAGACATGGAAGTAGAAGAGGTGCCATACAAGATCGGCCTCGGAAACCGGACACCCAAGAACCCTTTCAAAGATGCAGCTGTAGCATACGCCGTCAATCGTCCTGGTCCAAACTGGCATCCAAGGTGGAAAGTCAAGTTCCAGGCCCGGACCGATATCAAATACCTAGACATAACAGGCAAGCTTGTCAAAGGACCTACTTTTACTCACTCAATACCAGTTGCGGATCTAGACGATACACCTCGACCTCCCGCCTCCCGCGGCGAACTTTCCCGCTCGCCATCACTCATAGAAGTCGCACTGGCCGCCTGCTCTCGTAGTTCTCAGCTCCCTTTCCTCTCGGAACTCCTACCCAAGGACAGTCCTGAGTACCTACACATTATGCTAGCGAACGCTGCTGTCAAGAAAGAGTCTGGAGGGAGCAAATGCACGATATGTCAGAGGAACTTTATCCTTCCAAGGACGGAATGGATTGAATGGTGGGAGATTGCGAAGAATTTGGATCAGGCGGTTCCGAGTGCTGCGAGTCCTTTGAGGCAGAGGGAGAATGATAGAGATATTTTGGAGAGTATGGTGCCATTGATTCGGAGGGGCTGTAGTTGGAAGTGTGTGCCCGCGAAGTTGGTGAAGCTGGATGTTTGAGGTGATGTGGAGCTGCATACATTGTTGACACTGGTCGAGTATAACGGCCTCAAGGGTTGATGTCCAGCCTCTTGTACACTTCATTGTACTTCTTTCGTCAAGTCTGATTTTTACATATCCCGCGAAGTTGCCTCGATCATTGCTTGCAAGTACGCCGTTCCTCGGATAATTCCCAGTTGCTGTTCAGTTGACTTGGTTCTTGTCGTTGAACTCTGGACTACAATGTCGGCTTCTCACATATACCATCATGAGGTCAAGAATGAGAATGCCTGGATTCACATGCTTTCCCTTACAGCGGAGAGGTGCATGAGAACCTAGACTCGCTGCATGTCAGTCGTAGTTCCTTTCTTGCACTCTCGATGCCGAGTACAACCTCTTCTCTGTCATTGGCTGCATTTTTAATCGGGAGGCCTCATTCTATCCCGCTTTCTGCATCTCTTGATTCGCTGGCGTAGTCTGCACCCTCCAGCCTCATTTATCCGGTTGGGAGGCCCCATTCCCACAATATATTTCTTATAGTCCTGTCATTCCCATGACTTTCACAACACAGCAGCATCTCATTTCCACTCCTCTGCCTACCCGGCATTCTTGCCCCCCGTCATCGAAGGTCTCCTTCGGTGTCCCACTCTCGTCTTATTTGCAGAACCCCGTCTTGTGGGCGGTGGATTCTGCGCGCTCTTCGCGACAATCAACTATTCCTCACACCCAGCCTCGTCCCCGAAAACACCTCTTTCGAACTTTGATGATTGCCTCGCACAATTTCCCGTAGCTGACGAGACTTCTTTTCAAGATGGAGTAGAAGACTATCTGGAGCTCTTCCGCCTCGGTGTTGGCACTGAGGCGGGGAAGCTCCAGTCGTACTTCGAAGACACCGAGTCACTCCTGTTGCTTGACCAGCACAACCCCAATTGCCTACCTACTGAGGAGTCCAACGTTCCGAATATCCTTTCTTCTTCATGTGGTCCTTGGACATTCGATTGGACCAATACATCGAACCTGCCAACTTCCTGGGACCACATTCCGGATATCCTCGATACCAGCAGAGATCATTCCGCTTCTGTTAACTCTGACAGAAGCGGGGCGTCTTCTGCTTCTATGGAAGATCTCCCCTCCGATATGCCCCTTAGCCAGTGGCCTCTCTCATTTCGCACCGAAAATCTCCTAAGTTGTCCCAATGATCTTTCAGGGCCATGGGTCCCTCTTGAGATACTTCATGTAGCCGCCAGTCGCTTCCCAAACGAGACTCCTTCGAATCCAAAAACACCGAGCAATCCACTTGTCATGCCAGAGCAAGAAATTGGCATGCCAAGTGAATTCCTCGGTGTTTCCGACCTCGAAAGCGATCAGCAATCACGATCCAATTCTTCTGGACACTCACCCGAGCCCCTCACTTCAAGTCCAGCCGAATCAACAACATCAAGTCGGACTCTACCAATCGCTTGCACGTGGCCGCAATGCAAGAAGTCATTCCCTACTCGAGCAGATTACAAGTAAGTTGCTCGGTGTCTGGATACACTTTCCTTTGTCTGACATGATTTCGTATCCAGCCATCATGTAAGATACCATACCATGTCATTCCAATGTCCTTCATGCGATAAACGGCAAGCCACCAAGCGAGAACATGATCGCCACATTAATTCGAAACACATGTCTCTCGAGAAGTACTTCTGCCCTTTCGCGGGCTGTAGCCGGTCTGAGGCTGGAGGTGGAGGACACTTCTCGAGAGAAGATGGGTGTATTAGACATATGTTGACGAGACATCGCGTCAAGGGTGGAGAGATGGAGTGTAGAATGGATGAGCAGACGAGGAGGATTAGGAGGGAGAGGAAGATGCGGAAGAGAAAGGGCGTCGTATGAGAGTACCTTTACTTCGGGTTGGTTTGGTTGGGAAGCAATTTGATTCCTTCGCTTGTTTCATTTTGTCAGGTACATATACTTTTTGATTTAATATTCAATATTTCTTTCCTCGCCATCCTCCTGCTGCCTTTTCCCTCAGATTTTGGGCCGTGTCTACCTGAGGATATTGAGAGGCAGCAAGCTAGACTATTTACCTCCTGCAACTGCACAAGCCTCAACATGTCGAAATATTCAAGTTCTCCGACGGACGCTCAGGAAGATACTTGGTGCCCATAGCGGCTGCTATCCTCTTTTTCACAATGAGTCTTGATGTCTTTTCCTAATGCCAGCCAATGTCTTGGGTGCTCATTGACTAGTCAACATCATCCCCCACCCTTGGCCACGAGCATCAGCCGCACCTCCAACCTGAAAGACTGCCTGTCTCTCTCATATGTGCTTATCAACTACTTCTCTGAATCACTTACTAGACTTACTGACTCCTCAAAATGGGGTACACAGACGTCCTTCCTCCCCAAACATTCGCCTGGGGCGAATCCACCAAAGCATCAGGCAGTTTCGGCACCATCCCAACTGAGACAAACGAATCCATCCTCGCAGACTTCAATAGCATCCCTCTTATCGACATCTCAGCAATCTTCAGTGCCTGCCTCTCAGAGCGTCGAGCCGTCGCCGCTCAACTCCGAGAAGCCTGCATCAACGTTGGATTTTTCTATGTAAAAGGCCATGGAATTCCGCAGGATCTAGTAGATGGTGTCTTTGAGTGGGGGAAGAAGTTCTTTGACCTGCCGTTTGAGGAGAAGATGGAGGTTTATATTGATAATACGCCGCATTACAGAGGGTATACGCCTTTGTATGGGGCGGGGAGACCGGATGCTGACGGGAAGGGAAGTAGGTGATCCGATTTCTTGAATCCCCTTCACATTTATTTCTTTCCGATTCATGAGATAGGTCATGCAAGACATATTAGAAGCGCTGACATCAACACATAGATGCAAACGAAGCATTCGACTGGGGTCATGACCCCAAGCTGACCGATGACCCAGACGACACATTCATCGACCCTCACATGCGAGGTTCCAACCCCTGGCCATCAGCTCTCCCAGGATTTGAGGAGCACCTCTCAGAGTACTACTGTACCATGCGAGCATTCTGCCGAGTTCTGGCGAGAAACGTTGCTCTATCACTTGGTCTCGATGAAGGGCATTTCGATAGTGTCCTGACACATCCCGGGTGCAGTGCTCTGGTAGCACATTATCCACCACAGGAAAAGAAGGATGGTGGTGCTGTGGGACTGAGTGCTCATACTGATGCAGAATGTAAAAAACATTTCTCTTGACCTTTCCTATCGTTGACCTGGTCATCGTGCGCGGTATAATCCGCAGAAGATAAGTAACTGACAAGTAAACAAACAAAAACAGTCTTCACAGTCCTCGCCCCAGGATCCGTCCGCGCTCTCGAAGTCCTCCGCCGAGACGGCACCTGGCTCTCTGCTCCTCCTCAAGAAGGCACATTCATCATCAACGTCGGCGATCAACTGCAAGCTTGGTCTAACGATCTGTACATCTCAACTTTACATCGAGTGCTGAACTACTCGGGCGAAGAGAGATACAGCGTGCCATTCTTCTTCAGTGCGAATTTTGAGACGGTCATTGAGGTTTGTCTTTCCCGTACTCTGAGCAAATGGGGACTGAACAGATATTGACCAGTTGTAGCCGATCAAGGAGTTGATTACTGATGGCCATGTTGCGAAGCATTCGCCGCTTACGGCTGGACAGGTAAGTGACGTTTGAAGGTGGTGTAATGAGATCGAAACTCATGACATACAGATGTACAAAGAGACGATGATCGGTTTCCATAAGATTGCTGAGACGAATCCAGAGTTGTTGAAATACCGAAAGTAGAATTAGGAGGCCGGGTTTGGCCAGCTCATTGCATCGAGTTCACAGATATGAGAATTGGGAACTCTGATACGAAGAGGGTGAATTTGTATGCTAAGCATCAAATTGCAGCTAATAGTAATTCAGATGCTTCGGTGGGAAATTGCAAAGCCACAGTGATTTGGACTGGTGTTGAAGTGTTGTGACGTATGCGCTCAGTCGTTCGAACCTATCCTCCCAGATTCGGTTCTGCGAATACAATCTTTCTGCTTCGCAAAGCTCCCAATAACAAGGCAACTAATATGAGAGGTTTAGTTCTTTGTCAGCTTGTGCAAGTATCTCTCGGGTGTGGCAAGTATGTTAATGGTGCTTTAACACAATGTTGTTGAGATTAGTGATCGCGCCGACCGTCTGAGACCCCGAAGGTCGGGAAAATACCATGGAAACTTTGGCTTCCAGACAGCGACATCAACGATGACGTGTGAAGAAGATTATCTAGAAGGCTTGATAGGTTTTAAGCCTTGACCTGATCATGCCAGTCCGATCATTTCAAGGTAAACATATGGTGGTAAGGCTGTAAGCGAGGTTGGGGGACCTGAAGACAATCTAGTCACTCGCGCGTAATGCTGCGTAACAAGTGCCTGACAGGGAAATGCAGTGCATCGTTTGTAAATTATGATGATGCAGCAACACATAGATACTTGCTTACAAGTGATCTTTTGGTGTGCTATTGGGCCTGGCCCGATGGCACATGGCAGATTTCGGAACCAATACCGATCTCAACTTCTCTGTGGACCCGGAGCATTATTTACACCGCACTTCACGAAATAAGCTTTCAGGAATAAGGTTCTTTGGGAAGCATTTCTCGGGTCATACCATACATAGAGCAGTCTGGCTCAAGCCCATGATATGCATATTGTTCTTCGCAGGTGCCTTTCAACTATAGGACAACTTGCGTCCCGTCGAACGTATTCAATCTCCCAATATTCCAGTTCTTTATACCAAAACTACATCGATCACCATGCCTGGACTCAAGGGAAGCGTTCTAATCACCGGTGCGAACGGTGGTCTCGGTAGCGCATTCGCCTCGAACTTCATCAAATCCGCATATGGCAGCCAGTACCGTGGTCTCTATCTTGTACGCGACCCCACCAAGGCGACTGACCTCAAAAATGTCCTGCATTCAGCACCAAAATCGCACACCTCGGAGACTCTCCCTAGTAAGTGTTGCAATTGCCCAGGACTTTTACATCTGGTAATCGAAGAGGCAAACCCCTCGATACATCACAGAGGGTAACTTACTGACGTGCTATCCCAGTGGACCTGTCGAGTCTGCAGAGTGTTCGCTCGCTCGCATCAGACATCAATGCTCGTGTAGCGAATGGAGCTCTCGAACCATTACGTGCGGTAGTGCTCAATGCCGCATTCCAGGAAGCACATAGCGGGACATTGAAGCCGTTGACATTCACCAAAGATGGCTACGAAGCCAATTTCGGAGTGAACTACTTGGCAAACTTCCTGTTCGTGCTATTGATCTTGCGAAGCATGGATAAAACCCATGGTAGGATCGTCATGGTTTCCAGCACGGTGCATGATCCCTTCGACAAAGCCAATGCTACTGTGGGAGCTTTTGCCAAGGAAGAGCATCAGACTGTTGTGAAAGATGTGGAAGCTCTGGCGAAAGGGATCGAGTACACTGATGATGGTCTCAAGGCTGGTGTGAGACGATATGGCGCGAGCAAAACTCTGATGGTCATGTTCATGTGAGCGGCATTTACGAGCATCTCATTGTCGTACTGATGAGAGATCCAGGTACGAACTTCAGCGACGTCTGAATTCTGATCTCAGTCTCTCGAATATCGGAGTTCTGGCTGTCGACCCCGGTCTGATGGGTGGCACCAAGATCACGAGGAATGGCATGCTGCTTGTCAAGATTGTGTCCAAAATTGCATATTTGTTCCAGGATATTATAGTCTGGCTCAGTCCCAATGGAGCGCTGCGGTCGCCGAAGAAGTCTGGCGGCGATTTGCTGCGCGCATCATTCGATGTGGAGGAACTGGGAGAACATCCAAAAGCTGTCTACTTGAACGGCAGCGAGCTCAAGCACTCCGGTAAAGAGGCAAACGATGAGAAGAAACAGCAAAAGCTCTGGGTGGAAAGTCTGAGGCTCGCGGGGATACAAGAAGGCGATACCGTTTTGAAGGGTTGGAATTGAGGCATACGCGGGAATTGTTGTTTGACGATTACATGTATTACTTCGACACATCGATCTTTTCATGGCGTTCCCCTCCCTAATCATCTTTTGAAATTTTGCTCTAACGTTTTGCAGCAGTCGTAGTACAATGCATTCAGGAATCATTGTGACATGCCCGAGCTGGCAGAGTCTGGAGAAGCGATTTGCCAGCCAGTGCCATAGCAGTAAGCGATCTCTCACAAGGAAAAGACCACCATGGACAAGATGGCATGAAATTGCAGCAATCAACTATCATTTCTATCAAACATTGAGCACTTCCCTATTTCTTTATACAGCCTCCCATCCTGGAGTTTGATTCTTGGCTCAAGTTCGGTCCTCGGGCGCTGGGACCGAGCTCGCTTAATCAGGGGGCTATGTTTCGGGTACATTAAGGGGAGAACTCGTGGCACAGCGAGCCGAGACTTTGCCTGTCCTTGCGATCTCCACATCCCAGATCCATGGATGAAAAAGGATTCTCATCATCTTTTGACGCTTTCTGTGATCAAGACTCAGATTAACTCTTTTCTTTCTACAGCAGAGTCACGGCGAACTATTCATACACAGCATCGCAAAACCTTTGAAGATATGTTGAAGGAGCGAGTGCTCGAGTCAGTCAACCAAATTCGATCTGATTCTTGACCGCGCGGCTATGCGGCTCTGTCTATGAGATTGTTAAGGAGGCCTGCCCGGCATGACACATTCCTAGTCGGGCGTTTATTTCATCAAATCCAAACATCTCGTCTGATGTTGAAAGTACAACCCATCAATCCTGGTGCGTGCGCTGACCATGATCTCCGGAAACCCCACTACAGCGCACCATATTGGTGGATTATTCCCCCCAAAGTAGTCTGGCTGCCAATATTACAAAGGCTTGCACGATCCCACGGGCGTTGAAATGTTTCAAAGAAGTCTGCCAAGGCTGTACTTTGTTCCGTTTTGATTTGTTTGTTCATTTCGTTTCCCCTTCTCTCAAACATTCCGATAATTATTCTGTGGTCTGCAGGGAGCCAAGTGCCATCAGTTCAGTCCGTCGTGATGCCGAGAGATCATATAATTGATCACTTACTGTCACCATGGACGTTTTCTCTTCCTCCTCCTAAGCAAGCCTTTGGTTCCAGTGCTCCGTTCATTCATTCGTTTTACCTTTCGATCTTTTTCGACCTCACATTCTTTTCACCTGTGCGATCTGTGATCCACGACATTCATTCAAAATGCTTACCAACGCTGCTATCATTGCTTCGCTGCTTACAGCCGTTTCTGCTCACCAGAACTTCCATCAATTCTGGGTCAACGATGTTTCCCCAGGTGTTGACACTGGTATTCGGATGCCACCTTCCAACAGCCCTGTGACCGATGTTACATCTGATGATATTACCTGCAATGTTGGGGGAAACACTGTTCCTTCGGGAGTTATCACGACTGAGGCCAACGAGGGAGACACCATCAAGGTCAAGTGGGACAGCTCTACCCACCCAGGGCCAATCACCCACATGCTTTACGGTCCCGTTGATGATGCATCCATGGCGACTGGTGTTGGTTCATGGGTCAAGATTGACGAGTTCGACTCTGAGAATGGAACATGGGCAAATGAGATCATGATGGCTCAGGATATGACTTACAGCTTCAAGTTGCCTACTGGTCTCGCCAGTGGCGAGTACCTACTCAGATCCGAGATGCTTGCTCTTCACGGTGCTCAGACAGTTGGTGGCGCACAATTGTAAGCAACTACTGCCATTTCCGAAAAGGCCTCTTACTAATGGTTGTCAGCTACATTGGCTGCGCTCAATTGAAGATCACTGGTACTGGATCAGCCGGTTCTTGTACTCCAGAGATCCAACTCCCAGGAGCATACAATGCCGAAGACGCCGATATCTACATCCCAAACATCTACAACGGTTTGTAACGTGATGCATCTTTCTAAAGACTTTGCTAACTAAGATAGGCTTTGATATCTCTTCCTACAAGGCTCCTGGAGGAGATGTTGCTGTTTGCGGAGCTGGAACCGGTTCTACACCCGTTGCTACATCTGCTGCTTCATCTGCCGCCCCTATCGCCGTTTCTACTGCCACTGTTGTCCCAGTTCCAGCCTCGTCTGCTGTTGTATCTGCTTCAGCGGAGCCGATTGTTACATCTGCCGATTCGGTAACCATCCCAACCAGCCTCCCAACAACCTCCGCCGGTATCGAAGAGACGTCTTCCGCCGCCGGCGTTGTTACTTCAGCTCCCGTTGAAGCTCCAGCCGTTTCCAGTACCAAGAAGTCTGCATGTAAGGCGAAGACATCTACCGCTCTCGGACTCGCTACATCAGCCCCATTCTCCAACTCTACCACACCAGTCAGCACTCGTAAATCAGCGTGCAAGGCCAAGACATCCACTGCCGTTCCTGTTAGCACAAAGAAGTCTGCGTGCAAAGCTAAGACCTCGTCTGGAGCTGCTGTCATAACCAACTTCTCCGGCTTGAACGTCAACGCTGCCGTTCCCACAGCTACTACATTCCAGACCGCTACCCGACCAGCATCTTCATCTATCCCTGCCGAGACTGGTGCTTCTTCTGGGGAGACCTCTACTCCTCCATCTGGTACCACTCTTGATAACTTACTCGCTTGGTTGTCGTCCTTCTACACTGCGAACAAGGGTACGAGCTACAATGCCGATACCGCAACTTAGATACTCGCAACCGAAGAGTGAGTGCGGCGTGGAGATGATTTGTTGTCGTCGGATCTGTATATAGGTGTGATGGAAGCAGGCATCTGTCAGCGAGCCATCGATTCTTTGTAAATAGCTTTTTGGATTCTTCTTGTAGAAATATTGTTCCTGAAATATACTTTGTATGTGCTTAAATCCTACTCTTACAGTGAGTCATGGTGTTACGACTTCAGTTTCCGATACCTTTGTCAAGTCCAAAGCCCCCCCAAGTTGGGTTGCTCACCTTCCGGTGTTACAATTACAGCACTTTACACATTTTATGTTTGGTGCAGTGTTCGTAATAGTATTTGCAGTATCAGTTACACCTCCCACTTTAGTGATATGGGACGATTTCAAAAGATACCGAGTGATATGGGACCAGTCCTTAGATACTGAGTGATATTAGCTGATTATTTCTATACTAAATACTACTACGACATATACTAAGATCTTAACGTGTAGTCCAAAAGGGGTAAAGTCATGGAGACTTGGCATAGAACAGGGGTAGGATAGGGAGGAAGAGTGGGGTACTTAACTACTTCTTATTTAAGGACTAACTTAGTGTTTTTCAGTATCTTAGTCTATTGCCGTACACTACAATATTATTAGTACTCCTACTAATACGTATAGTCTAGAGAATACGGTATGAGGTACGTGTGAGACCGCCTGGATACTGAGCTATTAATACAGAACGTATACTATTGCGAACACTGGTTTGGTGAATTGTTTCTGCTAAGCCATGCTTTGATTGTGTTAACTTTGATCTGTGCTTTTCCCAGATATAGATATTTGCGCTTTCTGCAAGATGCGATTTGTTCCTCCAACACTAATTCTCCAAGCTGCAACGATCAATCTGATCCGAGGCTCACAGAAAGCGCACCAGTCCCTGAGTGAACACTTTTAGCAAGATAATGTTTGATATGCAAACTGGCTCTGAGAAATATTCTTGCCTTCAGGCCCTCGCCGCCAAATTACTAAAGTCCTCAGAGAAATGCCTGACTTGGAGCAACACCCAGCTGGCTGGCAGTGCTGCAATGTAAGTCTTCCTCTTGATTCAATACTAATATTCTTCTATAATTCTAGCAATATTCGTATTGACCATACTGACTACCATTTAGTTTAATTGCGTCAACATGTATGAATGGCTTCCTCCAGGCAAGTACAAGATATATTGGCTCCGGCCCCAGCGTGGTGAGAGCAACCAGGAGCCGTTCTGCCGAGGCGAAAATTGTCCGAGCACACACGGTGGTACTGTTGCAAACCCCGTAGCTCATTCTCGCTGCGGAAAATGGGTTTATCTAGATTCCGGGTCAGCATCACTCGATCATTGTAATAGTCAAGTATACACTGGAGATGACAGCGAAAGCTCACACGAAGGCGATCTACCTGGACCCGAAGCTCAGCAACAAGGGCAGCAAGCTGGTGGTGAAGGCTCAGGAACTCGCCAAAATAGCCAACACAATTCTAGTGATGGTCAGTGAGGCCAAATTAGAAGAACAACAGGAAGAAGTCATCGAAGTCACAGTAGCACGGCGAGTCAACCGATTGACAACAATCTGGACTCAAAAGGCAAGACTTCGAGACGGGGCACACCAAGCGACTCTTCTAGAAATGGCTCTGCTGGCGCAGCATCTTCAATTAACACAAGCAGACATCCGGTCGCCAGGTCATCGAGAGACTACAGCCTTAGAGCAGCGCCAAAGAGCCACGCAGCCCAATCTAGCTGATCGAACGGTTCTTCAGCCAGTACACGCCATCATCAAAGAAGTGAAGGAACGAGAAGCACTCGAATTCAGAAGCATCCGACTAGTTCGGTAAATTGTTCAAGGACGGAATATTCCCCACGAAATACACTTGCGCCATAGTAGGCACACAGCATGGGTCAGCAAGGGGCCCGGGAGACCCAGAGTGGCTAAGATTGTGTTTGATTCTCTTGTTTATACGGGCAGTTGTAATGCTTTGGCACTACATCCGCAGTCTCGGTTGCAATGCTCGTCACTTGTAACCTGGACTGGATGGAATGTGGCTTTGATTGATTACAGCTTTTGCGATATTACGTGGTGCAACTTTTCAGGATTGTGCAATTGGGGTATGAAGCGTCGAACTTGCAAGGTTTAAAATCTTTGATGTCATTAAATTAAAGTTCAAGCATGGGTTTTCAAGAACAATACTTGTTCAAACAAGCGTGACTTAACCCCCCTTCAGTGGTGAAATCCGTTTCAATAAACACAGTACCAAGGGCCATTCCATAGAATGCTGTTTTTTCATAAGATCCTTATGTCGGATTGTTTCCGAATTTTTGATTTGATTGAGAGCTTTTTTCTTCACAACCTTGATATCAAAAAGCGTTCAACGCAGGGTTGATGTTGCTTTTGGATTCTTTTCCTAGCTTATAACTCACTATGCAAACTTATTCACAAAGTCCCAGGACATTCACTTATATCTGATGTCACAACCCTCTCTGCCTTAACTTTTGACTCAAATAATTATATCTTCCACAGGTATAATTTCTCTCAGTTCAGTTCTTCTGCGCTTCTCCTTAACAACCACACCCCCTTCAAAATCCTCCACCCTTCATAGAAAAGAAAAACCTTCGAACTTGTGATTTCATTGACGTTCGACAACAATAAAAGACGCACTATTTAGATCAAGGTCGACTAAACTTTAAGCAGATCCGCCAGGGCTGATACCAATCTACAAAATGAGCAACCATCAAACGCATCAAAAAAAGGACCAAAAGGGAGGCTGTCTCGCTCCTGAACAAGTCTATGACGGGACGAGGAAGTTAAACCAGACAAATCAAGCGTCTTCGGCGAGATGACATTGCCTCTGAGGAAGGACAATGCCGTCAACTGCAGCGGAAATCAAAGCTGGCGAGCGAAGGATCTAGCAGGACTCGGAAGTGAACTGAACGCCAAGACCAAAAGTAGCTCTTCCAAGTACAGGTGTTAGGATCAAGCAGTGGCTAGTGGAAGCTACCATCGTGGAGGGGATGAGGTCCGCCGCCATTGGGACGATGTTTTTGATGGGTTGGAGATTTTGAATATCCTATGGGCAGACTACACCGCGGTGCTGGGCATCATTGAGTCAATGTGTAGGGATGTTCGGTTTTTATTGCTTGCTTGAGGTGTCTTTGGCTTCACAGATTGTTTACTGATTTTGTACTTGCGCGTTGAGGTTTCCAGTATTGATATTATGTGTTGATTTTTAGAATGCGTCGCTTTGAATCAATGAGTAACTAAAAATGACACAACTTTATTACAAGGAGCTTTTGTAGAAGACATACAGTCATTCTACAGGCCAATCCCTCATCTCGTACCGTTTGAACACATCCATTTTGATCGGAACATTTCATGAGTTAAAAGGTCGACACTTAAGAACCTGGCTACAAGAAAGATGGTCATTTGTTTTGATACTAAGCGAGACTTCTTTTTGCTGCTTCTCCACATTAACTTCCATTGTCCTCAAATAGATCCCAGGCGCAAGAATTAGGAACAAAGACAGCTATCGATTTTGACGACCATTTGAAGTGGTAATCTTGAGAGAGATTCTATTGTGCTAAAACTGTGCATGCTATGTATATTCAGATGGGTATGGTCCTTGACGTGTGGAACGATCAGCAATATCTTATCTTTGTAGTTCAATCTTTAATATTATTATTCCTTTATAAAATTAAAAAAAACTCAGATATAGACTTCACTCAAGGGATTCAAGCAGAGGAGAGTTTCAGAAATATTAGGGCTCTTCATTTTGTCTAAGGGGAGTTCCTCTTCCCAATGCAAGAATTCCATCTTTGCAGACGGTATCACCACCACACCTGGTGAATACAAATCCAATCTCACTTGTGTATTTGGTTTGCAGTATCAGTATACTTCTGCCATATATTGGAGTTGATTTGGCTCGAGGATTCAGTCAAGATGCCTGGGAACCTCCTCATCCACGCCGGCTGGGAATGCTGCTCAGTAAATACCCACCTCTAAATATGACCAAGAGATCCATGCTAACAAATCCTCACAAGTGCCATGCTACCAACATATTCGAGGAAACCAGCAGCTTCGAGTCGCGGATCTGGAACCAAAATGTGAACCAAATGTGCCGAGCAGAGAATTGTCCTACTTCCACATACGATGCCCTATGGTATTACTTCGACACAGATGAAGACGAAAAACCCTTTCAGTACTGTGGTGGCAGATCGCTGAGTCCTGACTTCCCTATTTATCCTGGGGAACAAGATAGCTCTCCGGCTCCAATGAGTGGAGAGGGTTTACAAGGGTCGCCAGGATCTGGCTATTGAGCTATCTAGAACATGTTGAAATGGAGAAGGATTAACCGTGGCTGGAGAGAAGGGTGGGATTGGGCATCACAATTTTTCGCGAGCTTATTTGTTTTGCTTCCGGTATTCTGGTATGGATTTATATGTACTCGTCTTTGTCTGGGTAGCATCATTTAGCAATAAAAGATACTACTGAGGTCAGCAAAGCCCTGACAGCAAAACAAGAGCTTGGTAATTTGCGATCTTTGTTTTCGAAACTCTGAATGACCATTGAGACTACGGAGATGCAGACATTTATACCCCCATCATCCTCCTTTGTCAGCTCCTTCTGATATATCCAAATCTCAATCTTTGAGACGGAACGTCCCAGCCTATTCTTCACCATTAGTGATTTATCTCGTTCAGTCAGCTCGCTTGGATCACAAAATCATTCACTGTCCACTGTTTTCCGGCCCGCTTTCTCATCATCTCTACACAGCCCCTCAGTACAACGTATTTAAATACTGCAACGATAGTAAAAGTCAATTTCCAACAGCGAAAAAATGGCGCTCATCAGGATTACATTTCGTTCAGCCTGTAAGTTTCAGACCTTATGTGGGATGCAGAATATTCAAGCTTTGAGAAATAGTTGAAAGTGACGTAGCGAAGCGAATTATTATTTACTTTCCGTCTCGCTTAATGTATTGAGGAGTACGTCGTAAGGTTGCGTGCGAATATGGAGCATGGAAGTGATGGAAAACAAGTTGTCGGTGACGATACATCCAATTGCGACAAGACAGGAGCAGATGACAGCAATCACCAGTAAACTAACAATACACTGGAAAAATTATTGCAGGAACTCGCAGATCCATAATAAGGGCATTTTTTGGCACTTATGTCAAGTGGAGTCAAAATTAGTACACCTGGCACATAAATGTTACAATCAAGACAAGTGCACAGCTAGAAATGGTGACTCAAAATATGGCTCTCTTTCTCGGCACTTCTTCCGCTTCCGCATATCTTGATCATAATTTGAAACATAAAGAGCTGGGTATTTATGTCCCAGTATTTCGCCTCTCTAGATCTCGCCTAGTCAGACGTCTCCCTCTGCCGCCATAAGAAATCTCAGTTGATCACACGCGATTAAGTTGATGTCAGTTTGGGATCATACTTTCACGTTGAAGCGAGATGTATTGTTCATTATATACATGATGTCAGCCACTTCTAGACCTTAGCTCAAGCCAAGTATGAAGTATAAAATATCCGAAACAGTCTTGCATAATCAGCAGAGACTTTAAGATAGATCCAAAGCATGACAAAATGTTGCTATAGCATGCGTGTCGTTTGGTTCTTTTGTGTTCAGCAGGGTGGTAAAGTTACGCCTTGAAATGTTGTTTACTCGGCCGAACCATTGCATTCCTCCCACGATCACACTGGCACAACACAAGATGGTAAGCAAGATTGTAGTAAGTTACCAGCGAAAATAGCCTGTGTTTTGGTGATCGACGACTACATGACGATAATATGAGCGGACAATACACATTTCCAATGCCAACCCCAACTCGAAAGCAACAGTGCACTTCATCGTCTCCTAAGCTTTATGAAATCAATATTCTCAGCAAACCACAGGAGCTGACACTATTATATAATAAAGGAAGTGGTTAACCGAAGCAAAATTCGTGCTTTTACACCTAGCATGTCGTACTATCGTATGAGAGAGGCATTGCGCAAGGCGGGGTATTTATACCTCTCTCACACCCTCCGTGTTCCTTTTCTTTCCTATGGATTTTGCCCTTAGACACTTGCTTAGTGGATTCCAATCATCGAGAAGCAATCAATTTACTCCTCAAAATCTGAATTAACCCCTCGACTCTCCTTCGTCACGCCGAGGCATGAGAGTATAAAAAAGCCCAACTTCAACCATCTCACTCATCATCTACCCATTCCACTATGAAATCAAAGTAATGGGTTTTGCTTGCAGATGACTAATATGCGTTCCGGGCAATCGCGACACATTAGGTGAACCTTGTGTTTGGCTTTATCTGCGGAGATCTGTAGCGCTTTAGGGTTTGATGGGTACGCGTGGCGAAGGGAGGAACTACATAAAAGAGGAAGTGAAGCCGAAACTAGATGAAATAACAGCAAGACCCTCACTGACAGCAAACCATTTGCCACAAGGACTCTCTCTAGAATTCGAAACTGGACGGCACCGCGCTCTACTGAACGAGGAACCTGCAGCCCCAGCTCATCACAATTTATCACCCACTAACTACTAAACTGACCTGAGACCGCGCGGACAAAACGACCAAACGAAGGACGCGATATCCATAGAAAGGATTTCACTACTTATACCTTGCAAATATGATTATCTCCATTACTCAACTTTGTTGCCGTGCACGATCGATCCTCAATGACGAAGGAGGAGTCATTTATACTTATACTTATACTTGCCATTTATTCTCTCCCTTTTGACGTGCTGGCACGGCTGCCGATTTGTCGCCTCTACCAGATCCTCTGCCGGATCCATTCGGAGATAGATAGTGAAGTGATGTGATGTGATACAAAGCATGAGGAGGTAATCACTCGCTTCTTGGCTTTGTGGACTCTTTATTACCGTTTGATCCACCTCCCGTTACACACGTACTCTACTCAACACCATTCCACCCTTCCACGACTCAGCCAAAAGTATAGTATATAAACACACCGCTCTTTTCTTTCGAAGGCCTCAACTTGGAGCTCTCAGATCGATGGAATCGTGAACAGACATTTTGTTGGACCGCGGACGGTAACTTCCAAGCTCCCTTTCTCCTTCCACCGCTAACTCATTTCCCTTCACTCTCAAGATCGTTGTGTATACATCAGACCGTAACCTCGTCTCTTTTGAGAAGGGAATCGGTACTTCCACCGTCGCTGACGGAATCAAAACAACAAGGACTCGATGACGAGGAGCAAAATGACAACAAAGACACCATTCTCATCCTCACCCATTCTTGCTCGCCTTCTCCTCTCGCTATCAACAAAATTCTCCCCCTCCGCACATCCTTAGTACCTAATTCTTCAACTACACCTCAACCCACCCGCACCACATCCTTTCACCTCATCACTCTCCATCTCCATCTCCAATGCATCCCAGGGGAACATGGTACTTTTCTCCCTACCAAGTAAAAGAACCATCCATCTCCTACACCATTCATATTGTCGTTTGTATACCATATCCCAGCTAGTCAGCCATTCCATACCAGCGCCAGCTTAAGTGGGAGGTGTGACAACTATCCAACATCGAAAATTCACATGGCTGAGAAACTACGCTTCACAACCACTTCCCAATCTCCCCAGTGGGAGGAGATGCGGGGGTGTACCATTACAACTTCAAGCAGACGAACAGAAATGCGAGATACAGTGGCAAAGAACGCGACTAGCGGTATCACGTTGCGCACATTCTTGTAGGAATCCTGGTGTCTTACCCCGTATCAAGTTTACATCAGCTTACAGCACGCATAGTTTTGAAGGTACAGGACGTAGGGCATTTTCAGGTCTTTTTATTCATTCACTTCCGCTTCCACTGTAGCAGCCGCTGAAGTTCAAGCTAGCCCAATCAGCTATCCAGCCCATGATATCTCAAACCGACGTCATCGCGGCGAGTTACAACATGGCTCTCTCCATCTCTCTATTTATCCCACCTCACCCATCCTCATCACTCTCACTCCCCCACCACCAGAGATCTCCCACTCCCACTCCCACTCCACCCGCCAACCAACCAGCCTAGTCCAGCCAAGGAAAAAAGAACACCAAGCCCCTGCCCTCAGTACCACACCACCAGAGATCTCTCACCACTTCACCATCACCACACGAAAAGACAAAAGGGTATAGACTAACGAATTGGCTGACTGACAGCCAAGCGAGTCAAGCAGCCAGCGCGCTAGCCGAGAAAAGTAGAAAGGTTTGGATTGGATCGAGGTTATCGCATCGCATCGCATCGCAGTGTATGAGGTTGCATCGATGTGAAGGGAATAAGGGGGAGAGAAGAGGAAGAGCACAGCGCAAGGCCGGCGTACAATCCTCTTCAATTTCCCTGCAATTTATCCGCTACCATCGAGAACGGGTATGGTGCGTGATGAAGAGTCGATGCAATGCGATACGAAAGGATGCGGTGCGACATCCTCAATTCAATCCGAGATAGTCCGCACGTCGAGAATCGAAGAGGTAGAATGAAAGGAAAGAAGAGACGTGCGTCGAGAATGGGGAATGGGCGAAGCGAAGAGGAGAAGGTATGTTTGCATGCCATGCCAGCTTGAATCAATCATTCGGTTCGTATCGTCCATGCGAATCGAGGGAGGAGAAAGCAATGCGCTCATACCATGATGATATGTAGATGCGGAGAGAAGTATGCAGGAGAATATGATGTGTGAAGTCGTCAAGCCATAAATGTCTATCCTTTTCCCTCCACCACCCTGTCAGGGTAGGAAAGAGAGGGAGATAGACCCGTAAAGAACGAGGGATGATGATCGCATCGAAGAGTTCGGTCGAGAAAGAAGCCAGTCTAGTCGTGAAAGAATGGTTGGATCGGAGAGGATGATGTTGATGTCTGAGTCGGAGAATTATCGTTCGTCGTTGGCTAGCCATCCGCGCAACATTCCTCGGGAGACAAGAATGTCGCATATTGACATCACATTGCAGCGACCCGATCGCATCGCATCGCATCGCAACGGGTGTCAATAAACATCAACACCATTCGCAATCCGGTCCCACACATCCACCCACGATCAATTCCACGATCGCATCTACAACATCGCTGCGACAGCGCATACCACCAGACCTGCACTACCAGCCCAGTATCCACTCAAACTGCTCGCGGCGCCCATGAAGTTGGCTGGGAGAGTACTTGACGACGTAGCGGATACGATGGGCGAGGCACCAGTTCCGGTCGCAGTCGTGTAGGATGCTGATGCGACGGTTGGGCCAGATGCGGAGGTGGTGCTGTTGTAGGTTGGGTAGGTAGAGTAGACACTTGCGACGACCTCAGAGACGGTGACAGTCTTGGTGAGGGTTGCGGTCGAGGTAATTGTTGTGGTCGACGAAGAAGTGGATTGCGCGGCAGCGAGGAGGGGGAGGAGCGCAGTGGTGAGTAGTGAGAGACGCATTTTGATAGATTGTTCGAAGATTGGTTATGCGACGATGTAGGCGATATGTATTGAGATCGAGAGGGACCGTGGTGATCAGATCAGATCAGATTCGAAGTGTGTTTCGAAAGAACGATCGGTTGTTTCTGTTTCGCGCAAGAGATCGTAGGAGTAGATACTCTGATATATGGATTTCCTTTTGTAGTGGACTTGTAGATACAAGACAATAGGATGGGCGTGCGTTTGTTTGAAGCTATTGTGCGGGTTCGGACAATATGATCTCAGAGAGAGGGCTCGTGTGTGAGTGAACGACTGTGCGATAAAACTCAGTGAGTGTGGTGTGAATACGCGGTATTCTGGATATCTTGGATGATATGTTGTAGTATTGTAGTAGGATCAAATCTTTCAAAGACGAGAATAGACTTTGCCAACGAAGTCTGGTGGTGAGAGTTGTGGAAGTGTGCGTGTGAGGATGTTCGGGTGAAAAGAGAAGGAAGATGGAAGGATGGGTTGCGCGGGTGATATGAGATGAAGAGAGCGAGATTCGATGTTGGGGTGCAGATCCACAGGCCCAGACGCAGAGGGAGAGCAACGGTGCAGGGCAGGGCACGGCCGGGAAGGAGAGTGGAGATTATTTCGGGGCGAAATGGGTCAATTGGGTCTGGGCGAGGAGGAGGGAGGGAGGGAGGAGGACGGAGGATGCGCGGCAAGAGGAAGAGGAGGGTCAAGTCGGGTCGGCTAAGTGGTGGCCAGCACAGAGTGAGTGACAACAAAGACTGAGAGACAGCAGATCAACTGCCAACGAAGGAAGAAACACACGAATCCACGAACAAACGGATTAAGTATTAATTAGAAGAAGTAGATCATAAGAATAGAAAGAGGGGAAAGAGGAGAACGATTAGAAGAAGCGAAACAGCGAAGTATTAACAAGTCACTCAATCAGATGAACACCCCCTCTGGAGTTTGAGCTTGACAATCGAAACGCATGAAAGTCAAGCACTATCACATCACCCAAACATCAGTAGTCATCACAGCACCGATGCTCCCCAATTCTCCCAATCTTCAGGCTATACTCCCTCGCTACGCAGCCCATCAGCTCCCCAAAATACACACTGAAAGCCCTGGATTCTCCCCCAAAAATACCACAGTCAACATGCGTTGCGCTGGCCCAACACCCGGGTCTCCTTCGTCACACTGCAATCTTAATTCCCCCTCTACCCCTGTTCCCAAATCCCCGTCTCATCCCAGTCCGACCCACATAGCCCCAGTCCCCCCGAAACACACGCACGTCTCACTGGCTGAACAGCCAGCGGGTTCCTGAGCTAGCTCCACTGTTCCTGAGCAGGGTTTTGCCTGGCGTGTGCTTGGCGGGGGATGCTCGGCTGTTGGTTTGCTTGGTACTGGGAGAGGGACAGGGGTGTGAGGGCAAATTTGAAGGGAATTGTGGGCTCGTGCATTGAGGGATAAAATATCTGCACACGCCGGTGGTGAAAATTGTGCAAATTTTGTGAGGGAAGGCTTTGTTAGTGTGTACTTAGTATGTGTAGGATGGAGATGGACCGATTGTTGGGAGGGTGATTATCTAATCGCCGATCAAAAGGTCTGGAATGTCTGGCCATGAGAGTAGAGTGGGGTTTTGGTAATTGAGAATATCGTGAGGTTTCTTGCTGACCATGAGTGAGATGAATAAATGCTGTGTCGAAGACACTTGCATCGTAGAAGGTCATGACAATGACCCAACAAAGAAAAGAAGAAAATTAATGTTGCAAAAAAACACTGTCACGATGTTACTACATCATCATCACACGCCACGTGTGAGTCTGTTCGTTCCGTTGGTTTCCAGGCACAATTTCTGCAAGCCGAAAATCACCACATCTGTGTCCTACCTGCACCTGCGCGCATCCTCTTCCTGCCCTGCCAAAGGCCAGAATAACACAATCCAGTCGAAATAAAGCAACGCAACGCAACACATAAGCAACCACAGCATTCCCTCCCTCCGTTCTGACGGCAGCACACATACTAATAATCCCTCCCTTCCTTCCATTGCCCGTAGCCCACAACCAACGGAATCTATCAAAAGATCCCAACACCACATCGTGTCACCACGCACGCGACGAGAACATTTTAATCTCATTTAATCGCCGGCATCCATTTATTTCTCATTTTTCGTAATCTGCTTGGCTCAGTGGCATGCGTCACTTGATCGATCTGTAAATTAACCACGATTTCGCTTGTGAGATGAGATAGAGCTTGGGTCTGTTGACTGGGCCTCCGCAATTACAAGGTATGATTGCGCATACAGATGGGTTGTGATTGGTTGAGTAGACGTGGAAAGGGGGTGTTTGATGAATCGCTTTCTCTTCAACGCTTTGCTGGGGAGGGGTTCAGGCTCGCTTATTGGATTCTGGACGTTTGATTCTGTTGTTGAAAGGTACAATATTATTCTTCGATGTTCATAATATCTGTCTGTCTCCCTTTGAATCCTCTTCCAAGCCAAGACTCAGTATTATCGTCCGACCTGTCTGTCACTTTTTTTTGACACGTTTTCGTCCTGTAAACTTGTAAGACTGCAACAGAACAACATATCCGACCAGACGGTCATCTCTCCTCCGGCCATGTTACAACAGAAGCACAGCAAAAGTACTTCCGTACCTCACAACCAACGAAGCAACATCCTCCAGAAATAACACGACATGAGATGAGATGAAACGAAACAGATCAACAAATAAGTAGAAACAGAACGAAGATAACAACAGACCAGACCATGACCAGCGACCAGACCAGACCAAGACCAAGGTCGTAGCCAGGGCTAACCGCACAGACGACCAGATGGCAAGCAGTAAGTTTCAAAACATCACCGTCGCATCGTCCATCACATCAGTTAGAAAGAACCCGAAATCCTACCCCTACTCACAACTACAACCGACACTCCAGCTTATCATCGAAAATCAGCCATCCCAGTAAAAACAAATGCACAGAATACAATAAGTTTCAGTGCACCTTTCACCGCACCTTCATCCTGCTTCCTCCTCCCACCAATAACCTACCAGCCTCAGGCTCTCCGCCCAAACTCTTTCACACAAATCCAGGCAAGCTCCAGAACAATGACCTCAAATCCTGTAACTCTCACAGTTTGATATTCCAGACAAGCTTTTGGACCTTGAGCCTGCCCTGCGCTAACTCGCGTGCGTTTGCTCTTTCAAATCCTCACTCAGCTGGGCTCAAACACGCGATGCTTCAAGTTTCGCGGAGGTGAGGTGGCTCGTGCGACACCAACACCCAATTCTTGCTCCTGAGATGATCAGAATCATAAGATGAGATCGTAAGGTAGGCCAGGGGCGGACGATCTTGATTCAGATCAGATGGTACGTTTGATGCGCGTTTACCTGTCTGGCCAGCCAGCGATGAGGAGATTGCGGGTTAAGGAGCTGGCACGTGACTATTTCCGCTTCCACCTTCCGGTTTTTGATGTCGAGCAGCAAGCCATTTGAACTAACCTTAGTTATCTACCTGGGCAGGTATGTTTTCGGCGACTGCGCATACCAATTTCAAAAATTTCAATTATATCAGAACCTTCAGGATGAACAGGTAGAAACAAGGTGAAGCTGACCTACTTCGTAGAAGGACGGAATGACCGACAGATTTGCGACCGCCACGTGCGAATATCATGTCTCATCTCTCGCGAGGTTCTCTGTTCGAAACTGGAGATCATCAAACGGTCGATCTGGAAGGCGAAGAAGGAGCAGAGAAGTAAAGGAGAGGCCAAGAAGGGTGTTCACTGAAATTGTCTTTTATGCCTTAAGCTCTCATTTCTACCTACCAAAACTGTGAGGTGGGCGCACTTTCCTAAGTTGAAGATCCTGCAACCATCAAGGACTCCAGTATCTCCAATTTCTAGGCCTCAGTGTTTTTTTACAGCACTTCAACAAGCAGCCATTTTCTTTAAACTCGAGATCTATCGAATCTATTCGAACGTGACTGCCACTGCCCTGTGACTTTAGTTTGAACTCTATGAGTGAAGCCGCGGCCGGGCTCTTCTACTTTTAAAGGACAATTGTTGCTCTAATAGAAAAGCAGCATTTTCTGACTCTGAAACATCGAGAAGACTCTGATTTAGCTTCGATAAGCTGAACCAAGTTTCTCGCCTAGTGGTGGTAGAAGTAAACAAAGCTATGTGGGCGAGCAACTGGGTGAACTATCAGTCAGGGGTACTGAAAAACAGCTGTATCTTGGTCAATAATAGAAAGTACTTCTCAAGTTAGCGATCAATACGATGTCAGTAATATGCGCACAAAAATTCTTTGCTTGTCTCTCAAGAGTGTCCAATGTCTGTGTAACGTGCCTAGATTTGTTGCTTCCAGATTGCTTAATCCGCGACTTGAGTTCAAGTTGAGTACTACGTCGTGCCTGAGCTGAACGACCTTTTCTTCTTGTCCTTGAAAGTTATATTGTGCAACAATCTAAGGGGACATACCATTGATCCCATGTCACACAATAATCAGATTAATCAGGCTCCGGAGCCTTGCCAGCGCATACTTCTTGCCGCGTTAGTTGAATGGCGAGCCGGATTGGTCGGTTTCAATTGGGCTTCCTGCAAGGCGCTTTTGGGCTTGGACAGAACAACAAAAAATCAGGCTTCCCTCAAGCATTCTTTTGATTTCCTCTGCTCATCAGCTCGTTCATCGAGATCAGCACGCCACTGAAAAAATGGAACCCCTCAGCGCCGTGGCGAGTGTGATAGCAGTAATCCAACTCATGCAAGTAGTTTCCAGCGCCTTAAAAGCGTACTTCAGCTCCGCACGCGAGGCTCGCAAAGACATCGACAGCCTCTTCTTATTTATCACCAGCCTCGAATTCGTCTTAGAAGAATTCTCTCAAGTCGCGAAGAGTCGGCACTCCGAGGATTTAGCTGCATCTCTCGAAAATTCTGGTGGTCCACTTCAGTTGCTGAAGACTGAGCTGGAGACTCTTCGCATCAGCCTTAAAGCCCCACGGGCACCAAAGGGAAGCCTCAAAGCCCTAGTCCAGCCGCTGAAATGGCCATTCAAGAAGGGCGAAGTGGAGAAGATTCTGGGTGCGATTGAGCGGCACAAATCCACGCTGGCTGTCAACTTGGGATTTGGCATGTTGGACCTCCAAATGAAGGACTTGGATTATTGAGGGTATCTAGGAAGATATCAAGAAAGCTCAAGGCGATCTTGAACACCAGACAATCATTCGATGGTTATCAAATTCAATTCCTGATCCGTCGCAAGAGCATAATACGGCAGTAGAAAAGCATGTTGAAGGGACAGGCACCTGGGTAATCTCCACGCACGAATTGAAAACTTGGGTATCGACTGGAAACTCATTTGTATGGTTCAACGGCGGTTGTAAGTAATTCTACCATCAAAGGAGCATCAAAGATCGCAGTTCTTCATTGACTTCATTGATAGCTGGATCAGGAAAAACAATTATATGTTCAACCTTGATTGAAAGCCTGAAAATTCGATGCAAATTCCGGAGACAGTCTGTCACGGCCGTGGTGTATTGGTATTTCTCATTTGCCAACAAACAATCACAGAATGTGCGGACCTTCCTTCGATCCATAGTCAGAGATCTGTGCAGCAAAGTCTTGACGATTCCCAAAATCGTGCAAGGCCTATGGTCTGATCTAAACAATGGCCAACAATTGCCAAGCAAAGGCAACCTCCTCGAGATGATCCGCGTGCTTGCAAAAGGCTTCGATTCGGTATATCTAGTCATCGATGGCGTTGACGAGTTCCCGCGATCGAACAGAGGAGAACTGCTCGAAGCTATTCAGAGGCTGGCTTCGGATGAGTTCCCTTCACTTCGCATCTTCGTGGCGAGCAGACCTGAGGGTGACATACGAGAAGCTTTCGACGAGATTTCAGCAGGTTCGGCTTACTACTCCATTGTCACAGCGAGAGCTTCTCAAGTCGATGAAGACATCACAAGTATCTGGATTTTAGAATGCAATCTTGATCATGCAATAAATGGCAGGCAGAAGAAAAGGACAAGATCGCCTCGAGCTTAGCAGTCCAGGCCGATGGGATGTAAGAGAGGATCCATCCTAATGGTTCTGCTTACTGCTAACTCTTTTGAAGGTTTCGACTTGTAGCTCTGCAGCTAGACCATCTCAACACAATGCTCTCGCAGTCTAAGAGGTGTGAGGCCATGACCACTCTCCCGAAATCTTTGAATCATTGCTACGATCGACTGATGGAAGACATCGAGGAGAGTAATCTTGAAACCGTGCAAAAAGCACTCACTTGGCACGTCCTTTGACAATTGCTGAGCTTGCAGAAGCAGTCGTGATCAGGTCTTCGGAGCCGTATTTCGATGCTGCAGAAAGATTTGATGACGAAAGTTCGATTTTGACCATCATACCTGCTGGATTCGTCAAAGTGTTGTTCGTGGACCGGTTGCAAAACTCGGACTACGTACATTCAAAGGAACTGATTCGGACCACTAGACGCTACGCTGCCAACAGAAAAGGCTCCCAATCTAGCCCGACAGTCCAACTCGCGCACCAAACAGTGAAAGAGTGCCTTCTGTCGTCACGCGTCGCTAGCCAGCGCTTCACCGCCGAGCCAGTGGCTGCTCGTACTCTGATGAGAGAGGCATGTCTGGGTTACTTTATTCATATTGTACAAGAGTTCTCATTGAACGATGAGACAAGCCAAGTAGATCTCACCCTTGATTATCAATTCCTTGGCTATGTGTGTACTTGCTGGCGATATCATTTCCATGGCTCGGTAGACCATGACAGGATTATGGCCCAGTACCTCTCAATTCAGCTCTCTCGTGGAGGCTCGACACGAACTGCAGCAGCTAATAGCCGAGCCATGATCTTACCTCGACAAGAGATACTTGGGTGCTCGACTGGGTCACCTTGTACTCAATGTAGACGGATCATGGCGAAACACCTACATGCGAGTTGGTTGAATAGCAGTGCCAATGTTCAATTACTGAATCCACGGCTCAGATCAGGTAAGTGATATTGCTCTGTTCGTGTGGCTATACTCATAGGCACTGTTAAGTTATCTCATGCGAGAATCCACGCGTCTATCCACAACAGTCAATTTATTGCATTACGTGGATAGAATTTTCACAGCATGGGGAGGTCGTATGATCTGCGCAGGGGTGTGTATGGCATATCTTGAACACTTTCTGCGACCACCATATTTAAAATTTCATCGCCTTCATTCTTGCTCTAAACATCCTTGCCCTGACTACGAACAGCTCTACAAACCTTATATCCAAGAATTGATGATCGACATGCAGAGCTGGTCGAACTGCATGATAAAGCGTCTCTTAGGATCTGGCGGTCCATCTGATGAAGTTCTACCTCCGGAACCACACACAATATCCGCCACGCACCGTGCACGGCGTCAATTTCAGTGGATGGTCGTGGATATTTTGCGATCAAGGCTGAAAGACTTAATGACAGACTGTCCAAACATTGAGGATAATGCTGTAATCCCAAAAGATGATTGGGATGCCGAGACCTGTGTACTGTTCTTGCTCATGCTGGTCGCAGATAATGGAGCATTGGAGCTGGATGGCAGGCTCACTTGCCACCACAGGGCAAGAACCATTCAGTGATCAAGAGAATTACTACACAAGTACACTTTTGACTACTTGCGCGAGAAATTTCGCAGCAGATACGGCACGAGGAGAGGAGGGAAGGAAAGTTTCAACCCTGTCAGGGACGGCGTGAGCTCATGGCAAGAAGCAAAAAGACCAGACGCCAGAACCAGACGTCTGGTAGAGAACTTGGTAAATATGAAAAAAAGACTTCGATAGGTTACAGCATATACCTTGCAACGGTCTTGGGCTTATCTATCTCAGGTGACGAGGTCAATTCGACCGGAAAAGAACATGCTGATGAATCGCCATACACAAACGCCGGCAGACTTGCGAGCATTGTTTTTCGTGACTTCACTTGAAAAGCGAGCATCAACTACCTACACCCATTCCACATCTTCTGCCCGATCGGTGCCCCGGGGCCCATTTAGACCATCCTTGATAGAATGCGGCAAAATCGCCGCCGCCAGCGAATTGATCAAGGGCCCTAATGTCGTAGCCACAAGCCACCCAAGCGCAGCATACAATGACCCCGACACGGTCTTTGCAGCCAGCTTGGAAGTCGTGCCCTATCCGGAAAGATCTCGTGCTGGTCGTACTTGGCGGAGATGTTGGGGTACACGGCGTGTCCCTTGCCAGACGAGTAGATGACAGGGTGCGTACTGTCCACGAATTGGAACGATTGGGAAATAAACATTGCTCCCAAAGAACGATAACGGCTAAGCAAGGCCGAGTCATATCGCAAAAATAGAAAGTAGATTTCCTTTCCTCCTGGTCCCGAAAAGGGAGTCGATATTGATTGGTAGATCATTCGATGAAGGGCATGATGAACTTATTCAAGTAGTAATAACATTCTCGTATCATGCCGCAGGATGGAGAAAATTTCTAGTTAGGATCACAGGATCCATACAAAGGCCAATTTAAGCAGAAGGAGCTCCGGTACTTCATCTCCGACTACGAGCCACACAACGCCTAAGCATCCTGATGATGAAGGAATCTTGCCGCGGGTGCCGCAATAAGAGCGCATCGACCCAATCTCGTAGACTCTGGGTATTTGAAAAAAAGTAGACAGTTGCAAGAACAAATACCAGGAATGAGATTGCAATCAAAAACCAAAGCCGTATATCAAAAGATCCCGCTTCAAATTGACTCATGTTCATACCGAATACTGATGACATGAAGGTAAGCGGCAAGAAGAAGACTGTCGTGATTGTGAAGATCAAAACACTTTGGGAGAGCTGCGTTGACCTTTTCGTGTCTTCAATCGAGGCTATGCTCATCACGATGCTCATTGCGACTTTGCAATGCCCAGACAGCGCTACCGCATCATCCAACAGCGCCTCATAATCTCTCAGGGTACTGTTGACAGCATGGTCTAGTAATCCTCTGTATTCATGCTGAGTTCGAGGCCACTGTGGTCCTCCACGATCCTTGATGGTCATGACATTCTGCTTCAGTCTTTCCGTGTGCTCTTGAAGAGAGACTGCGATGGCCTGTAAGACCGTGATAGCAGTTTTGACTGATGTCGAGGAGGCCTTCACCTGAGCCTTGATTTGGCTTGAGAGCATATTGAGATATTGTCTTTCAGAGCTGGCGGCAAATTCGAAGAGATCCAAGACGGAATAGAATGGGTCGGGCTCGGCAGCTATCCCTTCTGGGAGAGAGCTACTGTACTGGAATGGGACGAATCGTGCACTCTGACCCCAGACATCATCGTGAGCAGCAGGGACTGCATGAGTCACGGCTGGAGCCATCTCGTTAATGGTATTACCACGACGATGTTGAACATGGGGGAGTAAATAACCTCTGCCCTGTAGAAATTTTAGTGGGTTAGTAAGCAGAGTGTTTCCGGCATCCATCCACACGATGACTAAGAGGAGTCACTAATCATAATTTTCGAGAATGGAGAGGCTCTGACTTACCTGTCCAATTATCGTCTGATGTCCTAGCAAGAGAGATGGACATGTCTTGCTCGATGGCGAATCTACCATGACTGAAGAGCGAAAATCTTCTGACTATGGAGTCGCCTGGTGGGAATCCCGGCCCTTGCTTTCCTTTCTGATAGTACGAAGTCATTGTTTCAGAGTCCCAGACCCAGTCGGCTTGCACATCCTGAGGACTTGTCGATATACCGAGACTTGTTACGCAAAGTCGGAAAGCCTTCGCTGCTGATGGGATCGTGGGTACACTGAAAGTATTGGTATAACTCAAAAAGTCAAGATGCGCCCTGAAGAAGTCTGGGTCGATATAGCACTCCGAGCCCACTGTTGTTATCCAATCGGGGGTAGAAAATCCCCGAAGGAAGATCAGAGATCCTGGGGATGCACGGTTTCGAACTTTCTTGACCCATTTGAAGTCCTTGGGATCATCGAATGATGAAACAAAAGATCTCTGTCCACAAGTGAAGTCGTAGAGCGTCACGTGCTTCGAGTCTTCCGGGTTGGTACCCTCGGGCTGCCATATATTGACTTCAGAAGTACGTATTTCAGAATTCTTTAGATACTGAGCGAGGGTGAGAAAGTCGGTGCCCGAGTAGATGGATGTGGAGCTTCTTCCCGTGGAGATCCGTGACACTGCTTCTGCATATTCTTCTGGACTCAACACGTCTTCTGTACTGTCTGTTCGTATTTTAACACGCATTTCCCCAAAGCATTTAGACACAAGTTATACTTACTCACGAGGCATGTGGATGTTGGAAGAGACACCTCCTTACAGAGCCTTTTCTCGATATCGTGGAATATATCTAACATCTCTATCATATATACTCGATGCAAAGCTGAGTCACCAGCTACGACGTGGCCGATCAATTGGCCCGACCGTGCATCTATGACCCAAGAGCCACAGTCTCCGGGGACTGTCGAAATCAGCCATTGGTACTTACGCCCGCGGTGAATGATTCTAGTCTGGACGACTCACCGATATCTTGTTCGACCTGTACAGGCCACATCTTCTGGTATGTTGTCGAACCTGCCAGATTGATGAAGTACGGATTCTTGACGATAGTCCCCGATAGAACTCCACTTCTCCCTGTGGCAATCCACACCTCAACTTCACGAATTTCTTGCGCCGGTGCGTCTGGGAATATGAATGCTTTATCGTATAATCCCCGGGGAAGAGTGATTCTGTTGGGTATTTTGTATCGAGAGTCGGTTATGAGGAATAATCCGTAGTGGAGGCCATTTTGTGTAGATATATCTACCACTCGCCCAATGACATGACGCTGTAACGAAGAGTCGGGGTCTACAACGTCTCGTTTCGATCGCAAGGTTGACGATGTTGCGTCCCAATGATGCGGCAGTGCTTGTGAGGTTCGTGAGGAGTCATAGCAGAGTGTCTTTCGCAGATCTCGCACCGAGGAGTTGGGTGTCCGGAGGGACAAGGAAGCCCGAAGAGAAATATTTGCTACGCAAATAATCAGCTCAACACCTTCAGATTTATGTCAAAAGCTGACCTGAGCTCGTAGAGTCACTATCCTCATCGAACCTCAAGTCTCCAGGTCTGCGAACTATGCTGTCCGAATCACTGCTGCAGTCTAACCGGGGGTGGAGGGCGATGATTCCGTAATATTCCTCACCAACCAGGATCACACCTCCAAGTGTAGTGTCGTCTTCGGCACCTACGGACACAACAGCACCGCAGACATCGATCGCATTGTCTCTAGCATACACGGTAGCACCGATGACTACCGAATCAGCCATATCTGGATGCCATTCATCATCCGCGTCTGGTTGGGGCCCCATAGGAACAGCAGGCATTCGGTCCATACTTTTCAGTGTAAAGCCGGGGAATTCGCTCAGGATGTCGTGTTTTTTGATCAACTTAACAACCTTCAACCGAAATTTCGAACTCTTGCATGTGAAGATCACTGTTGGTCTGGCGCTTTGAGTGTCTTTCCCTACCATCCACAAGTGAAAGCTGTATGTGCGGGATATCTCCTCTCCCTCTTCAAGATGATCTTTGTGTGTCTCCAAAAGTTCGCTAATAGCTTGGAAAATCTGATTCTCAAACTTATCGAGTGCGGGTCCAGTTGCTTCCCAAATAGTCTTCCGTTTGATCACAGCGCTAACTCGTCCGATAGATAGTTGAGGGTCGGGCCAGGCAGCAGTCGTAACTGTTGGCATCTGATCAGTGCGCTGCGCTGACGAACAAATGTCGCCGTCGCATCGATGTTTGATATTTGGATGGTGTTCCTAGTACGTGTCTAAATGAACATTGAGACTCTGGCCATCCCCGGCGCGATGCTTGTAGTTCTTATTCGAAATTGGGTGTGCCGTAAAATTTTCGCGGACGACCAATAGAACTGAAGCTGTGATTGATGTGCCCGACCATAGTGACAGGAAATGGCGAGCTGCAGCTGAAGCGCCCAGCGAGAAGCCTCACCGCAAATCGTCACGATAAGTGGGGCATGCTGTACCGTAGACAGACACCGAGAGGTTCGATCAGGCTGCGTGGAATATGATATGTCTACTTTAGATCCCCTCATTCAGTTCTTTGCAGAGATGGACATGTTTATTGCTCGCAATGACCTCCATAACAAGCCTCCAGCGAATCGGGCAAAGAAGGTTGTCGAATCCTCCAAATGACCCAACCGAGCGACGAGAACTAATCGGAGCAATATTGGGCATCACATCAGAAAGTGGAAGGTTTAGCCAGCCTGACAGATTCACAGCATATTTCGCCTCATGGTTCGAAGATCAGTGCCGTGACTGCACAGGGTCTATATCACGGATGACGATTTCGAGCATGTTAGAAATTATTGAGCTTGTTAGAAGCACAACAGAAAGCCGACAGGAGATACGTGACAAGATCCTTCGCACTCATCAGCCCGACTTCGTAGAGAATGAGGCCGAAATTGTCATAACATTGGCTGCTCGGCTTTGGTCAGCATCCTACATCGATGGATCAAAGCCACCATTCACTACCGGACAGACCATAGAATGGACAGCCAGCTCATTTCCAGACAGGTTGGCCCAGCATTTCCAGCCATCGTCGACGGAGAAAGGAAAGCTACCGAGCTTTTTCGTCGCGAAAAAGCTTGACAGGATCGCTGGCATCAAGATCCACTTGACAGGAAATCTTCTTGACCATCTCAAGATGACTGAAGACGATACTGCTGTCTATATCTTCCACCAAGTGTCCTTCCTGAGTCTGCATGAGGATCAAAACTGGTAGCACCTCGAGATCTGAGCGTGACAGAAAACAGCATTGACTTCTATGTAGTACTGGACTACCGAAAAATCTCGTCGAAGAGACTATCCGGACTCTGGCTTTGCTACTTCCTGGCAGTAATGGGAGACCCAACAAATGGTATCAAAAGAGAAGGAAAGGGCACGAGGAGGAACTTGATCCTGGTGCTGGAACATGTGGCTTTCTTAACGCCTCGAAGCGACGGCTCGAGAACTTCAAGTACTGGGGCTTGCGACTGGCGATCTTGAAACAAGCCTTTGACGATTCGGAACCGAAGAACTTCTGGCACTGGTGGCGAGATGATCGTAAGAAAGTACAGTGGTACACCTTCTGGATTGCGGTACTAGTTTTAGTTCTAACCATCGTTTTCGGGCTCATTCAATCGGTGGCAGGTGTGGTACAGACGGTAGTGACTGTAAAGGCTGCAAATAGCGATTGAGTTGGCCAGTGATGGAACATAAGGCTGTAGTGAGCTTGAGTTGTCGAGAATACACGATTTGCTATCTTCGGTCTGGAATCGTTACCTCGCCGTGAAGTCGCTGTCTCGGGTTATGCTTCCATCACTTGTACCACCATCATCACTCAAATCGTCCCCATCGCTGATATGGCTTGTATTGCCTGCTTCACCTGCGCTGCTCATAGCGTTCTCAAAAATGCCGCTCAGCCCAACCCACTCCCTCCTCTTACTTCTCAACACCTTTTCCATCTTCCCAATCTCATCGACTCTCGCACGATATTTCTCCAATCTCTCATTGTACTCCATCTCTCCCCTCATGGAGACCCCAAATATCTCCTTATATGCCTTCTCCGGTGCCATCTTCAAATATGCCAACCCACCATTCACGACCTCGAGAGTAATATCAGGATAATGACTGAGAGCCAGTTGCAGCATATTGACTGTGCCATCAAGAGCAGCCATGAATGCTTGTGTCAGAAGCTCTGTTGTATTTGCGCTATTTTCGAGAATAAGTCGCATGGTTGGAAGATGATTGCGAGTGACAGCCGTGTAGAAGTATCGGGACTCGACAGGCAGGGAGGAGAGGATAGATGCTGGGTAATAGCTTAGCACGAGGTCCAGCATCTTTGGCGTGCTTTCTATTGCGGCGCTCAGGGCAAGAGGGGCTAGATCTTGGGTCTTGCTTGGGTTGTATTCGAGGAGATGGCGTACGATGTGCAGGTGGTTCCCTTCCACTGCACTTGTGAATACGGACTTTTGGCCATCAGACCAGGTCATGCTTGGGTCAGCGCCGTGGTCTAGAAGAATTTTCAGTGTTTGCAACTTTCCTGCTCTGGCAGCGGTACTAAGTGGCAAGCTCTCGCTTGCTAGTTCCTCGCCGTCGAGATACACTTCAGCCCCGAATGAGAGGAGCATTTCGGTGGCGCTTGGATCATTCCGGGCTGCAGCGATAGCCAGAGGAGCTCGCTTTCCATCACTTTTATTCGGATCAGCTCCTGCCTTCAGGAGTTGCTCCATGAGGGTGATGTCCCCGTTGTAAGTGGCGCAAAAAAGAGGAGTACCGTAGTTTCCACTCCCGGCATCAACTTTTATCCCCTCTTGGCTTAGGAGAAGCGACACTGCTTGGTCGTGCTCGTATTTCACCGCATTATAAAGCGGAGTGGAACCACTGTAATTGGATCTTGTATCTTGAATATTGACGTCCGCTCCAGCGTCTAGTAATGTGCGCATCATCGGTAGATTCCCATGTTTGGCAGCAGAACATAGCGCTGGAGGCGGCACACTGCTGTCTGAAGATATTGAATGATTGACGTCAGAATTGTTGTTCACCAGAATGGCGACAGTCTCGTAATCGTCGTTTTCCGCAGCGTACTGGAGCGCGCTTGGTCTATTGGGCGGGTTGAGATCGGCGCCGTACTGTAGAAGCAGCTTGAATATATCGAACATGTCTTCCATGTTGATCCTTTGTATCATTCGTTCTAGTGGCGCTTTATTCCTGACAGCTTGGTTTACGGGGAAGTCACATTCCAGCAAAAGGCGCACAGTCTCGAGATCGCCCTGCTCGACAGACAAGCATAACGGGGAGCTTCTGATGTCTGTGACATTGGAGCTTTGCAGATCTGGTTTCAGCCTCAAGAGAAGTCTTACAGCTGCATGGTGGCCACTCCAGACAGCGAGTGATAGTGGGGAAAGGTGGTCTGCCACTTCATCAATAGCATCTAGTCGATCTTTGTCGGGCAAAAGCTGTCTTGCCATGTCCGAAAAACCGAATGCACACGCAATCATCAAGTGACTACAATTCATCGGAAACATATCCGAGCCAGCAATGAAATTTCCCTCAGTACGGTAGATGTTAAACCACGACAGAAAATATTCCGATTCGGGGTTGCACAGCTCAAAGGCCATGTCCGCAATGCGGGCTTCGCCGAGGCCTTCCTCGTAGTGGTATGTCCAGTTCAGAGCCGAGTAGTCTAGGAATGCGAATTGCTTGGTATCGAGTGGCCTTGTGAAATTTCGAACATCTCGGTTTAGATGGCTTCCATCGGCGTCCAGGAATTGCCGTGACCGAAAGTCTCTCAGGGCTAGTGGACGTTGGGATCGAAAGACGTCAAAATGTAAGTAAATAATGCAACACTCTGCAAGGATCGCATGCGAAACGTCGGGATCTAATGAGCGTCGCCATCTGCCCCAGGCTTGATCCTGACAGTCATAGGATCTTAGAAGATATTCTCTTGCTGTTTGATGGATGAAATAGATCTTCGAGTCTATCACATTGATGAAAAGTCCACAGAGGTTGCGGACAGTGATCTGGAAATATTCATTTGCTTCGAGATCGAGCTCTTCGATATTCCGCATTCCATGTTTGATGTGTAGAGCAACGTTAAGCTCATCTAAGCTGAGATCACGAGTAGCACAAACTAGGATGTGTAGAAGTCGCCGGGCAAGCGTAGCATCAGTTGAGCGGTCGAGAATGGCATCATATGCAGCATCGACTGTTTCCGGTAGAGTCTCCACTATCTTGAGCATTCGCTGGGGAGTGCTAGCGCCTAAACTTTTCCGTACCTCATCCAGAATGAGGTGCAGCCAGAGGTATGTGCGATTGGGTATGCTGAGAAGTCGATCCACCAAAGTTTTCTCCACGTTCCCAGGGAGATTCAATTCCAGCGCAATGCGAGGGACCACATCCTCGGTGACGAGATTGATTTCTTGGCTGATGATTTTGGATTCCTCTTCGCCCTTCAATCGAATTGTTGGAAAGATATTTGTCAAAGTTCGAAATTTTCGATCGATCTCTTCGTACGGTCTACTGGTGACAAGGATTTTGAGACTTGACGCAGGTTCTGAAGTGCCCTCTGCGGAGTACATCTCCTTGAGCCTATCTATGAGCTCAAACCTAGAGGTCTCATCGCACTCATCAAGTGCATCTATAAGACATACTGTATTGAGAATATTGGGGTCCGAAGTCGTATCCCGGAAGATACCCCACAGTGCTTCAAAAGACTCGGTCATGTTTGATCCAATCCTTCGATACTCCGGCAAGGCATACTTGATGAGAAATGGTTGCCGTTGGAACATCTGTCGCAGGATAGCACGGATACAAGCTGCTCCTCCTTGCTGCTCAGAAATACCATACTTGAAAAAGAAGTAGCAGACAATCCGCGGCGTCGATTTCCGAGGATGGAGTAGATTTTCATCAATTAAAGACCTGGCCAACACCGATTTTCCGCAACCCGGATCAGCTGAAATCCAGAGTAGACCCGGAGCATCATTTGCAGAGCTTCGCCAGTCCAAAAATTGTTCATTTTCGAGCACCCATCGGCATGTATCGGGAACGCGTAGAGGGTTGCGATTTTTGTGCTGACGATAATCCGAAAAGCCAAAAGCTTGAAGGCAAGCCTTCTCTTCATCCTGTTCTTCTTTCGACTGTTTGGATCTTCTTTCTAACTCTTGGGCTTGAAGAACAATCGCTTCCGAGGAGCGCTGGGATGACGCCACGTGATGTGGCTTCTGGAAAGGCTGTTGGGTGGTGTCATTCGGCTCCAGCCTATCTGAATATGAATAATAATTCGTCGTTGGCTCTGTGATTGTAGGTTGTGACGAAAAGGTACACGGGCTGCTGTGGGACTCGACGTTGCTCATGGCACTCCTTCGCTTGTCTGCCTGATTGTTGAAGGGCGAGCCCGGGGAGGCTGTGGAAGCAAGTACATCTTGGGACTTCGTTCGTAGGTGGCCAATTTTCTCCTTGAAACGTCGGAAGGGCGACATAGGTACATTCAAGAGTTTTCCTTCTATTCTGGTGGTAAATAAAAAAACCGTCGTTCTTGTCAAGCCTCGCCTTCAGCTGAGATGAGGTTCGACAAGAAGAGATGAAGTGGCTGAGCCATCATCGTGCATGATGAGGCTTGATAAGGGTCTTTGCATCTAGACATGATTGGCTGAACCTCAAGGCTGAAGGGAGATGACAAGATATTAGAGAGCCTTGGGATTCTGTGATATTTGTCTGGATCTTGTTCGGACTTTGCTGCTGTCGAGCAGAGAAGAGGAGACGAGAGTAAAAGCGAAAGAGTAGATGGCTTGGCACTAGCAGCCTCGGCTAAATCTTCATGGCAGTGACAGACATGGCCTCCTTAATCCCTCCCATCCTCACGTTGTCACCTGCATTGTACAAATGATACTCACACCTTCGTCTTTCCGAACATGGTCCACTGTTAAAATGGAAGCAAGCATCCGGACGCAAGATGGATTCGATATTCTGGCATCATTGTTCAGCTCCTCGTGTACCTCAGATGCGGTCATTCTCTTGTGTGGACACGCGACTGTCTTTGTCGCTAGAAACCGCGTCATATCGCCTCTGAACAAGAAACAACTTTTTTTCAGACGTAGAAATCTACACGAAAATAGAAATTGACAAGAAAGACAAGAAGAACAAGCAACTGCGCCCTCCTTGTCCCAAGGCACTCAAGACACGGGAATATTGACTGATCACGTGTCGCCCGTCTAAATGTGCACGGTGTGGCATGAAAGGCGCCCATTGGCCACTTGCAGCTTGGCCGAAAGGGGTCAATTTCCACGCCAATGCCAATGTCTCTGCCACTGAACTTGTTTTTGGGGCAGGTGCAAGTGCAAGTACGGCACTTAGAAGAGATGCAGTCATGCAGCTCCTCTTCCCCTTTCTTTCCTATCAGCTGCGATTCCTTCAACATGTTCTTTCATTGCCACCCTCATTGCTGTGCCCTTGGTCCACTCACTTACTTAGTTTGCTGCTTGTCTCTTGACAAGTTCGGTTGATCACCAGTACCCATAAGTAGTGAGAAGATTCCTGTGTTTATAATATTGCCATTGCAAGATTCCTCGAGGATCGCGTCTTTCGTTTGAATCATCTAAAAATGTTACGAATTGCACTCTTTTTGCCACTTCTGGCTTTCACTTCTCATGCGCAGATGACAGGTTACAGTCAATATGTTAATGTTTTGTGAGTGCTCAGTATCCCGTCTTCGATGACAATCTGACGTACGTAGTACGGGAACCGAAGGTGGGGGAAACAACTTTCCAGGTGTCGCTCGGCCATTCGGTATGGTGAAGCTGGGGCCTGATCTCCTAGTCACTGGTGTCGACTCGTACAGTGGATACCTTCCCAATGGAAACTTTTCTGGATTCTCTATGATGCACGAACAGGGTACTGGAGGTGCTCCCAAATATGGTACTGTTGCTCAGCTACCCCTGGTGGGGAATATCAGCAATCCCCTTTCCAGTATCACTGTAGGCAGAGAAGCGCCAGATGAGGGGTCTGTTGGCTACTACAAAGCTCAGACGAGCGATCGAGTCATAGTAGAGCTTGCAGCTACATCCCGTGCGGGCATGTATCAGTACACGTTTCCATCTTCTGGCCCCGGTAACAACATCTTGATCGATGTCAGTCATGTGGTCCCTTCATTCAGAGGTCAAGGACTTGGTCAAGGATATGCAGGTGGCCACTTTGCCATCAAGTCAGATGGACATTATGAAGCATCTGGCATTTACAACAATGGATGGAATCGATCTCCGAATTGGACGATTTACTCCTGTGGGTGTCTGTACTTCGAAATTGGAACTATTGCTGATTACCTAGGTGGCTACTTCAATGTCACGCCCTCTTCCGCAAATGTCTTCTCTGGGACTGCCGCGGGAGGGAGTGTGGTTCAACCTTCCGGATCAGCCAACTCAACTTCATCAACTGACTATGTTGGTGGGCTATTCACATTCGATGAATCGACTGTCTCATCGCGCGTAGGAATCTCCTGGATCTCGACCCAGAAAGCATGCCAAAATTTAAACGACCAAATTCCAGAAGGTGCAGCATTCTCAAAGGTGGTTCAGGATACCAAGATCGCTTGGGATACCGAAATACTCTCCAAGATCACGACGACTACCACCAACACCACCAACCTGAACCTCTTATACACTTCTCTTTACTTCATGAATCTTCTGCCAACCAATCAGACCGGCGAGAATCCTGGTTGGACTTCATCTGAGCCATATTATCAAGATGTCTTCACATTTTGGGACACCTTCCGCTGCTCCACAGCACTCATGCAGGTGATCTCGCCTGTCGCGTATGAAGAGTATATTCGTGCCATGATCGATACCTACAGATTCGATGGGTATATGCCAGACGGTCGCTCTTCTAATTACAATGGCAGAACTCAGGGTGGATCAAATGCCGACAATGTTTTAGCCGACGCTTATGTCAAAGGAGTTCGCGGACAAGTCAACTGGAACGATGGATATGCTGCAATGGTCAACGATGCCGAAGTTACTCCTCCAAACACCAACCCTCCCGACAGCATGGCTCCAGACTCGTCAACTAAAGAAGGTAGAGGCGCCCTTCCAGACTGGTTGAAGTACGGCTTCATCACACCAACTTTCAGCAGAGCAGCATCTCGTGCCGTCGAATACGCCTATAATGACTTCGCACTCTACCAAGTAGCGAAAGGTCTTGGCAAGTCGGAAGATGCAGCCAAGTACCTCAACCGGTCTCGGAACTGGAGAAATCACTGGAACCCAGATGCCACATCTATCGGCTTCTCAGGCTTCGTCGTTCCCAGAGACTTGAATGGATTTATTTCCGTTGATGCGCTCAATGCTGGAGGTTACTGGGGCGATTCGTATTACCAGGCCAGCGCATGGGGCTATTCCTGGGCTGATGTTCATGACTTCGGCAAGATCGTCAACTTGATGGGTGGTCCAGATACAGTACTACGTCGTCTCGAAACCATGTTCACAGTCGGTGCGAACCCCAGTAATCCTAATGGCATCATCCACGATGCAACCAACGAGCCGTAGATATTCCCTCCCCGATGAGCCCAAATGTCTCAGCTAATTGTACCAGAACATTCAACGTACCTTACCTCTTCAACTACGTCAATCGCCAAGACCGCTCCGTGTTCCAAGCTCGCGGCGTCGCCAAACGCAACTACAATACTGGCGTTCGTGGGCTTCCAGGAAACAGTGACGCCGGTGCCATGCAAACCTGGCTTCTCTGGAACATGATCGGACTCTACCCCATCACTGGGCAGACCACCTTCCTCATCCACTCACCCTGGTACGAATCCATGACCATTGATCTCGGAACTGGCAAGATCTTGAGAGTAACTAGTACCGGCGGAGACGGTAATGGTGATTCAAGTTTCTACGTGCAGAGTTTGAAGGTCAATGGAGTGACGTGGACGAAGAATTGGCTCACGTGGAATGATGTCTTCGCAAATGGAGGGACGATGGAGTATGTTCTTGGACCCGAGCCTGTGCAATGGGCAACTGGCCCAGTGCCGCCGAGCCCTGGAACGGAACCCCAAACTTGCGTAAGTACCCCTCTACTGTTCAGATCAAAGTCAATTGCTGATGTATCTCACCAGAACGGCGATAATTGCCTCCGCAATCTCCGGGATACACGATACAAAGCCGACGCCTCCTCATTCTGCGCCACCTACCTGGCACGCACTATCACAGAAACGACAGCCATCCCAACTTTCGTGGCAAATTGTGGACAGCAGCCCAGTAGAGTCAGTTCTGCTTGTAGCTGCTTGATGACTGAAACTCCCGCTTTGACGACGCCAGCCTCAAGCCTTCGAAGAATGATAACTGAGTAAATGTGGGGATAGAAGAAGTGGGCTAGAAGTAAATAAGCAGTGAAGAGAGTTCAAGAGGGATCCCGGTGGCCGAACGCGGCATCCTCGTTCAGTTTTTGGTTCGCTTCGCCCTGGTGCTCGGTTGCTGCCCGACTGTAAATAAATATTAGCGGTGCTAAGCGAAGGGTTAAACCTGAATAAAAGCACCCGTGAACACAGCGATCAATAGCCTGATCACTTTTTTCAGCGTACATACTAGTATTAGCAGAGCAAATAGAGCAAGTGATGTTCCACGTTGAAACATTGTCTGTCACATTAATCACCTTCAAGAGGGCGTCCTAGTTGGATGAGCTTCAAACAATCAGATTCTTGATGCTTGGGTATGCGGTCGACTAACCACAAATACACAAATGAGTGACGTCTGTCCCTACGTAGCGAGATGTACGCTGTGTTGAGAAGCCAAATTGCGGCGGCCGCCGAGTTCTGTACCATTTTACAGAAAGTTGCCAGAGAGTCTGAGACAGTGACGACTTTATAATTGTAATAAGCTTTTTTTTGAGATATCGAGGGGATCCAAGAATGGGGTTATTAAATCAGGAGAAAAAGATTGCAGACCATCCATCGATTCCTCTAGAGCTTTGCCAGCTCAGCTCTGAGAATTAATGTGCATGCTGTTGTCGCACTATCGGACAGCCACAGCGCCTCATTTATGTTGACCTTGCCGCATCAGGCACACTTCAACCAATCACAATGCTACAACAAGAGGTGTAACTCAGAAGTCAACCTTGTGCCGCATCGGCTACACTTTGCTACCATACGATTGGTATATCGCATCTTTCAGCTGAACGGCAATATTCAAACCATGCATGCGGGAAGCCGTGGGAGGTGTCCAACCCCGCCAGCCTGATGTACTCACTTCCATATGTTACTTAACTCTCGCTCATTTCATTTCTCCACGCAGTCAGCCTCTCGATTTTGCAAAACAAAAATGGTATTTTTCCATATGCCCACTCTGTTTCTCATCATCTGGCTATTCGGTCGACTTGCCATTGCTCATCAATGTTGAGTTCTACCTTTGAGCGAGGAAAATTGTAGGCTTACAAGTGCAGATCCAAGAGACACCGCCTCGGACGAAAGCACAAATGCTGTTTATGAAACCATCACTTATTACAACACTGGACACGCCCCTACCGAGACATCTTCAACATCTGGACCCGTGATAACCTCCTTCTCAAACATCAAAGGGCCATACATCGCAGCATATTCTTCAACATGGTCACAGGCTATCATACCTGTTACTGTAGGCACAGTAATGTTCATTGTCAATGAAGCTACAAACAAGACAACTTCAACTACCATCTATCATACCGACTTCGTGCAGAACGGTTCGACCACGCTTCTGACTCGGACTGACACCAATTCGGATGGCACAGTTACGTACGTTGCGACCTATGGCTTGAACCTTTCGACGACTATGTACGTTTACTCTCTCACTTCACCGATCTCACTAATAGAGTAGCACATATCCTACAAACTATCTTGCAGTGGCCGAGTCAATGACATGGGCTGCTGTCCTTCCAACCATCATTGCCAACACCACCTGCTGTTTGAATGAAGAGACATTATCAGCAATACCGAAACACACTCCATTTGTGCGGGTGGGTGTTCTAAACACGGATGATCCCCGTGGATGGCTATACTCGTTAGCCGGCTTCAATGTCGAAGGGGGTTATACACAGTACGAGCCACTGGAAGTGTCCTCGTTGTGGTCTGAACAAACGCTAACCATTGAATATGACGGATGCCCATATGAGTATTGCTCCTCCTACTCCACTACTGCAATCGCAGCCGCCAGTGCTGTAAAGACGCAACCCGGTGGTGTTTTTGCGACGAGTACTACGACTATCTCGATCCCGGCAGAAGACGAATCGACGACGGCAGAGCCGGTAGTGTCAGCATCGCGAACGTTGGCGCCTACAAAGTCAGCTCCTTCGCCTGTAACTCGATCTTTCACATCGTCACCAGAACCAATCATTACGACGGCACAGAGTGGTGGAGGTGAAAAGTACCCTCCAGCGCCTACGCTGCCAACGAGCCCGCCAACGATCCAGTCAGCATCATCTCCATCAGACCCCAACGCACCATCAGCACCAGCTAGCTCCAACACGAACCCCCTCCCAATTCAGAGTCTCAACGCCACTGCTGAGATCCCCAGCCTCAGCACTCCATCATCAACGTCTAACCCTGTTATTCCCACATCCAATACAATCGCTCCTCCCAGTCCATCGAGTACCCCTAGCACGTTAACAGGCCCAAACATTGGGGACATCATCAATAGTATGTTTGGGGGAAGTGTGAGTGTCTCTTCGACGTCCAGCGCTGTTGGGCCCGCGGCAAGTGGCAACTCATCTTCGGCGCCACCATTCATACAAGCTTCGGGAGGAGAGAGAATGGGAGCGTCCTGGGCAGTCTGTGGGCTATTATGTTTTGCTGTGTTGGTGTATAGCTTTGTTTGATGAGGATCTCTCCTTGCTAAGAGATGAGATAGATGAGGTGTAGGAGAAAACTGCACTCAGGTACGTCACGAGATAAATGCGGTACGTGAAATATAAAAATCATGCAATACTTACGAACCTTTTCCTATCAATCAAAAAATGGTGCCATGTCGATGAAGTTTTTTTTTTGTCAACAAGCACCCGGCCGGCATCTTGTTTTGCTCCCACGATTAAGCGGAATCGTCATCTTACGTCTTTTTTGACAGGTCAACTCAACATATGTGCACACAATTTTAGGACTTCACCGTACGCGAGCAGAAAGAACGACGTCAAAAACAGCATCTTCCCGCACGGAATTCTTCACAAATATCTTGGCAAAATATTTTCATCCTTTTGCCCGAGATCCATGCATTTTCGGCTGGCTAGGCTGCTGCAGTCGTAGGTATGTGGCAAGGGAGCGGCGATTATTGCGTGCGCAGGCTCCAGCGCAGTGAGCACAAGAGCCGGGTAATCCTAGGAAATATCAGCTATGTTCTGGTTCGCTGCCATGACATGGAGCGTCACTTGATGGGTCTGTGTTGTTTGGCATGAGATACGCGAACATGCGAAACGCGTTCGGGCGCCACTTGAGAAAGTCGAACGAGATTGACATCGAGACTGCTCCTGTATCCTACTGAGGAATGACGATGGCTTAGCTGTCATGTTACGTGAGCTGAATACTTACAATTTCAGGAAGTAGAACGCATTGCGAAGCAATCACTGATGGTTTAGTTTGAAGCTGGTAGACCAAACATACCTGGGGGACCTCTTGTCATAATTAAACAAATACGTGGTTTCTTCAATCATGGAACCGCAAGCCAAGCTGACATGGACCATGTCACACATAATGTTGCTAACTTCACGTGCGTTTCGAGCCATTAGCATAGAAGTCAAAACAAAGAGACACATTTATTTCATTCTTTTTCCCTCTTCAAAAGGTAGATCGGGATGTAGGCGAACGCTGGTAGTCAGTCTCATGGAAACGATGCAGGTCAACTTACTTTAACAAATCCAGCTTACCCGAGATCACTTCCGCGTCGGTGAGTCGCGAATCCCAGTCTCAGCTCTTGCAAGGACTCACCCGTCTAGCGGAACTGAATTCTCCCACCAGGAGAGAACTCTTACTGACGTTCAGGCTCACTCTCAGGAGCATGAGTAGAAGCTCCAGGTGTTGCACCAGGTGAGTCCCCACCTCTCATACTAAACTCAGATATCGAGCCAGCCGCTGGTGGCTGAGGCTGTTGAGCATACTGAATTGGCGGCCGTCTTGGAGCGAACATCGAAGTAGGCTGGAAACCCTCATAGCTATGAATGGGATGTCGCTCGTGGGGGTTCCCAGAAAACTCTGCAACTGAACCTACAGGATGGAAGCGTGGGGGAACATCACGACCCGCCGCACGTTCTCGAGCCTGGTCGTGAGCCTGCTGGCCCGAATGAGGACGGGCAACCTGGCTGGTCTGGTCTGTAGATTGATCAGAAGCCGGGATTTCTTGAGAAAGCGGCAGTCTCACCATCAGCGATTGATGCGCGAGGTGTAGAGATGGCGTCTCACCGTCGGAATCTACAGCTGTGTCGGAGCTTGAGTCGATATCTGAGTCCATCTCATTAGCTCCGCCTACAGGTCTCATACCTGCACTTCCCATACTCATAGTTGAGATACCAGCATTTCCAGTAACAGATCTTTGACTAGCTGTTCTCACTGCATTCTGGAGTCCAGCTCTCGTCCTCGTGCTCATCGGTCTGTCCGAGTCTTGAGCCGTGACATGGCCAGTCCATCTCGGTGGCATGTGACTTCCCTCTACCGGACGCACTCCATCACAGTATCGCAGCATTCTGCCATCGATAGAGAGATCGATGCATGTTGGGCACCGGTAGTGAGGGCATTGGCAGGCTGCACCGCGATGTTGTAGTGATGGGAGGAATTGGCGCAGCGTTCTCGGACTCGTGTGTTCGAGAACCAAGCGGCGTTGGAGTCGAGGATGGGATTCTGTGGGAAGTTGCACTGGCAGCACTGCCAGGCTACTATATCTAGCATGGCTGCGGGTTGTATTTGTGTACTGTTGGTTCTGCAAACTTGGATAATTTATGGAAAATCTGGTGGAGTTTTGGTTGGTTGGGCATTTCCTGGATACAAGTGAGATTTTATATCAAGGCGACGGAAGTATTTTGGAGCTTTGACAACGTTGTTAATAGAAAATGGTATAACGCATTGTTCGGAGTAGAATAATGGCGCTTAGTCACTTGAGATCAAAGAATAATTGTGTTTCCTGGTTGACCAGAAGCCTTCAACGCATGGTCTGCTATGCCGAGGAAGCAAACAAAGAGACGTGGATCAAAGCTGAATGGCGGACATTATTCTATTCTAATCTCTAACAGTCTATGCATTGTCTCCGAACAATCTATACGTCTCTATTTAACCCAAGTCTACCCAGAAATACAGACGAGAAAATGTAGTGCGATAACCTCTTACGAACTGGAGGCGAAATTATAACGAAAGGCAACGTGGCAGCAATACCCAATCCAGTTCAACAAAGGGAATGTTTCTGACAAGCATAACACAATGAAAAGTACCGAGGTGGGCGGCCAGTACAATCAGGCCTTCTTCGCCTTCTCGGCACTCACTTTCTTCGGCACCCTCGCCAACCAATAAATGAACAGCGCCGCCCCAACATTGAAGATAATATACGCCCAAACGATCCCAAAGTTCCTCCACGCATCCGAAAAGTCCACAGAGATAGACTCCAAATACGAGTTCGTGCTCGTAGCAGGGCAATACCTACAATCTACTGTCGCGTTCGCATCAAGCAAACTGCCGCTCGTCGCTTCGACGAACGCGCCAAGATATTGCCCGCACGTTGCACCCGCTGGAGGCTGCATGAGAAGATACTCGTTCGCAGCGCAGTTGATTTCGGCATTCGCGACGGATGTGGAAAGCATGCCGGAGACGAAATATGTGAATGGGGAAACCCGATACATGAATATCCAGAATCCAGGCAAGGACTCTTTCGTGGCCAGAACGCCGCAGAAGATCAGGCAGAGGGAGAACATAAGGTTAGCGATGCTGCCGCCTTCTTCTGCTTGTTGAATTCCTGCGATGATCATGGTCGAGAATGTCGATGTAAAGGTCAGGTAAGCCAGTAGGAACAGAAACATAAGGGCGCCCCTCTCAGTCGTGGTGTCTGTCTCTTGGGCGAATTTGTCGAGACCAATGGGGTAGTACCATGCTACGAACATGATTACGGAAAGGATAACATTCCAGGGAATTTCAACGAGCATATTTGATAGGATAAACGCTTTCCATGAGTAAGCCTTCGATGGTCGCTCTCGCGCTTCGTACAGGGATCGCTGGACGACAAAATTGGGCATTATCTGCTGGGCAAGTTGGCCAAAGAGAGTGAACAGCATGAAGAGGGCGAAAGTTTGATTCTGGATGCCTTGGATGGTGTGTCTGGTGTCGAAGAAGGAGAAGCCGATGAAAAGTGCCTAGTAACGTCAGAATCAATGATTCACTCTGGAATTTGAGAAGGTCTGGCTTACCGAGAAAATGCAGAGCGCGGCTTTAGAGTAGATGTAGGATGGGGTACGCCAGTACTGCTCGAAGACTCTTTTATTGACTTCCCAGAATTGAACGCTGAAAGGAGCAGCAAATTCTCGAAAACTTGCAGCATCCGAGGTGGATGCTTGACTTCTACCTGGTAGCTCTGCTTTCATGGTCGCTAGTTCTTGTTTGACGTGAGCGTATTCAGGGCTCGATCGCCAAGTTTCCGGCCAGTCGATTTCAGTGCTGGTGAAACAAATTAGCTCTACTCAATCACGTTTAGAGTGCAGAGGACCGGGATTCCAGCCACATTTGATCCTGAGTGGTACCAAGTCAGAAAGGGAGAAATAATCTTACCTGGAACCAGGAGCCGCACCAATAATCTCCAACATCCACTCAGCTGGATTCGCTGCAGGAGGAATCTGTGGTGCCCCATTCCGTTCGAAATACTCCTGCAAGATATTCGAGTTCTTCCCAATATCGCCAAAATATACTGTCCTACCCCCCTTTGCGAGGAACAGGAGACGGTCAAAACGTTGAAACAGCATTGCCGAAGGCTGATGGATAGTGCAAAGAATTGCTTGACCGCTGTTCTTGAGCTTCTCCATCAAGTCACAGATGATCCACGAAGTTTGACTGTCGAGGCCAGACGTTGGCTCGTCAAGGAACAGCAAGAGTTGAGGCTTGGCCGCGAGCTCAACGCCGATAGTGAGGCGCTTCCTTTGCTCTACGTTCAGTCCTTCGCCGGGAACTCCGACGACCGCGTCAGCGTACAATTCCATGTCTAAGAGCTCGATTACTTCGTCAACGTAGCGGAGCTTCTCCTCTTTTGGTACATCACGTGGCTGTCGTAGTAGTGCACTGAAGTTGAGAGCTTCTCTGACGGTAGATGTCGAAAGATGGAGATCCTGTTGCTGCACATAACCTGTTTTGCGCTGGAACGAATCATCACGCTGCTGGCCGTCGACAAAAATGCCCCCAGAGATCACTCCCATCGTTACCCGACTGGCAAGAACATCGAGAAGTGTCGTCTTTCCTGCTCCTGATACTCCCTAGAGGCATTGTCAGTAGTGCTCTGCGTTGTCTAGTATTTGGATACGTACCATGAGAGCAGTGAGAGTTCCCGGTTTCACCCACCCATCGACGTGATCTAGAATGCGACGCTCCTCGCTTTTGATTTTGATGTCGTAACACACATCCTCCCAGTGGAAGATAGCGGTTTGTCTAGCAACTTTGGCCCCTTCTTTGACTTCCTCGTCGCTTTGTTTCTTGAAGGACGTCAGTGCAGATTCCTCGTCGGTTGACTTTGCAGTTGTGTTCTTTGGTATTTCGCCACGACGGAAAAGCAGAACCTCTCCCTTGGATTTCTTCTCGGTGATGTATTCAGTCGCCAGAAGATAAGTTGCTCCGAGACCAATCATGTATGCGAAAAGAATGCCGATGTTACTAAATATGAGGGTCAGCACACTGCCTACCCTTGACCGAGTGACAATCGATACGTACCGCCATTTATGCGAGCTTGAATAATGATACGCTGATTCAATAAAGTTGTCGCCCACCACGAACGGAAGGCCAGGTCGGGATCCGACAGCCGAGCAGACTCGTTGCTCACCAGTGCTCTGATCATAGGCCCCGCCAAAGGGCACGAACTGCGAACACGGGAAGTTTCGGTTGCTGAACTCGTTTACCATCATGCTCTCGAATGCATAGGAAAGAGGATCCAAATAGAAGATCCATTCCGACCATCCCAGGATGTAAGGCTTTGGGAGCGCAAATCCAGAGTAAATCATCAAAGAAACGATGATGAGTGAGCCAGGAGCGATTGCTTGTGCTAGTGTACGAGAGCTTGCAGCAATTGTTCGGAAAAGCATAGACATTACCATGGTGATGAGGAATGTAGTCAGCACGAAGAAGAAGAATGGACCCGCTTCGCGTCGTAGATTTGTCATGAAGTACAACGGAACGTTGAATGTAAATGCGTTCAAGATTTTGTATGGCATATCGGTCAGCATCGAGGCGAAAGCTTCAGCTGAGGGGTGATAAAGGGCGTAGCGAGCATGTTTCTCAACGATACCTCGCTGGGCATACAGGGTGAGCATCTAGATATTGATTAGTAAAGCTCCATCACTACCTTTCAAGAACTTCACTCACCTCCAAAGAGCTAGCGATGGCATTGATCAAGGTGGCGAAGAAAAGCAGAGATCCACGAGAAAAGAAGCTCGAGCTGTCGTCAGACATGTTGTAGAACACACTGCCTACCACAACAGACATGATGAAATTGCTGATGAGTTGCGTCAGAGTGAGACTGGGATCTCCCTTTAACCTACGAAAGCCACGCCACAAACAAAGCTTGACTTGCTGGGCGTAGTCCAGAGTATATGGAGACTTGTTTCGTCTGAGCTCTGTCAGCGCAGCACGCACCGGGAACATGTTCTGAAAGGGAATCGCTTACTGTCTCTTCGACTGCTCAGCCTTTCTTGAGAGCTGGAACTTCTCCAGGTGTTCGCCTCCCACAGGATACTCCCGGTTGTACTCATCAATTTCTCGGAGAAGCTGAGCTCTCTCTGGGCTTTCCTTCCAGACAGCCGAGAACTCCAATGCAGTCTTCGGTACTTTATTTTCCCAACCAGGTCGAACAACGGTCTCAGCAGGGCTTGTCATAGATGTCAGGAAGTCACCATCGGTCTGTCTATCAGGGCACTGGAAGCCGAGATTTTCGAAATACTTCTTTCCATCTTTCGTTGACCCGAAAAAGATCTGATGACCATCGTAGAGAACAGTGACTTTGTCAAAGATGTCGTATGCGGCTTGTGGGGCTTGATAGATGGCGACGCAAGCAGTTGCTCCCATGAGGTCAGTTGATTGCCGCAGAGTCTTGCAGAACTCGATTGCATTGGCTGAGTCAAGTCCACGCGTACTGTTGTCCCAACATCTGAGACAGGGAGGTTAGCACCGCATGATATTTATTTCAACAAATGCTCAGGACTGACAAAGACCATTGCGATAAGAAGTGGTAACCTTATTAGGCAAATAAGAGCCTGTAGAGGACTTACTGAAGAGGCGCTCCACTCAGAGCTGCTTCAGCGATACTAACTCGCTTTCGTTGACCACCACTCACTCCACGAGTGAAGTCATCGCCGACCCGAGTGTTGATCGTGTCCCGGATCCCGAACATCGCCATCATTACATCCCTCATGTGGGCAGCATAAGTCCATCTATCAACACCACCCGGAATGACTCGTGGTGCTCGAGCTAAGGCTGCGAATGTGAGAGTGTCACCGACACTAAGCATGGGGAAATGAACATCGACCTCGGCAGTGTAGATGGCTTCACCTCGAAATTGAGACTTCATATCTTTGGCGCTGATACCTGCACCCTATCATTAGCTATTTCGACATTGGGGGCCACTTCAGCCAATTGTTGGATTAGACTCACCTTGATAGTTCAGTTCCGAGCCGTCGGCAACATAAATACCATGGGTTTCTCCCGCGATGGTCTTGAGCAGTGTCGAACAACCCGAACCAGGAGGTCCAAGAACTACCAGCATCTCTCCACTCTTTACCAGTCCATCAAAGTTGCGCAAGATTTCTATTTTACGAGGGTTTTCTGTTCGGGTCAATTTCCGAACCAGTCCAGAGACCTCCAGCCAAACATTGCCGACACTTTTCTGATAGTCCGTTAGATTGCCGAAGCCATGGACATTTAGGTTGCGAAATGATATGCCGGCTGTTCGATTTGGATGCGTCTCAGGGTCTCTAGACTTCAAGTGAAGTAACGCCTCGGCCCAAGCTCGTGGTTGGAAGTTTTCGGAGTTCGCGTCTAATTTCGACCCAGGAGGTGCGTTGAAGGGATTGTCATGCGATTGATCTTGAACTCTCGACTGAACAGTGAGCTTCCTCGCGAGAGCTGTTATTTCAGCATCTCGTTCTGCTTCGTCCGCTTCATCATTTAAGAAAGAGCCAGTCGTGTCAAGCACTGCGCGTTCTGTAAGAATCTGATCAGATGATGATCTGCATGTATGAACCTATTATACTGACCTGTAAATGTTTCTTCAGAATCATTCCTTTGTTCGGCCATGATATTGTGGACGAGGCACCCAAATCTATGAAATTTGAAAGCTGTTAGGACGCCGCCAATCAAAGACCGTGGACAAGTGGCTTCAGCCAGGAAAGACAGTTGGAGTACACGAGGTGAAAATCAAAATCTGGAGTTCAGATGAAACAACTGCACAATATGGGATGGCTGGCCGTTCGGTTGACTTGTTATACCTTCTCGGACACTACTCTTACAAATTCAACATTGTGTACTGTTGATCGAGCAGATAGGTTTCGGTGGCGGGACAACGTTGAAGCACTTACTTTCTGTTTGGACTTTTCTAGATATCGGTCATTGTACCGACCGAAGGTATGAAGTCCCAAGGGGTCTTAAGACCCGGGTCTGTCCGCCTGCAATCTCCAATCTTTCAATCACGACAAGGCTCGTCCGCATCTGACCCACACCGACTCGCCAAGATCCACTGAAATACACACATGCGGAGGAGAATTGTGCCGCGAGCGACTTTTGGGGATCGTTAATTGAGTACCGGCCGGCCGGTCGTATCGCCGAATACGTTTTCTCAAATAATATCAGAAGTCTGTTCGTCCGCGATTGCGGTCGAACGATAATATATAGTTTGTCAATAGATGCTGTTTTGCAACGGCACATTCATTGGTCCTTTCGAAGCATATTTATCTTCCCTATCCAATGCCTCAGTACAGGCACGGTCCCCTATCATGTTCATATATGTACCAATGTTCAGTCAGCCAATTAGGGATACATTATCTGGTCATGAGAGCCGGCCGAAATGCCAACGCTTGTCGAACAGTTGCGGACCATGATTACTCAGCCTCGCAATTAGACTACCCAACGTAGAGCGCCCTTACTTCGAATGAAAAGGCAGCTCGGGTGAGTTATCTCGGTTGTCTCAAAGCCCAGAGCTCAAAGATGTTGTACGCTGAGATGTAAGCGTTTTGGCATAAGGATAAAAGCTTGGAATCTAGATTTGCACGTTGGCGCGTAGTGTAGGGCTGAACTGGCCATCATGGCGTCGCCGGAACTTTGTCAACTTCCGATTCCTGCGAAATCGCGAAGCCAGGATTTCAGCTGGAATGAGGTTTCCCAGTGATAGAGGTGCTTCGCAAGCTGAGTCAACAGCAAATGGCCCCATTGCGACCAATGACTCCATCTCGGTTGAGATGTGGCCAAGAGCCCACATCGGAATCGGCCTAACACTATAGCCGCCCTTCAGATCATCATGATCCAGCCCACAAATTCACCAAAACCAAAACCAAAGAAGGAAAAACATGCGGGTCAAGCTTTCTCAGAGACTCAACTCTCACCACACCATATATGCCAAGACATTCTCACAGGTATCGATCGATCATTACCGTTCCCTACGCCGTCGAACTTTCTACAAACTCTCTCCTGACTGCTATATTTCATCATCTCCCTTTGCGTATGGGCTCTTCTTCCTGAGACTCCCACCATAATGCCAGAACAAAAGGGGTGCTGGGGTCAATATCACCGCGATACAGCCCAAAAGTGTCAACGTCCAATGAACGCCAATTCCTTCGTACATAGGACGTGCCGCTATGACCATGCCACCTGCAATCATGTAGCGCACCATGGTAATGCTCGCAAGTGCTATCGCTGAATGGTCTCCATAGCTATCAATGATGTACTCATAGGTACTGACGTAAATGGCTATTAGCACCATGCCAAGTAGGAAGCAAGCTCCGAGGCCACACCAGATCGATATGCTGGGGTAATTGGCCCAGCCGAGCCAAAAGAGTGAAACGGGTAGCAGCGGTGCTGTCAAGATCGCGGGCCACAGTCTGAATTCGGGTTTCACGGAGGATCGGCGGACGTAATCTGTGCTTATACGCGCCCAAAGGTATAAAGCAGGAGCGCATAGTGTAAAAGTCGTCGCGCCAGCTGCGATAGCGGCAAAGCAAAGACCTGTCATACCCGTGGACAAATGATAGGTGTGTTTAAAGATGTAGTCGAAACCGGAAAGAGAGGAGAACAGAAGAATGTAGAGAAGAGTAAGGTATCCTCCCAATACGGCAACTACTAGTTCAGTGCCCAAGAATGTGGCAGGAAGTACGACAGATCTTTTCAATCTTTTGAGGTAAGAGGCCGACACTTGGTGCTCCGAAACGTATCTTGAGTTTCTGGTCACACAACGCAATTGCTTTGCTTTCCAATCGAGGAGAACTGGAAGGTAGGTCTCGGGTAAGAACAAGAGCGCAATGAGGAATGAGCCGCTTGAAATCATCAAAGTCACCCACTCGGTCCAACGCCAACCAAGTTGATCATTCGACACTATCCAGCCACCAGCGACGGGCGCCAAAACAGGAGCTACAAGGAGAACAGCATGTCAGTGAAGTTGAGGAGGAGGTAATGATATGTGCTTACATGCAACGTTCGCCCAGGCAATGATCGGGAACACGAAAGCTCTTTTAACGGGATGAAACTGATCTCTCACACTCGAGCCATTGATAGCTAAAGTTGCGCTAGCAAATAGACCAACAAGGAAGCGGCAAACAACTTGCCCACCAAATGTAGGTGTCAAAGCTGATCCAAGGACAAACATCAAATAGAAAAAGGTCGACACGAGATAGGTTGGATTCCTTCCAACGGTTTCCGACAATGGGCCAACGAAGAGCGAGCCAGCGCTGATACCAAAAAGATACATGGCTGTGGCTAAATTCTCCGCAACGTTTCCAACATGGAACTCACTGCTGGCTGCTGAATTCGCTATGGAGCTGGCGGCGCCAGCCCACCCTTGGACAAAGATCAGTAGGGATAAGATAGCAATGTTCTTACACCTTGAGAGTAGAGGCCAATTGCGGGGATCAAGAGGGTCGTCGTCTCCGGACGAAACTACCAAAATGCGGCCATCTTGCGACTGAGTTGGCATGTTGCTTTTGCCTTGCAGCTCCAAATCGATAGCAACTCTACTGTCGCGTTCCAGTTGCGGCGCTGGACTGCCACCTAGTGATGATAGTTCCCCAGGCTCGGTGGTCGAAAGAGCTTTCTCGGCATGACTGCTGTCATCGCTCATCTGGTGGTGGGGCTTTCTCCTATTCTCCTTCTTGACCTGGTCCCCAATTCTTCGGTATTGTACGTACGACCACATGCTGCGAGCCACTGCATAAGAATGATACCTGTAAAAAGCACGCTAAATCCGTGAGATGAAGCTAGAAATACGTCCGGCTTTGGACGAAAGAAATATGAGACAGAAACTGGCACAACAGCGGCAACAGTTAGCTTTTGATAGATAGGGCACGGAAGAAACGCTCTTTTGAATGACGAATGGGCTTGCGGGATCATGTCCAATTGGTGTCGCGTGAGTGTATACTGCATTCGGGCAGGTTGTTCCTCGGGGTTGATATACGCTGACGTCATGGTCGTCACTGGCTCACGTTAAGAAAATCAAGCACCTGAGCCTGTCTGATGCTCGCCAGGCACGCCAGCGCCTTATGTCATTATAATATGATATAATAGAGCTCTTCTTTTGGTGTAGGATCTGATAATAACCATGTCACTGCCGATACAGTACCGGACTACCGGTAGTGGAACATGTGCCTTCCATCTAGGGTGGGGATAACTGATGGCCACAGCAACCTTAAATCCCATTCCAGCTAACTATCCTTGGTAAACGCAATGGAATATACTTAGACAAAATTGACGCCCCACCAAATGAGGCGGTTTGGAGGTTCCTATCTCTGAGCTTGCCTTGCGTGGAGCCTCGAAGAGTCCGGATCCGACCTTGAAAGTTTGTGCATAGGATATGGCCAGGGGGTTTTTAGCCCTTGCATCCCGTATATACACTCTGAGAAAGACCTCTGCTGGTAAGTGTAGTGCATCATGCTTGCGCCGATGTTTAAGTTGATGGCGGGTTTGTGAAGTTGCATTCCCAATGCAAACGCTATCCGAGAATCATGAGTGTTGCAAGATATGTCGAGCAGAATTCCGAAGGAAGTAGATGGGATGCTCTATTCACACAGCTATCGAGAAAAGGTTCTTCTCCGGTCTCCGCCATGGGTCTCTGCATCAACTACCATTGAAGCGGTTGACGAATCGGTTCCTTCCCTCCCTTGAGAGTGAGGAGGTCAAGCCCAAGAAAAGCCTGTACCATAAAAATAGCAATAAAATTCACTGTCGATCTCCCGCCATTGAAGTGTTCGCGATGCGGTCGGCGTTTCCAGGAAAGACCGCGCATCACAAGCCGTACCAATTCAGCCGTTCCTTCCAGCGTGGGTGAATGGCCCTACCGCAGCTTCATTGTGCCCACCGTGTGAGAGAATATCAGGATGATGTCAAGTACCAGTACTAGCACGATTAAGCAGCGGTTGGACATGGTCTCAGAAAGTTTAAGCTTCGCAAGGAAGCGATTACTGATCAAACCTGTTCACCGGGGCACCGCCATTCTTCGGCAACGGAGCAATACTTGACCGCTCACCAACCACTCCCTCGACGCTCACTATACTGGCAGGCCAGGCGCAGCGATTTCACGTCATTTAGTGTGTTTAAGGCATACTCCAGCGCCACTGTCAACGAAGAAATTGGTGGAACTTGAAACACTCCGCGCGAACTGCCGATTTATGCTCTCTACTCCCCGTGGCATGCCTTACCTACTTGCTGCAAGGATCTCAATTCAGGTACTGAAAGATGAATCAATGAGTGATTTCGTACTCAGAGACACGAAATAATTTGCAATTGCATCGCAAGACATGTTCCTACCTTTCACAATTTCACAAGGTAGCAGTTTTCGAAAGCGAATGTCACCGTACACCAAGCCGAAGGTCAAATATCCCTGGACCTGTTCCTTCGACATTTTTTGATAGTCTCTTATTCTTGCTTCTCTTCAATTTGTTGCAAAAGTCTTCCCCATTTCGTAATCTTCATCAAGCTGTCGAGCTGTTTGTCGTGGTAACGCCAAAGCCAACGAGATTTTCCGAAATTTGCATTTAGGCAAAATGTCTCCGCCAGAGATCATGTCCTGCCTCGAGTGCCGCAATCGGAAGCTGAAATGCGACAGGAGGCAGCCAAACTGTGGGAAGTGCCAACGTGCTCATCGCGAATGTTGGTACCCAGAACGGAAAATAGCTAAAGGAACTCGGCGACGAGACACAAAGATACTTGAAGCAAGATTAGGCAAGCATTACATCTCGGGAACTTCAAACTCGGGCTGACTCGATTATCATAGGCGCTGTGGAAAAGAAACTTGCAGAATGTAGAGTACAGACGGCTGGCCCTTCCATAGAATGTAGTTCTGCTCCAGACAGCGGAGTATCGCGCCCGTCGGGACTTACATCCTCAGAAACCGATGCTCCCATTCTGGTCGGAGAATTCGATGACACAGGGAGCTATGGGCATTCTATTGATCGAGAGAACGGTTCGGATGCAGGCAAATCTCGAGCTCGAAGTCCACATACTGGATCTCAGGAGCTTATTCACCAAGATTCAGCAGAAAGCCAGTTGCCACCAGAGCAAATTCAACGAGAACTGTAAGAGCTTGAAAGCTTGTATCGAGAAACCGTAGATACATTTGCTGACTACATCAGGTATCATGTTTATTTTGATCGCATGCACGAATGTTTACCTATACTCCACCCACAACGGTTCCATGATGCCTTGAAGCTTGAACCGAGATTACGGCCGTCTATATCGCTACGGTATGCTATGTGGACGATGGCTGCGTCATTCGTGGACAAGTACAAGCACCTCGCAGATGTGCTTTACAAGCGGGCACGTAGCCATGCTCTCGCGTTGGAGGAACAGGTGGGAACACCACTTATTCAAATATCGAACATTCACTCACAATCTTCAGACCCACGTGGATAATTTTGTCAACGTGTACAATGCTCAATGTTGGCATCTGATTGCGACTTACGAAGCTCAGCAAATGTATGTTGGAAGAGCGTGGCTGAGCACTGGCAAATGTGTGCGACTGGTTCAACTCATGGGACTGCAACATCTTGATGCTCTAGTCCCCAATCCCATAAACACTCTCCCCAAAGCAAAGGATCTCATAGAACTAGAAGAGAGGCGCCGCATCTTCTGGGCCGCGTTTATAGGTGATCGATGGGCAAGTGCAGTAGGTATTGCCAGAACCCATCTTTGCTGTTCTCGTTTTCACATCTTAGACTTTGTTTCTGATTGAACCACTGCAATGGTGATATCTTGTCACTAACTTTGGGTACCTTAGTTGAGTGGCTGGCCAATGACTATCAATGAGAATGAAGTACAAATCTCTGGTCCAATTCCAGTCAAACCTGCTGACTTGAATAGATACAAACCAACATGCCTTCGTCTGAGTCCGCATTCATGCAAGGAAAAGAAGAACCAGGACACGCTCTCAAGGATTTCTTGGCTGAAAGCGGGGCAACAAGACTCTCCTCCTCGTTCACGGGCATGGTACTTGCGGTCACTTTGATGTGCAGAAATTTTGATCACATTCACGCAGCAAAGTCGACAAAGGTAGCGAATAGTGATGATGACGATCAGTTTTGGAAGAGGCATCGAGACCTGGATAATTCGCTGTCAGACGCGTTCATGTGTCTGCCAGAACGTCTCAGAATCACTGAGCAACTTCGTGACTCGAATGCGTTCTTCTTGAACATGATATTGCACACGGCAACCATATGTCTTCATCAATCTGCCGTTCAAAGGTTAGCGAGAAAGCAAGACGATGTGACTGGGATTCTGTCGCAGAGTGTCACTCGATGTATCGCCTCTGCAAGAGCAATCTCGACTGCAATTCGCTTATTCAGTCAACATGATTTATCAAGGGTATGTTCACCATCCTATCGTCCTATCGTCCTCTCGATGCGAGTTTGACCCATGTTAGATGAATCCATGGGCAGCATTCACTCTTTACGTAGCAGGACTGGTGTACTGCCATGATTTGCGACTGAGCTATGAGCCAACGCAAGACGGCTTGTCGAATGTAACGTTCCTTTTAGCTGTCATGAAGTCTATCGATTTGTATCAACCCATAACCGAGTACTTCACTGTACAATTGGAGATCGAACTTGAAGCAGCTCAAACAACCCGAAAAGGGAAGCAAAGACAGGGAAGAATCCTATGCCCACCGGGAAATCAGGAGTGCGAAGCGTCACAATCAACACTAAAAGAATTTGAGGACGACTCGCAGCCTTGGAACTCACTCTCATCGGAAAAGGCTGCAGGTCCATATGCAAATCCACCTTTCCATCAGCCACTGATAGGAATACTGTCACTAAATTGTGGCGCCGATCCTGCACCAGAACAGCAATCGCAAGCAGCGACGAACGATTCTTCCCCTGGTTCTTCCTCAGCCAGAGGTCAAGAAAAACCAAGGCAAGCAGATTATGGAGTTCTCACTGAACACGCATTGCCATCCAACCACAAGGGAACTGTGTTTGATCAGCATCACAACACAGCGAACCGAATCTCTGGTGGCTTAAATAATGCAAGTGATGAACCCCATGGACAGGAGCGAGTAGCGACAACCAGAGGAAATGCTTACGACGGCACATCGGCGGGGTATGAATGGCCCGAAGGGCTTCCGATGTCATCTAACTCATATGGCCGAGGCTACCCAGAAACTCGCGGGCAGGTCGCAGAGAAACAGGACAGCCAAGACCGTGACACCTTTCAAGGGAGAATGGGGACTCAGCCAATGTCCAGCGTCCATCACGCCATTCCACTCCATACCCGCGCATCTGCTTTCGATGAAATCTTCAACGGAGATCCACAGTACGAGACTTTCCAAGGGATTGACTGGGACACTTTCAATAACGAGTACTGGAGCTGGAATCAGAATCCGTGAACCTCCCATAGTCTGTCAGCTGCCCCCCTCCGATATTTACCTAATCTTCGCAAGGGGAAGATTAATTCGCTACTGAGCTACTCAGTTTTGTGTCACTAAAGGAGGTCGGATGGGATGTTTTCACGTCACCGCTATACAGGGGGCGATGAACGGTGCCACAAGGAGCTTGCTGGATGTAACTAAAATTCTGGGAGTAAATTGTCAAGCTGAGGATTAAGAAAATCGGGGGGGGGGGGTGTAGATGTAAGAGAGGGGCGCATTTAATTAATGCCAGCAAAACCAACCTAAATGGACTCTAGAGAATTACAGACCCGCGCCTGGGCGACTGGTGTTTCAAATGACATGAGATTTACCAGAGATGGATCAAGACAATCACGATTGTGTCCAATGCACGGAGATCCGCTGCTCTAAACAATTGAAAATGTGCTCTGGCTCCTGTCCTTCAGTTGTCTTCTGTCAGCCCCACCATCTTCAACGAGTCCTTCCAGAGTCGAGCTTCCTTCTCGGGATCATAACAATGCCCAGCATACCCTACACCAGCAATTTCATGCTTGTCATTCCCGCGGGTAGTTGTTCCACACTCGGCCAAATACTCTCCACCCTTCGTCTCCCATTCTTTCCCAATGGCAGCCCATACCGTCGTAGCAGCCCCCTGCTCTGGAGACTTCATCAACTTGTACGCATTCTCGTCCTTTGAGAAAGCTTCTACCATGGCTGGGTCCATGTGCTGCATCAGGGCTGTAGCAATCAGCCCAGGGTGGACACTGTTGGCGTGAAGTCCTTGCGATCCGTAACGCCTTTCGATCTCATTGGTCATGTAGATGTTTGCGGTCTTGGACTGGCCATAGGAAACCCAGTCATTGTATTCGCTCTTCTCGAAGTTGTAGTTGCCCGAGTCATTAATTCCAGCGACATGGTGAGCGGATGATGAGAGGTTAACGACTCGAGAAGAGAATTCAGGGCTGGCGCTGGCGAGAAGAGCGGGCTTCAGGAGCTCGAAGAACAAGAAGTGGGCCAGGTGATTGACGCCAAACTGCATTTCGAATCCATCTTTAGTGTATTCCAACTTCTGCAAGGCCATGATACCGGCATTGTTGACCAGGATGTTGACTTGATTGATCGACTTCTCGATGATAGTTTTGGCGGCGGACCGGACACTATCTAATGAAGTGTTGTCCATCTCAACGAGTTCAACTCGACCAGGCTCGATGATATTTCCCAGAGCAATCTTCGCTTTTGCCAGGTTTCGCGCGGTCAAGAAAAGTTTCGCTCCTGTCAGTTTAAGGGCACGAGCGGTCTCAATTCCTATGCCAGAAGATGTACCAGTGATGACGATGACCTTGCCGGCTAGTTTACCCTCTGCCCCTTCATCCCTTATGATTTGCAAGGCTGTTGGACGAGCGTCTCCAGGACCACTGGGAGTCGAATGAGCTTCGGCGTATCGAGACATGCTGCTGAATTGAGGATCTTAGATTTTGAAACGGGATATGCGAGAGTCTTGTTGACGAATACTGTTGAATAGAGAAAGGCCATACTGGGAAAGTAACGACCTATTTATCTTCCCTCTATGTCGCCACGAATGCCGTGGTATGATACACTTCACAGGGTCCATGCCGGAGTGGTCCTTGAAAAAACGTCCTACTGCGCGTATCTTTCTCGGAGTGTTCGAAATGCCTGATCGTCAATGACCAATATTGAGTTCAAAATCCTTCTATTGAACCTAGCGTGGACCCGGGCGCTGCTGGCTGATATGTTCACGGAGCGATTGATTGTTCCGACATGTTTGCCCTTGGCAAACGAATGACGGCCAAATTTGTGCAGAGTCCCTCCTTACAACAACATTTGGACCAATGGAGTGTCTGGATATTATCGAATGGGCATTTCTACAGACACTTCCAGATCATCTACTTCTTGTGAAGCATCCCTGTCCATACTTGAGTTGTGGCCAAAGTGGGGCTTTGGCTTCCCAGAAAACGGACTTTATCTCTAGACGTGTTCCGAGACGACGTGGGTATCGAAACCCAAAATATCTTCATGTACCGCATTTCAAAGGAGATGGAGCCATAAAAATAAACATCATGGAACAAGTGCCGACATGCAAACGGAAGCTGGGTAGCAAAAGTTCTTAGCTCCGTAACGTCCGTACGTCACGCTACGCACTTTTAAACTTCCCGCATTGCGGACTTCCACCATTTGACACCCACAGGATCCACTAAATTGAACTTTAATTCGTCACACATTAGTCATTTGCAAGGCACTATGGAAATAAAGATTACTGATCGAACCCATTCTCCTCCACCTATCCCGTATTCGTATTTACTTACCGAAAGTAGACAGAGGGGTTGAAGACTTCATGAAAGTTTACATTCTGCTACGCACAATGGTTGCTCCTCCCAAGTCATTTCTCATATGCCGATCGGAAATCGCCACTCTATGGACCATTCAGTTGCTCAATCACCAAATGACCAAATTGCCCTACTGAAGTCCCCATCCTCCTTTTCCCTGTCGCGAAAGCAGTGTTGAGTCGAAAGTTAAGAGAGGCAGCCCCCATGAGATAACAAAGAAACCTATGAGTATTCTCAGCCATCTGAGGCGGCAAGTTCAATCCTAGTGCTATTCAAATCGTCTTCTTCGTCGTGCTAGTACGGATTCCCTTCTCATTCCTCAACTCTCTCCCGGACCGGGCACACTGAACATTGTACTTCGCCCCTGATACAACTCCTGCCATTCCAATGTCCCCAATTACATTTTCACGCAACTGAGCGATCTTCGCAGGAACCAATCCACACCAACGAACATCATGAAGCCTTGCTATGAACACAGCCACTTGGACATCCAGTGCAGTTGGGTTTCTCTGGCCCCATATCCACGGCCCGTTCGCAGGTTCATAGAGATCAGCGATCTTCGCGAGAAATTTCTTCGAGTTTTCGACCTGAGCCTTGATTTCGCTATCTGTCACTCCATTCACCTTTTCATTTTGTACACTACGTTGTCAGCTCATTTGGTCTGATTTGTGGAGCTCAGAGCGCTCACATTTTCAGCTTGAACTCCAGGGCTTCGCGGTACTTCTCTGAAAGTCCGGGGACTGCGATCTTCTTCTTCATGGCTAATTCCTGTGCTTTTGCTGCTGCAGGCTTGCTGCCGAAGGATAGTGAGAAGTAGTTGATACCGTGCAATTCTCTGAGGAGTTCGAGGATCTCGTTTTTGTGGCTTGATGGCAGGAGACTCGGGTAGTTGCCGGCAATGAAGTGGTGATATCCAGGCTATCGGCGATCGGGTTTGGTAGTTTGGATTGATGTGTGAGCACTGGTACCTGTTATTATGATATGGTTAGGAGGTCATATTTGCAAGTGCGGGGTATACGAACTTGTCCTTTAGGATTTATTTCCAACAGGTATGTTCCTTCCAGCTGTCCGGACTTGAGGATGTCAATTTCCTTCTGTTCTACGGCCATTGTGGACTCATCCTCTTTGGGTTCGCAAAGTCAATTGGACCATCTGCGAGCAGATTGACCACTTGTTGAAACAGAGGGTGTAGGATTCTGGGGATTCCATGTTGACTTGAATGATGTCGCTCAGAAACTCTGGCATTCGATATGGTGCTTACTTAGAGAGTCAATACACCTGTTGGTATCAACTCTTGCGACGTCAGGAAGTGAATGTAGTAAGCTGTGTAATAGACAGAAACATCACGTATAAAAGATCCGAATCACGAGACGATCGCACGTGACGAGTGTCCGATCCTGCGTTCCATATTCTGTCGCGCCTTGTGTGGTTCAAAGCCAAGATGAGGCCTAGAAAGGGTGAGTCCTTTAATTTTTTTGTTTTTAGATGCTAAACACAATGTGAGCTTAGCAGCTCAATCTTTACATTTTATGCCAAAGGGCACCATTTGACACATTACACAGTCGATGCTCAATTGATTTCTCCTTAGAAGGCTGTCTACGCTTTAGGAACATTCGAAAGTGTTTAATGTCGCCTTCGCGAATTCAAGTACTTATTTACCAGCCAATGCCTTCCAGAAAGCCTCCACAAACTCCCTGGTCTCCTTCGTCTTCTCACCCGCAACATTATGCCCCACCCCCTCCACAACCCTCACCTCTCCCATCCATCCGAGTTGCTTTAATTCAGCTATCATATACTCCTTCTCAAAGAACCCATCCGTCTCCCCAAGCAGAACCAAAGTCTTCGTATCCATCCCTCTCTCCACCAAACTCCGATACGTCTCATGCATATCATAAATTCCTCCATAACGATACATGCTAACCAAACTCGCCACATGCCCTTCGTGATTCTCTTTCTCCCAGATCTGCACTGCGTTTCGAGGAATAGCTGCCAGTCCCTTCTCTTTGAAAATCTCTTGCCAGCTCTCTTCGACAGGACCGGGGCCGAGGAAGTCGTAGATCCGCTTCGCACTCAAACTTTCCCATCCCCATCCCCAGCCGCCGAAATCAATGAACCGCGTCCATGCACTTTGATTTACTCGCCTGAGCAAGCCAGCTGGTGCGATCAGGACGAGGGACTCAACGGCTGAAGAGTGAAATTGTATGAACGAAGCGGCAATGATACCGCCGAATGAGTAACCGATGAGATGTACACCTGTCCATTGGAGATGTGAGAGGAGGCCGAGAAGTTGGATGTGGAAGAGACCTGGTGTGTGGGTCTCAGCAGGTGTAGATGAGAGGCCGTGGCCCCAGATGTCGTAGATCAGAACTGTTGTGGGCGTGGATGAGGCGGCGAGGAGGGTAGCGAGGGGAAGGAGACCGATTGCTGGGGTTCCGACCCCGTGAACGAGGACTACATGGCGCGGAGGAGAGCTGGAGGGCGAGGGGTGGGAGGGCTTGATGATATAATATGTTGTTGTGCCATGATAAGTGGTCAAAGTCTGGGCTGGAGGGAGAACGCCGCCAAATTGGGCATCGAAGGATGAGGAGGATGGTGGTAGGATTGAGGTTTTTCGGTTGATGTGAAAAAGATGAGGAAGAGCTGGAACATTATATAGTGACATTGCGACTTCGGACGAAGCAACGCACAAATTGCAGATACAAAGAGGACGGATCCCAGCTCAAAAAAATTGAGACCTGGTGAAGTACGTGAAGAGGTCAGATTTGTCGATTAGTAATTATCTAGGGCATTATCTCGATGGTATCAAAAGTGGAGCCACGGGTAGAAGCTTGTTCCTGACGATCCAAGAACGATCTCTTGTCATGATGGTCCATTTCAAATGAAGTTGACAGGGTCTCTCATGATTGGGAATGTGTGTGAGAGTGTTGAATTTGTGATCTAAAATTTGAATAGATACAACGTAGTCGCATAAATACATAACCTTGACTCGCCTGACCAGCTTTCCCCCCCCCCCCCCCAAGCACAGTCATACCTCAGAAACCCTTGCATAAAAATCGTAGACTGACTCATTATATGGCTAGCTGTGGTTGAGATCTAGTAAATCATAACACCAATTCCTTCCCCGTCTAAAGTTCGAGCTTCCAGTCCGCTCGCCCATTTGTCATTCCAGTGCCATAAATCCAGCTACCCGCCAACCCAGCAATATGTCCTCAAGCTATAAATACCAATGATTTACATCCAATCGATCGCCGAATACCCAGAGATCAAGCTGCCCAAATAAATCAGGGATTGGACTTGACCCAGTGCGCGGTCTTGCACTTCTTGTTCGCAATGAACTTGTTGATCCGACCCATATGCCAACCAGCAACAAACTTATCTTTTCCTTTTTCTGCAGGCCGGGTTCGCCCTACTCGGAAGTAATGCGCCAAATCGCACGTAGCTCCGTGGTGGGTAAATTGATAACAAAATCTGTCAACCTCACAAGCATCCCTACAGTCTTCGAAGGTCGCAGCGTCTAAACGTCTGGTGACTTCCTCGATGTTGTTCCAATCTTCACGCTTGTCCATGAAACCATCCTTGACGTATTCGTACACATCCTTGTATAGAAGTGGTTGCTGTTAGGCATTAGCGTCGAACCTCAAATGCCGTGGTGAAGTGCTCACCAGTCCCTTCGTTTTGACCTTCCAAGCTTTATGCCATTTCCAGAAATCATCCAATTCTGACTCTCCGATGTGATGGAACGAAATGACTGGCTCGCACCAGTGGTCATCTCCATATGGACTTGTTGCCGCAATTTCTCCATTGAACATTGGCCAGTACCCCTTCATTCCAATTCCCCTGTCATTCAGAGCCAGAGCCACCGCGAGGTCGCCACAGCATATATCGGTCACGTTAACTCCGTATTGACTATACAATGGTGTACCAAGGTTATGGGAGTCGGGCTTGTTGAGTGCCTCCAATGCGCCGTATGAGAAAACATATGCACTACCTCCATGCGCGAACTCTATCAGCGGTTTCCTCCAAACGGGGCTCCCCATATATAGCTTGTCCCTATAATCCAGATGCCCCAGAAGTTCGAAAAGGTTGTCCCACTCGACCCAAGTGTCCGTGTCTATGAAAAGAAACCACTTCTTTCGTTCCTCCTTCTTCGTATACTGTTGAGCATTCCATAGTTTGCGCTTGATCGGCAGGTTCTTGTATCTATCCAACTCCCACCCATTCAATGCTCTTGTGTCCTTTCCTTCTGCCTTGAGCGCCTGTTGTTGATCGTACAAAGCGAATGCGGGATAGGCTGCTCGCTCCTCTGCCGGGATATCCTTCAACACATCATGAACACGGTAGAATCCAATATCTTCTTCGAGATCAGACAAGAGTAGGAGATTTTGCATTGGAACTTCGGTAAGCAGTGTCGCTAACTGCGTCGTAAGTCGACCAAGTGGTTCCGAACCACCAGTTTTGACAATAATCTGTACATCGCGCGCTACAGTTGCTCGAGGGGATTTTCCAGTTTCATTGACTTCGTATGAATTAGCACAAGGTCTACAAAGTAAGGGGCCTTGCATGTAATCCTGCTTTAAGACATGGTGCCCGAATCAAGATTTTTAAGACACAGAGCGAAAAGGGGCAGCGATTGACACATACAGGGGGACACAGCAGAGGACTGCCAACGCCAACTATGATACCCGCGCCCGCCAAAATCAGAAAAGGATACTCCATTGAATGAGTATACCAAGAGAAGTACAATAGCAGCGAAAGCAACGGCCCTCAGCGGCCGGCGAGAAATGCTTCGCGGAATCATGTTGCTCCCATCGCAGGAGAAAAGAAGCCGAGGAATCGGGCCAGATTGGAAATCTAGAAGCAGAAGAATACGAAGGAATGGCTGCAATGGCTGCGCCGTCAAGCTGACATAAGGGAACTTGGCAACCCAGACTGCTTTAAGGTTAGCCGATCATGGGGCAAGCTTAATTGCCCACAATTAACCTTAAAATCGCGAAGATCCGGCAACCTTAACAAGGAGATTCGTCGGATTTATCGGGTCCACTTGGGGCGCCGAAATAATTGGGATTTAATTTTCGGATATATGAATCTTCTTACAGCAAGGAATATCACCCTCTTCAAGGAAAGAGTCAGTACCGTTGTTCAAGGGGGAAATATCTTCCTTTCTTTAGTAACAAGGCAAGGAACGAGGAACGCTGTTTCAAGAATTTACCTATGTACTAAACAAATCTGATTCATATGGGCCATGCTGATGCAAGTAGCTCCATCTTTGCTGCGCGATAATTCCAGAAATAACATTCTCCAGTCATCAGAATCACCATGCCCTGAGGCGTGTTGCTCAGCATGCCAGGGAAGCTTGTCTCCTCTTACCTCATTGCGTAAGTTACGAGGTCCCACAAACACGAGATACTCGTGTTGACAATTTGACATAAATCTGAACTCGTGAGCGCTCTGGATATTCGCAAAGTGGTCATGATAGACTCTGGACTCTGTCACGGCGAATAAGCTGCCGTTAAATGAATAGTCAGACAAAGTGTTTTGTTGTGTTTGGAAAAGGTTTGCGTGTGGATTCAATTGGCGAGCGATCTTCAAGGTCCACTCGCAAAACTTTCACCATGTCTCGCTTGATTTCTTGGAAGGCTTGTTCATATGACAGTCAAATGCTCCTCAAGTTGTAGGACATCATCCACATGCGAGCCTCGCATAATCCGATTCATCGTCCAAGTCTATGAGAGAATCAAAAGGTGATCATTCAGCATAAAATTGAAACACAATTCGCCGCTGAATCAGGACATCGTTCAAAAGGGGGCGGGGTAATGGGAATATGGGAACGACTCACACGTGCGCCAATGCTGGTACAGGAATTTGAAGTAAACATCCTGTCTTTGCTCGAGGTCCATCGAATAACGCCTATAGTTGCATCTATGTATTCTATATCTGAGCTTTCCATCTCAATAACGTGAAACTTCTCCTTTCGAAGATGAACTTTCCTCCCTTGCCATCCCACGTCGACTCGTGGATAGAGACCTTCTCATTCTCCTCAGTATTATTGTCTCGGATGCCATTTTGTCTTCCTCCGACAGTGTAGACTTGCACTTCTCCATTTGCGCCGGAATCAGTAGGAACATCTGTCTCCAAATCCCTCTCTTCATCAATATTCACCACCGCCAGATTCACCCAACCGTCCTCGCTTAGCGCAGCAGAGACATCAAGCAGCGGCAAATCTCGTGTGCTTGCCAACCACTCCGGAAATGTTCTCCCAGTATAAGTTTCAGCACACACATGAGTAGCCAAAGCTTTGCCACGCATATAACGGCTGAAAAGCAGCAATGGCCAGTAAGTCGTCTGCTTGACCATTCCCGAAGCGGTAGTCATCAGAGGTGCAATTACATTCACGCTCTGAGCCACAGTCGCCATGCCGATGTGTTTACTTTGGCGGATGAAGACATTAAGCCATACGGCGACAGCTAGCATATCACTCACATCGTAGAGCTCCTCGGCCCCTTTGTATCCTGGAGCTCGGGCTGGGTCCCAGACGTTCCACTCGTCGAAGCAGATGGTTGGTCGATGATGGTGTGCGGGTGCTGTGGAGATGTGGCCTGTCATGTAACCCTCATAATCAAAATCACAACGGGCGAGATCGATAAGAGAGGCTGTAATTTCAATGGCTCGCTCGGCTGCTAGGGGTGATGTAGCATTCGCGTAATGCCTAGAGTTCTACTAGTGAGCAGAGGTCCATGACGATGTGGGGAAATATCTTACTCTTTATCGAAGGTATACATGTGAATTGAGTGCATGTCAGCCCAGCGCATCGCCTTCTGTAGCACGTATCGATCCCAGTCACTGTGACCATTCTTGCCGCAGAGAATCAGTTTGATGGACGGATCGAGGAGTTTCAAAGCTTGAAATTTATCAGAATCGCAGTATCCCGGTCGAGAATTTTAGTATAATTACCTTTTCCCCATTGATGGGCTTTTTTCGCGTAGCTCTCCATAGTATCTTGTTCGACTTGCCTAGACAGAACTCGTCAGTCAGTGGAACGCCAAATGCTTTTTTGCAAACTCACCATGGACCCCAGACCTCGTTGCCAAGAGCCCAGTACTTCACACTGTAAGGTTCTGGATGGCCGTTCTCTCGACGAAGATTGGCATAGTAAGTGTCTTTATCAGAATTGCAGTATTCTACCCAAGCGAGTGCTACCGGACTATATTAGCCGGTGGCATGGTACAAAGGAGACTTAAAGACCTACCTTCTTCCAATGTCCCTGTTCCCATGTTCAATGCCAAATATGGCTCAGCGCCCACGATCTTACACCACTCCATAAACTCATCAGTACCAAAGTGATTCGACTCTGTTCCCTGCCATGCCAGTTCTGGTCTCTTTGGCCGTTTCTCCCTTGGACCAACCCCATCAAGCCATTTATAAGTAGCCACGAAATTGCCTCCAGGGTAACGAACGACAGGAACTTGAAGCTCTTTCATGCAATCAATGACATCTGTTCGGAACCCATTCTTGTCAATGAGTCCATTCTTGTTTTCTGGGTCGTAGAGTCCACCGTAGATACAGCGTCCCATGTGTCTGTGATCTTGTCAGTATAACTTTGCTCAATTTCAAGATCAGGATGGTGGCTCTTCCTACTCTGTAAAGCCTCCATAGATGAGAGGATTTATATCTGAGATGACATGGTGCGCTGAAGTATGGATTGCAGAATCCGTCCCTCTGCTTGTCTTTGTAAAACTAGTCATAGTGAGAAATACAAATTGGGAAGAAAAATGATGATAAAAGACAGGACGGTGGCACATACGATCTTATAGGACAAGAAACAAGACGCGTATTCCTGCGGACAACAAATAGTGGATGCTGGTGGACGTGACAAGAACGGTCAAGAAAGGAGTGGACAGTTCGCTTACATGACTCGGAAACATGTTGATGCATGGGTACAAGACCCGAAGTCCACTTCCGAGATATGCACAGACACGGCGGGGAAGTGGGATGGCATGATGTGTACGATCTACCTCGCCTGAAAGGTTATTACTGGTAAACTTTCCAGGAATCTTCACTTCATCTTCGGATAATGCAACATGGAATCTAACGACGCCAATATCTGGGCCGAGACAGAGGCATCGTGAACGATTACAGCGTCAGATCGTTGATTGGTTGACTTGACGTGCTGTCAACATTTTTGCTCTTTCCTAGAGAAACCAGCCCTCCAGAAGCTTCATGATAGAAAATCTTTCTTATCAGTCACTTTTTATTCCATTATGATGCTCAGCAATATCCAAGGTTCCCGGCAGAGCGTCGCCCGTGCCCAGTTGGATGGATCATGCAAGTCCACATCCCCGCATCCCCACTTCCCCTCAATCCAACTCCAATCCCTGTCCCATCACGGCACATCTCAGGGACAACGTCGGAAAATATACGGGATCTGTATCATCTGAAGGCTCCAAGTGGTTTGGTCAAACATTATCCATCGAATAGTTTTGACGGCATTGAGCATTGAGCCTTGTCCATCTCATAGGCGGCCCAATTGCCATCCCTTCAACATGAATGAACCATGCAAGCCTCATTGACAGACTGCTCGGGGCGGCTTGTTTTACTATCACACGACAGCTCGATACCTCCCCGACGACGGCGAGAAGCTGCCCTTCTTCCTCTCTTTTTGGGAACTGTAACCCTATGGAAACTGTAACCCCAAAACTTCGAAGGATCCCTAGACGCACCAATAGGCAGTTGTCCGGCTCGAAAAACTTTCCCAGAATTGAAGCTGAGTCAAATTTCTAGATCATTGATCTAGAATACTCATGACGGTTCGTCCTTCCAGAATCAGAGTTTCCGAGTCAGGTTTGACTTTCTCTTGTGTGTAATCATGCCTAATAGCCAATAGAAGTCGAGAAGAACATGAAGCTTGTGGGTTTCTACATTCGGCTTGATAGTTCTTTAAGACAGTTGCTGCATGGATGGTAGACGTGTCAGTGTCCTCGTTGCCATTCTTTGAGATTCGGCCCTACCACCCCGCGCACCACTTCGGTTCCGAGCCACTATTGTTTTAGTCTATAAAGTCTATTCCCCCAGGTTCAGAAGACTCTCAGGGCTCAGCACCATCTTCATTCTTCTGTCATCAACTACTCACTTCCTCGACAACAGTATTGGTGCGAAGCTTCATTTGCCAAACAATCTCTGAACATCATGGAAGTCGACCACGAGAAGACTGGCGGCATAAGCCACGGCGAAGTTCTCTCTGGTCAACAGAGCGATGCAGTCGCGCATCTCGCTTCTCATGAAGACCATCAACAAACGAGAATGCAAGCAATCAAGCAGAATCCCTGGGCATTCGCTTGGTGCATGTACGCTGTCTGGATGACCATCGTTGTCAGTTTCGAAAACCAGGCTTCTGGAATCGTGATTGGTATCCCTCAATTCCGAAAAGACTTCGGCTATCTCGACGTTGACGGTGGCACATATGTCATTCCAGCGCAGTGGCAAGCTGCTTTCAGTGCAGGGCCTGTTGCTTCGTAAGTGAGCGCCTCATGCACTGACAAGTGAGTTCGGGAAAGTTGGCTAATCGTTTCGCAGTACTGCAATCGGTGCCTTGACTGCCGGGTTCTTCGCCGATCTGCTTGGTCGTAAGAAGACGGTGATGGCATTCCTCGCTGTCTCGTTTGGATCCATAACCATGGAATTCGTCTCAACTACAAATTCACTATTCTTTGCGGGCAAGTTTGTCAATGGACTTGCGGTCGGAGTTTTGGCAGCTATCTGTCCAACATATGTCGGCGAGATCAGCCCTCTCGTAAGTACCCGGTATACCTCCTCAGCCTGCCTGAAGCAAGGAGATATCCATTAGGATTAAGAGAGAATCATAAGCACAGAACAACAATGCTGACTACATATTCTAGGCTATCCGTGGGCTTCTGACCTGCCTCATCGCTCTAGCATATACTATCGGGCCACTCACAGCATCTCTGATTCTCAATTCCACTGGTACCATGGAAACAAGATGGGCCTATCGAGCAGTTTTCTGCGCTCAATATGGCTTTGCAGGTCTTGCAGCTCTGTTCGTTGTCTTCATGCCCGAATCTCCATGGTGGCTTTGCAGTCGAGGCGAGGACCAGAAAGCGTTACGAAGTCTCGCGCGTCTAGGCTATACCGAAAATGGCGAAGGAGAGAAGCGACTGGCAGTTATCAAGTTCACTCTGGAGCAAGTGAAACGGGAGACCGAGGGTGCCACTTATCTCGAGTGCTTCAGAAAGTCCAATTTGCGACGCACCATCATCAGCATTGCGCCGCTTTCCATCCAAGCGCTTGGTGGGGTCATTTTCATCGCTGGATACTCGACGTACTACTTCCAGTAAGTGCTTCATACTCTCGAAAATCAAAACAAGGGTCAAAACCAGAAGCTTATAAATTGATCCACAGACTCGCTGGATTCAGTACCGCATTCTCCTTCCAGCTTTTCGTGGTACTCCAAGTCGTCTCGATGGTGGGCAACATCTGTTCATGGTTCGTCATCGACCGGGTCGGACGCCGCAATCTTACACTCTGGGGTGTCGCCGTTCTCACCGTTATTCTGATGCTAGCCGGCGGTCTTGCGACAGTGGGCAGTGTGCCGGCACTCAAAGGCTGCATTGCGTTCATGGTCGTATACGGCTTCTTCTACAACATCTCGATAGGAAGTACGGCGTATACCATTCTGACGGAAAATGCAACATCGAGACTGCGTATCAAAACGATTGCCATCGGAATCGCGGTCCAGAATTCTTGGTATACGATGTGGAATCTGGTATTGCCGTACTTGTTCAATCCTGACAAGGCCAATCTTGGCGCAAAGGTTTGCTTCACAGGCATCTTATGATTAAGAAGTGCGCTGACTTTTCGTAGATCTCATTCATCTTTGGTGGCCTATCTGTGCTGTCCTGTATCTATGTGTACTTCTATCAGCCGGAGACCGCTGGACGGTCTTACGAAGAACTCGACGAGATGTACATGAAGCATGTTCCCGCGCGTGCCTTCAGGACATTTGTCACAGAGGCGCAGAGACAGGGACAGGAGGTGAGCAAGGAGGAAGAGTAGCTGAGAGCTTGGAGAGAGAAAGGAGCAGAACAAAGCAGATATTGTGAGAGAGCAGAGGACTATGAAGCTTAACGCAAAGACTCGACTACTAGGTCTGATCATGAGATAAATACCAAATGCAACTAAAGAATCTGTGCTTCAGCACATTAGTCACTGTAGAGAGAGATTGTAGGAGGAAAGGACTGCCTGATCAAAGCTTTTCATCCCAAAGCAGAATCTAGAGTGGACGCCGGGTTGCATTCGATCACTCGATCCGCCGGCAATGAAGTGGCTACGCTAGAGCTACAAATTGCGGTGGCAGTACAATCCAGAGCCACAATTTAATGAGCAAATGTCATGAAGCAGGTCCGTTGATTTAACGCAAATACAATTGTAAAGAATGCCAATTCGAATATCCTCTTTCCAGACGCCCTGATAGCGCCTAAATTCCACGCCCAACTCCATTCTTATCCCCCCTTAATCTTTATCCGCCAAATCCGCGATCGTGCCCAGTTTCTTTCCAATTGCTGTCGCAGCTCCGCTCCTCTTCTCAACCTTCCCACCTCTCGACGTAGCGACGTGTCCTTGCCCAGACTTGTGAATGTTGAACGGGCTGTTCTCAGCAGCTACATACGCATCGAACGAAAACAGGCTTATAAAGTACAGGCCCAGGAAGCCGATGATCGCATCGATTATTCCCTTGAAGTTGAAGCCGCGGGATAGGGATGCTCGGGGAGCAGGTCCGCCGAGTGTTCGTCCAACAGACGAGTAGGAGGGACCAGCTGCGCCGGCCATCTTAACAGCGGCCTCGATGGCATTTGTGAGTCCGCGAACGTCGGCGCCGCGGATTGTGTTTATTGTGCTGCCTGATCGGAAGATCATAAAGGTTGGCATGCTTTTGTTACTTTGTTAGCCAGAACTCGATTCTTGGAGGCGCAAACGTACGCTCTAACGCCATATTTCTGCGCAATCTCCTGCTGGCTGTCGACGTTGACTTTGGTAAAGGTGATCTTATTTGGCTTCGAGTATTTCGCTGCGAGGGACTCGTAGGTGGGTGCGATAGTCTTGCATGGTCCACACCAGTCTGCGTAGACTGAGGGGTGTTAGCTGGTGAGGCAGCGCGGGAGAGGTGGGGGACGTACAATCTGCGATCACGATGGTGGAGGAGCTCAGCAGCTTGCTGAACTCTGCTGGGGAGCCGATACTGACAGAAGAAGGCATTGCGAGTTTGTTTGGCGAAAACGCTGGGTGTTGCTGGGAAGAGGCGCCGGAGAAGGTCGATATGTAAGCTCGAAGTGGCCATCTGGTTTCCTAGAGCTTCAATTCGGCTCGGATCTACGAATTGGCCGACAAATAGCCGACTGGTGATTGAAGTCAACAAACTTACTCCTGCCAGCCAGACTAGCAGACAGCTGTGAATGGTCAAAAGAGTTTTGGAAAGACGCAGGATATCTCCAGTAGAAGACTGATCCGGAATTTATAACGTTGCGCTCTATTGTTGGCTTTGACTCCTTTGTCTTCCCACACTAGTCGAAGCACTTGTCAGCCAAAACAACAGATGAATCATCCGAAGACGCAAAGACAAGGATCCACGAAGATCCTGTAGATGTATGTCGATTGTACCAGAGTCTCTTCTAAGCATGTCACATTTCATCTTCATCTCATTAAGACTTAATTATATGTTCTTCTCGGGACATTATGTGACGGCAACTACCATGTTTTCACGCAAATCGCGGAAAGTGAAGCAGTCTCGGTGACACTGCCTGAAAGTGTGGTAAATAAATTTATTGGAAATGGATGGAAAAACCTCGCAAACGAATTTTTGTTTTCATGTCTACCTCAAACCTCTTTGTCACGTCTATAATGTAATAATACTTCGTCCTTCAGCTCGCAAGCATCTCCGTGTTCACGCCATCCATTCCTGTGTATGTTCGGGTGTCGGAAGTCGAGTCAATTTTGATACACTCTCGCGACTCTCTCATATATCGATCCCGCTCCCGAATCTAGCTCGTGACCCACAGCTTGCACTGAAACTGACAAGAACACTTATGACTGGCAGTCGAGGACGTACCCTGACAAGCGCAGTCTTCATAAGCATAACGTCTTCCGTCGTAGGTAAACCATGGCGTCCACCAGTGGAAATCAGGTCTCTTCTCGGATCCCAGGACCAGAGGCTTACTGAAGCTGAGACCCCAGCTGAGGATTGGTGTCTCTTCTGGAACTATAACCTCCTTGTGGCCGAGCTGGAGGCAAGTATTAGAGTAGATGAAAGCGGAAGCGGTGACTTCGGGGTCTGCCAGGTCAAGTGCAGCTCCGCTTTTGATTTCGTAGTTCAAGAGGCAAGTTGACGGGTCGCTGCTGGGGACGCATGGAAGGGAGTCGGCTTGGATGATGGTGTTGACACTGTAAACAGCGGTTGCTAGCGCACCGAGCGTGAGTAGAAGTGTCCTGAGCTGCATCTGAATGCGAGTTACTGTATGATGCTGTACTTGTTGCGGTGTGAGGCATTGATATTGACGGTGCTAAGTAGGTTTGTTTTTGAAGGGTTTTGGAAAAGGACTTTGTGCTGAGGAAGAGACGGGAAGTACTTGTAGTGGCGGAAAGCTTCGGTATGGTTATTCACAGTCCCAAGTAAATGATGGAAGAGAATATGAATCTGACTTCACATGGGAGACAATTTAGGATTCACAAGAACTCATCACTCATGTAACTTGTTCTTGTTTCTTCACTGTGTGAAGGGTGAAGTGAAGCGTAATACCTGATAGTTCCAATAGGATTTTCTCTCTAGATTGACTACCAAACGTGAAAAGGCAATTTGGAGTCAAAAAATAGGGCATGAATTCGGAACTTCTGGTTGCGAGTAAGCTCTGGCTGTCATGGTTGTTTCGGGACAAGAATATGTGATCTTGGTTCTATGCCTGAAGCTGCAAAATGGTAGGTGCTTGCAGTAGAAACAGCAGGTAAAAGTAGCCGACATGTTGTATTCATTGGTTGGGCTACTCCTGTGAACCCCTTGCATCGTAGAAATTGCCAGAAACCTATTGACCTTATTTCGCCCGCTACCAAAGTATATACTTAGTAATTGTAACATGATTTGAGAAATTCAGCCATATTTGCTTATTGCTGGCGAATTGGCGCATAGGTGTCCCGCACCTCCTAGGCACGACGTAGATGAAAAGGTGGAGCCGAACGGTTAGCCCTAACTTGCGAATGGGCTTCAGATTATCTGGCCGCCTGCTCACTTATTATCGCGGTCCTTGTTCCAAAGACTGTCCTCCAGAAGGTCATCAAGTTCGCAGAGATGAACACCCTGAAATGAACTCCACCCAAATGGCTTCGCGGACTGAACACCCAGAGCTGGTCGTGGTCCCGCAACGAAAGGACGTACCCGATCCATGCCCAACGTCACGCGATTGAAGTCGAACGGATTTTCCACCATAACGCCTGATTCCGGTGCTAGGTCTATGTTTTTGCCCTTTGGCATTCTCCCCGGCCACCAGCCATGAACCGAGAGCGCCGGATCGAATTCGATCACATACTGGTCACCTTGGACATCAACGATTCGAGCAGGAAGGTAGAGTTGTGAAATGTCGGTAACATGGTAATGGAATCGGAAATCCGGATACATGACGGGTGCCTCAATAGTGTCGCCGACATGGAAGCAACGATAAGGTCGAACGTCGTACTTGATGATGCTTCTCCGCCAGGGTCGCCAGAGTCGCCGCGTGCCCTTCCCGAGTTGGGTCAACTGCTCTTCGGGAAAGCACAGGTTGCCGGAATCATCCTCCTCTGCTTCACCGCCGTCTCGTGCTTGTGTAATGCTAGTTTCGCCTTCTTTCGGTAAATTGTCCCAACCGATGAACTCGATCTCATCGCCGTCCACTACCGTGACTTTTGAATCATACCAGAACCCGTCGTACTCGATCTAGCCATTCACAGAATGAGAATCGCATTTCAAAAGATGTTTGACGTAGTCTTCTAGCGAGGGAGTACATACCTGAACCTTCTCACCAACTTTCGGCGGGTGGATGAATACCTTCGACGGCCCCAAAAGCGTGTAGTCAAACTCCGGTATGGTGAAACTTGAGGAGTTGTCTTTACCGTGTAACATAATGACGGACGAAGCTTTGACAGGCCTCGTGGAAAATTCGACTGAAGTTGACCCCCAACATGCTGTAATAATGTACTCTCCACCTTGACATGCCTTGAACTCGGTGATGCGAAGATCGCAGCTCCAGGCATGATCGCCTGAATCCAGCTCGTAATGGATGGACAATGCAGCACCAACAGAAATGCCTCCGACCGGACGAACTTGCTTTGAGAGACTCTTCCGCTCGATTTGGCCAGTTTGGAGGTAACGGACGTAAACGTGAACGTCTCCGGCCATTCCATTGAAGTAAGCAAAGAGAGCATCGTTGCTTGATTCCATGACCTCCTGTACGGTGACGATTCCAAGTTCATCAGGTGTTGGAACGGCCACGATTTGAGCAGATATCCACCCAATATGGCCAGAAGGAGACTCGATTGCCGCCGGTAAGGCAAGATCGCCGGACGCTCTTTCACATTCGACAAGCGTACCATAGCCTGCGCTTTCGAGGACCAGCCTTCTCAGTGTGTCGGACAAGGAATACTCGTGTATTAATCCGAAATAATCCTCAGGTTTAACGTAGCCCTTGTGCAGCGGATCGAGAGCGGATCGAAGAGCCGGGAGCCAGAGAGGCCGGATGGTGGAAAGACGACGTATGCCACCTTGATTGATTGAATAACGAGACCCTTGTAGGCGAACACGGTCTAGGTTTTCGGTTTCAAAAGTCCCAGTCGGTATCATTTTGAGAATGAATGACGTTTCAACCTCATGTACGAAGCGTGCCCAAGAAACATAATATTTCTGTTGAGAAAGCCACATGTCAATATGATATGCGACATGGCGAATAGAAGGAAAGGGTGGGCGATGCTTGAAGCGTCATTACCTCATAGCGAAGAGCCGAGGCGTAAAGTTTGCCTTTCTGGAATCGATCCTTCCAAAATGATGCTCCTTCTGGGTTTTGCATTTGATAATCTTGAACGGCCGACGTGTCGGGAAACAGAGTAGTCTCCTGAAGCTGATGCTCAAGGTGTTTGCATTCCTTCATGAGGTTTTCCACCATCCGGTCGATGCTAGCGAATCCCGTGCTAAAGTCCAGGTCCAGCAAATTATCGTGCAATGGGGTGGTTTTCGTGCCAAGAGAATGAAGAGATTCCTTCCCACACGCATTCCTCTGATGGTTCCGGACGTCGGAGAGAAATGAAACAGATAGTATGCTAGATATCTTTTGAAGTTGTTCGGCCTTATACCGAATCTCGGCGAGAATGCCAGGGATCCGGGCAAAAATCACCACCCGCTTGGTAAAACTTTTGCCATTTATCGTTATCTTATGAGTCGCAGTTGTCGCTCCAGCAGATTCGACGCCTAGGACCTTTGCACACTTGTTGTATGACTCTTGAATACTTCTCAGGATACCTAGCATCCTCACAAACTCTGACGAATAGGCCATGATGATGTCGCTCTCTGATCCCTTAAACACCTTCGACAGAACTTCAAGATGGGCGGTGAGCAGCAGAAGATCGTCGGCAGCTTGCTTGACAGAGTCAATTCGATTGTAGAGATCCGTCCCCACATTGATGAGGATAGTAACGACAGCAATGATATCACCAGCCGACATGGTGATTGTTTGGCGAAAGTGGGCTTTTGGCAACCAGTGAACTGTCTCGTGACTGCTGCTGACCCAAGACTTGGTGTTGGTTCCAGCGCAGAATAGAAGCTTTGCTATGTAGTCGTGGGGAGCACTTTACCTCTAGACTGATTCGCAAAGCCAACGGGTGCGAGAGCATCTATGAACAGGCCGATGGGAAGAAGTAGGAAAGGGAACGGATTGCAGCACTCTGCTAGCACGGGACGCAAGTAAGGGAAATTGTAGCTTTGAACTGAAATTTGTCGCGCTTGAGTGTGCAAATGATGATGTTACGATGAACTTGATGTCAAGAAGCAGAGGTATATTGTTATCTCTCTGTGCGCCGTAGATCGCCCTGAGCCAGCTATGTATGGCAAGATTGGTAGTGTAGATTGTGACGGGAGCCTACGGCAGTGGCTGCGGACTGCTGCTTTGTGGCTTATGCAATGATTGGCTCTGTGGTCAATTCCTGAGGCGTAGTCTCACTATAAAATATGAATATAAATAATGCTTTGGTGTACGACAAATGACGGTACAATCACCCTGGCCTTGTATTGCCCCCGTTGACGAATGAACCACTACATGATTCACAAGCGAGTCGGAGGTTTATAGCTTTAGGCACACTCCTGGCGGAGAGTGTTCAGCGGCTCTTCAAAATCTATTGTTGCTGAGGTTGTTGTGGTGTGATGGGCTGCCAAGCTTTCGGGCGGCAAGACGGGATCGGGACGGGAATCAGTTAGTTATCTATGCCTTAAGTAAGACATAAGGACGCAAGATAAGTGCAACAGACGGGAGTGCCTGCCCTGAAACCCATCTCGGAGTAACTCGCCACGTGATGTGTGACGATGAACTTGAAATTTGCATCGCCCTTCTCTCGCCGCTTGACTCGCTGTGCAATCACTTATTGCCATACTATGGCCGCCCGATGGGCAACGCAGGCCTTTCACGCTGATTACTCTTCTCTCACTTGACGACTGATTTAAAGCAATAGAGTAAAAGCGATCAATCGAGGACCCGTAAATAGACTAACTGACAGCCTGTGGGCGCGACCCCCCTCCCCCCTCCCCCCTCCCCCCTCCCACCCTTCCTTTTGTTTGTTATCTCTCTCTTACCTGAAGCTTTTCATTCCTTGGGTAATCAAGTGGGGTGACTTTTCTAGTCCCTATTCAACAAGTACTAAAAGAGCTACTCTAGTTGCGCAAAGATCGGGTGGTTGATAGCAGTTCTTGGCCAAAAAATCTGAAAATCCGAACAAAGAAAAGATTCGGTAACGTGACTTCTCGCTTAAAAAATAGACCACTGTCCTAGGGGGAGCAAGAGCAAAAGACATCGCATTTAACCTTGCATACTAGCGTCAAAGGCAACCCCGCCAGCCCACAAAACAGTAGTTTCCTGGCCTCCTCCGCACACAGTCTCTCGTCCAATCCTATGGAAAGTTGGCTAAAACACTCTGGAGTGTCAGGCTTGGATGACTTGGAGCTTGCCGACTTCTCGGATACTGGTCGTGGTGTCAGAACGCTGGGGCGATTCGAGGAAGGAGAAAAGATTCTCACCATTCCACATGGCGTTCTCTGGACAGTCGAGCACGCATATGCCGATCCCTTCCTTGGGCCAGCCCTTCTCTCTGCGCGGCCGCCCTTGTCTGTCGATGACACCTTAGCTACGTATATTCTCTTCGTCAGATCGTACGGATCGGGGTACGATGGCCTGCGAAGCCATGTGGAGGCGCTGCCTGCGAGCTACACTTCGAGCGTCTTCTTTACGGAGGCCGAGCTGGAAGTTTGCGCGGGAACAAACCTCTACACTACCACAAAGCAGCTGAGTCGACAGTTCGAGGATGATTATAGGGAATTGGTAGTGCGACTTTTTGGGCAACATCAAGAACTGTTTCCACGCGACAAATTCACCATCGAAGATGTAGGTATTACAAATCGCGAAAGATGCTGTGAATCAGCTACTGACACTTGTTTCCCATCTTTCAGTACAAGTGGGCTCTCTCCACCGTGTGGAGTCGTGCGATGGATTTTAAGCTTCCCCATGGAGATTCGATTCGACTTCTGGCGCCCTTCGCGGATATGGTGAACCACTCGCATGAGGTTAAGCAGTGTCACGTCTACGATGCCTTTTCTGGAAACCTCTCTATTCTTGCCGGAAAAAAGTACGAACCGGGAGATCAGGTACGTTTCATCTTGTTTTCTAACGCTACCAATCAGTGCGCTTACCTAGAATTGTTCTTCCAGCTCTTCATCAATTATGGGCCTATTCCAAACAATCGTCTTTTACGTCTCTATGGCTTTGTCGTACCCGGTAATCCTTACGAGAGCTACGATCTCGTTCTCATGACGCATCCCATGGCGCCATTTTTTGAGCAAAAGCACAAACTCTGGGTATCGGCTGGGCTCGATTCGACCTCTACTATCTCTCTTACGCCCACCGATCCTCTGCCAAGAAGCGTCCTTCGATACCTTCGTATTCAACGGCTGCACGAATCGGAGCTTGCTATTATAGCGCCTCATCAGAGCGAAGCAGCAATTGAGAAAATCAGCGATTCAAATGAAGTGGAAGTCCTGCGGTTTCTGGTAGAATCGATATCTGATCTTCTCGATGGCTTCGGAACGCAACTCGAAAAGCTGGAAGAGCAACTCGCGGAGGGGTTCTATTCTCCGGGGGGGAACGCATGGTCGGCGGCGCACGTCAGCTTGGGTGAACAGCGGGTGTTGAGATTGACGAGGAAGGTAACGAAGGATTTGTTGGCGATGGTGGAGAGCGGAAGTGGAAATGAGAGGGGCCTCTTATCGACAATGCCCCAATGCGCGAAGTGCGAAAAGGTTTCTGTACAGTTGATGCGCTGTGGAAGGTGTGACAAGGTCATGTACTGCGGTCGGGCGTGCCAGGTCGCGCATTACAAAGAGCACAAGGCGATGTGTCGGGTTACAGCTTCTGGAATTGGTTCTGAGCGGAATTAAAAGAGAAGTCTTGACCAGTCCATGAACCAAATTGGAAAGAAAACCTTGAGCCCAACTGCCACTGCGTGCCGCAGGCACCTACCCTTCAGGGTGGCCAGCTTGAATTGAAGCACAGGCCATCTCCTACGGAGGAGGTGGGGGAAAGAAAGACCTGGCTGCTCTTCATAGAATACTTGACCACATTATCACAACAATTCACGACATGGTAGTCGGACTTCAGCGTCGACTTGCACCTACCAACCAAGCACGAAATCTTGATATCGTAAACAAATACCAGAGTTTCAAGGTGTTCACCAAGAGTCAAGACTTCGAGAAGTGGCTCCGAGCCTGGGAAATCACATTTGCGGAAGCAAAGAAGCTGAACTTGCCAGAAGTTGGCGAGGAACGACCCCAATTCAAGGCCTATTCAAGTGAAGAACGGCGTAAAGAGAAGGACAAAGCAAAGAAATTCCTTATAGAAAGCATTGTATCCATTATTGCGTCGCACACCAAAGGACTTCAAAGAGAGCGAAACAAAACATACTTGTCCCCAGACATCAAACAATAGACCCGTTAAAGAGTCCTTCAGGCCCATTGTTGCCCAGAAATAATATCAATACCCCTCCATTCTCTGCTTCTAATTCCGTCAGCAAAACCTCAAATATTTCTTTCCCATCATTTCATAGCTCACTTACATTGATACCCATTTACCATTATAAAGACTCTACCTCGCCATTTCCATCTTTTCCCTCTGTTTTCCTCTCCATTCACCACTCCGCATCCCGGCAATGTGCGAACACGCCAACATCCTCCACCCAATCTGCAAGCACGTCGACGGCGTAATGTACTGCTGCGAGCAGCAATCCCTCGCAGGTTGCATCCCCGAAGAATGTCCGGACTTGCTAATCTGCTTTATTGAACCTCCCGAAGGCGCCGGGTATTGTTTCTATTGTAGACGAAGGAATAACAGGCGGGGGAGAAGGAGGCGGTGGAGGGAGGCGGTGGAGAGGGAGAGGATGGAGAATGAAAGGGAGAATGGTGCCAAGGAGAAGGAGAATGATGCTGATGATGATGTTGATAAAGATGGTGTGGAGGAGGGGAAGGTAGAGTAAGATGAAACACAAGCTTTTTTTCATTGATTGTTTTTGTCCTGTGCATGTGATTCGAAAACTTAAAGAGATGAAGTTTGAAAGTACGTAGCAGAATATGGGCAGAGACGGCTCCTTTCCCGCTTACTTACTGTTACTGCCAGCTAAATATGGAGGACGTGCAGGCGCTTAAAAGTGGAGAAATGATCGAAAGATAGCGGTTGATGGTGGACAAAAGCGACAGTAGAAGGAAACCAAGAGGTTTTTTTGGGGGCATAGTTTTTCATTTCTCGCATATTTTATGAGTCGAAGTAATCAACAGACCGAATAAAGCAACGAGCAAGGACCTGTGACCTCATAGTCAGATCCGGATATTCCCTACCGTATGCGCCTGTAAAGCAAAGGCCGTCCCGGCAAATGATGGGTTCATTATGATCAAGAAAAATCATCCCATGTGCCTGCCTGTAATGTTATGCCAGCTAGTACTGCCAGTAGAGTGTCATTGTGTTGAATGTATTTGAAGGAAATCGTTGCATCATCATCACTGCCTTGACTGGTCGTTTCTGCGTGTGCCAATCGTCAAGTGACAGGTTTTTGTGGAGACCATCGTCAGAGTCCGCCGCCTTGTTGTTCCTCATGAACTTCAATTAGGTCACCATCCTCCAAAGCGAGCGACTGAGGGGTGTCAGTGCTCGTGACCCTCTTTCCGTCCGGTGTGAAGAAGCGAACCGAGTCGGGTTTTCGGCCTCTCTCGTGACAGAATGCATCCATGAGCTTCTTCAAGACGGTTGTGCTCTTACACTTGAACTCAACCTCGTATCCATTGGCATCCTTGACTTTGATAGACATCCGCTGAGGTTCTGGCTTTGCATCTCCATTGCTCATTGCTTCGTCGACCGTGCCTCCGATTTGCTGCAGAAATACATCGATGCAGTCACCGTCCTCCATTTCTCTAGAAGCAGGTGTATCATCATCCTGAAGTCTGTCCCCGTCGAAGAGGAACCGAACAGCTAATATGTCAAGACCTTGGCGATCGCAATATGCCTTCTTAACCTTCAAGATCTGTGTTGTTGGCTTGATCTTGAAAAATATTTCCTGATGATTTTGATCCTTGACCTTGATGTTGATGTGCTCTCCGCCCTCTGGCTTCTGCTCAGGCTTCGCATCAGCTGAACCTGCCTCGTCTGCGCCACCAACTTGCTCGAGCATGGCCTGCACCATGTCGCCATCCTGCATTTCCAAGGAATCAGGGGTATCCGTGTCTTGGATTCGGGCTCCCTCGAAAAGAAATCGGACAGCATTGCGGGCGAGGGATTGACGGTCGCAGTATACATCGAACACCTTTCCAAGCTTGGTGTGGCCCTTGATCTTGAAGAACGCCTCGCCCTCGTTCTGGTCCTTAACCTTGATATTGATGACTCCCGCCTTTTCCGGCTTTTCATCTTCTGCAGCAGGAGCGCCAGCATCTGATCCATCTCCACCAACCTGTTCAAGCATCGCTTGAATCATGTCGCCATCCTCGAGGTCCAGACTTTCTGGGGTATCGGTATCCTGGACGCGGGTACCCTCGAAGAGGAACCGAACGGTGTTACGAGCGAGAGATTGGCGATCGCAGTAGGCGTCGAAGACTTTGCCAAATTTGGTGTGGTTTTTGATCTTGAAGAAGGTCTCGTTCTCCTGCTGGTCTTTTATCTTAATGTCCAGGGTTCCTGCTTTCTGCTCGGGCTTGGCCTCGGACATAGGACTGCCACTGCCTGCTTGACCTTCTGGGACGGCATTTTCGGACATCTTGATGTCTTGTGTAGGTGGGTATGCGCGTGCGGATTTAGGGAGAAGAGCTAGATGTGGAAAGAGGTATTAGCAAAGACATCTTGAGACTGTTGGCGGGTTGCGAATTAGATTCACGATAAGAGGTGAAAGTACAGTATTCTAGTTTCAGGGGATAGCGAATCGACGGAGCAAACTTGCCTTGGAAGCAGTTTGGGACTTGCAGAGGAGTCAAGCAGAAGAGCAGGCTGGCTGCAAGGCTGGGTGGGCTGACTCGTCTTTAATGTTGTCTTCGGTTGACTAAAGGAGCGTTGTGTGCGTCAAACAATTGTTATTATGTGAGTTCAGAGTAAGGCGATGTGGAAGGCGAGTCGAACCGTACAGAAGGCAAGAGAGTGATGTTGTTTGCTTCGAGGCTGCAGCCGCAGGAGGACCGCCGCGAGGCTGCGTGCTTTATCGATTTGCGATAAGGAGCTGGGACTCGAGGGAAAGCAGACAATGCGCTCTTGCTTCTTCTTAGCTTTTGCTCTAGTCATCGAGGGTTCCAGCTGATGTGATTTGAATATGCTAGAGCTGAGATCAAAAGAAGGCAAGTCGGATGATGGGGGAAGCAGGTTGTAGTTTTGTTGGTTGTCAAGGTGACGCGAGATGTTGCGACGCGAGCGCGACTCATATTGATAAGCTTTCAGGTCAGGAACTCCATTTCCAGTCAGCGTACATTCACTAAACGCATCAGGAAAAGGTTTAAATGAGGGAATTTATATTGGCTAATATAGGAGAATACCATAAGAAATCCGTCTCTTGTTGTTGGCTGACATTTCCTGCTAAAATCCCAACATAACGCCTCGGCACGTGATCGTTCTGGCGCATTCATATATGGTACGGAGGCCAGTCCCGACCTCTTCTCCTTCTTTGGAACGAGGTGTCTGGAGACCCTTCGATACAGCTGCCTGCAAATGGCTAGGAGGCGGCTCCAAATCAAGTATCGCGCCATTCAAAGTACAAGCTATAACTCCACGTTCTTGTTGTGAGGCTGGAGGGTACGCCCGTACAGAACAAAGGGCAAGACAACCTCTCGAAACAAAACACCCAAGCAAACTATTGTTCATGAACAGAGGATACTTGAAGAAGGAATGGTAATCCTGATTAGTTGGAAATCCAACAAGAAATCGGATCTCTCTGGACTGGATAAGTGAAGGGCGGCCAATAAGAAAACAAGCCGACATTGGTAAGCGAACAGAGATGCTTAGTGTAAGACAAGGGACACTCTTCGTGTATATGATGTCTCTCAATTACATCCCCAAATTTCTTTGATTCATCACCAACAAAATATTCAACTTTTCACAATGGCTACTTCAAACAACGATCTCGTCACATTCCACGAGTGGGTGACACGAAGAATCCAGTCGCATGACTTCATCGCCCATCCGGTAAGTCGAAGTCCATTCACATGGACACTTGAGAGCGATATCGAGAGCTACGTGGTCGAGTACCTTACTTGCGGCAGATCGGAGGCGGAAACAAATGAGTTTTTGGACCTCCGAAATCGTGTTCGAAACACCCCGACTCCACCAGGTATGAGTGCACAGGCGCGCGAAGACAGAGACAGAAGACTGATGTATGGACACGCTCCAGACCTACCTGCTGATCTCCAGCCACTGAGCGCGATTCTGGACACCCAGATCAGAACTGGACACCACTGGCAACAGCGTATCCAGATGCAAGACGTGATGTTTGGAATCCCGGTCGAAGACATCGCTGGGTTGCTCCGAGCACGAGAGGGCGTAGTACGCTGCTGTTGGACGATGCTCATTCTGAATGAAACTACGATGGAGCTGTGTCAAGACTTGACGAATCAGGTCACGCTAGAACGGGGTTTTATGCGTCGAATAATGCCAATCATGGACGAAAACTGGCGTAGCATTCTACGGTCACTAGAGCAGCACCAACGAGAACTTCACGCCTCACGCGATGAGCAGGAACAACAGCTCGGAACAGCCAGACGGGAACAAGAGGAGCTCAACGCACAGCGTGAGCAGTTCCTAGGACGCACCGCAAGAACGATGTCTGGTAATGGCTCCGAGCAACAGTCACCCGCTGATCAATCAGAAGGTGAGCGTGCATCCCATGGAGACCATTCGTCTCCAGGAACTAACTCGTCTGACGGTAAGAGCTCCTTACTTTTTGCCGAGCCCAATAGTTATATTGCTGCTCTCGCGGAAGCACTTGGTTTCTCCAGCAGTGAAGACGAGGACAGTCATGTCCACCATCGAGCGGATTGGCACGAGCCTGGCAACATCCTGGGAGACTGCCCTCTCGGAGGAGGCAAAAGATAAGTTAGACACTAATCTCTCAACCATCACTTCCTCTGTCTATCCCTTCATGGCCTAGACTATGCGTAAATTGACCGTATCATGCATTCAATTGTCGCTCTATTCCAAGCACCCCAAAAGCCCTCCTAGACTATCTGACTTTCCTTGAGCTAAAAACCGCCTAGGGGGGATAGAAAAACAAATGGAAAAAAAATTCCTCTCCTAACATGTATACTTTGACCCAAAAATAATTTCAAACGTGACGTAAAGTACTAATAGATAGACAAATCGACTTGTTGGAGTCCAGAATCAACCACACCATGGATTATGCTTCATTAAACCTGGCAGAATCCGATAAGCTTGGAAATTATTCAACAAGCAATGCACCGCTCTTACACCAGAAAAAATCTAGCACCTTGCTCCGGCTCAGGTTAAGTATCGAAAATGATGAAAAGCGGTCGTTGTAGGCGCGGAACATCAAGGATGAGGGAAAGCAACCTAAGTTGTGGGAAGCGAATGCGGGAACAGCCTGGTTTTGCTGACTAAGAAAGACGGATCCTCGCCTGGAGCTTTTCTCCGGCCTCAACCTCACTTCTCCACCAACCCACATCTTTTCTCGAATCATAGGACAATCGACGTTGACGGACTGTGCAGAAACCTTCCCGATTGCGACGATGTCTCTCAACACAGACACATCCCGTCTGTGGCAATCGCAGGATGAATTTGCAGTGACGCAAAGCTGTTTTGCAACACGATAAGGGTTTGATATAGTAGGGGAGGTAGGTCTTGTTTCTTTCTTTCGAAAATTTGTTTCTCAAGTTCCAACGTCAATTCAAAGCTTCAAATCCATGGAGGATCCGCAAGAAAATCCAAGCAGCAGAACGCAGAGAGATGTTCCTGTTCTCAGCTACGGTCGACCCCACCGGAACAGCTCCACAAGAATTCCAACATATCAACATACAGACAATTCTCCGAGAGATCATCTAAGAAGCAATAGAGCTGGGAATCTATCACGGTTGGGCACGCAGCAATCTACACGCAGGCCACCGCGACACCAACCTCCACGACAGCCTTTTTCTCTCGCCGGTAGCAGAATTCCACCGAACCACGGTGGAAGCTACATTGATCCAGACTACCACGAGTACAATCCCAGATACCAGAAGGATTTCAATACACCACTATGGGGGCTTGCAAAACCATTACCAAGAGTTGTACGGCAGGGAATGCGAAGAGGTCGTAGTCATGCGGGACAAGGCACTGTTGAGGACGCCGAAGCAGAGATAGAGGAGCCTGGCGATTCCGAGGCAATACCACAACTTGGCATGATCAGCGATCAGAGGGCAGATGTCGGAAAGGATGCGGTTGGGCAGCGAGAGGAGAGCCGTGAACGAGGTTATGGACATCATCGAACGAATACTGGCGGCACTGCCCAGAAAGTCAAATCCAACGGCACTGTTGTGGATCCAAATTCTTCACCATTGTATGAGAGAGGGAACCCCATGGAACAGTGGGGAGATTGTGCGGTTCCTAAACAGGGATCCGATCCATTTGATGATCGAGCTGGAGATCTTGGGGACAGATGTATGAATCGACTGTCGAGTGTAAAAGAAGAACCATCAGAACCTGTCTCGAATAGCAGCTTCGCTTCTTTCGAGGGCCACAGAGCAATAGTTGATCCGGCCGATATCGATCTCGAAGCTGGGGAGAAATTCGACGAGTGGCCTGTGGAGGATGGAGAAGAGGAGCAATATCTCGACGAAGAAAGAAACATGCACAATTCGTGGGCAGAGTTTCGTGCAAGATACAGAGAACCTCTTGCGGAATGTTTAGCTGTAAGTTCTCACCTGCACTTCTCATCATGCAACAAAACTAATATTATGCAGACCATGGTAGCTGTTCTCTTAGGTCTCTGCACTAATCTTGCGGTTCAGACTTCGAACGAGACATCGGGAATTTACCTGTCAAGTAATTGGGCCTGGGGCCTAGGTGTCACTATCGGTATCTACATCGCCGGTGGGATTTCAGGGGCACATCTGAACCCTGCAATCTCACTTATGCTATGTCTCTATCGCGGATTTCCTTTCCGAAAAGCAATGGTCTACATCACCGCCCAAGTGTTTGGCGCATTCCTTGCTGGCATAATAGCCTACGGAGTGTATAAGGATGCCATCGGTGCTTTCAATACCACAGGAGGCTCAGTTGGAGCTGATGGCGGCAGTGCATCTCCCGTTGGCTTATCAGCGGGTGGTACTGGCACCTCGTTCTTCTCACAACCAGCGGCATTCGCTGGCGTCGGCACAGGTTTCGCGAACGAGTTTGTTGCAACTGCAATCCTCGCTTGTGCGATCCTGGCTCTAGGAGACGACTCGAATGCTCCACCAGGAGCAGGCATGCACGCCTTGATTGTTGGTCTCCTCGTGACTGTCCTCTCGATGGCATTCGGGTACAACACGGGGCCATGCTTAAACCCAGCCAGGGACTTCGGACCAAGAATCGCAGCTGCTGTTGTGGGTTACGGTGGAGAAGTTTTCACAGTCGAAAATGCGTGGTGGATTTATGGTGCATGGGGCGGCACGGTCAGTGGTGGCTTGGTGGGTGGATTATTCTACGATGCAGCTATCTTTGTTGGTGGCGAGAGTCCAGTAAATTACCCGAGAGGGAAGAGGAGAGTGATCAAGCGGAAAACAGCAGACGGGGCGAAGAGAAGTTGGTGGAGGTTCAAGCAGACAATAGCATGAATAAACTTTGTCGAGTTCGAGCTCCTGAGTGTTTCTACATGGCGATATGGTGATGAAGTGAACGGCCTTTCAACAGACAATTGGAACTGGTTCTTCGCATAGAAAAGATTGTTTCTTGTATTTCCTAGTACGTTCGCCCTCACCTGTACAGAAAGTAGGTAGTAATGCAGATTAGAATCCATTACTCTTCATAGCCCTCTCGAAGCTCTAAGATCGCAGTGATTTGCGCCTATTCTCATTCAGTAAGAACCTATCAATCTCCTACTAGACCACGAAAACAAGCACAAACCTCCGTAAGTGGACTTGGAATTGGAAAATATGATAGTCTTGCTGAAGCTAACCAAATGTCAGAAACGAATTTCTTTTCAACCAACTTGGCGGCTGAAAGATGTTCTACGAACAGTAATGTTTAATTTATTTTTTAATGAAGGATGTTCCTGCTTGAGGTACACTCTCAGCACATCCTCTTTGAGTTGATATGCTGGAATTCTTCCTCGCTTCAGTTTTGCGTTGGTCTCTGGGCTTGGTCGAGTCTCGTCATTATAAGCCTGTCATTTTGAGACAGAAGCCAAGAAGAAGTTATCAGTGACTGCTGCGGTTGTGGATATGGGTAGATCTCGAAAGAATGGCGATGTCTGAAGGAGTTGCGGCTGTGCTTGGAAGCAAGTATGCGGGAAACAGCGAGACAATCATTCATCAAAAGCCTGAAGCGTCGTGCCACAGTCATACCGAACCAATCACTCCACCCTGCTTGACAAGTTAACCGCATGTTCTTTTGTCTGGAGCGAGTATCGGTTGCTGCATCGGGGTTGAAAGGAGAAAGTCCTTGATGCTTGATCTGTTGCAACCCTGAAAATTGGTCAGTCTCGTTGGCAAAACCGCCAGGCTTTCTGCCAAGAACTTCTTACAATACGGTGAGCTAGTAGCTGATGAAATGACCGTTGAAGACGTCCTTGAGCTTGAGCTTGAGGATGTTCTTACGGTGGTCGATCAGCCCCTTATCGAAGAAGAGCTCGAGACTGTTGACCGAAGCGATGAAGTTGGCGAGGAGGAAACGAAAGTAGAAGCTCTTGATGAACTAGTCGATGCTGCGATAGCTTGATTTGCACCCAAAATGGCGATTGCTAGAAGAATGATTTTCATCTTGCAAATGCTTCTCAAAACCGTGACAACTCGAAATACAAAAAGAGCGTGACCCGACGATAGTCGTAGAACATTAAAACATGAACGAGAAATAGACTCGACAGACTTGTAAAATAGATGAGATTGAAGATTTATAGGGCATTGACCAGATTTAAACACTGAGCCGTAGTGGTCAATACTTTGGCGAGAAACAGCATCCCTTTCGGGTCAACGCGCGCCACGTCCAGAAACAGCGACGCAATTGGAAGCACTGCACTGGCGCGGGCGACGCCTGTGGTTATGGCTGGCTGACGGCAAGAAGGAATAAGCTTGATCCAACTAAGTAGACACCGTCTCGGCAATTGGAACTGGTTCATGGGTCTGTATTGTTAAGTGCAGCACAAGTCTGATCCAGACTGGCCCAGGTCCTGCTTGAGGGGTACAACAATTCGGGCAACCCGTTCTCAAATTGAATTGCGCAATGGGTCACATATTGGAAAGAATCAATCATCAAATCAATGAGGTCTGCGATGAGTAGTCTGGCAGCAAGAAGTAACTATGATGGGATTGATTGCGATCGGTTTGAGGGTCTACGCGTCCGCCTCTGCGGAGAAAACCCTACCGTGTTTTTAGCGGAATACCGGCATGTGACCAACTTGAACCACTAGGCCAAGCTATACATCTACATTGTATATTGAAAGATCTATTATCTCTTCAGTACATTGAGTGCTAAACTCTCTTCATCGAGAGGGTTGATGAAGACCTGTGCCAGTCTCAATGTCGAAAGCTAGTAGCTCCATTAGAAAGGCAGGGAATGCAGCAAACGACATGGCGATGTGGCTCCCTGGGATTTTGCTCAGTTCGACTGTCGATACTTTCTGAAAGCTGGATTTTCGTACCTGGGAAGATTACCAAAAGTTCATCTTTAAGTACCCTGGTCAGAGTCCTAAATGGAATTAAGTTGCTACTTGTGTAGAGAAGTACGGGGTTGAAGATACGTAGCCGATTGATGCTCTGACGAAAGGCTTTGCAACTGGGCAGGCTATGGCTATAGATAAGGCTCAGATGATTTAAGGCGAATTCTTTGAAGATAGAGAGTTGAGGGAAGTACTGCAATCTAGTGCTATTGAGAAAACAACATTTCGAACCTCGTTCTAACCATGATTCTTGCAGAGATTAGGAAATGGTTCTCAACGCGGGGTCATATTTAATAGAGGGGTAACAGAATCTGACCCCAGTGGATGTAACATTCTCACTACTCGCATTTCAAGTTTTTAGTATTTGTTCCTTGTAATGGGTTTTCAAGGAATAAATAGTGCTTGAAAGTGTTTCGGGCACACGTGTAAATGGGTTAGAATTGAAGTTCAAACTCCTTTCTTCTATATAGGAAAGGAAAGTTATCGATATGCTGTCTACTAGCAATTCACACAAGATATGACAAACTTATCAATCATCATAACTTGATGCTTGGCAATCTGAGATGGTAGTAGGAAATTGCCTTAAATTGGTAAACCTGATCTATTTGTTGTGTTTCTAAAGATAAGCGAGAACCTTTTTCTTCCAGAATTAGATCTAGCTATAGATGAGCAAAGAAACCTCCATAAACGAGACATAAGTCCAAGGCTATCCTGCTGCCGAGTGGAATGTGAACTCTTGGATCAGCCCTGAATTATTTCAGATGATCATCTAGAAACTGTCCTGGGACAGGGCAGGGACTTCTGCTTTCAGCCCAGGGATCGCACTGGCAAAACGAATCATGAGATGAAGGATCTTTCTATGCACGCGTTACTGCGTAAACAATTGCATAAGAGTCAAAATTTTGAGCCACCAAATCCCGGTGTCTGTGTTACGCAGCAAGATTACCTGGACGGTTACCGTCACCCGCATTCAGTCCAAAATCCTGGGGTTGCGACTCGCTAAATTGACGTGCATGACCCCCCTGTGTTGCCTTCACCAGGACTGCTGAAGGCCGCGCGTCGATCACGAGGTATCACCAAAGCTGACAGAGATATGTTCTTTCTCACCTCCTCAACTTGATTGTCCCATACAGCAGAAGAGGAGATCAAATATTTACATTTGATATTTCACCTGTGTATCAGTTCCCTGTATAGAAGCCTTCTTCAGGTCTCACTCGTGCTGCATCATGACAACCCCACTTTGCCCGTTCTGCACCACCCTCTTCACCAGTACCCCACCGTTTCCCACCGCAGCACCCAACCCTTACTCACTCGTCGCAGCCAACACAACCGAATACGTCCTTCTGGAATCAACAACCCATTCATTCAGGCTCGGTGCTGAAAATGGGTGTCGCTTTTGCACGTTATGTAACTCCGGAGACACGTTCGAGATGTTGCAGGATTTGAATCGGAATGGGAAGCTTGAAGAAGATGAGAAATTTAGGTTAAGGATTCTACTGGTTGTACCGGATGAGAATAGAAATGGCGAGGGTGATGAGGAGGAGGGTAGATATCCGGTGCTGAAGATTCTATTTGGTGGTGGACCGGAGGGAAGGGACTTTCATGAGGTGTGGACGGTACAGTTGATTCCTGTTGGTGAGTAGACAACCAGATTCCATGACCATTTCCAGGAATTAGATGTGTCGGTCTTACTGAAGGCCGTCAGGTAAATACAAACTTGAGCTCGATAGGTCGACGGGCTCTAGTGCGAGTCTAGATATTGCTAAAGATTGGCTGGCGCGGTGCGACGGGCATAAGGACTGCCAGCTATACAAGAATCAAGTAAAATCAGGCCAGAAACCTTCTCGACTTCTCGATGTGGGATCCATGGACTCTGCTCATCTTCGGATCACAGACGAGGATATCGGAACTGAACAGTTTGCTACGTTGAGTCATTGCTGGGGAGTCGTATGCCAATCAAGCTCTTGACCACGAATGTGGAGGCGATGAAGACCCAGATTCATGAGGAAGACCTGACGCCCAATTTTCGCGATGCTGTTGCCGTGTGTAGGCATTTGGATCTAAGATACCTTTGGATCGACTCACTATGTATCATCCAAGATTCTGCCGAAGATTGGCTGCATGAGTCGAGCCGCATGCATTCGGTGTATTCAAACTCCGCGTTGAATATCTGTGCTACAGCAGAAGGTTCGAATGGATTGTTCACGCAACGAGACTACTGTCATTGGAGCACTGGCCCGCTACCAGTACACTGGGAAGGGCTTTGTGAGGGTGTCTATTTCGGCATGCTTGAAAACACCTGGCAGCATGAACTCCACTGGAGTCCGTTGAACAGGCGTGCGTGGGTCCTGCAAGAACGGCTCCTCTCACAGCGAAATCTGCATTTTGGGCGGAGACAGCTATTTTGGGAGTGTCAGCAGCACACAGCCTGTGAGCTCACCCCGAAGGGTTTCGTTGGCATTGTTTGTCCTCCGTACTATTACCAGAAAAGACTGAGTCTGGAACATGGAGCTTTATTGCGGAAATATGAAGATCTTCCGCCTGATCGCCTGCTGGATTCTTTTGCAATCTGGAGAACAATTGTGAGTACATATTCTAATTGCGGTTTGACGTTCAAGACGGATAAGTTGGTTGCCATTTCGGCTTTGGCGAGACATTGTCAAACGCAACTCGGATTGGAGGGTGAGTATCTTGCTGGGCTTTGGAGCAAATACCTGGGAAATCAGCTGCTGTGGGAGACTCATCCGTATTTGCATGGTAAAAGACAAAAGACTTATCGAGCTCCAACGTGGTCCTGGGCTTCCATGGATGACACGGTTTTCGATGCTTGCGACATCCAGTTCTCAGACGAGAGAGACATTGTCATTGAAGTTAAGGGGTGGAAGATGGATCTGGTTTCGACAGATGTCTATGGTCCGGTTTCGGGTGGGTATATTTGTATATCAGGCCGACTTGCGAGAGTTGTCGTTTGTGCGGGTACGACGGATGCCGATCATCCTGCGTACAAATTGAAGATTAAAAGCGAAATTTTCATTCCAACCAGAGGGAGTTTTCAGAAAGACACATTGTTCGCGGATAACTTGAATACGAAGGTAGTCAATCTATACGATGATCTGCTGGTCATGCCAATTGGTAAAGGCGTCGGCCATAATAACAGGGGGACTATTTTTGATGAGAGAGGTCCTCATTCATGGGATAGTCTTGTGTTGAAGCCGATAGAGGGAAAAGAAGGGGTCTTCAATCGGTTGGGAAAGTATTGCATGATTTCAAAAGATGACGAGCTCCGATTCGAGACCGCCTTCAAAGATTTTGACTTGGCTGCCGAAACGCACGGCTTGGAGTTTGTCTCGAATGGAGAGATGGGAAATATGTTTACAGTGAAAATAGAGTAGCATGTTGAAGTTTCGCATACCGGTGAAGAATTTTTGATGCTTTCGATTTGATACCATATGACTAGTAGAAGCACGGCACCTCAACCTTAGACTGTTGTTGGATATTCTGCGTTCACATAATCAGCTTGGCAAGCTGTAGATAGACTTCAGGAGCGAAACAGATATGCATCCAAAGCATCGAACCCCGCTTATGTAGCATACCAATCAACATCAGATGTCGAAACGGATCAAAGAATTCCAAGCGCTGGTAGTTCTTTCTGCAGTGGGGCAATTCGTGCCATTGGAAGTCCCTCACGACATCACCACTTGACGACGAAACCAACCTAACCATAAATGCAAGGCGCTAGAGAAACAACGTGTTCTCTTGAAGTTTTTCCCGATCTCCTGTTGAAGTTCTGTCTCCTTTGCTCTGCATTAAAGATGGAGAATATAAGCTTATGCGGAGAGAAAAAGTCAATAATCCTCCTTGGCCCATTAAACGAAGCATCTAGACTCGATACAGCGATGTTTATGCAGCAGCGATCTTCCGCATACAATCTGCAGCCAATTGACGGCTTGCATGAATCAGTACAATAATAGAAGAAACCATGTCTATATCAGGAAGGAGAAGAAGTCCGAGGGTTGACTGCGGGCTGGACCGTTGGGGACAGATGGGGTAGTGAAACAAATGAACGACTTGGGTCAAGGGAAAGGAGGGAGGGATAAACTGTGGATGAAAGGAAAAACAAATAGACCCGAGGAACAACAAATGAAGATATACTTTGAACGATGGACTTACATAAAACGTATGGCAGATATGTTAGATGAGAATTAAGATTGCCTCCAGTTAGTCCCATCAAGCCCGGTGGGTTTTCACCAGTAGCAATCTCCCCTCGGCTTTTAAGCTTGGCAATCGTCACACGGGCCACCCTGACTCTGACCTGACCGTGAACCTGAACCTCCGCCGATGCAGATGATGGATCGTTGATCTCTCAGCTTGCGCCTCACCAAGCCAACTAACTATCCAGATACGCCAGACCATCATCATCGTTTTCAATCCTTAATCACGTCGGCGGCCCCAATCAATTCAATCACCAGATCTTGCCACACCTCGCATTACACTCGGATTCCCATCTTACCAGTCACAGCAAGACGTCAGCATAATCGTCGTCTGCAACCAGCCCAGCCACACTCGACCAAGCTTGTGCCGCCCAACGCATACATCTTTCAGCTGAGCGCAACCATCTCGCCAGAATACCCTCACGTTCTCCGGGAAAGGCGAGTACAACATCTGCGAATACGCAAGGACAGTAGAGAGTAGACAAGATGCCGTGCGGACTCGGAGGAAACAAGACTACCCAGAGGAAACTGGTATTATTGTACGTTTTGCCCAGGAGGGTGGAGGCGTCGATGCGCTAGGATGGACAAATCATGCGCAATTGGGAAGAGGACGAAATGCTAAGAGGGGAGCTGACGATTGATACAGAGGTGATGGCGCGTGCGGCAAGACTTCGTTGCTGAATGTGTTTACAAGAGGGTACAGAAGCATTCTATCCACTGCAAATGGCCTGGTGGGATTAACCATGGCACAGGTACTTCCCAACCGTCTACGAACCTACAGTTTTCGAAAACTATGTCCATGGTAAGTAGAATTCTGCGTACTGGTCACAATTGGCACCTGGCGGACATATCTGATGCAGCAATAGATATCTTCGTGGACAATGTACACATCGAACTCTCCCTCTGGGACACCGCCGGCCAAGAAGAATTCGACCGTCTCCGATCCCTCTCCTACGACGATACTCACGCAATTATGCTATGCTTCTCCGTCGACAGCAAAGATTCCCTCGAGAACGTTGAATCGAAATGGGTAGGCGAAATCGCCGAGAACTGCCAGGGCGTGAAGCTCGTGCTCGTCGCCCTGAAGTGCGATTTGCGCGAACAGAATGCCGATGACGACGCGCCCGCCGAGGGCGGACAAGTGAGGGAGAAGAAGGACATGATCGATTACAATCAAGGGTTGGAGGTTGCGAGGCGGATAAACGCCTTGAGATATCTGGAGTGCTCGGCCATGCGCAATCGAGGGGTCAATGAGGCGTTCACAGAGGCGGCTAGAGTGGCATTGAGTGTCAAGCCCAATGGAGGGAAGGACGACTCGAAGTGTAATGTTATGTAAGGGGTCCGACGAGCTGGAGTTGGCGTTGGTGGCACAAGCGGTCCTTTTATTGACAGTGCGCGATTGCGCACAGTACATATTTCTTTTGTAATGCTGCTTTGCATGCAGGCGTGGACATGGGGGACAGTGTTGGGATCCTCGACTCAGTACTCGAAGCCTCCGAATACCACGCCGACCTGTTCACCATATCCAGACCGATACTCTACAGTACCTTCGAACCTCGAACTCCTCACGAAAGCTCGACTCGGAATATACCCACTTTCATTCTATTCGATCTTCCAGCGTTCAGCCCAGCGTACGCCTACCTTCTTCTTACTTTTATCTACCGTTACCTTCCAATCGATCAACACCAATCGCAATCGCAATGCTTTTCCGCCTTGCTTCACTTCTGCACATACACTAAAACAAAACCAATTACGGACGGAGGGGATGGAGGCGTCTGGATATAATGCAATACAATTTTTCACATTCATATGGCTAGGCAATACTGCTTGCTTTCTTGGTCTTCCGATTGCTGTCAGCCAATTATAATGGCTCTTAGGGGAGAATTTATGTGGATAGAGAATTGGCTCGCCCTGTCAGACGGAGGAATGGCTGTACTGTACTTGTTCGAAATGCACAAAGACGTCAAACTCAGGTGTGATGGGCAGACACAAGCTTTGATCTCACAAATTTGCTACGAAAGGCTATTGAAGCAGGATCCACGAACTGCAATCATGGGTCGAATCAGCTTGAAGCAAGTGCATCGAGCCTGTGGTCTTGACCTTTCAGAAGTCTTGATCTTTCAGAGCCACATGCAAATGCACCTGTATTTGACTTTTTTCATTCTGTAAAGACTCGGATGTAATCGTTCTCTCTTTGCTATGACTGGGGCTAGTTCAGTCCACGTCTTCAGCTCTCAGCCTCGGGAGGGAGGGAACGCGGGGTAGCACTAGATGTAGATGCGGGGGAGATTTTAATGAACACCCCACCACATCGAGGACTTTAAGCTTAATCCTCTTGTTATATTACGCATTATCCTTACCTTTGATCTCACTACATGTCCTGGTTTTCCACCTCCTCTCGTCCTTTTCCCTGTTATCTTGCCATTGCAGCCAAGACTTACCCAACTGTCTCTTAACTTTCCTCCTACAGCTTCAAACCAGAGAGCTAGCAGACCAATCAGTAGAAACCACGATATGTCAGGAATCGAGAAATACACCATCAACGTCCCAGATGCCAAACTCCAGAAACTCAAGCAGAAACTAGAGTTAGCTGATCTCCCAGAATATGAAATTGAAGGTGCAGGATGGAAATACGGCGTCCCTGCGTAAGTCATTCCCCTCGGATCCTCTCATTCCTCCCATAACTCTCAGCACTCTCCTTCCTCCTCAAACTAAAGTACGACCTAAAATCTTCCTCCTCCAGCTCCGAAACCAAACGTCTCGTCTCCCACTGGCTCAATTCCTACTCCTGGCGCACCCAAGAAGCAACCCTAAACAAACTCCCACACTTCAAAACGAGAATCGAAGTTGACGGGTTCGGGGAGCTGGGCATACATTTCTTGCATCAGGTTAGCGAGGGTGTGGATAAGGAGAGGGCGATCCCGTTGTTGTTTGTGCATGGGTGGCCCGGGAGCTTTATGGAGGTTACGAGGATGTTGGGGAGTTTGAAGGGTGAGTTTGTTGGAGTTTTCTTTGGGGTTTGAGTGACAGGGTGGAGAATGAAGGGAGAGATGTTTTTTTGGAGACCGAGATGGGGGAAATGAATGATGGAGTTGAAATTTGTGTTCAGGCATCGAGGTCTGACATCTAGCTGACTATGTGTGCAGGCGGAGATGGAAAGCCAGCGTTCAATGTTGTGGCTCCAAGTTTGCCGAATTACTGCTTCAGTGACGGTGTTCGGAAGGTATGCCTTGCACTGCTCGTACCCTTTTGTCAGCGCATCAGAACGCAGCTGCAGCGGAGAGTCGCAGGGATAACAAGAAGTGGCACTGACAGACCTTAGCCTAGCTTCGAAATTAAGCAGTACGCCGAAACATGTCATAAACTCATGCTGAAGCTCGGATATAAACAATACGGTACTTCCACTTCAAACCCAAAACCATCAATACAGAATTTAGCTAATATCATGTTTATAGTGGTCCAGGGCGGTGACTGGGGATTCCTGAGTAGGAGAAACTCCGAATGCTCGAAGCCACCCGGCCAGATATCTTGAAGACTAACGTCCCAACAGTCAACAGAGCAATTTGTCACCTCTACCCTGAATCCTGCAAAGCAATGCACACAAATTGGATCTTCGCCTCTCCACCAACATGGACAGCCGAGAACCCCGAGCCATTATATTCCGACAGAGAGAAAGCTGCGTTGGGACGCGCACAAGAGTGGTGGGCTGGTGATGGGAGAGGGTATCTAGCAATCCAGAGTACCAAGGTATATATCCCCATCCAATTTTTAAATCCAGATTTCGAGACATTGACAATCAATGCAACACAGCCAGCAACTATAGCCGCCGCACACCGCGACCCCGTCGCCCTCCTGACCTGGATCTACGAGAAGCTTGTTGCCTGGTCTGATGAGTATGCTTGGACGGACGATGAGGTGCTCACGTGGGTGAGCTTGTATTATTTCAGTGAGGCGGGGCCGGAGGCGAGTAGTTATCATTATTATGAGGGGATGCACGGGAGCGAGATTACGGTTCCTGTTGTGCAGTGTGAGTTTTTTTTTTTAATTTATCCTTTGGTTTTTGTTGTGGTGGTTTGAATGTGGCTGATGGATGTCGTGGAATAGCTTATATCGATGTCCCTCTTGGACTTGCCGATTTCCCGGTCGAGATCTCGAATGCGCCGAAGGCGTGGTGGGGGACTTTGGGTATGTCGTCTTATGTCCCTATGTTCCTTCCCCGTTGCCGAACAGATACTGACGGTTTGATATAGGACCTGTTGTCTTTTCGAAGTCTTATGACAAGGGAGGGCACTTCGCAGGCTGGGAACGCCCGCAAGATGTTGCGGATGGCTTGTGCGAGATGTTTGGGAAGGGAGGTGGAGCTTATGGTGTTGTTGAGGGAAGGAATGGATATTGATGGAGTGAAGTATGGTTGAGGAGAGGAGGTCTGGAGCGCTGGAGTTGGCTCTGATCATGTTGAGTATTGCACTCTTTTGTAATTGTTCGTTTTACTTTCATTCCAATAAGGAGCAAGGCTGTTTTAATGCGTCATAATTTCATCGTCCATAATCCATCTACAGCAATGCGCCAGATGCAAAGAGACCAATAGTACAATCCCATCCATAAAGAAATTGACGTTCATCAGACCAGTCATGATATCCCAAGCCACCGAACATACTTCAGGCTAAAGCTTGCTGGGAAAGGTCTTCTGCTGTGGCACAGCTGGAAGCGAAGAGAATGGCAACATCCCACCGAGCATGGCACCCACCAATTTCGCGACCCATCCTACAGCAGACAAGGCACCATACAAGAAGAAAGTGCCAAAGGCATTAGTCTTCAGGGCACTGATGCGACCCTCGTGCAAGACCTTCTTCTCCCACATCTGTACGGACAGCTCCCCACGGAACACCTTCTCCAGCAAAAGAGCCTGCTTCGCACTAGCAGTCGTGCTGAGAGCCATGTGTGGACGGACGAGATTGAGTGCTTCACCTGTGATGAGAACACGACCGTTCATGGCTACAGCACGGGGACAAGCAAGGTCGCTAATGGCTGTGATGAAGGGTTGAGTCGTTTTTGCGACAACGTCTGCGAAAGGAGTGCACATCTGTTCCTTAGCGATCTCAGCGTACTTGCTCCAAGCCTTGGGGTTCATACCGCCGGCGGGGAGAGTGTTGCGATGGAGTGTGCCGGAGGTGTCAGTCATGATCTCGGTGAAGTCTGGAGAGCCGCCCGCCAGGGGATGGTACCAGACCCAGTTGTAGCGGCGCTGACCGGGTTCGAGGGATCCATCTGAGCCAGGGATGATGTACCTGCTTACTGATCAGCGATCTTTTTCGTAGTCTGGTGGGTAGCAATTTTGCAATGGTAGGGCTCACAGTAAGATATAATTATTCTTGAAGCAGAAATAAGTAAGCTTTGGATCGAACGCCTTCTTGGCCGCCTCAGAGACTTCGGCTTCGGGTACAGTCCCTCTGAAGGCGACATATCCTGCATAGGCCCGCTCAATTCCAGGGAACAGGGTACCGCGTAGTGTGGAGTTGGCACCGTCAGCAAGAATAATCAAGTCAGCGCTAATGGTCCCCTGCTCATTGCCATCGAGCAGATCTTCAAAGGAGATTTGAACAGCATCCTCAAGCTCAGAGATTGCTGTGACGCGCTTTCCTAAGTCGAACGTTGCACTTCCATCTTTCTCTCCTCGGGCTGGTGGATCGGGACAGAAGCTACTGGTGAATCCATCGAAGTTGGCGCGAAGACGGTGGTAGGTGACTTCCCAGGAGGTCATCTTGAGAGGTCTCTTGGCTTCACGAGTGACAGCTGCATCTTTGTTGAGCCATTGAATACCAGGACTCGGAACGAACCACGATTCCTTGACGAGGTCATGAACGTCCATGAATTCATCGAACTCAGGATGGGTGGTAATGCCAGCAGCTAGATCTGAGCGTTCAGACTTGGTGTTTTGCTCGAGGATATGGACATTGTGGCCGAGGCGTTTGAGGATGATGCCATTCATGAGACCTGTGTTGGAGCCGCCGATCTGGTAATTGTTAGTATTGGTGCCATAATTGCTTGTTTGTCATAAAATAGATACTCACAATGACAATCTTCATTGGCTTATCTGGAGTAATCACGTTTGAGGACCTTTTGGGAGCCATGTTTGCGTCGATCGCTCCTCCGAGCAACTCGATGTGCTGAGATGAAGTTGGAGTTGTTCGAGGAATCAAAAGCAGACTCGAGTTTAGGTTTCGATTCTTACCTAAGGTGAGCTTCTCAGGACCCTGCAATTTGACTGTCAGATATGTGGATCCACGAGATGAGGTTGAAAAGCTTGTACTCTCGCTTGGCTGGTCGCATTCACTAGCATTGCAAGGAAAGTGCGACATTGAGTTGCACCAACAACACCGACATAAGCCCGGAATGTTGTACATCGACACTCTGTCAAAATCCTTCCCGGGCCACCAGCCTCTTGCATCACCTCCATATCTCCAATGATAGAAATGACTGTCAATTTTGGGCGCCCTGAGCCTTGCTTGTGCTGCTTCGTCCGTCGTTGTCCACTTACTGTGCTCCCCCTTGATATTCCTTATTTATGTTGCCTCCCGAGGCTGTGAATACTCGGCCACCATATTCTTTCCACGATGGTGGGTGGTACAGCTTCAAGTGAATCCAGTCATAAGAGGCTCTTGCCTCTCTCTCCACACCCGCTTTCAGCCATCTTCTCGTAGAGCTTGTACCACTTCATCTATTTGCTACCTGCACAAATCATGGATAATCATCCTTCAGCTCAGGCGAGGAATACTACTACGGCTTCAACTATCGTGTCAGTGTTGGCTGTGATATCTGTTGCGTTGAGATTTTGGACTCGAAGAATTATCAAAGCTGGCTATGGACCTGACGACTGGTGGATCCTGATCGGTCTCATTTTCATGCTGACAACTGGTGGAGTTCTTCTCTATGGTTCGTAGATATCCCTGATGTACTTGAACATTACTCATTTGTTGTACCAGGCGTAAGATCAGATCCAAATGGAGGCGAAGTCATCAATCGAGACGATCCGAACTTCGATTTCACACCACACACAACCTATCTCAAGACGTCTTTCATCGCAGCAACCCTGTACTTCTCAGTGGTGACAGCGATCAAAGTCTCAATCCTCTATATGTATCGGCGCATCTTTCCCATTGACGAGTTCTTCAATCAATCGCAAGTCGTTGGTGCACTGATTCTCCTCTGGTGGATCGTTGGCAGTGTCCTGACGATTGTCAGCTGTTTACCAGTCAATCGGCTTTGGATCGGTCCCAGTGCCGGAGGTTACTGTCTCGACTTCAACATTTACTGGATGTCTATGGGAGCCGTAGAATTGGTGATCGACACTTTGTTGCTCATCCTTCCCGTAAGGATGGTTCTCGGTCTGCAGCTGTCTCGTCAGCAGAAAGTGCTGGTTGTGGGTATCTTTGCCCTTGGAGGCTTGTAAGTACATTGAAGCTAGAATTCACCAAAACCTCCAGTCCCCTAACATCCTACAAGCGTCATCGTCACCGGTCTCGTCCGTGTGATCCTCGGCTACCGACCAGGCAGTCAAAATGTCGCATTCGCACGAGCAGAATTATGGTCAGCGGTACATATCGGCATCGCTATCGTATGTGCTTGTCTTCCCACTCTTCGACCACTCATCAAGAGAGCAGGCTTAACAGCTTCTTCCTTGAGGAGGAAGTACGGCTCAAGTTCAAGCAGTGGGCAAGATTCGAGCGCGAACGGCTCGGGTGGCTCGAATTTTGCGTCGAGGAATAGAAGGCCGACTGAGGTGCTGACGCTGAAGAATGTGAGGACCGGGAGTGCGTCGGCGGATAACATTAGGTTGACGACGAGGGAGGATGATATGCCGCCTGTTATACCATTCCAGGTTATGTCGCCGAGGATGGGGCTAAGGCCGGATGACGTTGTGTGACGAGGAAATGATAGTCAATAGATGCAACGCTTTGGTGGAGCCTTTGAAGTAGTTACAGAGTCTGCCTTTTTGCATTGAATTCTGCAAGACGTCAAGTTTAGCCTTCGTTAAGTCAGCTGTGTTTACTGCAGGGCATGCTCGTCAAGTGAGCAAGGTGATCAGGTAAGGGAGGGGCATGTTTATGGCTCATGGCAGACCCACTGCACAGCGCTGCTCGTGCCTTTGTAAGACCGCTTCTCTCGTGGATAAGTCCGCTGGTCGATGTCCTTTCTGTCCAGTCACATGGTCATATTGCAATCAAAAAGTTACGCACCTGACGGCAAAATGTCTTTTCAAAAGGGACCGAGATATGTACTGTTACACTCAATGCCAAGTCCAGTGCCACAGACCACACAGGCCAAATCATCCCGAGCCAAAGAAAATAAACTCCACTGCCAGAAAGACCAAGCATTTACCAAGCCCCATCCCCCAGTAACAACGCCTAAGCATCTCCATACCATTTCCCATTCCATTCCCCAACACCTTTCCACGCCCCCAATCTATCCTGTCGTCCATCCATCATATTCGCAAGGTTCGCACAATATAAAACAGTATCTCATCTCAGACCACGACTGAAAGCCACGAGTAAGAAGTACGACTCATCGATCGCTGAAACCAACTCGCTGAGATATCATGTTGATGAAAATACCCAGCCGGCTATCACGCACTTAGAAAGCCATCCTTGCCGTGTCCTCATCCATCATAGGACTGCGATGATATGATACAGGTAAATTCGCTCGAGACTAAAAGTGCAGACCTCATTAACAGGTTGACAGTGCCACCCGAGTGTTGATAGCATGAGGCTAACGAAATCAAAGTGTTCGCATCGGCAGAAGCTCACGACAGCTTCTGCTGCACCGACAGGATTGAGCCCTTCATCAATGCCGAAATGGCGACGCCCATCATTCTGCCATCGAGGTTCTCCTCTTCGGGAAGTCCATCTTCATCGTCTACTCCATCTGTCTTGGGAATACCGACGATGTGGTGAAGAGGATGTTCGGCATCAAGTCTTTTCTTGAGCGGCTTGACGATGCCGAATTTCTGCAGTACGTCTCCGCCCGAGGCACCTACCACTGCTAAAGCATCGTATCCGATGACTTTTGTGAAGTAAGGCAGCATATCCTCGCCCATGGGGTATTCCTCGTCAGGTTCGTGACCAGCCGCAAACCACGTACTCTTTGTCTTCACAGCCCAGTCTTGCGTCATGTGTGGCGCAAAGGGATGGTCGCTGCAACATCGAGCATAGAAGTTGAGTTCTTGGCTCGTTTGCACGCTTCGGAGATAACGGCCCAGGGGGTGGCCCGTGTCGTGGAGGAATTCGAAGAGTGAGCTGTAGATAGGTGTGGCGTTGGCGGCGACTTTCGTCCATGCTGTGGAAGGGATGTCGTAATCCTGCATAAAATTGTGGAAAGTTGCTGCGCCTTCGAGGTCGAATCTATTATTCGCAGCTGCGGAGTCTGGTACCAGTTTGTGGTTAATCATGCGGTATCCGCCTTGGAGCACCACATTTGCGATGCCGTTCTTCAGAAGTTCTGTATGCTCCTGCGAGAACTCTGCAATGTCCATCAAACTTGAAATCGTCAACACCGTCAGCTTCTTGTCATTCGTCGTTCTTTCGGTGAAGATCTTCTTAAGAAGTTCTTGACCTTTAGGCAAGCTTGTAGATTCCGGTGCAATGAAGTCTTCGGTATTATCGAACTCGTGCATGTAGTTATTTAGGTGTCGCTGAGCATCTCCGATCGAACCGATACCTATCGGAAGATCTTGACGGCCTAGAGAATCTAAGGCGCCCCGCCCAAACAGGGCTCGTCGCTCAGCTGGCATCAAATTCGCCACAAAACCTTCGATTTGAATTATGCCCATGCGGTCGAACTCTTTCAGACACATCATTGCCATCAAGTCATCGTAATCCTTTGCGAGATCTGTGATTGTGACGACATGTGGCTTTCGATCAATCCCATCTTTCTTGAATTGGGTTTCTCGATCTTCGACTATTTGTATCAAACCTTCGTAGAATAGTCCCTCTTCCTGGGTTAAACCTTTAGGAATGCGTGGATCTGAAGGCTCGTAAGGACCGTCGAGTGGCTCTTCGACTGGTGGTGGATCATAGGTGCCCTCGTAAACAGCGCGTACCCGTCCAAAATGATCTATTAAGTCCTTTCTCGTAAAGCGCTCGTATTCTTTGACCGATAAGCATCCAAGAATGTACTTCATCAAGCTTTTGCTGTATTTCGTTTGAAGAACTTTCTGCTTGAAGATACCAAATTTTTCATCGCCGTCCTTTGGGTTCAAGGCATTATTATCTTCGTCCCAGAAGCGGCCTTTGGTAATGATGTGAAGCATACATTTCCCGACTTGCCATATCGTATTTGGAGATGCAACAATGTGTTCAGGCGCTCCAGTCCACTTTCGGTCCTTTCTATAGTCAGCGGGCTCCTTGAACCACACAAGGCAATGGAGTAACTTACCTCTGGCACGAGTTCGGAAACTAGGCACGCAAATATTTCCCAGACTTTTTGCTCTGGAATCACCCCATCTTTGCCAAATTTACTATTTGGGCTATCAGCATGAGATACCATTATCCAAAGCTGCAAACATACCTATAAAGCTGTTCGAGGAACTCCTGCGTCTCACCAGAAACCCAGAAATCTCGATAGATCCAAGATATCTCTAAGTCACCATATTCGATGGGAAGGTTACATGAGCTCTCCTCTAGGGTTAAAGCGCTGGTCTTCCTACTCAGTTTATGCTGGTCATTCCGGTGAACCGCCCATTTTCGCTGTCCAGATTTCCTGGAGTACTGCCACGATCCCCACTGAACCTTTTCATCCGATAGGGGATGCAGAGCTCTTCTAGCCTTCCATGCCCTCAAGTCCCGAGGGTCCGATGATTCTTTCTGCTTCTTGGTCTCTCGCGCTGAGATGAACCAGTTGTCCATCAGATTCTCGGGATCTGTAGGAATTTTGCTGCTGGCACCTTGAACCCGCTGCTGCTTCTGAGGCCGAAGCTCGCGATCTAAGTCTAGCTGCGTATCCATGGTGATATCAGCGTGTTGGCGTTTGGACATGATATGTTTGAAGTATCGCCGCATCCCAGAATGAGGCTGAAAGAAGCGCGCTTATGTAGAAGTTTAGGCTCTCGTCGTTGACTCGCGAGAGTGTCGGTGTAATCACCAGCGCAGCAACAACAAAGTCTGCCTTCGTGAATAGCAGTAGGTGAGATGAACTATGAATATGGATGTGAGTCCTGGGTCCAGAATCTTGTGCTAGGAGGGCCTGATGATGGATACAGGAGTACAGCCTTGTGGGGCAGATTGGCGCGAATTTTGTCTCTGGAGCTGTCAAGGCCACGCTGCATGGCGCAGAAGAGTTGCGAAGACGGTGAGAGAACGGACTACTAGCCAGAAACAATCATTCAATTCATTAGCGATGTGAAAGTTTCATGAGCTGGTCGCGGGGATGAATTGTTAATGACGATGTCAATGATCAAAGCTCGCTTACTTGGAGAAATGACAAGGCTGGGCTGTACTGGTGTGGCTTAGCTGATTAGGCAAACATTCGCCTTATTGAGTTCACGAAAGAACCAAGCTTCGAGTATCAATTGGAGGGCGCTTTGTGAAACTTCCGGATTTGATGCAAGTGCCTTTGTGACCTGAATGGATAAAATTACAGAGTTCCAAGGATTAAGCCATTATCACGTGACCATATATTGGAATACCCTCAGTTAGCGCATTTTCGGTGAGAGCTTTCGGCAAGCTCCAAGCAATCACGACACAACTAATTGGCAAGGATTCAATGGGTCTTTATTCGTCCTCACTGGGTACATCTAAAGTCATGCAGATGCTCTCCATAAGCTATTTCCAACCAGATTCTTTGTTCCAAAAATTGTTCGCCAAGTTCCTCTCATTTGCAGTTTTTGGTTTGAACCTTTTGAGATGAGAATGGTTCATATTCTCAATACCTGCACCTGGCGTCCTATTGGAATATGCTTGGTTACTAATGTTCTCTAAACATCCTCATAATCTCGCTTTTTTGTCTTACCATAAAATGACTCTGTCTGACACAATTCTAGAAGTAAGCAATGTCCAGCTTTCAGATCTAACTCCGCAGCGACACCACGTCTTGATAAATGATGGTACACTCCGAGCGTATCCATAAGTCTCCCTCGTGCTCGTGGAGAGTCAGTTCCTGTGGTTCGTGTCGCATCCTCTCACCGAATATGTACCCGCAGTAGGTCGCCTTCTAAGCGAGCCATCATTATATGCACCACTTCCCCTTTACCGCTGATATACTGCCCCTGAGGGCTTTCTCATGCTTGCTATGTAGTATCGGAGACTCCAACTTACTGCGGGGGTAAGTGGGACCAGACGCATCCAGGTATAATTGCCGGATCAGGTGAATGAGGACTGACGGGCGGTCAATCAGGACTGGTCCGTCCTCGACGAAGTCGAAAGCATGTCCAAGCTCCTTCGCAGCATTGTTCATGGCAGTAGGTCAATGTCAGATCCATAACTCTCGTTCAAAGAGGACACATGTTACTCGTCCTTCGTCGTAAATTTCCACAGTCTACGTGGATATAAATTGGGCTCACGGAACAAATTATCAGGGTCTTCTCCCTCCTCACTTATTGACATGGAGAGGACTGCTATGTCTGGACAAGGTTGAGGTCCACATCTACCAATCTCTCCAGAATCTCACACCGAGTACAAGCTAAACCTACCTATCCACCTACCAAACTGGCGGAGATCAATCCCAGCCGGTGAAGACCCACTCCTGCAAAGCCATTCGGGGAACGACCTTCGTACCTTCGAGAACGCCCTTCTCAACGGCTAGATATTCCACTTAAGGAAGCACAGCCGCAAAGTATATTCTCCTAGTATATCCTCCGCGGCTCACGGATCGACTGGTGAATGGTGTTCGTGGTGCCGGTGAAGTGAGGAGAAAATATGCACGACAGCCTCATAAAATTGAGTAAAGTTTTACAAACGACTCTCTTATGCTTGACTCGAGCTTCTCCTGTAGTTTTGACGGATATGTACACCGAGAGCAAACTTCGCCAAGCAAATCTGCACTTAGTATAGTTCTTAGATCCAGCCGGAGATTCGATGCTAGATTGGGCTAACAATCAATGCATATTCGTTGTAGATAATGTGAGGACTATATCCAAATACCGAAAGAAGAGAACTTGATCCTTGGTACACATTCCGACCGGCAGGACCAATTTGAGGAGGTTACAGCTAGCCTTTGGTTTTACTGGGAACTGAACGTCGGGAGGGATCGACTAAGCCCCGGAGGACGTCAAGCATCTACGAGGGATGACGGCACGACGACACCGGCGAGCTGCTCTCAAAACTCAAAAGGTGCTAAGGAAATTGTTATGTCGGATCCCTGGCTGCTCTTTGCTTCACCGAGAACATTTCTGGTGGTTGGAGAAACAGATGAGAAGCGAATACTGCAGACGAACCTTCTCTACTTTCGAGAAGCTGCAATCGCCTTTCGAGGTGTTGACAGTGTTTTGTCTAGATGATCAAGTAAGAATTGGAGGTTGATTATTCCGAAGTGAATTACGTTCCCTTGCTATGCATTACACTTCACGACCTTCATCGACTCATTATACTCACACTTTGCCACGACATCACAGCTGCGGATATTCTCACCACGCTCCCACCACTTTTGATCAGGGCAGTCCTGAGCTACTATACCTCTCAAACGTCGATTTTTGGCACATTCCCTTATCCGAAGATAGCAAGGAGAATCTACTTATGCTTGGACATTCTGCCGACTTTAAGTCGTATTTCAACACTAGGCGATACAGCATCCAGCCCCTGCTGCCGACCACCTCTTCAACCGAACACTCCACGCCTGGGTCGCGTCATTCCTGAAGTCCATCCGATATAACTACCTTGAAATCACCAAAAACATATGATTTAGACGGGCAGTCAGTTCAATTCCTAGAATGCCAGAAAAAAAAGGGGGAGGTATGACACCGCATCGCTTCTGAAGTTCTGAACCCTGACTTTCTCAGTCTATACTATCTATGACACCCACCTGTACCTATGGCCACGATGCTTTCCACCTCCATCGCAACTCCACAAAAGAAATAAAGGAAGAAAAAAAGAACATACAACAGTGGGTATTCGCTGGTGGTCACCCACCCAACTACTAATCCACCGATCTGGTGCTTAAGTATGGCAGAGCGGACGGGATGCCCTGATCTCACCAGTCTATGGTCGTATGTGGCAGAAGTCCAGGTATCTGGATACTTGTACTGTGTGAATAAAAGGGCAATGGATAGAGTAGAACTTTGGGGAGGGCGGTAATTGTGATGCTGGATTTTGGGTGGAGTGAATGTGGGGCGTTTGTTGTGATTGATGTGTTGTTAGCGAGACGAGAAAGCAAGAAAGCTCGCTCGACGTTATGAGGAAATATGGAGAGCTGGGTCACGTTGAATGAGACAATGAGTCTTAGAGTTGAAAAGGTTTCAGATGAGTTGTTTACCTTTGCTCTGGGAAACTTGTTCTTGCACTTGTAGGGCTTCTCCTATCGAGAGATGCTCGTGTGAGTGAGCAGAACCGTTAAGATTGAAACGGAGAATGGTCGTGTTGCGACATACTGTTCTTATCAATAAACACTACATCATGATGCTGAAGATGTATTTATGCTCTCCCACTGAAAAGTATGGTACCATTGAGCTTATTGCTCATCCTTTTGGAGCCCTTGCCTTCCTCTCCCAATGCGATCTGCCAGGCCCATATTCCCAGCCTTCTTATGCAGCCCATTGATGAAATCGCCCTTATCTCCATACTTTGATGATCGAGCCCTGGCTTTGTCTTCGGCCTCATGTGTGGCCTCCTCCTGCTCTGCCAAAGCTGCCAATCGCTTCTCTCGATCCAGATCCAGACTTGTAGCATCCTGTTGCATGGCAGCCAACTTCCGTTGCCGTTCAGCCTCCTGGTCTTCGTTCGGTGCGTTTCGTGCTGGCGGCGCAGGCCGGCGATCTTCTCTCCTATCGTAGCCCCCATTTCGGCGATGATCATATCCACCGCGTCCATTCGTACCATTTCCCCGAGAGTCTCGACTGGCAGGGTATGATTGACGCCTGTCAGGTGATCGTCGTCTTTCTGGAGAAGGAGACCTGGACCCAGCAGAAGACGTGTTCCTCCTCTTCCTCCGATCGTAATCTCGGTCTCTTGTGGTACGGTCTCTTCCGCGCTCTTCTGGTGAAGCGGACCGTCTTCTGGGTCTGTCGAAGCCGGCTCTTGTCCGAGGTGGACTAGCAGATCTCGATGATACGGAGGAAGAATTCCTGCGTCTTTTACGCCCTGAGTCTCGATCTCTCTCCGACCTGCCCTTTCCCCGATCCTCTGGTGATACTGATCTCCTGCGAGAGGTTGATCGTCTGCGTCGATGCTCCGTCCTGCTACTTCTGTGCCCATCTGTATCCTCTCTACGACGCCTCTTTCGTGCGCTGCGCTCTTCCGAAGTTTCGCGATGGTGGTGGTGATGTCTATGGCGCCTTTTTTCTTTCTTCTCCTTCGAGTCCTCGATCTGGCCAGCAGCTGCAAGCATTTGCCTGCGCTTGATAGGATCGTTCATCATCGCCTCATATGCTGCTTGTTCTTGTCTCTTGATCGCTAACATCGGATCTTCTCTAACCTTCGCCGCTGTGTCTCGTAGGGTATTCGCATGTTGCAAAGCCATGAAACTGTCTTCTGCGGCTTGCTTCTCCAACTTCTTGTGTTCGACGCCCTTGATCAATGGATCTATCCGTCGCTTTCCTAGGAGATAGCCTTCCATTTCCTCTGTAGTTCCAGCTTGACCACTCGATGGGCCTTGGTACATCCAGTCTACACGGTCGACTCGCTTTCGGCTTCCAGCTGCTTCAAGTTCCCGCTGAATCTCTTCCTTCTTCTGCTCCTCCTTGAGTTCCTTAATTCGGAGGTCTGTCTTCTTCCGCTCCTCCAGCGCCTTGTTCTCTTCCTCCCACACCCGCCTCTGATTGCTCATGAGCACGGGATGCCATGACTTCTTCAAGTTGAGATCGCCACCCATTTTGTCGGTTTTGGTAGGTGCCTAGGGATAGTATGTCGTTGGAGACTGTTGCAGTAGAGACCAGAAGAAAGGACTTCGTTTTTTCTTGCTCTGTCCAAAGGCGTCAATATTGGACAAGAGGGTCGTATTGTCTGTTGTCGCAAATGTGCTTGATGATGAAATAAATTGACGAGGCGCAAGACAAGACGGCGAAGCGTGGGGCAGGCAGATTTGCGCTAAGCTCTTTCGATACGCAACCAATTATAAGCTGTCAAAGCTCTAGGCAAACAGTGACCGCCTCCATAGCTTCGTAGCCTTGGGGCAACCTCGTCTGAACATCATCTTCCAAAGAACTTCTGATCTTCCACCGCGTCAAATTCTTCTTCAAGCTCGAGAAAACCTTCGCGCCACCTCGAACTTAAACTGCCTTATCATCACCCGCAGCAAAGATGTCTGACGATGATTTCATGCAAGATTCGGACCAGGAGGGGTAGGTCAAGCTCCCAATCTCCTAGATAATTTCTGACAGATCAGGTATGATTTCGAATACGAAGAAGACGATGAGGAGGAGGGTGGCGATGTCGATATCGAAAACAAATATTACAATGCAAAGCAATTGAAGACGACCGACCCTGAAGCTGCCATCGAAGAATTTCTGGGAGTGCCGGCGCTGGAGCAAGAGAAAGGCGACTGGGGTTTCAAAGGTCTGAAGCAGGCAATCAAGCTAGAATTCAAGCTTGGGTTGTATGACAAGGTACGACTACCTTGAGGTGATTTGGAATCGTGCTGACCTTTAGGCCGTTGAACATTATACCGAACTACTCACCTACGTCAAGAGCGCCGTCACGCGAAACTATTCCGAGAAATCTATCAATAATATTCTGGACTACATAGAGAAGGGATCCGAGGATGAAGCAGCCGGTCGGTGTATGGAAGAGTTCTATTCGCAGACCTTGCAGTCCTTCCAGAGCACAAATAACGAACGTCTCTGGCTGAAGACCAACATCAAGTTGGCAAAGCTCTACCTGGACCGGAAGGACTATGCTACCGTTACGAAGAAGCTGCGAGAGTTGCACAAGGCCTGCGAGAGAGAAGATGGCTCAGACGACCCTAGCAAAGGCACATATTCTTTGGAAATTTACGCCCATGAAATACAGATGTATGCCGAGACGAAGAACAACAAGCAGTTGAAGAGACTCTACGAGCGTGCATTGAAGGTCAAGTCGGCCGTACCGCATCCAAAGATTATGGGAATCATCCGGGAGTGTGGTGGGAAGATGCACATGAGCGAGGAGAACTGGAAGGATGCCCAGAGCGACTTCTTCGAATCGTTCCGCAATTATGACGAGGCCGGTTCGTTGCAGAGAATCCAGGTCCTCAAGTACTTGGTACTCACGACGATGCTGATGAAGTCCGATATCAATCCCTTCGAGTCCCAAGAGACGAAGCCCTACAAGAACGATCCTCGGATTGCCGCTATGACAGATCTTGTCGATGCCTATCAACGTGATGATATTCACCAATATGAGTCTGTCCTCAATAACAATCGAGACCTCCTATCGGATCCATTCATCGCCGAGAACATCGATGAGGTTACCAGAAACATGCGCACCAAGGCAGTTCTTAAGCTTATTGCGCCATACACTCGATTCAACCTTGCCTTCATCGGAAAGGCTCTCAAGATCCCAGTGACCGAAGTCCAAGACATTCTCGGATTCCTAATTGTGGATAAGAAGGTCAAGGGCAAAATCAATCAGCAAGACGGAACGGTTGAGATCGAGGACAATAGTGACGCCGAGCGAGTACGAGCAATGTCAGAATGGACATCCGCAATCGACACTCTTTACCGGACCGTGTTCTCCGATGGCGAAGGATTCAAAATGCCCGATGTGCAGCAGACTGGCGACGACTCTCTTGCAGCTCAAACTTTCGGATTTCCGAACGTCGGCTCGAAGTTGTCTTGGGGACCGGCTGCCAAGCAAAAGGGTCGAGGGAAGAAGATGATGGCTGGTGGTTAGTCAACCTTATCGAATTGCTGTTTTATCAGCCATTCGATTTCGTTGATTGATTACTAATCATCCCTCTCCCTCAGTCGTATTTCCCTCCTTAGAATCTCTCTCTGAATACACAAAATAAAGCCCTAATCGACAAGGAGTGGTATGCATATGGGACTTTACCGGTGCTAACACGCACATTGAACGAATGAACGATTTCAACGAAGATGACCTCGACTTGGGCTGGCTGCAGGTGGTATTTTGGCGTTCGGGGCATGCATCTCTACACAGCGATTGATGAACAGAAAATGTATTTTACAGCAAGCAGGCAGGCAAGCGAGGATGAGCGAGGGTGCGATGTCGCTCGCATACGTGCATAGCATGGCATGGAATGGCGTGGGCAGAACACTATACACATGCAATAATGCATCAGAGCTGGAGTCCAGCGCTGGTTTTCCATTGGACCTGTTTCAGCTTGCGTGCATATCCTGTGGTTTCCTGCATGGTCATTCGTGGGTTTGATTGGAATGAGGGAGTTTCCCAGACGATGTCTGCTCCGGTTGACTGTGAACAGGTGGGTGGTACCTCCGTACTTTTAAGTGAGGTATCTGCCCGTCGTCCTGCTTTTCAAGGATAGCTTGTTTTGTCTTGCGTTGGTCTGCGATACCTTGTTTGCGTCTTGTGGATCTGTCTTCTGGGCATCATGTCTTGCTTCTTCTTGCTTCGGAGCCTCGGGTCTTGAAGAGGTATGCGGAACAAAGTCTGGACTCTCCGTCCAGTGCCTGCCTAGACTTCTTCGTAAGAAAGGAAAATTGATGGCTTGCAGTGAAAGTCTTGATCCTGATTCCATCCATACTGTCAGGCCTGATATTCAACCCCTCTCACTCTTTTGTGCCGCCTCGCCTACTCGTACTTTCTCGCCTCTTCCTTCGGTGCTCATCTCCCCCAATGATAAAAGGTCAGATGATGTTCATGAAGCTTATATTTAGCTACACACATCACACATTGCTGTTTAAAGTTGAGTCTGCCTACCGACTGATAAATACCTACCAGAGCTTGAGCTTGCCTTCTATTCAATCTCCGCTTCACCGACCACATCTTTTATCCAAAATTTCGAACTCTCAACCTAAACATTACTGCCTTTCACCAAATCTATCCATTCTCCGGACTATAGTCTATCCCTCGTTATCTCGTTCGTCTGGTGTACTATCCTCTACTGATTTCCTACCAGTCGATGACCACACAGCCCAGTTTGGACCCCGAAATCTCTATAGTTGATCGATCCAAAGCTCGGGGTGAGATATGATGGAATGAGCGGCTTAGATATGTGTTTTCGGCCGTAGCACTATCCGGGGAGCTCAAGCCGCCTGCAGGAGTTGCCATGTACCGGCCTCATACCAGACCATACTCCAACAAGGAATACACCGGGGATCTAGAGTCTCTGGTAGGGCCAAAGGGCAGGTAGGGAAGGCCGAGGGAGGACCAATTAGGCTAGTCAGCTGCAAACTAAACTTCTCATAACATTCTGAGCCATTCTTTGCCTTGAGAAAGATGCTCTCATTCTCAGAGTCTCTTACGGATGCTCAGCTCATAGCATGCAAATACCGGTAGTATCTCAGAACATGAAAATCCGATGATGTACCTAACAGGTACCAAAATACTTCAAAAATCCTCCAAAGAACGTCCGGCTTCTTTCCAACCCTGACCCGGAGAAGATAAAGTCTTCACCTAAGCAACTTCTTGTGCAGTAGGTTAGCCAGGAAGAGTTCCGGCGCGGACGGCACGCGGGCGGCCCCTCCCTCCCCATCCCTGTCCTGCTTTCAATATCACCTCCCTAACTGGCCTCGCTTACGCATTCCATGTCTCTCATCCGTATCAAGCTCTTGCAGGGAGTGCAGGCATTGCAGGGACCCTCATCCTCATATCCTGGTCAATCGAATTACTGTGCACGGAAGTACAGAGCAAGCTAGGCGCTTGTGAGTGGATGGGGCCCTCGGGGAGAGCTGGGATGCGTTCCGGGCCGGGAGGGATGGCCTGGGTTCGAGGAGGGCAGAGATGATCTTTTGGGTTGTTTGTGGAGACTTGAGACTGGAGACCGGGAGTGCTGAACGGAAGTGAGGGGACAGGGAAGGGGAGAGGAGGAGGGAACTGGAGTGGATAGGTGGACGTGGGCTGGAAGGAGAGGGGAGGGGCGGTTTGAAGATGAGGAAGTGAGCATGAGGATGAAAGAGGGGACGATGGGATGGAATGAATTCCAGGATTCGGGGTGGACATTTATGTAAGTGGCGACCGAGGAGGAGACTACGGGATTTGAACTGGATTGAAGTGGCTTTTGAAGATCATGGTTATGGTCGACTTACATGGGTAGATCGATAAGATTAGACGAGTCATGGTTGAGGACTCCGATGGCGGGGTAGATTGGGATTTCGATGCCTACTGCATTTTAGATGTCATTATGAGACCGAGCGACTCAAGTTCTTGGTAAGCCAAGAATCAATTGATACAGCAAGTCATCCAGTCAATTTGACCCTTTGCCCTTTCTCGCGCGCGAAGCATCTTCATCTTGAGAAAAGGTTCAAAGGCAGCAACCTAGCTGATAAACCACCTAGCAACAACCATGTCCATATCCTCTGGCTTGACAAACACAGCGCTACAACAACTAAGTTCCAGCCCTCCCAAACTACGGCCCAAGTACCAAGCGACTTAGCCCGAGAATCAAGATCATCGATTATCAAAAACAGACTGATCGGGATTTAAGACAGGTGAGTAGATCTACCAATATTCAGGGTGTATCCTCGCTNGACTTTCTGTTCTACTGTAAGACTGTGCAGAGCAGGTCAGCCACAGATGATCAGATCGGCTCGATAGAGATCGACACTTCATACTCAGAGTATGGGATGGGATGAGTTTGGAAAGTGCAAATTCTATGGTAAGTCCCCACGGGATGTGGGTTGGTGAGACAGGATTAGTGAGACAGAAAATGGAGAGCATGATGATTGAGATGAGGGCATGAGGGCATGAATGTTGAACGGAGGGACCGAGTTGAGCTGAAAAGGCGTTGATGCAGTATGGTGTGTGTGGTGTGAGGCGACATGATCGATGTGAGTACTGAGGGGGGGAAGGGGAAGGGGAAGGGGAAGGGGAAGGGGAAGGGGGTTATGCAGCCATCCACTGCCGTGACCTGTGATAATGCGGAGAGCCGGGGGGAAGGAGAGGAGGCAAGGTAACGTGAGGTAAGCGCAGGATCGTGTCGTGGTTGCTTGCGAAGAAGAGATGCTGCCGAGAGACGTGGAACTTAGGATGACGGATGCTGTGGAAGGACGGGTCTATGTGGAATACTGTACCATGGAGGGTCGTGCGTGGTCGTATGTGTCTGGGTATCTGCCGGAGCTACTCATGAAGCGAGGATGATGAGAGTGTGAATTATCCTCCAACTAGCTTCGATACCAGATATCGAACGAATCCCCGCAGGATTCTAGTGAAGCAAATTGGGGGTCAAGAGTACTACACTGACCTGGGCTGGGTCCAAATGGTTTCCCCAGACGTACAATGAGCAAGGCGTACCATCGTATCATTACTCGGTATCATCATGTCGAATCACATCCATCGTTCCCCCTCGTAGCGTCGTATTTCATCCTACTCTGTACTCGCTGGGGTTGATGGCGGAGAAGTAGCGTCGTATTTGGGGGCTCTTCCATCCCGTTCGGTTCGTGGAGAGAATGCCATGTCAGTCACATTTTCCACGCCAGCTGCGTACTGGGAGAGGAAATGTGATGTATCATACGCCGTGCATGATTTCTTTAGCGGGAGGATTGCTTGAGTGGAATTGGTCAGGAACGATGGGGAGATAGCGGGGTAGGCGTATGGAAGTATTGCATCCCACGCCCGGATACAAGTAAAACAGACGAATGAAGAGAGAGGGGAAGGAATAGATGGTGGGATCGAGGGAGAGCAAATCTTGGGGTAATAGACGCTCTAAGCGCCTGAAGGGTTGTCCTAGGAGGGGTTGATTGGATGGGTATGAGCATTGGAATTGGGATGTGGAGGGGTGTGTGGCTTGTAGGGTGGTGTCAGTGGTTGTTGTGATGGGAGATCTTAGTGTTGTTTTGGCGGACCCGGTGACTTATTTTCTAGATGTGTATGATGCGATGTGATATTGGATGGATATGCCACCGGATCTCCGATTTATGACTAGAGCTTCGAGGACTCGACGACACTGTTGGTCAATCCGTTCTCCTGCTGGGTATTTCTCTTTCAGAGAGAATTGTGTTAACCTGATTAGCAAAAGTCACAACAGTAAATCATGACATTCCCATGCCCTAGCAATCATGTATGGCTCATCAGTAAGTCTGGACAGTCAGAACCAATCTGCCTACTCCAGATGACATGGTCAGCCATATGGTCTGGCACCCCTCCCAGCGGCGAACCGAAAGATGCTGCCTCCATCCTCAACTTACCATGACCTCAAGTACCGGAAGATTTGCAACCTGTACCTGTCTGGTGTTCCACTACTTCAAGAACCCGTGACTCGTTCCCGCGTGCACAGCAGCGCACAATCTAGATTCTGCACATCCACATTCTCAATCTCCGGTTTTATAGTGATTTCCACGGATTTGATTTGATTGATATTGATGCTGATTGCTTCTCTGCTGTGAATTTCGGGATTCATGGACGGCAGTAGGCAGAAAGCAGATACGTATTGGATGTACTGTAGCGCAGAGGCAGACAATCATGATACCTGGCTACAAATGTGGAAAAGAGTAGGTAAGAGAGGGGGAAGGCGGAAGGACGCAGTAAAGTGGGGCAGTCATCTAGGAGAGAAGGACTGGACAGGATAGCAATAGCCAGAATCAGTACCAACAGAACAGATTACAAAAATTGTGTGAGGACATGACAAGATAGTAACAACAGCCAGGGAAACAAAATTAGAAACAGACGCCAATTGACTCGGCTGTTCCGACGAGAGGACGGAAGTGAGATCTGGCGACTTGGTCCATCAGCCAAAGCTGTCCTGAATTCCTCGATCGAGTAGCTCGTAAGTACCAAATAGAACAAATGACTTCGTCTTTTGATACTTGGCATTATCGGACTTCAATCCTCTTCGGCCCAAGTTGCGTTCCTCTCTCGTAAAGTGAAACTCAATCGCGGCGCTCGAATATGCCAAACAGGACAACCACAGCCTCATGCACATGTGTATGCGCGCCTGCTCGACGCATTCTAGGCTGAATACCGAGGCCGGCGTGTAATCTGGTGGGCGCATCGCCGATGGGAAGTGCAGTAGTAGCAACGGCATGCACGCATGGTCAAGGAAGAGAAGGGAAGGGAAGGGAAGGGGAAGGCAGGCAAAGGCAAACCAACAACAGCAGTGCATGGCAGCACCAACACGGCACCAACGCTCCACGAGTCAGGGATCAGTTCGGGCCAGGCCGTCGCCGTCCACCAAGCAGAATGCTAGAGAGCAGGGAGGTGCATTTCTGTAGTGGTGGAGGATTGGGTGGTGGCATGGCATTACGGTAGTAGTGCAGGAGCATCAGATCAGTGTAGGCAGTGCAGGGAGTGCAGCACTGCAGCAGTACATCTGGGTGAGCCGTCCGGGCCAGTACAGTGAGCGAGTAAAGTGCAGTGCAGAGAAGTGCAGCTGTGTTGTACAACACACAGATGGAATGATTTGAAGGTCGAGCACACTGCACTGCAACTGTACCGCACCTCCGGAGTCCTTCCATCGTTCTCCTCAATCTCTCTTCTCCTGTTCTCTGTTGTCGTCGCCATTGCGCGGTTCTAATGAGTTGAGTAAGTGATGCCCACTGCCAGAGTCGAGAGCAGTCAGCCCAACAGAACCAAAAGTCCACTGTCCGCGATACTTGTACCTCGATACATGCTACTTGTACTGTACCAAATACCAAGAACAAGGACGGCTAGGCCAATCAATCCTCCCATCACTGACTACTCGCCCGGCTACTGGTTTGCATTAGGGTCTTTGACTACTTACCATACTTTGCCTCCCTTGTCCTCATACCTTGCCTTGCCAGTCAGGGTGTTTTGATGCTCTTGTGCGACACGGGTAGACGAGTAAAAAGTTGCTAGCTTTTTTGCTTTGCTCTGCTTTGCTCTGCTCTGCTCTGCTTTGCTCTGTCTTTGCAGCTTTGCATTGCTTCTCTTCTTCGAGGCCACTTAGCAGAAAGGATTCAGTATTGCAGCAATTCGAACCACCCAGCATAATTCAGGTCAACACCCCTCCTAGAAAGCGCTGGTTCCTACCGTTCGATTGTTGCTTTGCGTGGATAATTGCCTGCTTGCTTTTCTGCGGCCTCAATCATTTGAGCCTACAAGAAAGCTCAAGGCACAGCTCTAATCACCCACCCGAAGCTTCAGGTCAGCTCCACGCCCAGCCCGTCCAACCCAGCTCCTTCCAGCTCCAGGCTGTCCAGCAAACATCTACAGGTCTTCAAGCAGGGCAGGTACAAAAGACGAAGGCATGTTCCAACCACAAGCCACGCCCTACTTCTCGTCGTATGGAGTATCAGCACCGATACCTGAATTCGCTGGATTTCAAGCTTCTGCTGGTGTTGTAGATTGTCGAGGACCCACGGTGTTTCGAGAACCCATCTTCAGTCCCGTCGCCGCTACGAACCAGAACGGCCCATCCCCACTGAACTTCAACAACACCAACACCAACCATCACGGCTCGGGCCTCCCGCCAGACTACCCCAAGATGAGCGCCCACGACATAGATGCCCAGGAGGCACTGGCCCGGGACTACAATCCTGCCTTAGAGGTATGTCAAGGAGAGAATATGAGAAGTGATCAAAGGCTAATGCCTCCCTTGCAGGGTCCGTTGGTGGGGGAGAAGAGGAGTAGTCAGGCTATCACCGAAGAATACGCAAAGGCAGACCCCATATACGTGGCGAAGACATCTGTGAGTATCTGCAGATGCCAATTAGGCCTCGGCTGATGTGTGCCAGGCGTTACCACAGAAATATTCGCATTATCGACCGATCCTGGGAGATGGCAATTGTGGATGGCGGGGTAAGAGCTCCCCGGACAATGATGCTTCAATTAGCTCTCCTCCAAGCTACAGATGGACGGCAGATCAATCACTGACATGTCACTATAGCTGCTGGCTTTGCCTACTTCGAGACCCTACTACGACAGCGAGACCGGGACCAGCTAGAAGGGGAAGTGGCACGCATGATATCTTTAAACAACTTTCTCACAAATGTTGGAGGATTCGACTCTTGGATGTTCGAAGACATGGTGGAGGAAACAACAGATCTACTGAAATTCCTGGCAGATTTGGTGGAAACAGCACCTCGAGAAGCGGAGAGTGTACTGCTGGATCGATTTAACAACAAGGAGCAATCCGACGCCATCGTATATCACCTTAGGCTCCTCGCAGCTTCGTGCCTGAAAGGCAACCCTCCGATGTATCAGGGCTTTATTCCAGATGTTGGAATCGACGAATATCTTAAGGGAGGAATGTTGGTCCCTAATACAGAGATTGATCATTTGGGTATGACCCTTCTGATCGATGTTCTCCTGAAGCCAATTGGTTTCTCTGCGGAGATTCTCTACCTCGACCGGAGTCCAGGTTCGCAAGCCAATACCCATGTCTTCCAAACAGAAGATGCCAATGGTATTCCAACAAACCCCAATGGACCTATGATCCACCTCCTCTACAGACCCAGTCACTACGACATTCTGTACAAAGATCAAGGCAACATCATACCAAATGCAGCTGTTGAGGAGGCTACACGAAGCATAAACATCCAAGTCAATCGAGCTACCAGTTTCAGTCGTCAACAGCCTATCCAAAGCACTCCCGTATCGATGGAGGGTTTTGGCCAAATGGACATGTCACTGCTTTCCTGCATACCCGGTTTCTCCCTCGCCCCTCAACCTTCACATCACGGATTTCCCTCACAATACTCAAACCCGGTCGACAACTTTCCACCGTCTCCGATATCTGCATCAATTTCTCCGATTTCCCCTGGCGCTTCTTCGGCAACGACCTCCTCAAACGCGCTCCCGGCTTCTTTTCCCGCGCAACCGCCGCCCCCAAGCTCGCTCACCTCCCCAGCACTCACATCGGCCCACCCATCCTTCCCAAATCCGACAACACAGCTCCCAATCCTCACTCACGTCCCGCCGCCGCCACAACAGCACCGGCCGTCTCTTTCCTCTCATCCGTCCCTATCGGCCCATTCATCGGAGCTCTCGTCACCCAGTTCGGCCACGACGTCCAGCCAATTTCGCCCCAGCAGATACGAATGGGAGGCGGCCGCCGCTGCAACTGATTGGCAAGAAGAACGTGTCCAGTTTCAGACGTCGACTTTCAAGAATAGCCACTACAATACGGCCCATTACAATAATCCGAATTTCCAGCCGGAGGAATGGACCCCTGAATCCGAGGATCTCCCAATGAGGAAGCGGTCTAGCTGACGCGTGGAGAAGAGGAGGAATGGGCGTGAGCAGGACATGAGGCGTAAGAAGCGTGTTGTTAATTGGCGGGATTTTGAGCATGGCATTGCATGGCATGCATGATATGAACTCTTCTGCTTCACGCAAGACAAGCAGCACAAGAGTGAAGACCAAGAGAACGACCGGACGAAAGGCATGAGATACGAAATCTACGAACTCCAGCAATACCATCATAAATTAGGGATGCTATTTTATCAGTTTCCGGAGGGATGGGAGGAAGGGCCGGAAGATTTGCTTTACTTTTCCTTGTTAAGATTGAAACCGAGAATCAAAAATCAAGAACAGACCAGACCAGATCCAGTCATACGAGACGAGATACAATAGGGCGAGGTTGAGGCTGATGCCTACTACTTCACTTGTTTTCTTGCTTATCCGCGGACATTTCATCTACTTGTTTCGCATGGAGTTGAGGCAGCGTTTGAAAATTTGGGAGGAAAGCGGGCGTTTCCATCTTAGTAGCTTGCTTGCTCAGTCTTCTGTTTGTCATTCTACTGCATGCTCTTGGGCTCGGGAGTTTGCTCTTGTTGTTATTATTGCAATTTGGTAACTTTTTTTCCCCTCAGGAGAGAATTATTGGCATGGCACACCATTTACTCGGCTAGGCTCAGCTCATTTAATGTTGTTTGGGCATGGGATCATTTGCAGGAATGGGTACGGAATCGGATTGGTCAAGGTCAATTGTGGATGGAATCTCAGGTTGCTGGATGAGATAAGTAGGGACTGGGAATGAAAAGAATCTAAGGGGAGGCTCTGAGCCGCTCTACTCTACATGCATGACCTTCCCTACAGAGTGCAATTGAAATCTTGCTGCGTGTACTTTTATTGTCTGAATTCCTACTTTAGTCCGACTCCCTGTCAAACTTCGGCACCGAAATCTTCATTGCTGGACTTTCACGTGTCTGGCCATGGATCTAACCAGAGACTCGGCTTAGACTAGGCACATGTTACACAATAGGCAAGTGTCCTCCGATGCACATAGATCTCATTTCCTAAGGTCTGTTCCTTTCGGGTTTCAGCCCTACATCCTCGTTTCCTACAGTACCTAGTAGCTCTCCCCGTAGGTATGAGAAATTGAGAAATCTTCGGAGAGAGCATGACAGTGAGACGAGGATATGATTGGTGGCCTCTTTGCTTACCTCCCTACCCAGTCACCTTCCCGACAGATCTCGCTCGCTCGGCGTACACTCCCTTTTTCTCCCAGTATAGGTACTATCCGGTCCGTTTCGAACATAAAAAAAGCTTTTGGAAAGACAATAACCCTCATCTCTTGGCATAATGATCGAGTTCCAGCCTAGCTCAGCTTGCCAACCTAGCTGAGCCTCTTTCTTGCATGCCCCGGACGGGCATGGCATGGCAGGGTGTGGTAGGGCAGGGCAGGGCAGGTGGACCTCGTATCGAGGTATGCTTTGCCTTGCATGGTATCATTGGTGTGGATGTATGTATTCGGGAATGGCGAGACGGTCCGGTGCGCTGCGTTACGATGCGTCTCTGTCCTTGGTTCTGGGTCTCAGGGTTTGAAGTTTGGATTTGGACGCTTTCGTCCTATTATAGCGAGGGTATCTCGAGGTCTGGTGTGCATCATTTATGCCAAGCCAAACTGTGGAGTGTTCGATGTTCCTTGTTGCTTTTCAAAATGTCCTATTACTTGGTGGACATGTGGCTGCATTGATTGAAGTAGACCCTTCGAATGGAGGACCGCTGGCGCAACGATAGCGCGTTTGACTCCACGTAAGGGATACGCGAAGTAATCGGGCATGGTACGCCCTTTGAGATAACAGAATGGGAATTTTGAAAAGAAAGGATACTCCTAGAAATCTGGTATGGTTTACTATTTTATACGATAAGGTATTGAAAGGATACTCGAAGAAATCTGGTATAGTCCACCACTCAACACGATAAGATGTCAAAAGGATACTGGAAAACCCTACTATAATCTACTACTTAATTTAATAAGATGTCGAAAGGATACCCAAAGAAATCTGGTATGATCTACTACTTCTGAAATAGAATGGAACTTTAAACCACCAGCAGTGCACCATTCTTGGCTGTTTCTGATGCCGCGAGGTCGCCTGCCTTTTGTAGCTCAGAGTTTGCAATCTGTGCTGAATGTGAGCCAAATGTAGAAGTAGTCCTCAACAGTTCCCTTGAAGTATTCTCCCAAGGCTACCGCCGAGAAGTCATAGTGTCCAAAGCAGCAAATCCTTGGATCAAAACACTAGCTAGGGCTTCAAGTGACTGACAACTACCCTAAGACGATCAACTTCCTCCCAGTGTTACCAACCTCCCAGTTCTCAGCACTGATATGGAAGAGCACTTGTGGTAAGATCCTCCTCGCAATCCCATCTTCCCATCTCACGAGAATAAGACACCATTTCCCAGACTCTACGTCACTGCTCCCTATGTACACCAAGTCCACCTCATGCGATTCCAATTGGACGCTGACTTCTTTCAATTCGCTCGGCTCCAGAGATCCGTTGGTAAGAATACCTTTCTCCACTTGCCGGATCACGGTGGCTCCTTTGAGAATCTCGCTGCACTGTAGTAGACTCTCATCGTATTCTTCTTCATCTTGGATTTCGTATGTAAATGGTTTGATGGCAGCAGCAGACGTCCAGAAGAAGAGCAGAGTGGACAAAGATATGTTCACGTCTACACGTCTGACTGTTTCTGAGAGGGTTCTATCCCATTCCTTGGACATTTCCATATCTGAAGGATAGAGCATATCATCGTGCCACTGGTATATCCCATAGTAAGGGTTATCCTGACAACCATCGCTGAAGAACCTCATGCTGCTGTCGTCATTTAATACTGCGAAGCCGGGAAAGGGTTCGCACAAGTACTCGGGGTAACCTAAAACCCCAAAGTCAGCACCCAAGGACAAATGATCGCAAGACATAATATGCATACTGCCCCAATTCTCGTCTCCAAACACCCATCCCGTCCACGAAAACGATGGGAAGCCCTCACGCCGTTTTATATCTCCCGTCGTAGCGAGCCACCCCAAGCTCTGCGCCAGCAGATACAGCGGCAAACCCCAATAAAACTCACCCAAAGATCTCCTCAACGCCCCCTCAATCCCCTGAAACGCATTCAGCATATCCCCCTCAAAAGTCAATTTCCGCTTCGTATAATCCCTCACCAGCGGACTATACGCCCCCTTCCAGATATTCCAGAAGTCATTATGCCATTCCGATCTCGGCACCATGTTCTCAAATTGCAATACATCGGCAGAGATGATATGGTGGAAATTCTGCCTCGTTTCCTGCTCTTTGCGCTCTTGATCAACGAGCCGGAAATGGTCGGCTTCTGGTCCGGTGAGAGTGAAGTCTTCTCGCCAGCATGCTGATTGGCATTCGAATGTGACGGAGTTGGTTGTGAATCTTAGGAGACTGTTGGACAGGACGCGCTCTTGGAATGTCCATGCACGCGTATTCCACGTAGAGGTGTTGAGCTCGAACTCCCCGTCTTCTGGGATTGCGGCGAGGTCGAAATCGTTGATGGATGCTTCTGGTGCGAGTCTACGTAGGAGGTCTGGGGAGATGCCGGGAAGTCCTGCATTCGCATCTGAACCTGCTGCTGCGACTATGGTGAGAAATGCTCGACGGTAGATGGTGTTCATCCGTGAGATTTGACCGCCCATATCCTCAGGTGAGTCCTGGATGATGCAGAGGGAGTCGACCCATAGATATCGCTCGCCGAGCTTTTTGCAGAGGTCGATTGAGTCTCTGATTGTCCTCGGGAGACGGGACATCTCCTTGAATAGACCCCCGACACCCCTCAAATCATCATGATTTGCTTGGAGAAGACGCAAGTAGTCGTTCCCTCGATGCGCCTCTCCCCAAACATAGCTAAGGGCGAGGTACCTGCAGCCTTCTGGCTGTTCGTGTATGTTGCCAGACTCTATGTCAATCACCCGGAATCCGGGGACATGAGCCACGTCGTCTGTGATCTTTGCGGCGCACCACTGTGTATGCTCTTCCTCGCAGCACTTCAGCCAGCCCTTGACCGTATCGATATCCACCTCATGAGGATCATATCTTCTCACAGAAACTTCATACTCGGTCGCCGTCTCCAGTCTCCACGCATCCCACTCCTTTGCCTGCGCGTCCGTGGTTGACATCGGAACCATTCCACGAGGCAGCCATGGGTAAAAGTGCTTCAACGATGCTTTGACTGTATTAGGCAGAAGAATCTTATGTCTCCCTGAAATTCCAATCGCGCATCCATAATTGACCACTCCACCTAACCATTCACCCTCCGACACACCCAGGCTGAGGAAGTAAAAGTTCGGCAGAGACACATCCGTCTCTTTGCTATAGAGACTTCTCCTCGATGCAACTACGACTCCGTCTTTTAATCCTTCAAATCGAGGATTGAGACCCAATGTGCTGATGATTAAGAGGCATAACGGGCATTCTTTCTCCTTTCGCATGTGGAAAAGTGACCAGCAGAAGCGATCGCCAAACATATGATGGAAGTTTGATGGCGAGGCAGGGAACTTGTAATCATTTGCGGACGCGAAAAACACCTTTTCGAAATCTAGTAACTTGCATGTTGCGCATAGCTCCTGCTCGAGATTGAGGTTCAGAAGTCGTCGCTCGACTGAGGACGCTGACTGAGATTCAGCTGGTGCTTGGCGGGCAGACAGAAGTGTGGAAGATGGGACGGGTGTCTCGACGACATCGTCGTACGTGAACCAGTCAGAGATACCATTGGAAGGGTGCCCTGGTCTAGATATCTGATATATGGCACCTCGCATCAATTGGGGATGCACCTGGGCGAGGTCGTACGACGGCTTGTCTGACATTTTGAGGCTTTTGGAGAGCGATAACGTCCGCGGGACTGTCAAAAGGGAAAGTCATTTGTGCTTATCTTGCCTGACGTTCAAATGTATTGATTGGTAAGGTAGCATGCTGCAATAACATCGGCTGTGATGGCCTGATTCGGAAATGACTGAAGGCCGTCAGGTACGGCTGAAGAGTTAATGGCCAGCACTTCGTGCATGCGACAGTGCAGTGGAAAGCCACGAACCTTGGCATCCATAGCAAAGTATAAGGACGTAAAAGCGGCCGGGCCCTGGATTCTCAGATTTTGTAGACAAACAGTGCGGTTTACCGCTCAAATCGGGTGTGGTTTACTTTTTGTCATACAAGAAACAGACCTCGGGAATCTGCGAGAAATATTAACAAAATACTCAAGTCCACCCGAAAGGCCTTTTTGGGCCGCTTCTGGTGCCGCCTTGTTGACGTTTACATTGGGTATGGGGCGCTGTTCACCATCTGTAGCCACAGCAGGGATATTTGGGGGCTACGCTTGCACCATTGAAATGGATGGCGGATGGGAGTATATTCGTAGTATGTATAAGTATGGCGGACCGTATGCCACGTCAAGGGGGCTCGAAGTACCGAAATATATCCCAAGGTTGGAGACACGTAGGAAATTCGAAGTGATCCGAGGTTTGCAGAAAGTTGGAAATACTGAAACTGCAGCTAGGGCATAATGAAGGACAACAATTTCGTGCCATCATTTATAGTGGGTATATGTTCTACGTGTTATGTCTCGACGTCCTTCTGTGCCTTGTACTTTGGAACCTCCTGGATGATGACGCTCGGAAGGTCACCGGCATGATGTGTCAATCTCGCCTCCTGGATTCAAGCATACTTTGCTTATGTTGATGTTGAGAAGTCACAGTCCTATCAGGATCTCCACATGTTCCCCGATTGAGCTCAAGGAGCTTCTGTCAAGACAGGCACATTTTTCAGCCGATGAGACTTCAGTCCATCCTACCAATCGTCCTCCCAATCGTTCCTCCATGGTTCCGTCTCCTTTTTGTACGCCGCTAACAGCGTATCAGGGACATCCAAATCCTCAATCCCAACCTTAACCACGCACTCTTCGCCACCTTCTCCAACCAGCCCCCTCGCGAATTCTCGAGCCCACGTCTTAGCCACAATCCCAGGCTTCAATCTTCCCCTCAACTGTACTCCATTCTTCCTCTGCAAGCTCTCTAGCCACGGTCTCCTGCCTTCTCCACCCTTCTCTCTCTCCGCAGCTTGACCCACATCCTCCAGCTCCCTATGCTGACCCCTTCCTCCATGATGTGCATCCCATGCCCCAATCTCCTCTCCAAGATCCCTCATAGTAACGACGCCCTTCCCTACCAATCCACAAGCAACAATCCTATCGAACCACTGCAAGTCTGTAGCAACATTCAAGCCGACCCCATAGCTTGTAATATTTCTTCGTAGATGTACACCTAGCGCAGCAATTTTCCGCTCCCCACTCTCCTCCCACACGCCTGGGTTTGATGTTCGGACCCCTTTCAATGTCCAGTGCGCGAGTGTATTGATCGTACTTTGCTCGAGTAGGTGCACGTAGCAGCGGACGCTGAGACCTTTGGGCCACAGGTTGTAGATCGGGACATTGCTGCTTCCCTGTTCTCCTCCAGGGCTCTCTACTTCATGGTTAGAATGCGAAGAGGATTTTGCAGATGGCAAAGATAACGGTAGAGGCTTCAAATCCAAAATTGGATACACAACCAATTGCCCTGGGCCATGGAACGTCGTTTGCCCGCCCCTCAATGTAGGAACCACTGCCGCCCACTCTGGATTTCTGTATTTATTATGCGAAGTCTTGCGCAATGGGCTCAGCGGCGCCTTTAAGATCGCTAGCTGTTCTTTGGAGATGGCATCGTGTTCGCGCCGGCCAGTCGTATATACAGGAGTAGGTACGAAAGTGAGGATCGTGGGTGTGGGTGGTGCGGAGGGGTTAGGAGTTGAGAGGGAGGCTTTGTAGGCAAGGAATTGAGAGACGAGGTGATTTTGCAGACTTTGCGCAATGTGGAAGGGTGTTATTGAGGGGAGGTGGATGTGCCGAATTATTATGGCAGGGAGAGGGGGCATTGGAAGATGCTGACAGACAATGAATGGTCGAGAAGTGAAATATATATTTGAGAGACGAGGCAGAACGAGGCTGCGTGTTCGGTAGAGGTCCATTCAGGCATCCGTATGCAGCCTCCCGTCATGGCAACGAGCCACTTCTACTAGCGTTGTTGGAAACATATCATGATATATTTTACCATCCAGCATTATAATTTCTTTGAGAAAAAACATCATTTGTACATCGAAAGAAGAAAAAGTTCGATTTCAAGGCGTTGAGGTTGTCGGATGCAATCCCCTCCACAGTTTCGCGCTAACAACAGTAAGCGATGACGGTCCACAAAGAAGCCCAACATTACGTTTAATGAGTAGCGGGATAACAGATTTTCGCAACGTCTAAAGCTGTTAAAACATCCCAGACACCTCAATCGAGGACCGCTGGCGCAACGGTAGCGCGTTCGACTCCAGATCGAAAGGTTATCCGTTCAAATCGGGTGTGGTTCAATACCTCCAAGATTGATTTTTTTGGACTTCTCTTGGGGCTGTCTGAGGGGCACAGCTCAGGCTGTTAGAAGACGAGGGGAGTAACTTTTTCCAGCCGGCTCAAGCGAGTTAATTGAGGCTTATCCGAACATCTACCTAGTGAATATGCTTCATCCGGTAGACTAGTAGCCAGTTCCCTCCTTCTTCCAACCCCAGCTTCGCAAGCCAAATCCGTTTACTTGTAACAACAGTGAACAACATAATGTGACATGTGATGAGCTTGGAGCGGCTCTGACCAGGTTTGAATTAGCCTTTGCTTATGGTCTGGTAAGAAAGATTGCTCAATTATTTGGTTAGCTTGGTAGGGTTTCTGGGTTGTTCAATCCAGTCAGCTCTGCTAAGGTCAAGGTTAACCCCATATATGATATAGAAGTCTGATCCTCCAGCCGTACACCCCTAAAAGGCAAGCTGTGCAGATCGTCGGTTAGCTCGCTACCCTCGCGACGACCATGTTCAACCTTCCCAGACAGACCGGATTCAGCCATTGGAAGAGAGCGGAGCAAGGTCGTTAACAACCACCTCGCCCGGTTTTCTGTACCTTGATTCGTTCGGATGCAGCTAGAAGGCGCGTCATTTGTGGCTGATTGCTTGATGCGGAATTAGGCCCAGCCATGAAACTATTCCAGAGTGCCTACTCTCACATCTGCACCCGTAATGCTAAAGCCTGTGGGAATTAGTAAGAAAAGCTTATTGATTGCTTATTAATTAGGCTTTATAGAAGCAACAGTGGGTGCACGAATTCTGTGCGGATTAGTCAGCCCCACCAAAAGACTAAATCGCGTCTCCCCCTTATTTTTGACAACACAACAACCTTTCGTGATTATGGCACCACCAACGCGATTAAATCCATATCGAACTCCTCCACGGTCACCTCTTGCTGGTCGAGATGCTACGACGCGAAGAAGAACGAAATTTTTTGACGCCTTGACCGATAACAAAGGCGCGATTCCGTTGACTCGGATATCTAAGAAGTGTGGCATTTCAAAGTCCTGTGGCCGAAAATAGAAGGAAATATGGCAAAACGAAG